>Ga0265297_10000211_pt1 | contig 194075 bp, 202 predicted proteins | sample Munlanlwell13791_FD_192502 | JGI IMG/M metagenome (GOLD analysis project Ga0265297, IMG submission 192502) | Leachate microbial communities from a municipal landfill in Southern Ontario, Canada - Leachate well 137-91 | ecosystem: Engineered > Solid waste > Landfill > Unclassified | place... | reverse complement strand
AAAAACAATAGTCTCTCGCCTTACCCCAGCTTTCTCTGCCAATTCCTCTTGAGTAATACCGAGTTTGGTTCTGAATTTTTTAATCTCGTTTTTCATCTTTGGAACTGTGTTTACTATAATATTTGAAAATAGCTGAGTAAGTAAGCATTAAGATACAAACTGAAAAAGCCAGCGTCATAGCGATAGGTTGATAAAAAGGATTCGTATTACTCAGAGCATATAAAATAAACATAACAATTACCCCAATCCATGATGTTAGTTGAATGGCAAGTAATGCTGATTTTCCACCGATTTGGTAATCTCTCTCGTCTGTTATGACTTGAACAACTTTCTTTCTTAGATAAAAAAGTGTAAGGGATGACAAGCCCAAGACCATGATTGGAATGAAAAAATTACGAAGAACCAAAGACTGACTAAATATAAAGGCCGTGACAATAACTATCCCTAATCTTATTTTATTGTATGTTTTTAATGTCATATTATTTGTTAATTATTTCTAACTATTTATATGTTAGAAAAATATAACATTATTGTCAAGTGGATAAATCGATCAAACAAAAACAGCGACCATGAAGTCGTTGTTTTTGTTTACAATTGATTGGGTACTCGGGTCACACCGATACTAAATTGTCTTGGCGGGACACTCGGGTTAAGTGCTAATAATGTTAAGCTTCACAAGGCTATTCTAGCACGTTTTGACTAGGCAAAACTAGGTACTCGGGTCGGGGTCTAGGTTTTCAAAATGAGACAAATAAGACACTCCTCCCTGTCTCGTTATTGTGTCTCACTTACCTTGTCCTCTCCCTCCCCGTAGGTTACCCGAAGATGATCCATGATCTTGTAACCCTTTAGGTGTTCATGGGCATCAACAAACTTATACCAAGGCTCCGAATGATACCAATCCTTGCCATCCCTCGTCTCCTTAACCAGCTCTGATTTAACTAATTTTTTAGGTGGCAAGAAACCGAGGTTATCTTTAATCAGGAAAAGTTGATAATGAACGCCTTTCCCGTCAGAAGTTAGCGTCCGAGCTTTTATAATCCCATCTTTGATCCACTTGCGGAGAGCTGGACCCTTAATATTAAAACAACTCTCAAGGTCATATTTTGAATACCAACTTTCCTTATCTTTCGCCAGAGAAGCTGGTATTTCTTTCCGATCAATCGCTTTTTGGCAAGTTAGACACTTGATACCATATTTATCATACCAATTACCACCGGCTGGCGTTCCATTGCCACAGATAAAGCAAGAATAACCTATGCCTTCAAGCGTAAAGCCTTTAGGATTCTCTTCAAGTTTTTTCTTTCGGCGACACTCTTCTTCGCCAAAATCAAAACAAAGTTCAGCTAATCCTGTTAAATTATAAGCCGCCTCAGACGCTTCTCCCCAGGTAAATTCTCTCCCTTCTTTTTTCTCAAGGAGATCTTTCATTTCTTGAATAAGCTTATTTGATATTTCCATGGCTAATATTATAGGAGTATTTTAAAAGTTATCAACAAGAGGATATCACAAAAATTTGACAAGTGAAGGGAATGCATTATCATTAAGTTAGTCGTTCTTAGAAATTTGAATAGGTTTTGCTTTCAGTTAAATCCTGCCCCGTGTACAAGAGGTAGGTTATTGGAAAACTCGAGAAGAGTAGGGAGATAGGCTGCCTGCCACGTGCCTATGGAGTCATAAAGACTTTTTCCGCTAATCGCTTTGTCGATTGCATGGAAGCAAAATGTTCGGCGTGAGAACGCTAGACTTAAGAGTCACAATAGAAGCTCTGACAAAAACATCTAACCTGGAACGAAAGTTCGAGTGGAGATGTGTTTGCCGGAGTTTTTTCTTTTGGCAGGAAAAAACTCCCCATATCTCCCATTATTCATTATTAATTAAGTTGATAAAATATATGGCGATAAAAAAAGAACGACTCAACGTCGTTTATGTGCCCGTGAATGATTTGCGCCCGGCAGAGTATAACCCGCGTAAATGGAGTAAAGAAGCAGAAGATCAATTAAAAGAGAGTATTAAGCGCTATGGCCTAGTCGATCCAATTCTCGTTAACTCGGCGGAGAGCAGGAAAAACATTGTCATTGGTGGACACTTTCGGCTCTCGGTGATCAAAGAACTTGGTTTTAAAGAAGTACCAGTCGTGTATCTTAATATACCGGATATTGAGAAAGAAAAAGAGCTAAACCTTAGGCTTAACAAAAATACAGGTGAATTCGACTGGGATTTGCTAGCTACCTTTGACGAGGCTTTTCTCTCTGATATCGGATTCTCTTCTGAAGAGCTTGACGATATCTTTGCGATTGAAGAAACACCAGAGCAATTCGACCTCGCCAAAGAACTGGAGAAATTAAATATCACTGAGATTAAGATTAAAAAAGGTGATGTCTACGATCTAGATGGCAGTCGCTTAATGTGTGGCGACAGCACTATTGAATCCGATGTCTTAAAATTGATGGGTGATGAAAAAGCGGATATGTGTTTTACTGATAGCCCTTATATTTTGGATTATTTACACGGAAAGACTCGTCACGGTGAAGCCACTGTTGGATTTGGAGCGAAGAAAAATAGACGATACCTGGAAACCGAATCCCTACCTGATAACTTTACCGAGTTATGGATGAGTAATATTGCTAAGATTCAGAAACCAGATTTTTCCATTATTATCTTCGAGCATCCCAAGAACCTAAGGACTATTTGGAACGAGCTTGAAAAGCACTGGAGATATCGTAGTACCATTGTCTGGCATTTGCCCAACAGAATGCAGGGGTTTGCTTCAAAGTATAAGTTCTTTAACAAACACGATATTGCTCTGGTTGGCTCGAGTCCAGAATTTGTCATGCCTAATGAAGACCCTGAATCAGATGAACTCTTACAGAACGAATACGAGAATGCCTTGTTTGCTACGGCTGGTAAACCACATTGGGAAGGATACGAGGCTGGCAAGAAAATTTGTCCAACCGACTTCATCGAGCATATCGCCGCTGATGAAAAGTCATCAGGCCAAGGAATTATCTTTGGTACCAAACCAATCGAGTTGCTCATCCCTTATATTAAAGTCTTAACCAAAAGGGATGACCTCATTATAGAGCCCTTCGGTGGGAGCGGGTCGACCCTTATCGCGGCGACAAAAATGAAACGACGTTGTTTTGTTATGGAGAAATCTCCTGTCTATACAGAGGTGATTAAAAGACGATGGGAAAAACTAACTGGCCTCAAGGCGATAAAGATTAGCTATGAAGCAATTACCCAAAAAGATCTCAAGAATTGAGCAAAGGCAAGCTAAAGAAAAAGCTAGGCTCCTCGAAATACTGGAAGAAATTCCAGTTATTCGAGTTGCCTGTGCAAAAGCTGGGATAAGTCGAGCGACTTATTATCGCTGGTTAAGCGAAGACCCGATCTTTAGAGACCAAGCGGAGCAACGAAAAAAGATGGGGATCCAAATGGTTAATGATATGGCCGAATCAGTACTCATTGGCAAGATTCAAATGAAAGATGAGAAAATATCAAAATATTGGCTTGAAAAACATCATCCAGCCTATGGACCGAAACGAAAACCACCTCCTATGCCTCTACCACAAGAAGAAACAGAACAATATGAAGGACCATGGATCATCAGGATCGATAGTTAAATAAACTTCTTGATGAAGTCGAGAATGACTATTTATGTTCATCAAGATAATCGTTGTAGATTTTTAAGTCTGCCTCGCAATTCTCTGCAAAGTGTCGCTCAATGTCAGCTGGCCCAAGATCATAATCTGGACCCTGCTTTTTGCTGTGTTCGCTGAGAGCTGATACCATTACCTCCCAATTAACACCAGAAGAAGAACAAGTCTGACTATTGGTTTTATAAAAAACACTAACCGCCACAATTACGATGATGAGTGAGGCGAAGAATAAAAAGATCCATTTTTGTTTAATTATCATACTTTAATTAATCGGCAGTAATCTAGTTACTCAAACACTTAACATATTCTTCACTTAATAATAAATTAATCTGGTCTATAGCTTTTTGTTTAGCATTTTCTATTTCTCTCTTTTGTTCTTTCCAAAAAGTCTGTTGATTTTCATAGAGATTTCCTATTTTTTCTATCGCTTCATTATTATAAGCCTGAGAATAAAATAGTATATAATCACCAGACAAGTTAGATAACTTTGTATCTGTATTATCATTGATTTTCTTCACTTCATCTTCATACTGTTGTTTTAAGGAGTTAAATGTTTCTTCTAGCTTAGCATTTGTGGCTTGATTGATTTTTAAGATCGCATCATTATAGGCCTTTTCTTCAATCGCTTTACATTTCTCAATTTTTAATTCTACATCTTCTTCTCTTGGGATCGTTGGGATTATTTTATTAGCCTCTTCTTTGGGTAAAGTTGGAGATACTTTTTCTAACTCTTTTGTCTGCTCTGGGGGTGTATTTACTGGCGTTGAGGGTAGGGTAATAACAGGCTCCAATTCCTCTATCTTTACCTCCGCCTCTCTATTAAAGATTTTCCAAGAAAAAGGGTTCCACCATGAAGCAAAGGCAACGGAGGGGGTAATGAGAGCTAATAAAAGCAAAGTTATTAGATATTTTTTCATAAAATTTTATTTATTTTAAATTTACTAATTTCTTTAGGGTATCCATCCTTATGTCAACATTAGGCAGACTAAGATTGATATCTTTTTTACCCTCACTTATAAGCTCCCGGATATAAAGTGAACAGGAAAAATAATTGATTTCGGTAAAATCCTTTTGTATTTGTCTTGTAAATTGTCCGCCCATCCCGAGTTTTTTGACTGGAGATGAGAAAAAGGGTGTTGCGTCTTTATTTGAAATTGGCATCCAATGAATTACTAAGGGTTTGGCTATCTTATATTGTTTTGTTAACTCCTCGGGAATTTTCATTTTTGCCAAGACTTTGCTTACTTTCCCAAACTCTTCAATTCCCTGATAGTGCTCTCTTAGTTCTTGTTCCCATTTCCTACTAGCTAGCTTTTTTGTTTCTTGTTCAGAGGTTTTTGAAAGTAATTTGTACCCACCAATTTGAAACGAACACCAACTTTTAATTTCAGATTGATACAGTACATTATCAGCTTTTATCCATCGGTCTAAGCGAGGACCTCGACCCCCTTCTTGTCTGGTATTAACGGGATAGGGTAATACTTCCACGCTCTTCTTTATCTTCTTCCTAAGGAGATAGTCTCTAAAGATTGCAGCGTTAAGATCTTCGCCGATAACTCCAGTTATGGGTGTTGTGTGCCCTTTATATAAATCATTCCGTTCATCAAACACCCTAATAAGGTTATTAAGGTCTACTCTTACCTCATTATTTTCCTTCATTTTTTGTGGTGGGTTTTATGGTTGGGCAGAGAAGATTGCAAAAAGCTCCTAGCCAGCCGACAGTCCCGAAGGACTATCCATATCCCTTTCGGGATATGACCCACCACAGGTAACTCTGACTAGGAGTTTTTTGCACCTGTGGTGGGTATTTGCGACCATATCCAAGAGCTTTTAGGGGGCTTTTGGGGTTAGGTCTCCTTATTTAATTGTTAATGTGAATAATAGCACTTTTAGCTATCGTTGGGTAGCTTAGCTTAGATCAAGACGGTTGTGTAGTCGAGTTATCAACTAGGGACAACGAAGCCCCCCATTTTATTTTAAGGCAATAAATTTACTGCCCCTTTAGCCGCCTTTTCGCTAGACGGGGCAATTTGTTCGTGCCAACAGGTTTTCATATCCCAACGAACTGGCCAGACAAAAACACAGTTTGAAAAGAAAAAATATATGAAGCAGGGAATAAAAATTATAGTAAAAACAACGGCTACCAGCAAATACCTATAAAATTCTTTCTTAGAAAGCTTCTTAGAAGGATAGCCCCGTCTTTTGTACTGTTTATATTTCAACAAGCTATTTTTTACCACTCAAACATATCGACAATATTCTCAATTGCACCCTTCACACGGTCGATAATACCCTGCCTTTCTTTGATTCTAGGCATCTCAGGCAACAAGTCAACAATCTCTTGCCCATTAGGTAGTTTCTGGGTATACAAATATTCACCAATAAGTTGTTCAAACTTTTCAACTGGGATATTTTCGGCCTGAGCAATACTCTTTAAACTTGTCGAGCGTTCACTGGCCCAAAATTCACTAAAGGCGGCTTCCACATCTTCAGACTTACTAATTTTAGGTAGATTCTCTTCGATAAATTTCTTGATCAAGTCCTTCTTCTTTCGAAGTTGGACATCTCGATCAAACAAACGCAAAATCTCCTCCGTCTTTTTTCCTCTCACCACCGCCGAACTAATATTCTTAAGGCCGGCGATAAGCTGAATAATATAATCAAAATTAACAATGTCGCGAACGGTCAGTTCTATCTCAAAATCGATTTGATCTAATATCGACTCAACGCCACTATCATTGTTTTTGCGATCTTCGTAAACATCTAAGTATTTACTTTGATAATCATAAAACTCCTGCTCAGTTATACCAAGATCCTTAAAAGAAAACTCGGCAAATGTCTCAAGTGAGGATTTAATGCGAAGCAAATCACGAAATGTCTTAACAAATTCAGCCTTTTCTTCTTCTCCTTTTAATTCATCGACAGAAGCAAGGGTCGGAACCTTTTCTCTCAACTCGGCCAATTTATCTTCAAATTCCTTTTTCTGGGCTTCGTAAGGCTTCTTAAACACCATTTCTTTAGCATTCTCATCACCAAACAGGGCCAAGGCTTTATCGGTCGCTTTTTTTAGATTCCTAAACGAGACGATATTGCCGTGAGGTTTATCAGAATTTAGAAGTCGGTTTGTTCTTGAATATGCTTGAATCAGCCCGTGATATCGCAAATTCTTATCCACATATAGTGTATTGAGCCTAGGACTATCAAAGCCAGTCAAAAACATATTCACCACCAGAACTAAATCAACTTCCTTATTCTTAATCCTTTTTTGTAAGTCTCGATAATAATCATAAAAACGATCAGTAGAAAAATTAGTTGAATAACGCTTATTGTAATCTTTGATACATTCCTCCAAGAAATCTCGGGAGTGCTGATTGACAACTGCTCCCTCGTCACCAAAAACATCAATATCGAGCATATCTGAACTCTCATCCTCGTTTGCCTTGTAGGTAAAAATTGTTGCAAGGGAAAAATCCTCCGCTTTTTTATCCTTTAATAATTGATAGTATTTCTTTAAAACATCGACAGAAGAAACAGCAAACAAAGCATTAAATTTACCCTGTTTTGTTTTTCGTTTCCAATCAGCCAGAACATAATCGGTAATCTTATTAAGTCGATCAGGACTTTCAAGCACCTCCCTCGTATCGATACCCTCCACCATCGCTTCGGCAAAGATATCCGCGTCCAAAGTGTCAGGATCTTTCTGTGTATATCTCCCCACATATTCCACTGCAAAGCCCAGCACATTATTATCAGAAATGGCATGAGTAATAATATACTTGTGGAGACATTCGCCGAAGACATCAAGAGTGGTTACTCCGCCGACATTATTGTCAGCAAAAATTGGCGTGCCGGTAAAGCCAAAGAGTTGTGCTCTTTTAAAGAAGTCTTTTATTCTGGCATGAGTTTGCCCAAATTGACTTCGGTGGCATTCGTCAAAAATCACCACCACCTTTTCGTCAGCTAAATAATCAAAGTGTTTAAGGTGGGCCTCTCGGCCAATGGCAATATCAAGCTTCTGAATAGTGGTGACGATAAGTTTTCTATTCTTATCCTCAAGTTGCCTTACTAGGCTAGTCGTATTATCAGTGCCATCAACCGCCCCTTCTGAGAAAGAATTAAACTCTTTTGTTGTCTGGATATCTAAATCCTTTCGATCAACCACAAAAAGCACCTTTTTAACTTCTGGTATTCGTGACAATATCTGACTCGCCTTATATGAAGTCAAAGTTTTACCAGATCCAGTGGTGTGCCAGATATAGCCATTTTTGTCAGACTCTTTTACTCGTTGCTCAATCGCTCTCACCGCGTAGTATTGATATGGACGAAGCGTCATCGGGATTTGTGTCGCCTCAGCTAGCACGATGTACTCCGCAATCATCTCCGAGACAGTACACTTAGCCAAAAAAACTTCCGCAAACTCGTCCAACTTAGTAATTTTTCGATTCTCGACATCGGTCCAGTAGAATGTCTGCTCGAATGTCTGCTTAGGATTATTTGAAAAATATTTTGTATTAACTCCATTTGAGATGACAAAAATCTGAATATACTCAAATAGAGTTCCAGTAAACGAGTGCTTATGATAGCGCTGGATCTGGTTAAAGGCTTCTTTTAGCTCCATTCCTCGACGCTTAAGCTCAACCTGAACGAGAGGCAAACCATTTACCAACAATGTCACATCGTAGCGATTTTCGTATCTTCCGACTTGGGTAATTTGTTGAGCGACCTGATATTCGTTTTTGCACCACTGGTCCATATTGAAGAACCGGACATAAAAGGTGCTACCATCATCACGAGTAAGAGCATAGCGGTCACGCAAGGTCTTCGCTTTTTGAAAGCGGTCGCCCTTGTCTAAGTGGTTAGAAATACGAGTAAATTCATCATCAGAAAAATTCACCTGATTAAATTTCTCAAGCTGTCCACGCAGGTTCGCAACCATTGCCGTCGTGTCCTCCAAGATAATAGGCGAAAATCCCAATCGCTTAAGTTGTTCGATTAATTCTCTTTCTAATTGTTGTTCTGATTGATGGGTCATGTTATTTATTACTATTAACGATAAATTTAGCTCTCTCATAAAGCTCATCGTAAGTTATAATCTCGATATTTCTAGAGTCCCTTCTAAATAATTCAAAGGTTTTTCTCTTTATCTTCTTCTCTAGATCACTAACTGATTCTTCTAGCTCATCCCAACTCCCTATAATTAAAATAATTTTTGAATCATATGAATTTTGTTTAATTTTCTTCCCCGAATCATCATGTAGATCTTCAGTTTCCAATCTGATTTGACCACTGGCTTTTTGTTCTAGAATTTGGGAAGTGGCTTCAATTAAGTCATTGGACAACCTCCAAGAGTTTGATCTATTTTTACTAGAAGCAAAAATTTTTGTTTCGGGCTTTTTTAATTCAACAAAAGTAACAAATTTATTATCACCCAATAAGAAATCTCCCTTAACATTATTAGAGCCGTCAGCCTCGCCACCGCTAGTCTGAAACTCCTTTTGTAAAATACCTTGGAACCGATAGTCTAGCCCATAGCCAAAAATCCAAGGGTTTTTGTTAAAAAAATATTGCCAAACTCTCTCATCCTTAGTCTTTTCATTTTTTATTATTTCTCTTTTGTAATCATTTAAATAGTTTTCCTGCAAGAGTTTTCTAAAAACCTCTAGTTCATTTTTTCGATAACCGATTGAGATAATATCTTTATCAGTTACGTTGTTCTTCAATGTCTCCTCTATTAATTTTATATCTGGATTTTTGGAAAAAGCGTTCTTTAATCTTAAAAGGTCAGAGTCTTCAATCCTTGATTTTTTATCGTCTGGAAACTGAAGAAGAACAACTGAATCTATAAAATCTCTCAATTCTCTTATCTCTTTACCAACAAAAGAAAAATACACTTGATGGGGAGATCCTGTCGCCTTGCTATATCTTTGGATGGTCAGAACATAAATTCTGTTGCTTAATTCTAATACTTTAGCCAGTATTTCTTGCTTGCCACTATCCGTTATTCTTAGTTGGATAACGCCTCTTTCTTTTACATCTCCGAGTATTTTTTCAGAGTTTATCACCTTACTCACATAACGTAGTGGAATAATACTGCCATCTTGAGCTGTATGTTCAATTCTCCTACTAACATATACCTTGTTAGTTTGTTTATTGTCAATAAAATTATTGTCGTTTTCTAACATATATTTATTACACAAATACCCCCTGCATTAGCCCTTTCTTCCACCTCTCGGCCTGAGTGATTTGTTGTTGTTTTGATTCGATAACTTTATCAATCGAAGTTAAAAAACCCGCTATCTTTTGCTGTTCTAGGACTGAGGGAAAGGGGAACTTCATTTTCATAAATTCTATCTTAGAGATATTGTAGCGAGTACTTCCTTGAGCTAGTTTTACAACTTCTTTTCTAAAAACAAAACTTCTGAAAAAGAATTTGGCAAAATATGGATCATGCTCCTTTAAAGAATTAAGCCTAAGACCAAAAGAGAAACTATTTAGATACGGTGCGACATTTTTATCAAGCAACACGGATGAGAAACCAACTTCGCCCGGTGTTTCCGATGTGGTTGTAAAAAAAATATCTCCAAACTGTGCTTTACTTTGTCTTTCATTGGCGAGAACATTCACTAAAGAAAATTTTTGAATATCTATCTCGCTACTATCAAAAATTTGTTTGTATGTAATAAAGGCTTCCCCATGTCCAAAGTCTTCCCCAGCTTTGCCAGTAAGCCCATTATAAGCTTTGCCAATCTCCCCCAACTTTTTTTCTTCCCACCTTGGAAACTCTTTTCCTCTATCATCTTTAAACCTAATTTCTTGATCAAAGATTTTTTGCATCATCCCTTTTTTGTAGGATTCAAAGGATTCTTTCTGGTCCCGCAGATTGTTAATCCACTCATCCGTCAATCCTAAAAACTCAGCAATTTTTTGTTGCTCTTCATCTTTTGGAATATAAATTTTTGTGCTTGCAACTGATTTTAAAGAAAGATTTTTTATTGTAGATCCTGTTAATTCGGCATTAAAAATGTTTTGTATTTTACTTGTCAGAAGAATACTATAAATAAAATGCTTGTTTATGTTTTTGTTAAGTTTTATATAACAAGCACTCTTACCTAAAACAATTTTTTCGTTCTGATAATAAGCAACATTGCCAATTGTTCCATTTATGGATAGCAATAAAGTATTCAGATCTAAATTTCTGTCGTGTTTTTTAAATTCGCCAGCTTTGACTCTCTTAGTATCACGACTAATATTTACTTTACTGTTTGTAAGATTGTTGCCATTCACAAAATAATATTTACCATCATTATCATAAACAGGAGTAGTGTGAATTCCATCTCCAATGCGTCTACTTATCTCTCCCAATCCTTTCTCTTCCCACTCATCAGAAAACCCCGGAAAGCGTAATTTAGGGATTTTTTGTGCTTCTGGTTGTTGGACTTTAGTCGGCATAACCGTTTTTAATTTCCTTATCTACGGCAATAAGAAAACGTAAACTACTAAAAGCATTCCTTAACTCATTTATATCCTTCAATATTATTTGTATGTCATCTTTAGTAATTAAATGTACTATCTCACTATAGTTTAACTGAATTTTAAGCTTGTTGTCTGGATAGCGAAAACCATCATTAACTACATCTCTTAGGCCTATATCTTTAATTTTTGGTTTTATGTCCTCACATTGAAAATATTTTATTGAGAGGGTTGCAACATTTTCGACCCATTCTTTATGATAATTAGTTTCCATTTCTGCATAATCTAAGGAGTATTTTAAAACTCTTTTATCTTGGTATGCCTTTTTTATTACTTTATTTATTCGATCAATCTCGTGTTTTTTTTGAAATAATTTCAGGTACTTCTCTATATCATGTCCGTCTTTACCAAATTCTGGGATTTTATCCTCAATAAGAATTAAAAAATATTTGAGAAAAATCTCTATCGAGTGTTTGAGATTATAAATCATTGGAATGTATAAATTCCAAGCCCAAAAACGTATTGGGCCTTTTTCTTCACCATTAGAATTAAACATCTTGTACTTATGGCTAATCAGTTCTCGGCACGCTAATTCAGATAAGCTTAAATAGCTATCGCAAAATAACCACCAATCTTCTTTTAGTGTTATTGGCACATTTTTAGATATAGATTGTGTGGCTTTAGTCGGCATAATTAAAATGGTTTATTAATTTTTAGCTCGTCGCAGAACTCGGCGATCTTATCTTGGAGCACCAGCTCATTGGTATGGAGTTCTTTCAACTTTTTAGCAACTTCTTTAATGTCAATAATCACTTCCTCCTCAAAGGTATCCACGTAGCGAGGAATGTTCAGATTATAATCATTGTCTTTAATCTCTTTTATTCCTGCCCGATGAGAATACTTTTTAATTTCTTTGCGGGTCTTATAAGTGTTAAAAATCTTCTCAATATTTTCATCGGTCAACCTATTTTGATTGCCAACTTTTTCGAAGTCTTTGGAGGCGTCAATAAACAAAATATCCTCGTCCTCCTTACGACATTTTTTAAAGACTAAAACTGTCGCCGGAATTGAAGTGCCATAAAATAAGTTTGAGGGTAGACCAATAACCGCATCGAGGTAGTTTTGCTTTTCGATGATGTATTTTCTTATTTGCCCCTCAGCCCCAGATCTAAAGAGTGCACCGTGAGGCAAGACAATAGCCATTGTGCCGTTGTCGGCAAGATGATAAAGCATGTGAGTGACAAAGGCATAATCGGCAGCGCTTTTAGGCGCTAATCTGCCATATTGAGAAAAACGATCATCGTGGGCCAGAGTTGGGTCGCTTTCGCCTTTCCATTGTGCTGAAAATGGGGGGTTAGCGACAATTGCTTCTGCCTTAAGGTCGGCATACATATCCTCTTTTAGTGTGTCACCCTGACGGATTGAGAAGCGGTCAAAATTTACCCCGTGCAAAATCATATTCATTCGAGCAAGGTTAAAAGTTGTCGGGTTAAGTTCTTGCCCGTAATAATTAGCGACATCAGTAAATTCACCAAGGCGAAGCAGAAGGGAGCCTGATCCACAAGTTGCGTCATAGGCTGATTTGATTCTCTTTTTATCCACCGAGACAATTTGAGCTAGTAAGCGTGACACTTGAGCGGGTGTATAAAACTCACCACCTTTTTTACCCGCCCCGGCAGCAAATTCTCCAATTAAATATTCGTAAGCGTCACCAAGCAAGTCACTTTTGGCATCTTCGAGTTTAAAATCAATACCATTTAACAAAGTAAGGACTTCAACCACTACTTCGTTCTTTTCGCTTTCCCGAGACCCGAGTTTACTAGAGGTTAGATCCATATCGTCAAATAAGCCTTTGAAATCGTCCTCACTCGCTGTACCGGCCGAAGTCTTCTCAATATCATTAAGGATATTTTTAAGATCCTCCAAGATAAAAGTTTTTTGGTCTTTAATTTCGCCTTTGCCCTTTTTAACTAAGTGCGAAAAGAGCTCAGTCGGTCTTAAGAAAAAACCAAGCTCGTCAATACAAGCCCTTTTAATATGTTCTAGGTTCTCCTTGCCTTCTTTTGTGTTTTCTTTTATCTCAGCAAAGGTGATTTTGTCACGAGCGAGAAGCTTTTTATTAACAAATTGTTCTAATTTTTCAGATAGATATTTATAAAAAATAAAACCAAGAATATAGTTTTTATACTCGTCGGCGTTCATCTTGCCACGAAGGACATTGGCCACTCCCCAAAGTTGTCGTTCCAATATTTTCTTTTGTTCGTCTGACATAATTTTTTTAGATTAGCCTTATTTATCAATATGAAAATAACTTCTCACTTGACAAGAGTTTAGCAGATTTGGCAATTTTTTACAAAAATTTTTAACTAACATAAGGATGCCTAATTAAAGCTATTTTTTAGGGATTTTAAAGTTCTTAGTTATCAACTTACCAACTTGGGACGCTCTGGACTCCTTGGGAGAGTTGCGTCATTCCTTAGATATATGACAAATTCAACAACCCAAGTCCCTTTGGGGACAATCGCTCAAGTGGCAAGCCCTGTAAAGGTAAAATACTGCCTTTACGCGAGAAAAAGCACTGAATCAGAGGAGAGGCAGGTTTTGAGCATCGACAGCCAGATTAAGGAGATGTTACAGTTGGCCGAAAGGGATAATCTGGAGATCGTCTGTATGAAGCGTGAATCACACTCAGCCAAGGAGACCGGGCAACGGCCAGTTTTTAATGAGATTATCGAGGAGCTAAAACAGGGTAAATTTAATGGCATTCTGACTTGGGCACCTGACCGTATCTCCCGAAACGCTGGCGATTTGGGCAAAATCGTAGACTTGATGGATTCGGGCAGACTCCACGAAATCAGGACTTATGGCCAACGGTTTACTAACAATCCAAATGAGAAATTCCTACTGATGATTCTTGGTAGCACGGCTAAGCTGGAGAACGATAACAAAAGTGTAAACGTAAAACGCGGCTTGCGAGCGAGGGTCGAGATGGGGCTATGGCCTGGAGTAGCTCCTCTTGGATATCTCAATCAAAAAATGATGGATAAAAAGTGCCAGATATTGATTGATCCAGCCCGCGCACCGATCATCAAAAAGATGTTTGAAAAAGTGGCCTACGAACATTACTCGGGCCGAAAGATATTTAATTGGCTCAAATTTGAATTAAATTTCTACACCCGAGGCAACAAATCGTTAACATTAAGTGGTCTTTATCGGATTTTAGATAATCCATTTTATTATGGCGTCTTTGAACATCCTAAACAGAGTGGTAATTGGTACACCGGCAAACACGAACCCATTATTGATCAGGACTTATTTGAAAAAGCCAAAGCTCAATTAAAGCGTGATCAGATTGTGAGAGAAACCAAAGAATTTTCCTTCACCAAATTATTCACCTGTGGCTATTGTGGCTCGGGTATCTCGGCTGAAGAAAAATGGAAGCAATTGGTTGGAGGTGGAGCTAATCGATACATTTACTATTCCTGTTCAAGGGCCAGAGATCGTAATTGCAAGAATAAATATATACGGGAGGAAGAGCTAATTACCGAGCTACTAAAAATTCTCGACAAAGTAAATATAAACGAATTGGGAATGCGACAAAAACTCGAAGAAGAAATTGCTAGATTTAATATCTTTCAACGGTCCGTACTTGGAGCCAAAGAGAAAATAAAAACCAATCCAGAAACCGACATTCGTAATTATGCCAAGTATATTCTTAAGGAAGGGACGACTATTGAAAAGCGAGAGTTGTTAGCGAACTTGAGGTCAAGGATAGAGTACAAAGACAAAAAACTTACTCTGAACTAAAATATTCTCATCCTAACAAAGCCAATCTTACTTAGATCGAGAGATTTTCCCTCATTCAATAAGATACTAATGCGAGATGTTGATTGGTAAAACTCTATTTTAAAATCTTTCTTATCAAGACTGAATACCTCAATCAATTTATTCTTAATTTCATTTAGAAGCATCTGCTTTTGCTTGGTATTTGTATGGAAAAGCAAGTGATTACATTCATTATTTCCCTCCATCACTCCGAGAGTGAGGTTTCTATCTTGGTCAAAAGGCTCTTCAATGTCGATTATGAAAAAGCGACTTCTAAGATTAAAGTACTTAAGGAGAATTTTTCTGGCCAAATTGTCAGCAAAAGACCAGTTGTACTGCATTCCCTTTGGTTCAGGAAATTGATTTGGATAAGATGCAGGGGGATCGTGATGTGTCGAGTGGGCAATATCGCCATTAGATCTGTCATCCCAATATCTTTTTATCTTATTTGTCTCATCTTCGGTTAAACCAAGCTGTGTACCTGCTTCATCGACGCGATCCTTAAACCCTTCTTTAATACTAAGACAATTCACTATCAATTCAATTGATTTAAAGTGGTCAAGAGCTATTTTTTCAGGGCTATTTAATTTGTATTGCCCGAGAGCAGAACTATACAAATATTTTAATGCTTTTCTAAAAATAGGGTCTTTAAAATGGTAAATCTTGTTTAAAAAATCTTCCGTATCACTATTTAGCCACTCATTCCTCTCAGGTCTGTTTGGTAGGTAGATATGGCCACTCTTTAAATCTAGCCCCACCTCACACTCCTGATCTTTGTCATCAATAAGATAAACTTTGTTGATTTGGTACAAATAAGGCTCGCCAGAATACAGGTTGTGTTTTAAGTGAACATCTCTGACTCCGGAAATAAATAATGATGAACAGACCCTATCAAACTTTCTGATAGCTCCTCCGAACGCACCCTTATAATCACTTTCTTCAATGTCGTAGACAATGACATATTTTGAATACATTTTAACAGGATCAACAAAAGGAACCGAGGTCACATAAGTCTCGTATTCTTCTTTCGGTGGAAACTCGTATTTTATGGGAGAAAAATTACGTCTTGATTGTTCATCAAAATCCATTTGTCTTATTTCACAGTCATCGATTTTTCCTTCTGGAAGGGTTTGTCCATGAATGAGTGCGTAAACTCTATATTTATTCATGACTCTATTTTAGCAAAAATCAGAGAATTAAGTTGAATTTTTAGATATAATGCAATTATGTCAGTAGATGATAAAGACCCGTTTATATATCGCTCCCAAGGGGGTCGTATTGAGGTTGGTTCAGAGGAAGGAGACAATATGTCTGCATTCGTGAAGGTGGATGATCAACTTCTCTGCATTACAAGGAAAAATACACGCACGGTATTAATGGCTGACCACGTTGATCCAGATCGGACAAATCCAGACATTCAGCATAATGTTCAGCATGTATTGCCCTATGGCTCTGACAGCAAGTTTGTAGGAAAAACATTACAGCAAGCAAATATCTTGTTTGAGGAACATTCTTTACCTAAGACTATTGATCACAACAAAGGAATGAGGATCGCTTTCTCTTTTTTAAAGGAAGTCACAGCTTTGGAAAAAACCAAGATTGAATATGTTAACGAGGAAACTGAGATAAATTCCAATCTTGCTAAAAGTTCTCATGTACCATCATTGCCAAATCTAGAGCAGAAGATAAAAAATTTTATTTCAAATGCCGATCATGCTTGTGGCTTGATGATGGAGACGGCGCATTTATTCTATCCCAATGTTAAGGGTAAGGGATGGGAATTAAAACTGGTCGAAGAACTAAAATCTCCAGAACAAGACGATTTCATTGATTTTGTAAAAGGTTTTCAAGGATTCACTTTAGGAATTCGCAGAATGAGGAATAAAATTGAGCATCCATATGGAGACTTTAAAAATGATGATTTTTTGATTCAAAATTATAAACTAACACCAAAAAATGTTGTTGTATTACCCTCAATTTGTTACAAAAGTATAGATTTTAATTATCCAGAAACACACGTTTCTGTCTTTATGAATTCAACTGTTCATAATTCGTTAACCATTTTCGAACTATTGATGGCCTATCTTTGTAATTTACACGCAGAGCCATTCGCAGGTGACAAAAGGGTTGTAGTGTCAGTTCCAGAAGACAAGAGGGAGGAGTCAGCAAAGCATGTCGGTTTTGAATATCAGATTCTTTGGAGAAAATAACCCAAAAGGCCTTTCTACACTTTAGAGAGACCTTCGTTGATTATCAAGTATTCGGGTCACACCGATACTAAATTGTCTTGGCGGAGGGGGAGGGATTCGAACCCTCGAGGGGCTTTAACACCCCTACCTCGTTAGCAGTGAGGCGCTTTCGGCCACTCAGCCACCCCTCCATTTACTAAATACTAACCCCTAGACTTTATCACAAATTAACGCCTCTGACAATTGAGAGCTTCGCCTATATTATGCTAAAATTGCCTTAATTAAAATGATTTACAAGACTTTTAATAATTCGATTACATAAACAAAACTATCAATGTCAATTTTTGAAGCCTTAATGATTATCTGCTTTGGGCTATCGTGGCCTTTTTCTATCTGGAAGGCTTACCACACCCGCCAAAACGGGAGTAAGAGTATTATCTTCCTCTGGTTGATTTGTTTGGGTTACTTTGCTGGTATTGCCCACAAAATCTTATACAATTACGACTTAGTCATACTACTTTATATTCTAAACGCTCTTATGGTCCTTATCGATATTGGCCTCTTCTATCGTAACAGCCGAGAAGAGAAGAATGCTGTTGGCAAATAATTGTGCTAAGATTGGTTTAATTAAAAGGTTAACTTTTTTTAAATAAATATGACTAAGAAAAAAACTTATCTCGCCATCGCTGTTCTAATTATTATTGCTCTTGCTATCTTGTTCTCGGGTCGGGTTGTGAGTGAGAAGAAAGAGAATATCACTAGTGATGCCTTGCCTATCGACAACAGCTTAGATGCACCAACGGGCATCCCCGCCAATATGTCTATTAGTGAAGAACTGGGGGGCTAAGATAAAAAATGCCTTCTTGGTTCTCGCCCTTTTTCCGTCCAAACACTATCCAACAAAAAGCCTTGGAGCGTCTTGGGCTTGATAGCGTCGAGAAAGTTTTGCGCTACTTCCCCTCTCGTTACGACGAACCCGGTTCGCAAAAAAATATTGCGGATCTCGTCGCGGGTGATGAGGCGACCATCTACGGACGAGTTCTCTCGAGTAAGACAAGCAAAGCCTTCCGCAAGAAGATCCCCATGGGCGAAGCGGTAATTGAAGATGAGACTGGCAAAATTAAGGCGGTCTGGTTCCACCAAGCTTATATGGCCAAGAAGGTAGAGGAAGGGCAACTCGCAGGCTTCCGGGGAAAGGTAGCCGACCGCAATGGCACTCTGTATCTGACAAATCCCGAAGTTATAGAAAAGACTAATTTACCCAACAGCCTGCCTGCGCAGGCAGGCAAAGAAACTTTATTTTATCAATATCAAGGCACGCCCTTGATATCAGATGGAAATTATCTTGTCCCAATCTACCCCGAGACCAAGGGACTAAGCTCGGGTTGGTTCTATTATCACATCAAGAAATTAATCTCACTCGGCGAACACGAGAAAATAGCTGACCCCCTGCCAAGCGAGATATTAAAAAAATATAACCTACCCACTCTCGCTACCGCTCTTGTCTGGATTCATTCTCCCAAGAATAATCAAGATGCTAGCGCTGCGCGCAAACGCTTCGCCTTCGAAGAAGTCTTTTTCTTACAACTTACTCGCCTGCGCGATAAGAAGATTTATCAGAGTAACCCCAGCTATAGTTTCGAAGTTTCTAAAACAGAAATTAACAAATTTCTAAAACGTTTCCCCTTCAAGCCAACTAAGGCCCAGTCTAAGGCCATCGAACAAATCCTGGCCGACTTCCATCACGACCAACCAATGATCAGGCTACTAGAGGGAGATGTGGGTTCGGGTAAGACTATGGTTGCCGCTGTCACCGCCTTTGCTGCGGTGAGTTCAGGCTTAGAAGTTGCCTATCTCGCTCCAACCGAGATCTTGGCGCGCCAACATTTCGAATCTTTTATAAAATACTTCGAGCATCTCGGAGTGCAAGTGGGTCTCATCACCGGCAAAGAGTGTCGCAAATTCCCCTCCAAAATTAGCCCTCGTGAGACTACCCACATTTCTAAACCAACACTACTTAAATGGGTGGCAAATGGCGAGATTCCCATTGTCATCGGTACTCATGCCTTAATTCAGAAAAAAGTTAAGTTTCGTGATCTCGCTTATGTTATTATCGACGAGCAACATCGTTTCGGTGTCATGCAACGCGCCAAACTAGTGAGGAAACAAAATGATCAACCCCGCCAAAGCGGGGCAAGCCCTCTCCCTCATCTCCTCTCAATGACCGCGACACCTATCCCTCGTACTCTTGCTCTCACTGTATATGGGGATCTTGATCTCACCCTCCTCGACGAAATGCCCGCCGGCCGTTTGCCCGTGATAACAAAAATCATTACCCCTGACAGACGTGACGACTGCTATGAGCAAATTCGCGAAGAATTAAAAAAAGGACGACAAGCTTATATTATTTGTCCCCGCATTTCTGAACCTGATCCCGACAAAGAGCGAGCCTTGCAACTAAAATCGGCTAAGGCTGAGGCCAAGCGCTTGCAAGAAAAAATCTTCCCCGAGTACACTGTCGATGTGATGCATAGCAAGCTTATCCAAGATGACAAAGAAGAGACAATGAAGCAATTTACCGAAGGCAAGATTGATATCCTTGTCTCCACCTCCGTGATTGAGGTGGGAGTTAACGTCCCCAATGCTACCGTTATCCTGATCGAGGGTGCTGAACGCTTCGGTCTGGCACAGCTCCACCAACTTCGTGGACGAGTCCTTCGCTCTAATCATCAGGCTTATTGCTTTGTCTTCTCTGAGACCAAGACGGCCAAGTCACTAGCTCGACTCAAGGCTCTCGTCACGGCCAAGAACGGTTTCGAACTAGCCGAACTTGATCTTGCACAGCGAGGCGCGGGCAAACTCTCAGGAGGCAAACAATGGGGTCTCTCCGACCTCGGAATGGAAGCGATCAAGAATCTCAAGATGGTGGCCGCCGCCCGCCTCGAAGCGGAGGCAATTATCAACCAAGACCCTGATCTCTCTCACCACCCCGCCTTCCTCGTTCACCTCGCCAACCGTCCTCAAGAAACCCATTTCGAATAATCCTTCGGCAAATCTCAGGATAAAAGAAAGCCCGCTGATCTCCAATCAGCGGGCAAAGGGGAAAAAAATTACATCAAACTTTCTGGTCTTGGTGGGAGACATATTTTGAAATTTTTATCAAAGGGGATACACTCGCCTGTATCCTCTGCCCGCTGAACAAAATTACAATGAAGAATATGGACCTCGTCGTTCATAAAGAAATGAGGACGACCAAAACAAGTAAAATGCAGAGCGTTCCAAGTTCCCACCATCGAGATCATATCGTAGGTATTCTCGCTTTCTGAGGGGAGATTTATTCCCTCCAAAAGGGCAAGAGCTTGATCGCGATGTTCCGGCGGGAAATGTTTCATATCCACAAGAAAATCGAGATAACCAACCAGAGACATCTTATCCCAGAAAGGTGGATAGGGCTTCTCACCCTCCACCGTTATCAAGTGGATATGATCTCCACCCGGGACACCAGTGCAAACATGGAGACTGACATCATGACCCGAATTCTTTTCTAACATGGCTTTTTCCTTCCTTTTTTAAACAACATTAACCCCATCTCGCTTGAGACATTCAAGTGAGAATTAAGTTAAGACAATCTATTTTCTACCCTACCACAGAAAAATAAAAATGGCAAAAACTAGATAAGAGCTAGGAGTATTAGTGTGTGCGCCCGCCAGGACTTGAACCTGGGACCAACGAGGTATAAGCTCGTCGCTCTACCAACTGAGCTACAGGCGCGAATTTTTAACGAGTGAAACGACTATAAAAATTCAGCGTCCCTCCGAGTCTTTTGCGAGGAAGGGCATTTTTAATCATACCCCAAAGAACAACCCTTTTCAATTTATCCGAGACAATCCTCTTGTTGATCGAAACAGGCCACAATATGCCCAGCAAGTTCATCAAGGCCAAAATTTGATTTAACTAAATATTCTTTTATTCCTAATTGCAGATAAGAAGAAATCTTGTCTTCACTAGCAGTATTAGAGACGACAAAAATAGGTATGGTCTTACACTTATTATTATCCTCCCCTTTGCACCAGGTGACAAAATCCAAACCATTTTCTTGACCTAAAAGATAGTGGTCAAGCCAGATAGCGTCAACCCGTTTAAGATCCAAGACATACTGCCTGACCTGTCCAGCTGTCCGGGCAGTGACAACCTCAAAATTGTAATTCTCTAATTTAGCTTTTACTACTGCCAAAAGTGGTTCTTCATCTTCTGCGACAATTATTACTTTTTTATCTTTATCCATAATATACTATGAATTATTTGCATTGACTTTTAATATCTTCTAGATCCTTCTTTAACTTGACCATCTCTAACTCTCGCCCAACCATAAGTTTATTTAATCTTTCTAGATCTTTATTCGTCTTCAACAGTTCGTCTTCTGCCTCTTTTTTCTTAGTAATATCGAGAGCAAAACCAATAACCCCAATAATATTATTATCCTCATCACTATAAGGTATCTTATCAGTCTGAACCCAGAGAACACCCTGAGGAGAGTCCATCTTCTCAATTATATTCTTCTTAGGTAGGCCAGAAGATACGACCTCTTTATCATCTTCCCAAAATGACATAGCTTGCTCTTGGGAAAAAAACTCAGACATATCCCTACCTTCAAGCTCACTTTTGGGTACACCCATAATATCGGCAAAAGCTTTATTGACCCTAATGAATCTGTTCTGGGTGTCTTTATAAAAAATCCAAGCGGGAATAGAATCCAAAATTATCTCTTGCTCCTTCTGTTTCTTAATCAGTTGTTTCTTTAATTTTGACCTCTCGGTGATATCTCTGACCGAAGCATAAATAAAAATTTTTCCTTCTTGCTCGACACGAGAAAGTAGGACCTCAGCTGGAAATTCTTCGCCGGTTACTCTTTTATGAACCCATTCAAAGGAACTTACACCCTCTTCTACAGCCTTCTCGATCATTTTCTTCGCTTCAACAACAGAGAGCTGGCCATTAGGCTGAAACTCAGGTGAGAGTTTCCAAGGCTCATAAGAAAGAAAATCGGCTTCATCTTTTGCCCCAAACATATTTATGGCCGCTGGGTTACCCGAAGTAAATTTCCAAGTTGGTGGTTCAATTGTCATAACCGCATCACGATTTGACACAAAAAGAGCTTCGTATTTTTCCATAACAAAATTTTTATAGCTTCTAAACTATCTTTATTATCTCATACAATAACTACTTTAGACAAGATTATCTAAATTTCCTTAGAACTCTCAGGTTTCTCTTTAGGCTTAATTCCGTTCAAAATTAGAAGTTTTTCGAAATCTTCGCGCTCGAGAGTCTCTACCTTTATCAATTCATCAGCGAGACTATCAAGAGCCCGTCTGTTGGTTTGCAAAATCTCCTGAGCTTGAGCTAGGGCCTCATTCATTAGTTTACTAACCTCTTTGTCAATCTGTTTAGACGTATCTTCAGAGATAACCTTCTCGGCGAGCCACCCACCTGTCGCGCTCGCCCGAGCACCAGAATCGAGAGCGACCGGACCAATCTCCTCGCTCATACCATAACGCGTCACCATATCCCGAGCCAGAGCCGTGGCCACCTGAATATCATTAGAAGCCCCAGTCGTCAGATCATCGAAGATCATCTTCTCCGCCGCATAACCCCCCAGAGACATCGCTAGGTCTGCCAAGAATTCCCGACGTGACTGCAACTTACGATCTTCAAAAGGAAGTTTAAGTGTATAGCCAGCGGCATTGCCGCGCGCGATAATAGAGACCTTATGCACTGGGTCAGCGAATTCAAGAAGAGATGAAACTAAGGCGTGGCCAATCTCATGATAAGCCGTAATCTTCTTCTCACGAGTAGAGAGGATATGACTCTTGCGCTCGGGCCCCATCATCACCTTCTCGACCGAACGCAGGAGATCGTATTGTGTGACCTTAAGTCGATCTTCCCGAGCAGCAACAATCGCCGCCTCATTCATAACATTAGCCAAGTCTGCCCCCGAGAAGCCAGGAGTGCGCTCGGCAATTACCGTCATATTAACTTCTTCGCTTAAGGGCTTTTTCTTAGCGTGAATCTTCAGAATTTCTTCGCGATCTTTCTTGTCTGGCTGGTCAAGCATTACTCGTCTATCGAAGCGCCCCGGACGAAGAAGAGCAGGGTCAAGTACATCTGGCCTGTTAGTCGCGGCCATCACGATAACTTTCTCGGTAGGCTCGAAGCCATCCATCTCAACAAGAATCTGGTTGAGAGTTTGCTCGCGCTCATCATTACCACCACCCATACCCGAACCACGATGGCGACCAATGGCATCTATCTCATCGATGAAGATAATGGCTGGCGCTGACTTCTTAGCCATATTGAAGAGATCGCGAACTCGCGAAGCTCCCACTCCGACAAACATCTCGACAAATTCTGAGCCAGACAAATACATAAAAGGGACTTGAGCCTCACCGGCCACCGCTCGCGCGAGCAGTGTCTTACCAGTACCCGGTGCCCCCATCAAGAGCACGCCTTTAGGAATCCGTGCACCAATGTCTAAGAATTTTTTAGGGTTACGAAGGAAATCAACAATCTCACCAAGCTCATCTTTAGCTTCCTTCACACCCGCTACATCTTGGAAAGTAACTCGTTGCGAAGTGTCCTTAGGATCAATCAGCCGAGCTCGCGACTGGCCGAAGGTGAAGGCTTGCATACTGGCCCCCTTCATCTGACGCGAAATAAACCACAACAAAGCAAGGACAAAAATTATCGGGATTAAAATTGGAATAATATTAAAAAGCCAGAAACTAAGGCCGTAGGAGTTATTAACCTCCACTGACACCTTCTTTAGTTTCTCGGCCGACACGCCATAATTAACAAGTGATTGCGAGAGAGAGCTCTCGGTCTCTTTCTTAGATTTACGGACAACCTCATCAGTTAAAGTTATTTCTAAATTCTCACCAGCCACTTCTATTTTAGAAACTTTCTCTTCATCTATAAGTTGAGCCAGCTCTGACAAGGGTAAATATGTCACTTCCTCCGCCTGTTTATCTTCAGCTAGAACAGAATAAACAAAGATAATAAACGCGAGAATTATAACAGCCAAAAACAACTGATTACCAAATTGCCAGCTTATCTTGTAGTTTATTTTTCCTTTCTTCTTGGCCATAGTTATAAGACAGGTGTATAATAACAGAAATATGGACAAATTCCACCTCTTCATCTTTATCTTATCTTTCCCCTATTTCTTCTATAAAGAGCATATTAAACCTAAGAAAAAAGACTAATCCTGCGACGAGCTTAGGATAAAATAAAAACGGCGCCTCGGCTCTACTGAACCAAGGCGCCTCGCACGACGATCTTTGCCGTGTTATCCGTTAAAAGTGCCGGAGCCAAGCATCTTACCGGCAATGACAGTGTCAATATCCCACAGGTAGACATGATTGACGGCCAAAGCATGCACCTCTACGACGTTTTCGCAGGGAACAGACATACCAGCATCAGACGAGCCAACGACAATTTCGGCGGTGGCGGTGCCAATATCCTGGACAGGCGCGTACGACAACATCTCCGCGGTTGCCATCTTCATTCCGTTTCCTACCGCACGATCTTCGCTTTTCGCTTGAGTCTGGATGATGGTGACAACCATCACAACCGTAGCGATTAAGGCCACGGCAACCGAAATCATACTCCATCTCATAATAGAATCTCCTTCTACCCGGCATCCAACCGAGTGATGTTAGGGGTTCCCCTCCGCACAAGGACCACATGCCCCAGTAAGAGAGTTACCGAACAGATCCATAATCAATCTACCACTATTCATAACTTTTGACAATCTATGTTAAAATAAACAGATGTTAATAAACTATTTTAAAAAATATTCGTCTTACGTAAGTAGCCTTTTTATTATCTTTACTTTTTTTGGCTTGGCTTCGATTACTAACGGAGCGGAACTCAAATATGTCACCATTGTCGAGTCCAAAAACGATCAAGTCTTATTCAAAACAAGGAGCTTAGAAAAAACAAACTACTCCCTCTGCGAGACAACTAATCTCGCCTGCCAAGACCTTGGCTCCACAACTCCAGACAAAACACTAGAAGCTCTGGCCGAAGATGAACCCCAAAGTACGAAGATAAGATATATTGACTTCAATAGGAAAAATGCTAGTCGTATATTGCTCTCCCCCGATGAGAAATGGCTTACTTATTATAACCCCGCCCTCACCGGCAAAAGCGAAGGCAAGAAAGAACGCCAGTTTGTTCTGCTAAAATTAAAGGGTAATCAGATAATAGGAACCTCCAAACTCTCGGGAGCTGTGGATTATTGGGACCTCTTGTCTGAGGAGCTTCGCATTTATAACTTCTCTCCTAGTGGCAACAAGCTTATGTATCTCGACGACCGCAATGGTTATTCGGTCCCCTATCTTGTAGATCTAACCAAAGATAAAACAAATTATCTCCCCGGCCAACAAATAATTACCAAGAAATATTCTGTCGCCGACTTCATGTTTTGGAGCGACGATGTTATCTACTTCTCGGCCAACAGGGAGAGCTCGCACCAGTGGTCTCTCTATCGTTATAACCTAATAACCAAAGATCTACAGAAAGTTGCTGACAACATTTCTTACAACCAGCAAATGGTGAAGGTTGGCACCGGCACTAATGCCAAACTACTCTTCACTCAGCTGATTAACAATTCAGCTATCCCCGTCCTCTTAGACCCAACAATTTCTAAATTAAGTTACTTCCCCACTCTCTCCGCTAATCCAAAAGTCTCTGGCTATACCGAAGAAGAAATAAAATTAGGAGAATTAAATGGTGTTTTGCTCAAGCCAAGCAATTATTCGGCCAGCCAGAAGTATCCCCTAATTGTCTGGCTTCATGGCGGACCATATCGTCAGACCGCTCTTGGCTATCATTCTTATTTTAGTTACGGTGGTTATGACTGGCTCCTTGGGGAAATAGCCAAGAGCGGAGTCTTAGTTCTAAAGTTAGACTATCGTGGGAGTTATGGTTACGGCCGAGATTTCGCCGAGAGTATTACCGGTGAGGTTGGCCGTGGTGATGTGACCGATGTCTTAAGCGCTCAAGCTGAATTGAAAAAAACTTACAAAGTTGCCAACACCTACCTAACTGGCAATAGCTACGGTGGCTATCTCGCTCTCCGGACCATTGTCGATTCTAGTGCTCGTGGCCAAATGGCTGGTGCGCTCTCTATCAATGGAGTTACTGATTGGTTTGTCTTACTAGATAAATTAGAGAATTCTATCTTCAACGTCCAGTTCAATGGCCTTCTCACCGAGGAGAACAGCGACCTCTACTATCAAGCCAACATATCTGATCATATTAAAAATCTGCGGGGCCAAAAAATTATTGTCGCTCAAGCTGAAAAAGATGGCACTGTCCCCGCCAGTCAAGCCGATTATATTGCCAAAATTTTTAGTCTAAAAGAAAAAGCCCTAACTTTAGTAAAATATAAAGACGAGGATCACATCTTCCAAAAGAAGAGCAGTCTAGAAGATCTCTGCCGTCAACTCGCCTCGCTGACGAATACTCAAACCGATTGCCAGTGGAAATAAAAAAAAAGACGGCCACTAATGATGTGACCGTCCTGTCTGGACATGGACGAAACAATTCGAAAACAACACAAAAGGGTTGGTGGTTGCGGGCCTGCTAGCACCCTAGATTACTAAGCAGGCCTAGACTGAATAAGTTTCAGTACCTCCCACAGAGATCGAAGACACAGGCCACAGGACGAACCCATGACCCAAGAAGAAAAGGTAGCCACCTTAGGGACCAGGCGTCCAAGAAAATAAGATGGCGAAGGGACAATCTCAACCGGCATGTCACCCTGATAAGGATCAAGTGCAACTGCCGGCGAGAGAAGGGCAAAGCCCATAAAACCTAAATCTAAAAACAAAACCGATACCTCCCGTTTGTTTCTCTTTTTAAAATCAAAAGACCAATTCCTCTTTTTATCCTACCAAAAACCCAAAAAAGGTCAAGGGGCTAACGAGTGAAGCTTCAGCGTAGCAGTGGAAGTGGCGGGAATCGAACCCGCGTGCGACTAGGTCTCTTTGATCAATCTATATGTTTAGATTATTTCCATCGCCGAAGCGAATTTTAAATTACTTAAGTCAGAAATAATCAAGAGCTTAAGCAACCGATTCTCTTAGTTTCGCCCTTAAGCCGAGAAGGTCTTAATGGCTAGTCCAGAATTTATTATGCCTCAATCAAGTCATCCAGACTGCGACTTAATGAGACACCAGCATTTACGCTAAAGCGAAGGCTGGAGAGAAATATGGCGAAGCCATAAGTCCCTTGTTAGATGCGTTAGCATTTAACTTGTTTGCCGACAATTTAAGGAGGAAGTCGACATCTCCACATACAAACCAAAGGGTAGCTAATCGTCGATACCGATCACCCCCATATTAAAATTTATTAATTTTTCAAAGTACCTTTAATTTCCCGCGCAATATCGCGCTTAGATTCCTTACGTTTAAGATCTTCGCGCTTGTCATATTTTTTCTTCCCACGAACAACCGCCATTTTAACTTTAAGGAACCTTCCTTTATTATACACCGAAAGTGGCACTATTGTCAATCCACGTTGCTCACCCTTCGTCGCAAGCTCGGCCAACTCTTTTTTACTCAACAACAGACGTCTCGTACGATAGGGATCATAGACAACAGCCTTAAGATTGTTGGGCTGATAAGGTGGGACGAACATCCCCACCACATAGGCCTCACCGCCACGAATGAGAACTCGAGCCCCTTCAAGGGAGCCTTGTTTGGCCTTAAGCGACTTGACCTCACCCCCAAGAAGCTCAATACCCGCTTCATAGGTCTCAAGCCATTCATAATTCAAGCCAGCTTTTTTATTTTCGATTAAATTCGGCATAAGTTAATAATAGCAGAATTAAAAACCCCCGCCACACCTCGGGCTCACTTGAGGTCTGGCGGGAGGTGGGGGTGGCCCCGACCAGACAAGCTTATAAAAATGTCTGGCCGAGCGTAGCGAGGAGATCCGAGGACTTTTTAGAAGATTGGTCTGATTGGGGCCTTGTTTATCTGGTCAATACCTGTTATCATTATCACAACTTGTTTACACCTATCCGTATAAATAATCAGATCCGGGCTAAAGAACTCCGAGTTATCGATGAAGAGGGTAATAACCTTGGTCTTTTGTCATTAAGCGAGGCTCTAATTAAAGCCGACGAGCTAGATGCCGATCTTATAGAGGTATCCCCCAAGGCGATACCTCCCGTTGCCAAGATTATGGACTTCGGCAAATATCAATATCTAGAACAGAAAAAACTAAAACAAGCAAAAAAGGTGGTCGTCAGTGAAACTAAGAACCTCCAAGTAAAGATTGGTACAGGCGAGCACGACTTAGGTCTCAAGGCTAAAAAAGCCTCCGAATTCCTCCGCGAAGGCCACCGAGTGAAGATCAATCTCTTCCTCCCAGGACGAGCCAAGTACTTAGACCCAAACTTCCTTAAAGAGCGTTTAGATCGTATTCTAAATTTAGTCAGTGAGAACTACAAAATAGCCTCCTCTCCCCAGAAAAGCCCCAAAGGTCTTACAGTTATTATTGAGCGATCTAAATAGTGGACCCCGCTGAGCGGGGGTAGACAAAAAAGACTCTTTATAGTAAGCTAAATGGGCCTGTTAAAGGCATTTTTACGATATGAAAACTAACAAATCACTAGCTAAAAGAATCAAGATAACCAAGACTGGCAAGTTATTGGTTAGGAGCTCTGGACAAAACCATTTCAACGCCAAGGAGAGTCGCTCTACCCAGACCAAGCACAAGAAAGGGCGAGTAATTACTATGAAAAATAAGGACTTAGGGCGATACTTCCCTACAAAATAAGCTGTAAGTAATAAATATCATGAGTAGAATAAAAAGAGGAACAATTTCAATGAAGCGCCGTCGCAACGTCTTGGGTGATGCCAAGGGTTACAGATTTGGCCGTAGTAAAAAAGAACGCGAAGCGAAGGTCGCTCTGACCAAAGCTGGTGTGCACGCCTTCGACCATCGTCGAGACAAGAAGGGAGTCTTCCGTGGTCTTTGGCAAACTCGCCTATCTGCTGGCCTTGCCCCTTACGAGATTTCTTATAGTAAATTCATTGGCGCTCTTAAGAAAAAGAATATCGCCCTTAACCGCAAGATGCTCGCCGACCTAGCTGGCACTGAGCCAAAAGCCTTCGAAACTATAGTTAAAGAAGTTAATGTCTAAATAAACCTAAAAAACCCTGAACGGCTCAACCAGTTGAGCCGTTCAGGGTTTTTTATTTTAGTTACTTTAACCTCGAAGTGAACCTCCCTGATCCTTGTTCTTAATCGCCTTAATTAAACCATTTTCCTCAACATCATCCTTATCCTTCTTAACCAGCTCAATAATTCGAGCGACAAGATTCTTGGGATCTTTGTCGAAGATAATTTTGGGGTTAGGACGATGACCATGTTCGATAATCCCCTTCAAGGTCTCATCCATCTCCCACTCCCCCTCTAAGATACCGATTGGCTTGTCATCTTCGAAAGCAACAGTAAACTCGTGTATTGTCCCAATACGCCCACAAGCAAGAATGACAGCGTCGGTTGTCCGTGTTAACAGAATATCTCGTCCTGGGAAACCCTGCCCCGTATAAATAATAGTATCGAGGAAATCTATAGGTAGACCCCATTCTTCGACATGCTCTTTCTCTGTCGCTGCCGGTGATAAACCAATCGAAGTACCTCCGACTTCCTTAGCCCCCATAGCCGACCAGAGAGGCCAACCAGTGGTCGCTCCGGTTACAATGATACCGCCTTGCTCTATAATCTCACGTCCAAGACTCTTGGCAATTTCTAGGGCATTTTTGCCACAATAAGTTGTATCGGCTGCACCTGAGACGCAGATCTTGATCTTACGATGTTCATTGCGCATAGCTTCTAGTTTTTCGTTGTCCATCCCGTTAGAAGTAGATAATGCTTATCACACTACTACTTAATATTATTTTTACTTTTAATTTCGACTTCATATTTTTATATTAATTAACTTTTTAATTATCGTGACTTCTAACGGGATCCATTTTATTTATTGTTTATTTAAATTAACTTATTAAATTTTTTCTGACCCACCAGACCTTGGGCTCACTTAAGGTCTGGTGGGGAAAAGGAAAGGTGGAGTCTGGGCGGGGGTATAGGTATTTTAAATATCAATCTCGGCAATATCACCAACTTCTGGGGCCCTAGCAAGGACACCAAGATAATCTCTAATTCGTTGGGCCAAGAACATTGAGGATTTTGTCTCGCCCATGGCGACAAATACTTCCTTCAAGGTGGCCTTAGTGCTATCAACAAGTTCCAACAGATTATCAGAATCCTTATGGGCCGAATAACCACGAATTGTCCTAACTTGGGCCCGAACAGTAATTTCCTCCCTCATAATCTTCACAGTTTTAACCCCATCTTGAAGCATTCGGCCAAGACTCCCTGCTTGCTGGTAACCAACCAAGAGAAGAGTACTCTTAGGATCAGAGAGATAATTCTTCTCGTGATGTAAAATACGGCCACCGGTGGACATACCAGAGCCGGCAATAATAATTTTCTTAGGATTAGCCTGAAGGATAACCTTAGACTCATCAGTGCTCAGGGTCTCGTGTAATTGAGGGAAACGGAATATGCTATCCCCACCTATCTCTACCTGCTGGCGAACTTTATCATTTAGATATTTGGCATATTTCTTATAGACCGAGGTTACCCCAATACCCATCGGAGAATCTAAGAAAACAGGGACCAGGGGGATACGAGATTGCTCCATCATTCCCTCTATCTCGAACAAAATTTCTTGAGTCCTCTCAACAGAAAAAGCCGGAATCATCAACGTCCCCCCCGCTCTCATGGTGTCTTCGATAGCATCCTCAAGTAAGTGATGGCGGTCAGACCGATCTTCGTGATTGCGGTCACCATAGACACTCTCCATTACTAAGTAATTAGCTCCTTTAATAGAATCGGTGTCTGGCAAAAGGGGCGAAGGAGAATTACCAAGATCACCGGTAAAGACTAGGCGATCTTCCCCACGAGCAAACTCAAACATTGTTGAGCCCAAAATATGTCCGGCGTCCTTAAGTGTGACCCGAAGACCTTCCTTGAGATTAATTGTCTCGTGATATTCAGCGGTCTTCCACAGACTCAGGGCCTTGGCCATATCCTCTTTGTTGAAAAAAGGTTCAGCATCTTCATTTTCTTTTTTAAAAAGGTTAAGACTATCAGACAACGAAATCTCCGCAATCTCCTTAGTTGGAGCAGTAGAATAAATAACCCCCGAGAAACCATCACGTACCAACTTAGGTATACGCCCAATATGATCTAGGTGAGCATGGGTGACAAAAAGATAATCAATAGATTTTGGATCATAAGCAAAAGGTTCGGTATTTTTATCATCAAAAGCTTTGGATCCTTGAAAAAGTCCACAGTCGACAAGGATGGACAATCCAGAAGGACCATCTTGAAAGAGGAAATTAGCTCCAGTGACTTCGCCAACTCCTCCGTAGAAAGTTATTGTACTTTTTTTCTCTGCCATATAAATGAAATTAAAAATAAAATTATTGCAACTAATGAACCAATTAGATCGAAAAGTAAATCTTTAAGAGAGCTGTACCAACCAGTATAAACCATATCGAGCGTCTTTAGTTCTACTCGGGCGATATACAACTTGTCGGCAGTAAACTCGAGAAGTTCCCAGAGCCCCCCGATAACAATAGCTGAGGTCACACCGACGAAGGCAAGATCCAGACCAGACACTTCCCGTAAATCTTTCTTCCAGAAGTATAAGAAAAGCTGTATAGCAACCAAACTAGACAACAACCCCCCCATGAAATGCATTGGCTTATCAAACCAAGGCCATTGCCAATACCAGAAATTCTTAAAGGCCAACAGATTAAGGGTGGTAATTAACACCAACAGACAGACACTCAGGATAAAGAATTTCTTGAATTTCACGACACTTTTATTATAGCAATTAGAAGAAGATGACGCCAACTGACCAATTGTGGGCAAAAACAAAACAATCCACAAGCTTACGCTCAGGATTGTTTTGTGGGTTGCTTAGAGTAGATATCCCTAGAGTAATCTAGGTGGGTGCTCGCAACCAGTAGACCACGGTCTACGGCAATATTGGGCTCCCTGATATTTAAAATTGTACTAAGAATATTATCTAAACAACCTAAATTGATTATATCGCTTGAGCAAAACTCGTCAAACCTGGTAAAGAGTGGATTAGTCGTCCACCCCAAAACGCTTATAGTCACAAATAGTCGAAACATCACCAAACCAGTGCTTAATCTCATGCTCGGCCTCCTCTGGCGTCTCTGACGCGTGGATAAGGTTCATTACCGCCCTCTTCTCCTTGTTGGCCAAAACTGGCGAGTCGATAGAGAAATCGCCACGAATTGTGCCCATCTCGGCAGCCGAAGGGATGGTTGGACCACCAATCTTGCGCACCATATCGACAGCATGGATACCTTGTATTACCATCTTTACCAATGGAGCAGAGATCATATATTCGATAAGCCAACCTCGGACCATCTTACCAATCTCTAAATCATCGGCAGTGCCAAGCTCCTCAACAGGATCGAAGCCATACTTCTCGTAAGTCTTTAGAGTCTTACCTCCCAAGCGTCTAATCCAAGTTTCATCCTTAGGATAATGATTGTCAATTTGGTCATGAGTTGGTTGGAACATCTCAATTGCAACAATCTTAAGGTCACGCTGTTCAACTCGCCTGATAATCTCACCGATCAAGCCCTTACGGACACCATCTGGCTTAATCATTAAATATGTTCTCTCTTCTTTTGGATGAATCATTTTTTTTATTTTTATAATAATTAATAATCGTTAATAATTGAAACGAGCCAAGCAGAGCTTTTAAAAATGTCTGGCCGAGTCCGTCGCGACGGACGAGGAGGTCCGAGGACTTTTTAAAAGTTTTGCTTGACGAGTTTCAACCTGTGATGATCTCGGCCCCAGTCTCGGTGATAACAATCGTCTTCTCGGCGTGTGTCGCCAATTTACCATCTTGCGTGACAAAAGTAAAACCGTCATCAGCTACATCAATCTCACCACTTCCGTCTGTGGCCATTGGCTCAATAGCAATAACAAGCCCGGGCACAAGCTCTGGTCCAGTACCAGCTTTGCCATAATTGGGGACAAAAGGATCCTCATGAGGCGAATAACCAACCCCATGACCAGCCAGCTCCTTAACCACTCTAAAACCAGCCTCCTTAATCGTTTTCTCAATAGCGACACTAATATCACCAACCTTCTTCCCCGGAACAGCTGCGAGAATACCAACCTCAAGAGCCTCTTCTGCGACCCAAATCATCTTCTGGGCCCGACCGGAAATCTTACCAATAGGCACCGTTATCGCCATGTCAGTAAACAATCCATCGTGGACAAGTCCGAGGTCAAGGCCAACAACATCGCCCTCTTTTAGAACTCTTCCACCAGGTAATCCATGGACAATCTCCTCGTTGACAGAGACACAGAGAGCCGCCGGATAAGGCTTAGGCGCCCCCTGAGGACGATAGTTCAAGAAAGCGGGCTCATCTCCCCCTTCAGCAATTAGACGTTGAGCCAGCTTCTCTAAATCTATTGTCTTAACTCCAGCCTTAGCCTTAGTCTTGATTTTCTCAAGAATAAAAGCAAGGCGTCGCCCGCCCTCCTTTAGAACAGCGATTTCTTCTTGTGTCTTTAATTTAATCATAGATCTAATAGAGCAATAATATCACTTTGGATCTTCTCAATCGTCTGTTCACCATCAACCTCTAAGAAATTGTACTTAGAATTGTTACGGTAATACTCCACCGCTGGCAAAACATCACTATCGAACCAATCGAGTCGACGATCAATATCCTCAGAACTATCATCCGCCCGCCCACGAGCCAGAAGTCGACGCTTAGACTCTTCTCGCGAAACATCAACATAAATAACTGTCACCTTCCCTCGACTATAGAACTTCAATAGCAGGTCAAGTGTCTGAGCCTCATTGAGAGAACGAGGGCAACCATCGAAGAAGAGATGTTCTTTGCCTGTATACTTCTCAGCTAGCGATCCTGTCCAAGCCCAGATAGCAAAGTTGTCGGGCAAACGCTGACCATCTTCCATCGCCTCCTTAAGCATCTTGGCGGTGAAGTTGTCTTGCTCAACAAAAGCTCGAAAGATAGACCCAGTCTCCACTCGGAGCCAAGGATTCTGCTCATTAATTGTCCCTTTCTCCTTCAAATGTTCCGATAATTGCTCAACCTGTGTACCCTTACCGCACCCGGACCGGCCAATAAAAATATAAGTGTGCAAATTTGCACCTTCATTGTTGTTTTCCATCCCGTTAGAAGTAGATCGCGATCAATAAACCGCTCTCTATTTTGTTTTTATGTTTTAATAAATTCGACATATATAAATGATAAATAATGACCCCCCCCAGCGATCGCGACTTCTAACGGGATCCATCCTCCAATTCTAGCCTAAATTCCCCCTAAACGCAAAAACCTAAACGAAACCCCCGCCAGACCTCTAGTTTCCCGAGGTGTGGCGGGGGTTTTGTTACGTTTGGCTATTTTATAGTCAAATAAATAACATTGCTTTGTCCATCAGGAGAGATAACATAAATTGGATACACCCCTAATTGGTAAGTAGGTAAAACAAAACTGATTTGACTATCTGTCCAATAAGTATAATCCTCTTTACTGATTACCGTTCCATTGAAATAGATCAAAGAGTTTGACAACTTGCTCCCCAAAATAAAAGCGGTATCTTTCCCTGTCACATAAGTAGCTGAGTTAAGTACAGGAGCATTGTTAACAACCCCAAGTGGAACAATATCCTTATCTCCTCCTATTATATTACCCTTAGCATCATAAGCTCTCAACGCATACCCAACATGTGATGAAGAGTCACTTGAGTTATTCTTAGCCTCCGCAGTTAAGACAACTATGCCTTGATTTATTGTGGGGTAATTATAACTATAATATTTCTGTGTTGTCCCGCAGAGATTTTGACCAACTCCCCCTGTTTTACTTGGAACAATAAAATCAACACCTTCAGAACAACCAATCTCGAGTCCCCAAGAGTAAGCTAGGTTATTCTGGAGACCAGCCCCGATAGAAGTAGTCACAAAAACAGAACTCTTGTCCTCACCATACTGAGATATATTCTGGATATTAACTTTTATTGAAGTTGGCGCCTGAGATGTTGTATCCTCTACTTTAGGATAAACAATAGGCTTCACACCTGGCTGAATTACAGCAATAGTATCTCCACACAACACCGCCCTTTCCTTCGCCCCAATAACACCAGTTGCCGGTAAACCATTCTTAATCTGCCAATTTTTGACAGCAGCTAGAGTTAATTTGCCATACCAGCCGGTAGGTTTAGGAATATTAAGAAAACGACCAGCGATAAGGACCTTGTGGAGAGCAGAGATTTCGGTCGCTAGGCCATCCCCTTCGCCATCACCAAGAGACAAGTCGTTAGAGAAAGCACAGAAAGCAACTTTCTGTTGTGATTGCTGTTGCTGGAGAACCTTGATCTGGGCCTGAAGTTTAACGATAAGAGCTTGAAGCTCAGCCACAGTTGAAGCACCACCGTTAGTTGTCGCTTGAGATAAGACAGGAGTCAAGACCAGAGTTAGCATCAAGACAATAAATAGATACTTTTTCATTATTTTAAGTTTAATTAATAATTAGATTAGTAATATTGATAATTTAGACTAGGTGTATTATAAACGATAATAACCATCTTCCGCAAGGAATTTTCCCAAAACGCAAAAACTCCGCTAAATGCAGAGTTTTTGTTTTTAGTAAGCTGATTCTTTTATTATTTTCCGTCAACACTAATTTATGCGTTCTCTTACTTTTCAGGGTGCATTTTATTCCAAAGTTCTTCCCTTTCTGCTTTATATTCTTCCGCAGATTGGCCAATTTTTTGACCGCCACTAGTCATAAAAATCTCCTTTTCTATTGCAAGAGCCTCTTCTTCAGAAATCTGTGGTTGTTCAAAATTTTCCATATTATTTTATTAATTATTTCTAATATCTAAATAATACCTCTCCAAGTAAACTTAGCAAGGGGATAAATAAATGGACGTTGCAACAAAGCGAGACCTTGTTCAGTTAAAGAACCTCGCGGAGCTACGGCCAGCCGGTTTTTGACATCCTTTGTTCGAAGAACTATGGCAAAATGGCCGTCGCGGAGCGTAAGAAAACCCCTCGCTGGAGGGGTTTTCTGTGTTCTTTAACTGAACAAGGTCGAGCGTCTAATATTCCCGCATCGAAATCTGGGCATTAATCTGTTTGACGAATTCAATGGCAACAGAGACAACAATCAAGAGACTAGTACCACCAATAGCTAGTGAGGCAATCCCCGTGACAGACTTGAGGACGATAGGGAGTAAAGCGACAATTCCCAAGAAGAGCGCCCCAATCAAGGTTAAGCGAGTTAATATATTCCCAATATAAGTAGCGGTAGAATTACCGGGACGAACACCAGGGATGAAGGCTCCACTCTTCTGCAAGTTCTCGGAGATAGCAATGGGATCGAAAGTAACGGCCGAATAGAAGTAAGTAAAGACAACCACCAAGAAGAAGTAGAGAATGCCATAGGCCCAAGAATTATTGAGGAAGGAGATAATAGCATCAGCGACAAACTTAACCGAATCAACACCAGAAGTAGCTAAGAAATTGGCAACCATCTGAGGGAAGAGAATGATGGAGATAGCAAAGATAATTGGCATAACACCAGCATTATTGACCCTAATTGGTAAGTAAGTAGAAGTTCCACCATAGACCTTCATCCCCCGTACTCTCTTGGCATAAGTAATAGGAATAGGGCGCTCAGCTTCAGTAATAAAGACGATAGCAGCCAGAATGACAACCGCGGCCACAGCAAAACTAAGATACATAGGGATACTAGCCACATCGCCAGTCGTCCACAATTGAGTAATAGTCGAAGGCAAACGAGAGACAATACCAGCAAAGATAAGGAGTGAGACACCATTACCAATACCATATTCAGTAATAAGCTCACCAATCCACATTAGAAGCATTGACCCAGCTGTTATAACGATAATATTAAGGGCCCGATCAAAGTAACTAAGATTCATTAAAATTCCCTGTCGCTCTAAGAGAGTGAGCAGAGACAAACCCTGGATAACACAAAGAGGGACAGTAAGGTAACGAGAATATTGTGCAATCTTGCGGCGACCGGCCGCACCATCCTCGTGGTACATTTGCTTAAGAGCGGGGAAAATGAGGGTAAGGAGTTGGAAGATAATCGAAGCGGTAATAAAAGGTCCCACACCCAACATCATAATAGATAAGTTGGACAGACCACCACCAGAGAAAATGTTGAGTAACCCGAAAAACTGGTTGTCAGACAAGAAGCGCTCTAGGGCAAGGGCATTAACGCCCGGGATAGGTATAGACCCACCAAGACGAAAGAGGAAGAGAGCTCCCATAACAAACAAAACTCTATTACGCAGACCGCGATCTTCGAACACCAGCCTTAATTTGTTTAAAAAATTATCAATCATACTTTATTCCTTAACTGGAGCCAAAGTAACAGAGCCACCAGCTTGCTCGATCTTAGCCTTAGCGGCATCAGAAATTAAACAATTATCGAAGTTAAGAGCCTTAGTGATAGCCCCTGTTGCCAAGATCTTAACCTCTGGCAATTTACCACTTTTCTTGTTGATAAGTTTCTTGGCTAAGAGAGTTGTAGGATTAACAGCCTCGCCCGCTTCGAAGGTTTTATTGATAAGATGAAGGTTCAACACCATTGGCTTAACACCATAGCTATTGAAACGGTAGCCACGAAGCTTAGGCAACTTCTTAATAATGTCGCGCATTTCTGGACGACGCTTATTACCTGCTCGAGCATTCTGCCCCTTCGTCCCTCGGCCAGAGGTTGTACCACGCTTACCACCACGACCAATTTGTCGTGAAGCTCTGTTTGTCTTATTCCTTTTTAAATTATGTAACTGCATATTATTTTTGGGGTTGCTGAGTTTTAGTCGAGCCCTCCTTCTTAGGTTTTGTCTTCAAACTAGCTAGAGCATTAATTGTAGCTCGGGCAATATTCAATTTATCTTTACTACGAGAAACAATCTTGGCATTGACATCATGAAGTCCGGCGATAGACAAGACAACACGGACGGCACTCCCGGCAACCAAACCCCGACCTGGAGCTGGGCGCAATTCAATATGAGCAGCCTTATATCTAGCAGTAAGTTGATGAGGAATAGAGTTCTTATCGGTCATAGCAACTCTGATCATAGACTTCTTGGCCCTATTGAGAGCTTTCTCAATAGCGAGAGCAGTATCACCAGCCTTACCGACACCAACACCAACTCGCCCCTTCTTGTCACCAGCTACGAGAGCAACTGAGAAGCTAAAGCGACGACCGCCAGAGACAACACGAGCAACACGACGGATATTAACAATTTTCTGCTCAAATTCTGGCTTAGGTCGCTCGAAACCAGGACGACGGCCCCGACTTCCTCCAGGACGGGCACCTCCACGACGATTACCACCAGCAGCCCCAGCACCACGACTAAAGCTAGGTCGGGCGGTTCCCGGTGAAGAGAAAACTTTTTTTGTTACTGTTTTTGTTGCTTGTTCTGCCATAATATTTTACTTAAGTAAATTTATCATTAAAATTTCAACCCGCCTTCACGAGCCCCTTCTGCGACAGCCTTAACCCGACCGGTAAAACGATAACCAGCACGGTCAAAGACAACTTTAGAAATCTTTTTATCTCCCGCTTTTTCGGCCAATAACTTACCAACTTCTAGGCTAGCGAGAACTTTAGTCTGTGCCCCCTTCTCCTTCTTGCTTGGTAACTTTAGCTCCTTATCAGAAACTGAGACAAGAGTCTTGCCAATAGTATCGTCAATCAATTGTGCCGAGACATGCTTGTTAGAACGAAAAACAGACAAGCGTGGTTGCTCGGCTGTGCCGACAACCTTAGCCCGAACTCGAGTAGCTCGGCGAGTCCTCTTCTCTTCCTTAGTTTTGAATCTGATAATTTTCATACTTTTATTTTTGTCTTATCTAGGCGCTAACCTTCTTACCCTGCTTACGACGGACAACTTCATCAATATAACGAATACCTTTACCCTTATAAGGTTCAGTTCTCTTCAGGGCGCGGATTTTTGCGGCAAACTGACCTACACCCTCCTTATCGATGCCACTAATAGTCATATTGTTTTTCTCTACTACGACATTAATACCGCTAAGAATAGGAACTAACACAGAATGAGAGAAACCGATGTCTAGCTTAACTTCATTACCATTAACTGCATAACGAAAACCGACACCTTCGATAATTAATTTCTTCTCGAAACCTTTTGTTACTCCTTCAACCATATTCTTCAAGTGAGAAGCATAGGTTCCAGAGAGGGCATCGGCTGAGATAGATTTATGGTTAGGACTGACCTTAACTTCTGAACCTTCGGCAACAATAGAAACGTCGCTAACCATCTTCTTGGTAAGTTCACCGAGGGGGCCCTTAACCTTGAGGTCGCCACCATCAACGACGACGGTAACGCCAGCAGGTAAAGTGATTGGTTGTTTAGCAATACGTGACATAATTTTAGTGAATTTCGAACATTAACTCCCCTCCAACCTTTGCCTTACGGGCTTCTGAATTTGTCATGATACCTTGAGGAGTAGAGATGATTGCTAATCCGAAACCTTGACGAACAAGGTTAATATCGTCGACACCAACATAAACACGACGAGAGGGCTTAGAGATACGCTTGACCTCAAGAATTTTGGGAGCGCCGGCACGGTAAGCTAGCTCGCAGGTAAGATATTTCTTGACCTTCTTCCCTCGTCGAACAACACTCTTAAGCCAACCAGCGCGAACCAGAGTGTTGGCAACAGCTTCCTTAAGATTAGAAGCGGGTACGGTAACACTCTCGTGCTTAGCTCGCCCGCCATTCTTGATTTGTATTAAAAAGTCTGAGATAGGATCTGTTGTCATAATATTTATAGTGAGTATATCAAACTACCAAGATGATTTACGAACACCAGGAATTTTTCCCTCATTCGCCAGTTCACGGAAACAGATACGGCAAAGGCCAAAATCGCGCATAAACCCGTGCTTGCGACCACAGCGGAAACAGCGTCGCACAACGCGAGAAGCAAATTTGGGTGCCTTCTTAGATCGGGCAATAACTGATGTTTTAGCCATATAAAATTAAAGTGGGCTCTTACGAGCCACTCTCTATCCTAGCAAGAAAGAGCCCCAAATGTCAAATAAATATAGACAGAATAAGGCCTAGAGACGATGGAGAGCGAGCTGGCCAGTAGTCGTATCGAGGACAGCATAAGTAGGAGAGGTAAAGACACCCCCAAAAGTGCCCGGATTAGCCACTAAAACAGCTCCCGAGGACTTTCCTTGAGAGGCTCCCAAAGGAGAGTCCTCGGGGACCATCCTAACCCAAGGTTTGTGAGTATGGCCATAAAAGACAAAGGAATATTGCCCCGTTTGGGCTAATTCTTCAGTTTTGTCTGGTTTGTGTACAAAAGCAATCTTAATCATGTTAGCCACCGAGTGGCTAACATCTTGGCTAACATTTGTATCAAGGGCGTGCCTTGATATTTCCCACTCACCCACATCAGGGAAAACTTCGAGATTCTTGTGTCTCTCCACAACTTCAGCAAACTCCTCTCGCCTTATCTCCATGTTGCCGTCAGCTAATTTTATCGGCCCAGAGAATTTATCGGCCAACAGATCAAGTGTCTCCGGCGTCGTAACATCTCCACAATGGATAATCCCCCCAATCTTTTCCCTCTTCGCTATCACCAAAAAATTCTCCAGATTAGTGATGTTATCATGTGTATCCGAAATAATCGCAATTTTCATATTCCTTAATTCTACCACAAAAAAACGAGGGGCAAGCCCTCGTTTTTGGAAGATGATTATTGGGGAATTATTGCTTTTTGAAAGGAAACCCAATAGCCTTGAAGAAAGCGAGGGCAGTTTTTTTATCTTTAGCAGAGGTAACAATAGTGATAGCCATGCCGAAGATATCTCTCAACTCTTCGTCGGCGGTCTGAGGGAAGACAATATGCTCTTTAATACCCAAGGTTAAATTTCCAACCTCGTCGACAATCTTCTCATTGTAGCCCTTGAAGTCACGAATACGAGGGATAGTAACATTAAGAAGTAAGTCGAGAAAATCGTACATACGCTGACCACGAAGAGTCGTGGCAAAACCGATGATATCACCCTGACGGACCTTGAAGCTAGCAACAGACTGCTTGGCTCCACGAGGAGAAGCCTTCTGTCCGGTAATAATAGCCAAGCGGTCAGCTACGAGTTCATTCCTCTTCTTATCCTTAGCCTTGCCAGTCCCAGAATTAACAACCACCTTCACCAAGTGAGGAATAGCCATCTTGTTCTTAACTCCGAGCTCCTTCTTAAGCTCGGGCATTACATCTTCAATTTTCTCTTTTAGCTTTTTCATAATTAAATTTCCTTGCCACACTTCTTACAAATACGCACTTTCTTGGTGCCGTTCATTTTGGCCCCCATTCGTACTCCCTTACCACAACTAGAACAGTAAAGAAGGACATTCGAGATATCAATAGGATGAGGCATCTCTATCATCTGACCCTTCTCCCCTTGTTTGCGAGGACGCTGATGCTTCTTCTTAAGGTTCATACCCTCTACCAAAACTTTATTATCCTCAAGAATAACACGAAGAACCTTACCCTGTTTGCCACGGTCCTTGCCTGTCATTACCATTACATTGTCGTTTTTCTTAATTCTCATATTTTTTTATACAACTTCAGGAGCCAAAGAAACAATCTTCTGATAACCTAATTCGCCAATCTCGCGAGGAATAGGCCCAAAGATACGTCCACCACGTGGCTCAGCCTTAACTTTATCTAAAATTACCACAGCATTCTCGTCGAAACGAATATAGGAACCATCAGCTCGTCGGAAGGGGGCGCGCTGTCGCACAACCAAGGCACGAAGAACTTCTTTTTTCTTTACCGCCTTACGTGGCTCAGCCTTCTGTACAGAAAGAATGACCAACTCCCCAATCCGGGCATAGCGCTTCTTAGAACTACCAAGCACCTTAAAGACGCGACCGACTTTGGCACCGGTGTTATCTGCAATTTTTACTATGGTTTGAGGCTGAATCATGGTCGTTTATTTACTTGTCTGCGCAGGCAGGTTAATTACTTCGAAATGTTTGTCCTTAGACATTGGTCGGCACTCACGAATCTCTACTTCGTCTCCAATCTTAGACTTGTTTTCTTCATCATGAGCCTTGTGTCGCTTGGAGAGGTTGAAGTATTTGCCATATTTAGGGTGCTTAACAAAGCGCTTGATCTCCACAACCACGGTCTTATCCATCTTGTCGGAGACAACCTTACCCTTGAGAACCTTCTTATTTTTTATATCTGTTTTCATAATTATTTTTGGGTATGCAAAGCCGTTAAAATTCTAGCAATATCTCGACGAGTGTTGCGTCCTTCCTTCACATTCTTGGTGCGGGAGCCAGAGATACCGAATTTAAACTTCGCCAAAGAATCCTTCTTCTCAGAGAGAACTTTCTTCAACTCTGCTTCTGATTTAGTTTTGAAATCTGTTTTCTTCATATGCTTTTAGCGGCTTACTATTTTGGTCTTAATCGGTAATTTGGCCCCAGCCTTACGCAAGGCCTCTTTGGCAATCTCATCTGTCAAACCATCCACTTCGAAAATAAGACGGCCAGGCCAAACTTGGATCTGATAACCCTTCGGATCACCCTTACCCTTACCCATACCCACCTCAGCGGCTTTCGCCGTGAAGGGCATATCAGGGAAAATGCGGATCCAGAGCTTACCAGTCTTCTTCATTTGGCGGGAGATAGTCTTACGAGCAGCCTCAATCTGATTGGAACGAATACGTCCAGGAGTCTCAGCCTTCAACCCAAAGTTACCAAAAGCAAGTTTGGTCCCACGCGTCTCAGTCTTAATCTTTTTAGGATTAACACGCATGGTCTGCCACTTTCTAAATTTTACTTTCTTTGGTAACAACATAATAATTTATTTTATAGTGGGTGGGTCGAACTATTATTATCGCCCTCGAAGATCTCACCTCGATAAATCCAAACCTTAATCCCGACAACACCGTAGTACATGAAGGCCTTCTCTCGAGCAAAATCAATGTCTGCTCGCAAAGTCTGAAGTGGGACCTGTCCCTTACGTAAGGTCTCAGTACGGCCCATATCAGCTCCACCAAGACGGCCAGACAAGGTAACCTTAACCCCCTTTACTGATCGACTATTCAAGACTCGCTCCACGGTCTGCTTGAGGACACGGCGAAAAGGAAGGCGCTTCTCTAAGCCCTCAGCTATCATATAGGCGACAATCGCAGCACTCGCCTCTGGTTCCTTTACTTCCTGAATATCAACACTTACATCATTGGGCAAATTGGTACCAGTCTTCTGTAATTGAGAAATAATCTCACTCTTGAGCTTGGTAATACCATCACCACCACGGCCAATAATCATACCGGGACGAGAAGTCTTGATTATAATTTTATAGAAATTCTCACCACGCTCAATCTCAACACAGTCCACATAGGAACCGCGCAAGCGCTTGGTGAGGAACTCACGCAACATTACATCCGCTTTCAAAAAGTCGACATATTTCTCCCCCTTACCAAACCAGCGGGACTGCCAGTCTCGGATGATAGTTAATCTATGGGCATATGGATGAACGCGATGTGTCATAATTATTTGGTTTTAGGTTCCTTAGCTTCCAAAGTAACGGCAATATGGCTTAGACGGTGACGGATGGGGAAAGCCCGGTCACGAGAGGCAGGACGAGCTCGCTTAATAACATTACCCTTATCGACAGTTATATTCTTAATATAAAGGTCTTCTTCGTTGGCCTTAGAGTTATTCTTAGCATTAGCAACAGCAGACTCAATAAGCTTCTTGACAGGAGCGGCTGATTTCTTAACAACCAGATCTAACTCGGCCAAAGCGACCGAAACCTTCTTACCTCGAATAAGGTCCGCGATAAGGCGGGTCTTGCGAGGTGTTTGGTGATGGTTCTTAAGAAAAGCTTTCATTTTATTTATTCATTATATTCAGATGAATTCGTGTCTTTAGTATCGATCTACTTCTTAGCAGGAGAATCTTTAGCAGCCTTGGCAGCCGAGATCTCAGCATCTTTCTTCTTCTGTTCTATCTCCTTCTGCATCTTACCACCATGCTTAGTGAACTTACGGGTAGGAGAAAATTCGCCCAAACGGTGACCAACCATCTCTTCGGTCACGAAGACCTCAATATGATTCTTGCCGTTGTGGACACCAAAAGTAAAGCCGACCATCTCCGGGCTAATCTGACTGCGTCTGGCCCAAGTCTTAATAACGCCAACGCTAGAATCACTGGCTTTCTTGCCAGCTATCTTCTTCAATAGATTTTCGTCCACATAAGGACCCTTAGATAATGATCGTGCCATAAATAAAATATTTAAACGCCCGTTGAAGTGTCCTACCGGACCACCCTGACGAGCTAAGTGCTATCATAGCAAAATAAGGATTTATGTCAAACAAAACCCCCTGTTCGCCATGGAAAATATCACAAACTAAAAATATTTATTAGAAATAATCAGGAGCGTTAAGATCGGCGACACAGGCTTCTTTGGTATCAAACGTCTCAAGACCATAATACATATAAGACCCACAGAATTTTTTGTAACCACAATCAGTACTATCTTGATGGTGCCAATAAAAATACTGACAACCAAGGTCCAAATCTCTAAGCGAAAAAGTCCCATCACTCATATCGGAAGCGCTAACCGAGCCGTTGCTCACATCAATTTTAATTTTATAATTATCTCCAACAGAAACAGGTAGAGAAGTTGGCCCAGTTGATCCCCCAAAAATAGAAGAAGTATTCCAAGTATAGCTGCCAGTATTTTCTATCCCACTGTTCCAAAAAAGAGGGAAGGTGGCAGAACAGCCGACACTTCCATATGCACAAACTTTAGTGGTGTCGTACAAGCTAATTACTGCCTTACTGCCTAAAGGAAAACCAATAGTATTCCATTTAATCACATTCGAATTACCAAGCTCGAGGATCTCTCCTCCGTTAGGAGACACAACAGTAACAGAAGGAGAGACAATGGAAGTATCTTTAACCACCACCGTCATGCTGGTCTCAGCATTGTATTTTTGACGGCAACCAAACTCAACGGAGCAAGCGAAGCCACCACCACTAACTGTAAACCTAACAGTATACGTCCCCGCTTGAGAGTAAGAGTGAGTAAATGTTCCTGTATTACTAACCAGCTCAGCTGACATTGGCTTATTAGAAACTCCAGCATAACCATCTTCCTCTCCCCAAGCTACACGATAAGTTAAATCGTCAATACCACTTGGCGCTGTGACATTAACCTTCCAAGTACCAGTTTGATTAACAGCAAGAGAATTTGGACCAGAAACAGAATTAATAGTAATGCCACTAGAAGAATTATTTATGCCACACAACACTGCCCTCTCTTTAGATCCAATCATACCTGTCGCCGATAGACCATTGCGAATTTGCCAGTTTTTGACAGCAGCTAGAGTTAATTTGCCATACCAGCCAGTGGGTTTAGAGATTCTTAGGTCGCCACTAGCAATAAGCACTTTATGAAGAGCGGAAATCTCATTAGTGAGACCATCATTCTCTCCGTCGCCAAGAGAGAGATCGCGAGAGAAAGAACAATTCGTCGTTCCTTGATCTTGCTGAGCTTGCTGTTGTTGGAGGACCCTGATCTGAGCCTGGAGCCTAACGATAAGGGCCTGGAGCTCCGCAATAGTCGAAGCATGCGACAAGACTGGCATGAGGACAAAAGCCAACATGACGAAGATAAGTAGATATTTTTTCATATTATTAGAAATAAATTAATAATTAAATTAGTAATATTGATAATTTAGACTGAGTGTATTATAAACGATATTGGTATCTTACAGCAAACAAAAACCCCTCGCTGGAGGGGTTTTTGAAAATTCGACTGACTAATTTCTAAGTTTATCGATCAGAGAGGATATAGAATTAAGGACACTGGCCATTTGGTTAAGTCTGGCGGACTGGCTAACAACAGCAGGAGTTACAGTAAATAGTCCAGAATCTAAGAGGGGGGAAGACTTGCCGGCCTCCGTAATCCTAACAAAGATGGTGTATCCTACCGCCACGTTCGAACCAAAGTAAGCTGTCGCATTGCCTGTATTAGGGATACCCCGCTGGACAGCCCAACAACCTCCTTCGGATCTAAAACAAAGCCTAATGTCTACCTTAGGGATAGAACCATTTGTCTGCCAGCTAATATTACGGCTAGAATTCCGAGCCCACGTAGCCTGATCGCCATCAACCTGAAGATTACTAAAGGATGGAGTTGTTGAATTCTGGCAAGCAGAAATCTGAGCGACGAGATCAGAAATAATATTTCTCAACTGAGTTGCTGTTGGATTAACAGGAATAGCAAATTCTGGAGTAGAAGGAGGACAATCAGCCCGAACTTGAGCGGAAAGAGCTCCAATTTGAGCAAGTAGCTCGTCAATAGGGTTGTCATAGTAGATGTCTACTCTATTAGACATAATGTCTGGCGCCCCACTCCCATTGTAACTATGATAATTAGAATCAGTCGCTACGATACTACTGGTGACCAGATACGAATAAATGCTTTTGTTTAATGAACCGGACTGGATATCGGCAACCAAAGAAATATCCTTATCCTCCATGCTTTGAATATGAAGGTTTGTATTGCTAAAAGTATAAAGGCCATCAGAAGAAATCGAATTGACTGAGAATTTTATCCCTCCGACATCTAAGCGCAAATTGTTAATCAAGTTGCTAAAAACTGGAGCTTTAGAATCATCAAGGATCCTAAATTTTATAGAATCCAGACGAACATCAAGCATTGGCTTTAGGCGAAAGACTCCAAGCACAACATTAGGGGTAATGGTAGTAGTAGAACCCTTAATTGAACGATTCACTGGTGAGCTTGGACTGAGACTAACCGACATTGCTACCTCCGGAGGAACCACCCCACTAATATTTACAGGAACCCTATTGCTATTACCCACAACAGAACCAACAAAGAGAGTTTGGGCACCAGTTGGCCAATCTTTGGCTTCTTGAACTACAATCTGATTATCTGTCTTCCTTACCCAGCCAGCGAGCCAAGTCGAGCCACTTTGTACCAAGGAACCTACAGTTAGAGAGTTGACTTGGTTAAGTCTCTCGCCAGTAATGGTTATTGTTCTGGAATTGTTGTCAAAGCTAACACCACTAATCCAAGGGCCTTGCTCACCGACGATATAACGGCTAGAGTTCGTCCTATAGTTGAGATCTTGAACAAAGAAACCCGTACCAGAGCCCGGGGCACTATAATAATTAAATCGATCTAACTTACCGTAATAAACACCCTTAAACATCTGGTTAACCGAACAAGAGACTTGACCATAGAAAGGATACTTCTTCCCATTGGCTATCTTATAGTACTGAAGACCATCTGCGCCAGTGACAACAGGGGGGATATTTCCATATTTATTTTCAGGATAAATATTACGGATACAATTATCAGGAGTTCTCTTATCTTTAAAAGTACTGTTTTCTAACAGAATAGAAGCAAAACCACCCCCTTGATAAATATAAATGTCTCCACCGCTGGCCTCAACATCGAAGTGAAAACCTGACCACAAATTCTGTGATCTCACTCCACCCTTATAATCATAACTAAAATCTATATTAGAAGAATTAACTTTTACGATAGGGGCTCCTGATCCAGGTGTACCAACCCTAACTGTCATGCTTGATTCAGCAGAACCTGTCCCGCTAACGATCTTAAATTTAACTGTGTAGTTACCAGCTTGAGAATAAGAATGGGTAAATGTAGAAGTTTGCTGAACAGCTGTTTTGTCAGAGCTGGCGGCCATTGGATAGACCATATTCTCACCCCAGTCAACAGAATAACTAATATTAGATCCACTTGGTACTGTAGCATTAACCGTCCACTGGCCGGTTTGGCCAACACTAAGAGAGGTTGGACCAGAAACAGAGTTAATGACAACCCTGTTGCCTGACTGACAATAAGGCAAGACAGGGCAAGACGGGATAAGGGTAGTTGAGCGAACAGGGCAAGAAGTGCCCTTGATTTGAGCGATTAGAGATAACAACTGATGAACCTGACATTCTAGATCCTGAATAGTCGCCGCCTGAGAAACAACCGGCACAACAACCAGTGAGGCGAGGAGGATTGCTCCAAATAAATATTTTTTCATTAAATTAAATTTAGTTAATAATTAAATTAGTAATGTTAATAATTTAGACTAGGTGTATTATAAACAATTACAGCCCACCTCCGCAAGGAAAATAAAAAAATATCAAGGGCGTGCCTTGATATTGAAGTAAAGAAAAATCCCCGGTTAGGGGGATTTTTCGAGGTTTTGTAAGCAATAATCCGAGCGTTGATTCTAGCGTCGTTTGCCAACCTTACGGCGAGAAACAATAAGATGGTTAGAGTATTTCTTCGGATGACGAGTCTTGCGACCACCAGTAACCTTACCCCACTTGGTCTTAGGGCGACGAGTACCTCGGCCTTGGACACCTTCACCACCACCATAAGGGTGATCGACAGGGTTCATAGCGGTACCACGTACTGTTGGGCGAATACCCATCCAGCGAGAACGTCCAGCTTTACCATACTTCACTAGCTTGTGTTCGTCATTGGAAACTTCACCAACTGAGGCCCAGCAAGTATCGAGCAATTTATGAATTTCAGACGATGGCATCTTGATAGCGGTATAACCGGCATCATGAGAGACAACCTCAGCATAGGAACCAGCGGAACGAACAAACTTGGCACCAGCTCCTGGCTTAGTCTCGATATTATAAATAAAAGTACCTACTGGTAATTTAACCAAAGGGAGACGATTGCCAACCTTAACATCAGCATTCTCGTCACTAACAATAATATCGCCGACCTTAAGCTCTTTGGGCAAAAGGTGATATGCTCGAGCGCCATCCTTATAGCAGACAAGAGAGATAAAACCCGAACGGTTAGGATCATATTCTACAGTCTCAATCTTGGCCGGAATACCAATCTTAGTATATTTGAAATCGATATCACGATAGAGACGCTTGTGACCACCCCCTTTGTGTCGGACAGTAATGCGACCAGCACCATTGCGACCAACATCACGCTTAACACCCTTGGTTAGAGGCTTGTGGGGCTTAGAAGCAGTAAGATACTCACGATAATTGATCGTGACCATATTGCGACGGGATGGAGTTGTTGGGGCGTACTTTTTCATAATTATACAATTTCTATTTTCTCGCCAGGCTTAAGATAGACAATAGCCTTCTTAATGGCCGATTTGGAACCGCGGACTCCACGGACAATCGTTTTTTTGGCTGGCAAATTAACAATATTCACTTTTGTAGGCTTGACCTTATATTTTGTCTCAAAGGAGCTAACAATCATTGGCTTAGTGGCCTCTCTTGCTACTTCGAAGACGTAAGCCGGGCCAGTAGATCGGCTCGCCAAATCAGTCGACTTCTCGGTAACACGAGGTGACTTGAGGATAACTTGAGTTTTTAAATCTTTTCCAATCTTAGACATAATATTTATTTATTCGGCTTTGGCCCGAGCCTTCAGAACTGTTAAACTGTCGGCCGGATTAGTGATGACTAAATACTTATAGCTCAATAAATCAAGAAGATTAACATCACGCAAATCAGAAACAACAGCACTTGGGATATTCTGGAAACCCTTAGTCGCCTTCTCGTCTTTCTTAGCAGTAGTGACAAGAGCGCGCTTGCCCTTCTTGTAATTAATTTTTTCGAAACCAGCCTTGGCAAGATTGTCTAGGTAAGTCTGGGCTTGTTTAGTCTTAGCAACAGTCATTGGAAGGTCTTGGACAAAAATTACTTCGCCATCGGCCATCTTCTTAGACAAAACGGTAAAGAAGGCCTTAGACTTCATCTTCTTGTTGATCTTCTGGCTGTAATTCTTCTCGGATAATGGGCCATGAGTAGCACCACCACCAATCCAAATTGGAGAACGAGAAGAACCATGACGAGCACGCCCTGTACCCTTCTGACGGTAAGGCTTCTTGCCACCACCACGAACTTCACTACGATCTTTAGTATCAGCGGTTACTCGGCGAAGATTAGCCTGCATTGCAACGGCCACTTGATAGACAAGATCATTGTTCCACTTCACACCAAAGATAACTTCGGGCAAACTTGCCTTCCCTGATTCCTGTCCTTCAAAATTGTAAACTTTTGCTTCAATCATAATTTTGGCTTACTTACTTACTATCTCAACCAATGTCCCCTTGCGACCAGCAATGGCTCCCTTGATAAAAATTAAATTATTTTCGGTATCGATACGGGCAACAGTACAATTCTTAGCAGTAATACGATCGGTACCCATACGGCCACCCATTCGTGTACCAGGAAGGACACGCTGTTTGCCACCAGCACCAATAGAACCCGGCTCACGCTCGGAGTGCTTCTGACCATGGGAACGTCGCCCACCCTTGAAGCCATGACGCTTCACAACTCCTTGGAAGCCCTTACCCTTAGAAATAGAGCTTACGACAACCTTGTCGCCCTCGGCAAAAGTCGAGACATCGATAGTAGCGCCAACCTCCACCTTAGGGAGATCGCTTTTTTTATTATTAAATTCTTTTAGAAGAGCAAAGCCATCAGTCTTGTCGGCCAGAGCCTTCTTGATCAAACCTTTTTGAGGCTTGTTGATATTCTTGATTTTGCGCTCACCATAACCGACAACCATAGAGTCATACTTACCATCCTTGCCTGTCTTCTTGGTCTCCAAAACATAAACCGGCCCAGCCGAGACGATTGTCCCCGGGATAACCTTACCCGACTCGTCGAAGAGTTGAGTCATGCCTTCTTTTTTACCAAGAATAAATTTCATAAAAATAATAATCTAAGAATAGTCGTAAATGGTACGAATAAAAAAGCTCATCAGAGCTCCCCTATTCCACAGGGTAAATACTACCAGAATGTGATCTAAAGTCAACATTTACCGCCCCTTCCCCGCCCAGGCCGCGAGGAACTTGAAGTCTGAGCAGGTTTTGGCCATTACAAGATATTGACAAATCGAGCATGCTTGTGCTATAATAAAGAAAGATGCTGATATGTATGTCAGCTATTTTTTAACAAACCTCAAATTGGCTAGATGCCAGGAGGACGAGACTATGACTAAGGAAGAAGCAAGAATTTTAGCGATCGAGTGCCGGAGACGGCTAAGGAATGGAGAAAAGTGGGTAGATATCTACAAAGATATCACGGAGGAACAAAAGAAAGACGAATATCACTTCATTCACGCTATCAACGTGCAAGAAGAGGGATATTCTATCTCCGACGCCTGCGACTTCGCGAAAAAAACTGCAGAAAAAATCGGCGACGTCAGGACAACAATCGCCTATTTTCTTGAGATTCACGAGGTGTCTTGTCGTGACGAATACCTCAAATCCAAGATGAGTGCTGCCAGAATGTACTTCGCGTCCAAAGAATTAGGAAGTGAAGAAAAGTTTGCGATGATACTCTGGGACGAGTTGGTTGAACGGAAACTGGTAAAAATACACGGACGAGAACTCCTCCCTTTGCTCCACTGCCTTAATCCGGTAACGCTAATCGAGGAGATGGGGGTAACTCACATTACCTCTTCTTCATTCGAGGAGCTCGAAGACCAACGAGTGGATAAAGGAGTATTTCTCGGGGACCTGCTGGAATGTGGACTTCTCGACAAGATGAACCCATCCCTCCTGATGAAGATGTTCCCGGGCGTCTACGAAGACGAGCTTTTCCAAGAGAACTTCCACCCGGATGCTTTTTGGACCAAGCGTGTCATGCGTTACATTACTGGGAAAGATTGGGCTCGGGCTTGGGATGAACTTCGTCGTGCCAACCATGGTATCTTCCACGGCACCCATCGCCAAGACCTGCACGATCCTAAGTATCGAGGGTTCTTCGGAGCCACGGCCAAAAACGTCAGAGATTTGATCGAAACATTGTTTTGGAAAATGAGAAATAATGGTTTCGAACTGGAGAAACCCCAAGAAGGCTATGAATCCACGAGGTTCGCTCAGAGTTATAGTCCAAGACGACTTCACCAAGTAGCTGGTTTCGATGTGGCCTATTACATCGATAACCCCGGGGTGAGAGTATTACCAGACGGAGACGCTTATAGACGATTTGAGTTCTCGGAAACTGGCCACATAGCCTTCATCTTGGGTGCCCATTTCCGGAAAGAAGCCAACCGCAAGAAACGCGAGAAACGTGAGCGCGACTTGTAAGCCCAAAAGAGGTTTGAACGCACACCAGCCCCGACGAATTTATTCGCCGGGGCTTTATTAATGTAAACAAAAAAGCCCCCGAAGGGGCTTTTTTGTTTACATCATTTTTACGTCGATATTGACTCCTGAAGGCAAACTGAGATTTGTGAGACTCTCAATGAGCTTCGGAGAGGGATTAGAGATATCGATCAGGCGCTTATGGACACGCATCTCGAACTGTTCGCGGGAGTTCTTGTCGATAAAGGAGCTACGATTGACAGTATATTTCTTGAACTCGGTTGGTAGAGGGATAGGTCCCTCAATCTTACCGTCATAACGAATAGCGGTATCGACAATCTGCTTCACGCTAGCATCAAGCACTTTGTGCTCATAAGCTGAGACGCGAATACGCAACTTGGCCAATTCCTTCTCTTCCTCTTTCTTAGTTTTAGGCTTGGCCTTGCTTGCTCTGAGCGCAGTCGAAGAGGCTTTAGTTTTTGTTTCTGTATCCATAATTTTGTAAGGTGCTTGATCGATTAAAGTATAATCCTAAGCAATGATTTTGTTAACAGCACCGGCACCGACAGTCTTACCACCCTCACGGATAGCAAAGCGTTGCTTGTCTTCCAAAGCGACCGGAGCAATTAATTTAACAGTAATACTAATAGTGTCTCCAGGCATAACCATCTTCACATCCTCTGGTAAGATAACCTCACCAGTAACATCGGTGGTACGGATGTAGAATTGTGGCTTATAGCCAGCGAAGAATGGAGTGTGACGACCACCTTCCTCTTTAGTCAAAATATAGACTTCAGCAGTAAATTCGGTATGAGGAGTAATAGAACCAACCTTGGCCAAAACTTGACCACGAGTCACATCCTCCTTCTTAAGACCGCGCAAGAGAATACCAGCGTTATCGCCAGCCATACCCTCATCGAGTTGCTTGTTGAACATCTCAATACCGGTAATGGTTGTCTTAACAGTTGGAGTAAGACCGACAATCTCAGCCTCTTCACCAACCTTCACAACTCCACGCTCAATACGACCAGTAACAACAGTCCCACGACCTTCAATAGAGAAGATATCCTCGATAGGCATTAAGAAAGGTTTGTCAACTTCACGGACGGGATCAGGAATATACTCATCCATAGCCTGGACTAATTCCATAATCTTCTTAGCCCACTCATCATCAAGACTCTTGGCATCAAGGGCCTTAAGAGCCGAGCCACGAATAACAGGAGCATTGGCGCCATCAAACTCTTGCTTGGTTAGCAATTCACGGACTTCTTCTTCTACCAAGTCCACGAGTTCTGGGTCATCAACCATATCTACTTTGTTGATGAAGACAATAATCTTAGGCACACCAACCTGGCGAGCTAAGAGAATGTGCTCACGAGTCTGAGGCATAAGACCATCAGTAGCGGCGACCACAATAACAGCACCATCCATCTGGGCAGCACCGGTAATCATGTTCTTAATGTAGTCAGCGTGACCAGGGGCATCAATGTGAGCATAGTGACGCTTAGGGGTGCCATACTCGGAGTGGTGAAGAGCAATGGTGATCCCTCGAGCTTTCTCCTCGGGGGCATTATCAATACCATCGACACCTTCGACACGAGCGGTGTAACCTTGGTCTGCGGCCAAACTCAAAGTATGCAAAATTGCGGCGGTGAGAGTGGTCTTGCCGTGGTCAACGTGGCCAATAGTACCAACGTTAACGTGTGGCTTGGAACGATCAAATTTTTCTGCTGCCATGTTATTTTATTTATCCCGCCATGGCGGGAATATTAACGATTAATAATAAAAGCAAATTAAAAGACTGCGCACAAACGCAAACTTAATCTTAAACAAAATCAGAAGAGAAGTCAACAAACAGATCCCCCAAGAATCAAAACACCCCCGGTCGCCTAACGGCGCCCGGGGGGGGCAAAAACTTACGGTAGGCCTTGTTTTGGGGTCAAGGATTCAAGAGCTTCAAATCCTCCCGACGGAAGAAGTGAACCCAGTCCCCCTGTTCGATCCAAGGAAGAGGGACTTCTTGGGCATCCAAGTAAATCCGGTCTGTCCGGCCATCTTTCAAACGATTTTCCAAAGGGATGCCCATAATATAGGGGAACTCTCCCCCATACTGACAGTCCCAGTCATAGTCGTCTTCAATAATGAATTCTTCAGAGCTACCCTCATTGGTCTCAATGTGATAGCTTAAGATCCCCTCCCGAAGTTCGAAGACAGGGTTCTCTTCTTTCTTTAATTGATCTAAGAAGAAAAATGTCTCGTCCTCCAAGTAGACCTTGTCACCCACAATGGGCGGGTCAATCAAGAAGATAAAATCCCGAACCACCCCCGTCTCGACAGGATATGATGGCCCAGAGATCAAGGGAAGGATCTCATAGGTTGGGGTGTCGTGCTTCTTCAGAGTCCAGACACCCTCGAGCGTCTCGGACGGTGTTACCGTCGCCAACTCCGGCACAATCAATGCTCGAGGGGATGATTCCACCATCGAGGCACAACCGACAGATAGTCCGCTCAAAACCAACGCACAAAATACCAAAGCTACTAACTTCTTCATAACGAAATTCCTTCTTTTGTTTTCCCTTCAACTCCCAAACCACACATATGGTCGAGAATCTCTGAGGGTTTTTACAACATTCAAGCTCCATTCTCAGTAGAGCATACTAAGATTAGTTTGTCAATCTAAGACTCCCTTTTTGCAAAGACTCGAATTCTTCTGGAGTTAAAACTCCTTTGATAGTTAACAGCATAGACTCAATAATATCACCGACATTACGCTTAAGACCATAATTGGGTAAGGAAGGATTTGTCTTTATCGCTTCGGTCACAAAATCAAGAGAACTTGAGATCTCCATAGAGAAAAGTTTTTCTGGATATTTCTCAATAAAACGAGAAACAATCTCAACTTTGGCCGCTTCGGCTAATCCTTGAAAAAAGTTTTTCAACTCTTGTGCATTTTTTAGAGCCTTTCCTTTCTCGTCAAAAGACGCTGATTCTGATACTTCTTCCATATCATTTTGTATATTTACAAACAATAATAACCATATTATATAACTCTGATACTAAACTTCAAACCAAAAAGAAAAAGAAAGAAGCAGGGGGAGGCTCAACCTCCCCCCCCAATTTTTTATTCATCTCTTTTAAACAAGAGCCAGTTATTGATAAAATCCTTAAAATCTTTAGGGCTAGCGAAATATTCGGGAAAAGCTTCTTTGTTTAAAATTAAACCAAAATGTCGAGTGTTTGAATTGTTAACATAATCTAAATAACTAGAAAATACATAGTCATTAATATATTCTTTTGCTTTTTCCAAATCCTTAATTCCTGACTCTTTCCAATCACTCTGAATTAACTTGATTGGATTTAAATGTATGTAGGCAAATAAGTAATTAAGATACCTATCATTACCAATATGTTCAGCTTTAAAACGACCACCAAACAGAGAACCAGTCCTCTTGTATTTACGATTAAAATACATAGTATAAGCCGTTGAAACCTTATGCATAAATTCACTAATTCCATTATCTTTTTTCTCTCGTAAAAGGAAATGAAAATGGTTATCCATTAGGCAGACAGCTCCAATGTCTACCAAGGTCTCGTCTCGATCAAAGTCGAAAATTTGAGTCAAATTAAGATCCGAGATTTCAAAAGATTTGTTGCCATTACAAAGAAAAAGAAGATAGTAAAATCTCTTATAATCGTTATCGTCGAGAAATATATCTCGTCTATCCACCCCACGGTTATAAATGTGATAAAATTCCCCAATTGCAATTTTAAAGTTCCTGCTCACATTTAATATTATAACAAACAAAGAGGGGGAGGCTCAACCTCCCCCTCTTTGTTTGTTCCCTTTTTAGAAGTTTTTTATTTGCGGGCTTCGATGATAGTCTGGGCAACACTCTGCGGGATAATGGCGTACTCTAAGAATTCCATTGTGTAGTTACCACGACCCTCGGTCATTGAGCGAAGAGTAGTCACATAACCAAACATTTCAGACAAAGGCACTTTAGCATTGATAACCTTAAGATCCCCTCTCTCTTCCATCGCCTCAATCTGACCACGCTTAGATGAGAGGTGACCAGTAATATCACCCACAAACTTCTCTGGGACAACTACCTCTACCTTCATAACAGGTTCGAGCAAAACAGGCTTAGCTCGACGAGCAGCATCTTGGAGAGCCATAGAACCGGCCATCTTGAAGGCTGTCTCAGAAGAATCCACTTCGTGATAAGAGCCGTCATACAACTCGACAGAAACATCAGCCATCTCGAAACCAGCCACGACACCACGACTCAAACCTTCGCGAACACCCTTCTCTACTGCTGGGATATACTCACCAGGGATAGCGCCACCCTTAATGTTATTGATGAACTCGAAGTTTGCTTCGCGCTTCACATTCTTAGGAATTTTAGCCTCAGGATCAATATTCTTCTCTATCGGCTTAACACGAATACGAACATGACCATATTGGCCTTTACCACCAGACTGCTTCACGTACTTACCCTCAGCCTCAGCTTCGCCGGTAATGGTCTCTTTATAAGCCACCTGTGGTTTACCAATATTAGCCTCAACATTGAACTCACGCTTCATGCGCTCGACCAACACGTCTAAGTGCAATTCGCCCATACCAGCAATGATAGTCTCCATTGTGTCGGGGTCGGACTTGATACGGAAAGTTGGGTCCTCATCAGACAATTTCTTAAGAGCAATACCCATTTTCTCTTGGTCAGCTTTGGTCTTAGGCTCAATCCTCATCTCTACCACCGGTTCAGGAGACTTAATACCCTCGAGAACAATCGGGAAGTTCTCGTCACAGAGAGTATGGCCCGTTTTAGTATTCTTAAGACCAACAATCGCAGCAATCTCTCCAGCGTAAACTTCTGGTACTTCCTCACGGTGATTAGCATGGAGTCGAACAATACGACCGACACGCTCTCTCTCTTCATTGATAGGGTTATAGACATAAGAACCAGAACTCAAAAATCCAGAATACACACGGAAGAAGGTTAGTTGGCCGACAAAAGGATCCGCCTGCATTTTGAAAGCGAGAGCTGAGAAATGTTCATCATCAGAGGTTTTGCGGAATTCTTCTTCGCCAGTCGTAGGATTGAAGCCATGAATCGGAGGTGTATCAAGTGGGCTAGGAAGATAATCAACAACAGCATTAAGCATTAACTGAACACCCTTGTTCTTAAGAGCTGAGCCACAGAGAACAGGGAAAATATCATTAGCAATTACGGCCTTACGAAGAACTCGCTTGAGGTCAGCAAGAGGAATCTCTTTACCCTCAAGATAATCTGTCATTAGAGCTTCGTCATTCTCAACAATTCGCTCAATAAGTTCAGCTCGAGTTGCTTTGGCATCTTCAAGATATTTCTCAGGAATTTCTATCTCTTTCATATCCTTACCAAGAGTCCCCTCGAAGAGATAGCCCTTCATTGTAAGAAGATCAATAACCCCCTCATGCTCAGAGTCGACACCAATAGGAAGCTGAATTTTCAAAGCCTTTTTAGACAAGCGGTCAAGAATAGTTTGGAAAGATTTATCAAAAGAGGCACCCATACGATCGAGCTTGTTGACGAAGCAGAGACGAGGAACATTAGCCTCATCAGCGTAACGCCAGTTGGTCTCAGATTGTGGCTCAACACCAGCCACCCCATCGAAGATAACAACAGCACCATCGAGAACACGGAGAGATCGCTTTACCTCGACGGTAAAGTCAATGTGCCCCGGAGTATCAATAATATTGAGACGATGCTTAAGGTCAGGATTGGTTAGATCATAAGTTGGAGTCCAGAAGGCCGTAGTAGCGGCTGAACAGATGGTAATACCACGCTCACGCTCTTGATCCATCCAGTCCATTGTCGCTTCCCCTTCATGAACCTCACCAATCTTATGCGAAACACCAGTATAATAAAGAACACGCTCGGAGACTGTTGTCTTACCAGCGTCAATGTGAGCAATAATTCCAATGTTGCGAACCTTATCTAAAGGATAATCCCTAGCCATAAATTAGGTAATTGTAAATTAACTATTAAATTTTATTTCTTGCGAGCCAAAGCGAAGTGGGCAAAAGCACGGTTGGCTTCAGCCATACGATGAACGTTCTCACGTTTTTTAACAGCTTCACCTTCGTTCTTATAGGCACCAATCAATTCGTCGGCCAATCTCTCGGCCATCGGTTTACCTTTCTTACTTTTAGCAGCTTCGATAATCCAACGGTAAGTTAGGGCCAGTTTACGTTCAGGACGAACCTCGTGAGGAACTTGGTAGTTGGCTCCACCAACACGACGAGAACGAACCTCAACCTGTGGCGATACATTGCGAATAGCTATCTCGAAGACTTCAAGAGGGTCCTCCTTTGTCTTCTTCTTAATAATATCGAAGGCTTCGTAGACAATAGTACGAGAGACATTTTTCTTGCCTCGCTCCATAACATAGTTAATCAACTTCTCAACCTTGAGAGATTGATATTGGTGGTCAGGTTCTAATTTAACTAATTTTTTAGTTGGTCGTCGCATTTTTTTATATTATATATCAGACTATTTTTTAGTAGCTTCTCCGCCAGCCTTAGGTTTCTTATTACCATACAGAGAGCGACCTTGTCGACGCTTCTCGACTCCAGAGGCATCTAGACGACCTCGAACAATGTGGTAACGAACACCTGGCAAGTCCTTCACACGACCACCACGAATAATAACAACGGAGTGTTCTTGCAGATTGTGACCCTCACCTGGGATATAGGCGGTGACCTCCATACCGTTAGTCAAGCGGACACGGGCAATCTTACGCAAAGCGGAGTTAGGCTTCTTAGGAGTAGTGGTCTTAACCTGGATACAGACACCTCGCTTAAAAGGAGATGAATAAAAAACTGGCTTATTCTTAATAGTATTAAAACCACGCGCCAAAGCAACAGTCGTTGATTTGCGCTTGACGGTCTTACGAGGTTTGCGAATTAATTGATTGATTGTGGGCATAAAAGGTAATAAATAAGCTCGCCTAAGCAAGCACACACTACTTTAATACAAAAGCTTATAAAATGCAACTAAATTCCTAACGGTCGGGGTATTATTCATAAAAAAAAATTGACCCCCAATCCGCCGGAGCAGACCGAGAGTCAAAAGGTTCAAGGTACAAAGAATCAGACTAGGCAGCCGAAGGCAAAAGGTCCGAGGAATTGAGGGAGAACACCTGACTACCATCAAGCCGCCTGTACAGGAGCCCGACTGAGTCCGCATGGAAGCACCAGCCGAGACCATTACAACGCACGTCGACCGTGCGAAGTACACCGTTCTGATCCTTGATGTAGAAGAGGTTGGCGTTACCATTGTTCAAGAGAACACCGCCTTCACCATTCTTCTGCTTCTCCACAAGAGAGAACATCTCCGACAAAGTGGTTCCAGCTTTCGCTTCGCCACCAAGTTCATTGATGATGGGACCATCAGCTTGCAATTTGTGGTAGCTGAGCGCCTGCTCACTGATCGGGTCTTCGATCTTACCGTCGCCAGACAAGAACCAGTTGGTGAAATGATCTCCAATAGCCGAAATCTTTACTGGCGCACCACTCTTAACGTTAACCACGAACTTGTCTTTAGCGAAGAACTTGCTGGTCGTTGCTGGGACCATGACCGTCGAGACAAACTCAAGGATCGAAGGCGTGGATTTCGGTGGTTCAGGAGTGACAATTGATAGAGAAAGGAGGCATCCGGCCAGGTTCTTTTTTAAACCCTCTTGGTTGCTGGTCCATCCTTCGGCTGTCGTCTGGTCAATCTCGCCAGGGCGAGGAGCTTGGCACAAAAGCGCGGCTTGGAATTCAATATACCACCCAGGGACTTCATTATTAAAGGCTATACTCATGGCGAGCTGTTCCTTTCTCTCTTTTTCGATGGTCTTACGCTTCAGGCTCCAAACTACAATGTTTAAAGCCTTTGCGTATCTTTTCTAATTATACACCCAGATTAGCTCTGTGTCAATAGCAACAAAAACGGCTCAAGCCAAGAAAATTCTGGCTTTAGATCCCCGTGATTAGGTAATAGATACCGGTGACAAGTTTATCGATAATAAATCCAGCACCTAAAATTACGGCCAAAATGACAACGAGTTGATATCTTTGGAAAAACTGAGTAACTTTAGAGCGGTAAGGGAGAAGGGAGAAAAGGATGGTAGACCCATCAAGAGGAGGAACAGGGATAAGGTTGAAGAGGGCCAGCATTATATTAATAAAAACAATAATGGAGAGAATCGGGGTTACTGTTGGACCAAGAAGAGATACCGCAATGCCTGTGCGAATGATAAGACCAAAAATTAAAGCTAAAAAGAGATTAGAGAGTGGTCCAGCCAAAGCGACATAAGCTGGGCCATATCGCCCCACTTTAAGATTGTAAGGATTATAAGGCACTGGCTTAGCCCAACCAAAAATAATGCCGCCAGGCAAAAGGGATAGAACAAAGGGGACCAAGAGAGAACCCACTGGGTCGACATGCTTAATCGGGTTCAAGGTCAAGCGCCCCGCCATCTTGGCTGTCGGGTCACCCAGAAGATAAGCCATATAACCATGAGAGACCTCGTGTACAACAACCGAGACCACCAAAATGGCAATGGAGAATAAAAAGCTAGAAGAAATCATAATTATGTTGCAAAATTAACTATATAATGATAGCATGTAACCACTTATATGAAAACTTGTTTAATCTGCGACAAAGGTTCACAAATGGTTGGGGGTTACTCTAATCGTGTTCGTGCAACCAAATATAATCCTATTCCTAAGCAGCGCAAGCAGCCTAATTTGCAATGGGCTAAGACCGCCGATGGCGCCCGCATCAAGATCTGTACCAAGTGCCTCAAGGGTGGCAAAAACCTAACTATCAAGACAGAAACAAAATAAAAGACTGAGTGTTAAAATTTTAGAATCCGATGGAGACCCCGTCGGATTTTAGTTTGATAGTGCCAAGATCTTTAGTCTGGAGGACTTCGGTATTGATAGCCTTGAGCCAATCGAGAGTCTCTGGGCTGGGATGATTATAACGGTTCTTGGCGCCTACTGATATCACAGAAATTTCTGGCTTGACCAGCTTAAGAAAAGCTAACGAATTGGAGCTCTTAGCCCCATGGTGGCCAACCTTGAGAACATCCGCCCTTAACTCAGACTTTTTTGTTGCCATTAGTTGCTTATTGAGTTTCTCAGACGCATCACCCATGAAGAGGAAGGTGGTGCTAGCATAAGTAAGCTTAGCGATAATCGAACTATAATTAGTATCGGGCTTGCCCCCACGTGGACCCCAGGTGGCAGGCCGAGCTTCGATAACATCCAAAACCACCCCTGAGCCCAAAGTTATGCGGGTGCCGGCTTGAGCGACAAGATGAGAGGATTGTTCTTCTTGCACGGACTCTTCTAAATTCTGATAAACAGCCGTCTCCGCTTCGAAAGCTGGCTCGATAAAACCCGCCACCTCATATCGATCGAAGACTTCGAGTAGTCCCCCAATGTGATCTTGGTCGGGATGAGAGGTTAAGACTAAATCGATGGAGCGATCATAGAAGGGCATTACTTCGCCCAAAGCTCGTATTACACTTCGGTCTGGGCCACCATCAATAAGAACTTGATTCCTATTCGGAGCGGTAATTAAAATGGCATCCCCTTGCCCCACGTCTAAGAAAGCGACTTCTAAATATTGGCTCGGTGTCTCCCACCAAACCGTCGTCCAGACAACAAGGTTCAAAATTAGCAGTAAGAAAATAAAACCCCAACGATATTTCATTCGATCAATTATAACAGACTGGCAAAAAGATGGGCGACCTTGAGGACATAGGTTAAGAGGAAGTAAGTGGGATAGCTAAAGAGTAAAGAGAGAGGAGAAAAAATAAAACCAGCTACTCCGGTTAAGAAACTGCCGAGCATGGCCAAAGGGATAGCAGGGAGAATAAAAATATTAGAGACGAAACCGACAAGTGAGGCATTGCCCATTTTATAAAGCAACCACGGGTAGACAGCGAGCTGGGCCCCGGTAGTGGTGACGATAATTTCTTTTAAACCACTAAGAAAACCTGTGTGAAAGACGACTTCGGGCAACCTTGAAGTCGGATTTCCCACAGGCCTCGGACTTGTGAGAAGTCGTTTCTCGCGTAGCCAGATGCGACTTCGCACAAGTAGCCCCAACTTGGAGGTTAAACCTCCAAGTTTAGAAATCACTCTTTCAACTAAAGGCGACAAATAAATTAAACCAAGGGTCGCGAGAAACGAAAGTTGGAAACCGAGGTCAAAAGCGAGCAAACGTGGATTCCACAACACCATTAAGAAACCGGCGACGATCAAGGCCACTCCCGCATCATAGGCTCGGCTATAACGACGAGCGACCAGAGCGATCGCTCCCATCACCGCGGCCCGCACCACCGCTGCCTCCCCGCCCACCATTAAGACAAAAAGAAAAATAGAGACAATCCCAAACAACCAAGCCAAAGTTGGCGAGAGCCAAGAAAAAAGAAGAAGAACATTCTCAGCGACAATTGTAATATTATAACCAGACAAGACAACAATATGCGACACGCCAGCTTGGCGAAATTCTGTTTCAACCTTCTTCCCGAGGCCACCTTTATCACCGAGAATGAGTCCGCCGGCAAGAGAGGCGGATGGTTCGGGCAATGCTCGGCGTAAGTTCTTAAGAAAATTATTTTTAATAGCAAAAAGCCAAGTCTTAATAAACGATCCTTCGCCTCGAGCGATAATCTTGAGCTTGGGTTGATAGACTGTCTGCCCTACCCCTCGTACTGCCAGATAGCTCTGATAATCGAAGATGGTTCCCTGATCGGTGCGGAAGTTCTGCGGCCTCTCTACCTTCCCCACCAACTCCAGACGGTCGCCGTAAGAATAGTCGGTGAAGTTGTCGGTGATAACGAGGATTCTTGAGCTTGTGAGAAATGCGACTTCAAGTGAGTCCGAAGTCGTTTTTCGCACAAGCTTACCATCCATAAGCTCAACCACCAATCTCGTTGAGGCGTCGCGCCGATCGGGATCAGCAACAATTAGGCCAACGCAAGGCTCGGCCGAAGAAGAGCAATCAGGCAGAGAAGCAGAGTCGTTTTGGGTCAGATTGAAACGGATAAGGCCAAGAATCGCTCCGATAAAAATTATAAAGAGAACCAAAAATAACTTCGACCGACCGAAAATAAAAAATAAAATTAAAAAACTTAAAGCAAGAACAAAAAATAGCCCCAACCAAGGTAATGACCAACTGACAAAACTCCCGAGAGTCACACCGCCCAAAAAGCCAAAAATCAACAGGGTGAGAATTTTTCTAAGCTTATTCATTGCACAATTTTAGTTTTTTGATATTATTAAAAAAGATTCCGCTAGATATCATTTAATGATCACCCCCGAACTAGGGGAAAAGGGACTGATACCGCTACCCTGCTGGCCTGCTAACAAAAGTTCCAGACTGCTTGTGAGGTCCAGGGTTCTAACTTAGAAGAAAAAAGTCGCCCCCACATAAAATCAGTCCAAGGGCGACCTAGTGGAGATCAATTTTATTTAAGGGCAAGCCTCGGCTTGCCCTGCTTTTTTATTTTAAAAAAGACCACCCTGCTCGGTCTCACCTTCATCCATTGCTTGATTGGCCAACTTGTCAGCTTCGGCATTTTTCTCACGCGGGATATGTTCGAAAGAAATATGAGGAAAATCCGACACGCGAGCATTCCAAATTTTCATAAACAGAGGGGACAATTTCTCATCTTTAACCTGATACTCACCTCGCAATTGTTTGCAAACTAATTCACTGTCCATCCTCACGACGACATCGAGATCTTGCAATTTCCCTTTGCCAAAAACTTTTTTAAGCGTCTCAAGTCCGAGAATTATCGCTTGGTACTCGGCCTCATTGTTTGTCATTGTACCCAAGAAGAGATGGGACTTGCGCACAATCTCATTTTTATCATTATAGATAAAAACCCCCGCCCCCGCCGGACCCGGATTCCCTCGTGAGCCACCATCTGTCTGCATGAATATTTTTGTCATAGAATTAAGCAGCTTTTTCTAATTCACCCTCCTTCCCTCGTTCAAGCAAAGAGTTAAAAGCTCTTTCCCGATCTTCGGTATTTAAACCAAGGTTCTCTACCCAGCCACGTTTTTCACAAATCTTAGCGATTTCGGCTAATTCATCTAACTCTTTATCGTCAAGATTAAAATTAAAATGTTCTAAAAGATGACCTCTGAATTTAGGATCGTGGAAGATCTTGTACAAATGGTCTCGACGTTCTAATTCATATCTCCCACCATCCAAACTAGAGACGAATTCCCTCTCAAAATGAGGAGCACTCTCAGAAGGCTTCCTCGGAGAACCTTCATTATCTTGAATAAAATTTTCTATACCCATATTCTCATTATAGCTAACGCCAGCTAAGTAATCAATCGGATTTTTATTTCACGGATTTGATATCTATTATCCGTAAGCGAAGTTCGGGATAATTCTTGAACATTGATTTTTCTAGACTAAAGAGAAGATCTATCTTCTCCCCTTTAGACAACTTCACATCACCGAAGATATGGGAAGGGTCATCGGGCACTGGCGAAGCAAAGAAACCAATGGCCGGAATTTTCTTGCCATCAGATTTTTTGAAAATTAATTCTAAGTGCAAACCACCATTGCCAAAATATTTCTCATTATCAATTTCTACCCCCCGAAGCCAAAAGATAGGCTTAGGATTCTCCATACCGAAGGGGGCCAACGGTTCAATCAATTTATAAGTGGCCCAGTTTAATTGATCAAGAGATAATTCTTCATCAGCTAGAAGTTCGGTTACCACATCAGCCTTCTTCGCTTTCTCGGCCGACTTTATCAATCTTTCCTCTAACTCATCCTTCTTTTCTGGCGCGAGAGAAAATCCGCCCGCCATCGGGTGACCACCAAAATCTAAGAAGAAACCATCACCAACCCCAGCCATAACCTCGACGACATTGAGCGATCCATCAGAACGACAAGAACCCTTAATAGTACCTGCTTCATTCTGACTCCAGAGCCAAACCGAACGCCCATAGCGCTCGACAATCTTAGACGAAGTCATACCAAGCACACCCAAGCCCCACTCGGGCGAACCCTTAACAATAATTGAGGGTAGAGATTTTTCGTCTAAAATTTCGCCCAGATCTTCGACAATTCTCGCCACCGAATCTTTGCGCTCCTGATTTTTCTCTTCTAAGTGGTCGGCGATGGTGCGAGCCTCAGCTTGATCTTTAGTCGTTAGAAGATAATAAGCTTGCGAAGCGTGCGACATGCGACTGGCCGAATTGATCCGTGGCCCAATCATAAAGCTAATATCATCCTCGACAATATTGGCCGGTCTTAATTTGATCTGATTTAGTAAAGTTAAGAGTCCAAGTCGCCTCGTCTGGCGCAAGACCTTAAGTCCATAGTAAGCTAGCATCCTATTCTCTCCGGTTAGAGCAACCATGTCACTTACCGTAGCAATAGCAACTAGATCCAAGAGCCACTTCTCCCAACCAACAGGAAGGTCGAAACGTTTGGTCTCGAGCACGGCGCAAACAAACTTGAACATAACGCCACAACCCGCCAGAAGTTTGTAAGGGTACTCGTCGTCCTCTTGCTTGGAATCAATAACAGCATAAGCGGGTGGCAATTTCTTGCCTACCAAGTGATGGTCAGTAATAATCACATCGATGTCTTGAGTCTGGGCCAACTTAACCTCAGCAACGTCACTAATTCCACAATCAATAGTGATAATCAATTTTACATTATCCTTCACAAAATCTCCGATCTTGTTCTCATTGAGACCATAGGCTTCATTGTGTCGATCGGGAATATAAACCTCATAATTGGTAAAACCAATCTCATCTAAGAAGGTGGAGAGGACAACAGAACCAGGGATACCATCAGCATCATAATCGCCAAAAATAACGATGCGCTCTCCTCGCTCAATCGCTAGCAAGAAACGGTCTATCCCCTTCTTCATATCCTTCATCAAGAAAGGATCGAGCAAATCCCGCTCGTAGTCTGGATTGAGATAAATCTCGGCCTCTTGCTTAGTCTTGATTCCTCGATAAAAAAGTAACTTCCGGACAAGATCCGGGTAATCAGCTAACTCTTTCTCGGCTTTTTTGGTTAAGGGCTTACGTAAGGCCCACTTTTTCTTAATCATTTGCGTTTATTGTTATACAATATACTATATAAAAGCTAATATATAAAACTTATGGAAAAAGATTGCATATTTTGCAGAATCATCGCCGGCGAAGTCCCGGCTGACAAATTTTACGAAGACGATGATTTCATCGCAATGTTAGATGTTGGGCCTGTTAGTACTGGCCACACTTTAGTGATACCCAAGGATCACTTTGTAAACATCTTTGACGCTCCCGAAGAAGCTCTCACAAAAATTGGCCCCGTTATTAAAAAAATCTCACAGGCTATCAAGACAGGGGTTCAGGCCGACGGACTCAATATCCATGTCAACAACGGACAAGATGCCGGGCAAGCTGTCTTCCATGCTCATGTGCATCTTATCCCCCGCTTCAAGGGTGACGACCTTGTCCACTGGGAAGCCAAAGGTAATCCCACTCGCGAAGAATTCGAAGAGACTAAAGATAAAATTATTTCAGAGCTTTAATCCCCGGCAAAGTGCCAGAGGCGAGAAAATCAAGCATAGCTCCACCTGCCATGGAGACATGAGTAAATTTTTTGCCCAATTTAAGTTCTTGGATAGCGGCCAAAGTATCACCACCACCAACAATTGAAACCCCCTTTGATTTGGCCACACTTTTTGCAATATCTAATGTCCCCTGTTTAGCTCCAACTTCGAACCAGCTCGCTGGTCCATTCCAGATAATCATCCCAGCTGACTTTGTCGCCAGTTTTATTTGTTTCAATGATTTAGGACCGATATCAACAATCTGATCTTTTTTATTAGTGACAACATCAATAGGCAAGACAATCCGTCCATTCGGCCGGACAGGTTTTCTTACTTCTTTAAGAAAAGGCTTGATGTAACTAACGTCATCATCGACAATAGAATTCCCCACATCACAACCCAGCGCCTTCATAAACGAGTTGGCGAGAGCCCCGACGATAAAGATTTTGTCAGCCGTCTTAGAGAATTTCTTAATTAGAGGAATCTTAGTATGGAACTTAATACCACCAAGAATAACGACAAGAGGTTCCTCTGGCTTAAGGGCTAAACTCAGATTCTTAAACTCCCGAGCAAAAAGTAGACCAGCATAACTTGGCAAGTATTTAGTAATAGCCGAGACCGAAGCGTGAGCCCGATGAGAGACAGAAAAGGCATCATTGACATAGATATCCGCCAACTTCGCCAAACATTTGGCAAAGGCCGGATCATTTTTCTTCTCCCCATCAAACTTCCTAATATTTTCTAAAATGATCACCTGTCCAGCATCTAGATAAGTGTCTAATTTTGGATCATCAAGTTTCCTAACCAGCTTCACACCAAAGAAATTACTGAGGTACTTAGCCACCGGAGCCAAGCTCTTCTGACCATCGCTACCCATATGGCCGACAAGGATAACTCTCGCTCCCTTCTCTAAGAGATATTCAATTGTCTCGAGGCTAGCATCAAGACGAGAAGAATCGAGAACCTTACCCCCCTTAAGAGGCACATTGCAGTCGATCCGGACGAGAACTTTTTTACCTACGAGATCTTTCTTTTTTAATTGGCTTAAGTATTTCATATCTTGAGATAAGGCTAAGATTTACTAGCAATCTTGATAATCTCAGCAAAATTCTTCGGATTAAGAGAATCTCTTCCAACCAAGAGGCCATCGGCCTGACCCGCCCCAAGGAAATCACCGGCATTTTGGGCACTTGCCGAACCACCATAGAGCACCGGCACCGCCATCGCCTTCTTGCGGCCAATGATGTCTGTAAGAATCTTGCGAATAAATATTTTATTATGAAGAAAACCTTCTGGCGTCTCTACTCCCGTGGCGTCCTTACCAATAGCCCAAACTGGCTCATAGGCAATAGTAAGACGATCGGCTAGCTTAACAGGGAAACCAATCAAAGCTCTTTCTAACTGCTCTTGAAGAAAATCTAGATAACCGCACTTCTCATCACGAACTTTCTCCCCAAGACAAAGGATGACGCGCAGACCCGCCGTGAGAGCAGTGAGAACTTTTTTATTGACAATCTCATCAGTATCACCAGAAGCCCTCTTCTCCGAGTGGCCAATAATTACGGTCTTAATACCAAGGTCACGAATCATATACGCCGAAATACTTCCCGTCTGTGCCCCTTGATCTTGGTAATGGTTATCTTGAGCCCCTAACTCAACCTTACCCCTTGTAGCCAACTTCTTAAGTTCTGACAAATAAATACAAGGCGGGCAAACAAGAACATTTACCCCACGAATATTGGCAACCGACCGCTTAATCCCGCTAAAAGTGAGCTTGGCCTCCTTAAGGGTGACTGGATTCATTTTCCAATTCCCTGCAATAATTTTATTAGACATAATTTGATTATACTATATTTCCCGCCAAGAGATAGTCTGATACTGTTCAGAAGTGAGAGGAAAAGAGGGTGGCGGACCATAAAGGAGATTACCGTCATAGACAATATTACGAATATCATAGCCCGTGTTGTCGGTGTAGGCAAAACCGTAACGCTCTTTAGTGGCAATCATTCCAAAAAGTGAGATACGATAGCGATCATGATAGTCACAACCTGTCTCATAGTAATAACGGCCAACTCGCCCACTCTTGGCAACCAGGGCCCCATGAATAATCAGATCATCTTCGCTATATTGTCCGACATTAACATTATTTTGCGCCACTAAAGACAAGACATCTTGTCCGTCGAAGTTGGTATACTCAAGATCTTCATTAATAGTAATACTCGTATTAGTATTAGTGCTCTCAGGAAAACGAGCGGAAGCAATCGTTAACCTAGCTTGGTCAATTTTACCCGAAACCCAGAGGTTATCTTCGACAAAAATTAAGCCGTTGATCGGGAAAGGGTAATTGGTGATAAAACTCTCTCGCCGAATACTCCAAGTTCCCCAACCCTCTTGGCCAGGATTATCACAACCCTTATCAGGCGAATAAATAGAAGTAACCTTGTAGACATCAACAGTATTATTAACTTTAAGAACAAGATGATAACCCTGAGAACCAGACCCAGTAAGGTACAGGCCCTCAGCCGTATTGGCCTCAGCCTTAATATCAGCCAGGTCGGCAGATAAACCAATAAAATCAACGGCCGGAACAGGAAATTGGCGCCCAGTAGCAAATACATCAGTCCTGGCTGGCAAAGTATTGGGTGGTAGAGGGTCTACCAGAGGTAGATGGGTGTGCACTCCATACTCTAGACCTCCATTATGATCAGGATCGTCATAGGTTGAGCGGGCACTCGTCACAAGATTGTGAGCTAAGCCATCGAAACGGACACCACCGTTCGAGTGTATAGGCCCAAAGACTTCTGTCCCTTCACCAAAGCGCATATCAGCATTAGCGACCATAGCATACTTGGCTAGAGACGGAACAGCCAATTTACTCTCTAGTGTACGAATTGCTCCCGACCCGTCGAAAATCTCACCTTTAGACTGGACAGTGACAATAGTCGACCCAACAACAGGGGGGATAATGGTGAGAGAGAATTGTCCAATAACGTCACCATTTTTATCCTCAAAGGAGTGGGTGTAAGGCCCCTCTTCGTCTGTCCCGTCTTGAAAATCTTGAGGAGCATGAGCTAAGTGCCAACGATAATAATCCAAACCAGACTCGGCAATAGCTAAGGCTTGCTCTCGTGAAGCGAGATAATTAGAATAACGAAGACTTGTCCCGGCCCAACCAATAAGCCCACCAATAATTATGACACCGACAGAGCCGAAGACTAAGACTTGGATAAGGAGATAACCACTATTAAATTTCGAAATTCTTTTTAACATTAGAGATTATCCTTAAGGTTACGCAACATAACTTGGCTACTCAGATTGCCGAAGTCTATCTTCACCAAACGAACAGCATTAATATCAAAAGGGGGCGAGAGTGGAGTACTAGAAGCTGTTCCGTCATAGTTCTCATCGTAATAACTAAAAATTGTGCTACTAGTATTGACCACTTCATTGATAGCGGTACCAACACTCTCATTGTCTCCGTTATAAACATAAGGTTGGCCTGTTGGTCGAGTAACCCCTCGCCAGAGAGTCCCACCCTCAAGCCAATAATGCATCTTCTCGCGTAAGCCACTGTTATCGATGTCACTAAAGAAAGTAATTTCTGTCGAATTGGCAACTTCTAAAGGGTAGGCCCCAGTAGAGGCCGGTTGGGCTCGACGTAATTCAGATACAATTTTAGCCAGAGCCATCTTGGCTTCACCCTCAGCTACCAACCTTTTAGAAATAGTATAATTCTGCCAGAAAATATCCCGGCCAAAACTCGCAATAGCAAAGCCGACAATGGCAAAAATGCTTGCAACAATTAAGACTTCTAACAAAGTAAACCCGCCCAATTTTTGCTTAACAAAACTTGTTCGGGCAGGCCATCTTTTTTTTATCTCTTTTTTCATTATTGAGGGTTTAGTGTTATCTCTAATATCTGCCAATCATCAGAAATTTCGACCTCTCCATTATGATCTTGATAACCGCTCTTGGTCGCTGTTACGTTATAAGTACCAAGCTCAAGACCAGAGAAATAAACTTGCCCAAAAGGTAAACATTCTGAACTATAAGTAACAGAGACCTCAGACAAGTTAGGCGTGTAAGCCTCATCTTCAGTGGCTAAATAAACCTTATAGCGCAGATAGCGATTATTACTATGAAGTGAATTAATATTATCGCCTGATACGATATAAAAGCTCTCAGCCGTACCATCTGGTCCGAAGAAGTCCCAAGTGGTTGTAGCCGGATCATTACTGGTTGCGAGTTGGAGCCTAACACTTGTTGAACTTGCCTGATCAGCTGGCTGCCAAATTAAATTATAGAAAGTAGTAGAAGCCGTCCCCGCATCAAAGACATGAGAAGTGAGATAGCCACTCTCAACATAATGGTCGAGGATTGTCTTGAGCTTTATCTCTCCGGCCGGATCATTGATCTCTATCCCTCCATCAGTGGAGATATTACCATCTGTCCAATCAGTATCACGGAGATAACCCTGACTCGTAGATTGAGACTGAGTAACTTCTCCTAATTTACTAAGAGTGACGAGAGTGTCAGAGAGGGGCAAACCTGTCGCCCCATCCTTAACGGAGATAAGCATTCCTCGCTCAAGGGCCGGAGCCAAAAGAAGCTTCACCTCACTTGTGACTCCAGGGGGCAAGAGAACAGATTGGAGAGGGAAGGAACCAACAATCGCCCAATTGCTATCCTCTGGGGTAAAGTTATAAGTATCCCACTCGAGATTAATTAAATTAAGTAAGCCATTAGAAGGAACAATCTGATCTTGATTGTAACGAAGAATAGTGTTCTCAGAATCCAGATACTTTGTCCCCTGCAGGTTAAGAGAGAAAGGTCCCACCGGCTGACAATATTGGTTTATCGTCTTAAGTTCGAGGTTGCTAAATTTATCAATAACAAGGGTCATCACTGTGAGCTGTCCTGGCAAGACAGTAACATTAAGATTAACGGGCATATCTATCCCACTCTCACCCGGAGCGTAGGTCCGAGCCGAAGAATAACCAGTTTTACTGGCTTCAACTCTATAAGCTAGGTCACCAGGTGGGAGATCTACCAACTGCAAGATACCTTCATTGTTTGTCGTATCTTGGATAATCATGGTTGTCGTAGCCAAGATGTTTGTAACCTTAATATCCGCATCAATTACCGCCTGACCATTGGCATCAATTATCTGGACAAACATCGCACCGTTGCCCGAGCTAGTCTCTAGACCCTTAGGGGCGACTCGTGAGGTAAGGGTAATGGGCTGATAAGAACGGCAAGCTTGACCAACCTGAGACGAACAAGCGATCTCCACCGCTACCAACTTATAATCTGCCGGGGTTAGGTCGTTAGGTTCGCCTCCAATTGTCCCATCGAAAGGGTCATCGATATTACGGACTGTCGTGGTGATAAGAAATTCGATACCACTCCGTGTCTCAACCTTCTGGTAAGGAATCTTGCCAGCCGGCAAGCCGTCGACAATACCAACATCGGAATAAGGCAAGTTGCGAGCAATCTCCAGTTGCTCGTTGGCCAGAGCGACAGCTGCCGACTTAAGCTTAGACAGCTGGACAAGCCCGCTCAGGCTAAAAAAAGCTTGATAAATTCCGAGAGCCAACAAAACAAAAATCGAAGTGGCCACTAAGACCTCGACCAAACTAAAACCTTTTTTTCTATTTAATAGCATTGGATAAAGAATACATTGGACCAATCATTGAGACAGCAAAGATGCCAACAGCCAAACCAATCACAATCATCAAGACTGGCTCAATTATCGTCGAGAGATTCTTGGTAACTTGATTTACCTCTTCTTCGAAGAAGGTTGCCCCCTTGAGAAGAAGGTCGGCCAATTGACCGGTTTCCTCACCGACAGCTGCCATCTCACTAGCAAAAACAGGGAAAAGGTTTTGGTGGGCCGCCAAGACAGCCGAGAGAGGTAACCCCTTTTGAACCTTGTCGTAAGCCTCTACTAAGACTCGGCGATAATAATAATTCTGCACTACTCGAGCGGTAATCTCCAAGGTCTCCGTCATGCTTACGCCCGCCGATATCAATGACGAAGTTGTGCGCAAGACAGTGGCCGAATTTGCCTGACGAGTTAAATTACTGATAAGAGGAAGACGCAATAAAACTGCCGACAAGAAACGTTTCCCTGTTTTTGTTCGGAAAAAAGTAACTAAGGAAAAACTGACGATAACAATCAACCCGATGACCAAGAAAAGATTGTTAACCATAAAGTCACTTAGGCCAATAATAATACGCGTTGAGAGGGGAAGAGGGACATTAAGCTCCCTAAAAGTAGTGGAAAGTGTCGGAATAAGAAAGATCATCATCAAAATAGCGATAGCGATAATCGCCACAACAATTACCGCCGGGTAAATTAGAGCCCCAATAATCTTACGGCGAAGACCATAACTCTTCTCTAACTGCTCAGCAATCAGCTTGAGAGCTTCCGGCATCTTGCCCGACTCTTCAGCCGCTCCAACCATAGCGACAAAGACCTCAGGAAAGACTTTAGGGAAAGAGGTTAAGGCTCGACTAAAACTCTCGCCCTTGTTTATCTTCTCGCCAACCTGGTCGATAACTGTTCTAAAGTATTTATTACTCGTCTGCTTAGAGAGAACAGTGAGCGAGCGCGAGAGAGACAACCCAGCTAAAAGCATGGAACTTAAGTTACCAGCAAAAATAATTTTGTCCTTGAGCTTAACATGTTGCCAAGAAAAATTGACGCCTGATAGAAAATTACGTTTAGAAGAAGGCTTAAGTTCTGTCACATTAATAACAGTGAGGCCTTCACTTCGTAATTGGCGAGCCAGAGAAAAACGGTCGGTGGCCTCACGCTGGCCGACCTCCTCTTCTCCACTCTCCTTTCTTGCTCTATAAGAAAATTTAATCATAATAATTATTTATTGAGCTTACCGAACTGTCGAGCTACTCTGTCACGGCCCGCAACACCTCCTCGATTGAAGTGAGACCTTGGGCCGCCTTGAAGAGTCCATCTTCCAGCATCGTGAGCATCCCCTCCTTCCGCGCTTCGGCCGTAAGATCCTCAGCCGTCGAACCCTTGACAATCATGTCGCGAAGAGCCCGAGACATTGTTAGAACTTCAATAATAGCCAGACGTCCAGAATAACCTTCAGAATCAGGAGTAACTTTAGGACGATAGAAGGTAACCTTAGACCAGTCCTTGATCTCACTCATAACCTTCTCCTTCTTAAGACAACCAGCAATCTTATCTAAGTCTGCTTTCTCACCGAGAGACTTGAGCTCAGCTGCCGTTAGATGATAAGCCTCTTTGGGATCCACCAATTTGCGCACTAGGCGTTGAGCCGCGATAACCTCAACCGTCGAAACCAGTAAGAAAGGTTCGGACCCAAGATCAAGAAGACGTGGTATAGTGCCCGCTGCCGAATTGGTATGCAAAGTCGAGAGGACAAGGTGCCCCGTCAGAGCAGCGTTGATGGCCAGGCCAGAAGTCTCCTGGTCACGAATCTCCCCCACCATAATAATATCGGGGTCCTGACGAACAAGAGTGCGCAAACCACTGGCAAAAGTGAGGCCGATGTCGGGACGGACTTGAGTCTGATTGATACGCTTGATCTGGTACTCGACCGGATCTTCAATAGTCGAAATGTTAACATCAGGAGTATTGAGAATATCAAGCAAGGCATAGAGAGTGGTAGACTTACCCGAACCTGTCGGCCCCGTCACTAGAATCATCCCTGTGGTGCGCTGGATCGCTTTCTGGACAGACTCCAAGGCTTCTCCGTGGAAGCCGACAGACTCTAAAGTGAGACCGTGGACAGAATCTGGCAAGAGACGCATTACCACCTTCTCACCAAACTGGATAGGCAAAGTGGAGACACGATAAGAAACATCCGAACCATGGCTTGTTGTCTTGAAGCGACCATCTTGGGGCAAACGTTTCTCATCGAGACGAAGATTGGCCAATACCTTAATGCGCGCCACAATACCAGAAGCCGTCTCCTTGGGTAAGATCATAGCATCGTGCAAGACTCCATCTATACGATAACGAATAATGAGATCCTTCTCATAAGGCTCAATGTGGATATCAGAAGCCTTCTGGGTAATAGCGTGCTCAAGGAGAGAATCTACAATCCTTACTACAGGCAAATCTTCGGCCAGCTTCTTAAGTTCTTCATCAGATAATTCTCCACTATCACCATTCGTCTGATTCTTAATAGCCAGAGACTCCTTCTGAATCAGATCGCCGAACTCCATCTTGAGACTCTTCTGATACTGCAACAAAATACTCTTAAGCGACTCAGTGTCTGTGAGACGAGGAAGAATACGCAGCCCCGTCGCTTTCTTGACAAAACCAATAGAATCCAGGTCGAGTGGATCAAGCATTGCTACCTCAAGAGTATCAGAGCCCTTCTTATAAGCGACAATGTTGTTCTTGCGCGCGATAGGTTCGGGGATAAGAAAGAGAACATCTTTAGGGATACGCTCACGATGCAGATCGACGAAGGGAATGCCTAAGATATAAGACTTAGCGCGGCGCAAATCATCCTCAGTGACAAGCCCTTTGCTAATGAGAAGATTTTCGATAACACGAGGATCGTTGCCAGCCTCCTCAGAGATACTAGCAAAATCTCGCGCCGAGACTAAACGCGCGTCAATTAAAAAATCTCGCAAATTTTCCAAATCAACAGTCATAAACTACTCTAAATTATATCACAAAGAAAGTTTTTTGTTGTTAAATTAAATTGAGAATTAATTTAATCACCTTCTCTTTATCCTTCGGATCACTACTAGCAACAAGAATGGTTAAGGTCGTGAGGGCCGTGGGAGAAAGTTTCTTCGTGTCTAAAATTTTGGCTTGCTCGAGAAACCAGACAAAAGCAAAAGCCCCGCTTCGCTTGTTACCATCGGCAAACGGATGATTCTTGACCATAAAGTACAACAAATGAGCCGCCTTCTCCTCCACGGTTTGGTAAACTTCTTTACCGGCAAAAGATTGCATCACATTACCCACAATCCCCTCGACAGCTCCTCCGTCTCGCTCGCGACCAAAGAGTTCGGTCGCCTCCTTCTTGCGAATTAATTCTTGCTTCAATTCGATTAAACTGCCGACAATCTTGTCTGTCGTGAGTCCGACCTTCTTCTTGGTCAATTTGCCTTTAGGTAGGGCGCCTCGATCATAAGCATCGAGCGACAACCAAGTATCAGCAAAGAGTGAGACAAGCTCAGCCACACCAAGAGCCCCAACATCCGCGCCAGCTGGGAGAAGTTTCTTCATATCCTCAACCACACTTAGAAACTGGGTATAATTGTGTTTAATAACCTTAGGATTTACAGTGAAACCCTTAGTAATATGTTCCCGCAAGGTCTTAGTGGCCCATTGGCGAAATTCCATGGCAACTTTTGAGTTAGTTCTATAACCAACCCCTAAGACTACGTCTAGCGAATATAAGGTAACTGGACGATCGGAATTTGTATTATGCATTTTTTGCATATTGCTTTTAGGGTTAATTTCCCCGTCTTTAAACAAATTATTTATGTGCCGAGAAACCACAGATTGATCAACACCAAAAAGGTTAGCAATCTGCGCTTGGGTGGCCCAAATTGTTTCCGCCTTATAATCACCCTTGAGCTCAATGGCTCCAGATTTAGCTTGATAGATTATTAAATTTTTTTCTTTCTTTTTTATCATTATCTATATTATGCCACAAACAAACCCCGACGAAAGGTTCAACCTTTTTCTTCATGGCTTTTATTTGCCGTAAAGCTGATGATGATCACCAATCTCAATAAGTAACATTATTCCGTTTTCTTCGTCAGATTGGAAAATTAGACGAAAATCACCGCTGATATTTAAACTTTGACATCCTTTGTAATCACCTTTAAGTCGGTGATTTTTAAGAATTGGATTATATTTATCAACAACAAATAACCTTAATCTTGTCTCAAAAGCGTCTTTTAAACTTTCGGGTAATTTCTTAAATTGCTTAACAAACTTTTTGGAATAATTGAATTTCATACCAAAAAGCAGTTATTGGGATCGGAGAAATTTTAGAGCGTCATTGACGTTATCAAAGCTAAAAGTCTTGCCCTCTTTATAATCCTTTTCGGCTTCTCTGATCGCTTTAATTAGACGAGGGGAAGGATGAGCTTCCATATCATATTCTACTTTTTTGTTCCGAACTAATTGATGCAGATAAGCGTTTATTACTGCCGAGAGTGAGAGGCCTAAGTTAGAAGCCACGGCTTGGGCTTCTTTCTTAATCTTGGGGTTCGTTTTTATATTTATTACCGCTGTATTATTCATATTATTTAGTATATACAAAGTATGTATAATGTCAATACCTGTTCCTGAGTAATATTATTCATATTATAACACACGGTCACCCCTTTACGAGGTTCGACCTCGGAAGGCTTTTGTCTATATTATGCCACAAACAAACCTCGACGAAAGGTTCAACCTTTTTCTTCCTGATTGTTTCGTATTCGCAGAATATAAATATGGCTTTTATACCAATAACAATCGGAGTACAATTAAATTGTAGCAAGAGGATGAATCAAGAAGAAAAGATAAGGAGGTATTAATGAAAAATAATAATAACCATTCAACACTACTATCATCGATCCTAATTCCGATTGGCGGCTTATTAGTGCTAGCTTTATGCTACATAGGGTATTTTGCAGTATACATGTTTATTGAATCTGTATTCTTCACTAATAATCCCACATCAGTACCTGCTGGAATTATTCGCAATTCATATACTATTGTTCTAATTGCTGTTTATTTGATTCTGCTTCGCACAAAGATATCAGACCGATTCAAGGCAATTATTCTAATTGGTCCAATGACCATGCTCATCATTGCGGTGATCTTGGCATTGTACTTAACACCTGTTTTAGCCGTAATATCCACAATGGCAATCGCAGCTTGTTGCTTTTTCCTGCTGTATAAGTATAAGAAGCCTTGGATTTATTATTATGCTACTGGGATATCAGTTGTGGCTGCAATATTCTACGCATGGCCACGAGCTTGAGCATACTGACTATAAGTTTTATGCACCCTTTGCTCCATACCTGAATGCCGATTCTGAAGATGGTGTAGGGGGATGTCAGATCTCTACAGCTTTTCAATCGGACAACGGGCGTGGGGTAACGCGTAAAAAACGCAGATTCAAACGGGGTATTAAAGCCACAATCGAGATAAACTGCACATAATAACGGTAAATTTGATGTAGATTCAATCTTGTAAAATACGTATTTCTATGAGAAAAAGGCACAGCAGATCATTCTACTGTGCCTTTTTCCGTAAGTCATTTAACCGATTGATTCGGTGTTTATCTGAATTACCTTTACTGCCTCTGGTCGGATAAGTTTTCCGTCAAGGAACTCATAAGCCAAATACCCAAGCTGGTCGAGAGCAGCGAACTTCTCGGTAAGTGTACGAACACCGATGGGCCTCCTACCGATTACCCAGTAGTAGCTGAAATCACCGAAGGCGATTGGCTTTGAACCTGACTCTGCATCTGGCATGAACTCGGTCATTATTACCTTCTTGCCCAGAATGGTATCATCGCTGTCACGCCAGAGGTAGTTGCCTGCACTATCCTTAAGAGTACGCAGTGCAAGTGCTGTAACATCATTCATCAGCCATACTGCGTTTTTGCGGTACTCCGGTTTTACAGAGAAGTACAAGCTGATAACATCATCATAGGTTATTTCATCGATTGTCGCAGATACTTCCGCTCCGCCGGTGGCGTTCAAAATACCTGTGGGCATTTCAGTTCCGTTGCCATTGATGAAGGCATTATCCTCTGCTCTACCGAAGTTCTTGGCAAAGCGTTTGATAAGATAATTCTCAATATCAAAGCTGGTGTCATGTATGAAGGCTTCGTCCATTTTTACCAAAGCAGCCAGTTTCCAACTGTCTACGGTATTGATGGTGAAATCTTCGATACCATCGTAAATGGGAATGGCTTCATTCTCCGCTACCCACTGGGCAATATCGTTACTGTCCTTCGCAAAGATACGGTAGCCTGTCGACGAAAGGTTCAACCTTTTTCTTCCCGACGAAAGGTTCAACCTTTTTCTTCCCTAATTGATGCAAATAAGCGTTTATTACCGCCGAGAGAGATAACCCTAAATCAGAGGCCACGGCTTGGGCTTCTTTCTTAATTTTAGGGTTCGTTTTTATATTTATTACCGCTGTATTATTCATATCATTTAGTATATACAAAGTATGTATAATGTCAACACCTATTCCCAAACAACGTTCCCCATATTATGACACAAACAAACCCCGACGAAAGGTTCAACCTTTTTCTTCTTTATTCATATTATTTAGTATATACAAAGTATGTATAATGTCAACACCTATTCCCAAACAACGTTCCCCATATTATAACACACGGTCACCCCTTTACGAGGTTCGACCTCGGAAGCCGGTAAGGTTAGAAATTTTTGAAGTTTAGCCAGTCAACCATTTCTGTTTTAACCTCTTTCAGGCTAGAAAAATATTCAGGGAAAGCCTCCTTGTTTAGGATTTTGCTTTCTAGGCGACTCTGGCCCAAATAATCTAGATAACTAGAAAACTGATATCCTTCAAGTGAAGCGAGAACGTCTGGACAATTCTTCAGACCAAGAACTTTCCATTTTGGCTCAATTATTTTAACAGGATTAAGATGGACATAAGCAAAAATATGACGCAGGTAATCATCCTGATCAAGATGCTTCGCTTTAAACTTCCCTTCGAAGAGTGTCCCCCGCTTAGTATATCTGATATTAAAATACATGGTATAAGCCGTTATTAATTTCTGCATAAACTTACTCGTCCCATTCTCAATCTTTTCCCTTAACAACAAGTGATAGTGATTATCCATTAGAACATAGGCTCCAATATCAACAATCGTCTCGCCACGATCAAAGGAGAATTCTTGACCTGAAGAAATTTCCTTCAGCAAGACCGGAGTAGAGCTATTCATCAGATAAAGCAACCTAACAAAATGTTTCTTGTCTTTATCATCAAGGAAAATTAAACGATCGCCATTGCCATGGTTGAAGATATGATAAAACTCATCAAGAGATAATTCAATATTGCGAGACATTACCTATATTATAACTCACTCAAGTCCTTTTACGAGGTTCGACCTCGGAAGAAACCAAACAACACAAAAGGGGGAAGCTTGGCTTCCCCCTAGGTGTGCAAGTCTATTTACGAGGTTCGACATCAGAAGACCCGACCTCGGAAGACCTACTTTGAGCTAATAAGTCCCAGACAAATATTCGTAAGACTTCTCCCCAGACAAACCGTTAGTATCAGACGTACAAGTCATCTTATCACGTGCGTTGCACCACTGGTCTCCCAATTCGTTTCCGTCACATGGACCATCTAGATAATGATTACCAATATTTTCTTCTGGGCTTAGAGTATAAGTACCGTTAGTTTCTTTTATCAAGGTCTTCACCCCATTAACCCTTTCATAATAAGTTTCTGCCCTCTCAATCTTGCAGGTGGTGTTACCAAAGCTATTCTCATAAATAGTTATCGGTTGCCATTGATATCGCATAATGGTTTTATCGAGCGCAACTTGATTAACCTGGAAAAAAGAGACTATCGGCTTGACCTTCGCGATAACACTTTTAGTGGTGTAGCTATCACATACCAAGTCCAGTCTATATGTGTCGCCTACAGGCAAAAGAGTAAAACTAGTATCAACTGTAACGGAACTAAAACCGGTAATGTTAGTCCCACTGTCTTTAACTCTACAAGAGGTACCAGCAGGAGCATCATTCATTAGAACATGGATAGCGAAAGGTGCTTCACCGGCTGAGTTTACCTCCTTAATTATTTCAGGATAATTTGTCGAAGAAGCCATAACACTAGTACTTAGGCCCACAACTTCCATCGAAGGAGGAACACAAGCTCGTGTTGCTGCACAAAAATTAACGGTACTTGTAAAAGGACCTGTCACCGTCGATTTACAATCTGTCCCGATAGTAGTCCTATAATATGTCTTAGGAGCCCGCTCCAAACCACACGCTGAAGGACAAGCATCATAGGTATCATAGGTTGATACAGTACAACTAGGGATAAGAGCGAGAATATCATTGACAGGTACACATCTAGACCCATCGGCGTTACAAAGGTTATTTGCCCTAATATCTGAAACCTTAAGATTATCCCAGATTTTAACCCAACGATCACCAGCTTCAGTTCCGGCACCAACAATATCTAGAGCGCCAGTGGTCCAGCCTTCATACCTAATTCTACCAGCATTTGTTTCTTTCCCTTGTTTCCCCCAACCAAGTTCTAAGCCGATATCACCGTTGGCATAGGACAAAAGTGATTTATCGGGGATAACAAGTTCTTCGGCAATAATCTCGCCTCCGACATTAAGATCACCCCCGTAGTCAGGGGCGGGACCAGCAATCCTAACACCATCAGACTTGACAATAAGTCGATCGACGCCAGACCAAGTCCTAATCTTGAAATCTTTATCAGTAATAATTAAAGCATTACCAGATTCATCCTTGCTCAATCTACCAGCACTCCACCAAGAAATTGGACCATTGACATTAAGTGTACCATTGACATCAAGTGTACTTCCTGGATGCGTGGTGCCAATTCCAACAAGACCAGCATTAGTTATAACCATCTTAGAACCTTGGGAAGTTCGAAAATTCAAAGCATTAGCAGATTGAAAAACGGCATTATCAAGTCTATCAGAACCTAGGTAACCAGTCTCATTATAATTCTCTCCCCAAGAAATAGCCTTTTCCCCACTCCAATCTACCTTCATTTTACTTCCAACCTTTACTCCACCAGTATATTCACCATTCCAATTTAGAAATAAAGTATCATCACTCTTCTGACCAACAAGAGCAAGATTGCGACTAGTACCGGAATCTCCTGACCCTCCCTGGATCCAAACGTCATAGCCATTTTCAGTATTATTAGGATAAGCATCTAACTTCAAAGAACCAGCAACATCAAGTTTTGCGATTGGGTTATCGGTTCCAATACCAACATTGCCAGCAATAGTTGTCGTACTTTGTATATTTACTCCTCCGGTATATTCTCCAGCGTGATTCAACACAAGTTTGTCACCAGTTTTCATACCAAGTAACGCAAGATTGCGATCATTACCTCCATTGTTATCAGGGTCTGATCCTCCTTGGATCCAAACATCATAGAGACTTGTGGGATTATTAGGATAGGAATCTATCTTCACTTTTCCAGCCACATCAAGTTTCGTTGTCGGCGAAATAGTCCCAATCCCCACATTGCCAAGATTGTCAATCTTCATAACAGGAATAGAAAACCCAGACGCATCTAATTTGCTAAATGTCACACCCTCCTTCGCCCAAAAATCTAAGCCCCCGTTCGGATTATCGAGCAAAAGACTGTCTTCATAAGGAAACAGACCCATGCCCCCAAAAGTAATTCCATTTGATTTAACAAAACCATTAATATCAAGCTTAGTGTTCAAGTCAGGAGAACCATCAATTTCTCCAATCTCCACTTTACCATCACCAGTTATACGCATTTCTTCTTCAGCCAAAGTTCCTGCGTTGAAGGTGATTCCGTTAGAATCATCATCTTTACCTGTCAAGGTTATCGAAGCCCCTTTACTAATTGAGGAAGAAAGAGACAATAAAGAAAGTTCCTCACTCCCCAAAATACCCTTCGTCAGAGAAATTCCTCCATTAACCTGCAACCTTTGAGCCAAAGGATTCAAAACAGTTAGAGGACTCGGCTCCTTCCCAATCCCCACACTACCAGTATTGCTATTGAAAATACCCTCTCCTGTTGCTGTTTTCGTCCAATTACTATCGCCAATTTCGCTAACGGGACTGCAACTGCCTTCACCGTCGCAAATGTTATTAGTGACGAGAGTGTTAGTTGTTGTGGTGCCATTGACAAGAAGATCGCTAACAACTTCGACATCATCGTAGAGCCTAACTTTGCGAGAAAGATATTCTATCCCCGCCCCAACAATATCTAAGGCGTCCATATCTCCAAATTTCTTATAAGCAATTTTACCAGCATTAGCTTCATCACTATCTGCTCCAAGATCAATAACATTATTGGCGCTGTCAACAGGAGGAATAACGAGACCACCAAAGCGACCAACACCATTCCTTACATCAAGTGTGACGCCGGGGTCAGCAGTATCAAGACCAATACCAACATTACCATTATCTTTTATTATAAATCTTCCGCCCTCAGTGCCCGGTTTGTCAACCCGTACTTCGCCATTACCACCAAGGCTTAAGGAAACCTGATCGCCATTAGCAGCCGTAGGGCCTTCAATTCTTAAACTTTTCCCATCATTTACCGTACCAATATGTAATTTTGCAGCAGGATTATTCGTGCCAATACCAACATTACCGTCTTGTTTGAAGGCTATAACATCTGCACCTGCGGAATTCCTTAGAGCAAGGTCCCTAGAACCATTATTGGATTTAAACAAATGCCAAATATCTGTACCAGCATCTCTCCAACGAAAACCAGCAACTCTATCGGCCGCCGAGTTTGCCGAAACATAAGCCGGACCAGCATAAGAAGAATTACCAACTTCTAAGAGGGTGGAAGGTGCCGTATTACTGATACCGACATTACCAGAGCTCTTCAGGGTCATTAATGGGTCCATTGTTGTCCCATTGCTTATTTGTCTTCTTTTGCTAAGCGTTAAATCTTTGTCGATCCCCGCTGACAATATAAGATTCTTGGCTCCAATAGAAGAAAGTATAGTATTGTCAGTAGTGCCGTATAAATAACCAGAAGAATTTGATGTACTATTACTGCCTCCACCACCAAAATAAAGATCCCTCTTAACCAAAACATTACTGTCGTCAATATTATAGAGTTGAGTTCCACTTAACGCCCATCGACTGTCGACACTTCCAGTCCCGGTAAATTCTTGACAGTTTTCTCCTAAAGTACAAAGTTCATATCTGTCGGCCTTGACTGTGTTCGCTGTAATTTTACCAACCACATCCAAATTATCCCAAATTTTAACTAAACGATCACCGGCTAAACTCCTAGCCGCGCCAACAATAACTAAAACATCTCGAGGGCTAATTGACGGTATATTAGTGGGAAAAGGAGCATTACCATTCCAGTCTAAAGTATAATTCCTAAGATAATTTATGGCACCGGCATGAGGCGCTTTACGAGTAGCGTCGGGCTCGTTAGGATCCGAATTAAGATCTGAAGCCGTATTGATTAAACCGGAACTTTGGATGCCAAAGGTTCCTACTCCCAAACCTCCCGCTTTAATTTGATTTATAATCCCTGTATTTATCGGTGGGTTACAGCCAGGGAAGTTCGCTGCATCTTGAAAGGTACAGACACCCGGAGTGGGAGGCGTAGTTTGGGCGAGAGCCACTGACCCGGTGAGGAGGACGAGTGAGAGGACAGCGACGAGTGTTATTAATTTTAGATATTTTGTAAACATTTTTTATAAAATAAGTTGATAATAAGTTTATTGATAAAATTGGATTTATTCGGCTTGTAGGGCCTCTATCATATTGGCGCGTTGTTCGGCGGTGAGAGGAACAACTTCTTCAGCTTGTAGGGCCTCTACCATATTAGTTCGTTGTTCGGTAGTGAGAGGTAAGACTTCCTCTTCTTCTAGAGCCTTAATCATATTGGCGCGTTGCTCGGCGGTTAATTCATTGACACCAGTACCAGCTGGGGAGGAACCACCCTTATAAAGAACAAGAGCAATAGCAATAATTATTAAAACGACAACAATTGCTACCAAGACACCAATCGACTTGGTCGAGTGTGTCTTAGTTTCGTCGGTGAGAGGAGAATTTTGATAGAAATCCATTTCTTTGTTTTTTAAAAATTTTTAATAAAGAGATTAATAAAATATATAAGATAAAGTTTCTGGCTTAAACCTTTTACACTAATCTGCATTATACCTCGCCAAGAGGCCGAGGGACAAGGCTTAAGGCAAAAAAGCTGTTGATAAGTTTACCCGGTTCACCCTGTTGAGTATGATGTAAGACATCATACTCAACAGGGTAAATTTGACTTTTCTCAATGACATAGTACAATAGTAATTAGTTATCTGTTGTGTCCCAACAGATCTTTTTTTTAGAAAAAATTAAAAGAACAATTAAATAATATTATGATTGATCTAAAAGCGCTCCGAGTTGGACTCGAGCAAATGGAGGAGGAACGAAACATCCCTAAAGAGAAGATCCTCACGGCTATTGAGGACTCTTTAGTTGCTGCCTATAAGAAGGACTATGGCAAGAAGGGGCAGATTATTCGGGCCAATTTCGACCTAGACACTGGTGTTACAAGCTTCTATCAAGTTAAGATTGTAGCCGACGAGACGACAACCCGTATGGACGACGAGGATCAAGAGATTGAGGATGACGAACGACCCAAGTTTAACTCTGAGCACCACATTACCGTGGAGGATGCCCATAAGATAAAGAAAAATTCTCAAGTTGGCGACGAAATCGTCTTCCCTCTAGAAACCAAGGAGGATTATGGACGAATTGCGGCCCAAACGGCCAAACAAGTAATTATCCAACGTCTACGTGAAGCTGAGAAAGAGAGTACTCTTGGTGAGTACCAAGACCGCATCGGTGAGGTACTTAGTGGCTCAGTGCAGAAGGTAGATCGCGGGACTGTCTTCGTAGATCTTGGCCGTGCTGTTGGAGTAATCCTTCGTGACGACCAGATCCCTGGTGAGTTCTATCGCCCCGGCGAACGTATCCGAGCTTATCTCTACCAAGTAGAGGAGACCCCTCGTGGTATCAACCTTCGCTTGTCTCGCGCTCACCCTAAATTCGTCGAGATGCTCTTCATCTCTGAAGCTCCTGAGATTGCCAGTGGTGTCGTAGAGATCAAGGCCGTCGCTCGTGAGGCTGGTTCTCGTACCAAGATTGCTGTCGCTTCTAATACACCCAACATTGACCCTGTCGGTTCTTGTGTGGGACAGAAAGGGTCTCGTGTCTCCGCTGTTATCAACGAGATTGGTGGCGAGAAAATAGATATTATCGAATGGTCCGAAGCGCCCGAAACCTTCATCGCCAACGCTCTCTCTCCTGCTCATGTGAACAGCTTAACTCTCGACGAAGAGAACAAAGAAGCTTTAATTGAGGTAGATCCTGATCAATTCTCCCTTGCTGTCGGTAAGGGTGGGCAAAATGCTCGCCTCGCTGCCAAGCTCACCGGCTGGAAGATTGATATCAGCTCTCCAGAACAAGAAGATGAAGAAGGAGAAGAAGAGGGCGAAATTAAAAAAGAAGACGATAACAATAACGACGAATAAAATTATGACTATCACTGATCTAAAAATTAATCCCGCCGAAGAAGGCGAATTAGAAATTACCGGTGAATTAGCCGTTGCCGAATTTGCAAAATATAGAGAAAAAGCGCTTAAAAATCTCGGCCAAGATGCTAAAGTAGACGGCTTCCGTCCGGGTCATATCCCCGAGAATGTACTTGTCGAGCAAGTAGGCGAGGAGAAAGTATTATGGGAAATGGCCCAAGAAGCACTCAATGATCTCTACCCGCAGATTGTCACCGAGAACAAGATTGCAGCTCTTGGTCGCCCCGAGATCACTATCACCAAGATAGCTCCTGAGAATCCACTCGGCTTCAAGATTAAGACAGCTATTATGCCTGAAATAAAAATTGCTGATTATAAAGAGATCGCCCTCTCCCTCTCCGGCGAGACCTCTAGTGAGCCCGAGGTGTCGCCGGAAGAGGTGGACAAAGTCTTAGAAGATATAAGGAAGAGTCGTGCCACCGCCGAACATGCCAAACATGAACACAAAGAAGGCGAGAAATGTGAGCACGAAGCCGAATTACCTGAGCTCAATGACGATTTTGCCAAGAGTTTGGGTCAATTCCAGACACTCGATGAGCTTAAGGCCAAAATTAAAGAGAACTTGGGCCTAGAAAAGAAAAACAAAGCGAAAGACAAAAAGAGAGTCAAGATTGTCGAAGAGGTTATAGCAAAATCTGATCTTAAAATAGCCAAGATCCTTGTCGAGAGTGAGAAGGACAAAATGATTGCCGAGATGGAGGGGCAAATTGGCCAGATGGGTCTCAACTTCGAAGACTATCTAACACATCTAAAGAAAACGAAGGAAGAACTACGAGACAGCTGGAGCAAGCAAGCTCGCGAGCGTGTCGCCTTCGGCCTTATCTTGGGAGAAGTTGCTCACTTAGAGAAAATTACTGCCCCCGAAGACCAACTCAAGAATGAAGTGGATTATCTTAAGACTCAATACAAGGATATCCCTGAGGATCGCCTTCGCTCTTATGCCGCCGGCCTAATTGTGAACGAGAAAGTTTTCGAATTCCTAGAGGGTCTAAAATAGAGTATCAAGGCACGCCCTTGATATTTAGCTTATTACTTAATACTATTTAATTATGTTAATACCAACAGTTATTGAGAAATCACCTCAAGGCGAACGCGCCTATGATATCTATTCACGCCTTTTAAAGGATCGCATCATCTTCCTCGGTGGCGGGATCGATGACAACTTGGCCAATATTATTATTGCACAACTCCTCTTCTTAGAGTCTGAGGATGCCAAAAAGGATATTACTCTCTACGTGAACTCTCCTGGTGGCTCAGTCACCTCCACGCTCGCTATTATTGACACGATGAATTATGTAAAGCCCGATGTCTCGACAGTCTGTGTGGGTATGGCCGCCTCGGGTGGCGCTTGGGTTCTCTCATCGGGAGCTAAGGGCAAGCGTCTCGCTCTCCCCAATGCTGAGGTAATGATACATCAGCCCTTAGGTGGCACCGAAGGGCAAGCCTCTGACATCGCTATCACGGCCGAACATATTATTAAAACGAAGAAGAACTTGATCAAGATTATGGCCAAGAATACCGGCCAGACCGAAGCTAAGATTGAGAAAGATTTGGATCGCGACTTCTATCTGTCAGCTGAAGATGCCAAGAAATATGGGCTCGTCGACGGAATTGTAAAAGGGAAAAATGGCTAAAGCTAAAATTTAAAGAAAAAATTAAAACCCGTCCTCACTACATAGTGATGGCGGGTTTTGTTGTTCGCGGAGAAACCGTTATGCAACGGCAAGAGTCCTTGCTTTGGTCCGAGGCATGGCTGGAACAGCCTTCGTTTCGACTTTTCTTTTCCAATTTTCAACAGCATCCCTTGCTGGCGGGTACAAGAGAGCAAGAAGTTCCAATTCTAGCTCTAGGCAACCTTTCTCAGCCGTCTTGAAGATTTCCTCAATTACGTGGGAAATACCCTCTTCGCAACCAGGTAAACCTTCCTTCGTTCTTAGGAAATTGACACGGTCGTCAATAAACCTTCGCCGACTAACTCCTGGCAAACTCATTTCCTTCTTCTCCTTCCTAGTCCTTCCGGGCTTTGGGCTGAAACTAAAAACACAAACAACTACACTAAATAAGAGAACAAAGCCTATCTTTTATTCTAGGATAAATGCCTTATTAAGGCAAGTCTCATTGCCCTGAATTCAACCTCAAAGAGCGAGGCTTAGTGATTTTGAAAAGCCTCGTGAAGCTGTTGCTGGCAGGGCTTTCGCCTTTCTTGTGCACAGTAGTGCGAAGGCGAAACGGCAACGCGAAACGCGAGCAAAAATCTTCGCCGGAGATTTTTGTGTGGTTTTCAGAATTACTAAGCCGAGCGACTATTTGACCAGCGCCATTTCGTCTGGTATCATAAGCGTATTCGATATTAAATCAAATTGGTTGTAATTTATTAGAAACATTTAAAAAAATAAGTCCGTTTGGCTCAAACACCGGTCATGACTAAGGAATCAAATCACACTCTTAATCCCCTTAAAGTTAAGGCAAAAACCTTGATTTCTCTTCATCTTGTCTAGAAACACCGTGTAAAAATACCAAGCGGCACTACGCTTATGAGTTTAAAAATAGTATTCCTTCTTGCGGGAGCAGCTGGCGCCCTTGGTATTGTTATTGGGTATGTTTTGCGTTACCTCATCCTCTCCGCCCAGAAAGGTTCAATGGAGCTACAGGTTAAGCAAACCCTTCTTGAGGCCAAAGACAAAGCTCAGAGAATTGTAGCCGAAGCCGAAGAGGAAGCCGACAAAACAGAGAAAGAACTTAAGACAAAATCCGAAGAAAAAGAAGCTCAACTTAAGAAAATGGAGGATCGTCTTCTAAACAAAGACGAGCTTCTAGACAAGAGGCAGTCCGACATCGATCGTGACGCCGACGAAATTAAAAAGAAGATAGAAGAAGTTAAGGAAATAAAAGAACGCATTGCTCAAGCTGAAGAAGTTAAGAAGAAGGAACTAGAAAGAGTTGGCCGACTCACAGAAGATGAGGCCAAGCAAGAATTAATGACCACAGTAGAGAAGGATTACGAAGAAGATCTCCTCTCTCGTCTTAAGAAATTAGAAGCCGATGGTGGAGACCGCCTAGAGCAGAAGGCCAAAGAGGCTATGAGCACTGTCATGCAACGCCTCTCTACCTCGACAGTGCCCGAAGTCATGTCAACAATTATTGATATCGCTTCTGACGATCTTAAAGGCAAAATAATTGGTAAAGAGGGTCGCAATATTCGCGCCTTCGAGAAGGCAACCGGTGTCGAAGTTATTATTGATGATACTCCTGGCTCTATTGTCCTCTCCTCCTTCGACCCAGTGCGTCGCCAGATAGCCAAGACCGCCCTGCAGAACCTTATTAGCGACGGTCGTATCCAACCAGCTAAGATCGAAGAGATTGTCGAGAAGGCTCGCGAAGAAATTTCTAAAATTATTAAAGAGAAGGGTGAAGCGGCCGCTTACGAAGTGGGTGTGCTCAATCTTGACCCTCGTGTCCTTATTATCCTTGGCCGGCTCCACTTCCGTACCTCTTACGGGCAGAATGTCTTACAACACTCTATAGAAGTCGCCCACTTGGCTGGGATGCTCGCCGAAGAGCTTGGTGGTGACCCCCAAGTTGCTAAGGCCGGCGCTCTCTTGCACGACTTGGGCAAAGCCGTAGACCACGAGATCCCTGGAACCCATGTCGAGATTGGGAAGAGAATCTTAGAGAAATTCGGTGCCCCTGAAGCCATAATTTCGGCCATGAAGAGCCATCACGAAGAATATCCTTATGAGAGCTTAGAATCCGTAATTGTGAAGGTGGCTGACGCTATCTCCTCTTCTCGTCCGGGCGCTCGTCGCGACAGCTTAGAGAATTATCTCAAGCGCTTGAAGGATCTTGAAGATATTGCGAACTCCTTCACCGGGATCGAGAAGACATATGCTATTGCCGCTGGTCGTGAGATACGCGTCTTCGTCCGACCAGATGACATCAACGACTTAGAAGCCCGCAAGCTTGGCCGGGAGATTGCTCTCCGTATCGAGCAAGAGCTCAAGTACCCAGGCGAAATCAAGATCACTATCATTAGAGAAACGAGGGTAATAGATTACGCGAGATAGAAAATCAAACAAAAAGAAAAACCGTCCTCCAAGGCGGTTTTTTCGCCTGGGGACGGTTAAAATTTTTTTGGGGAAATCTACTCCCCGACAGCAATAGCTTCAGGGAGGGAGGCTTCGACCGCATGGTCGATGAGGTCACACCACGCAAATACGAACTCCATTGGGGTGTTCGCTTCGGCCCCGATTCCGGGATTCTTGTGCGGGGGCAGAAGATCCATGGTGTAGATTTTTACTCCACCTTCCTCCGAGATCTTCAGGGGTAGAGGGGACACAAGAATCGCGTTATCATCTCGCGCATATCTCATAATCTCCTCATCCCCTCGCCAGAAGTATTGGCCAATGACCACCAACCTCTTGTCCGCTTTAGAGTGACAAAAACGGACGTGGTCCCGGGTCTCCTTTACCAGATCCAAAATAAGACCCCGGTAACCAGTGGCGAGCTCTGGGCTCGCCCAAGAGAAATCCCAGCCATGGCTGGTAAAGATAACTTCCATATTTACCTCTTCTTCCTAGGGCTTGGGCACCCTTTTGAAACAAAACAACGACAAAGAACAACTATCTCTTTATTATATCACCTATATATATTGGTGTCAATAGGCAAAATATGGCCTCTAATAAAGGGTCTAGGCAAAGGGCCAAAATATGTTAATATATAGGCATTATGAAACATACATCACTTTTTCACCGGGTCCAACAAGACAAGGCACCCGAAGTTCTCTCCCTTATCGTGGAGATTAGCCAAGGCGATTATAATAAGTATGAGTACAATCATGAGTTAGACGTGCTCGAGGTCGACCGTGTGCTCTATGGGCCAATGTTCTACCCTATTAATTACTGTGACATCCCCGGAACTTGGAACGAGCATGACAAGGATCCACTCGACGCCCTCCTCTTTAGCAGTCAGCCTATCGTCCCCGGAGCCATGGTCACAGGACGAGTTATTGGCCTGATGGAGATGATTGATAATGGCGAAATTGACCACAAGATCGTCTGTGTTAACGCTAAAGACCCCCGCTTCGACCATGTCCAGAAAATTGAGGACTTAACTCCCTACCAACGCAAAGATGTTGTCACCTTCTTCGAGCTCTACAAGATCCCTCAGACAGGCAAAGATACCACCAAGGTTGGAGAATTCATCGACAAGGAGGGAGCTGGCAAATTTATCACCGAATGTATCGAAGCTTATAAGAAAAAATTTGCTTCGGAGCAAGAATAAACCGGCCAAAGTCTCTCTAACAACACAAATAGACAGATATTGTCAATCTGAGAGAAAACCCCTCCTACCCCTTGCCCCCAAAATAGCCTTATACTATAATGGTCTTATTATAAGTTGTTTAGAAATTAACAAAAATCTCCCGTCTTGTACGGGACAAGCAACACTATGAATAAACAAGCAATTGTCGAAGTAGTCGCCGAAGCGATTGGTGGAACCAAAGCCAGCGCTGAGAAAGCTGTCGACGTAATGATCGATTCGATCATCTCTAGCCTTAAGAGAGGCGACGATGTTTCTATTGCCGGTTTGGGTATCTTCACTGTTAAGGCCCGTGCCGCTCGTGAAGCCCGCAATCCTCGCACCGGTGAGGCTGTCCATGTTCCGGCTATGAATGTTCCTAAATTCAAAGCTGCTAAAGCCTTGAAGGACGCTGTTAAATAAAGTTTCTTAAAACCCCGCCCAGCTAAGCTGGGCGGGGTTTTTGTTTTAGTAATTTTCAGTTAGCTTTTCGAATTTAGCAAGCAGGGCTTTAGTGATTGGGCCGGGTACACCGGCGCCAATTTTTTGTGAATCAATCTTAACAATAGGAAGAATACTCTTATTGGTCGCACTGATAAAGGCTTCGTCAGCCATCTTCAGCTCGCTTAACTTTATCGGTCTCTCCTTTACCTTAATCTTTAGTTTTTTTGCTAGATCGAAAACTGTCTTGCGAGTAATACCAGACAAGATGCCATCTTTGGGCGTAATAAGCTCACCCTTCTTAACCAAGAAGAAATTACTGGTCGAGCACTCCAAGATCTCGCCCTTACTAGTGTAGAGAATCTCAATTGCCCCCCGCTTTAGTTTCTCCTTTTGCAATTTGACCGCCCAAATATAATTGAGATTCTTGGCTTCAGGGATCAGGCGCTCGTAGTCGAAGGTCATAAGCTTGGCTCCCGTCTGATAGAGCTCAGCCGGCAAAGTATAAATATCTTCAATCAAAATAGCAAAGGTAGGTTTGGCCGGATTAAAGAAGATTCCCTCGATAGCTGGGCCACCCGAGAGAACCAATCGGATACTGGCATCTCTGAGCCCATTTTTCTTAATTAATTTATAGATAATCTGCTCTAGTTCCTTCTCCTTCAACCCAACCTTAAGGTCTAGCAGACGAGCAGAATTAACAAAGCGCTTATAGTGGTCTCGGTAACGAAAAATCTTCCCATTATATGTCCGCATGAAGTCGAAGACGCCATAACCACGCAAGAAACCGATATCATTAATTAGAAGCACCGGCTTATTGGCCGGCACCACCTTCCCGTTAACCCAGATATACTTTTTTAACATGGTGCGGGATGGGAGAGTCGAACTCCCGACCTCAGTTTGGAAAACTGATATTTTACCGCTAAACTAATCCCGCCTCCGCTAAAGCTCCGGCGGGCAGGCCCGCTAAGCTTAACTGAGACATAAGTATCCTAGCAAAAAATTGAAACAAAAAAAAGCCCCTACCGCCACATAAATGTGGTGGACGAAGGGGCTTGAATTTACAAAATTAAGATGCCAGCGGGACCAAAGTGGCCATATGGGCTGGATCATTTTTTTCTCTTCCCAGATGGAAGGATAAATCATTACGATTGAAGATCATTTGGCTCCGATATGAGCCTTTATTAACAGTGTGCTCTTTGACTGAAGAGAACCTAAGATTATTATCATCATCGTAGTACTCAGGCATTGTCCTAAATTGAACATCTGAGACTAACCCTTTTCTAATATTATCGAAATGTTTTTTTGGAATAATAGCGTAGACAAACGCAAAAGATGAGAAGTGTCTTAATTGGTCGATCGTTTCATCTAAATCAGTAAATGTAATATTGTAATGTCTAACAATAACGTTCTGCCGATGCAGATAATAAATAACTTTCTCTTGCTCTTCTGTTAAAACATGTCGAGAAATCCAACATACTTTCTCCGGTTGACCAAAACTAAATTCGTCGCTTAATTCAATTACACCATAACTTTTTCTTTTCACTGTTAGTGACCTCCATTCGTTTGTTAAAGAACCAACACTTAATGAGATATTAAACATCTCAAAACAAAAAACATACCTACTAACAAAATAGCACAAAGGTACTTTAAGTGCAATTGTCTAATGGCGAACTTTGCGCACGAAGAGCAGGACGATAACGAGAGTTAGAATGCTAGCCCAAGACAAAAAATTCTTAAGCTCGAAGGTGTCGAAGATAACAACAATCAGACCGAGGGCAAACAGACGAAGGAACCAATCATCCATGCGACGTTGGCCGTGGCCAGACTTATACCACTGCCACATCCAAGCGAGAAGAATAATGATAAAACCGTAATACATTTTTTATTAGATAATATTAGTTGTCGACATAAGGGCCGAGTTGTTGAAGATGTCGGAGACGAAAGCTCCCAAAAGGAAACCACCCAAAGCACTCGTCAAGACAACAAGAGCCAAAGCCAACATGACAAACAAGAAGATCCAACCCGCGAGGCCAATCACCAAGTACCAAACACTTTGCTTCTTTGTCTGGACAGGGGGCAAGTCACCCTTAACGTGACGGACATTGTTGTAGAGAACATACACTGCAGTCAGGGCCAGCGGAGAGATGAGGACAGTAATTAAAGTTTGCAAAAGAAGTGAGACGGCTACCCCAATCTCCGGAGACAAAATATTATTGACCAGAGATGACAGGAGAGTAACGATAAAACCTAAGACCAAATAAATAACAATGGTTGAGATAACAACGACAAGATAGCGACCTAAGATCGGCCAGAAGTATCCTCTCACATATTCGCGACTTCGAGTAAGAGCGCGCATCCCCTTGTCACCCTCAACGACGACAATCAATTTGGCAAAAATAAAATAGACAGACAAAATTATTCCCGGGATAAGAAAAAGTAGAGCTCCCCCACCCGCGATAAAGCCGATGATTATCCCAACCCAAAAGAGTGGCCAAACTTTAGGCAGACTCTGAGTAAGGGCTTCCCTCATAGTAAGTTTGCTTCGTTCGTGCAAGACAACGACGGCTGCCGTTCCTGCCCACAAAGAAGAGAAAAAACCTAAACCAAACAGAAGCAAAGAAAAAGGCAGATAGAGAAAACCGGTCGTCTGATAAACAAGTGGACTAATCGTAAAAAGAAGAAAAGGAACAAGAAGTAAGCCAACAAGAAGAGCAAACTTCTTCTGATAAAGGGACCAGGTCTTCTTACCTAAGTCCGTGAGATTAATTAATTTTGTCATATACATATTATAAGATATTGTTTGCTAGATAACTAGACCTTAAGAAAAAATGGTTGGTGAAACGTTACTTTGCAACGTTTCACCAATTTCTGTTTCAACTATCCACACTACTTGTCTAACAAGGTTAAGCGAACTACCGATCCTCGAGAGGGAATAAAGCTGGCAGAGAATTCATAGTATGATATAATTTTGTCATATGGAAAACATTAACAACTTAGTGAGCTCTATACCTCCACAGGTCTGGGGACTTACCACTATCGTCACCGCTTTTAGCGTGACGACATTAATAGCGATCGTCATAATTTGGACTCTCATCTGGAAAGGTCTCGCCTTGTGGCGCGCAGCCAGGAGTGGAGCCAAAATTTGGTTTGTCGTTCTCTTGGTCGTCAACACTGTTGGCCTCCTCGATATCCTCTATTACTTCTTCATCCACAAGAAGAAGTGGGGCAAAAAATAATTATCAAACTATCTTAAAAATAAAACTGTCCTCGCCAAGAGCTTGGGCAGTTTTTTTATAAAAAACTTTAGACAGATATGTTTCATATTTGGTATAATCACAATATGTTTAAAGATCACTTCCCTCCTCTTATCACAAGAGACTTACCCAAGCCACCTCGCTGGTACAATGCTATCGGTGTCGGAGTTATCGTCATCGGCATGGCTCTCGGTACGGGTGAGCTTATCATGTGGCCACACTTGGTGAGTAAATTTGGTTTAGGAATTTTGTGGTTGGCTCTTGTCGGTATCACTCTCCAATATTTTATCAATCAAGAAGTGGCGCGACACACTCTCGCGACCGGTGAAAGTTTCTTTACCACTTCAGCCCGCCTCTTCTACTGGTCGCCAATCTTCTGGCTTGGAGCCGGAGTCGTCCTCTACATCTGGCCTGGTTGGGCGAGCACTCTTGGCACAATCTTAGCCGAGCTTGCCGGTTTTGGTAATTATCAAGTTTGGGCTTGGTTGTCGCTCGGACTTGTTCTTGTTCTCACCTTCAACGGTCGCAGTGCTTACAAGATGTTGGAGTTATCGCTCAAGATTATTGTTCCTGTTTTTATCACTCTTCTCGTTATAATCAGTTTCTTCAATCTTCACTTATCCGATCTCTGGCTTGCTTGGCGGGGGCTGACAAACTTCGGCTACATTCCTAAAGGTATCGACCTCAATGTTCTCCTCGGTGCCATTGTCTTCGCCGGAGCGGGAGGCATGCTTAATCTCTGTACTTCACTCTGGTATCGCGACAAGCAAATGGGTATGGCTCACTACGAGGGTCGCATTACTAACCCGATCTCAGGCAAACCAGAGACCATTGGAGTTGTTGGCTCCACCTTCCACCCGACAAAAGAGAATATGGAACATTGGCGCGGTTGGATGAAATACGTTTTTATCGATCAAGGAATTATCTTCTGGCTTCTTGGCACAATCTCTCTGGTCTTACTCGCCGTCAATGCTTATGTCGTCCTCGGCGCCCAAGGTCTCGTACCCGAAGGGCAAGACTTAGCTATCTTGCAAGCCAGAATTTTTGGCGATCATTGGGGTGTCGCGGGATCCAAAATTTATCTGATGATGACTTACCTCATGCTCTTCTCGGTAATGTGGACGATTATCGATGCCCTCACTCGCATCATTACCGACATTATCTACACCAACGCTCGAGCTGGTAAATTGCAAAAAAAATTCCGCTGGTTGGAGCGGATCTCAATTCATCACTTATATTATTTTATCGTTGTTGTCGTCGTCTTCATCCAAGCAATTCTCATTCCCTTCAACCAACCACTCGGCTTCTTGGTTGTTAGCTCGGTCTTAGGTGGCCTCTCCATGGCTATCTACACTCCCCTGCTTCTCTTCCTCAATAATTGGAGACTGCCCAAAGAATTAAGACCGGGGATTATTTCTAACATCTTCTTAGTCGGGGCTTCCCTCTTCTACATCTACTTCGCGATCATAGTGATCAACCAAAATTTCTTTAGCTAAATTTTTAAAATAAATTGACGGCACCAAGTGTTGCTAGGGTCATAGTCGCAACAATGACTCCGGCAATAATAACTCCCAAGCTAATAAGGGCGAGGGATTTTTTCTTGGGAAAACCAAAAAGAAAAGACGCTACTGAAGCCGTCCAAACTCCCGTCATAGGCAAAGGAATTGCGACAAAAAGAATTAGAGCCAACTCCCCCCATTTCTCATACTGACCAGTAAACTTGTGCCTTGTTCGAGCAAAGAGCCAGTCGAAGAATTTTTCGGTTATGGGAATCGTCCTCACCAAGAAGCCAGAGACAGGACCCAAGAGCCATAGCAAAACAACCGCCGGAATGAGGTTGCCCAGCACGGCAAGCAAGAAAGTTTTTATAATACCAAAACCGTAAACCCCAATAGCGAGCGGGATAGCTCCCCGCAATTCTGAGATCGGCGAAGCCGCCACAAAGATAGTGATAAGTTCGGCTGGAATAAAATTAAATAAATTCATATCAAGAGTATACCCTCAAGTCCTAATTCCTCCAAGAATAGACAACAAACCCGCCTCGTGCGAACAACGGGTTTGTTGTTTTGCACGGGCGGGTGAGCATTTAGCCAAGAGCCTGGATCATTCTTTTAACACTAACGTCAAGCGTTCCAAAAGAGACACAGTGGGAAAGAAAAGATGTTGCCCTATCTATAAGTACCTCTCCCTCGGGGCACTCATCCAAGTATTCCTTCAATTCTCCTTTGGCAAAAATTAGAGAAGAGAGAACCCAAGCTTCAGAGAACTTCCCATCTTCGCCACGACGAGACCGCAAACATTCGAAGCCAAAGCTTTCGAGTGTTTCTGCTTGCCACTTATACTTTTCAGGACTATGGCTATAGCCACAAAGATAATTGATAGTTATCGAAGGGTAAGATAAGATCCCTAATTCCTCCGAAGTCCAGAACTCCAATTGAACGATTCTCTCATTCCCCAACCTTCCTGTTACTGGCCAAGAAGCAATCATCTCCTCATCATCCACCGGTTCAGGTAATGGCTTACAGCGAGGAGAAAAGCGAAGCCTCCCACCATCAGCCGAAACCCAGTCACAACCAGACAAAACCCCCTCCATCTTCGTAATTTCTTTTGGGGTTAATCCTCTAAGCTCGAGGATCCCTTCGCTTCCTCCAGAACAAACCAAGCGAACAGTCCTTTCTTCATCAGCCATGATTTATTACCTCCTTCTAAGGTTTAGACTCTAATCTTTGATACACAAAAAACATTCCATTTACATTTCTAGCACCATCTTAGTGTCGGGTCAATATTTTAACAATAAAGCCCCTGGGAAAAGTATCCCTGGGGCTTGAACGAGCTCAGTTTAGTCTTCTGTCAGGAGACTGGTGTCCCCTGTTTTAATCCAAACTATCACCCCCAAAAAGATCTTGGCAAAGAGAGCCAGACAGCCCAAAGCGCAAAGGGCCATAAAAATACCAAAAATGGTGAGGGCCACGATCCCCGAAAATGGGAACAATATCATCGCGACATTGCCCACCGTCACCTCCAAGTCGAAAACGGACATCAACCAAGCAGTGAAGAAGACAACAAGGCCAACGAGACACACTGCGAACAGTAAGCGAAATTTCATAAGTCTACCCTTTCGGTATTTAGTTCCACAATTTAAGTGGGAACGATTTGAATTAAAGGATTTCTTTGTCCACAAGGCTGTCGCTCTTCAGCGCACCCACAACCTCAGTTACAACATCTTCGACCGGAACCAAGCGAGGAGGCTTAGGCTCACAATCATGGAAGGATGTTGCCACAGCCGCCGGGGCCAAGCGGTGGATTAGTATCCGCCGATCAATAACTATGGGATCGTGTCGCATCCCGTCAATTAGCCAGTCTTGAGCTCCAACTACACTGGCATGATAATGAGCCTGAAGGAATGGAGGGAACTGACCCTTTAGACGAGTGATGGCGGAGGAAAGAAAGACGAAACAGCCACCATCTTTCAACACCGGAGTGAAGCACTGGAAGGTGTTGAGTACACCGACCTGGTGCATGTTAATCTCTCTCTGGTATGTCTCGAGCGGTAGCTGAGACAACGGCTGATTAGAGGCCTCGGCAAATCCAGAGGCCGGGCAATGCCCAACGGCATAAACTATACCGTCGAAAATATGGCCATGATTGTGAAGATTCTCCGCACAAGAAGCCATCGCCTCACGGTCAGAAACATCTTTAACTGTCACCCAATGATGAGCACCCACAGACTGTTGACGCTCTCGAACTGAGGTTAGGACCCAATGCCTTTCAGATTGCAACTTACACACAATGGCCGATCCGATAGAACCGGCACCAAAAACTAAGTACCTTTTCGTCATTTCTATATCTCCTTTTCTTTCTGTTAGGATTTTTTTTCAAAAACAACCTGCAAAGACATTCAATGCAGATTACAATCTCTACTTACAGTATACCATGTAAACAAATATTTGTCTAGTCCTTATGTATTGGCCCTTAATTTTCTCTATTTATAGAAATTTACCAATACTCTCACTAAATTATCTTGAATTTCTCTGAGATTAGAGATGGGCGGGACATCTACCAAGAAGCCGAATTTACCCTTTATCTTATCCCAATCTACTTCTCGGCCAGTACCAGAATAATAATCGGCAAACTTGAAGCCATCACCAAGAACTTCAACACTAACCTTAAGCCAACGAGCCGGGATACCATAAGCCTCGGCGATAATTACCCCATGAAGTGAAGACGAAATAATTTCCTCACAAGACAAAATCTCCTCGACGAAGGATTTCCAGTCCTGCTCTATATCAATATGATGACCACCTTCTTCTACCAACTTTTTAAGAATTAGATTATCTCTGTCTACATAATGCGGGATAACCCCTGTCTTATATTTTTTCTCGATCTTAGGGTTATAAATTAGAGGTAAGAGTAAAGCCGGATCCCCATAGACACCGATATCTTGACCAATTTTTCTCTCTGACAATTTACCCCTGACTGCAAGAAAATTACAATCTTTTGTTTGTAACACATCATCTTCGCTAATAAAGCCTGAGCCCCAAACAGTGTCCCCTTCTTTGGCAAAATCTAAGATACTCCCCACGGCCAAAAGTTTGCCCGAGCTTTCCTTGCTGACATTCTCCACCTTCTGACCAGTAAAATGCTCTACAAGTACTGGTGTTAGGGTATCTCCCAGATTCCCCTCTTGGTACCAAAAACTTTTTATCATTTTATTGTTGTATCTACTTAATCTGTCGGGGCACTGGGATTCGGACCCAGAGTCCTACGAACCCGAATCGTAGATGTTACCGTTACACTATGCCCCGCTTTATAAGTAATTTAACACCTCTTGAGAGAATTCTTCAAGCAGTTCCTGCTCGTCCATCAGTTCATCAGGAACTTGCCAATAATTCATCTGGATAGTCTTGCCGTCTGTCTTCTTGTAATCAAATTTAGTCCAACCAAGAGAAGCCAGTTTGTCGGCCATCTCCCCTTTTGCCTTTAGATAAAGCTGATTGCCAATAATCGCCGCGAAGGGTACTCCGGCCGAATAAATACACCACCCACTCATCATCGGGCGCGAAGATATATCAACAAGCCTATTCATGAGATCATAAACAACAAAATCATGGTATGAAACATCTTTCTTCATGGTCAAACTAAGTGATTTAGAAAACTCTGTCGGGGTGCCGAGATTCGAACTCGGATTAAATCCTCCCAAAGGACTCGTGCTAGCCGTTGCACTACACCCCGCGATAACAAAAGTATCTTAGCACGAGAAACCCCACTTCGCCAAGTCTCTGGTGAGCTAATTTTCTGGAAATCAGAAAATATCTTCTAAATGTTCTATTTTTATAAGTTTCATCTCCGGGTTGAGATAAACAGCAATAGAATCAATTTGCCACTCAGCCTCATCCCCTATCTTCTTCTCTAAGAGGTAGGTCTCAATGGCACGGGATAATCTCTTTATTTTCCAAGGATGTATATTATCTTCGGGTTCATAGGAGTCGAAGCTAGAGGTCGGACCTCGGCCCGCCTGCCGGACGGGCAGGGCTCCTTGAGGTACGACCTCAGGGAGGGAGCGGGTGACAGTCTTCACTTCTATAAAGTATAGCCACTCCCCTTTCTTAGCGACAATGTCCAATTCACCCCAAGGCTTAAGATAATTGCGATCAATGATAGAAAAACCTTTATTTATAAGGTATTTTACCGCTTCGTCCTCCCCTTTTTGGCCAATTATCTGCTTTTGGGTCTTATTTTTAGGCAAATGTTGCATATGGAACCTGTTTCTTAAGAAACACTATTGGTCGGGTTATAGAAAACTACTTTTAAAGACGACTTTTTACTCAAAAACACTTATTTATCAACGTATTTTGCTATTTCTATGAGAATTTCTCTTAGTCTAAGGGATGTCTCTTATCCACTTTGTCCACCGAGTTATCCCCAGTTTTGTGGATTTTGACCTAAAACTTAAGGACTTGTTCTTTTAATTAAATCTAGAGAGTAGAGGATATTGAAAGCTATCTAAACCTTTGCTATAATAGATCGACTGCGGGTATGGTTTAGTGGTAGAACACGTCCTTGCCAAGGATGAGACGGGAGTCCGATTCTCCCTACCCGCACTAGGAGCAAGCAAAACAAACTGCTTGCAGGTAGTCGTATTGTGAGCATGGGGAGACTCGAACTCCCAAGGGTCACCCCATACGCTTCTGAAGCGTACGCGTATACCAATTCCGCCACATGCTCTTAGATCTGTGCCCCGAGCAGGAGTCGAACCCACATCAACGGTTCCGAAGACCGTCGTTCTATCCATTGAACTATCGGGGCAAATTATAAAGTACCATCAAATATTAACATGTTCTTCCTAAGACCGTCGTTCCCCGCCCGTACCGAATGGCACGTTCGGGCGGGTATCCATTGAATCCCGACGATTCTGTCGGGACCCCGACTATGCCATACGTCGGGGCTATCGGGGCAAAAGGGAACCCTCTAATTCTAGCGACTTTTTGTATATTTAGCAAAATTACAATAGAATATAACTATGACTGACACGGTGAAGATAAAATTAAATGTTCCACGTGAAATCTTGGAGATCACAAAAACCTTGCAAAATAAGGGGTTTTTAGCTTACCTAGTTGGTGGATGCGTGCGTGACAGCCTTATTGGGCGAGAACCTAAGGATTGGGATATCACCACCAACGCCACACCCGAAGAAATTATGCCTCTGTTTCCCAAAACAGTCTACGAGAATGTTTTTGGTACTGTGACTATTGTTAACGAGGAAACAGAGAACGAAAGACTAAGGAATGTTGAGATAACCCCTTTTCGTACCGAAGCCAATTATTCTGACCGGCGCCACCCAGACGAAGTAAAATTTAGTGATAAACTTGAGGACGACTTAAGTCGTCGCGACTTTACCATCAACGCCTTAGCCTATGATACTAAGACCGAAGAACTAATTGACCTATATGGCGGTATAAAGGACATTAAGGATCACACAATAAGGACAGTGGGGGAGGCGGATGAACGCTTCGCTGAGGATGCTCTGAGGATGCTGAGGGCTATAAGACTCGCCTCCGAGCTACGTTTCATGTGTAACAAGGAGGTTTTAGACAGTATTTCTCGAAATAAGGCTCTAATTAAGGATATTTCTATCGAAAGGATTAGCGACGAATTTTTAAAAATCATTGATTCTCCAGAGCCAATGGCCGGATTAATCATTTCACATGAAACAGGCCTCTTGAATTATATACTCCCAGAACTAGAGAAAAGTATTGGCGTAGAACAAAAAGGGGAGCATATTTACGATGTTTGGGAACACACGATAAGAGCCTTGCAACATGCCGCTGATAAGAATTATCCGTTACACGTGAAACTGGCTGCCCTGTTGCACGACATAGGCAAGCCCAAAACCCGCCGTGCCGGACTTAAGGGTAAAGAGTTCACCTTCTATGGACACGAAGTAGTAGGGGAGAGAATAGCTATCAACATAATGTCTCGCTTGAAACTACCCAACAAACTGGCAGATTTAGTGATAAAATTGGTAAGAAACCATATGTTCTTCGCTGATCCTGACAAAATAACCTTATCAGCCGTCCGTCGAGTCATTGCCAATGTTGGCCCAGAACATATCTGGGATCTTATGAATTTGCGCATCTGTGACCGTATTGGTATGGGCCGACCAAAGGAAGAGCCTTATAGATTAAGAAAATATGAGTCTATGATCGAAGAGGCCTTACGGGCTCCAACCTCAGTAGGGATGTTGAAAATTGACGGGAAAAAGATTATGGATGTTACACATGGAACACCAGGACCCAAAATTGGCTATATTCTAAACGCTTTGCTTGAAGAAGCTTTAGAAAATCCCAATATTAACACTGTGGATTATTTAGAAAAAAAGGCCATAGAATTGGCCAAATTAGACGAAAAGAGCTTAAAAACGTTGTCAGAAAAAGGAAAATCTAAGAAAGAAGAAGTAGAAGAAGGAGAACTTAAGAAAATAAGGGCTAAATACAGGGTAAAGTAATCCTACTTCGCTAAAGCTACGAAGGACAAAAAAGGGCCCCCTGCCCGGTTAGAGGTCAGCTGGCCCGTGTTTTAGTGCGCGGTTAGATGTTTCTATAACCGCAGATGATGTCAGATTTTACCAAAGATCCTGACGAACTTTGCATATTGAGAAACTTCACAGCCTCAATATGATAAAGAACAATAGATAGTTTTGCATCTCTTTTTTAAAAAACGCTTTACTTTATGCAATAACCATCTTGCGTACCACCGCTCAATATTATTTTGTGACTAGGTCCTTTAAAGGACAGTCTTGTACGAGCGACGGAGCACCGATTCACAATGTTCAAATCATGTCCGATATAATTATAAATCTATAAGACAAAAGCAACAAGGACCAAAAGACAGAAAGTTGTGGATAACTATTGCGAGTGAAACTTTTTATGCACTTTAAAAATTATCTTTGGCTGTGGAATTTTTTATGTATATCCCGTAAATGTTTGTCGGTAACGTGAGTATAGATCTGAGTTGTCGAGACACTAGAGTGTCCAAGCATCATTTGCACCGAACGAATATCCGCCCCGTTTTGCAAGAGGTCAGTAGCAAAAGAGTGGCGAAGAGTATGTGGAGTAACTTTCTTAGTAATACCCGCCTTGATGGCATATTTCTTGATTATCCGCTCTACACTTCTTGGGGTTAACCTATCTGAATTATTTCTTTTCTCTCGGGAAGAAGAACTTGAATTAATAAGAGAAAGATTAGTAAAGAGAGCATCACTTAAGTCTTTCTTCTTAGCCAGATAATCTCTAATCGCTTGCTTGGCTTTATCCGACAAGAAAACAAGCCTCACTTTCTCACCCTTACCGCGAATAGAAAATTCATCGCGCGCCAGGTTAATAGTATCCCGATCAAGGGAACATAGCTCTGAGACACGGAGGCCAGTAGAGAAGAGGAGTTCGAGCATGGCCTTATCCCGCAACACTTTTAGCTCCAGATTCTTCTTCTCGGCCTCGGTTTTAGCGATAATTTTGTCTTGATTAGGCATCTCTATTAGGCGCTTCAGCTCAACGTCGGTAATGAGGTCGAGGTCACGACCGGCCGTCTTAGCAAGTTCTATTTTCTCGGGGGGGAGAGAGGGGACACTACGCCGAGCCAGATACTTGAGAAAAACGCGCAAAGCAATGAGATGATAATTCTGTGTATTCTTCTTCAAATTATCATTGGCCGAGGTCGAACCTTTGCGCGGCCTCTCAAGGTTCGACCTCGAAGAAGAGGAGGAGTGGTTAAAAGATGGCTGACGATTTAGCCACAGGCGGTATTGACGCACGGTGTCATCAGTAATATCAGAGGGATTCTTTACCTCCGATTGTTTAAAAAATCTAGTGAGATAACGATCATAATTCTCCACCGTCTTCAGCGACCGCCCCTTCTCAATCTCCAGATACTCCAAAAATTCTTGTTTTAAACGATTTAAGTCTGCCATTACTCTATAAGTATATCACTTTCTCCAAAAATTGTGCGACACTGTTTAATTTATTAAAAAAGAAGTACCCTTGGAGAAAAGTAATTTCTATGCTATTTAGAGGCTAGATGTATTTGTACAATTAAATCGGAACAAACAAAAGGAGCTTCCTGATGGACAATAGAGATATTCGGTTCAAGGAGATAGAGAAGGTGCTTGTCATTACTCTCTTTCTCAACCTGCTGGCCAGTGTGGCCAAAATTACTTTAGGTCTTACGACGGGAGTTATGGCCATCGCGGCTGACGGCTTCCATTCACTGGGGGATACTTTCTCCAATGTTGTCGGTATTGTCGGCACACGCTTTGCCAGACGACCGCCAGACAACGAACATGCTTATGGTTATGACCGCTTCGAAGAGATAGCGACCCTGCTGGTCGTTAGTCTTATCTCGATCACTTGCTACAAAGTCTTCGAGACGGGGATAAGTCACTTGCTGTCGCCGGTTATAATCAAGATGGATGGTCTAATGCTGGCTATTATCGTCGGTTCCATGGTGATCAACGCGATAACAGTGATCTACGAAGGTGGAGCTGGCAAGAGGCTGAATAGCAAATTACTCACAGCTGATGCTGCCGAGACCAAGAGCGACCTCTGGGTCTCAGGCGTGGTCATCGTAAGCACAGGTATCGCCAGTTTTACTGGCTGGTACTGGATCGACGGTATCTCAACGATCTTAATCGGGTTGATGATAACAAAGATCATCTGGGAGATTGTCGTCCCCACGGCCAAGCAATTGGCTGATGCTCAAGTTGTCGACCCTGAAGAGATTTGCCAAGTAATAAGAGTCGTCGCGGGAGTAAGATGGTGTCATGCTGTTCGTTCGCGGGGAAAAAAAGAAGCATTCTTCTTAGACTGCCACATTGGGGTCGACCCCAAGATCTCTATCGAAGAGGCTCACGACAAGATCTGCCATGAGGTAAAAGGGGTCTTGAGAGAGCATTTCCCCGGGCTTCTGTCGGCAAACATCCACATTGAGCCAGACAACGAAGCCACCGCTAAGAGAGAGAGTAGTACTTTTAGCGATAGGGACCCTTTTGACCATTAAACTAAAGCCCCGACACCACCTGGTGTCGGGGCTTGCATTATTTTAGGTCGTGTGCTATACTAAGCACACCATGATTTCCACAAAAAAGAAAGAGGGCATTATTAAAAAAGCCCAAAAACACGATAAGGATACTGGCTCAACTGAGGTCCAGATTTCTTTAATTACTGAGAGAATTGAGGAACTAGCCGATCATCTCAAAAAGAATCCTAAAGATTTCCACTCCCGACGTGGTCTACTTAAACTTGTTTCTGATCGTCGCGCCCATCAGCGTTACGTTGAGACCAAGAAGCGCAAAGCTGATCTAAAGGCTGAGGCTAAAGCTTAATTTATATATTTTTTCTTTCTCTTTCGTTCATGCTACTATCTAGATTAGATAGTTTGGTTATTTTTTATTAGGTTCACCCTATTGAGTAAAAATTTGTCGAATTTTATGGTGTTGAAACACCATTACTCAACAGGGTAAATAATTTTTTATGAGTATAAAACATAAGAATCAGCGTGTCGGCGTTTTTATCGACACGCAAAACCTCTACCATAGTGCGAAGAATCTCTATGGTGGCGCCCGCGTCAACTTCGGCCAAGTCCTTAAGGATGCCCTCGGCGGTCGTTCCCTTATCCGTGCTCTCGCCTATATGGTGACCACTGAAGCCGGGGATGAGAAAAATTTTATCGAGGCCTTGGAGAAATTCGGGATTGAAGTTAAGACTAAAGATCTCCAAATCTTCGTCGATGGCTCCAAGAAAGCTGACTGGGATGTCGGTCTGGCTGTCGACGCTATCAAGCTTGCCCCCAAGCTCGACACAGTAATTATTGGCTCCGGTGATGGCGACTTCGTCCCACTAGTCCAATATCTTAAGGAGAATATGGGGGCCCAGGTGGAGGTTATCGCCTTCGGCAAGAGCTCTTCGGGCAAGTTGCGTGAGATTGCCGATGACTTCTTAGATCTATCTGAGAACCCACGCAAATATCTCATCAACTTTACCGGCCCTCGTCGACCAGCCAAGACGACAACAGTAAAATAAAAAAATAAAAGGCTTCCTAAGGCTAAATAGCACTTAGGAAGTTTTTGTGTTATATTCACCCTATGGAGTAAAAATTATTTATAATTTTATGACATCAGTATGTCATACTCCACAGGGTAAATTATTATTTAAGTCTACGAGTGGTGGTTGGATAAGTAGGTTTGGCAGGAAATAACCCCAAATCTAAAATCTGCTCATCACTCGTCATAAAATTATGACCAAAAAAGAATACTCGTTAGAGGTTGGTGGCCGAACCTTAACAGCCATGTTTACTGATATGGCAGACCAAGCTACTGGCTCAGTAATTATTAAGTATGGCGAGACAATGTTGCTCGCCACCGCCGTTATTTCTCCTTTTACCAAAGAGGGGAGTGACTACTTCCCGCTAACAGTAGAATACGAGGAGCGTTATTATGCGGCGGGCAAGATTGGTGGTGCGCGTTATATTAAGCGAGAAGGTCGCCCCAGCGAAGAGGCCGTGCTGACTGGTCGCATCGTCGACAGGACTATCCGACCCCTCTTCGACAGTGCTATCCGCAACGAAATCCAAGTTGTCATTACCGTGCTCGCCATGGACGAAGACAACGACGCTGATGTCCCAGCTGTTATCGGAGCCTCACTTGCTCTTGCCACTTCATCTATCCCTTGGGGTGGACCTGTTAGCTCTGTGCGCTTAGGACAGACAGAAGGAAAAGAAGATTTAATTATCAACCCGACCTTTACCGAGCGCACAACCGGTATCCTTGATCTCCTTGTCTGCGGTGGCGAAGGCAAAGTCAATATGATTGAGTCAGCTGGTAACGAAATTCTCGAAACTAAGATAAAGGAGGGATTAAGAAAAGCCCAAGAAGAAATTGAGAAAATACAAGTTTGGCAAAAGCAGGTTATCCAAGAAGTTGGCCAAGCCAAGCTTGAGATAGACTTACCAACTGTCCCGGCCGAGACCGAAACCCTTTTTGTCGAGCATATTGCTCCCAAAATTGAAGAAGTAATGTTCGCCGGTACGGGCAAGAAATCAGCCGATAGCCTAAAAGAAGATTGGCTCAAGCTCCGCGAAGAAAAAGCTCCCGAAGCAAATCTCGGCGCTTGGCTCAACTATTTCGAAAAACAAATTGATAAAGTCGTACACGTCGAAGCCATTGAGAAAAAACGACGCACCGATGGGCGAGCTCTTGATGAAGTTCGACCGCTCTTTGCTCAAGCGGGAGGTTTCTCTAAAGTCGTTCACGGTACCGGCCTCTTCTATCGTGGCGCTACTCACGTCCTAACCACCCTCACTCTTGGTGGACCACGCGACTCACTCATCGTTGAGGGTATGGAGGTAGATGGGATGAAATACTTCTTCCATCATTATAACTTCCCCCCATTTTCTGTTGGTGAGACCGGTCGAGTTGGTAACACTTCTCGTCGCTCTATTGGTCATGGTGCTCTCGCCGAGAAATCTTTGCGTGGTGTTATGCCTAGTCGCGAAGAATTTCCTTACACCATTCGTCTCGTCTCTGAAGTCTTGGCTTCCAATGGGTCTAGTTCTCAGGCCTCAGTCTGTGCCAGTACTCTCGCCTTAATGGATGGAGGTGTGCCGATTAAACGTCCAGTGGCTGGTATCTCGATTGGCTTAATGTATGAGAGCGATGACAAATATGAATTAATTACCGACATCCAAGGAGTAGAAGACCATTATGGTGACATGGACTTCAAGGTGGCCGGTACAACCGAAGGTATTACTGGCATTCAATTAGATATAAAAATGGGTGGTATCCCGGTAGAGATTCTCGAACAAGCTATTGACCGCGCCCGAACAGCTCGCGAGAAGATTATCGAAGTAATTACTGAAGCTATCCCTACACCTCGAACAGAGATTAACACCTCGGCTCCGAAGATTCTTAAAGTTACTATCCCTGTTGATAAAATTGGTGCCGTTATCGGCCCCGGGGGTAAGATGATCCAGCAAATTACAGCCGACACCGGAGCTGTCGTCGAAATTGAAGATGACGGAACTGTCTATATTACCGGTAAGACGGATCAAGCGAACTCGGCCAGAGAGATGATCGAAGAAATTTGTCATGTTTATAAAGTTGGCGAACGTTTCGAAGGTGAGGTTGTAAGACTAATGGACTTCGGTGCCTTCGTCCAAATTGCTAAAGATACCGATGGTCTTGTACATGTCTCCGAAATCGCCAACTTCAGAATTGATAAAGTCGGCGATGCTCTCAAGATCGGAGAAAAAGTCCCTGTCGTTATTAAAGAAATTGATGACAGGCATCGAATCAACCTCTCCATCAAGCAAGCTGACCCCGAATGGGCAACTAAAAAAGGATTGAAGCCTTCAACTAATCCGACTAATCCACCGTCTAGCCCTTATCGCCCTAGAAACTAAAAACTAAATTAGTTATAATATAAGGTAATGCCTGATGTTGTAAAACAGACAACGTCTGATTCTAATACTCAAAACCCCAACCCGTCTGCCAACGCGACGACGCCAATTAGTGATGATGTAAATACGCCTGTCGCAAAACCTACAGTAGGAGAAAGTCAGGAAGAAAAACTACGCAAGGCTAAAATTGCAATGGAAGGCCTTGACCGTACAGTCCGAAGAGAAGCCGACGAGAAAGAAGAAGAAGCCAGCGAAGAAAAACAACAGCTCAATAAACTTCTCCTCTCTATCAACCACGAGAAAGAGTTACTAGAATTAACTTGGGTCAACCTCGACAACAAAAGAACGGGGCTGAAGAAGGTATTAGAACCAATCCTCTTACAGGAGGATCAAGTCCAAAGCGAAGAGAACCAAATAGAGAGCAAGGAAGATGTAACTATCTCTCCTAAAGAGAAGCACGAGGTAGAACAACAACGCTGGGAAGTTCAACAAAGACGAAAGAAGATAGAGGAAGAGAAGTGGGTGATAGAAGAAAAAATATCTAAGATCGAAGAGCAGATAGGCGAAACAAAGAAAAAATACCAATCCCTATTAAACCAGGAGGATGAACTCCGCAACAAAATTCAGTCGATAGACGAACAAATTTTGCTCCAGCAAGAAGTCTTAAGGCAACAACACGAACTAGAAGAACAGAAAAAGCAACAATCAGCCCTAAAGCAAGTAGAGGAAGAGAAGCGTCTGGCTGAGGCTGAGAGACGTAGAGCCGAAGAAATAAAAAAGGCAGAAGAAGATCGCAAGAAAGCCGAAGAAGAAAAAGCTCTTGAACTTAAAAAAAGGCAAGCCGAAGAAGCCTCTAGTGCGATGAAGAAAGTAGAGGACTTAAGACGAGCCGAAGAAGAAAGACAAAAACAAGAGACCTCAAGACAACAGGCCGAGCAAGCGAGAGCGGATGAGTTAAGGAATAAATTGGCGGAGATGATGGATCACTCAACGCCCGCACCAAAGAAGACCACACCAGAAGAGCCAGCTCCTAAGCCAGAGACTCCCGTTATTACGCCAGTACCAGCTCCAGTGCTACCAAAAGAAGAACCAAACCAAACAGACCGGTCACTAGAGTTAGAACGTATCCGAAGGGAAAACGAAGAGGCTGATCTAGCCCGCCAACAAAAGATCAACGAACAAAAACAAAGAATCTCAACTGATAATCAGGAGGAAGATGGAATCAAACCGCTAAGGACTCTTCAGGGTGACATGGCTGAGGCTCTTAAGAACCAACAAATTAGCGCTGAGGATATGAAGAAGACAAGCAAAAAGACTTTTCCTTGGTTCTAGTCTAACAGTAAGCCTAAAAACTAATGAGTGATGAGACGAAAGCAAAAAATAATTCTACCAACTTGGCCAAGGCTAAGTTGGCTCTATCTGGTGAAGAAAAATTAATCAGTTGGAAAAAAGAAGGGGAAGACTTGGAAAAAAGACGACAAGAGGCTGTTCGGGCTCTGGCTAGCGATGAACAAAAAAAAGCTTGGGCCGAAGAAGAAAAAGCTCGCCAAAACAAATTAGATGCCCAAAAGAAGCTTGCCGAACTAGAAGCCGAACGTCGTCTCAACGAACAAGAAAAAAGAAAGAATCTAAGTGAAGAGCAAATAAAAAGAGACCAAGAATTAGAAGCCGAACGAATTGCCCAGATCGACAAGATTCTCGAATCACAGAAAGAGATAGACCGAATAAAGAAGGACCCCAAAGCGGGTCCAGCACCAATCCGTACCCTAACCCGAGATATTGGAGAAGTTGCCCAAAGAGGAGGATTAAGTGCTAGCGGAATTATCACCAATACTCCAGACAAGAAAAGTCTTGCTCCTTCGAAAAAGAGAGGGGGTCAATCTTGGTTGATCGGTATTGGCCTTATTTTAATACTAGGAGGATTAGGAGCTGTTCTCTGGTCTGTCCTCCAGAGGCAAGAAACTAGTATCGCTCCCTTAGCCGAGACTCGCCAGAGTATTATCTTTGCCGATGAGCAAATATCAATAAACTTGGATGAGACAACGGCTGAACAAGCCAAAGATAATTTAGGAAACAAGAGTCTCACTCCACCAGAGAGCAGGGAACGAGTACAAGAAATATACTTTACTTACCAAGAGAGAGAACAAACTCCCCAGGGCCTTGTCACAAGAATAGAAGAAGCTAACCCAACAGTCTTTGCGACAAAACTAGAACTAAATTTGCCTGACGAACTACTTAGATTCTTGGAGCCTAAGATGATGTTCGGCTTTTATTATGGACAAAAGACAACACCCTTCTATATCTTCAAGACAAAAAATTACAAAAATGTCGCTGACGCTCTGATAAATAACGAGAATCTTATCGCTTCTGAACTATTTGCTCCACTAGTCGGTGCCTCGACAACAGAAAAAATATTGACAAACAACTTCCAAGACAAAATGATCGATAATTATGACACCAGACTGATAATAGACGAGGCCAATACCGTGATCGCCTTATATTCTTGGCTTAGTAGAGATACGCTCGTCTTTACTACTAACGAGAGCACCTTTAGCAAAATTCTTAACTCTTTCTTATCCCCCAAAACTCTCGTCCAATAGAGAAAAAGAAACAACAAAAAAGTTTTTATTATTATTGACAAAACAAGCTCGTCTGCTACGATATACTCAGTAATTAAATAAAAAAATGACAAATAATACAGAAAAAAACGATCAATACTATCTAGATTTACTCAAGGCTAGCATTGCCAAACTAACAGAAGAAAAGGCTAGCGATGAAGCAAGACTCAAGGAGATCCAAGACGACAAACCTATGTCTGGCGACGATGTTGGTAGCCAGCGTGACGACCGCGAGAGAGTAGAGCAAGAAATTGCCAACACCGAAGATCTTATTATCGAGGCCAACCGCGCTATTACTTGGGCAACAAAAAATGGTTTTATCTGTGCGGTTTGCAGTAAGCCAATCGAGAAAGATCGCCTAGATGCTGACCCAGCTTCTCTTACTTGCAAAGAACATCGTGACGAAGAGGATACTATTGAGTTATAATTCACCCTGTTTAGTAAGATTTTAAATTCCCACAAATTAATGTACTATACTTATATCCTACAGTCAGATAAGGATAGGGGGTTTTATACAGGATTTACTAAAAATTTAAAATCTAGATTTGACCTACACAGTCGAGGTCTGGTTGAATCAACAAAAGATCGTCGTCCATTGAAACTTGTTTACTATGAAGCATGCATTAATCAAGATGACGCCACTCGTCGAGAGAAATATCTAAAGACAATATATGGTAAACGATTTATTAAAAGCAGAGTCAAATCTTACTTAACAGGGTAAATGATCGCAAAAATAAACTCGGCCCAAGTTATCGGTCTTAAGACCGATATTATTGATGTAGAAGTTGATATTAACAGGGGACTGCAATCCTTCTCTATTGTCGGTCTTCCCGACAAGGCGGTAGCTGAGGCCAAAGATCGTATCAACTCCGCGATAAAGAATTCTGGTTTCCGCGCTCCTCAGAAGGGGAACAAGAAAGTTATTGTTTCCCTTGCTCCGGCCAATATCCGCAAAGAGGGATCCTCCTTCGACTTAGCGATTGCTCTTGGTTATTTACTCGTAGCGAAGGAAATAAAATTCAAACCGCAAAACAAATTATTCGTTGGCGAACTAGCCCTAAGTGGCGAACTCCGACCAATTAGTGGCGCTCTTCTTATCGCCCAAAAAGCTAAGGAGAAAGGCTTTTCTGAAATATATTTACCAGCCGATAACGCCCTAGAGGCGAGCTTGATAAGAGGGATCACTATTTATCCTTGTCGTAACTTAGAAGAAATCACAAACTTCATCTCGCCACAAGAAGAGGCCTGCCAAGCACTAAAGATAACACCTCAACCTGAAGCCGAGATAAAGAGTAAGAGAAGCGACGCTCTCTTCGACTTCTCTGAGATTAGAGGGCAACAGACAGCCAAGAGAGGATTAGAGATAGCCGCCGCTGGTGGACACAACGTTGCCATGTATGGACCACCCGGTACTGGCAAGACAATGCTGGCGCGCGCCTTCACCAACATTATGCCTCCTCTAACTATTGACCAAGTTATTGAGGTCACTGGTATCCACTCCGCCACCAGCGCTCTGGCCGATGATCTTATTACCGAACCCCCCTTCCGTTCGCCCCACCATACCTCCTCTTATGTCTCCCTTGTTGGTGGTGGAGCATGGCCCAAACCAGGGGAGATCACCTTAGCTCACCGCGGGGTGCTCTTCTTAGACGAGTTTCCCGAATTCGACAAAAAAGTTATTGAGGCCCTCCGTCAACCCTTAGAAGATAGAGTGATAAGTGTCGCTCGAGCTCGTGGTTCGATGAATTTCCCCGCCAGCTTCCTCCTTGTCGCTGCCCTTAATCCTTGCCCCTGCGGTTTCAAGGGGTCACGAGTAAAAGAATGCACTTGCACCCAATCCCAAATCCAGAAATATAGTCGCAAAGTCTCCGGACCAATTATCGACCGTATCGACATTTGGCTCGATGTGCCTCAGGTTAAGCACGAAGAATTATCTAGCACTAAATCAGAAGGAGAATCGTCAGAAAAAATTCGCGCCCGCGTTCTCACGGCGCGAGCTAAACAAACCCAAAGATTCCAAGACATAAAAACTGTCAACGCCAATGGCGAAATGGGAGTAAAAGAACTAAAAAAATATGCCACCCTCACCGAAGCGGGGACACAACTCCTCAATGATTCAGCCCGAAGGCTTAATCTCTCAGCTCGTGCCTATCATCGCATTATTAAACTCGCTCGCACTATCGCTGACCTCGACAACTCCGAAAACATCCAAGACTCCCACCTCCTCGAAGCCCTCCAATATCGCCCGAAGAATATTTTTGAATGAAAAAACTAAAAAAGCTGAACGGCTCAAGTCGTTGAGCCGTTCAGGGGTTTTAGTTTATTCTTAATGTTTTACTTCTTGACCGATGTCATATATGTTCCAAACGCGTTCGTGCAGGTAGAAGAAAACAAACTTAGCAACTTGTATAACTAAAGCGTCAATCATAGATGCCTCGACATCTCTAGTAAAATACACCAACACGCCAAAAGACACCAAGAACCCCACAATGGTCCAAGTTATCGATTTTAGAAGCGTGCGATGATGATAATCATGAAATTTCATACTGCTTATCATTGTACCATAACTTACAGTGCTTCAATCAAGCGAGACCTCGTCCAGTAAAACAACCTCGCGGAGCTACGGCCAGCTGGTTTTTGCCATCCTTTGTTCGAAGAACTATGGCAAAATGGCCGTCGCGGAGCGTAAGAAAACCCCTCGCTGGAGGGGTTTTCTGTGTTGTTTTACTGGACAAGGTCTCGCGGACAAAATAGGCTACACCCTCCACACCTCGGCCTGCCCGCAATGCTTTGCAACGCAAGGTAGGCGGGGCTCACTTGAGGTCTGGCAGGGAAAGGGGATTAAAAAGGATTCGAAGCACCGCGGACTTCGAAGTGGACGTGGGCGCCAGTCGAGCGGCCAGTCGAGCCAACTTGGCCAATTACTTCACCCTTCTCGACGTAAGCGCCAACCCAAGTATTAACTTTATTCATATGAGCATAGAGAGTCTGAGTGCCGTTAGAGTGGGCGATAACGACATAATTGCCATAGCCACCATTCCAACCACTACTCTTCGCAATGAGGACCTTACCCGAAGCTGAAGCATAAAGGGGAGTACCCACTGGCGCCGCCAAGTCTACGGCATTGTGCCCATGGAGACCTTGTGATCGCTTACCGCCAGAGATCGGTCGGAGGAAGTAACCCGCCGAACTTGAACCAGAATATTTGGCCGGAGCTTTTTTCGCCACAGAGACAACTGTACCATCTTCACCGTCAGGAATAATAATAGTATCACCGACAACGAGAGCTTTACTCACATCAATATTGTTATAATTAGCGATTTCTTCGACATCACTCTTGTACTTCTTAGCAAGTCCTTCTATTGTCTCGCCCTTGGTAATAGTATGCTTAATTCCCGTAACAGGGAGAATAACAAGTCTGTCACCAACTTTAATTACCTCACCCTTCTTAATATCGTTAGCCCAACGGATAGTATTGGGGGAAACATTGAACATTTGAGCTACCATACTAATAGTATCTCCCTTGCGCACGACATAGACGCTAATTAGATCCGAAGGAGGCTGGTTATCCTTAAGATCGGCAGCTGTGCCAAGAGGGCCAGACTCAGGCATAATGGCACAACCACCGACAAGAGTCTGATCTAGCTCAGACTTAGGAGAACTTGTGGCCATACTAATATCAGGCTTTGGTAAGTCTAAATTCTGGCAATTTGTCTCAGTTATTATATCCTCTTCCTGTTTTACGAGAGCGTCAACCTGACTGACAGAGCTAGTCAAAAAGTTAATAACAGTATTAAAAACACTCCCCTCAGCAACCTGTCCGGCTAGCAGAAACATCAGAAAAGCAGGAATTAACCAAATCTTTTTCACCTGGGTATTCTAGCAAAAATAGGCTTTTTTTCAATCAATTTATCCCCCTTAGAGAAAATGATTAACCCTTAAGGCGGTCCTGAATATCAGCCTCAATCTGGGCCAAATCTTGCCCATAGCGCAGACGAGAGAGCTCCTTGAGACCGTCTCTTACGGCGTCAGATCCGCCATTAGCCCAAGTGAACTTAATATTGAAAGGATCCGATGGTACACCATTGATCAAAATCTTCACATAGGCATTAAGATTCTCAATACTAATCAAATCTTTCTGGCTAAAGACCGAACCGAAGTGTTTCATTAGAAGCTCCGTATCAGGCACACCAACTCTGAAGGCCATCAGATTCCCAACGTTACCAAAGACAGCTTCACGAATATTATCTGTCAGTTGGGCAATAAACTGGTGAGCAATAACAAGATTAAGCCGATACTTACGAGCCTCAGAGAGGATAGTGGCGATTGATTCGGTGGTGTAATTCTGGAACTCGTCAATATAAAGGTAAAAATCTTTTCGCTCTTTCTCCCCCATATCAACTCGCGAGAGAGCGGCCTTAAGCAACTTCCCAACAATCACCATACCAAGAAGAGAGGAGCTGATGTCGCCAATCTTACCCTTAGATAAATTGACCAAGATAATTTTGCCTTCATCCATCGCCTGACGGAAGTCAAGAGAAGACTTAGGCTGGCCAATGATAGGTCGGATATAATCGTTAGAGATGAAGCCATCAAACTTCGAAGAAATATAAGGAGCAAAGTTACCTAAGCCCTGATCACCAGAAGTTTTTGGTACCTCCTTCGTCCAGAAGTCTATCACTTGCTGGTTCTTCGAGCGCTCAATCTTACGCTTGCGGAACTCCTCATCGGTAAAGACCCGAGGGATATCGACAATTGTCGCCGGCTCGTTAGCCATATCATCCATCAATAAGTTAAGAGCCCCCCTCATATAACGTTCGAACATTGGACCAAGAGCAGCCTTGTCAAAGAGCTGGTTAAAAATGGCCAAAAACTCGTTGATAATAAAGGTTTTTTCCTCTGGTTTGTTTAGATCATATTCGAGCATGTTAAGACCAAGAGGACGCTCACGATCACCAGGATCGAAGACAATAACATCATCGAGTCTCTCCCGAGGAACAAAGGCCAAAATTTTATCAATTAAATCACCATGAGGGTCGATAACACAGAGACCTTTGCCGTTTGCCATATCTTGCATGGCCAGGTTTTGTAACATTACTGACTTACCAGTACCAGTCTGCCCGACGATATATAGGTGACGACGACGGTCTTCGTCAGTAATACGGATTTCTTTGGTTGAACCACGGAAGACACTCTGACCCAGGAGCAATCCCTCACTTGGTATCATTTCTGGAGGAGCTGACTCTTTAGACCGAGACCAGCTAACATTCGGTACATCCGAAGTCGTCGTTGGTAAATGGAAAATACTCGCCATCTCCTCAGTATTGAGAACCAGCATCTGCCGATCATCGAATTCTCTAAAAACGTAATTAAAAATGAGCGAACGAATTTTCTTCGGTTTAACAATCTTGAAACTATTGCGAATAGGGGAGGAGAATTTAGTTAGAGAACTGGCTATGGCCAAGAAGAGATCCTCGGCTCGGTTCTGGTCAAGAGAAGAGGTAATGATTCGAGCATTGACGAGGAAGAGAGGTTTGGCTAATTTCAAACTAACAGCCTTAACCATATCTTCGTCGACATGGACTTCTTTTTTCTCTTCTTCCTTCTTCTTCTGGTCTGACAAAACACGATAAACCTCCTTTAGATTGAAGTCACTAGCCGTGGCAACTTTAGAAAATTTACCGCCCTTCTTGAGTTCCTCAAGAGCAGAACTTATCATCTTTTTAGTTGACTGACCAGCCGGTGTAAAGACAAGTTGCAAGGCCACCCCCTCGTTGGTGTCGCGCACCCGAGAGAGAGTACTTAAGATTGGACCAAAAGCGTCAGTCTGAGTCTCAGAATAAGTATTAATTGGCAAAAGGTAACTCTTGTCTGTGACCAGATAACCGGCCACGGCCAAGCCATGGGGCTGGAATATGGTGTAATCAGAAGATTCCTCTACTGAAGCCTCTAAGAAAATGCCTTGAATCACTTTCTTAGTAAAATCAACATGGGCTCGAGGGACGGCCAAGAAGAAGTTAATACTCTCGCCAACATTCTTAACAGCTACTTCGAAGACAAAAGGTTCGTTGATAGAAGACAGAGCCGAGAATAATTGCTCCGACAGGTTAATCTCCTTAAGGGGATCCTTCTTATCGTCCTCGCTATCTCGAGGAATACGGATCTGAAGAATCTTCAGATTAAGACTCTTCCAATGTCGACGACGCTTGAGAAACCAATGCCAGATCAGAATTGCCATGGCACCAATAATGACAAGAAAAAGAAAAGAGAAGATATAATAACCAAAATCAAACATTTATTTTTATTTTATTAGGCCTCTTTGGGTTAATTCTTCGTACATTTTGTCAACCAAAATATCATGGAGGACATCCACAAGATAAGGGCCACCAAGCTCAGCCTCTTTAACAATCCCGGAAATACCTAGACTTGGCAATTTTTGGATTAAAGCGTTGACATCTCTCACAGTCTCCTCGTCGACGCTACTAAGATAGCTAACATCAGGGTCGCTTGTCTTGCCAGTAGAGACTTGGGCCGAAGAACCAGGAGCTTGGCTCGCCAAGACCCCACCCGAACCAGTAAACATCTCGTTAATGGCATTACTCACTAGTTTTTTCTCCTCAATAATCCCACCCTGTTGTTCTAAGAGATTCTTCCTCGTCTCAATCTTCTGCTGTAATTCGGCAATCTCCGCTTCTAAAACATTTAATGATGTATTTTCCATATTCTTTAATTAAAAACTTATATACTCAATTATAGTATGATATAGTTTAATCGTCTAATAAAAGAAAAAATGAACTATTTAGAACAATTAAACCAGCCACAAAAAGAGGCCGTCTTACGCCAAGAAGGACCTCTTTTGGTTATCGCAGGGGCTGGAGCAGGTAAGACAAGGACTATCGCTTACCGTATTCTCCATCTTATTGAATCTGGTATTGCTCCAGAGAATATTCTTGCTATCACCTTCACCAACAAAGCGGCTCGTGAGATGCGCGAACGAGTAGAAAAGCTATTGAAACTTGGAGGCGAAACCTCGAGGAGCCCGAGGGTTTCGCCTCCAAGTTTAGCTACACCAATGCTCACCACCTTCCACTCTTTTGGAGTCTATATTCTTCGCCACAATGGTCAGAGATTGGGCCTTTCTTCTCATTTCTCAATTTTCGACCGAGATGAATCTATCGCCAAAATTAAGGAGGCAATGCGCGCTCTAAGTATCGATGAGAAAAGATTCGAGCCGAGAAAAGTTCTTGGCGCTATCTCACGGCAAAAAGGAGACAATATCAACCAAAAGGAATTCCAAACCAAACAAAGCAACAACCCTCAAGGAAAAATTATTAGCCAAATTTGGAATCGCTACGAAGAAATTCTTAAGACCAACAAGGCCCTCGACTTCGATGATCTGTTAATCAAAACAGTCGAACTCCTCAAGACAAATAGAGATGTTCTCACTTCTTACCAAGAACGTTTTCGTTATATCCACGTTGACGAATATCAGGATACCAATGTCGTGCAATACGAATTGACGAATCTTCTAGCAGAGAAATATAAGAATATTTGCGTTGTTGGCGATATGGACCAATCTATCTACGGCTGGCGCGGAGCCGACTTTACCAACTTGCTCCACTTCGAGAAAGATTACACAGAGGCTAAGACTATTCTGCTCGAGGAAAATTATCGTTCAACCCAGACAATCCTCACTGCGGCCAACCAAGTGATAGAAAAAAACAAACAACGCCACGAGAAAAAACTCTTCACTAAGAACAAAGAAGGGGCTCGCATTGGCCTCTATACCGGACTCGAAGAAGGGGATGAGGCTCGCTTTGTCGCCCAAAAAGCCAAGGAATTAATTGGTGAAGGGGTAAACCCCAACGAAATAGCTGTTCTCTATCGAGCCAACTTCCAATCTCGAGTGCTCGAAGAGGCCTGTTTACAAGAGAATGTTCCTTACCAAGTACTGGGGACTCGCTTCTTCGACAGAAAAGAAATTAAAGATATTGTCGCCTTTATCAGAGCATCACTTAACCCCGAAGATTGGGAGAGCACCAAGAGAATCATCAATATCCCCGCTCGCGGTATCGGCAAGGTCACTCTAACAAAATTAGCCTCTGGCCAGTCCGAAGAGTTGCCAGAAAAGACAAAACAAAAAATTTCTCAGTTTAAAAAAATATTGAGAGACATTGGTGATTTTGCGATCAACAATAAACCCTCAGAGTTAATAAAATTTATTATTGAGCACTCAGGTTTAGAAAAAAGTCTAAAAGAAGATGGTGAGGACGGCCAAGAGAGATTGGAAAATATTAAAGAGTTAGTAAACGTCGCTACAAAATATGATACCCTACCTACCGAAGAGGCGATAGAGGCGATGATGACCGAGATTGCTCTCGCCACCGACCAAGACGAACTTGATCAACCCAAATCAGGTATTAAATTAATGACCGTGCACGCCGCTAAGGGCCTAGAGTTCGACAATGTCTTTATTACTGGTCTTGAGCAAGACCTCTTCCCTCACGCCGGCTTAAGCGACGGAAAAAGAGATAACGAAGAAGAGAGAAGGCTCTTCTATGTAGCTGTGACCCGCGCTCGCCACAAACTCTTCTTGTCTTATGCTCAGACCCGTCAAGTCTTCGGCCAACGTCGTGTTAATATGCCATCCGAATTCATCTTCGACATCGACGAGGACCTTATCGAGAACGAAAGTGGACTTTGGACAATAGTTTAACCCCAAAAACCCTTATTTGTGCGATATCCAATCTCGCACAGTATGGTAAATTGGGGATAAGTGCCCTTTTATTTAAAAATAAAAAGGCAGGACTCAATCGTCCTACCCTGTCGCAAAAATGTTGTTACCCTAATGCCCCAACCTTCTTAAGCCCTTATCAGAAAGACGGAAACGCCCCTGACTGCTCTCTTCTAAATAGCCAGCGTCGAGGAGATGCTGAAGAGAAGCTAGGTGGACGTCGCTCACACCACCAACCTCGACCCGGAACTCTTGCCGGCTAAAGTCATCAACCTCGAAGGTCTCCCAGACGAAGACGAGAGTAGCCACAATAACATCTTGACTTGGCCTAAATGGTCGTCCGTGAGTTTGAGCACGAACCTTTTCGGCCAATTTTACTGTTTCTAACATAAAGAATCTCCCTTCTTTTGTTTTTTGTTTACTTCTCCTTCTAAAAAAACAATTCCTCTTTTCAGTATAGCATTTTAAACAGCAAATGTCAAACAGAGAGGCAAAACCTACAAAAATAATTGTATTTAGGGCATAATTGGAAGAATGATAAAAGCAAAAAAATCATTGGGACAAAATTGGCTCAAGTCCGAGAGCGCCATTAAAGAAATAATTAGAGCTGGAGAGATAGAACCAGGCGAGTGGATTCTTGAGATTGGGCCCGGCCGGGGAGCATTAACAAAAGAGCTTCTTAAGGCCGAGGCTCAAGTCTTGGCAATAGAAAAAGATGACAACTTAATTAATCTTCTTCAAGAAAAATTTAACTCAGAAATTAAGGCTAAGAAATTAATCCTACTTCATGCCGACGCAATTGGCCTAGATCTTACTAGAGAACTAAAGAAGCAAAAAATAAACAGTTACAAGCTCATCGCCAACATCCCGTACTACATCACAGGTCAGATAATTCGAAAGTTTCTATCTGAAGAAAAAATCCAACCAAGTTTAATGGTCCTAATGTTGCAAAAAGAAGTAGCTAGAAGAATTATCGGGGCTAACCCTTCAACTTCGCTCAAGGTCGCCGACAAGGAAAGTATTCTTTCCTTGTCGGTTAAAGTTTATGGTGAGCCCAAATATATCAAGACAGTGCCAGCCGGCGCCTTCGAACCAAAACCAAATGTCGATTCGGCCATTTTGCAAATAAAAAATATTTCTAAAAAATTCTTTACCAAGACAGGAGACGAGAAGAAGTTCTTCGAAATTATAAAAAAAGGTTTCGCCCAAAAACGTAAGCTACTTAAGGGCAATCTGGGGGTAGGGGAGGATGTTTTCGCCACCTGTGAGATCCCCCAACAAGCCCGAGCCGAAGATCTAAAATTAAAAGATTGGAAATGCCTAACCCAAGAAATAAAAGATTAATAATTTTTGTTCTTGCCTTATTGGCTCTAATTACGATCAACGGCGACCGTATTTTTAACAAGCTTAACTCTAAAAAAATTGAGACAATAACAATCAGTGGGGCAGAATTCAAATTAGAAATTGCCGATACTAATAAAGAAAGGCAACAGGGGCTCTCTGGCCGAGCGAGTTTACCAAGAGATACTGGCCTCCTCTTCGTCTTCGACCAGCCCGGACGTTATGGCTTCTGGATGAAGGAGATGAATTTCCCCATCGACATAATCTGGCTCGACAAAAACAAAAAAGTTCTTGGTATCACCAAGGACTTACAACCCTCATCTTACCCCGAAATTTTCTATTCACCAGAAAACACTTCTTATGCTTTAGAAATAAATACTGGCCTTTTGCCTTAGAGACTAGGCCCCCTTAACGAGAAGTCCCCATTAACTTAATAAGCCAAGGTAAGCCCATCGCCGCCTGAACAGGATGAGGGTGACAATGAGAACCAGTTAGGCAGACATCAGGAGAAATCGTCGTACCAAGAATTTGCTGACCAACACGCAGGGTGTGACAAGATAAAGCATATGAATAGACTGTGCTCGCGACATCACGGCAGGACAAGACCTTGGGCATAAAGGAACGCACTGGCAAGTAGACGATTAAGACATTTTCGCTACAAGTACAAAAGTCAGTGTATAAAATCTTACCACCAAAAGGTATCACTTGCGCTCGCAAAACAAAGAAGGGGGCAACAAAAAGAAACGTAGCAAAAAGAAGGAAAAAAACTTTATTTATCATTATGTACATGATAGAACAAAAAATCTTATTTATCCACTATTTTGTGTGTATAAAATAAGATTTAAGTAGTATAATTGAAGTACCGTTGGCTAGACTACCAAGTAAAAAAATTATAGGGCTAGTGATTTTTCTTGTGGTGATTACCATCAGCATTTTCTGGTATATTGGCTACAAAGATAAGCAGAAACAAGAAGTTAAACTCCAGCAATACTTCGAAGAGATAATAGAGAAGCAAAAGGCTTTAGAAGAAGTCTCCCAAAAAGAGTTAGCAGGAGGCGAAAACACGATAAGTTCTAGATCTCTACCACCCAAGCCACTAATAGCCACAAGCACTGCCTCTACTAGCCCACAAGCATACAGGGACTACGGTTTAGCTGTCGCTGACGCTCTTAAACCATTAAGCCAAAAGAGGGAAGGAGAAGTCAGAGCTGTGTTATCGGCAATAGAAAAAAATGACCCGGCTCTACTTAAACCAGTAACAACCTCTCGCCTCTATCACGAACAAGTTTTACAAAAATTAAGCAAAATTACAGTGCCAGAAGCCATCTCGAGTCGTCACTTCAAAATTACTAGTCAAGTCCAGCTCCTTGTGACAAGACTGAGTGTTATGGAAAAAGCCTTAAGTCAACCTACTCCCGCTCTTGAGAATAGTGAATTATTCAGTCGAGACTACCTATCTTTCCTTAATTCAATCGAAACCCTAAACCAATTTTTCGCTGTTAATGAAGTAGAATTCTCTGAAGCAGAAAAGATTAATATCTTTATGGCCAACTAAATATGAATAAAAATAAGCTAAAATTTTATCTTCTTCTAAACTTGAGTCTACTTAGCCTCTTTGCCGGCCTCGTTGGAACAGCTGTCGCAGCAGAAGAAGAGGACAATAAAGATCTTGAAGATAGACAAGAAAGAGATCTGGATCAGACAAAGAAAGAAGCAGACAAGCTGGCAAAAATGCTAAAGGAAGATGCTAAAGCTTGTAAGGCCAAAAGTGGTGGCTATACTCTTCCCACAGATGGTGTTGGGGGTGGCAATGGGCAAGGACGCCCTAGCAACGATGATCCTGTCCAAAAACCAGAGGAGGGTGCTGGCTCTTACGGTGAGCCGACCGCTAGTGAACAAGAAAATAGAGATGCCCTCCAAGCCGCGGGAATTGATATCAATAAAGAACCTTGCAATGGCCGAGATTACAGAAAAGTCCCTGGTGGTTGTACCGATGTAGGGGGACTTCCCCAGCACAGTGTAGACCGCCTCACCGAAATAAATAATGAAATTGGTGGAGGTTTAATGGTAACCGGAGGATCAGAAGCTGGTCACGGGAGCCATAAACCAGGAAACAACGTTGTCGACCTTCGTCTAGGCCCAGACATAGATAACTATGTCGCCCAAAACACTGTCAGTACTTGGAGTGGTGGCGAGCTAGGGACATATCATCAATTAAGCAACGGCGACGTTTTTCTCAGAGAGAGCGATCACTGGCATGCTCGCCTCCAGGGTACGGTGGGAAGTGGGACAACAGCTTTCAATGATAAAATAAGGAAAATATTTGGTTTCAATATAAAAACTATAAAGAAAATATTTCCGGGTATCAGTCTAAATAAAAAAGTTTATGCTCAAGCAATTGATCTTAGGAGAATTATTGATCTAGGAGGAACAGAATTCAATTTAGATACGGCAACAACTGAGCAAATAAGCTCGACCATCAACAGCCTAACACCAGAACAAATCAGGATCTCTTTTTCTCAAATGTCACCAAACAACCTCCAAGAAGTTGTCTCAACCCTGCCCTTCGATAGTCTAAATAACGTCTTCGCCAATCTTGATTCTCAATCTTTAGATTCTATAATCCCTAATCTTGGAGCTGATGGCTTAGAAGGGGTCATTAGTAATTTTTCTTATGAATCAGTTGAGAATGTTATGGGGAACCTTAGCTCTGGCAACTTCAATCAGCTTTTAGGCGACTTAAGTGACCAAGGTCTCAACCAACTCTTCACCACTGTCTACAACCAAGCTGTATTCAATCAGGTAATAGGTGATCTGCCTGGCGACCTCCTAAACGATGTAGTCGGCCAGCTAGGAGACGGGGCGATCAATAATATCTTCGGAAGTCTCGGTGACGATGTTCTTAATGATGTACTAGGGAACCTAGGGATGAGCGAGATTAATGATGTCTTTAGTCAACTCGGAGGAAACGTTCTCAACGATGTACTGGGGGGGATGACGGGTGACATGGCCGAGACTGTTTTCTCTGTTATCGGCGATGGGGCCTTCGGTAACATTCTCAATAATGCCCTGCCTGAAGTCCTTGACGGTGTTCTAAGTGTTTTGCCCGAAGAGCTCTTGGGTGACCTCTTTAGCGAGCTATCTATAAGTGGCCTCTTGGGCCAATTCACCGACGTCTTGGGGGAAATGCCGATAGTTAGTGATATTCTTGGGAACATTCCTGGTCTTGGAGATCTCTTTGGTGGTTTTGGTATTGGCAATATCATCCCCGGTCTTGGTGGCCTCTACGTCCCAGTCGTGGAGCAAAATGGCCAATTGATGAAACTAACCAAAAACACCGACAAGACAATAATGGAGGTCAAAGAATTAAATATCCAAATTTGTACCCATCTCAAGGCTATCCATCGTATCCAAGCCCAAATGGAGCTCAAGAATGTGGAGGATGCCAAGACCATGCGTATTCGCGCAACCGAAATTGCCAAGTACCGAGAATCTGTCTTTGGCGATAACGGAGCGATTAACAAAGGCTATAAGACTCTTGACTCAGAGGGTAATGAGATATCATCGCCTCTCTTTGTTACTAATCAAGAAAACTATTGGGAGCAAAATGAGCTAGAAGGAAAAGAAATTGCTATCGATAAGATTAAGAATAGCGGCAACCCTTATGCCGAGGAAATTTTAAATGCTTTAGATACTTCTAATCCATTTTCTCTTTACTCAACAATCAATGAAGAAGATATTACTAATCTAACAGGATCCGAGCCCATTGCAAAAAATACTTCAGGAGCAGAAACAAACCTAGCTCAAAGAAAGATCCCAATAATTTCTAGTTTAGTAAAACCTTTTTACAAATTAGCTGTTTGGCTAACAGGCAACAAAAAAGTCTTTGCCGTTGATCCACCAGATGAAGAATTAACAAAATCTTCTGATTATTGGTCGAGTTGGTTAAAATTGATTGAACCAAACAATAACCGCCTGGGAACTTTCGCTATTGCTATGGATACAATCAGCAGGGAGAAGGGTCTTGCTTTGGCTGCGGCCCAAGCAGATGCGGATCAGGGTCAAGGATTCCTCCCAATAAGAGAATGTATTAAGAAAACAGCCGATGGTAAAACTTGTCTTGCATGGGAAACAATCCAACCGGGTTCTATTGCTCAGAAAATTCAGGCCGATGCTATAACCTCTCCTCTTCGCCTCTACGAACAAGCCGATGAAGTTGGGGAAGTAGCCAAAGGGAATGAGCCAAACATCTATGAATTCCTAGAGAATAGACCCATTATCTCTGGTGGGGGAGCCGTTGGCCCAGGAATGATCCCCGCTAGCCAAATTCCTAATTCAATTGATGATATGATAAGTGATGTCAGCACCAACCAAGGAATAGACACTGGGGAGACAGATACACCCGTTGATGCCGAAGATATTAGCGACCTAGACCTTGGCAATCTTACAGATCTCATTGGTAATCTCTTCGGGGGAGATGACAACCCCGATCTCGCAGGGAACTCTGATCTCTTAGCAATTATCAACCTAATAAAGCAGATCGTCGGCCCCCTCTGGGACAATCTTCGCCCAATCGTTACCTTCGGTAGTAAAGCAAGAGAAAGTGGCGAAAAGTTGATCTACTGGTATTCTCCCAACGCAACAGACTGCAAGGCTGACAACGATTGGCCAAGTGACACTGCCACCGATGGCATCGCCAAAAAACTTGGGGCAAGCCTTGGTACTGAGGGTAGCCTAAGAGTTACTCCAACAACGACCACTGAGTATATGATAAAATGTACTAAAGGTAGTAATAAAGAAAAAACAAAATCAATCGAACTAAATCCTTAATATGACAAAAGAGACAAATAAAAAGACAAAAAGCTACCTACTTTTAGCTACAGTACTCTTTTGTATTTCTCTATTGTCAGTACCTCTTATTTCCCAAGCTCAATTAGTAGTGCCAGAGACAAGAACGATAAGTGAGATCCAAAGCGAACTTGACTACTGGTACAATTCAGCCGAAAAAGAAAGAGAGACTATCAAAAAACTCCAGCTAGAACAAGGAGAATTGGCCAAAAACTGGCACAGTGACGACTCCCTAACCAAATCCGAAAAAATAGAGAAGAAATATCTTCTAGAAGAAGAAATAAGCAATAAAAACAAAGAAATTAGAAATCTAGAAAAGACTCTTGCCGATTTACAAGCTGAACTAAAACAAGCTGGAGCTGATGATGAGACAATCAAAGAAAATGCCGATAAGTCAAAATGGGCAGCAAAGACCAGCAAGGAACAAGAAGAAGGCCTTGTCTGTTGGAATGGGAAATTAACTATCAATTGGGGAGTCTGTTCAATGCAGGTAATATCTTGGGTAGGGACTTGGATTATCTATATATTTGGGAGTATTTTATTTGTCGCTGGATCAATTTTTGACCTCTCGATATTTATATCCATAACTAAGATTGGGGAGTGGTATTTCGAAAATGAAGGGGTCATTATGGTCTGGAAGCTGGCTCGTGACATGGCGAATATGTTATTCCTATTCGTCCTTCTCTATATCGCTATTGGCACGATCTTTGACCTTAGTGGGGTTAATGATCCCAAAAAATTAGTTACCAATGTCATCATCATTGCTTTACTTGTGAACTTTAGCGGTTTCTTCGTTAGAGTAATTGTCGACGCCTCTAATGTTGTAGCTTATGAATTCTACACCGCCATGAGTGGTGACGGTGGTTGGTCGGGAGTGGGGAATATCGGAAGTAATTTAGTTTCTAAATTAGCTCCAGAAAAATACCTAATCAGCGAGAACGAATCGATCGACGCTAATGGTATCAAAAAAACAAGAATAACAACAACTGGACCCTCTATCCTCGGTATCATTGTTGAGGTGATCATGTCTATATTTATTATAATAGTAACCTCATTTGTTCTACTTGTAGCCTCAATACTATTTATAATTAGGACTGTTGTCTTGTTGTTCCTTTACATGGTGTCTCCTCTCGCATTTGTCTCAAAGATAATCCCTGGAAAAAACTATTTTGAGAGTTGGCTAAGCAAACTGATAACACAATCCCTCTACGCCCCCGCTTTCCTTATTCCTTTCTATTTTGTCTTTGTCCTTCTGAAAAGTGGGATCTTTACCGGTGGCTCTACTGAAATGGAGTCAGCTCTGAGTTTTCTGGCTAGTGGCACAGTCGCAACAACAATGTCAGGCTTCGTAATCTTGGGGTTGATGATTTCTTGTATCTTCATCGCCCAGAAAGTAGGTGCCGTTGGGTTAGGTGCCGCCACATCTCTTGCTGGAGGAGCCACCGCTATGGCAGGGCGACCCCTTAGCCGCTATGGTGGGCGTTTAGCCAGTTCGGCTGGTTCAAAAATTGCAAAGACTGGTGCCGGCAAAACAATATCAGAAAGCTGGGATACTGGTCGTCTCAGTCGAGTTCGCCAGAGTTGGAATACGGGAATTTTGAAAGATGTTCGAGACACTCAGACTGCTCAGAAGGTGGGCCAAGCCATGCGCAATCCTCTCAATACAGCGGGAGCAGGGATTGGTATGGCGGCTGGTACTGCGGGAGTAAGAGGTATGGATAATATCTTTGGCGCAAAAACATTTAACAAAGCTGTCGAAGAAAAAGGGAATAAAATTATTGAAGATGTAAACAAAATAGAAAGGGACGAAGACAAAGTTAAATTCTTAGAAGGTCTCGCCGGTTCAGGAAGCAAAGAGGAATTCGATTATGTCTACAAAAAACTAAGTCCTGAAGACAGAAGAAAACTAGAACTCTCTGCTCGCAAAACAGCTAACGACACCTCCCTTGATAAAAGTATCAGAAATAGAGCAAATAGAATCTCCGAACGTCTAACAGAAAACAGAAAAGGACTTAAAGGTAAGGCAGCTCAAGATACAGCGATAGAGATGATTAAGAAAGAAAAAGGTTCAGCTAAAATAGATATAGTCAAAGACTTACAAGAGGAAGACTTTTATGAAGTTTATAAAGGTTTATCCAAAGAAGAAAGAGTAGAATTCGAAATCCAAGCTAAAGCCACACTAGGGACAGCTCATGGTCTTTGGCCAATGATAGACCGAGCTAAGAAAAAGCTTAAGCCTGGCGAACAGGCTGCCGTTAGTCAGGGAGCAAAAGCTGAAGAAGCCTTCGAAAGAGTAAAATCGTTGATCGCAACACCAGGAGCAACTATTACCCCAGCAGATGTGAGTAACATTAGTAGAGAAAAAATAATCGAGATAGATCCGGTTCATCTGAAGAGAAGTGATGTAGCTCCATACTTAACAACAGAACACCTAAAAGCTCTAAAAAATTCTGGAATACCAGATACTGATCTAGATCCTATTAGGACAGAATTAGAAAGACAGATTACCGCAGCTGGAGCTACTCTCCCTCCAAATCTAAAAAGAATTAATGATTATTTCCATGGAGCTGGAGCTGGATTCTAATTAAAATATAAATATCTATGAGATACACCAAAGAACAATACAGAGAACAGTACAAAATTTTACCTCCCATCATCAGAGATTTTATGGAGTCTGAAGAAACGGCAAACAAAATACTAAGAATTGGGGAGAAATATAACCTACATATTGACCAATTAAATATACTAAACGAGGAAGTTGCTTCAATTCTTTATGGTTTAGAAAAAATATCAAATTTCCATTCTAATTTGCAAAAATATCTTGGAGTATCGGAAGATATCGCCAATCTTATCACTTACGACCTCAACCAGCAGATTTTCTCTAAAATTAGAGAGGAATTGCAAAAGGCTCCCGCTCAGGTTATCGCCAACAACGCCGACTCTCCATCGCCCCAACAAAATTTCGACCAAAAGATGAGTGGGGTGAGTAATGTCCCCAAGCAAGAAGTTGAAGTTAAGACCGAAACAGGGGATAATAAAGGGGAGGAGGCTAACTCTAAGCCACCGCGCGATCCCTATCGCGAACCTATTACGTAATGCGATTTCAGGTACCACAATTTATCGAGATAGAGGATACCATCTTCGGTCCTCTAACTTTCAAGCAATTCCTCTACCTTGCCGGAGGTGGTGGATTATGTTTTATCGCCTACGTTTATCTCCCTATTTATATATCAGTCTTCTTTATTGCCATAATTGCTGGCCTGGCTGTCGCATTAGCCTTCTACAAGTACAATGGCCGAAACTTTATTTTTATCTTCGAATCTTTTGTGAAGTATTTGGTAAGTAAAAAACTTTACCTTTGGAAGCAGAAGACAAACGAGCAAAAAATTCAAGCCCCAACCAAAGTAATATCCAAAGCTGAAGGAATAGCCATCCCAAAACTCTCCAAAAGCAAATTAGAAGATCTCTCTTGGAGTTTAGACATCCAAAACAGCCCAATAGAAGAAAACGACAATGAATCTTAAAAATATCACAGGACAAGATAATTCAACCCAAGACTTTGTTCCCATTAAGGAAATAAAGAATGGTACCGTCATTTTGAAAGATGGTTCAATGCGGTCTATCCTTATGGTCTCGTCTATAAACTTCGGGCTTAAATCGGCCGACGAGAAGACGGCAATTATCTTAGCTTTCCAAAATTTCCTTAACTCCATTGATTTTTCTATCCAAATATTTATCGAGTCCAAGAGACTCGATATTAAACCCTACCTCCACACCCTCGAAGAGAGGATGAACGAACAGACAAATGAGCTACTAAAGATCCAGATTAAAGAATATATTGAGTTTATAAAATTCTTCACCGACAACCACAATGTCATGACGAAGAGTTTCTTCGTTGTTATCCCTTATAGCCCGGCAATAGTCCAAATTAGTGGGAGCAACTTCATTAGCGGTCTTTTGGGTAAAAAGAAGTCGCCCCAAAATAAAAAAAATGGGGAGATTAATCAGTTCGAAGAAAATCTTGAACAGTTAAACTTAAGGATCAATGTGGTTAAGGGTAACCTAAACCGCATCGGCCTCCGAAGCGAAATTCTTGGGACAGAAGAGTTAATTGAACTATATTTCAAAATATTTAATCCTGGCGAGACGGCAACACCAAACATTAGCGAAGTTGAAGGAGCTTCTAAATAAAAATATGGATATACCTTTTCTAAACAAAAAAAATAATAAGGAAAACTTAATTCCACTTCTTCCTCAAGATATTTATCAAGTGGGAGTTCTTGAACTCCGAGATGTCATCTCTCCCTCTGCTCTCCGAGTTACTCCTAAGAGTCTCAACCTTGGTGAGAAGATTGCTCGGACATTGTTCGTTATCTCTTACCCCCGTTTCTTAAGCGAAGAATGGTTTTCTCCTGTTATCAACTTAGATAGCGTCTTCGATATTTCAATATTTATCCACCCCATGGACACTACCTTAACCCTTAGAGCCCTACAGAAGAAAATTGCCGAGGTTGAGAGTCAGATTATGTCTCGAGAAGAGAAGGGGATGGTGCGCGACCCTATGCTTGATACAGCTCAAGCCAACATCGAAGAACTCCGAGACCAGCTAATGCAAGCAACAGAGAAAATGTTCAAGGTTGGTCTCTATTTAACAATCTACGCCAGCAACGAAGACGAGCTAGATAGTGTTGAAGGGGAGATAAGATCAATGCTAGACTCCAAATTGATTTATCTTAAGACCGCCCTTTTCCAACAAGAAGAAGGATTCAAGAGCGTTATCCCTTTTGCAACCGATATTCTCGAGGTACACACCCAGCTCAATTCAAGCCCGCTTTCAAGTATCTTTCCCTTTGTCTCTTTCGATCTTACTTCCAACAAGGGTATCCTCTACGGTCGCAATATGCACAACTCCTCACTGGTTATCTTCGATCGTTTCTCCTTAGAGAACTACAACTCAGTAATTTTTGCCAAATCCGGTTCGGGTAAATCTTTTGCGACAAAACTTGAGATTCTTCGCAGCCTAATGTTCGATGTTGATGTCATTGTTATTGACCCAGAAAGAGAATATGAATTCCTCACTGAAGCGGTCGGCGGACGCTACTTCAACATCTCTCTAACCTCCGAGCACCATATCAACCCCTTCGATCTACCTTTTGCCAGAGAAGACGAGTCACCGGCAGATATTCTCCGTTCCAACATTATTAATCTTGTGGGACTATTCCGTATAATGCTTGGGGGGCTAAGCCCAGAAGAAGATTCTGTCCTCGACAACGCCATCTCTGAGACCTATGCTCTCAAGGATATTACCCCAGATTCTGACTTCACTAATAAACCAGCCCCACTTTTGTCTGACCTTGAGCTAGTCTTAGCCGGTATGGAAGGAGGGGAGTCTCTGGCACAGCGTCTACTTAAATATACCCAAGGAACTTGGGCTGGATTCCTCAACAAACCAACCAACGTCGACATCAACAAAAAGTTCGTTGTTTTCTCTATCCGCGACATGGAAGATGAGCTTAAACCAGTAGCGATGTACATCGTTACTCACCATATTTGGAATGCCGTTCGTCGCAACCTTAAGAAGCGCCTCCTTGTTGTCGATGAAGCCTGGGTAATGATGAAGGATAAAGACGCCGCCTCCTTCCTCTTCTCACTTGTCAAAAGAGGTCGTAAATATTATCTTGGAGTAGCAACTATCACCCAAGACGTTGGTGACTTTATTCGTTCAGAATACGGCCTACCAATTATCACTAACTCCTCTATTCAACTCCTTCTCAAGCAATCCACCGCCTCTATTGACCAAGTACAGCAAATCTTCAACCTAACCGAAGAAGAAAAATACTTCCTGTTAGAAGCTCCTATTGGTAGTGGCATTTTTATCGCTGGGTTAAAAAGAGTCGAGCTAAAAATCGAAGCTTCTTACACCGAAGAGCAAATTATCACCTCCGACCCCTCCCAAATCTTAGCTATTAAGAAGGCTAAGGCTGAGTTCCAAGAAGCCAGACAGGGAGGGCAATAAAATTATGCCTAAAGTACGAACCAGAATAAACCCGATCATGGCGATATTTATGATTGGGGTCGCTCTCGTTTATGATGGAACCAAGGCCTTTATAAATTTAATAACCTTGGGCTTATTAGGTTGGCTCATTAACCCCTTTATTAATATCTGGGCCCAAATGACCTTCTTATTCTGGTTTACCTTCCTTGGTGTTAGTTTCCTCAAAAAGGGGAAGATGCAAGGAGCAAAGATTGCAGCCATGGGTGTACCATCTGTTATTGGACTTATCCCAATTATCGACTCCTTACCTTTCTGGACGAGTGGAGTTGCCACCAATATTGCAGTTATTTATGCCGAAGATATGATTGAGTCTCTTTCCCCAGAAACGCTAAAATCAATGGGGACAATAGCAAATAAATACAAAAAGTACAAAAACCGACACGGAATGAAGTTGGGTGAACCTGATTATTACAGACCAGACGGAACTGCTGTCTACAAAACAGACAGTGTAAAACAGAAAGAAAAGTCTAAAGATATATCAAAAGAAATTTGGGAAACACAGGACGATAGTAAAACAAAAAGTAGCCAGAAAGATATAAATCCACCCCCTCAGAAAGAAATACCTAAAGAAAATATCAGACCAGAAAAACCAAATGAATTCTTAGAATTTAAAGAAAAAACTGGCACCATGGGTAGACCAGATAAGCCAGAGGACCGTTTACCAATAGACATTTAAGTATTATAATTAAAGAGATATGAGCAAAAAGCTTTTAATCTTTACTCTTCTGATACTTTTTCTTGTTCCCACCATAACCCAAGCGGTAATTGAAACAGGAACAGGGAGTAACGTTACTTCGACCATTACCCCCAACAATCCTCGCCCAGGAGATATTATCACTATTGCCTTAGACGGTTACGGCTTTAATATTGATAAAAGTTATTTTAAATGGGAAAACAAGGGCAAAGAATCAAGCTCTGGTGTTGGCAAAAAAAGCTACTCTTTCCAATTAGGGAAATTGGGAGACTCTACTAAAATTAATGTTAGCGTTAATTATGGTGGTAGGGTGATTGCAGAAAAATCTTTCTATTTCGAACCAGCCGACATCGATCTTATTTGGGAGTCCAACTCATATATTCCACCTTTCTATCAAGGCAAGGCCCGGGCAACAGCAGGAAGTGAATTAAAAATTCAGGCTATCCCTTACCTTATAACAGATAAAGGGGTGGTAGAAAAAAGTTCTGATCTTACCTATACCTGGAGACGGGATGGAACTTTCCTCTCGGGATCATCAGGGAAGGGGAGAGACCTCTTAATAATCAATACTGACCCTAACGACCGCCAGATAAAAATTAGCTTAAGAATAAATAGTCCCAATAGTCTAAGTTATGTTGATAAAGACTTCATAATTAACCTGGATCAGCCAGATTTAGTTTTTTACGAGAAAAAGCCCTTAATTGGCTTAGATTATCTAAAAGCAGTTATTGACGATTATGAACTTTATGAAGAAGAGGCTAATTTTACAGCAATACCCTTCTTCTGGCCAACAGGAAGTATCAGTAACCTTAATTACTTATGGAGGGTTAACGGCCTAGAATCACAAAACACCAACAACCTCATTGTTCGTCAGCCAGACAGTGGGGCAGGGGAAAATAATATTAGCCTTGAAGTAACCGAGAGAAACGGCCAGACAAGATCTTCCAATGGACAGTTCAATATCCAATTTGGGAATAATTTGTTAAGATTAAACAATGCTAATTAATCAACCTAAAAACATCGCGGCTACCGCTGGCTATACCCTATTAGAGCCATCTGTCATCCAACCAAACCCAAATAGCGCCTCAGGGACACCAATCGGCCTAACAGCATATCTTAATGGTATATATGTCACCTTCTTTATTTTAACTATTATAGGAGCAATTGTTATCCTTGTTTGGTATGGTATAGAATATATGACATCAGATATACCTGGCTTTAAGGGCAACGCCAAGGGTCGTATAACGAAAGTTTTTATCGGGATAGGTATTGCCCTCCTCTCATATATTATCCTCCAATTGATAAATCCCGATTTAATTAAAATTAATCTTGACATTGGAAGCCTTCTCAATGGTTCTTCTTAATAAAATGAGGAAATTAATAACCATTTTTCTTATCTTATTGATAATAATCTCTATTGGAGTAATTGCTTATTATATTTTAAACCAAAACAATATATCACTAAGAAGTTTTACTGATATTTTTAGATCTACCAATCAGATTGACCCCCAAGCAAATACCAACCCATTCCCTGTCGCTCCTCTAATTACCCAAAACACCCAAGATTCTACAAAAATAGACGACAATAATACAGACCCTGACACACAAACGAACCCCGCAATTCATCCAACCTTGGGACAAATAAATATCGCTGGATTATTTAACATTAATTTAGGCAAGGGGATTACAACAACCTTGGTTGACAGAAGCAATGGTAATATTTACACCTTAGATGACCAGAACAATTCTTCTCGTTTAAGTTACACGACGCTACCATCAGTTCTTAAGACTTATCTAGGTAAGAGTAATGGAATAAATTATATCTTAATCCAACAACTCAAAGAACTAGATATGGTTAACACTCTGGGCCAATTCAAAGTTTCTTCTTCTAGCGAACCCCTGGGTCTAGATCTTAAAACCTTGTCTTTTGCCCCATTAGCTATTTCCGTCTCACCCGATAATCAAAAAATTGCCTATCTAACAAACGAAGGGGGAGAGGGGGTCTTATATGTAAGCGATTGGTCCTTCCTAAAGCCGGAGAAGCTTTGGACTTCTAGTCTAACGAGTTGGAACATTTCTTACCCAAACAACAATTTAATAAATATTACCACCCGCCCAGCCTATGACTACTTAGGCATTAGTTATCTTTTAAATCTAAAGACTAAGCAAATTAATATGCTCTTGAACAATATTAATGGCTTAATTGTGTCAATCTCGCCAGAAGGAGATAAACTAATCTACAGCAAGAGCCTGCTCGGCAATTTCAACTTATACAGCTACAATATAAAAACAAAAGAGAGCCGTCTACTAGAAATAAACACATTGCCAGATAAATGCACCTGGTTAGATAACGATGTACTGTACTGTGCTACCCCTAAGACAATAATTTCAGGACGTTACCCTGACGAATGGTATCAAGGGAAAACTAGTTTTTCTGATAATGTCTGGCGTATTGATCTAAAAGAGAACACAACTCTCCTTACTCACCAGTTAAAAGGAAATTACGACTTAATCAATCTGACTGTTAACGAAGAAGCAGGTTGGCTATACGCGATAGATAAAAATAGTGGTACTCTCCAAACCTTCAATCTTAAACCTTAGATGCTCTTAGAGCTTTGTCTTGCTCTTTAATCTTCTTGATAACCATTACCTCATAGATGGCCGAGAAAACGTTACTAGTAACCCAGTACAAAGAGATAGCGGCAGGTAAGGTAAAGGCGATAACAGCAGTTATTACGGGCATAACATAGCGCATCTGGACATCCATGCTTTTTGCTAAGTCTTGGCCGAAAGAAGGGCCAGAGGTTGTCTTAAGAACCCGATCTTTCTTGGGCATAGACAAATTAACTTGTATGTATTGAGTAACCCCAGTTAAGAAAGCTAGAGCAATATTGTGGCCGATAGTTAATTCAATAAAACCAAGAAAGTTAGTATTAAGATATTGAGGGGTAGAAACGAAGGAATAAATCAAATCTTTTTGAATAGTAAAACTCTCACGAAAGACGTAAAAAAGGGAGATAATAATAGGAATTTGGATAAACAAGACAAAAAAACTGCTAAAGGGGTTAATCTTCTCCCGACGATACAACTCCATGGTTAGGCGAGATTGTTCGGGTAAGTTGTCTTTATTGTTTTCTTTAATTTCCTTGATTTCCGCCTCTACCGCTTTCATTTTTATTTGCGTTCTAACAGAGGTGGAATAAAGAGGGAAGATCACAATTTTAACAAAAATTGTAAGAATTATAATAGCCAAACCAAGATCGGCTCCAGGGAGTATGGATGTTAACCAAATAAGTAGATTATAAAGAGGGGTAAAAAGTATAATTTTAAAAAAACTGATCATATTCCTACTATTCTAACATTATTTAGATATTTTGGCTGTTTTTAATAGCACCAAAACCTCTTTCTCTAAATCAGAGAAGTCTAACTTAGAAACATCTTCTTTAATTTGAATAATAATATCTAGATTGTCAGGGATAGTCAGCCAAACTTTCTCTAAGACAGCCATTATCCTTCTTTTTATAAGGTGACGGGTAATGGCTAGGGGAGCCACTTTTTTAGAAACAATCACTGCTAATCTAGACTGTTTGTTAAAATTAAGTTCAGAAGCAGATCGAAAATGAACCCTTAGATTGATTTTAGGGGAAGAAAAAGCCTTGTTTTGTTTCAAAACAGTAGGCAAAAACTCTTTTTTTATACGGTATTTAACCGGAAGCATTGATTAGACAGCCAACTTGCGGCGACCTTTTTGTCGACGGCGGGCAAGAACCTTAGACCCAGTAGGGGACTTAGATCTAGCTAAAAATCCATGGGTAGTGGCCCTTTTTTTCTTTTTTGGCTTGTACGTAAAAGACATGGAGCTAGTATACCAGAAAAAAACCTTTTAGCAATATCCACAAGTAATCCACCACATATAAACAATCTAGGTAAGATTGATTGTTTTTCCACAGGTTCTATAATGAGTCTAAGTTAAAGATAATTTTAATTTTATGGAAGGTATTTTAGATAACAAAAAACTCTGGGAAAATGCTCTAAGCGAGATCGAATTATCTATATCTAAGGCTAACTTTGGTACTTGGTTCAAAAATACTCACATTATTAAGAACGAGGATGGAGTTATCCACCTGGCTGTCCCCAACGCCTTTGTCCGAGACTGGTTAGCTAATAAATACCATAAGTTCATACTTAAGGCTCTACGAGAAATGGAGGATGGAGTTAGATCTATTGAATACACAATAAGTCGTTCTGACGAAAATGAAGCAAAAAGTAAGGCTAAAAGTAATATACAGAAGAATGATCTCGTAAATAATGACCTTGGACTAAAAGATCTTTATATCAACAAAGAGAGCAATCTCAACCCTAAATATGACTTTAGCACCTTTATTGTTGGTTCTTTTAATGATGTTGCTTATGCAGCCGGACAAGCCGTTATTAAGAGCCCTGGTACTGTTCATAACCCTTTATTTATCTATGGAGGGACCGGTCTTGGTAAAACACATCTCCTTCAAGCTGTTGGTAACCAAATAAAGAAGAATAACCCAAGCAAATCTGTCTATTATATTAGTTCTGAGAATTTTATTGTTGAACTTATTAATAATATCCAAAACAACAAGGGTAATAACTTTAAAGAAAAGTTTCGCAAATATGACCTTCTAATTATTGATGACGTTCAATTTTTCTCTAACAAAGAGCATTCTCAAGAAGAATTGTTCCATTTATTTAATCATTATTACGACAATAATAAACAAATTATCTTTTCTTCTGATAAACCACCTAAATTTATACCAAATCTAGAAGAAAGATTGCGTTCCCGTTTTGAAGGGGGGATTATTATTGATATTTCTAAACCCGATTATGAATCACGCCTTGCTATATTAAGGAATAAAAATAAAACCTTAGAGATAAAAGTGCCAGATGAGATTCTTGAGTATCTGGCTTCGGTTATTCAAGATAGTATTCGAGAGCTAGAAGGTTCTCTTAATTCTATTATTTGCCAGTCCCAGGCTAAAAATAAGGAGATAACCCTCCAAGAAGTTAAAGGGATAATTAAGAATAATATTAAGCCTCAAAAAACCCTTTCTATTAAAGATGTTTTAAGTGTTGTCGCAAATTACTACAATATTGAAGAAAAGATACTCTACGAGAAAACAAGAAGGAAGGAGGTGGTTAAGCCTAGGCAAATTATTATGTATATCTTAAGAGAAGACTTCAATACTTCTTACCCTTATATAGGACAGAAGCTTGGTGGCCGAGACCACACTACTGTTATCCATGCTTATGAGAAAATAAAAAAAGATATTAAAACTAACACTTTATTAAATCAAGAGTTGGAGCAAATAAGATCCCTCCTCTATAATACCAATAACTAAATTAGTGGATAATCTGGGGAAAAACTTGTTAATAACAAATAATAAAAACTGGATAAACTAAACACTTATTTTGAAAAAGATAATAATTAGGAAGTAACACGAAATAATCAACAGATAATAATTAAAAATAATAGAAAAAAGCTTTATTAAACAACACTATTCTGACTTTTCCCCATATCCCCAACTATAACAATAATAATTCTTTTTAATTAAAAAATAAAAAAAGTAACTATGAAATTAGAATGTGTAAAAGATAGATTAAAAGAGGTAGTAAACTTAGCTGAGAAGATTAGTGGTCATAATTTAACCCTACCAATACTCAGTACGGTCTTATTAGAAACAAAGAACAAAAATTTAATAATAAGATCAACTAATCTAGAGGTGGGTCTAGAATTAGAAATACCAGCCAAAATAGATAAAGATGGTCTTGTTGCTGTGAATGCTAATATCCTTTTAAATTATCTTAATAATTTAAAAAAGGAAGAAAAAATAACCTTAGAATTAGATAATGGTAATCTTAAACTAAGTACTGAATCTAGTCACACTATAATAAAAAGTCTTTCGGCTGATGATTTCCCAATTATTCCCAAGATTACTCAAGAAAGCGGTTTTGAGATTAAGGCAGATGATTTTATGGCTGGACTACAATCTGTAGTCTTTGCTTCAGCTGTTTCTGATATAAAACCAGAAATATCTAGTGTCTATATACATAACGACCAACAAGATTTAATTTTTGTCGCCACTGACTCCTTCCGTTTAGCTGAGAAAAAAATTAAAATACCTAATTTAGAAAATAATATTAATATTATTATTCCTTTTAAAAATATTAACGAATTAATTAGAGTCCTCTCTAGTCTTGGATCTGATCTAGTAATTGTTAGTTATGACAAGAATCAACTAGCGATCCAGACAGACCACCTCTACTTCACCTTAAGAGTAATTGATGGAAATTATCCTGATTACAAGCAGATTATTCCGACAAAGTTTAACACTGAACTTAATATTAAAAAAGAAGATTTTGTTGGCTTACTTAAATTATCTACTGTTTTTTCTGATCGTTTTAACCAAATTGATCTAAATCTGAAGCCAGATTCTAATACTTTAGAATTATCATCTTATAATCAAGAAGTGGGGGAGAACAAGTCTTCTTTTATTATAAAGATAAAAGGGGAACCTCTAACCATTAGTTTTAACGCTAAGTATCTTATTGACTGTCTTAGTTCTTTCTCGGAGCAGACAATTAATTTACGCTTTACTGAGGCAAGTAGGCCTCTCATGATAGAAGGGGTAAATGATAATTCTTTTAGTTATTTAGTAATGCCTATTAATAAGTAGGATGGATAGTTTCAAAGATTTATTAAAGATTTATAGTCAACGTCTTAATAGTAGTCAATTATTAATTACTGAGATACTAGACGTTATTAATAATACAACTGGTCTTAAATTAAGTAAGGATAACTTAATTATTAAAGAGGGGGTAGGTTGGTTTAAAATAAAACCAAAAGAAAAATTATTAGTCCTTCTTCATAAAGAAAAAATACTAGCTAAGTTTAAGGAAGATAAGATTATAATTACTGACCTAAGGTAAAAGTAATTGTTTTGGTAACATTATTACCAACTTGATCGTAGATAATAGCTTTTAATCCATGTTCTCCTTGGGACAAGACTGATTCTTCTGGGTTGAAGGATATTTCAAAAGGAGAAATAGTTCTCGAAATAAGCTTATTGTCATCAATATAATAATCAACCTTTTTTATTATTAGATTGCTTGGGAGTAAAAGAGAAATCTTTATATTATCTGTTAAGGGATAATTAGTTTCATTGGTTGGTGATAAGATACTAATCTGATTTAGAAGTCTTAAATAGTTTGTGTCCGGCTGTTGTATTGGTATCTCACCGCCATTCCTCTGGGTTCTTGTTGATAGCCATTTCTGGACTGGATATTCCCAGAGACTAAACTGAGGATCTCTGTTGGGGTTAAAAGGTGTTGGCCCTAAGGGGTTATTTTTATCAACCCAATAAAGAATAGAATGAACATTAATATTGAGAAGTTCTTGCCCGTTAACTATTTTTGTTTCTCCTCCTTGCCAATAACCACGCAAAATCGGTTTAAGCCCAGTATAATTAATAGCTGGCGGGATAAATTTCTCATCAGGTGTAATTTTAATACATTCTTCCATTACTGCGTGCCAGAGAGGGGTAAGTATATAACCAGCAACCTTTTTCTCCATTGAAGAGTTATCACTGTTACCGGCCCACGTCCCAACAACAACATTTGGTGTATAACCCATAACCCAAGCATCTCGATAGTCGTTAGTTGTACCAGTTTTTACCGCGACCTGTCTATTGTTGAACCAAAGAGGGGAATGAGCTCCGTAAGCGGGAATTCTGGCATTGTCGTCAGATAAGATATCACTAATAAGTCTTGCGGTGTTTACGGGTAAAACTTCTTCGCTTTTGTCTTTGTATTCCTCTAACATCTCATTATTAGGTCCTACAATCTTTAGAATTCCAGTTGTTGGGTGTTTTACTCCATCATTAGCAAAGATACCATAAGCCCCTGTCATCTCTAAGAGAGAGACTTCACCGCCTCCAAGAACAAGGGTTAGGCCGTATTGGTTCTTGTTGGTCAGACTAGTGATACCCATCTTTTTGGCTAAATCTAGGGCCTCATTGATTCCTACTAAGTAAAGAAGTTTAACCGCTGGGATGTTGCGTGATTGAGAAAGAGTTTCTCTTAGGGTTAATGGACCAGGGTATTTCCCGTCATAATTTACGGGAGAATAACAACTAGCTCCTGAAGTGAGGGGTTTGCTGTCAGGGCTACAATTAGTGTTAAATTCTGTCCTTAGGTCAAAGAGGACTGTCTGATCGTTGTAACCTTTGTTAAAAGCGGCCGCATAAACAAATGGTTTAAAAGAAGAACCTGGTTGACGGTGAGCTGTCGCCACATTAAAACTCCCTTGAATTTCTTCATTGAAGTAGTCTCGGGAACCAACAAAAGCCAGAATTTGTCCGGTTTTTGGATCAGTTACAACAATACTATTGTTTGTTGCATTAAATTTCTCTTCGTTTTCTTCTCCATATTTTTTGGCTAGAGCCTCAACCTTTTGTTGTAGATCCCAATTAATTGTTGTAATAACCTTAAAGCTGTTGTTCTCAATACTATCCAAACCATAACGATCGGCTAGTAAATCTTTCAACCAAAAGGAGAAGTGGGGGGCCTTAATACCCTGATTTATTTTTTCATAGAAAACAACCTTCTCCTTTTTTGCTTCATTGTAATCATCTTTAGTAATAAAGCCCACTTCTAGCATTCGGTCTAGAACAATGTTTTTTCTTTGTTCTAGCTTATCTTTATTGGAGCCATAAGGGGAATAATAATTAGGAGCTTGAGGGAGAGAAGCTAGATAGGCAGATTCTGCGAGAGTTATATCCTCAATATTTTTATGGAAATAAGCCTTAGCTGCTTCTTGGACACCGTAAATATTACCACCGTAAGGTGACTGGTTGAGATAGACATTTAATATCTCATCCTTTTCCATATTTTTCTCTAACTTTATAGAGAGGATAACCTCCTTGATTTTCCGTGTGATTGTCTTATCTCGAGTAAGGAGAGAATTTTTTACTACTTGTTGAGTAATAGTTGAGCCACCCTGACTTCTTTCCCCTGAGACAAGGTTTACTAAGAAGGCTCGAACTATTGATGATGGCTGAATCCCTTGGTGTTCATAAAATCCAGCATCCTCAATAGCCAGGGTCGCATCTTTAATAACCTGGGGGATTACTCCAAAAGTGACCGGTGTCCGACGAACCCCTTTAACATCATAAAGCAGAATTTCGCCAGTGCGATCATATATTTTCATCGATTGTTCGGCGATTTGCTTGGTAAAAAAGGTTTCGAAATCTGGCACCGGTAAGGTGATAGCCCATATAGCTGAGAAGCTACTCATTAACAAAAAGACAGCCCCAATAAGGAGTACTCCGCGGAACATTAAATTAGCGATTTTTTTATGTTTAGACATTTTTTAATCTTACCACATGTTGACAAAAAATAAACACTCTCGGGTAATGAGAGTGTTTATTTTTATTCTGATTTGCTTCTTAAAAATCTTCTTCGTCAAGTAAATCGTCGTCTAGAGAGTCATCGTCTAGAAGAGAGTCATCTTCACCATCTAGACTTTCGTCTGAATCAACTGGATCGACAACATCTGTGTCGTCCAAAATATCATCTGGCATTTTTTTAAAGAAATTATTCTTATAATTTAACCACTACTTTTTACCATATAGATAAATTTTTGCAACTGTTTAACCCCTAGTTTGGGGATAAGTTTTTAGCCTCGATTAGGGCGGATGGCGAGATGGGTTAGAGCAATAGCAATAGCATCATATTCGTCGTCATATTTTACATCCTTGTCTACTTTAATTAAGCGAGGAATCATCTCAGCGACTTGCTTTTTATTGGCGTTACCATAACCTGTAACCGTTAGTTTAATTTCGGGTGGAGCATACTCGAAGAGGGGAATTTTGTATTTAGCCGATAGGTAAGAAATAACCCCGCGGGCCTCAGCGACAGCCATGGCTGTTTTTTGGTTGGCGGTAAAGTATAATTTCTCAGTCGCGACGTTATCTGGTCTGTAGTCTTTTATTACCTTTTCTAATTTATCACCCACCATCAGGAGTCTCTCTCCTAAGGAGTCCTTGTTCGAAGAAAGGAAACAATCAGAGAAAATTAACTCCTCTTGGCCTTTTTCTTTTTTTACCAAAGCTACACCAAGACGGTCGTAACCAGGGTCAATTCCTAATATCAGCATTATGATAAATATTCTTAATATCTTCGTGCTCTTCAATTTCTTCTACTAACCTTATTAGTTTACCTTGGTCTTCTCCAGAGAGGGGGAGAGGATTTTGGGGGAGGTAGTCTCCTTCTTCGTTTTTGGTAAAAGCCCACATGGTGGAGCCTTGAGCGCCCAAACTCCCACCATGATTTGAGAGAATGTGTTTTATTTCTGGGGTGGTGCGATTTTTATTGTCTGTTACTCCGGTAATAATTAGAGCTACTCCGGCGGGACCATAGGCTTCATAAATCACTTCCTCGAAGTTCTCCGACCCACCACCAAAACCTTTTATAATTGCCCTCTCGATATTATCAATTGGCATATTGGCGGCTTTAGCTCTAACAATGGTTGCTTTGAGACCTGGGGCCTCGCGGTTGCCACCAGCATTTTTTGCCTCCATGGTGATAGTTCGCACCAACATTGAGAATAACTTACTGCGTTTAGCATCAACTACCCCCTTTTTATTCTTAATTTGTGACCATTTATTATGTCCAGACATAATCTTAAGATAACAGATTTCACATAGACCCGCCAGACCTTGGGCTCACTTAAGGTCTGGCGGGAGAGGAGGAGAGAGGATAATCGAAACCCATATGTTCGTAGGCTCTTGTGGTAGCGACACGGCCCCTAGGAGTCCGCTCTAAGAAACCAATCTGAATAAGATAGGGTTCGTAGACATCTTCAACGGTGGCATCTTCTTCGGAGATAGCGGTGGCGATGGTGCCGACACCGACGGGTCCGCCGTTAAACTTGGAGATAATTACATCGAGAATCTGACGGTCGGGGTCAGTGAGCCCCATCTCATCTATCCCTTGCAGCTGGAGGGCTTCACGAACCGTTTTTTCATCTAAGTCATTTTTTGTAATTTGGGCATAGTCACGACAGCGCTTAAGCAGATGGTTGGCAATACGTGGAGTAAAACGGGAGCGGCGAGCTATTTCTTTGGCTCCTGTCTCATCGATCTTAATTCCCAGAATATCCGCTGAGCGTCTGATAATTTGGGTAATCTCATCCTCATTATAAAATTCTAAGCGATATGTTCCTCCTGAGAAACGAGAACGAAGGGGGGAGGATAGGAGAGCAATTCGAGTGGTGGCAGCCAAAAGAGTGAAGGGTGGCAGGTCAATTTGGATAACTCGCGCTCCGGGTCCTTTGCCAATAATAATGTTGAGAACTCCCGACTCCATAGCGGGGTAGAGAATCTCCTCAATCATTTTATTGAGACGATGAACTTCATCGATAAAGAGAATATCACCCGGGGAGAGATTGGTAAGGATAGAAGCCAGGTCCCCAACTTTCTCAATAGCGGGGCCGGAGGTAATCTTGATTTGAGCGTTCATTTCTTTCGCAATCAAGTGGGCTAAAGTTGTCTTGCCGAGCCCGGGCGGACCATAAAAGAGGAGATGCTCTGGTGGATGCTCTCGCTCTTGGGCTGCTTGGAGGAGAATTTTTAGGTTATCCTTTATACTCTTTTGCCCAACATACTCATCCCAAACAATTGGGCGAAGTGAACGATCTAAAAAAGCATCATTTTCTATACTTGACATAAAATTTGTTTTGTGCTAACATAAGGACCAGATAATCCAGCTTACAAATCTCTAAACAATCTAGGTCAATTTATTGACCTAACGGATTTATTTGATAGGACATTTTGGTTCCCACCCTAGCAGTGGATCAAACGAAAATTATCCTGGATTATTTTTCTAACTTTAGTTGCATTACAAAAGCGATTGTTTAGAGATTTGTACTCTTGATTATCAAGGAACCCTCAGTGCTAAATTACCTCCTCGTACAGGTCAATTACTCTTCCCATTTCTTCTATTGTTGTCTCTCCTTTTACGACCTTCAGTACTCCATCTTGGCGCATGTCCAAGATTTTTTGCGGTATGGCAGCGATCTTTATTTCTTTTTCGTTTGGATTTTCTATTGTTACCTTAGCTACCGCGTCATCCATAACAATTGCTTCGAAGATACCCTGGCGCCCCTTGAAGCCGGTGTTATGACACTTATCACAACCAACATTAGTGTATATTTTTTCCCAAGAATCAGGAACGAGTTCTGGGCGTTTTTTCTTAATACTTTCTAGGACATTATCAATCAACTCTTTCTCCCAAGGTTCTGGATCTCTTTCTTTCTTGCAAACTGGACAGAGTTTACGCAGGAGACGCTGAGCGATAGAGAGAGTAAGAGAAGAGGTGATAATCTTAGGATTAACCTTAAGATCAATCAGGCGGGGGATAGCTCCTTGAGCATTGTTGGTGTGGAGGGTTGAGAAGACCAAGTGGCCAGTAAGAGAAGACTGGACGGCAATCTTCGCTGTCTCGGGGTCACGAATTTCTCCAACCATTATAATATCGGGATCTTGGCGCAAGGCACTGCGCAAGCCAGAGAGGAAGGTGTAGCCTTCCTTGCGGTTTACTTGAGTTTGATTGATACCTTCAAGGTGATATTCAATAGGGTCTTCAATTGTGATAATCTTGCTCTCAGTGGAATTGATTTCGCGCAAGAAAGAATAAAGAGTTGTTGTCTTACCCGAACCAGTTGGGCCGGTTAGAAGAATGAGACCGTTGGGTTTGTGGATTTCTCGGTTGAAGACTTCGAAGAGATCTTTCTCAATCCCTAATTTCTTGAAGGTGACATTAATAGATTCAGGGTTAAGGATACGCATAACAACAGACTCACCATAAGCAGAGGGGATGACAGAGGAACGAATCTCAATCTCGGTATTTTTAAGAACAATACTAAAACGTCCATCTTGGGAAGCGAGCTTAACGTTGAGCTTCATCCCAGAGATAAGTTTAAGACGAGAAATAATCTGGGTATAAATTTTGGTTGGGAAAGAGGCAACATCTTCAAGTACACCATCGAGGCGGTAGCGCAGACGAATATCGTTCTGTTCTGGTTCAATATGGATATCTGAAGCTTCAGTGACAAGACCACCGGCCATAATTATTTCGAGGATAGTGGAGATACCACCTTGTTTGGCTGAGGTAGCGCTTTCCTTTTCCATTTCTGTCTGAATGTCAGCTAAAGTTTGGAATTTCTCTGTATATTCGGCGATGCTGTCACTAGATCTCAATTAAACCAGCTCGAGACTTCTCTGATTTAGAAATTTCTTCATATTTTCCCCAAGCACTCTCTAAGCCGCCGCGTGAGGCTAGATGGACGGCTACATTAAGGTTCTTGTTACGAAGATTCTCGAGGATTCCTAGGGTTTCTGGACGATTTGGGGAATCTACCGCTACACCTAAGTTCTTACCAGAGATACTAAAGGAGACGATATTCGCTACCCTAGCTTCATCCTCGGGGATGAGGCGAAGGGCATCTGTGTTGATAAGAGTGCGACTCAAGTCAATGTAGGGGAGTTTGTACTTGTCGGCCATTACTTGGGCCAACTCTTCAGCTTCGTGGGAACGCAAATCGGCAATTTGCTCATCTGTTACTCCTTTTTTAATTTGATCATCGTTCATTTTATATAATTTTACCGCGTTCCTTAGTACATTACTAGCACTCTCTTTAATTAACACCAAGTGGATAAGTGTCGCTCGGCTTAGTAATTCTGAAAACCACTTGACAAATAAACCTTATTATGCTATACTAAAAGAGTAAGGATGATCTTTGAGTAAATAAAAAAACAAGGCGCTTAGCGCAAGGAGATTCTGTTATGAAAAAGACAATGTTGGCCGTAACGGCCCTGGTAGTGTTGGTTACTGGTTCGGCGATGGCCCAGACGGTTATCGTTCACGAGAATGGTGGCACGTCCACCTGGTATCCGGTGCCCACGGCGACAACAACAGTTGTTGCTCAGACCCCGGTTCGGGTGTATGCTCCGGCAACAGTTGTTGTTGCCTCCCAGCCTACCCCTCCTGTTTATGCGTCAGCTCCCTCCGGTGATCCCACCGGCGTGGCTGATCTCAGGAGTGGTATTGTTGCTGCTCGACCAGTGTCATCAGGAGACCCCAGGATCGATGCGGATAATAACCGCAGTGATCTGGAGTGGGGACGCCTCGCTCAGCAGCGTGAACGCGACGCCCAGCGCGCGGAGCTGGAAATGGCGAGGTTGGAACAACAGCGTGAACGCGACGCAATGCGTTATTCGCTCGACAAACAGCGAGAGGATCAGCGTCGAGTGGAAAGTTGGTCACGAGTTGTTCGCGATCAGTTAAATGACTCCACACGCCGTGAGACCGAGCGCCAGCGGGCTGAGTTGGCCCAGCGCCAGCAACGTCAGAGGGAACTTGAATCGGCCTCACGGTCGGTTCAACAGCTCTCTGAATCAATCGCGCGCAATCGCGCTCGCCGGTAAGTTTTTTCCCGCCCCGTTAGAGAAAAGCTCTTTTCTCTAACGGGGCTTTTCTTTTTGTCTTATTTTTTGTTATGCTTCACCCTATCGAGTATGATATTTAATATCATAAAATTATAAATAATTTTTACTCTATAGGGTAAATGAAAATAATTTCTAAAACTCTGGAAGACACATCTAAAATAGCTTTAGATTTTTTGTCGAAACTTAAGTCAAGTAGTAATCAGGCTATCGTTGTTCTCTTAGAAGGGGATTTAGGTTCGGGCAAAACTACCTTTACTCAATTTTTGGCCCAAGAGTTGGGGGTTAAGAATTATATAACGAGTCCTACTTTTGTCTTAATGAAGAAATACGTGACCCGCGGAGCCTCGGCGGAGTGGGTTAAAAATTTAATTCATATTGACGCCTACCGTCTAAATTCGGGGCAAGACTTACTCAATCTTGGCTGGAGCGAGATTGTCTCTAATCCTGCTAACCTAATTGTGGTAGAATGGCCCGAAAAAGTTGCCGATCTGTTTACTGGCCAAGAGGCTAAAATAAACTTCAAATTTGTTGATGAGAAGACAAGGGAAATAAAATATTTTCTCTAAAAAAACTAAAAAACCTTGTAAAACAAAGCTAAATGGAGGTCTCGCCTCCACGACTTCGCTATTGTCTTATGCTATTGACACAGAAGTAATTTGGGTGTATAATTAAAGAAGATACGCAAAGGCTTTAAACATTGTAGTTAAGGGCTAGAAGCGTAAGAACATTTGAAAAGGAAAGGATGACGCCATGACAACGATCATGACCCCACCAAAGACAATGACTGCTGGTCAAATCGACAAGGCTGTCGCAAATTACCGTGCCCTGTTGGAGAAGCATTCCGTAGAGTTCGACGCCAAAACTGTGCAAATGGTTCTCGGCCAGTCCGAACTCGCTGGTGAACAGCTCTCTGTTTTTCGTCGGAGGGTAGAGATGTTTTCGAACCTCATCGTCCGCACCGCCAAAGTGAATCGTAGCCGCTCTCAGCAAGAGGCAATAGACGCCACTGGTCGCGTGCAGCACACGGACTGTGAGGTCGTGGATGCGATGCCTAAGGCCGAGGCCGATGAGGTCGAGCTTGTGTTTTTCAAACCCGACTTCTCGAATCGTAATGGTCGCATTTCCGATGACGACCTCGAGAAAGAGTTCGAGTTACTTGGTCTTAAGCCCGCTGACCCGGTCTCCGTCGCCTCTGTGAATGAAGCCGACCCTGCTTTCGCTGATGAGAAGCCCCACGGCACTCACTGGAAAGATGTCAACGGTGATTGGTGCTGCGCCACGTTCTTCCGTTGGATCGACAGGCGTGAGGTGCACGTTTGCTGCTACGGCAGCGGCTGGGACGGTGACTGGTGGTTTGCTGGCGTTCGCAAGTAGTTCTCTACACTGAGTCTCTTTGGACTTCGGTCCTTAGAAACTTAGTCCTTAGCCCTGTTCCGATTCATCGGAGCGGGGCTAAATTTTTTATACAAAATCAGTTATACTTATGTTGGTAGTAGATGAATATGTGGGCGGTTACGACTTCCCGCTACCGAACCCAGTATCCATGCACCCTGAGTATCCACGGTCACGGCTTTGGATAGAGTGGTGTATGCAGACACTTCAAAAAATGAAGCTACTTGGTGTAGAGTTTTAAGGCATTATGATGCCGAATAATATTCAACCTTAAGAGTACTCAAGGGGTGGTGGCCCAGACGAAACTCTATACAATGCTACGCCACGTTCAACCGTTGGAACGACAAGCGTAAGGTGAACGTTAACTGCAACGACAACGACTGGAACGATAACTGGTGGTTTGCTGGCGTTCGCAATTCACTTCATTTCTCCTCCGTTTTCTTGGCGGGGGAGTTTTGTTTTGTTAATTGCCCGTTCCACCCACCAAGCATTTTGCCAATTTCTTCTAATTTTAAAGAGATGGCCAAATATTTTTTATTATCCAAAGACTTAGTTTCCCATAGAAGCAACAACAAAATTTTAATCGTATCCATCTTCCTTATTGCCAATCTCACATAAGGGGCTTTGTCGGTAGGGGATAAAAAAGAAGCGCTCGCGACGGCCTCGATTGTTTCAATAAATAAATTATCAACTCTTAAACCCAGAGAAAATCTCTCGGCTTTAGGCAAAACTTGGTGATATTGGTGCCATAGAAGATAGGCTGACTTTAGATACTGTAAAAGTGGTAGTAATTTGAGCAGGGGGGGGGGTATTATTGGTGAGGTGGGAAAAATTGTTTTCGATCATAAATATGAGGATATCATCTCGCTTGATAATTTACTAGGCGCTTGGCGAGAATTCACGAGAAACAAAAAATCTAAAAAAGACGTCCAAGAATTTGAGTTAAACTTAATGAGTAATATTATTTCTTTGCATCTCGACCTCCAAACCAAAACCTACACCCATGGCCCCTATCAAGCCTTCAAAATCTCTGACCCCAAACCCCGAGATATTCACAAAGCTCTCGTTCGGGACCGTCTGCTTCATCACGCTATCTACCGCATTCTCTACCATCACTTCAATTCTAAATTTGTTTTTGATTCATATTCGTGTCGATTGAACAAGGGGACACACAAGGCCATCTTACGCTTTCATAAATTTGGTCGGCAAGTCTCGCGCAATAACAAGAGAACTTGTTGGGTCTTGAAATGTGACGTGCGAAAGTTCTTTGCCTCTATCAACCACGAAGTTTTAATTAAGATCTTAAAGAAACACGAACACGACCCTGACATTATTTGGCTTCTAGAAAGAGTTATCGAGAGCTTTCACAGTACCAAGTTGGGTCAGGGTTTGCCTCTGGGCAACTTAACCTCGCAACTCTTGGTTAATATCTATCTTAATGAGCTTGACCAATTCATGAAGCACAAATTAAAAGTTAAGTATTATGTTCGTTATGCCGATGATTTTGTGGTCATGTCTCACGACAGAGGTTATCTAGAAGAAAAACTAAAACAAATCAATATTTTTCTTGAGACTAAGTTAAAACTCAATCTTCATCCCGACAAGGTCTATATTAAGACCATGGCTTCTGGAGTTGATTTCTTAGGTTGGGTGCACTTCCCTAATTATCGAGTTTTGCGCACAACGACCAAGAGACGGATGTTTAAAAGAATTAAGGAGACGGGAGGAAAAGAAGAAGTATTGCAATCATATTTGGGGATGCTGGGGTGGGGGAATGGGTATAAATTACAGCAAAGGATTAAATTTATTACAGTTGGTGACGACCGTCAGGAATTGTAATATTTGCTTCATTGCTCCACCCGCCAGACCTTGGGCTCCCTTTAACATTCCCGCAATGCCTTGACTTGTGGGACAAAGAGCGGTAATATTGAGAGTAATAAGCCCAGCGGGGCTTTTTTTAAAAACTGACAATAAAATATTATGAAAAAATTACTTAATTACTTTAAGGATACCCGGAGTGAGATGAAACACGTGAGTTGGCCAACTCAGAGCCAGACCATTAATTTTACGATTATAGTGCTAGGGATCTCAGTCTTTACTGGCTTATTGTTAGGCCTCTTTGACCTCCTCTTCCAGCTTGGCCTTAAGAATTTTATTTTGGGTTAATAATTTTTACTATTTAATAATCAATTATCATGGCAAAACAAGAACTAGACCAAGGGCGTAATTGGTACGCGATTCATACTTACTCTGGCTATGAGAACGCCGTGGCGCGTAATCTCAAACAGCGTATTGAGTCGCTTGGTATGGAGAACAAAATTTTTAATGTTATTGTTCCTACCGAGAAGAAGGTTAAGGTGAAGGGGGGGAAGCGTGTCACTGAGGATGAGAAGATCTATCCCGGTTATGTTTTGGTCGACATGACAGTGACCGATGATTCTTGGTATGTTGTCCGTAATACTCCTCGTGTCACGGGCTTTATTGGCTCCGGTGTCGTACCGGTACCGCTGGAGAAGAAGGAAGTAGACGAACTCTTTAGTCGGATGAGTGATGACAGCCTTAAGCACAATATCGACTTGATTAAGGACGAGCCTATTCAGATTGTCGACGGCCCATTTAAGGACTTCGAGGGTAAAGTTAGTGAGATTGATGAGACCCGGGGTAAGGTCAAGGTCTTGGTTTCAATGTTTGGTCGTGAGACTCCCGTTGAGCTAGATTTCTTGCAAGTTAAGAAAATATAAGGTAGATTAGCAAAATAACATTATGGCAACAAAAAAAGTAACAAAGAAGATCAAATTGCAAATTCCGGCTGGCAAAGCTACTCCAGCGCCACCAATCGGTACGGCTCTTGGTCCGGCTGGTGTGAATATTGGTGATTTCGTGCAGAAATTCAACGCCGCTACTGCCGAGATGGCCGGAGATATTGTCCCTGTTGAGATGTCTGTTTATGCTGATCGCAGTTTCGATTTCATCCTTAAGACCCCTCCTGTCGCGAACCTTCTAATGAAGGCCGCTGGAGTGGAGAAGGGTTCTGGTAAGAATTTGGTTAGTAAGTCGGGTAAAGTGACCAAAGCTCAGGTGAGAGAAATTGCCGAACGCAAAATGCCTGATCTGAACACTACCAATATTGATTCTGCTGTTCGAATGGTAGAAGGAACTGCTCGCTCCATGGGCATGGAAATTAAATAACGTCAACTTTTTTAAAAAACGAACCTGTGCTAGAAATAGTACAGGTTTTGTTGTTTTGTCATTTCAATTCTAAAAACAAATTTAGAACTTTGTTCTAAAAGAAAGGGTACCATTATGTCAGTAAAATTGATTTTAGGTCTTTTGGCATCGTTTGAGGATCGTTATATCCCTTCATTCGATGACTTGGCCGCGATTGTCGCCGTTCTCAAGCGTATGGGCTATCGTATAGTTCTGACTCAAGGGGTCTACGACCTTCTTCATCTTGGTCACATCAAGTATCTTGAAGAGGCTAAAGCTTGTGGGGACATTCTTATTGTTGGTATTGATTCGGATGCTTGGGCCCGTTCGCGCAAGGGTCCGACCCGGCCAATTGTTCCCCAAGAGGAACGTCTGCAGATGCTTGTCTCGCTTCGGTCGGTAGATATTGTCACGGTTATTGAGGGTTATGGCGATGGTTATCGCGATCTAGTCGAGGTGATCCAACCCGATGTCCTGATAATCTCTGAGACAACCTCCGATATCTCGGAGGATCGGATGGAGTTCTTTCGTCAGAATGCTGGTGAGGTCAGGAAGCTTCCACCTCAGGCCACGGTATCAACAACTGGTCGCCTGCGTAATCTTGTAGTTGACGGTGCCGTTGAGCACCTTCGCCAACTTCATCAGAGTTTGGGCGAGACTATTTTGGCCCTGGAAAAAGGTAAAGGAGGTGGACAATGAAGCAGTTTTTTATGGGCTATGTGCCTGTTATTAACAAGCGTTACCTTGAAATTGCCGAACGTTATCGTGGAGAGATGGGAGTGTTTAGCTCTTTTGTCCATACACTTTTTCCTCACCTCGAACGGGATGTCCGAGCCCTCAAGCCGGAGCAGGTTGCAGACTTACTTGGTTGTATTGTTGTTGGCGAAGAGAAGTTGCCTGGTATCTATCGCGAAGCCAAGAATGCGGGGCTCCAGTTGGTGATGCCCGACGAAGATGTTTCTCACGGTGTAGCTTCAGAATACTTCGACGATATCTCGGTGGAGTATTTGCCAATCTGGCTTCGGTGGGATAGACAGAATGCCCTGAGTCAACAAGCTATCACTCCAGACAAGCGGATAACCTCAGATCAGTTCGCTTTGGACGTGATGGGCTTAGCCTATGAAGAAGCAAAAAAGAGCTCTGACTGGTGGCGACAAATTGGAGCAGTTTTGGTTTCTGATAGCCAAGTTTTGGTCTTGAGCCATAATCACCATCTGCCAACTGCTTGGTCACCAGAAATTAATGGTGACCCTCGCTTCAATTTTTCTTGGCACGATAGAGTCGAATGCTACACCTCTATTCACGCCGAAGCCTCTATCATTGCCGAGATGGCTAAGCGTGGTAGCTCGACGAAGGGGACGAGTCTTTACGCGACGACTTTTCCTTGTCCTGTTTGCGCTCGTATTATTTCTGCAGCGGGAATCTCCCGAGTTTTTTATCGAGAAGGATATTCCAAGGCTGATGCTTGGGATATCTTTTCTCAAGCTGGAATTGAAGTGATTGAAGTTTGCTAGTTAGCTTAAGTTGTGCCACCGGAGTCAAGTTAGACTTCGGTGGCTTTTTTATTTTTGGTAGCCAAGAGTTCCCAATATTTTTTCTTTTTTTGTGGAACCCTTGCCCCCAACTATTAAGTGGCAATGCAAGTGGTCAACTGTCCCGCCAGTGTAATCGGTATCGCCAAAACGGAGGACAAGGCTTGCTCCAGGGATTTTGTATTTTTTAACTAACCAATTTATATGCTTACTAAGCTCGGACATTATCTCTGGTTTGAGCTGGCTTATTTTGTTTAAATGTTTTTTGGTGATAAGAAGGAAGTGGTATTTGGTTCCCTTGTAGGGGTAATCGTTGAAGGTAATAACCCAATTTTCTCCTATCTTTATGATTGGGGTATCGTGATATTCTTTTAAATATTTTGGGCAAAAGGGGCAGATTTTTTGTTTCTCAATAGCCACCATTTTTTCTAATTGTTTTTTGTCGTGGGCATTTTTTAGATTTAGATTTTTCTTTTCTTTTTTCATACCTAACCATCTTACCGTTTTCTTAAGAAAAAAGAAAACCCGTAGCCAAGGAGGCTACGGGCATAGTTTGCTCGCTCATCGTGCATAGATAAGGAAGCGAGAAGGGAATTCGTCTCCGCTCGGTTTGGTTATATCCGAACATTCGGCAAGGTTCCAACCGTTAACAGAAGGGAAAAAGGTGTCACCCTTTTTTATCGTCGTCTGGACTTCTGTCAGATAAATTTTATTGGCAAAACCTAGGGCTTGGGAGTAGATTTCTCCACCACCAATAATGAAACATTCTTCTTCTGCAGAGGCTTCGAGCAATGCTTCTTCCAGGCTGTTGACGATAAAGATATCATCCGGACATCTCCAACTTCGACTGATGACGATATTGGTACGGTCGGGGAGAGGGCGGTACCTGTTTGGTAATGATTCATAAGTCTTACGACCCATAATCACTTTGTGGCCTGTTGTGATCTGGCGAAATCTCTCGAGGTCGCTTGGTAGGCGCCAGGGGATTTTCCCCCCCTTCCCGATGCAACGATCGAGATCAAGAGCGGCAATGATACTTATCATGGGCTCTCCTTTCTAGATCCCCACTGGGATATCTGTAATGGCTGGGTGAGGGTTGTAGTCTCTGATTTGGAAATGCTCTTTGCGGAAGCCAAACAAACTTGTTAGTTTTTTGCCCTCTTCTGTTATATCGAGGAAGGGTAATGGCCTTGGGTCGCGATCGAGCATCTCTATCACTGCGTCCTTCTGGTTGCAGTAAATGTGGGCATCAGCGAGCACATGGATGAAGGTACCAACCTTGCATCCACAAACTTGAGCTAAGGCCAACAACAAAGCAGAATACTGAATCAGATTCGACGGTACACCAATTGGAAGGTCGGCAGAACGTTGGTACATAACCAAATCCATCTCCATGTCGTCGTTGATCATTATCTGGACCCAGCCATGGCAAGGGGCCACGACTACTTTGCGTGGTTTGCCGATGGTGAGCCAAGGAACCCAAGGGCTGATAAAGTGCGTCCTGGCCCAAGGTTTCTCTTTGATATTCTCGACCAAGGCTTCCCACTGATTGAATCCTTCTCTATCAGAAATGGGGAAGTCATGGAAGGCGGCACCATACGAGCCGGGCCCTAAGTCTCCCTCCGGCAATCCGAAGTCAGAACATTTCTCCTTGGTAACCCACTTATCCCACCAAGGGCAACCAAAAGCTTCAAGCTCGCTTTGGGTGTGGGCGCCGTTGATGAAGGCGAAGATCTCACCAATGGCTGCTCGCCAGAAACTGATCTTTCTCTCGGTAATAAGGGGTGCGCCTTCGCTTAGGCGGAAGCGCATTGGCTCGGGGACGGGGTAACGCAGACAGGGGACACCCTGCATTGTCTGTCCTATCTCCTGGCCTTCGAATAGAACTTTTTTCAAAGCTCGTCGATATTCGGTGTTTACGTTCATGGAGTCGTATCCTTTCTATTTTTTGGTTTTTGACAAAACAACAATACTTCTAGGCTGATACTAGCATTTTGCCTCGACTAGTCAACGTCCTTGTTTTTATGGTCATATTTTAATAAGATATAGTCTATGAAAGACAAGCAAATAGAAGAATTAATTAAGACTGAAGAGAAGCGTCAGAAGGGGGTTATTAACCTTATTGCCTCAGAGAATTATGTGTCTCGCGACGTCTTGTCGGCCCTAGGGTCAGTCCTAACCAATAAATATGCTGAGGGGTATGCCGGAGCTCGTTATTATGGTGGCAATGAGATTAGCGACCAAATCGAGGAATTATGTCAGGAGCGAGCGCTTAGACTCTTTAAACTGAATCCTAAGAGTTGGGCGGTCAATGTTCAGCCTTTGTCTGGTTCGCCAGCCAACCTAGCTGTCTATCTTGCTTTGGTCCCGAAGAACGGGAAGATTATGGGGATGGAGCTCTCTCATGGTGGCCACTTAACTCATGGTCACAAGGTCTCGGCCACGGGAAAATTCTGGCAACAGGTTCCTTATGGGGTTAGTCATGATACCGAAGAATTAGATTATGAAGTTATCAAGAGGCTAGCGCTTAAAGAGAGACCAGATATTATTGTCGCCGGCTACACCGCTTATCCGCGCAAAATTGATTGGAAGAAGTTCCGCGAGATTGCTGATGCCTGCCAAGCTTACTTGATGGTAGATATGTCACACATCGCGGGCCTAGTGGCAACAGGAGAACATTCTTCACCTTTTCCTTATGCTGATATTGTTACCACGACAACTCACAAGACTTTGCGTGGTCCACGGTCGGGCCTGATTTTTAGCCGTCTTGATAAACGGGAATTAAATAAAAAAATAGACAAAGCTGTTTTTCCTGGTTTGCAGGGCGGCCCCCATCTCAATCAGATTGCCGCTGTGGCTGTAACTTTGGCCGAGGCGATGAAACCAGATTTCAAAAAATATGCCAAACAAGTCGTTAAGAACGCTAAGGCTCTGGCTTCTGAATTGAAGAAGAGGGGTTGGCGAATTGTTTCCGATGGCACAGATAACCATTTGTTACTTGTGGATGTTGTCAGCTCGACGGAGGGGGAGCTTGCGGGTCGAGAGGCGAGCGAGCGCTTAGAGAAAAATGGTATTATTGTGAATAAGAACACTATCCCTTTTGACGAGCGGATGCCGGTTGACCCCTCAGGGCTTCGTCTAGGTACAGCGGCTGAGACGACCCGAGGCAAGAAGGAAAAGGATATGATAAAAATTGCCGAGAGGATTGATAAAATTTTGAGAAAATCTAATTAGACGAAATAAATAAAAAATGAAAGTTAAAATAAAAAAATTAAATCCTGAAGCCAAAATTCCCAGCTATGCTCACCCAGGTGATGCCGGGATGGATGTTTTTGCTCTAGAGGATATTGTCTTGAAGCCGGGCGAGCCGAATAGAATTAGGACGGGTATTTCTCTTGAAATTCCGGTTGGTTATGTTGGGTTGGTTTGGGATAAGAGTGGTTTATCTACCGGTCATGGTCTTAAGACTTTAGCTGGAGTTGTTGATGCTGGTTATCGCGGGGAGCTACAAATTGGTTTAATAAATTTGCTTACAGAATCTTACGAGCTTAAAAAACATGATAAAATTGCTCAGATGCTGATTCAATCTGTGGAGCAACCAGAAGTAGAAGAAGTCTCTGAATTAAGCGAGACAAGTCGGGGCGAAGGTGGTTTTGGGAGCACTGGCCGTTAGGAATAGTATGTGCTAGATTTTTTAAATAAATGACTAAAGAAATTATCCATAATTTAATAACCAAAGCGTTAATAGACCTTGGTTTGCCTGAGGCTAGTTTTGCTATTGATTATCCCGAGCCAGACTTCGGTGACTATTCTTCGAATGTGGCGATGGTTCTCGCTAAGCAAGAAGGGAAGAATCCCAAAGAGTTAGCCGAGGAGATAAAAAATAAAATCCTTGAACAGGCTGATCCGAATATTGGGGACGTCCAAGTGGCGGGGCCGGGTTTTCTCAATTTCTTTTTGAGTGATGATTTTTTTGCCAAGAAACTTCAAGAGATTCTTGAGAGGTCTGCTGAGTTTGGCCAGACATCGAATTTTGCTGGCCAGAAGGTAATGATCGAGTACACTGACACTAATCCGTTTAAGGAATTCCATATTGGTCACTTGATGGGTAATGTTATCGGTGAGACACTTTCTCGTCTATATCTAGCTAGTGGGGCTGAGGTTAAGAGAGCTTGCTATCAGGGTGACGTTGGTATGAATGTGGCCAAGGCTCTTTGGGGTATGCTTAAGCTTGAGGCTGAGACCCCTAAAGAAGAAGCTTCGCTTACCGAGAAAATAAAATTTTTAGGCCAAGCCTATGCGCTAGGGGCCAAGGAGTACGAAGAAGGTAGCGAGAGTGCCAAAGAGGGAATTCTCATTATCAACAAAAAAATCTACAAGCGGGATGATCCTAAGCTAAACGAAGTCTATGATCTCGGCCGTCGTTGGAGCCTAGAACAATTTGAGACTATCTATGATCGCTTGGGAACGAAGTTCGACTATAATTTCTTTGAGAGCAAAGTTTGGCCATTGGCTGAGAAACTGGTGAAGGAAGGTCTTACTGAAGGAATTTTCGAAGAGAGCGAGGGGGCAATTGTCTTCCATGGTGAGAAGTATGATCCCAAGCTCCACACAAGAGTTTTTATTAATTCTAAAGGTTTAGTTACTTACGAGGCCAAGGACCTCGCCCTAGCGAAGACGAAGTATGACAAATATCCCTTCGACTTATCTATCTCTATTACTGGTCACGAGCAAGATGCTTACTTCGAGGTAGTGCTTGAGGCGATGAAGCATGTCTTGCCAGAGATTGCGCCGAATGTTAAGCATCTTTCTCACGGTATTTTGGTTTTGCCAACAGGCAAGATGTCGTCTAGGACAGGGAAGGTAGTCACCGCTGAGAATCTGATTGATCAGGTAAAAGAAAAAGTTTTAGACAAGATCCAAGATCGTGATTTTACAGAAGAAGAAAAAGTTATGGTCGCTGAGAAAGTGGCGGTCGGAGCGATTAAATATTCTATTCTTAAGCAGGGGACAGGGAAGGACATTGTCTTCGATTTTGCTAAGTCTCTTTCCTTCGAGGGAGATTCTGGTCCTTATCTCCAATATACTTATACTCGAGCTCTATCGGTTCTTAGTAAAGCCAACTTGGAGGTGAAACCTCCAAGTGCCCCCGAAGCCCTGAGGTCGGACCTTGAGGGGTCGCCCAAAGGTCCGTCCTCGATCGTTCCCTTAGAACATTTACTCTACCGCCTCCCCGAAGTTATAGAGAACGCTTATAGCGAACTCGCTCCGCAGAAATTGGTGACTTATCTCATAGAAGTGGCTGGAGCCTTCAATAGCTTCTATGCGCAAAACCAAATTATCGGCAGTGAACACGAAGCCTATTTCCTCGCCCTTACTCGCGCCACAACTATTGTTCTCAAAAACGGCTTAGATCTTCTGGCTATTCCAGTGCTGGAGAAAATGTGATTTTTATCGTAGATAAAAATCATCCTGAGGGACGCCTGTCCTGAAGGGTGAAGTTAGTAGAGATAAAAAATAATCCCGTTCGGCGCGCTGGCGCGCCGAACGGGGAAAGAGTGAGCTTTTAGGGCTATATCTCAGGATCATCCAAAATTGCTTTTAGATGCCGGTGGAGTTTGTCTTTTCTTTTGATAACTAGCGGTATGCTTGGCTCCATCTTTAGTAAGATGTCCCCGTTCTTTTTTCCTTCTATTACCAGAAGGGGACCACAGTTCCCATCCTTGATGATTTTTTTCACCACAGAGTACCACCTCCTTTCTGTTCTTATTACTATCAAACTTTAATCATATTGTAAATATCTTTATTTTACGGTAAATTAGAGAGATGACTGAGGGAGACCTTAATTCTAAAAAATCTGAAATTGCCAAGAAAGAGGAGGCAATTCTTAAGTTTTGGCAAGACAATAAAATTTTTGAAAAAAGCTTAGAGAAAGAAGCACCTAAGGGTGAATTTGTTTTTTATGATGGGCCACCCTTTGCCACGGGCCTACCTCACTATGGCCACCTCTTGGCGGGGACGATGAAGGATGTGATCCCTCGTTATAAGACAATGCAGGGATACTATGTTCGCAGGCGTTGGGGTTGGGATTGTCATGGTTTGCCAATTGAGAATCTTGTCGAGAAGGAACTGGGTTTCAAAACCAAGAAAGATATTGAGGATTACGGTATCGAAGAATTCAATATGAAGGCTCGTGAGAGTGTTCTTCGTTATGCCGATGAGTGGAAGAAGATCATCCCTCGCCTCGGCCGTTTTGTCGATATGGAGGATGATTATCGTACGATGGACTCGTCTTACTCGGAGTCTATTTGGTGGATCTTCAAGACTCTTTTTGATAAGGATCTGATCTACGAGGGGTACAAGTCAATGCACATTTGTCCGCGTTGTGAGACAACCCTGTCTAATTTCGAAGTGACTCAAGGTTATAAGAACGTGACGGATATTTCTGTTACTGTAAAATTTAAATTAAAAAATCCAGAGAAACTTGGTTTGGTTGGGGATGTTTATATTTTGGCTTGGACCACGACCCCGTGGACTTTGCCGGGCAATGTTGCGTTAGCTGTTGGTGCTGATATCGAATATGTAAAAATAAAAATTGCTGATCAAGCCGGTTTGTATATTTTAGCCAAAGAACGACTCACGGTTATTAAACAAGAATTCGAAATTGTCGAAGAATTTAAAGGCCAAGATTTAATCGGCAAAAAGTATCAGCCAGTTTTTGCTTATTATTCTAATGATGAGAGTCTGAAGAATAGAGAGAACGGTTGGCAAATTTATGGTGCTGATTTTGTCACGACCGAAGATGGCACTGGTGTCGTCCATATTGCGCCTGCTTTTGGTGATGATGATTATCAATTGGCACTTAAGGAGAATTTGCCTTTCGTTCAACATGTAGCGATGAATGGTGAATTCAAGCCAGAGGTGACTGATTTTGCCGGACTTAAAGTTAAACCGATCGATAATCCACAAGCGACAGACATTGAGATTATTAAGTATCTGGCTGGTAAGGAGCTCTTGTTTGCTAAAGAGAAGTTTACTCACTCTTATCCTCACTGTTGGCGTTGCAACACCCCACTGCTTAACTATGCGACTTCGTCTTGGTTTGTGAAGGTTTCTGAATTTAAAGATAAACTTGTTGCGGAGAATGAGAAAGTTAATTGGATTCCCGAGCATGTCCGTGACGGTCGCTTTGGTAAATGGCTGGAGGGGGCGCGTGATTGGGCAATTTCGCGTACCCGTTTCTGGGGAGCTCCACTACCGGTTTGGCGTTGTGATAAGTGCGCTAAGGTGGAGGTAGCTGGTTCGGTGGCAGATATATCTCGTTTGTCTCATCAATCGGGGAATAGATATTTCTTCATTCGTCATGGTCAAGCCGAAGCGAATCTAAAAGATTCTATTAGTGCCGACCCTAATGAACCAAATCACCTCACTGACAAAGGGAAGGAAGAGGTTCTTGTCTCCGCCGAGAAGTTGGCTGGTGATAAGATTGATTTAATTTTTTCCTCAGACTTTGTTCGGACCAAGGAGACGGTAGCTTTGCTTGCTGAGAAAATAAATTTTCCCTTAGATAAAATCATTTACGACGAACGCTTGCGGGAGATCAATCCTAAAGATGCCCCGGTTAAGACTTGGGTGGAGTACAACGAAGGTTTTGGCTCGATCAAGGAGCGCTTGCACGGCCGACCGGCTGGTTGGGGGGAGAATTATAATGATGTTCGCTTGCGGGTGATGGAATTCCTTTTCGAATTAGACAGCAAATATGAAGGTAAAAATATTTTAATTGCTAGCCATGGTCTGCCACTCTTTATGGTTCAGGCGACAGTAAAACATCTAACTGATCACGAGATTGCCACTTTGCCTAAGCGGGGTGAAGATTTTACTACGGGAGAGCTCCGCGAGATTGCTTTTGCTCCTTATCCACACAACCGTCACTATGAGCTAGACCTACACCGTCCTTATATCGATGAATTTAAATTACCTTGTTCTTGTGGTGGTGAGATGGTACGTGTTCCTGATGTCTTTGATTGTTGGTTTGAGTCAGGTTCGATGCCTTATGCTCAAGATCATTATCCTTTTGATAAAGAGAATTTTGATCCTGAACAAGGTAAACGTTTTCCGGCTGACTTTATTGCCGAGGGTCTCGATCAGACACGTGGTTGGTTTTATAGTCTTATTGTCTTGGGGGTTGCCCTCTTTGGCCAGAGTCCGTACAAGAATGTTATTACTAATGGTCTTGTCTTGGCCGAAGACGGGCAGAAGATGTCTAAGAGTCTAAAGAATTATCCTGACCCGATGATGGTTGTCGATAATTATGGCGCCGATGCTCTTCGTCTCTATCTTATGGCTAGCCCAGCGGTCCATGGTGAGGACCTTAATTTCTCTGAGAAGGGAGTGGGGGAGATTGGTCGCAAAATTGTGATGCGACTTTTGAATGTTCTTTCGTTCTATCAGATGTATGCTGACTCTAAAGTTTCGCAAGATTTTTCTTTTGATAAGGTTTCTAATGTTCTTGACCAGTGGATCCTGATTCGCCTTCAAGAGGCCATCTTGGCTGTAGGGGAGGCACTTGATCGTTATGAGATAGATCGAGCCGTTCGCCCGATTGATGATTTTATTGAGGACCTTTCTACTTGGTACCTCCGTCGCTCTCGTGATCGTTTCAAGGTTGAGGGAGATGACAAGAACCAAGTAATTATCGTTACCTGTTTTGTTTTGCAAGAGATAGCAAAGGTTTTAGCACCCCTCGCTCCTTTTACCGCGGAGATGATTTATCAAGAATTGAAGTCTGATCAAGATAAAGAGAGTGTGCATCTTACTATGTGGCCCAGCTTTGAATTTAAAGGTTCCCCATCTGACGATAATAAAAAAATTATTGATCTAATGGCTGAGACTCGCCGTTTGGTTTCTCTCGGTCTAGAAGCTCGTCAGTCACTCAAGATTAAGGTTCGTCAGCCTTTGGCCGAAGCCAAGATTAAGAGTGATATTCTGGCTGACAAGCAAGATTTTCAAGAATTAATAAAAGAGGAACTAAATGTGAAGAAGGTGAGCCTTGGTCAAGATATTGAGGACGAAGTCTGGTTGGACAAAGAATTAAGTAGTGACCTTCTGGCTGAGGGGACAATTCGCGAGTTGATTCGTCAGATTCAAGAAAGGCGTAAGAATCTCGGCCTTAGTCCAGATCAGAAAATTGAATTAGTAATTGAAGCCGATAATTCCGGACGAGAAATTTTGCGTCAATATGAGAATGATCTTAAGGTTGGGACCAACACTGAGAGATTAGACTACGCGATTGTTGGTGATGGTGAAGTGGTAGAGGCCAATGGGGCAAACTTCAAACTAAAGATTACTCAAGTTTAAGCTATGGCTCATTGCCGTTATCATACTGAGGGTTTAGTTGTCGGCCATATTGCTCAAGGTGAAGCCAACAGGCTCTATCAAGTCTTAACTCCAGACTTTGGTCTGATTCGTGTTCATGCTCAAGGGGTACGTCTTGAGAAATCGAAGTTACGTTATAATCTACAAAATTATCATTTTGCCGATATTGACTTGGTGCGGGGCAGAGAATATTGGCGTCTGGTCGGGGCAGAGAAGATAACTTCAGCTAATTTAACTCAGACTAATTTTTGTCGCAAGATTAGCTCTGTTCTCCTTAGGTTGATTCATGGCGAGGAAGCCAATAGATTCATTTTTTCTGATTTGTCCCAAGCTTGGGAGTTGTTGGCGAGTGAGCCGAGCAATCTCAAGCTTGAGGATTTAGAAATTTTTATTTTGGTTCGTCTTCTGTTTAATCTGGGCTATCTTGCTTTATCACCATTAACTTCTCCTCTTGTTTCTCTTGAGGAATTTTCCCTTCAGGATATATTTGCTATTGCGGACAAAAGAGTTTCGCTTATAAAAGTTATCAACTCTTCTCTCAACTCTAGTGGACTGTAAGGAGACGTGAGATTATGGTATTATTTTAAATATGAGTAACCCTGGTTCGTACGAAGAAGGGGACGACAGTTTAGAGCGTTTCCAACGTCGCTTGGGACGTAATGTTAAGGATCCTCTAACTTTACGGCCAACTCGTTTGCCACGAGGGACTTTTAACGTGAGGCGAGATTGGGCCGAGGAAAATTCTAATTCTTCTCCTCTCGCAACTTCTAAGGAGAAAGCTTCTAGTCATTGGGTCTTTAAATTTTTCTTAATTGCCCTTGTTTTCTTTTTGGCGACTTCGGCCGTAGCTTTTTATGTATTATTTTTTAGCACTAACATTGTCTCGGCCAATAATATTGATCTTGAGGTTAAGGGTCCGACCCAATTGCAATCTGGTGAAGAGCTGACCCTTGAGACAACCGTACGTAATCGCAATAAAGTCACTCTGCGTGATGTTAGTTTGACAATTACTTACCCACAAGGGACTGTTGATCCGCTAGAGGCGGGTAAAGATTTGCCTATTTGGCGAGAATCTCTCGTTGATCTTGATCCGGGTCAGAGTGTTGTGGTCGGGAGTCGCGCTATCATCTACGGAGCTCAGAACAGTAACCAACAAATGACTCTCAAGATTGAGTATCATATTCCTGATTCTAACGCTGTCTTTACCAAGGAACTTGTCTATCAGGTACTCATAGGTTCTGGTACTCTTGATCTCACCTATGACTTGCCAAGTGAGATAAATTCAGGCAAGAACTTTAGCTCTAAGCTTAAGATTACTTCTAATGCGAAGTCGGTTTTGCGTCAGGTGGCTCTCAAGATTGAGTATCCTTCTGGTTTCAATTTCCAGTCAGCTGATCCTGACCCTCTTACTGATAATAATATTTGGTATCTTGGCGATCTCGCTCCGGGAGCTAGTCGTAGCTTCGAGATAAACGGCAATCTCACTGGTCAGAGCGAGGAGATAAAGTCGTTTAAGGTTACTGTTGGTCTCGATAAAACTGGTGGGTCCGGCGATATTAGTACTGAGTATGGGAGTTTGTTTAAGACTATTGATCTTAAGAAGGACTTTGTTAGTGTTAGCCTTAATTTTAATAATAAGACATCTTTATCTCCTGGTGAACGTTTAGACGGTAGTATTAGTTGGAAGAATAATCTCTCTGACAGAGTTACGAATGGTTCTCTAGAGCTAGTTTTTTCTGGTGGGGCTGTCGACAATCGCTCCGTAGATAGTTCAACTGGTTTTTACAATTCGTTGACCAAGTCTATTATCTGGGATAAGAGCAATTTGCCAAGCTTGCGCTCGATGGACCCTGGCGAAGGGGGGAGCACCAACTTTAGTCTTGCCGTCCTTCCGCTCGAGCGTTTGCCTAGCGGGACTATCCCGCCTGTTGAATTGCAGCTTATTTTTAAGGGGACAAGAATTACCAGCGAACAACAGAGCGAGAGTATCGTCTCTGAGACCAAGAGTAGTTTTAAGATTGGAACTTTGGCTAAGTTTGTCGCCGGGGTAGCTTACTCGGTGGGTCCGTTTAGGAATACTGGCCCTCTGCCACCTAAGGTAGGAGAGGAGACCACTTACACTATTACGTGGTCTGCCTTCAACTCTAGTAACCAGATAAAGCAAGGCCGAGTTGTCGCTCAGATACCTCTCTATGTCAAATGGCTATCTGTTACCTCGCCTCTTGATGAAAAAGTTATTTATGATAGAAATAACAATGAGGTTATTTGGGATCTTGGGACTATCGAACCTGGGCGTGATAGCGATTTGCCTACCCGAGAGGCCTCTTTCCAAATTTCAATTACTCCTAGTTTGAGTCAGATTGGGAACACTGTTGAATTGGTTAAGGATATTAGTTTTGTTGGGACCGATGCTCTGACTGGCAACAAGATTAATCTTTCTGCCCCGAATCTCAACACTCGCTTGCTCGGTGACCCAAGTTATACTTATGGCCAAGAAAATGTGGTAGAGTAACAGGATTGCAAGATTAAGTTTTCTAGTAATAAATAATTTAAATGACAAACAAAGATAAGACCGAAGATAATTTAATGGAGAAGATAGTGTCGCTCTGTAAGCGACGCGGTTTTATTTTTCCTAGTTCGGAGATCTATGGGGGTTTTGCTGGCGTCTATGACTTCGGACCGATGGGGGTAGAATTAGAAAATAATCTTAAGGCTCATTGGTGGAAGTGGATGGTCCACAAGCGTCCAGACATTGTTGGTTTAGACTCTAGCATTTTTATGAGTCCTCGGATCTGGGAGGCCTCAGGCCATACTAAAGGTTTCTCTGACCCTCTAGCTGAGTGCAAGGAGTGCAATACTCGTCTTCGGGTTGACAAGGTCTTGAACGAGATTGGCGTGCTTGCCGACGAGAAGATGAGCGAAGAGGAGATTAATAAACTTTTTGACGAGAACAGAGACAAGATAAAGTGTCCCAATTGTGGTAAGCAGAATTTTACTAAGGCTAAGAAATTTAACCTGTTGGTCAAGTCTAATCTTGGTGATTTTACCGAAGCTAATTCTGATCCATCTTACTTGAGAGGGGAGACTTGTCAGGGTATTTATGTGAATTACAAGAATGTCTTAGATTCGAATCACTTGAAGTTGCCTTTTGGTATTGCGCAGATTGGTAAGGCCTTCCGCAATGAGATTGCACCTCGCCAATTTCTCTTTCGTACTCGGGAATTTGAACAAATGGAAATGCAGTATTTTACTAAGCCAGATGAAGAGATGATTGAATATGAGAAGTTGCGAGATTATCGTTGGCGAGCTGTCCTTGATCTTGGCCTACAAGAAAAGAATTTGCAGTGGAAGAAGCATGACAATTTAGTCTTTTATGCCAAAGAAGCCTACGATATAGAGTACAATTATCCGTGGGGCTTCGATGAGATGGAGGGTGTCCATGCTCGAGGCGATTATGACCTGACACAACATACTAAAGGTTCGGGCAAAGAATTGGTCTATCAAGATCCAGAGACGAACGAGAAATTTATCCCTCATATTATTGAGTCATCGATTGGTTTGGGGCGATTATTCCTCGCTATTCTTTGTGATGCTTATACTGAGGACGAAATTGGGGGCGAGACTCGAGTCTTTCTTAAACTTAAGCCAAGCTTGGCTCCAGTTAAGGTGGCCGTTTTTCCTTTGCTTAAAAATAAACCAGATTTGGTGGCCAAAGCGAGAGAAGTTTTTGCTTTACTTGCTGAAGAAATTAATCCCATCGCCTTCGATGATAATGGCAATATTGGTAAGCGTTATCGTCGCCAAGACGAGATTGGCACGCCTTATTGTGTGACTGTCGATTTCGATACCTTGGGCGAAGAGAACCCCGAACTTAAAGATACTGTCACCCTTCGTGATCGCGACACAGGCGAACAACACGACTCAAAATCTCTGAATTGGTAGAATTTCTTAAGACTAAGATTGTAAAATAAGGCCAAATGGAGGTCTCGCCTCCATGAATGAGATTTTTATTGTTTGACAGGCTGTAGCACAAATTGCTACAATATGGAGTATGAGAACAACTTTAAATATTTCGATGCCAGTGGCATTTAAAAAAAATGTTGACTTGGCTGTTAAAGAAGGTAATTATGCTTCGGTGAGCGAGTTTTTTCGTGATGCTGTTAGGGCTTTTGAAGAAGCCAAGCTTGTCAGGGATATCATGGAGAGCGAAAGAGAGTTTGCCATGGGTAAAGGCAAGAAACTACGCTCCTTGAGAGATCTAATGTAAATTTATGGAAATTGAATATTCTCCGAAATTCATGAAGCAATTCAAAAAATTGCCTAAAGAAGTGAAGCTGTCAGCTTTAAAATGCGAAAAATTATTTAGGAAAGACCCATTTGATCCAAAATTGAGAAGTCATAAATTACACGGATTAATGAAAGAATATTGGGCTTTTTCTATTTCTTATAATTATCGCATTGTTTTTTTTACTGATAATGATTTGGTCCGATTCCATACTATCGGTACTCACGACATTTATAAATAAGGTCTGGTGAGAGACAGGGAAATGATGTATAATCGCAATAGAGATGGAAGAAATTAGGAATATAAAACTAAATATTAGCACTGGGACCATTGTTAAGATTTTGGTTGTTTTGGCTGTGGCAATCGCAATTTACCTGCTTCGCGACCTTGTCTTGGTCTTACTGACTTCAGTCGTCATCGCCTCGGCTGTTAGCCCGGCCTCCAACTGGCTCGCTCGCTATAAGATTCCTCGAGTTTTCTCAGTTTTGGCTGTGTATGTTTTGTCTTTTAGTATTATTCTAGGTACTTTCTTCTTCTTCTTACCCCCTTTGTTTAAGGATTTTTCTGAAATTGTCTTTAAGATTCCTGAACAGCTAAATGATTTTGTAGCGAGCAATCCTTCATGGAATACAGTGATAAATCTCTTTGGTAATTTCTCTACTGAGTTATCGGTGCAGGATGTTATCAATGAAGGTTTTGCTGGTTTTGCTTTGCCGAATAATGTCTACGATTTAACTAAGTCAATTTTCTCTGGAGTCCTCAACTTTGTTCTTATTGTTGTTATCTCTTTTTATCTCGCTGTTCAGAAAAACGGGGTAGAGAATTTTCTCCGTGTTGTTATACCTAGGAAACAAGAGGATTATGTTATCGATCTTTGGCGTCGCACTGAGAAGAAGATCGGTCGATGGATGCAAGGCCAACTTCTCTTAGCCATTATTATTGGTCCTTTGGTTTTTCTCTCTTTGACTCTTTTCCAAATTGAACATGCTCTCACTTTAGCTATTGTTGCTTCGGTCTTTGAGATCATACCTTATTTTGGACCAGTTCTCGCCTCTGTTCCCGCTGTCTTGATCGGCTTCGGTAGTAGCTTTCCTCTTGGCTTAATTATTATGGGTCTCTATATAATTATCCAACAATTTGAGAACCACCTTCTCTACCCTTTGGTTGTTAAGAAGATCATCGGAGTTAATCCTCTGATTGTTATTATCTCGCTTATTGTTGGCTACAACCTTTTTGGTTTCTTAGGGATGATTATTTCTATCCCAATGGCTACCTTGCTAATGGAATTTGTAAATGATCTTGAGAAACGCAAGCACTCCAATGTCTAAGCCGTTTTATATCACCACTACTCTTCCTTATGTTAATGCTGAGCCCCATGTTGGTTTTGCAACAGAAATTATTCGTGCCGACATTATTGCTCGCCTTCATAGATTAAAGGGGGAGGAAGTTTTTTTCAATACTGGTGTCGATGAACATGGCCAGAAGATTGAGCGGAAGGCTGAAGAGCTAGGTCAAACTCCGCAATCTTATGTCGATGAGTGGGCTAAGAAGTTTCGAGATTTGATCACCCCTTTGGGTATTAGTGAAGATATAAATTTCGTTCGAACGACGGATTCTCGTCATATCGAAGTGGTTCAAGAATTCTGGCGACTCTGCGATAAAAATGGCTTTATTTATAAAAAAGTTTATCAAGTTAAGTATTGTGTTGGTTGCGAACTAGAGAAGACCGATTCAGAGCTAGAGGACGGTAAGTGCCCACTTCACCCAACTTACGATTTAGAATTGCGTGACGAAGAGAATTATTTCTTCAAGTTTTCGTCTTTTCAAGATAAGTTGTTGAATTTTTACGAAGCTAACCCTAGCTTTGTTTTGCCGGCAGAGCGCTATCACGAAATTAAGAAATTTGTCGAAGGGGGTTTGCAGGATTTTAGTATCTCTCGTCTAGCGAGCAAAATGTCTTGGGGCGTGCCTGTTCCTGATGAGGAGTCAAGCCTGCCTGCCGATAGGCAGGTGATGTATGTCTGGTTTGACGCCCTTGTTAATTATATCTCGGTTCTTGGTTGGCCCAAGGACGAAGCTAGATTTAAGAAGTGGTGGCTGGAGTCTGGAGGAGTTGTTCAGTATTGTGGCAAAGATAATCTTCGTCAGCAAACAGCGATGTGGCAAGCGATGTTAATGGCGGCTGGCTTGCCTAATTCGCAGAAGGTTATCGTCGAAGGTTTTATTACCGGGGCCGGAGGAGTTAAGATGAGCAAGAGCCTTGGCAATGTTATCAACCCTTTAGATGTTGTCGCTGAATATGGCACAGATGCTCTGCGTTATTATGTAGCGAGGGAGTTGAGCACTTTCGAAGACAGCCCTTTCACTCTAGAAATTTTCAAGGATGCTTATAATGCTAATTTGGCCAATGGTTTAGGTAATTTAGCTTCACGCATCTTAACTTTGTCTGAGAAATATCTGGACCAGTGCCCAGCTATTCCTGAGAAGACTATTCCCCTTGATTACTTCGAATTCTACGAGAATTTTGATATTAAGGGAGCGACGAATTATATCTGGAGCAAAATCCAAGATCTTGATAAAAAAATTCAAGATACCGAGCCATTCAAGGTAATTAAGATTGACGAAGAGAAGGGGAGAGAAATGATAAAAGAGCTGGTCTTAGATCTATATACTATTGCCCGCATGTTGAATCCGGTTATGCCCGAGACCAGTCTTAAATTAAAGGGTCTCATTAAGGACAACAAAAAACCCGAGAACCCACTCTTCTTGCGTAAAGACTAAAATGACTCCTAAATTTTTCGACGCTCACACTCATCTAAACATGCTTGACTCTGACCCTCGTTCGAGCGAGGCAAGTTGGCGTGAGGTAGGGAAGCGGACAATTGAAGAAGGAACCTGGTTTGTGAATGTTGGAGCAGATTTGGAGAGCTCTAAGTTGGCAATTGAACAAGCGGAATATTTTGCTGGTTGTTGCTTTCCCGACGAAGCCATAACGAAGATGGGGGCAACTGTCGGCCTTCATCCCACCGAAGATGTTAAAGAAGGTGATTTCGAAAAAATTGCTGAGCTGGCAAGAGACGACAAGGTTGTGGCTATTGGCGAATGTGGTCTTGAATATTATCGGATAGATAACGAAGAATTAAGGCAGAAACAACGCGAACTTTTTGTTAAGCATATTGAGCTCGCTTTAGAAGTGGGGAAGCCTTTAATGATTCATTGCCGAGCCAACGAAGATGGTGATGCTTATGAGGATGTCTTAAATATTCTAAAGAGTTACCGAGATAAGGTGGGGGAGAGATTAAAATTTAACATGCACTTCTTCACTGGCACTTGGGAAACTGCTAAGAAATTTATTGAGCTTGGGGGTTATCTCTCTTTCCCCGGGGTAATTACCTTCACCCACCAATACGACGAAATAGTTAAAAAGGCTCCTCTCGGTCGGATAATGTCTGAGACAGATGCCCCTTTTGCTACACCTGAGCCGTTCAGGGGCAAACGTAATGAGCCGGCTTATGTTGAATATGTGGCAAAGCGCATCTGTGAGCTCCGTCCCGAGCCCCAAGAAGCCGTCTACTCGGCACTTGTCCAAAATGCTTATGATTTCTTTGACATTTCGGAAAAGAGCTGATAATATAAGCCCTGTATGGCAAACGCCGAAGAAATGAAGATTTATGAGATTGGGTACCTTTTGGTGCCTTATTTACCGGCCGAAGAGGTGGCCAAAAATGTTGAGAAGTCTATTAAAGACAAGATTATTGCCGGTGGCGGAGAAATTACTAGCGAGATGGATCCTGTTATGACCCGTCTGGCCTATGTTATTACTATGGTCATTAACAATAAGCATACTAAGTTCTCTGATGGTTATTTTGGTGCTCTGCGCTTCAAGGCTTTGCCAGCTTTTGCTGCAACTTTTGAATCCGAATTAGCTAAGGATGATACAGTTATTCGTTCCCTTACTATCTCTCTTCCTAAGGGGTCTGAAAATATTGTTGTTTCTCGCCGCGCTCAAGCTCCTCGTCTTGCACCATCAGGTCGCGACGAGCAACCTTTCGAGATCGAACGTGTCATGCCAGCCAAAGAAGAGGAAAGGGAGGCCCTGACAACTGAAGAATTAGACAAAGAGATTGATAAATTAGTTGAGACGGACGCTTAAAATATGTATTTAAACAAAGTTTTTATTCTTGGTAATTTGACCCGTGATCCCGAGAAGAGATCTCTCCCCTCTGGAGCAGCGGTTGCTAGTTTTTCTCTGGCCACAACCCGAGTCTATAAGGATAAGAATGGCGTTAAGCAAGAAGATACTCAGTATCATAATATTGTAGCTTTTGGTCCCCAGGCGGAGACTATTGCTCAATATATGAAGAAGGGGAGCTCTATCTTGGTTGAGGGACGGATGCAAACTCGCAGTTGGGACGCCCCTGATGGTGCCAAAAAGTATCGCACGGAGATTATTGTTGATTCTTTCCAGTTTGGTCCTAAACGGCAGATTACTCCTGGATCTTATGAGGCTTCTGCTGGTGGAGAGGGAAGTGCTCCTAAGCCTGTCCAGTCCAAACAGGAGACTCCAGAGTTAGATACTATTCAGTATCCAACCGAAGAAATTAACGTTGAAGATATTCCTTTTTAAATTAATATGATGATAAAAAAACAAGTAACAAATAAACAGTGCCAATTTTGCACAAATAACGTAAAAGATATCGACTATAAGGATGTTGAGTTATTGAAGAATTATCTCGACACCCATATGCGTATCAGCAAGCATCGCCGTACTGGCATCTGTGCCAAGCACCAGAGAAGCCTTTCTCTCGCTATCAAGCGTGCTCGCTTTATGGCCCTGTTGCCTTTCTTGGCTGGTTAAAGTTATAAAAAACCAGAAGGATTTTTAGCTTACTCGCTCGGTGTATTCTCCCGTGTCAGTATTGATACGGAGAGTCTCTCCTTCGTTAATAAACATAGGGACGTTGAGGGTATAGCCGGTCTCTACTTTTACCTGCTTGACGCCACCTTGGACAGTATTACCCTTCACAGCGGGGGCTGCCTCGATAACTTTCAATTCTACTTTTATAGGTACTTCAATCCCGATAACTGCACCTTGGAAGGAGATAAGATCAACGAGAGAATTTTGTTTGACATAATTAATCTGATCGCCAACCTGTTCGGCGTCTAGTTTGAAGCGTTTGCTCGGATCATTTTCCTCACAGAACCAGTATTCACCTTTGGCTTCGTAGAGGTACTTTATTTTCCTCTTTTCAACCTCAGCCTCTTCAGCTTTCTCGCTTTGATGGAAGGAGTTTTCTATAACTTTGCCGGTAAGGAGATTTTTCATTTTTACAGCATTGACCGGCTTCCTTTGTTGTTTGCGGAAGACATGAGAGGAGATTACTTCGTGAGGGGCACCTTCATAGACAATAACCTTGCGTTGTTTTATTTCGTTGTATTCTAACATAATAAGTGGATATTAAAGGAAAAATGGATAATTATCAAGTTGTAGCCTGGCTTTCCAGACAAGATTATAAAAATGTCTGGCCGAGTCCGCCATAGCGGATGAGGAGAACCGAGGACTTTTTAGAAGATTGGTCTGGAAAGCTGGTGGTATCCTTTATTCTTCTTCGTCAGTGTTTGTACTTGTATTTTCACCGGACATTAGCGGTTTTATCTTTTCAATCAATTCAGCTTGAAGTTCTGGATTTTCACGGAGGTAGGTGCGAGCCGCATCATAACCTCGCCCTAGTTTTATCTCAGATTTTTTACCTCCTGGGGCATAAGAATAACTTGCTCCAGACTTATGGATAATGTCATATTTTTCTCCTAAGGCGAGAACCTCACCTTCGGGGGAGATACCTTCATTATATAGTAGGTCGAATTCGGCTTGGCGGAAGGGGGCTGCCACTTTGTTCTTCACCACTTTCACTCGGATTCGGCCACCCATTACTTCGTCGCCTTTCTTAATCTGAGCAATTCGCCTCACATCCATACGTACCGAAGAGTAGAACTTAAGGGCCTTGCCTCCAGGCGTAGTCTCAGGGTTACCAAACATTACCCCGATTTGCATACGGATCTGGTTGATAAAAATAACAACCGTCTTGCTTCGGTCGACAATTGAAGTCATCTTACGCAAGGCTTGAGACATGAGGCGAGCTTGCTTTCCGACATGGTAGTCGCCAACGTCGCCCTCGATCTCATCTTTTGGTGTTAGGGCTGCAACAGAGTCAATAACAACGACATCAATCTTGCCTGAACGTACGAGACTCTCGGCAATCTCCAACGCTTGTTCACCATAGTCTGGTTGGGAGATTAGCAATTCATCGATCTTCACTCCAAGGCGAGCTGAGTATTCGGGATCCATGGCGTGCTCGGCATCGATAAAAGCACAGATCCCACCCTTCTTTTGCGCCTCCGCTACAATATGTAGAGCGAGAGTTGTTTTACCTGAGGATTCTGGTCCATAAATTTCAATGATACGCCCGCGGGGGACACCACCAATACCGAGAGCCGAATCAAGAGCAAGAGAACCGGTGGGGATAGAATCAATTCCAATTCTCGGCTTGTCGCCCAGTTTCATTATTGACTCATCGCCGAATTTGCTTTGAATTGCCTTAATAGTATCTGCAATACTTGCCCCAATTTCTTTGCTCGCTTTTTGTTTCTTTGCCATATTATTTTATCCCGACAGAATCGTCGGGGTTATCTTTAAATGTTAATTGAACCTTTTTTTCTATTTTCCGTCCGAATTTATCTTGAGCCATTATTTCTAATAAATTATAACCACTAGCTAGGAGATAAGGTTCATTGAAGTTACCCTCCTCATCGGTAAAGATTTTTCGCCCATTAATAAAGATCTGACTAATTCTTTCGGCTTTTCCTTCTACCATCACCAAGTCTGTTTTTAGGCTCTCGCCGTCGGTCGGGGAGTTGAGGCTGATTTCCGGTCCGAGAGTGATGTCTTTAACTTTAAGGATAGAATAACCGACAACAAGCAAAACTACCGCTATGATAACAACGGGCCTTATGAGGAGGCGGCAATTTTTCCCTTGAGTTTCAATCATGATTCATCATCGTTACTTTCTTCTGTCGGATTATCTATATCCTCTGTTCCGTAGACTTCTCTGGCCTTCGCTCCGTCGCCAGCGCCAATAACTCCACGTTCTTCTAGCATGTCTAGGAGGCGAGCGGCTCTGGCATAGCCCACTTTAAGCTTGCGCTGGAGATAAGAGGCTGAGGCTTTTCCTGCTTCGAGTACGGCCATGCGGGCATCTTCGTAGAGGTCGTCATCAGCATCACTGCCAAACTCGTCGGTGAAGATGCTTTTACCACTTCCATTACCTCCACCATTCCCACTAATAGCTTCCTCAGCACTTAAGTTTAGGTCGCTTGGTAAGGCATCGGTATATTGTTCGGCGAGATAATTTACAACTTTCTTCACTTCTTCCTCGGTGATAAAGGCCGACTGGATACGGGCTGGTTTAGACATTTCGCCAGAGATATAGAGCATATCTCCCGCTCCTAAGAGTTTCTCTGCTCCGGTTGAGTCCAAGATAGTACGGGAGTCAATTTGCGAGGCTACTTGGAGAGCAATACGAGAAGGGATGTTGGCCTTAATTAGACCGGTAATAACTTCGACACTTGGTCGCTGGGTCGAGAGTATCAGGTGGATACCTACCGCTCGAGACATCTGAGCTAGGCGGACAATGGCTGCTTCAAGTTCGCGTGGGTAACTTGTCATAATATCAGCCAGCTCGTCGATAACGACGACAATATAAGGCATGCGTTCTACTTCGTCTTGATCGTTACCATCTTTATTTGTCGGTTTGTTTAAGACATTTTTGTGGTAAGACTGGATATCGCGCACCGCTTCAGCTTCTAGTATATCGTAACGACGATCCATTTCTTTGGCCAGCCAACGTAAGGCGGCAATTGCTTTTTTGGGCTCGGTAATTACTGGAGTTAGGAGGTGGGGGATCTTATTGTAGAGAGTTAGTTCTACGCGCTTAGGGTCAATCATGACGAAGCGCATTTGTTCTGGCGGGTTACGGTAGAGGAGGGAAGTGATAATAGCGTGGATAGTTACAGACTTACCCGAACCAGTGGCTCCCGCGATAAGCATGTGGGGTGCCTTTGCAATGTTAGAGTAGCGAGGAGCACCAGAGATGTCTCGACCCAGTGCAACATAGAGAGGGTGGTTGGACTCGTTGAATTCAGTTGTCGAGATAAGTGAGGGGAGACGAATAATCGCTTTTGTCTTGTTTGGGATTTCGATTCCCACCAGAGACTTCCCAGGGATAGGGGCTTCTATACGCAAGGGGTGGGCCGCGAGAGAAAGGGATAAATCATTTTGGAGAGCGACGATGCGCGAGAGTTTAACACCTTCGGCTGGCTTAAGAGCATAGCGAGTCACCGTTGGTCCAATAGAGACTTCGTCCATCTCTACAGTGATACCGAAGTTTGATAGAGTTCGTTTAATGATATTGGCGTTGGCTTTAATATCACCAGCGTTTGGTTTGCCACTGTCTTGCATTAGGAGAGAGAGTGGGGGCGGGACAAAGTCGCCGGCATTAGCTCGACGACCTAAGAAAGAGAGAGCTCCGAAGAGGCCAGATTCACCACTCTTAACCTTAATATCTTTGTCTGTTTTTTCTTCTTTTTTGTCAGGGTCAGATTTTGTTGATTCAGCTTCTTTTTGTTTGGTTGTTGTCTTGTCCGCGTCGTCTTCTGTTTCGCCATTTACTACAAGATCTTTCTCTTCTTCTTGGGCCTCATCTCTCTTGCTAAATAATTTTTTCCATAACGATAGACCTAAGATTTGTGGAGTGTCTAGGGCTACCAGTAGCGAGACTAAGATTATTGCACCTAAGAAAACAAGGCTAGCGTAATAGTCGAAGAAGTTCAGGAGAGGGGATGAGACCGTCGTTCCAATCAGACCGCCGGCTTCAGGTTTACTAATAATACTTAGGCCACCCAACGTCGCGACAAGGAAGAGGCCTCCACTAATCGCCTTGGTTGTTACTAGCCCTACTTTAATAGAACGCAGAAGAATAATTCCTAACCCTACAAGAAGGAAAGGTACTAGATAGAAGCCCCAACCGAAGAATTTGTCCAAAATTTGATAACTAGCTTGCCCGGCTCGGCCACCAATATCAAGACGAGCCAAGACGAAGAAGATTGCCGCTGCGAAAGCAAAGACGGCAATGATTGCTCTCTTTGTTTCACTTTTTAAATAATTAATACCGTCTTCTATCTCTTCGAGAGCAGAATCTTTCCGTGAGTTTCTTTTTTTATTATTTTGCTTTGCCATTACTCTTTATTATACACCTTCACACCCTTTTCCCGCCAGACCCCCTTATTTTAAGCCATATTGGACAAATAAAAACGAATGGTGTATAATAAAGGACAAATTAAAGACAAGGTAATTAAGGACAAAAGACCTATATGGACAATCAAAAAGACAACAACATTAAGGACTTTTCTATCCCAACTAACCCTATCCGTTGGGCTCGTTATGTTTCTCTAAAAGGAGGGAAATTAACGCAAGCCGTTTATCTTGTTACTTCTTTGCTCCCCGATAGCGAACCTCTCAAGTGGCGTCTAAGAGACATAGCTCTTGATATTCTATCAGACGTGTCTATGCTCCAGTCGTCCGACGATTTGATTGCCGGTTCGGTTACCGACGAGTCCAATAGCCAGCTCTCACCCCTCTTCAAGGTCACCGTCCTTGAAGCGGCGATAACAAAGATTGATCAACTTATTTCTTGGTTGGATGTGGCTTTGGCTGGCAATTTTTCTTCTGATTTGAATTTAGTTTTAGTTCGTCAAGAGTATGCCAATTTCAATAAAGTTCTTAAGGATAAGTCCGGACCACTGGTCTCAATAAACTTATCCACTTAAGTGAGGAGGATCTTCTTCCTCTTAACCCTTCACCCCTAACTCTTTCGTCGGGGGAGACTAAGAAAGTTCCCGAGGCTACATCTCAAGACTTGTCCTATAAAACAGATAAGAGACATATGTCACCAAAAGAGCAAAAAAGTGTCCCTTACCAGAAATTAAGTCACTTACCTCATAAGAGTCGTGAGGTGGCAAAAGACTCCAGACGCTCTTTAATCCTAAGCTTTTTGAAGGGTAGGGATTGGACATCTATCAAGGACATCTCTGAGGCAATTGGTGGTTGTAGCTCTAAGACTATCCAACGTGAACTCTCCGACCTTGTCCAACAAGGTGTCTTAAAGAAAAAAGGGGACCGTCGTTGGAGCCGTTATTTGCTGTCTTAAACTACGTATCCAACAAGACAATCTGATAAAAACGTCTGGCCGAGTCTGCCACGACAGACGAGGAGAACCGAGGACTTTTTAGAAGATTGTCTTGCTGGGGAAGTAATTCCTAACCTCTAAGCTTAGCTGGCAGGTGTGCCCACCATTGCTTTTTTAACCTCCTTCCAACCCCCGCCAGACCTTCGGCTCCCTTAAGGTCTGGCGGGCAAAAGTGTTGCTTTTTTAACCCTTTTGGTGTAATATTTAGGGGTTCATTCTCCGTTAAATTATAGTTATCCACAAACGGTTTTGCTTGCATTTTCTACTCGCTGTATAATGTCGGGTAAGGATCATTGACAATAAAATATTGATTTTGATTTTAGTTTTTAATTGTTTTACTTGGTCGAATAAATAAAACGCAAACGGCTAATCATTTCGTCTCCAACGGGTAATTAATAAATTTTTTTCTTATTACTTTCCCGTTGGTGTCGAGGTGTACGAGCCAACAAATTATTAGAGATTATAAGTTTAGTTATTATAAGTAAATTATAAAGTTTATGAAAAAAATTGTTTTAGCCTTGGGTCTCGTGATGGCTTTCGCCCTTGTGGGTGTGGCCAGTGCCGCGACCTTAGAGGAGCAGACTGCAGCCCTTCAGTTGCAGGTCAATGCTCTCTTGGCGCAAATTGCGACCTTGAGTGGCACTACTGCTGCTACTACCGGTTCTGTTCCTACTATCACTGCGAACCTAACTATTGGTTCTAAGGGTGATGAAGTTACCGCTCTCCAGATGTACTTGGAGGACGAGGATCTTCTTGTCATGCCTGTCGGTGTTGACTACGGTTACTTTGGTCCTTTGACCAAGTCTGCTGTTGTCGCTTGGCAAGCCGCTAACGGTGTCAGCCCAACTTCCGGTTACTTCGGTCCTATCAGCCGTGCAGCCCTAGACGCTATCCGTGTTGCTTCACCTATCGTTACTCCTGCTGGGGATCTTTGCCCAAATGGCATGACCTTAGCTAGCAACTGTACTGTCGCTCCTGCCGCTGCTGTAGATCTTTGCCCAAATGGCATGACCTTAGCTAGCAACTGTACTGCTGCTCCTGCCGCTGGTGGCACTGTCGGTTTGGATAACACTGATGGATCCATCACCTTTGCTGATGCCGCATATGTTTCTACTGGCGCTACCTTCAAGAAGGGCGAGACAAGAAACATTTACGACGTAAGATTGACAGCTACTGGTGGTAAAGTTGCCGTTAATCGTTTAGATGTTAAATTCTCTGAGAAGCCTTACCTTACCTTGAACAAATTAGTTCTTAAGGATTCAACTGGTATGGTAATTGCCGAGAAGATGCTTTCCAGTATGGCCGACGTTACTGAAGTAACAATTGGTTCTGATTATCGTGTCCGTTTTGACAACATCAATTATGTTGTTACTCCTGGCACAGATGCCACCCTTGTTATTTCCGCTACCTCGATGGCCTCGAGTGATAAGATTACCACTCAAACTGTTACCGTGAGCATCCCTGCTGGTGGTATTCGTACTATTAATGGGAAGGGTTACACTGAGACCAGTGGTGCTGCTATTACAGCTAAGACTTTCACTTTCTCTTCTACTGGGTCGGTAGCTGATCTAAACGCAACCATTAGCTCTGATAGTCCAGCCAAGAGAAATGTTACAACTAGTGCAACCACTGAGACTCCCGATGTTGTACTTGGTGTTTATAATCTTAAAGCTGTTAATTCTGGTGCTACAATGAGCAGTTTGTCTGTCTTGTTAAATAGTTCTACGGGTGTTGCTACTTCGACGTTACTCACAAATCTTCGTCTAGTTGATGCTAATGGTAGGGAATATGGTGCCAGTTCTTTGGCTGCTGGTAGCCAAACCTTCACCAACATGGCAATTAGATTGGAGAAAGATGTTTGGACTAAAGTAACTCTTAAGGCAACGATCAATGCTAATCAAAGCTTGACTGCTTCGACCACTCTTGATGTCTCAACTATCATTGCGAATGACGATAACGACAACACTATGACATTGACTAACGCTAGTGATGTCACTGCTTATGATGTTGTGTTCTCTACTGGAGCCCTTGATCTTGTGAGCTCATCTGTTGTTCCTGGTGAGGCGGTTTATGCCTACGGAACTTCTGCTGGTATCACTAACAAAAACGTAGATTTCGTCTTTGCTTTGAAAAACAATAGCAATAACGTATTGTACGCTTCTTCAACTTTGTCTCAGCTTATGGCTACCAGTTCTACTGGCTCTGCTACTGGGGCCACTGTTTCTTCTTCGACAATGCAAAGTTTATCTGTCACACCTGCTGATCCTGCTGCTGTTAGTGGTAATTATGCTATCAACCCAGGAGAGACTCGTACCTTTACTGTGAAAGGTCTCATCAGCAAGATTGCTGGTGCTACTCAGTACTCTGAGCTTAAGATAACTGGTATTAACTATAGTGGTTCAACTATCACTGCTGGTACTATCAACTTTGGTCTTGAGTCTTTGAGATACGGTTTGTCAATGTAATAATAACCACCTTGTGCTTTCGCTTAGCTTCGGCTAAACGATTGGGTTAACAAAAAACCGCCCTTCGGGGCGGTTTTTTGGTGTTTATGGTAATAATTTATTTTTGATAATGGCTAAAAACTTAAATTTAATTTATAATTTAGATACTTGTCCCGTTAGAAATTTTGAGAAATAAGGACATCTCTCGGGAAAAGAATTAAATATATAAAAAGGTCTAATGGTAATTATGAGTAATTAAATTTCTAATGGGATGGCAGAGGAATCAAGCGGAGGAGGAATAGAAGTCTTTTGGGCAATTGTTATTGTCTTAGTCTTGTTTACTATGTGGGTCCAAGGTGGGGGACCATCTCGGGCTAAGGACGAGGGTCTCTTCCGAGCCGAGAACGATTCATCTAGTATTGTTTCTTCTCAAACTTCCAACTCTACCTCTAACTCTAATCAGCCTAGCTCTGAGAGTCTCGGATTAATGGGGTCAGTCACCATTTATTTCTCTTCATTTTTCTTATATAATATATCTAATGCCTAGATTAGAAAGAATAGATGTTGGTGACAATGTCTATCATGTTCTCAATCGTGCTAATGCTCGGGCTCAAATTTTTGATACCGACAAAGATTACAAGCTTTTCGAAAGTATTCTTGAGGAAGCAGTAGAAAAATTCAAAATGCGTTTGTTGGCATATTGTCTAATGCCTAATCATTGGCACTTAGTTTTATACCCAAGAAATGATGGTGATCTAGCTCTCTTTATGAGTTGGCTTACCAATACTCATACTAGACGTTGGCACACCGAGAAGGGAACGGTAGGTGAAGGTCATCTCTATCAAGGCCGTTATAAGTCTTTTCTCTGCCAGGATGATGGTCACTTTTTAATTCTTGTTCGTTATGTTGAAAGAAATGCTAAAAAGGCAAAATTGGTCTTGAAGTCTGAGGATTGGCAATGGTCTAGTGTTTGGCGTAGAGAAAAAGGGACAGACAAACAGAAGAAAATATTGGCTACATGGCCAGTAATTTACCCAGAAAATTATCTTTCTTTGTTAGATCAAACTCAAACAGAGGAAGAGGAGGGGATGATAGAATTAGCAGTGCTTAAGAGCAACCCTTTTGGCTCTCTTGATTGGACAGAGGATACTGTAAAGAAGTTTAATTTAGAACAAACCTTGCGAAGAGTAGGGAGACCCAGAAAAGGGGGCTGACCCCATTTCTCCAAAATGTTTCTCTAACCAAAACGGAAGCCCCCGTACGGGGGCTTCCTCGGGGCTTCCTTGCGGAAACAAAATGTATCTTTAGTATAGATCCTTCTAAGAAAAAGTCAAGTATTATTTCTTAAAATCTTGGAATTGTTCTATAATTAACGAGCAGGAAAAGAATTAAATGTATAAAAAGGTCTAATGATAATTATGAGTAATTAAATTTCTAATGGGATGGCTGAATCATCAAGCGGAGGTAGTATGGAGGCATTTTGGGCGATAATTATCGTCATTGTTTTATTTACGATGTGGGTTCAGGGTGGGGGACCATCTCGAGCTAAGGACGAGGGCCTCTTTGTTGCCGAGAACGATTCGTCTAGTATTGTTTCTTCCCAAACTTCCAACTCGAGTCAATCTAATCCTAAGGTTGAGCCTACCGAACAACCTAGCACAGAGAGTGTCTACAAGGGTAAGATCCGCCTTCAGCGGGGAACAGCCGCTTCTACTTATCAGCCCAATCAGGAGTATATTGTTATTACTGCTTCGGGCAACAAGGAGCCTATTAATATTGGTGGCTGGGTCTTGAGTAACGGGCGGAGCGACAAGCTCTATGTCGTCTCTGGTAATACTGTCGCTGGTCAGTCTGTCTTTGTGCGAATCCCTGATTATGGAGTAGCCGTTTTCGATCCCTATAACCCATCTGGCAACAAGCAGGTTCCTCTTACCCTTAAGTCTGGCGAGCGAGCCATTATTACTACTGGCTCTCCACCTGTTTTTAGTAGTATCAAGATTAATACCAATTTCAAGCTCAATCGTTGTCTTGGCTATCTCGAGGATGAGAGTAGCTATCGAGCCTATCCTCGTCTAACTTATCGTTGCCCTTCTTCGAACGATGTTCCTGGTATCACTCGTCTCGACGATGTTTGCTATCGTTTTGCCCGATCTGTTCGTCCTTGCCATACCCCTAAGGATATTTATGTTAAGAATGAGGGCTATTGTCTCGATGGCAATTGCAAACTCACTTCTTATTGTCGTAATTTTATTACTCAGAACTACAGTTTTCGGTCTTGCTTCAACAACTATTCTCGCGACGACGACTTCGTCGGTCCCGAGTGGCGTGTCTTCCTTAATCGCACTTGGGAACTCTGGGAGGACCGCCGTGAGTCCATCTCCCTCTACGACTCTGCTGGCAAACTCGTCGACAAAATCTCCTATTAAAACCTTACGGAGGGCTACCCTCCGTAAGGTTGTTCTTGTGGTATAATAATTTAAATATGGAAAGGAAATTTAGTTTCTCTATTGATGAGTTTTATCACATATATAATAGGGGGACGGACAAAAGAATTATCTTTAAGGATGAAAAAGATTACCAAAGGTTTATAAATCTTCTCTATTTGTTGAACAATAAGGATCCATTAGAATATCGTCTCGTAACAAAAAAACTTAATCATTACGAGATCTTCAACTTTAAGCGTGGACCAAGGCTTGTCAGTATTGGGGCCTACTGTCTAATGCCTAACCATTTCCATTTATTAATAAAAGAAGAAACAGAGAATGGGATCTCAGCTTTTATGCTTAAGATCCTTACCGGTTACTCCATGTATTTTAATAAGAAATATAAAAGGACGGGCTCACTGTTCGAAGGACCTTTTAAGGCAACCCATTTGGATTCGGATGATTATTTGAAGTATATATATTCTTACATACACCTGAACCCCATTAAATTAATTGACTATGACTGGAAAGAGAAGGGGATAAGAAATATCGCGGAGGCTAAAGATTTCTTATCTAAGTATTCTCACTCTAGTTACTGGGATTCTTTAGGAGAAGGACGCCCCGAGAGAAAGATCTTGAATCCGGAGTCTTTCCCTGATTATTTTTTAGCGAAAGGAAGTTTTGAGGATGAAATAAATGATTGGTTAGAAATATCAAAGGAGTTTTAGCGTTGTACGGAGGGTAGCCCTCCGCAAAGAGGTTGGTGTGGTATAATAATAAAAGGGGATAAGTAAATGGTGCAGGGTGAATGTTTTTCTGTATAATAGAATAAATTATGAAGAGACAATTGAAGAAATGGTTGGGTGGGAAAAGGGCTGTCTGGGTGGCGGTCGCTATTTTTGTTTTGGGTGGGGTCATTTGGTGGACTAACGTTATTCCTATTCTGAATCACCGTTACCAGGTGTATAAGGTTCTCTCTGGCATTGAGAAACTGAAGCAAGCTTATCGTGAAGATACTTATGGTGGTGATACTCCGGAGGAAACTTTGGCCATGTTTATTGAGGCTTTCAAAGCGGAGGATCTAGACTTAGCGAGCAAATATTTTGTGATTGAGAAACAGGCTGAATACTTGGCCAAAATGGAGAATTGGGTGAAGTTGGGCAAAGGGGAGGAGATTACAAAGTCTTTAGAAAATTCTAAAATGCTAGGTGTTCTAAGAGAAGACAGTTTTGTCGCTGATATGGGGGAGGTTGATGAAAGTGGAAATATCCTTCATTCGGTTGAATTTCAATTGAACGAGTTTACGGACAAATGGAAACTAAACAATATGTAGGACGAATAATAATTTTGCTAGCGCTGGCTCTCTCGCCAGCGCTCGTTTTTGGTTATGACGATGAGAAGACTCATCCTCTTCTAACAAAGGAAGCGATAAAAGTTTTCGAAGCTAGTGAGGGCAAAAGCTTCGGTGAAGCAGAGAAGAACAGGATTATCCAAGGATCTAAAGACGAAGATGCTTCGCCTAGGTGGTTGCAGCACTTCTATGACCCTATTAATAATAGGGGATTGAATAAGGGTCAATTTGCCACCTCGAAACAGTGGGCTCGCGGGCAGAGTTCAGTGACGAATCATTACTCTTGGGACAATGCTATTTATGAATATACTTATGGCGACAAGGGAAGAGGTCTCTTGATGCTGGGGCATGCTATGCATCTCGTCCAAGACAAGTTTGTACCCGCTCATACTCGTGATGACGCTCACCCTGTTGCCGAGACTTATGAAGCTTACGCTAAAGATCAGACTTCTGTACCGAGTTCGAATTTAGTCTCTTTTGGTTCTCTTGATAACTACTTCGATTCAGCGGCAAATTTTTCTAATAATAATTTCTTTAGCGATGATACTATTTTAAAGTATTACGAAAATCCGAAAATAAAAAACCTAATTTCTGAAAAAAATAATGACGAAGTCGCCAATGTCTATGGTTATGGTGCCTATGGCAAATTAGTTTGGGTAAATAAGTGGTGGGATAATGATGGTACCATAAAAAATGAATATTCCCTTAAAGATACCGACAACAAAGTAATGGCCGACTATTGGTCAGTTTTGGCACCGAAGGCGGTGGGGTATAGTGCGGGTGTTATCAAATTATTTTTGGCTGAGGTTGAGAAAGAAAAGGAGAGTGGGGAGCTTAAGGAGGCACGAACTCCGTGGTGGGAGAAACTTATTATTGATGCCAAATTGAAGATTGACCAGATGCTTGCTTCTGTTAGCTTAGCAAATCAGACCCCCACAGTCCCGTCTCTTCCTAACCCCGTCGTTCCTAGCTCCACTTCTACCGCACCAGTGCTTGACCCTGTTGTTCCTGTTGTTGATCTACCGGCTTCACTTCCTAATAATTTAGACCTCAAGAAACTCGCTGAGTTAGAAACAAAGTTGAGACAATTGCGCGCACAGTTGGATGCTCTGGCCGAGGCTGATGAGGCTAGAGAGGAGGAAGTGATGCCAGTAATTCGCTCGGTCAATCAGGTGCTCTCTTCGGCCGGTGCCCCTCCTGTTGTAATTGAGGAGCCAATTATTGAAATCGTCGCCACGACCACAGCCACTTCGACGGCCACAACAACAGAAGAAGTGGCTCCACCCGAACCTCCTACTATTAGCTTAGAGATTGAGAGTTGTAATGATTCCCTCGCCACCGACTTCTGCCTTCTTGTCTCCACTAGCACCCTCTCTTTTTCTTGGGCATCTGCTCCTGCTGGGGAATATACTTACGACTTAATCAAATTAATTCAAGATCGTGATGAAGATGATCTTTGGGAGAGAGAAATTGTGGCTTCTACGACAGAGACCACTCTTGTTGCCGAGACAGGTTTCGATCTTGATGATTATCCTCTAGAATTTCGTTGGCAAGTTGAGATGAAGTTGGCGAGCACGAGCGAAGTTGTCGCTTCGAGTTCTATCCTCTCCACACTATTCCATCCGCGACCTTTAGTAATTAATGAGGTGGCTTGGTCTGGTATGTCGAGCACAACTCTTGATGTAGATGAGTGGCTTGAGCTTAGGAATTTTGTTGAGCAGGATATTGCCTTAGATAATTATTATTTGACTGATGTTGATAATACTTGGCGAATCAATTTGTCCGGTTTAATTTCTAGCGAAGGTTATTATCTGATCGAGCGGGGGAGCGAAGAGGTGGTTAGTAACCGCTCGGCAAACTTGGTTGCAAGCTGGGGGAGTGATCCGCTTCTCAAGACTTTCGACCCGGCTCGAGTTGGGGTCAAACTTTATCAGACGACAGACAGCGGTGAGCGACTTATCGACGAGACACTGGCCTGGGACAAAACGAGCTCTCCTTTTGGCACCATCGAGCGGAATTGGGAGAGTCGGAGTTCGGATGATCCATCAGCCTGGGAGGACAATCAAGAATGCTATCCTAGCGATGGGCCTTGCGCGTTAGATCGTGAGAGTAACGAGACATTTGGTACCCCGGGTGTAATTAATAAGGCGAGCATCCCGCGTCTGTGGTAGAATTTTAAACAAATGAAAAAAATATTTGCAACCCTTGTTCTTATCTGCCTTCCTTTATTAGCGGGAGCACAAATTAATATTAATACGGCAAGTTTGGCAGAATTAGACGATATTCCTTATGTAGGAGAAGCTATCGCTCGCAATATAGTAGAGTATCGAAATACTAACGGTCCGTTTAAGAAAATAGAAGATATAATTAACGTTAGTAGGATTGGTGATTCTACTTTTCTCAAAATGAAAGACTATATCACTGTTGGCTCTGATAGTCCTTCTTCTAGTAGCTCAGATAATTCTACCGATAATCAAATTGTAATTAATGATGACGATAACACTTTTGATTCAGACGATAACTCTTCTCATACGGGCGAGACAAGTCTAAGCGACTACTCAGCGGAATCTCTCAAAATTGGGGCGGGACGAGAGCGCCTAGCAACAGTGCGAACGCCGATTGTCTTTACTGCTTCATCTAATAAAAAAGGGAAAGAAAGTAATCTTTTTGTTTGGAGTTTTGGTGACGGGACAAGTGCTTATGGTGCTAAGGTCTATCACGCTTATCAATTTCCCGGTCGTTACAATGTGGTGCTAAATGGGACCATTGACCAACAAGAAGAAGCGGTAGCGAGAACAACTGTTCTGGTCGCTGAGGCCAAAGTAAAAATTACCAACCTTGATTCGCTGGCTGGTTTTGTTGAGATAAGTAACGAGAGTGACAAGGAACAGAATTTGAACGGCTGGATTTTGCAAGCGGAGGGGAAGAAGTATGTTTTTCCTATGGATACAATTATCAGCCCTAAGTCGGCGATAAAGATTCCTCTCGGAGTTGTCGGCTTTACCAATCAAGAAGTGAGAGGAATTACTTTAGCCTATCCCGATGGGGGAGTTGTCAGCAACCTCGCTCAGACCGAGGAAATAAATCAACAAAAAATAGCTGAGCTAAAGAAGCAATTGGTCAGAGTCAGACAGCAGATCGCCCAAAATTATCCTGAGACAACTATAGCGAAGAATCCTATTCCTAAAGAAGAGACCATTAAAGAAAAAGGGGACGATGTGGTAGTATTAGAAAAGAAAGTCGGTTGGTTGGGGAAAATAAAAAATGCAATATTTAAATAATAGTTTTTGGCGAATGATATTTGGTTTTATGGCGGTAATTGTGATTGCTCTTGGATTACTTTATCTAAGCCTTTATTATAATAAACAAGATTATAATACATCGACTGAGAATTACTTGGCCGGATCTGAGTCGGAAGGGAACGATTGACCTTCTCTAGATTTGTGCTAGACTAACAATAACCGTAGAAGGTGGTTCCAATAATTGGGTAAATCCTCCGGAGGTCGAAACACGGTTTTTTAGCCGTTTTATTTTTTTATAAAAATAAATAACGTATGGCAATTACTAAAGAAAAAAAAGTAGAAATAATCAGCAAGGTTGAGGATATTATCAAAAAAGGGAAATCTCTCGTTTTTGTAAATTTCCACGGTCTTACTGTCGCTGGAGTCAGCGAGCTTCGCCGTCTCTTACGGGAGAAGGGGATGGGTTATTATGTCGCCAAGAAGACCCTTATTCGCAAGGCTTTCTCCAATTCGAATATCGAGGGAGAGATGCCTGAACTCGATGGGGAAGTCGCTATTGCTTACCAGTCCGACAGCCTGGCGGGCAGTGAAGATGTTCTTGCTCCGATCAAAGAAGTTTACGACTTCCACAAGAAGAATACTGAGGTGACAAAAATTATTGGCGGTGTCTTCGAAGGTTCCTTCGCTCCCGCTGAGAAAATGTTGACTCTGGCCAAGATTCCTGCTCGTGAGGTCCTGTATGCTCAGTTCCTTAATGTTATCAATTCTCCAATTCAAGGCTTAGTTATTGGTCTTGATGCGATTGCGAAGAAGAAGGAAGAAGTAGCTAATTAATAGATTTTAATCATAATAATTATTATGGATGAAGAAAAAAAGGTAGTAGAAGTTCCTGCTAAGTTCAAGGCTCTTGTTGATCAAGTTGAGGCCATGACTGTCTTAGAACTTCATGAGTTAGTAAAATTGTTAGAAGAGAAATTTGGTGTCTCGGCTCAAGCGACAGTTGTCGCTGGTGGTGGCGCTGGAGATGGTGAAGCCGCTGAAGCTAAAGATAGTTTCGATGTAACCTTGACCGCCGTTGGTGACCAGAAGGTCCAGGTTATTAAGGCTATTAAAGATAAGCTCGGTCTTGGCTTGAAAGATGCCAAGGATCTTGTTGATGCCGCTCCTTCTCTCCTTAAGTCTGATGCTAAGAAAGACGAAGCTGATGAGCTTAAGGCTGCAATTGAGACCGCTGGCGGTACAGTAGAAATTAAATAAAGGAACTCGGATTGTTCAGCTAAACAACACAGAAAACCCCTCCAGCGAGGGGTTTTCTTACGCTCCGCGACGGCCATTTTGCCATAGTTCTTCGAACAAAGGATGGCAAAAACCAGCTGGCCGTGGCTCCGCGAGGTTGTTTAGCTGGACAACCCTCGTTTGACTAGAGGCCCAAAGCTTGATAGTTTAAAGGGTATGGAAATCTTACCAAAATTGTTCGGGAGCAAAGAGAAGGTCAAGTTGATGCGCCTCTTTTTGTTTAACTCTGACCTATATTTCTCTCTTGCTGATGTAACCAAACGAACAAAAATTAGTATCGGAGCTGCCAAGCGCGAAGTGTCTTTGCTTGAGGAGATCGGCTTCATCACGGTGAAGAAATTGGCTAGTGTTAAAACTGGTAGCAAAAAAGAAAAAAAGAAGAAGGCTCCGACAAAAAATAGTGTTTGGCAACTTAACCCTGATTTCTTCTTTGTTGAGCATTTGCGATCTGTCTTCAACGCTGATTTTTTGGCGGGGCGAGAAGACATGGCTGAACGTTTTAAGAATTGTGGCAAAGTAAAAATGGTTGTTTTGTCTGGCCTTTTTGTTCAAGATGGAGGAACACGAGCTGATATCTTGGTGGTAGGGGACGATCTTAGGCGAGTGGCGATTGAGAAGATTATTTCTATTATCGAATCGGAGATTGGGCGAGAGATAAATTATGCTATCTTGGATACTCGGGATTATCTCTTCCGTCTTACTTCTAGTGACCATTTTGTCAGGGATATCTTAGATTTCCCCCATAAGTGCCTAATTGACCGTCTAGCCTCTTAAAATAAGCTGTTTAAGGCATATTTTTCCCCAAAATTTGCTATTGGGGTAGTGAATTTTGGGGCGCTTTATGCTAAACTTAAACTTGTCTATTATTAAAAGGTCATTATTTATTATTAGTTAGTAATTTTTTAATTTTATGTTAATAGAAAGTTGGAGTCAGGCTCTATCCGCTTCTTTCCAAAATTTGGCAGGAGGGGTTATCGCTTTTGTTCCTAATATTATTATTGCCATCATTCTCTTTATTGTTGGTTGGGTTGTCGGTGAAGCTGTTGGTATGTGGATCGCCAAGTTGGTCCAAGCTCTCAAGGTCGACAAGATTCTTGAGAAACTCGATCTCCATGCTCTTATTCAGAGAGCTGGTTATAACTTGAATAGTGGTATCTTCCTCGGAACTTTAGTTAAGTGGTTTATTATTCTTGGTTTCTTAGTTGCCGCCCTTGATGTCTTGCAGTTGAATCAGGTTAATATCTTCTTACAGCAAGTTCTCGGTTATATTCCTCGTGTCATTATTGCGACTGTCATCTTGATCATCGCTGCTGTCTTGGCTGATGTCATGCAGAAGGTTGTTGTCGCTTCGGCTAAAGCGGCTTCTGTTTCTTCGGCTGAACTTTTTGGTGGTATCACCAAGTGGCTTATTTGGATCTTTGCTGTTGTTACTGCTCTTGAGCAGCTCGGGGTTATGGGACCTTTCCTTCAGATCTTTATGACTGGTATTGTTGCTACTATCACTATTGCTGTGGGTCTTTCCTTCGGCTTGGGTGGTAAGGATGCGGCTCAAAGTTTCATCACTAAGATTCGTGGTGAAATTTCTAACCGTAACTAATATCTTAATTTAGCTTTAGACTAAACACCGGCTTTGGGCTCTGCCCAAAGCCGGTGTTGCTTTTTATCTATTTTTATGTTATACTAAAAATAGATGAAGTACATTTAGAAGGCAGTTTTGTCTGGTGTACTTCCTGTTTGTTTTTCAAGAAGGAAGGAATTTGTTATGACTAAGACAGGAAAAAGGCCTATTAAGGGACGTCGTGTTTCTGAATTAACTTTTCCAAAGCCGCCTAAGAGATCTGACGAACAAGTTTCTGAAGAGGCGCGGGCGCTTCTCAAGTCTGCTTATGTGAAGAAAGTCCAGAGAGATCTTGCGGCTATCTTTGTGCAGATCGGGGAGGGAAAGATACCAATGGATGTTTTCTCCAGAGTGCGGAAGCACCAAAATCCATTTGAATAAACTTCCGGATTCGTTGCCTGGTGGTGCATACCACCGGGCTATTTTTATGCCTTAAAATAAGGGGGATAGGGGGGTTGACTCCTAACTCTTTTCGGGTATACTAGTACTTGTCAGTATGAATAGTAAAAAAACAGCCAAAACCAAGCGGAGGAAGTAGCTCAAGTTTTGAGTTTACCCCTAAACCCGCTTGAAAAAAGCGGTTTTTGTTTTCCGAAAAGATAGATACATTGTCAATTGAATGCCACCACTTACCCGATCTTCTCACGCAAGTGAGATTGGGGTCTTTAAGGTAATGGAGGTGGGTAGGTAGACCCCGCACCAGACGGTGCAGGGCAAAATTGTAATCACAGAAAAAAACAAAACGAAAACTTTATTCTGTCTTCAACAGAATAGAAAATGGTTTTCAAATTTCCTAATAGGAAATTAAGAGCACAGGGTGGATGCCTTGACTCTAAGTAGCGATGAAGGATGTGGCTTGGCTGCATTAAGCTTCGGGGAGGTGCCCAGCAACCTTTGATCCGGAGGTATCCGAATGGGGAAACCCTCTTACATAAACTGTAAGAACTTCGATTTTAAATTGGAGAGCAGACCCGGGGAATTGAAACATCTTAGTACCCGGAGGAAAAGAAACTAATAAGAATTCCCTTAGTAGCGGCGAGCGAAACGGGAACAGCCCAAACCTATGGTGCTTGCATCATGGGGGTTGTAAGGCGATGACGTAGTATTACTAGAAAAGTTACAAAATGTTAATTTAAACGAACTGGCTGGGAAGCCAGGCCATAGACGGTAAGAGCCCGGTAGTTGAAAGATTAAACATCTTTTTTGTCATTGTTCTTGAGTACCTCGAGGAACGACAGCCTTGAGGGAATCCGCCGGCACTAACCGGTAAGGCTAAATATACTTAGAGATCGATAGTGAACTAGTACCGTGAGGGAAAGGTGAAAAGTAGCCCGATGAGGGCGTTGAAATAATACCTGAAACCCTGTGCTTACAAGGAGTCGGAGCGGAGCAATCCGTGACGGCGTGCCTATTGAAGAATGAGCCAACGAGTTTATGCATGTTGCTTAGCTAAGCTGCTTAGGTAGTGAAGCTTAAGGGAAACCGAGTATGAAAGTGCGTTTTTCAGCTCTTAGTTTGTGAGATCGCTTTTGGTCTTACGAACTAAGCAAGCTGAAAGGTAGCATGCATAAGACCCGAAACCGGGTGAGCTTACCATGAGCAGGATGAACCCTGTCGAAAGACAGGAGGAGGTCCGAACCGTTTAGCCGTGCAATACTATCGGATGACTTGTGGTATGGAGTGAAAAGCTAATCGAACTCGGTAATAGCTGGTTCTCTCCGAAATATCTTTAGGGATAGCGTCTAGTGGACCCATTGGGGGTAGAGCACTGGAAGAGTTGAATAGGGAGCAATCTCGTCAACTCTATCAAACTCCGAATACCAATGATTATTACTAGGCAGTTAGACTACGGGCGCTAAGGTCCGTTGGTCAAAAGGGAAACAGCCCAGATCTCAATCTAAGGTCCCTAAATCTATGCTAAGTGTACTTAAGGAGGTAAGATTTCTCTGACAATGAGGATGTTGGCTTAGAAGCAGCCATCATTTAAAGAAAGCGTAACAGCTCACTCATCAAGAGATTTTGCGCCGCAGATTATCGGGACTCAAGCATAGTACCGAAGATGAGGATTCGTCCACTTTTGTGGGCGAGTGGTAGGAGAGTGTTTTCTGCCGCAGTGAAGCGCCAGCGCGAGCTAGGTGTGGAGCGCAGAGAAGTAAGAATGTTGGCACAAGTAACCGCAACCGTGGTGAGAGCCCACGGCGTCGAAAAACCAAGGTTTCCTTGGCAATGTTGATCAACCAAGGGTTAGTCGGGCCTAAGGCGATGGCGAAAGCCGGAGCCGATGGACACATGGTTAATATTCCATGACCTCGTTTAATTGCGATGGAATGACGGAGGACATAAGTTAGAGCGTATTATTGGATTTACGTGGTTAGTCTAAGCTAGGTGGTTTTGGTAAATCCGGATCACTGATTTAATTCAACTAGCGTGATCGACCAAATTCCTTCCTTCGGGTTGGGAAATTCTAGTGAAGAGCCTTCCAAGAAAAGTTTCTAAGCATAAGTTAAACGAGACCGTACCGCAAACCGACACAGGTGGTTAAGTCGAGAAGACTAAGACGAACGGGTGAGAGATCCTCAAGGAACTCGGCAAAAAAGCGGCCGTAAGTTAGCAATAAGGCCTGCCCCACTTAGTGGGGCCGCAGCTAAAGTATTCCTGGCGACTGTTTATCAAAAACACAGCTCCCTGCGAACTCGTAAGAGGATGTATAGGGGGTGACGCCTGACCAATGCCAGAAGGTCAAATAAGGGTGGTGATGTCGTAAGACTGAGCTGACTTTATAAGCCCTGGTGAATGTCGGCGATAACTATAATCGTCCTAAGGTAGCGTAATTCCTTGTCAGGTAAGTTCTGACGTGCACGAATGGCGTAACGACTGGGAAACTGTCTCGAGGATTTGCCCGGTGAAAATACAGTGGGGGTGAAGATGCCCTCTACCTGCAGTTAGACGAAAAGACCCCAGAAGCTTTACTATAGCTTGATATTGAGTATACGTTCGAACTGCGTAGCATAGGTGGGAGAGATTGAAGCGGTGATTTTGGTTACCGTGGACTCGTCAGTGAAATACCACTCTGTCCGTAGGTGTATTCTAACCTGTCGCGAAAAACGCGATGGAGACAGTATCTGGTGGGTAGTTTTATTGGGGCGATATCCTCCTAAAAAGTAACGGAGGAGTTTATTAAGGTCAGCTAGGCGCGAATGGAAACCGTGCCGATAGTGTAATGGCATAAGCTGGCTTGACTGCAAGACGTACGTGTCGAGCAGGTACGAAAGTAGAACATAGTGAACCGACGGTCCGTATTAGACGCGGCCGGAGATTAACGGATAAAAGCTACTCTGGGGATAACAGGCTAGTTGTGCCCAAGCGTCCATAGCGACGGCACAGTTCGGCACCTCGATGTCGGCTCATCTTATCCTGGG
>Ga0265297_10000210_pt1 | contig 194737 bp, 178 predicted proteins | sample Munlanlwell13791_FD_192502 | JGI IMG/M metagenome (GOLD analysis project Ga0265297, IMG submission 192502) | Leachate microbial communities from a municipal landfill in Southern Ontario, Canada - Leachate well 137-91 | ecosystem: Engineered > Solid waste > Landfill > Unclassified | place... | reverse complement strand
CTATGAGGACGACCAACTGAACCCGGCGATCGATGGCGACATCATCGTATGGACGGACTGCCGTAAAGAAATCTATGAGGACAACGATATCTACGGATATAATCTATCTTCCGGTATTGAGTTCCCCATCTGCACCGATTCTTACTGCCAATCGAGCCCAGCAATTTCCGGCAACATTGTAGTGTGGAAGGAGAATTGCAACAACTACTGGTATGCAACCGATATCTACGGCTGCAATCTATCCACCGCCACCAAGTTCCCCATATGTCTCAACACGTCTGGCCAAGCACTACCCGCCATTTCAGGAAACACGGTGGTCTGGCAGGATAAGCGTAACAGAAACTGGGACATCTACGGCGCACTACTGACGTTTGATAATCCGTAGACTAACTGAAAAAGAGCCCTGGGAGAGATTCTTCTAGTTGATTTATTGGTGTTATCCCCGGGTGACGAGGGCTTAGATGCTAACAATGTGTCTTACGTTTCTTGATGCCAGCCCGTCCCGTCTCGGCGCAGAACGCCAGCACCACGGGGACGGTGAGCATGGCCTCGGCGGCGGGGTTTATAGATGACAACGTCTCCGCCAGCTTCCGCTTGGTCTCACGATCCTTGACCAGTATCCATCGCACGCACTGCGTGTTGGCCCAGGACGGCGCCCATCGCGCCGCCTCTAATATCGTCTCAAGGTCTTTATCGCTGACGGGATCGGCTTTGTATTTGCGAATGCTCCGCCGTCCTTTTACCGCATCCATCAATTCCATGTGAGGCACCTTCCTTTTATAGATTCACCGGCAAATTATAACCAATTCGAATCGGATTTTTAAACCCGCCAAAACAGAGTTGACATTGTTTGCGTATTGCAAGGTTCAGAAACATATTGGACTCACGGAGCTATAAAAACAGGGGATCCGAATGAAACGCTTTATAAGAAGATTACTATAAACCCTAGACAAACTCGGTTCCTTCAACCATTAATATATGAAATACCTAACCTAGGAAAACAACCAAAAACCTCACCGCAGGATCGAGGAGTTGCGACCGCCATATTATATATAGGTATCTTCTATACCCCTATTGACACAATATTTTGGATACCCTAAAATACTTTTTAAAGGCATCAAGGAGGTTAATAAAATGAAAAAGGCATTGATTTCAAAGAGGTCACTTATTTCCTTATTGGCGATCACTTTCGTTATCTCTATAGCTGTAGCAGGTTCCTCTTTTGCTACAGACAGGGAACCATTTACTCCTTCGGATTCGGCGCAGGGAATTTGGGGAATAGCTTCTCAAGCAGAAGACCTCATGGGACTTTCAGGAACTGACGAAGGGACCGCTGCGCTGGTAGAGAGTGCATCGGATACGGACGGTCAGGCAGGATGCGATTGTTCGTCCGTGTCAGAGGCGGCGCCGCCGGAAATCGACGACCCGATAAGCGACGCGGAACTCCGGGACTTGAAGTCTGTCGCCAGCCAAGAGGGTATATCGCTTCAGGAGGCTATCGATCGGTATGCCTGGAACGACAACTTCGCCCTGGCGGTTGCCAGGATCCGCGGAGCTTGTCCCGAAGCCTTTGCTGATGCGGCGATCGTAGGCGCTGATCGCGCGTGGATCGCTTTCAAGGGCGGCGCTCCCAAGGAAGCGCTCGATATTATCGACATCTTCACCGGTAGCCACAGCAGCGTTTCGGTCGAAGTGCGCACCGGCTCGTGCTTCACCGAGACGGAACTGCAAAGTGCGATTGAAGCAGTCCACTATGCGGTATTGGAGTCGCCTGACGTGCTTGATGCCTCAACCTGGTTCGACACCGAGACAGGCCAGATAACAACAACTGTTGTACTTGAGAGAACAGCTTCCGCTTCGGTTCTCGATGATCTCGGGGCCGTCGCCGAAAAGGCCCTCACCGATGCGACCAGGGCGGATATTCTCAACTGCATTACCACCTCCGTGGTACGCTCAAATGTTCAGGTTATAAGCGGTACCGCTAGCAGCACAGAGCATCTGGGCGGCGAAGCCCTTTCTGATTGTACGTCAGGATTCGGGACGATGTCATATGGGGTGAGAGGCATTTGTACCGCCGGACACTGCTCTAACTCTCAAACTGACGACGGCCAGAATCTGACTTTTCAGGCAGAGTATCAAGGCGTTTACGGAGACTTCCAGTGGCATACGGGGCCCCAGAACGAAACTGACGACTTCTACGCGGGCAGCAGTTCAACACTCGAAACAGACAGGCGCGATGTCTCATGGTCCGGATCTCCAACCGTTGGGCAGACTCTTTGTCGGAACGGTAAGACAACATACCAGAGCTGTCAGCAAGTGCGGAAGCTCAACGTCTGCAACGGAGACGTGTGCAATCTCGTACAAATGGGGGAGAATCACATTTCTGGCGGCGATAGCGGCGGACCTGTGTATTGGGGCAATACGGACTATGGTCTCAATAGGGGATGGATGGCCGACCCATTCTGGCCGTTTCTTAGAGAAGTTTTTTCACGAACTGATAAGATGTGGTACGCTTTAGGAATTCAAGTCGCCACGAACTAAAAATCGGAGGACTCGGCCGGATGCGGTAAGTTTCAGGATTTTTAACAAGGGGCAAGCCACCACGCTTGCCCCTTACAATTAGACGCCGCGGCAAGGTGCAGCCAACCAAAGGAGGGAGTTCTTATGACTAACGAATCCGGTTTAAGAAGGTTCTTATCCGGCCGTCCAAGACACATAAAAATTCTAGTTGCGTTGCTCGTGTTTGCAGTTGTGCTTGGGGTAACAGTTTTCGCGGCATGGCAGCTCCTCGGCGGCGTCTGGCGCGGCGAAGTGAGTATAATGGAGGCATCGCTGATTTCCCCGGACAGGCTGGTACTTTTTGTTTCCTCCTGCCAAGGCGACCCGGAAGTAACGCTGTTGCATGAGACGGACGTCGACGTACAGGTTAAAGTGATCGCCTCCTCAACTCCCCTGAAAGGCGGCCTTAGTTGCCAGGATTCCATCGAAGTCCAGCTTCAACAGCCATTCGGAGATCGGGTCCTCATTGACATGCACAAAGGGCAATTAGTGAACGTCAGCATAGTCTACTGACAATCGGCACAAAAGGTGTATCAGCCGGAACCTCATCTGACAGTCAAGACCTCTCGGAGAGCATTATCCGTCGGCTGTAATTGATTCGGCATCCCGTCATCAATCGGACGCAGCCTCAATCGACGATATGTGATGGGGGAACCGTTACAGCTCCCCCGGAAAGTGTAGCCCATTAAACATTATAGCTTCCATTGTTCAGCCACATACCGTCCAGGTCTAGGCACCAGATCCGATAGTCGCTTCGCACATATATTTATTAGGTAGTAAAAATGAGAATGCTAATAATATCAAATGCAGGCTGGATTTAGAAGTAATACTCTGGCATATTCGCACAGTTTACTAGGTTACAGGACACCAGCGCTTTAAGCTTGAATACTGGTCACGCCAACTCTGTAAGTGGTACAGCTATTAGGAGTAGATACACTGAGAGTATACTCTCTGGATAGGCCGAGTGTAACGTAGGACTTCATCGTAGATTTACAATAGAGGCATTGTGATGGTTTATCGTCTACAATATGACCAAGACTATATAATTCTTTTCCACATTTTCCACAAAAAACGACTCTCTCGCCCATAACATACCTCCAATAAATTCAAGGGGACACTTTTTAAAGTAATAAAATACAACGCAAGATAAATATATATACTAATATATTAAATTTGTCAAGCCCATCAGGTTTTATAAGAGGACGACCATAAACTGGTAAATTGGATATTAGACTCTATTTGGAAACGTTCGAACTCCCTTTGCTTGAGGGTGGAACTTCTCCGGGCTGATCCACTCTGGAAAGCATGTTATTGCTTTGTATAAATGCTATTGTGTTGTTGAATTGACAATAATATGAAACCGGTATAGAATTTCAACTTCACAGTGTGGAATTAGTGCATAGAATCTGAACATTGCTGCCATGAAATATCGCAGATACGATGAATAGCAGGAGGTAGACATGAACAAAATAAAAGTGACAAAGCAGGAGGCGGAGAAACTGCTGGCTGATTGCACTGAGGATTATGCATTCTGGTGCAGCGATGGACGGATTTTCAGGAGCATGAGGGATTTAGCTGATGGCCTGGCCAATATGTCAGATGAGACCTTTGTCTATCATGCAAATGAGGAGAAGCATGACTTCAGCAACTGGCTTAGAGATGTCATCGATGATGAGAAGCTAGCCAAAGAACTGGAAAACTCTATAACCCGTCAGACAGCAGCAAGAAGGGTAAAAGAAAGAGTATCTATTTTAAACACGAAGCTATAATATTTCTCTCGGCAATAGAGAAGAAGGAGAACCCCATGTGCTTAAAGAAAATCTTCGGTTCATGTTGTAAGAAAAAGAATCAACCTGCCGACAAATCTGCTGAGCCTGCAAAGAAATAATAGCAGCGCTCTTTTTAAGCAGCTTTCAGAATGCACTCATCTCCATGAAACACTCAAGGCCTCTAGGTTTCATCGATTCAAAGGCTATCCTATTTCGTTGTTTGAACCTCTGCCACTTGGGATATCCCAATAGAATTTGAACACTCACTAATTTTGTTGAGTCTATTGCTGCAGAAGAATTCATAAAGGAAAATGGATTCTTCTTCTCTGGAGAACCCCCTGCTGCATACGGTCTCCATTATTTATCCCGGAGGATTGCCTGAAATGAGCCTGAAATTATGGCTGATTCGGCTGTTCATATAGCTGCGGATATGGGATTTAGTCTAAATTAGTCAATTAGCCAAAAAAAGAATTCAGTCAAAAAGGAGTCTGGAAATTCAGCCAGAAATCGCCCCTATAATACCAGCCTAATATCGGTTGTGGCTGGCCCCTGATTTCAAGTATTATCAAAAATGCCAACCTCGCCGGGCCGGGAATCAAACTATCCTATTCTCCGAATGTTGTAACGAAACGAGATCCGCAACCAATAAATAGTTTAAAGTCAATGAATGGAAGCCTGGACATGGTTGTATCCAGCTTTTTGGCTGGATATGGTGATGGAAAAAACAGGCTATGTTGGAAAGGTTGACTAGAGAAGCTATTCCTGAGAGATCTCCCTCAGGGTGCATGGGAAAATTTCAGAGTATAAGGATACACAGCTTTACTAATGCGTTCACCAGCATAAAGAGAGGGTAGTTCCGAATCTGCGATTGGTGAATAATACCGCCACCCCAACCCACTATGTCCGACGTTACAGCGGTAGTGTTCAAGTTCATTCACACAGAGTATGGCATAATTTTGGAGAGTATCGCCATTATCTTCATGCACGGGTTTTCTATGATGCGGATGCCGAGCGCCGTAGCCTACTCGATCTCTGTTAGAAAAAACCAAACCTTTGCCACGGTTAGCGCAGAGTCCTCTTCGCCTTTGCCAGGCATCCTGAATGATACCACTCGGAAATGTCATGTGATACCTTCTTACTCAAATCATCCGTGCCCGGATTATAAACCGTCTAACCGATTCATATCGAGTAATATTTATTGTAGATCATTTATTGCAAACACAAATATAATATGCTATATTATCATTGCATCTACTATAATAGTGAGAGGATACAACTAGCATGCCGGTTTGCCCTTTCTGCTATTCAAAAAAAATGCGCAAGTACGGTATTTATCGCTACGCCGATACAGTAAGGCAAAAGTGGCGCTGTGAGCAGTGCGCGGGTGTCACCGCCTATCCGCTATCCCGCAAACCAAAACGTAGGCCCAGACGACTTAGATAATCTACGAAACCGTATGAAATACTCCTTTCGTTGCTGAAAAGGAAGGGGATTCAACTTAGTAACAGGTTTTGGAGATGTTGTTTGAACAGATCCTTAACACGGAAACCAGGCATGGAATGATAAATGGGAGGCAAACTATGAAGATGACAAAACATGACCTCATCAAAGTTAACGATACAATCGCGCCGACAAGGGAGTGCTTGCCTAGACGGGATAATTTCGTAGCTAATTCCGGATCGCCCAGCTTTGAGGGCAGAGGGCTTGATTGGGAAGCAAATACTCTACCACTGAGTTACACCCGCGGACGAATTGTATTTTATTACCAAAGCGGAGACATGTAAAGACGGCTTCGATCTCATCACAATGGCGATTCCCTTTTAAATAGCCGTATGTTAAAATATAAACATAATAAGTATGTAACCCTCATCTATATCTGGAGGGAGAGATGTCCAGCAGATTCGAAAAATTTACCGAGAGAGCCAGAAAGGTCTTAACCCTCTCCCAGGAGGAAGCGCAGCGCTTTAACCATAACTACATCGGCACGGAGCACATACTGCTCGGCCTGGTTAGAGAGGGAGACGGCGTGGCCGCGAAAGTCCTCGTTAGCCTGGGCCTGGAATTGGATCGCGTTCGGCAGGCTGTTGAATCGTCGATGGGAAAAGGCGAACGGACCGTCTCGGGAGAGGTCGGACTTACGCCAAGGGCCAAGCGCGTCATAGAGCTGGCCGTGGACGAGGCCAGGCGGCTGCATCATAACTACATCGGCACCGAGCATCTCCTTCTTGGATTGTTACGCGAGGGCGAAGGAATAGCGGCAAGCGCTCTTGAAGGATTGGGCGTGACTCTGGAGAAGGCGCGGGCTGAGACCGTGCGCCTTCTCAGCCAGAACATGCCGCAGCAGTCGCAGGCCGGCTCGCCGCGCACGGCAACAAGAACCCCCACACTGGACCAGCTCAGCGTTGACCTGACGGCGGCGGCCAGAGCGGATAAACTCGACCCCATCATCGGGCGCGACAAGGAGATAGAGCGCGTCATACAGATACTGAGCAGGCGCACCAAGAACAACCCCTGTCTCATCGGCGAGCCGGGCGTGGGTAAGACCGCGATAGTTGAGGGTCTAGCCCATCGCATCGCCAACAACGAGGTGCCGGCCACGCTACGCGACAGGCGACTGCTGGCGCTCGACATCGGTTCGCTGGTGGCGGGAACCAAATACCGCGGCGAGTTCGAGGAACGCCTGAAGAAGGTCATCGAAGAGATAAAGACCTCCGGCAACTGCACCCTGTTCATCGACGAGATACATACGATAGTGGGCGCCGGAGCGGCCGAGGGCGCCATCGACGCCTCCAGCATACTCAAACCCCCGCTGGCGCGCGGCGAACTGCAGTGCATCGGCGCCACCACGGCCGACGATTACAGGAAGCACCTAGAGAAGGATGCCGCCCTCGAGCGCAGGTTCCAGCCAGTAAAGGTTGAAGAGCCGACGGTCGAGGAAACGATAAAGATATTACAGGGGATTAAATCCCGTTATGAAGACCATCACCAGCTTATCATCAGCGATGAGGCGCTACACGCCGCGGCCACGCTGGCGGCCAGATACATACCGGACCGGCATCTCCCCGATAAGGGGATAGACCTTATCGACGAAGCCGCCTCAAGGGTGCGGATAAAGAATTTCAACACGCCGACGACATTTAAAGAGACGCTTAAAGATCTCGACGCGGCGCGCCAGGATAAGGAATCGGCCATCGCCTCACAGCTTTATGATAAGGCTGCCGAGTTGCGCTCCCGCGAGCTAGATCTAACCGAAAAGCTGAGCTCGATTCAGAGCGAATGGGAACAGGAACAGGAAGCGAAGGAAAAGCCAGTGGTCACCGAGGACGACATCGCCGAGGTGGTCTGCATGTGGACCGGCATACCCGTGACGCGCATGGCCAAGGACGAGACCACCAGACTCCTGCAGATGGAGGAAGTTCTGCACCAGCGCATCGTAGGTCAGGACGAAGCGATCACGGCTATAGCCAAATCCGTGCGCCGCGCCAGGGCCGGGCTCAAGGACCCGCGCCGCCCCATCGGCAGCTTCATCTTCCTCGGCCCCACCGGAGTGGGTAAGACAGAGCTGGTGCGGGTGCTGTCCGAGTTCATGTTCGGCAGCCAGGACGCGTTGATAAGACTCGATATGTCCGAGTTCATGGAGAAGCACGCCGTGGCACGGCTCACAGGAGCGCCTCCGGGCTATGTAGGCTATGAAGAAGGCGGACAGCTCACCGAAGCGGTTCGGCGCAAAGGCTACTCCGCCATACTGCTCGACGAGATCGAGAAGGCGCACCCGGACGTTTTCAATGTCCTTTTACAGATACTCGACGATGGCCACCTCACCGACGCCAAGGGCAGGCGCGTCGATTTCCGCAACACGATAATCGTCATGACCAGCAATATCGGAGCCGAGCTTATACGGCGCGATTCGACGCTGGGATTCTCCACAAAGTCAGATGAGGCCAAGACCCAGTCGCAATCGTACAAGCGCATGAAGGACAAGGTGCTGGAGGAGATGAAACGCTTCTTCCGCCCCGAGTTCCTCAACCGCATCGACGGGAGCATAGTATTCCACGCCCTGAGCAAAGAGCACATCAATCAGATCGTGGACCTCATGCTGAAGGACGTGCAGAAAGAGCTTATAGATAAGGGCATGAAGCTCGAGACCACCGACGCAGCCAGGAACCTCCTGGGGGAAAAAGGCTTCGACCCTGTTTTCGGGGCGCGCCCGCTGCGCCGCGTTATCCAGGACCTCGTTGAGGACCCGCTCTCGGAGCAGCTGCTGCGCGGCGAGTTCTGCCCGGGCGACACTATAGTTCTCGATGCCGATGACGGCAGGATAGTTAGCCGCACGCTGGAGCCGGCGAAGTCAGCGACGTAAACGTCAAACGACAAATATTTGAACGCTAAGCCCTGGGACGATGAATCCCGGGGCTTTTTTTTGACCTCTCGATTAGACGGTACCCCGTAGAGACGCAACATATTGCGTCTCCGCATATTCACCCCCTCTTGCAAAGGGGGCCAAGGGGGATTTAGATTAGAGATATTTAATCACAAGATCGATGCGCCGTTTTCCCATGCGGCAAACGTTGACCGAATCTACCTCATGCTTTATACTATGCCTCATAGTGGTAACTGCCATTACCCCTGCCATTCGACGACTCCGCATCATCTTTTGAGCAAGTTGCTTGTTATTGAGGGAAGTAAATTTGTGCTTACAGGGCAGACATTCAACATACCTGACAGGAGACAAGCCATGAGGAAATCATTAGTCCGTTTAATCATCTGCGCGATATGCGCGCTTACCATCGCGTTACCAGTTACAGGCTGCGGCGATTCCTCCCCCGGCGGTATCAGCTTCCCCGACCCCAACCTTGAGGCCGCCATCCGCGAGGCGATAGACAAGCCCAGCGGCCCCATCAATGCTTCAGACCTCGAAGGATTGTATTCACTCAATGCCAGAGATATGAGCATCGCAGATATTACCGGCATTGAGTATTGCACCAAATTAGAAGGAATAGACCTTCGCTATAATAATATAGTAGATGTCTCTCCGCTAGCAAATCTCACAAACTTGGATATGTTATTGCTTAGCGGAAATCAAATAAGCGATATTGCACCGCTGGAAAACCTCACTGGTCTTACCTGGCTATCCATTTCATATAACAACAATTTTAGTGAAATATCCGCACTGTCTAACCTGGCAAATCTGGAGGTTCTAAACATCGGAGGTAACCAGATAACCGATATTTCTCCCCTGTCCAACCTTATGCATCTTGATGAGTTATCACTGGACTGTAATCAGATAACCAGCATAGAGCCTCTGATTAAGAATACCGGACTCTCTTCCGGCGACAGTGTTAATATTAGGGATAACCCGCTTGACGAAGATTCTCTGAATACATACATTCCTCAGCTGGGAGCAAGGGGTGTGGAGGTTACTTTCGATGAAAACTAAACTTATTTACCTTGTCTTAGCGTTGTGCCTGATTCTGCCGGCCGCGCTCGCAACAGGCTGCGGCGACTCCTCCCCCGGCGGTATCAGCTTCCCCGACCCCAACCTTGAGGCCGCCATCCGCGAGGCCATAGACAAGCCCAGCGGAGAAATAAATCAATCCGACCTTGAAGGACTGACGGAGCTAGACACAGTATCAACTTTCCAACACATTACCGACCTCACAGGCCTTGAACATTGCATCAATCTAGAAGTGCTCGATCTCGATAATGAAGAAATAAGTGATCTATCCCCTATCGCGGGACTCACAAATCTAACCGTCCTGAATATTAGCTGGAATAAATTGAGCGATATCTCCCCCATCTCGGGTTTGGTCAACTTGGAAACCTTAAATCTCGACGCAAATTCCGGGATTAGCAACATAGCTACACTATCAAACCTCACCAACTTGACCCACCTAAGCATTGGCGGAAGCTGGGGTGATATGATTAGCGATATTTCACCACTCGCAGGATTAACCAAATTGACCACATTGGTTCTTTCCTACAATGAAATTACTGATATCTCGCCGCTTTCAGGCCTGACTGGATTGACGTCGTTAGACTTGTCTGGAAATGAGATAAATGACATCGAAGTTCTCTCAAACCTTGTTAATCTCAGAGAGTTAATCCTTTACAGAAATAAAATAAGTGACTTTTCATCACTTTCCTCTCTTGCCAATCTTACATATTTGGACCTCGGGGCCAACGGCATAGATGACGTCTCATTACTATCAAGCCTTACTAGCCTGGAAATCTTGAATATCTACTTTAACGATATAGTTGACATTACACCGTTAGCCAGCCTCGTTAAACTGGAAATCCTTGACGCTCAATATAATGAAATAAATGACATATCTCCTCTATGTAATTTAAGCAAACTAGAAGAGATGGATATAAGCATGAATCACATAAACAGCATCCCTGACATGTCCGGGCTTAACATGCTGACAACGTTGAATCTCGATTTTAATAATATCAACGAGATTAACGGTTTATCATATCTGGTAAACCTTGATGTTATATCGCTTGAACAAAACGATATTACTGACATACAGGCTCTTGTAATAAATTCAGGAATCTCATCCGGTGACTCCCTTAACATAGTGGGCAACCCGTTAAACGAAGATTCGACAGATACATATATACCTGAGTTGGAAGCTAGAGGCGTGGAGGTGTTTTATTAATGAAGACTAAAGCTATTAATATCTTCGTTGAGCCAGGCCAACGCCTAATGTATAATTAGCCCATGGAAAAAGGTCGCAAGGTCTTCGTCTGCGAGCAATGCGGCAAGGAGAGCGCGAAGTGGGTCGGGCACTGTCCCGCCTGCGACGGCTGGAACACGTATGTCGAGACACTGCACATTACTTCCAAGCGCTCAACCAGATCACGAACCGCGAACTCCCCACAGGAACTTTGCAGCGTATCCAGAGAGGAAGCCCCCCGGTTCTCTCTCGACATCGAGGAGTTCGACAGGGTGCTGGGCGGAGGCATCGTCCCCGGCTCGCTGGTGCTCATCGGCGGCGACCCCGGCATCGGCAAATCGACGCTCCTCCTGCAGGTCTCGGCCAACGCCGCCAAATCGGGCAAGACGGTTCTGTATGTCACCGGCGAGGAATCGCTGAGCCAGATACGTTTGCGGGCCGGTCGACTGGGTACGCCGGGCGAGCGTATATTCACCCTTGCCGAGACCAACCTTTCGGTCATATTGGAGCAACTGGCCCAATCGCCGCCGGACATCGCCATCGTCGATTCCATACAGACGGTCTACATGGACGGCATCGACTCGTCGGCGGGGAGCATCGCGCAGATACGCGAGTGCACCGTGAGGCTCATGCAGTGGGCCAAGGAGAACAACGTTCCTCTGCTCATATCCGGGCACGTGACCAAGGACGGCTTCATCGCCGGGCCCAAGGCGCTGGAGCACATCGTCGACGCGGTGCTCTATCTGGAGGGCGAGCAGTTCAGCTCCTACCGCCTGCTGCGCGGGGTCAAGAACCGCTTTGGATCGACGAACGAGGTCGGCGTGTTCGAGATGACGGGCAAAGGCCTTATCGAGATATCCAACCCGTCCGAGGCCTTCCTTTCACAACGTTCCAAAGAGACGATAGGATCGGTCGTAGTGCCGACGCTTGAGGGCACCAGGCCGCTTCTCGTGGAGATACAGGCCTTAACGACGAACGCGAACTTCGGAGCGCCGCGGCGCACTACGAACGGAATCGATTTCAATCGTTTACTTCTCGTGGCCGCCGTGCTGACCAAGCGCGCCGGACTGGGCCTGGGAAATCAGGACATCATCGTCAACGTGGCCGGCGGTCTCAAGGTGGGCGAGCCGGCCGCCGACCTCGGGATAGCGATAGCCATCGCCTCCAGCCTGCGCAGCGCACCAGTTGACCGCAACCTGGCCGCCGTCGGCGAGATAGGTCTCTCCGGCGAGCTGCGGGCCGTGCCGCAGACGGAGCGCAGGATCGGGGAAGCGGCCAAGCTTGGCTTCAAACGCTTCATAACGCCCGAATCCGCGGGTTTAAAAGCCCCCAGGGGCATGGAGCTGTTGCAGGCGTCATCCCTGCGAGATGCGCTGAGGTTAGCTTTGCCCAAAGCCGAGCGCAAAGTCGATGCAGAATCAGAATGAATCAACGTAGGGGCACAGCATGCTGTGCCCCTACACATAACCGCACAAGAGGTAACATATGACTGAAATCAAACTGCCGTCACCAAAACTAAAAGGCGATGTATCCGTCGAGGAAGCGATATTCAAGCGCCGCTCGGTGCGCGACTACAAGACCGACGCGTTAACGCTGGAACAACTGTCTCAACTGCTGTGGGCCGCTCAGGGCATCACCGCCGCGGACTTCTTCCGCGCCGCCCCCAGCGCAGGGGCCAGCTACCCCCTGGAGCTGTTCGTGATAGCCGGCAACGTCAAGGGGCTCGACGCCGGAGTATATCATTACAACGTAAAAGAGCACTCGCTGAGTATGCATCTGAAGGGCGACATCCGGGAGAAACTCGGAACGACGGCAGCGTTCAACCAGAAGTGCATCTCACAGATTCCCGCATGTATTTCGATCTGTGCCGTCTACGAACGTACAATGAAGACCTACGGTAAGCGCGGCGAGCGATACGTCCACATCGATACCGGCCACGCCGCGGAGAACATCGCGCTCCAGGCCGTGGCGCTGGGTCTGGCCACCGTCATGGTCGGCGCCTTCGAGAATAAGAAGGTCGGCGAGATTCTGAACCTCGGCGAAGAACTGAAGCCGCTGTATATAATTCCGGTAGGATACCAAATGTAGAGACGCAAAATGTTGCGTCTCAATTATGAGACATTATATGACCCCTGACCTATTCAAGAGCAAATACCGCGTCGAATCATCTCGATTGCAGGAATGGGATTATTCGCAGAACGGATATTACTTCGTGACTATTTGCATAAAGAATCGCGAATATCTGTTTGGCCAAATTAAAAATGACGAAATGATTCTTTCCAAAATTGGGAGAGTAGCCGAACAATGTTGGTATGAGATACCCAACCATTTCACCTTCGTTGAATTAGACGAATTTGCCATTATGCCCAATCATATTCACGGCATTATCGTTATTACCAAAAATACGGAGACGCAACATATTGCGTCTCTACAACGTCAAGGCCCAAATAAATTCGGTCCCCAATCAGAAAATCTTGCGTCAATTATGCGAGGATTCAAAAGCAGCATTAAAAAATGGGCGACAGTTAACGGAATCGATTTTGAATGGCAACCAAGATTCTACGACCGTATCATCAGGAACGAAGAAGAATTGTGGAATGTAAGGAACTATATTCAGCATAACCATCTTAAATGGAATGAGGATGAGGAGAACCCCTCTTATATATAGCCCATAATCCGAGCAATCCCGGTCAAGAACCGCGGATGACGCTTTGTTACACTCTCTTTGCGAGGTGATAATACGAATAGCTGGGAAAACGTGCGAGCGGCGCGCCGGATGCAGGACTTCATCGAAAGCCATATCACGGAACCGATAACCCTGCACGACTTGGCGGAAGCCGCAGGGTATTCTCCGTGGCATGCCGCGCGGGTCTTCAAAGAACTCACCGGCAAGACGCCCTTCGACTATGTCCGGGAGCTGCGGCTGGCGCGCGCGGCTGAAAAGCTCCGGGATGAAGACATCAAGATCGTCGATGTGGCCTTCGACTTCGTCTTTGAGTCGCACGAAGGGTTTACCCGCGCGTTCTCCAGGCACTTCGGTATGAGCCCGCGGCGCTTCAGCAAAGACAAGCCGCCGGTCGAGCCCTTCATGCCGGAAGACATGCGCGATTATTACCTCAGCCTACAAAGAGGAGGAAAAATAATGGCGACAAAGTCCAAACCCAACACCGTTTTCGTTCAGGTGGTCGACAGACCAGCGCGCAAGCTGATCCTGAAAAGAGGGAAGGCGGCGAAAGATTACTTCGCCTATTGCGAGGAGCTGGGCTGCGATATCTACCAGGAGCTTAAGGATGTGAAAGAAGCCCTTTACGAGCCCATCGGGATGTGGCTGCCGAAGAACCTGCGCAAGCCGGGAACATCGGAATACGCCATGGGTGTGGAAATGCCCGCCGGATATAAAGGACCGGTTCCTCAAGGCTACGAGATCATCGCCCTCAAGCCGTGTAAGATGATGGTCTTCCAGGGCCAGCCTTACGATGACGCCAAATTCGAGCAGGCCATCGGCGACCTCTGGGCGGTGATGAAGACCTACAATCCGGAGCTGTACGGCTTTAAGTGGGCCGATGAAGACGGCCCCCGTTTCCAGCTCGAGCCCCAGGGCTATCGCGGCTATATCGAGGCCAGGCCCGTAAGACAGATAAACAAACGCTAGGAACGATTAACCATTCGCTCGGCGAGGTGAAGAACACCTCGCCGAAGCTTATTCCCTACACCTTCGCCCCCGCCACCTTTTTGACGATAAGATCCCCCATCTCCCGCGTCCCCACCTTGGTCCGGCCGTCGCTCATGATATCATAGGTGCGGAAGCCGTCCTCCAGCACGTCCAGCACGCACTTCTCGATCAGGTCGGCGGCCTCGGCCAGCCCCAGCGAGTAGCGCAGCATCATGGCCGCGCTCATTATCGTGGCGATGGGGTTGGCCATGTTCAGCCCGGCGCGGCTCGGCGCGCTGCCGTGTATCGGCTCGTACATGCCGAAGACTTTCGACCCGACACGCGGTATATCGGCAAGGCTTGCCGAGGGCAGCATGCCCATCGACCCGGCAAGCATGGACGCCTCGTCGGTGATGATATCGCCAAAGGTATTCTCGGTAACGATGACGTCGTACGCGGACGGTTTCTGTATCAGGCGCATGGTGCAGGCGTCGACGAGGTGGTGTTCAAGTTCGACATCGGGATATTCCTTCGACATCTCTATGGCCATCTCGCGCCACAGCCGCGATGTCATGAGCACGTTCTGCTTATCGACGGAGGCCAGCTTCTTGCGGCGTCCGCGCGCCATCTCGAAGCCCACGCGCAGTATGCGCTCGATCTCTTGCTCGGTGTAGACCATGGAATCGACAGCCTTGCGCCCCTTCTCCGTCTGCCAGCGCTTCTTGGGCTTGCCGAAGTACAGCCCGCCGGTCAGCTCGCGGACGACTACCAGATCGACGCCGTGCACGACCTCCGGCTTGAGGTTGGTATGGTGCTCCATCATGGGGAAGACCTTCACCGGGCGCAGGTTGGCGAACAGCTTCAAGCCTTTCCTCAAATCGAGCAATCCGTCCTCCGGCCGCACTTCGGAATCAGGGATGTCCCACTTGGGCCCCCCCACCGCGCCCAGCAGCACCGCGTCGCTCTTGCGGCACATCTTCAGCGTCTCGGGCGTCAGCCCCACGCCGTGCCTGTCTATGGATATTCCGCCGACATCGCCGTACTCCAGTATGGCCTTATGGCCGAACTTCTCGCAGACCGTCTGCAACACCTTCGCCGCCTCCGAGGCCACCTCCGGCCCGATGCCGTCGCCCGGCAGATAAGCAATGTTGAATTTCACCTGGCACTCCTCGTTTTAATTCTCTTCTTAGTATACTCGATGAGCCCGCCCGCTGAGACAAGCTCCATCATGAAATCGGGATAGGGCTCGGCCTTATAGGTCTTACCCTTGGTGACGTTCTTTATCTGACCCGACTCCAGCGTCACCTCAAGCACGTCGCCTGAATCGATCTTGTCAGCCATGGCGCACTCCAGCAGCGGCAGGCCGATGTTGATGGCGTTGCGGAAGAAGATGCGCGCGAAGCTCTGTGCGATGACGCACGACACGCCCGCGGCCTTGAGCGCGATGGGCGCGTGCTCGCGCGACGAGCCGCAGCCGTAGTTGGTTGTAGCCACGACCATATCACCTTTTTTCACGCGCTTGAGGAACTCCTCGTCGATGTCCTCCATGCAGTGCGCCGCCAGCTCCGCCGGCTCCCACACGTTGAGATAGCGCGCCGGGATGATGGCATCCGTATCCACATTCGCGCCGTATTTATGTGCTTTACCTCTGAGTTTCATATGACATCCTTTGAATTCAGTCTCCACGTGTTATCTACACTACTTCTTTCAACCCATCACCTTGCCATTGAAATACACGGTAGTATTTCTCGAACGACTGAGCATCGTCATCATGCTCCTCATTACCTACAATAACTATAAGGTCCCCGCCTTCGCCTTTCATTAGTTTCCCACGAGAAACTTTCTGTTCCAAATGTTTTATTAATTCTCTCATCTTCCTTGAATTAGATTGATAGCAAATCAGCACTCTTAGTCTAGTTCTTACACAGAGCAGCTTCCATAAACAAAATGAAATTTTATCAAAATCAGTTGAGTTCTCATGCTCTATAGCAGCTTCAGGCAAAATGCGAGGATCATTATAAGGAGATTTTTTATTGTAGAGTTCTGGATCAATCGAATCATCTAGGAAAAGGGCATCGATATGTAGATATTCTCCACTCTCCTCAACATTCTTCTTACCTTGCCTTATAACATAGCAACCAAAGTCCTCACCAACAGGTTCTACAATTTTGGACAGAATAAATCTAGTCCACTCTCGCCCTTCCTCCTTATGTCCCCTGAGACCTTCCTCGTAACATTTGATATTACTACAATAATGCTTCTTAAAGCTTGTTAACCACTGCTTTCCGGTCATGTCTTTCATATCTTCCTCTCTTACCTCCTAATCCTCCCCTTAATCACACCCATCACCGCATCCGGATCGTTAGTCGAGAACACGAACTCGTTGAACCTGCCCTTCTTCAGCACCAGCACCACGCGCTCCCCGCCGAGCACATTGTACACCAGCCGCGTCCTGCCGTTGACCCGCCCGATGCGTATGCCGTAACCGCCGTAGTTGCCCAGAGCCGAGACTTCATCCGGGTAGCATTCGGCGATATCCTCCCACGGGATAACGCGCTTGAACAGACCGTAGGCCACCGTAAGCGATCTGGAAGTGGCCTTGATCACCAGCTTGCTGAAGTTAACGATGACGAACGTCATCAATATAAAGAACAAACTCATCATCAAGAAGAACCAGTCAGGCGCGGGTTTATCGCCCACCGGGCCCTCAGTAATCTGAGAAATGAACATCGCCAGGAAGAAGACGGTTAAGACCATGAACAGGACGATGATAACTCTGCCCATCGTGAACACCACGACCTCGCGATATATCTCGGGATCGGAGGCCTCAGCCATCATTTTCTGCATATCGTCGTTAGCCATTACACACACTTTATCGATACGAAAGAATTACTTGCCGCCTCCGCGCGTAGACATGCGCATCCAAATTAACACGCCGACGATGGCGATGAATGCGAACGCCGCGCCTGCGTAGAAGCCGCGCATGAAGAACTTGCCAATCAAAGTAAGCACGGCGATCAGCAAAAGGCCGACGCCGACTATTACGATCTTGCCCGCAGTTTTCTTTCCCGCTCCACTATCCATGACTGCCCCGTCAAACCGCCCTCTGAGTCTGGATTCGACTTTTGATTATGTCGACTACTTTGTCGGGTTCTTTCGTTGAAAATACAAGCGCCCTCCTGCCCTGCCTCATCTCCAGCACCACGCGCGGGCAGCCCATCACATTGTACATCCTCCTGAACTTCCGTCCGGTGAACCCCACGCTGACGCCCCAGTTGGCGGCGGACAGGAACGAGCTCTCCCTGTCCGGTCGACAATCGCGAACATCCACCCATTTCACACCAACCCGGAATATCCCGAAACCCACGACCGCTCCTTCTTCCGTCATCCGAATGGAGAGCGTGACCAGGTTCGCCAGAAACAGCGTGAGCAATGCCATCGCCGACAGGATGGTCGCGGCGAACCACAGCGGCACGGAGCTATCGTCCTGCTGCCCTGTTATAAGCTGGTACAGATAAGCTACCATGAAGGTTATCGTCATAACGGCAAACAGGGCCACGATGCCCCTGATGATGGGGAACCTGACCTTCTCCTCATAGATTACATTGCCGTCGACGTTACTCATCGCGATCAACATTCGACATCGTTTATCTCTGACGCAGTTTGCTGTCGTTCTTCTCGACCGTCTCCATAAATACCTTTAACGCGATCTCGGACAGCTCCGGCGAGCAATCGGCAAGTCGATAATCCTGCCGCTCGGCCAGCTCCCGCCACTCGGGCGGCATATAGGCCAGCCTGTTAGCCATGCCGCCATCCTGATCGATAGCGGCGTAATATACCTTCCCGACGCCCGATGTAATGAGACGCCCCAGGCACATGGGACACGGCTCGATCGAGGAGAACAGCGTATAGCCGCCCATGCGCTCCACATCCCTGTGCTTCTCCTCGAACTTGGTCATCACATCCATCTCGGCGTGCATATCGCTGCGGAAGTACGGATAGAACACGCGATTGTGCCCTCTCTGCACTATCTTTTTGCCATTGACGAGCACAGCGCCAACGCCGAAGTTGCCCTCCAGCGCGGCTTCGATAGCTTCCTGAAGGGTGATTATCACGAACGTGTCGTGAAGGTAGTTCTTGTCAGGAACCATATTGTCGATCCTGGCCTTGAGCAGTTCTAATGTATTTTTTGTCGATTTAGACATTCTCGTTATCCTAATTGTCATTGCGAGCGCAGCGTGGCAATCTCCGTCAACCCCCTATATCCCCCAATCTTGGGGGATTTTATAAAAATAGGGGACACCCCTAATACCCCGTCAGGAGAGAATTCTCTCCTGTACCTCTCTTTCATAACCGTCATTCCGGCGCATGCCGGAATCCATACGTAGGGGCAATTCATGAATTGCCCCTACTATCTAATCTCCTCCGGGCTCGCGATCCTGCCCGCTATCGCGCTGGCGGCGGCTATAGCTGGATTAGCCAGATAAACCTCGGACTTGTTGCTGCCCATGCGCCCCACGAAATTGCGGTTCGTCGTCGAGATACACTTCTCTCCCGCAGCCAGCACACCCATGTAGCCGCCCAGGCACGGCCCGCACGTCGGGGTGCTCACCGCCGCGCCCGCTTTGATGAACGTCTCGATAAGGCCGCGGCGCATCGCTTCGAGGTAAACCTCCTGCGTGCCGGGTATGACGACGAGCCTTACATCGCGGTGAACCTTTCGCTTCCCGATGACGTCGGCGGCCACCTGCAGGTCCTCGATTCGGCCGTTGGTGCAGCTCCCGATAACTGACTGGTCGATCTTTACGTTCCCGACCTTGCTTATCGGCTTGGTCTTCGACGGCAGGTGCGGGAAGGCCACCTGCGGTTCGATCTTGGACGCATCGTATTCGAGGACGCGCTCATAAACCGCATCCGCATCAGGCTCATAGGCGCAATACTTGCGCTTCGTCCGGCCCTTGAGATACACCTTGGTTTTATCGTCGACGCGGAACAGTCCCGCCTTGCCTCCGGCCTCGATGGCCATGTTGGCCATAGTGAGACGGCCCTCGACGGATAACGAATCGATAGCCTTGCCGCAGAACTCCATGGCGTGGTAGCGCGCGCCGTCGACACCGATCTTGCCGATGGTGTACAGTATCAAATCCTTGCCGCCGACCCACTTCTTAAGCCTGCCGTTGAAGACGAACTTTATCGTCGAAGGCACCTTCATCCAGACCTCCCCCGTGGCCATAGCCGCGGCGATGTCGGTAGAGCCCATGCCCGTGGCGAAAGCGCCCAGCGCGCCGTACGTGCATGTGTGCGAATCGGCGCCCACCACCACATCGCCGGGGAGCACCAGCCCCTGCTCCGGCAGCAGCACGTGCTCAATGCCTCCGCAGCCCGCCTCGTAGTAAACCACCCCGTGTTTGCGGGCGAACTCGCGCATGAGCTTGGCCTGCTCGGCGGAGGCGATGTCCTTATTCGGCACGAAATGATCGGCCACCATCACGATCTTCTTCGAGTCGAAGACCTTCTTCACGCCGATGCGCTCGAACTCCTTTATCGATATCGGAGCCGTAATATCGTTGGCCAGTACAAGATCGACCCTGACGTCCAGGAACTCGCCCGGATGAACTCTTTTCTTGCCGCTGTGCGCGGCCAGTATCTTTTCCGCTATGTTTGATCCGCTCATCTTTCTTTTACCTTCTTCGAACTAAATGCCGACGTAATTTACCCATAAAATGTCGTTGATGCAACAGTAGTCTAGAACAAAACCGTAGTCCGTACAATACCGCACGTTCGAATCGGGATAGCTCAAATGATAATAAGAATAATCGAGGGTTCAGCCACGATTACGGTTGCCCCGTTTACCGAACGCCCGAAATCGGAATGCTGCTTATCCGATGAACAGCACGGCAAATGCTATAGCAAGGGCGGCGAAGCTGATGGTCATGTTTACCACCACCAGTATCATCGCCAGCTTGAGAGTTTGCTCCAGGTTCTGAATCCGACTCTCTGTCTTCTGTTCGTCCTTCTGTTCTTCCATCATTTCCCCCTGCTATATGCCCTTCGCTGCTATGAGGCGGTTTAAAGCGTTAACGTAAGCCTTTGCAGACGCTACTATTATATCGGTATCCGCGCCGCGTCCGAGGTAAACCATGCCATCGCTCTCTATCCTGATGGTAACCTCGCCCATGGCATCGATGCCCTCCGTCACCGAGGTGACGCTGAACTCGATGAGCTTGTTGGGCACGCCCACGAGACGGTTGATGGCCTTGTAAATAGCGTCGATCGGCCCGGTGCCCAGCGCGGCATCGGCTACCACCTTCCCGTCGGGAGCAACGAGCTTGACCGTGGCCGTGGGAATATTACGGTCGCCGCATGATACCTGAACCTGCTCCAGCCGGTATGTCTCCGATACGGTGCGTTTGTCTTCGGCGAGCAGCGATTCAAGGTCCCTGTTGGTGACCTCCTTCTTCTTGTCGGCAAGCTGTTTAAAAGCTGCGAAAGCGCGCGCCAGCTCCTCATCGCTCAGGGTGTAGCCCAGCTCCTCGAGCTTTTTCTTCAGGGCGTGGCGTCCGCTGTGCTTGCCCAGCACCAGCTTGTTAGACGGCCATCCCACCGTCTGCGGATCCATGATCTCATAGGTTATGGCTTTCTTTATCACGCCGTCCTGGTGTATGCCGGACTCGTGGCGGAAGGCGTTTCCGCCGACTACGGCCTTGTTCGGCGGCACTACGAAACCGGTTATCTCGCTGACGAGACGGCTGGTCCTGTATATCTGCGTCGTATCTATATTCGTCGCCGTACCGAAGAAATCGTGGCGTGTCTTTATGGCCATCACGATCTCTTCCATCGAAGCGTTTCCGGCGCGCTCCCCGATGCCGTTAACGGTGCACTCCACCTGCCGGGCGCCGGCCTTGACCGCGGCCAGGCTGTTGGCTACCGCCATGCCCAGGTCATCGTGGCAGTGCACGCTGATGACGGCCTTGCCGACATTCGGAACATGCTTGAATATGCCCTTTATCAGGCCGCCGAACTCGTCGGGCGTGGTGTAACCGACCGTATCCGGTATATTGACCGTCCTGGCGCCGGCAGCGATCGTCGCTTCCACGACTTTATAGAGGAATGACGGCTGGGTGCGGGTGGCATCCATCGGCGAGAACTCCACATCGTTAGTGTACTTCTTGGCGCGCTTGACCATATCGCATGCCAGCTTCAGGGCTTTCTCCTGGCTCATTTTCAGCTGAAAGTTAAGGTGATAGTCAGACGTCGAGAGAAACACATGTATTCGCGGCTTCTTGGCGCCCTTCACCGCCTCCCACGCGCGGTCAACAGCCTCCGCGTTTGCATGAGTCAGGGCGCATACCGAGGATTTCTTAACCTTTTCCGATATGAGGCGCACCGCCTCGAAATCGTCGGGCGAGGCGATGGGGAAGCCGGCCTCGATGACATCTACGCCGAGCTTTTCCAGTTGAAGCGCTATCTCGAGCTTCTCGTTGAGATTGAGGGTTGCGCCGGGAGCCTGCTCCCCGTCACGAAGAGTGGTATCAAAAATAATAACCTTGTCCATAAATATACGTCCTCCCTGGAGAATTATTCATTACACAACTGCTTATACCCCTCTCCTTCATTTCAGAGAGGGGCCGGTAAGGATGAGAATAACTCTCCGCAGTTGAGAACCCATATAGTACGACATGGCTGTTTTAAAATTATATTATGTCTTATGTAACTTTGTCTATGCCCGCGATATTTCTTGTAGGGGCGATTCATGAATCGCCCCTACGTAACGTTCTATATCTACGATTTATACTACAACCGTCGCTATTTCCCCTTGAGCCACGGCATCATGGCCCGCAGCTTCTTGCCGACCTCTTCAATCTCATGCTCTGCCTCGTTGCGCCGCGCCGCGTTGAAAACAGGCCGTCCCGCCTGATTCTCCAGTATCCACTCACGCGCGAAGGAGCCGTCCTGAATCTCGGCAAGTATCTGAGCCATCTCTTCACGAACGTAGTCATCGATCACGCGCGGGCCGCGGGAGTAATCGCCGTATTCCGCGGTATCGCTAACCGAGTAGCGCATGTACTCGAAACCGCCCTGGTATATAAGATCGATTATCAGCTTCAACTCATGGCAAACCTCGAAATAAGCGATCTCCGGCTGGTAACCGGCATCGACCAGCGTCTCGAATCCGGCCTTGATCAACGATGTTATGCCTCCGCAGAGCACCGCCTGCTCGCCGAACAGATCGGTCTCGGTCTCTTCCGCGAATGTGGTCTCTATGACACCGGCGCGTGTGCAGCCGATGCCCTTGGCATAGGCCAGCGCCATCTGCTTGGCCTTGCCGGACGCATCCTGATATACCGCGACAAGGGCCGGCACTCCCGACTTCTCGGTATAGAGCCTCCGGACCATGTGTCCCGGCGACTTTGGAGCTATCATTGTGACATCCACGTCCTTGGGCGGCACTATCTGCCCGTAGTGGATATTGAAGCCGTGCGCGAACATGAGCACCTTGCCCTTCTTCAGGTTGGCTTCAACAGAGCTCTTGTATATCTCTTTCTGCAGCTGATCCGGCACCAGCATCATGATGATATCGGAGGCCTTGGCCGCCTGCTCGGCTGTGACCACTTCCAGGCCGGCCTTGACCGCGGCCTTCCATGGGACGCTGTTCTTAAGCTCGCCCACGATGACCTTGCATCCGCTCTCCTTCAGGTTCTGCGAGTGCGCATGCCCCTGGCTGCCGAAGCCGATTATGCCGATGGTTTTGCCCTTGAGCAGTTCCAGCTTGGCGTCCTTATCGTAGTACATCTTCACCATTTACATATCTCCTTACCAGTTTGTTACCTCTGATTTCTTAGGGCGAGCGCTCCTCGCCACGATTTTACTAGTATCATGATGAGCACCGGCTACGCCCCGCGTCATGGCTATCCTGCCCGTGCGCGTCAACTCCCGCACGCCGAAGTCGTTCAGGAGGCGCAGCAGCGACTCAAGTTTATCCTCGTCGCCGGTGACCTCAACGACAACGGAATCGGCGGCGACATCGACTATCTTTGCCCTGAATATATCGACCACCTGCATTATCTCGCTCCTGGTCTCAGGCGTGGCCTTGACCTTGATCAAAGCAAGCTCCCTGGCGACCATATCCTCCTCCGTGATATCGAGGACCTTCAGCACGTTGACCAGCTTGTCCAGTTGTTTTCTCACCTGTTCCACGGAGACCGTCGAGCCGTCTACTACAATGGTCATGCGCGATACGCCGGCGACCTCGGTATGGCCGACGGCTATGCTGTCTATATTGAACTGTCTTCTGCGGAAGAGGCTTGAGACCCGGTTCAGCACACCGGGCTTGTCCTCGACCCATGTTATTAAAGTATGTTTCGCCATTATTTTCTCCTGGCCTTCTCCCTGGGCTCCTCTATCATTTCAGACAGGTTTGCGCCGGGGCGCACCATGGGATAGATATTTTCCTCCGGCTCCGTGCGGAAATCGATCAGGAACGGCCCGTCGTGCTTCATGGCGCGCTGTATCGCACCCGTCACCATGCGCCTGTCAGTGACCCTCTCTCCCGCTATGCCGTAAGCCTCCGCCAACTTAACGAAATCGGGACCATAAAGCGGCGTGGCGACATAGCGGCGATCATAGAACAACTCCTGCCACTGACGTACCATGCCCAAGTATCCGTTATTCAGGATCGCTATCTTGACCGCCAGCTTCTCCTGTACGATTGTGGCCAGCTCCTGCAACGTCATCTGGAAACCGCCGTCTCCGGCGACACACCATACGGCATCATGTGGACAAGCTACCTTTGCGCCCATAGCGGCCGGGAGTTCGAACCCCATGGGGCCGAGACCTCCCGAAGAAAGAAACTTATTAGGTTTATCGTATTTAAAATAGTGAGCCGCGAACATCTGATTCTGTCCGACACCGGTAACGATTATGGCCTCACCTTTTGTGACCTCATATATCTGATTCACCACATACTGCGGCAACACGCTCTCGCACTGCCTTATCGCAAGAGGCGGATGCTCGCGTTCCCACTCCTGTATCTGGGATATCCAATCGACATGATTCTCCACCTCGATCTGAGCGTTCAAAACCTTAAGAACATGCCGGATATCCCCGACTATAGGGACATCAACCCTGACGTTTTTTCCGATCTCAGCCGGGTCTACATCTATATGAATGATCTGGGCCTTGGTCGCGAACCCGGCCACGCTGGCCGTAGCCCTGTCATCGAACCTCATCCCGACAGCGATGATAAGATCGGCAGCGTTCACAGCCATATTGGCGTGAGCCAGCCCGTGCATGCCCAGCATGCCGAGACACAGCATATGCGTACCGGGGAACGATCCGAGGCCGAGCAGCGTGTTCACCACAGGTATCTGCGACTTCTCGGCAAGCTCCTTCAACTCGGCACAGGCGCCGGAATCTATGACTCCCTTTCCCGCTATTATCAGCGGCCGCTTTGCTTCATTTATGAACTTGACCGCCTTCTTTATCTGAGCCGGATGGCCGCGGACGGTGGGCTTATAGCCCGGCAGTTCCGCCTTCTCTGGATAATGATATTCCGACTCCTCGACGAAAACGTCGCGCGGTATGTCGACAAGCACCGGCCCCTGCCTGCCCGTGCTGGCGATATGGAACGACTCCTTGATCACAGCCGCCAGTTCGTGCGCCGAGGCCACCAGATAGTTATGCTTGGTTATCGGCAGCGTGATGCCGGTAATATCTATCTCCTGAAATGCGTCCTTTCCAATGAACGGACGAGCCACCTGTCCGGTTATGGCCACCATGGGCACCGAGTCCAGATAAGCCGAGGCGATACCCGTTATCAGGTTAGTCGCCCCCGGCCCCGAGGTCGCCAGGCACACCCCGACCTTGCCGCAGGACCTGGCATAGCCCTCGGCCGCATGCGCCGCGCCCTGCTCGTGCCGGCATAAGACGTGATGCAGCTTGCCGTACTGCGGCAGCGTATCGTAGAAGGGCAACAGTACGCCGCCGGGTATGCCGAACATAACCTTTACGCCTTCCTTAAGAAGGCTCTCACAAACTATCTGTGCTCCCGTCAGCTTCATCTATGCCCCCTAACTCTCGAAAACTGCCCCGTTGCCCGCCGATGTAACCTTCTCGGCGTAGCGTACCAGATACCCCGACTTTATCTTCGGCTCGAACCGCGGCAGCTTCGCCAGCCGAGCCTTTATCTCCTTATCCGTTAAATCGACATCGAGCCGATTCTTCGCTATATCGATTAATATGGTATCGCCGTCCTTCAGCGCGGCGATAGGCCCCCTCGATGCCGCCTCCGGCGAAACATGGCCGATGGCCGCCCCCTTGGTAGCCCCGGAGAAACGCCCGTCCGTAATCAGCGCGACGCTGTCGCCCAGCCCCATGCCGACGATTATCGACGTCGGGCCCAGCATCTCGCGCATGCCCGGCCCGCCCTTGGGCCCTTCGTAGCGTATGACGACAACATTGCCCGGCTTTATCTTCCCGCCGAGGATGGCCGCAGTGGCCTCCTCCTCGCTGTCGAACACCCGAGCCTTACCCGTATGTTTCATCATCTTCGGCGATACCGCGCCACGCTTGACCACCGCGCCGTCCGGAGCCAGGTTGCCGAACAGTATCGCCAGGCCGCCCGTCTTGGAATACGGCTTGGAGAACGGCCTTATAACATCCGCATCCAGCACCCGCGCCTTGATGATCTCGCGCCCGATGGTCTTGCCCGATGCCCGCTTAACGCTCTTGTTCAGCAGCGGCTCGATCTCCTTCATAACCGCAGGGATGCCGCCCGCCAGATTGAGGTCCTCGATGCGATATTCGCCGGCCGGGCTCAGCTTGCACAGATGCGGCGTCCTATCGCTTATCTCATTTATATCCTCAAGCGGGAACTTTATCCCGGCCTCGTTGGCGATAGCTATCAGATGAAGCACCGAGTTGGTGCTGCCGCCCAGCGCCATATCTACCATGAACGCGTTCTGCACCGCCTTCCTGGTTACGATGTCACGCGGACAAACGTTCGACTGCAACAGATCGACAATCTGCCTGCCGGTCTCGCGTGCTAACGCGATGCGCCTGGCGTCGACGGCAGGTATGGTGCCGCTGCCGGGCAGCGACATGCCCAGCGCCTCGGTAAGACAGTTCATGGTATTGGCAGTAAACATGCCTGCACAGCTCCCGCAACCTGGACAAGCGATGCGTTCGAGTTCCAGAAGCTCCTCCTCGGTCATCTCTCCCGAATTGACCTGTCCCACGCCGACGAACATGGTATTTAAATCTATCTTCTCGTCCGGCCTGCCGCCGCGGCGTCCGGCCTGCATCGGCCCCCCGCTGATGAAAATCGACGGGATATTGAGACGCACCGCCGCCATCATCATGCCAGGTATTATCTTATCGCAGTTGGGGATGAACACCAGCGCATCAAAGGCATGCGCCTGGGCCACGGTCTCCACCGAGTCGGCGATGAGCTCGCGGCTGGGCAGGCTGTACTTCATGCCGATATGCCCCATAGCGATGCCGTCGCACACGCCGATTGTGTTGACCTCGAACGGAGTGCCGCCCGCGCTGCGAATCCCGCCCTTGACCGCATCGGCGATCTGGCGCAGATGAATATGGCCGGGGATCACCTCGCTGAAGCTGTTGACGACACCTATGAAAGGCTGTTTTATTTCAAGATCGGTCAAGCCCATCGCATAATAAAGCGAACGATGCGGCGCTCGCGCGAATCCCTTTTTAACTGTATCGCTTCTCAAAACCGGCATCCTTTCGAAAACAATATAATAGTATAACAGAAAATCATTCGCAAACGGTATCACAGCGCCAATCTATTGTCAAGCAGATTTGGCTACGCCGACCAGCCGGGATATATCCTTAAGCCCTTCCTTCTTCATGTAGCCCGCGATACCGTCGAGAACTTCCAGAGGAGCCTGAGGATTGACCATTATCGCCGTGCTCAGCCATACCGCGCTGGCTCCCGCCATGATGAACTCGATGGCGTCTTCCGCGCTTGCGATGCCGCCGCCGCCGATGACCGGCACCTTCACCGCGCCCGACACGCGATAGACCATATACAGAGCGACCGGCTTGATGGCAGGTCCGGAGAGCCCTCCCGTCGTCGCGCCGAGGAACGGCCTCCTGGCCTTGATATCGATGGCCATACCGCGCAACGTGTTTATCAGCGATATCGCATCCGCGCCCTCCGCCTCGACCGCGCGCGCTATCTCGACGATGTCGGTTACATTCGGGCTGAGCTTCACTATGAAAGGCAGGCTCGTATGTCCATTGACAGCCCTCGTCACCTCAGCTGCGTCACGCGCGTTCGTGCCGAACTCCATGCCGCCGCGCGCCACGTTGGGGCAGCTGATATTTACTTCGATTCCGGCGATGCCTTTAACGCTATCGAGCTTGTAAGCCAGCTCTGCATATTCGTCGACGTTCTCGCCGGCTATGTTGACTATAACCGGAACCTTCCACTTCGCCCATACCGGCGCTTTATCCTTAATCAAGGCATCGATGCCGATGTTCTCAAGGCCGATCGAATTCAGAACGCCCGAAGCTGTTTCATATATGCGCGGCTGCGCGTTGCCGGCCTTTGGCTTCAGCGTAGTGCCCTTGCAGATTATCGCCCCGAGTTTATCGATATCGACCATCCCGGCATATTCGTCGCCGTAGCCCACGGTTCCGGACGCGGCGATTACCGGGTTCTTGATTTCCAGCCCGCGTTCATTTTTTGGCGCTATCTGCACTTTCAGGTTCAAGGAACATCCCTCCGAAATACTTACACTATGATACCCCTTCTATATCTGCCGTTCAACTGTCCGCAATCGAACCGGTAGCAATACCCCGTAGGGGCGCCGCTTGCTGCGCCCTTTTTATCGGGCAGGGCAAGCCCTGCCCCTACCTGATAACCAACGTACGAGGAATTAACAGGCGGTTCGGACAATACCCCCTACACTTGACATCGCCGCCCCATACTTTAAACTAACAGAATCGATGAATTGAATAATTCGAGGGCAGGGAATATGCGAGCTGTAATATTTCTAAGTATCGCCGTAATCGGCATTATAATCGGCGCCGCGTCTTACTATATAGGCTACATGCGCGGCGATTCATATGGATACGATGAAGGCTACAACACCGGCGTGATCGACGGAGCGGGCACTGGATACGAACTGAGAGACCCGACATACTCTGAACTGCAACGATTCATCGAAGAAGACAATACGGATAAAAACGAGTATGTCGAAGGTATCTACTCATGCAGCGACTTTGCCGCAAGCCTCAACAACAATGCGGTTCAACTGGGATATAACGCCGCTTACGTGTACATCGCATATCCTGACGGATCGGGACACGCCATCAACGCTTTCCAGACCGTCGATAAAGGAATTATCTTTATCGAGCCTCAGTACGACGACGAGGTGCAGCTTACTATAGGCAGCAGCTACTCGGAGCAAAACGGGTACCAGGCGTCAGACCATGACGATAATATTATCAGATACGTCCTGGTGTGGTAGCGAACATATATACGTCATCGGTTATTTGAAGCCAAGAAATACTATGATATACTCTATACGAAACGCCAGCGTAGCTCAGGGGTAGAGCAGTGGTTTCGTAAACCACCGGTCGTCGGTTCAATTCCGACCGCTGGCTCCAAATTTTGGAGGGACAATTGAGCAGGCTTTTGGAAAAACTGGAGCAGATATCGAGAGGCAACTCCAAGCCCATGGGCTTCGCAGCCATTGCCGCTAAATCAAAGCTTGCCAGTATGCTCATCATCGCCGATGTGGGCGATAACGACAAGGCGGCGGCTATCGCCGCGGACTATGCCGATGCGATCGTATTGAACAGCCTCGACAGGAAAAATCTCGCGGCTAAAAGCAGTCTTCCCTGGGGAGCCCCAGTAAGCGATCCGTCAGATGTAAAAGACAGCGGATGCGATTTTATATTGATCGATACTGAAAAATCGCCGGTCGCTCTGCTTCAGGAAGAAAAGCTCTGCCGCATTATCGAGATCGATCCCGCCCTGCCCGACGGCCAGATAAGAGCGGCAAGCCAACTGCCCGTTGACATGGTCCTCATCTCGGGCGATACCGCCGTATCCATGAAACGATTGCTCACATGCCAGCACATAGCGAATCTTATCGGCAAATACCTTCTGGTGCGCGTACCATTGGAAATATCGCCGGCGGAACTTAGAGAGCTATGGGAGATAGGCATGATCGGGATCGTCGTCCCCGTGAAAGGCGACGCTAAGAAAGAACTCGCGGCATTGCGCCAGGCCGTCGACGCTCTGCCCGCAGCAAGGAGAAAACGCGGCCCCAGAGCCAGCGCCATTCTGCCTTCAATCGCGCCGTCGGCCCCGACTGAAAGTGAAGAGCCGGACGAGGACGATGAGTAAACGGCCCGATCAAGAAGCCTCTACCTGATTTTACATGTATCTCCTATCCCTTTTAATTCCCCCAAATCTGAGTTTTACAGTGGGTTGACGACGATTCGATGAATGACAAACTTCTCTTCGGCACAGGCGGCACGCCGCACACCTCCAGATCGGAAAGCACGGCGGACGGCATCGAGCGCATCGCCGAACTGGGACTCGGCTGCATGGAGGTCGAATTCGTCTACGGCGTCAACATGAGCCAGGCCATGGCCCGCAAGGTAGGCGAGACGGCTAAGAGACTCAACGTAAAGCTCAGCGCGCACGGCCCGTACTATATAAACCTGAACGCGCACGAAGAGGAGAAGCTCATCGCCAGCAGGAAGCGGCTGATGCAGACGGTCCGAATCGCATCGATTATAGGAGCGCAGAGCATTATCTTTCACCCCGCCTTCTACCTCAAAGACCCCCCCGATGAAGTATACGCCCGGGTAAAAAAAGAACTTGAAGACATCGTAAGCGCGATGAAATCAGAAAATCTCGAAGTTACGCTCAGGACAGAGACCACAGGTAAAGCAAGCCAGTTCGGCAACCTGGACGAGGTGCTGCGCCTGAGCGCAGAAATCGACGGCGTGGCACCGTGTATCGACTTCGCACATCTGCACGCGCGGCACGGCAAGGCGAATACTTATGCGAAATTTAAGTCGATACTGGGACAGGTCGAAGATAGGCTGGGACGCGACGCCCTGAACGATATGCACATCCATCTGTCAGGCATAAAATACTCCAGCAAAGGCGAGCTTGGCCACCTCGACCTCAAAGATTCCGATATGAACTACCTGGAACTTTTCAGGACATGGAAAGAATTCGATATCAAAGGGCTGGTCATCTGCGAAAGCCCCAGCCTTGAAGCCGACGCGCTCATCATGCAAGAGACGTATAACTCGCTGTAAAAACAGAGGTACAGGAGACCCTGTCTCCTGACGGGGTATTAGGGGTGTCCCCTATTTTTTAAAAAATTCCCCCAAGATTGGGGGATTACAGGGGGTTGATAATCCTATATCTCTTTCCTCATCAGCGCCTGCCACGCCCCGACGATGAAAGCAACCGCCAGCCCCGCGCTGATGCACAGCGAGCCCCACGCACCCGTGCCCTTCCCCAGGATGAGACCGTTGCCCCAATCCAGTACCCCCATCGGCGCGTATGATCCGATGTTCGGAATCGCAGACAGCGCCCATAGAACAACGATTACAACCAGAGCCGCCCCGCCGGCGGCAAATGCGCTTTTAAAGATGCTGCTGCACAGCAAAGTTATCGAGATGCAGAGCAGAAGGAACAGCCCGGCCAGCGCGGTCGCGGCGGCGAATGCCGCACCCCCGACGCCATCGAACAGGACGCCGACGTAAATGTAGCAGAACAGTGCGCTTACTATCAGGCTGATCTCGAAAGTTACAGCCAGCGCTGCCAGCTTGGCGACGACGAACGTGCCACGGCCTACAGGTTTCGACAGGGTGAGCAGAGCGGTGCCGCGCTCCCGCTCCCGCGACACGGCACCCATGGCGACGAGGATGACAACCACCATTCCTATCTGGGCGATGCTGCCCAGGAACTCCATGGAAACATCGGCGGCGGTGAAATCCGGTATGGGCAGTTGTGTGCCCTCGGATGTATTTACTATCGAAGGCAGGTAGTACAGCATGAGCGGCGTGCCCATACCCAGCACCAGGAAAACCGCCAGGACTATAAGCAGCCTGTGGGTCTTTGCCTGCTCCCGCAGTTCTTTTTTGAACAGTACTAAGAAACCCTTCATACCTTCTCTCGAGCGCCGATCATCTGTATAAAGACATCTTCCAGGCTCGGCGATATCAGCTCGTAGCGGATCAGAACGAGGCCGCTGTCCGATACTATGCCGGGAAGCTCGCGCTTGGCCACGGCCACATCGTCCGTGCGTATGCGAAGCATGGCTCCTGCGTCGCGCCCGGCCTCCTCCACCGCAGTAACCCAGGGCAGCGACCTGAGGCGCGCGGCGAGCGGGCTCGCATCGCCTTCCACTTCCAACTCAAAGACGGGACTGGCGAAACGCTCCCTTAATCTATTTGTGCTCTCCTGTATCACGAGGCGACCCTTATCGATGATGCCGACCGTATCGCAGGTGCGCTCCACATCGGACAGGATATGCGTCGACATGAAGATGGTTGTATGCGACTTCAATTTTATGATGGCGTCCAGCACCTCGCGGCGGCCGATGGGATCAAGGGCCGAGCACGGCTCATCAAGGAACAGCACCCCGGGACGATTCATCATCGCTTGAGCCAGGCCGAGTCGCTGGCGCATGCCCTTGGAGTAGCCGCCGATCTTCCGTTTCGCCGCATCCTTCAGTCCGGCGAACTCCAGCATCTCGTCGCACCGTTTCCTGTTTTCATGAGACGGCAGGCGGAACAGCTCGCCGACATACAGAAGAAAATCGCGCCCGGTCATCCAGTTGTAGAACGACGGCTCCTCGGGAAGGTAGCCGATCCTGTTGCGCAAATGGACGGAGTTGATCCGGACACGTTCGCCCATGATGGAAGCTTGACCGACTGTGGGCTGACTGAGCCCTACGAGAAGCCTGACCGTGGTTGTTTTGCCCGCGCCGTTGGGGCCGAGGAAACCGAAGACCGAGCCCTGTTCAACGAACAGGTCGAGATTATCTACGGCGATGACGCTGCCGTATTGTTTGGTTAAACCACGGCATGCGATCGCTTCCACAGCGAATCACTCGTCCTCCCTGCCGAAAATGAGGTAGACGATGGGGCCGATGATATTTATCAAAATCACGACGAGAGCCCAGACGACCTTGTTCCCGCCTTTGACCTTATCCCTTTTGACCAGGTCGACGAGAGCGAATATCATGAGTCCCAACTGGATCAGCACCAGGGGTATTATCAATGCTATCATTGTGCCGCTCATAGCTTCACCTTCCCCGTCTTCGCCAGGCGCTTCTCCGCGGCGATGATGTCCATTATCTCATCGACTGCATCTTCGATAACATTGTTAACCACTATATAATTGAACGTCTCCGCCAGAGCCATCTCCTCCTGCGCCGTAGTTATGCGCCTGCTCAGATCTGCGGATGACTCGGTGTTCCTTTTGCGCAGGCGATCCTCCAGCTCCTCCATCGAGGGCGGCGCCAGGAATATCAGCACTGCATGCGGCATGACCTTCTTTATCGTCATCGCCCCCTGCACGTCTACCTTGACCATGACGTCATGCCCCTCTTTAAACGCCCGCTCCACCCTGTCCCGCGGCACCCCGTAGTAGTTGCCGTAGACCTCGGCCCACTCCAGCAGTTTCTTTTTCTCGATCATATCCTCAAATTTATCACGGGACACGAAATCGTAATGCACCCCGTTCGATTCAATCTCGCGCTTAGCCCTGGTGGTGGTCGTCACAACGAATCGCATGGATCGCGCCAGCTTCCTTATGCGCATCAGCACAACGTCCTTGCCCACACCGGACGGGCCGGACAGCACGAACAGCACATGCTTATTGTCGCCGGTTACTTTTTCCTTCAGTGTCAATCCACTTTGCTTCCCGCAGCCCTGCCGGAGATGGTCTCCGGGGCTATGGCCGCCAGTACTATATGGCCGCTGTCCATTATTATTACCGCCTTTGTCCTCCTGCCGCTGGTCAGGTCCACCACCAGCCCATCCTCCTTGCCCTCCTGAACCATCCGCTTCATCGGAGCCGAAGCCGGATGCGCGATCGCCACGACTTTGTTGACAGCGATGATGTTACCGAAGCCGACATGCACCAGTTCCGCCTTCATAATCTTTACCCTAACGCCTGACCTTTCTCAACGTTCTAAGTGGAAATGCGTTCAAGCTCCTCCCAGAAACCGGGATAAGAGACCGTTACCGCATCCGCGTCGTGGATAACTATTTCCCCCTTTGACACGAGTGAAGCGATGCCCATCGTCATCGCCAGACGATGGTCCCCGTAACTCTGGCACTCCCCTCCCTTGATGCCACCACCCCCGTGAATAACCATGCCGTCGGATAGTTCCTCAATATCAACACCTATCTTCGACAGCTCGGACACGGTCGTGCGGATCCTGTCCGATTCCTTCACCCTCAGCTCCTGCGCGCCGCGGATAACCGTATTGCCGTTTGCGCATGCGCCGGCCAGCGCTATGAGGGGTATCTCATCGATTATGCGCGGGATCATATTGCCCCTGATCCTTATTCCCATCAACCGGCTCGTCTCGATCGAAACTTCTGCTACGGGCTCACCGCCCTCCTTTGATACGCGATCCACTTTCAGCTTAGCGCCCATTTCGAGCAGCACGTCGATTATGCCGGCCCTGGTTGGATTGATGCCCACATTTATAATCCGCAGTTTCGCGTCGGGATGTATGGCGCCCGCGACGAGCCAGAAAGCAGCCGAACTGATATCACCCGGCACCGACACGTCGACGGGAGCGCGAGGAGCGGAAGGAGTCAGCTCTATGGTCTTATCGTCTCGGGTAATCCTCACGCCCAGCGCGCCGATCATGCGTTCAGTGTGGTCTCTGGAAATCGACGGCTCCGTTATCGTGGTCTTGCCCTCGGCAAAGAGTCCGGCAATCAGTATCGCTGACTTTATCTGGGCGCTGGCCACCGGCATTTTGTACGTTATACCCTTCAGCCCGCGGCCTTTTATCGCCAGCGGCGCCAGTGAATCATTCTTCCGCCCCCATATATCCGCGCCCATGTGACGCAGGGGATTGATCAGACGGTCCATAGGGCGCGAGCGCAGCGAAGCGTCGCCCGTTATAACCGAGAAGAACGGCTGAGCCGCGAGCAGGCCCCCCATAAGACGCATCGTAGTGCCGCTATTGCCGGCGTTGAGCACATCGTCCGGAGACCTGAACCCGCCGGGGCCGACGCCGTCGACCATGAAGACATCGCCCTCGCCTGTTATTTTTACGCCCAGCGCCTGAAGACACGACATAGTGGAACGAACGTCATCGCCTGATGAAAGGTTCTCTATGCGCGCCTTTCCTTTGGCGATACTGTTCAAAATAAGGGCGCGGTGAGATATCGACTTATCTCCGGGTGTAGTGATGTCCCCGCGCAGGGATTTGCGATTGGTCAAACACTTATCCAATAGACATCATCTCTGGCGCAGCCAGTCCTCTCTTGCTTCTCTGACCTTGATGAAGTATTCCTCTATTTTCTCGTCTCCGCCGCTTACCAGACGACGCAGCTCTTGAAGACTGTCGATGTATCTGTCTAAAGCTTCAACGATATGTTTTTTGTTGGTAAGACATATGTCGCGGCTCATCCTCGGATCGCCGGACGCCAGACGCGTTGTGTCCCTGTAACCCGACGACGCCAGCCTGGACATGGCCGTCCAGTTGGGATCATTGACGGTTGTCGACACAAGCGCGACCGACAGCAAATGCGGCAGGTGGCTTATACCCGCGACAAACGCGTCATGCTCCTTCGCATCGATGTAGAAGGGTTTGGCGCCGACGGTCTTCACCATGTCTTCCATCTTCCTGCGCGATTCGGCCTTAACGTTGCCGCCGGGGACCAGGCAATACGTGCAGCCACGGAACAAATCGGCATCGGCGGCGGCTATACCGGCGAACTCTCTCCCAGCCATGGGATGCCCGCCGATAAAATAGGCCTTTTCGGGAAGATATTCCTCTGCCCATTTCATGACGTCGGCTTTGGTGCTGGCGACATCGGTGACGATGACTCCTTTTGTAAAATGCTCAGCTATTTCCACCAATACGTCTTTCACGGCAAGGACGGGAGTCGCGATAACTATGATATCCGCGCCCTTGATCGTCGACGGCATATCGGAACCGCACTTGTCGACAACCCCACGAGCTAACGCAGCAGAGGCAGTTTCAGAACGCCTCGCATACCCAGACACCTCGGCTCCAGCCGCCTTCAGTGCCAGCCCCAGCGATCCGCCGATGAGCCCCAGCCCTATAATAGCCACCCGCATTCGACCGCACCTCTCATCCTTTTTAGAATTAGCACATTATAACACAGTCCTTTTCATTAGTAGAAGAAAAATCCGCAGAGGTTCTCCACCGTCATCCGTGACAACATCGTAGGGGCGAGGATCGTCTCGCCCCCAGTTCATATACCATGCGTCATTGCAAGTCCTTCCATATACCTATATATCATGGAAGGACGACGAAGCAATCTCTATCAAAACTATATGAAACTAACTATCAAGATTGCCACGTCGACATTCCATACTAAAACTCTAGGGATCATCCCCTCGCAATAACGTTATCGCGGTCTTTGCTTTGACAAAAAGACTATGTCCATTTAAACTATACCCACCTCATGAGTTACGAATAAACCCAATGGAGTTATCAAATGGCAGATGATAATAAGTGTCCGATATTGCAGAACCCGCACATTGGATAAAGAAACAAGGTCGATCATGGTAAATGACTTTAATAGTACAAATAATAATGATTTGCCGGACTTGCATCATCTGAGTTCATATAAACTGGAGATTTTAAAAACAAATAGTCAAAAGTACATAAAATCTAAGGGGTTGTCTTGTTTCGGAGTGGCTGCAGCTTTAAGTGGTACTTTAACACGAATCAATGCACCGCTTATATATGTCGTTATATGTTTTATGGCATTTCTTACTATAGCAGGTTTTTTCATATATTTTGACAAGTTCTTACCTTATAACTGGTGGAAACAAATTGGAGCTCAATTAGCTGGAATTAATCTCGTACATGTATCATTGTCTTTAGGATTAGTAGGGGCAGGCTTAACCTTTTACGATAACAAATGGACAACTCTTGCATTAATATATTGTGTTACTTCTTTAGTTGTGGTAGGTGCTGGTACAGGAAGGGATTCTGGTAACGTCATAGCAATCTTTCTTCAATATGTTCGTCGCAGAGTTAGATGGGATGTTAGTCGAGTGACTCATAAAATTCTGTATCTTATAGCTTTGTTATTCTCAATACTAATAGTTGTAGGAGTATTTCAACCGTGGATACAGTCAAATGGGTTATCAATCTCGGGTTGGAGTCTATCACAATATATACACTACGGGATTACTGATTACAATAAAGCGATCACATCCTTTATTTTTGGGATTTTTATTGCAGTTTTTTCTGTGATCGCTCTTGTCGTTCTGCATCAGAGATCTAGAATTCGGCAGTCCAGGATTTTGCTATTTTCTAACGCAGTGATACTCGTCTGTTTTTTGTCTGCAGTTATATCAAGCGCATTTTTCTCAATAACTCGTGATGGATTTTCTAGTTCCTGTCAAGTTAGTTATGGATTAGTGATTTCTCTGGTAGGAGCTACGTTGGGACTAATAACTGGATTCTTCATATTTATTTTTAGTCTTCCTAATACGTTTAAAAGTATCTCCAGAGAATCTCTCTGTGGCCTTTTATGCAGTTTGCAGTGCTTTAGGGAACAGGAATGCGAGTTGATCACAACTAATAATAGCAGAAAGGAGGGAAGTCATGTCCCATTGGAAAGGCGCAAAATATAAAGGTGACAACTTTGAGCAGGGAGCTGATGGGGCATTTAACGTTTCGTGGCAAGTTTGTTATTGTGATAAAGATTATATCTTGGAAGAGTATAAGGAACGAAGAACAGCACCAGATGGGCGTCTTGTGATTGCTGAACTACGGAATAAGGAAGGCGTTCCGCCTTCATTTTTATTTCGCTGGGATGAAAAAGATGATCATTTAAACGTTGATATTAATGGGGTGACGAATACTATAGCAGAGTCTTTTAAAAAAGGAAAGGGAGGATATAAGGGTCATTGTCCCAAACGTAGGAAATCAGAGAATACGACTTTCGAGGTTGATATCAGGATACTAGACAAACAGATATTTCATGGCTATGTTAAATTTAATATTAACCATATGGCTAAGTCGGCAACCAGCATGGGGCTTGCAGTCAGCGCAAGTTATAAATTTACTAGCAGAAAAGAAGCCACTAGTTAATGCTGTTAAAGGTGTTCTTTACCTTCAACAATCTATGGGTCGCTGTCAGCGAGGTGAAGAACACCACACCGAGCAGAAATCAATTGTTGCTTTGACAAAAACCCGATGTCCATTTAAACTATACCAAATCCATAAATCACGAATAGATCCATATGTATACAGATAAACTCTGGACTGAAGGGAATACGATATGAGACTGACGAGGATAACTTTATTAGCGCTGCTGGGTATTTCACTGTTGGCTGCTGTTGCCTGTAATTCCAACTCTGAACAGGAACCGACGCCCACGCCTGCCGCTTCCGTTACGCAACAGCCGACGGTAACGCCAACGGCAACAACACCCGCCGCGGCTTCTGTAACCGTCTCGATCGATGCGCCGGAAACCGTGAAGAAGAGCTCCGGACGTTATTTCCACGCTTATGTTGCAATCACCCCGGTAGACGGCTTCTTTATCGCGCAATATGACATATCTTACGACCCGGACGTCATCAGGGTTCAGGACGTACGCGTAGGCGATATTTCCGATACAGCAACACGTATCGAAGAATGGGGCTACGTGCCGGCGAATACCCAGGGCACCTTGAGGATATTCAATACCGTGCCGGCCAGCGCCGGCGCCGATAGTATAAGCGGCGAAGGCTATTTAGCCGATATATATTTTAAAATCATGGGCGACCCCGGCGATTCCAGCACCATATCTTTCGTTGAGGGTCTCGGGGACCCGGCGGGCCATCTGACTATTGTTAATACACAAATCCTCGAGATTACCGCGACATGGGTCGACGCCTCGGTAACCATAGAGTGAACATAGTATCGATTTATTTTCGCTGTTGAAGGTGTTCTTCACCTTCAATAAGCACTACCTCATTCGGCGATGTAAAGAACGCAACGCCGAGCAAAAAAAGAAGGGGTATTAAATGAAGAAATTCTTTCTTTCCATCATTCCTGTTTTGATAATAACCATTGTCATCGTCGGGTGTGGATCGAGCGACACATCTTCGTCAGGCAATACTGAATTGCAGGGGACATGGGTCGGGATCTTAACCGAGACATGCTATACACCTCCGTGTAGAACATACGATATTACGTTTACCTTTAACGGTGATGATTTAGCGGTAACAAACAATGGGAAAGATATTTCAGGGACATTTACTCTTAATACCGTAGCCAATCCCAAGACGATCGACTTTTACATTGTCACAGATGAATATGGTCCTGAGTACGAAGGAAAAACTGCAATGGGCATCTATCAGCTCAATGGTTCAAATCTGGAGCTCGCACTAGGAGAAGCGGGCGGTGTTAGACCGACATCATTTGCCGAGGATAACTCGATTATTCTTATCAAGCAATAAGTGAAAATCCATCTCGGATTTTTATAACGCGTTATATTATGCTACATAGGGGCGCAACATGCTGTGCCCCTACCTTTTTCCCCGCTTGTTCTAGTTTTAAATTCAAATATGATATACTAGTCCCATTCAAGGAACGGAAACATGAAAGACTTAATATCCATAGCCGATTTGTCATCCAAAGACATACAGGGACTGATAGACAGCGCCATCGAGCTTAAGCGCAAGCGCATCGGCAAACAGCTTGCAGGCAAGACGCTGGCGTTGATCTTCGAGAAGCCTTCGCTGCGCACGCGCGTCAGCTTTGACGTAGGCATGTACGAACTGGGCGGGCACTCGATATATCTGTCACCCGCCGAGATAGGGCTGGGGAAGCGCGAGCCGGTTGAGGACGTGGCCGCGGTGCTCTCGCGCTATGTTCACGGCATCATGGCCCGCACCTTCTCTCATGATACAGTCGTGCAACTGGCGAAATATGCGACCGTACCCGTGATCAACGGCCTATCCGATGAGGAGCACCCGTGCCAGATACTGGCCGATCTGCAGACTATCTACGAGAAAAAGGGGGCGCTGAAGGGATTGTCCGTAGCTTATATCGGCGATGCCAACAACTGCGCCAACAGCCTGCTCCTGGCCTGCGCCATCACGGGCATGGAGTTTCGCATCGCCTGCCCCGCCGGATATGCTCCGTCGAAAGCGATGTTGCTCAAGGCCAAAGGGAAGAAGGGCCGCGTTGTAATCACAGACGATCCGAAAAAGGCGGTTAGCGGCGCCGACGTTATATATACCGATGTGTGGACCAGCATGGGTCAGGAAGAGGAGTCGGCGAAACGCCGCAAGGATTTCTCCGGCTACCAGGTGAACGGCAAGCTGATAGCCGTCGCCAAGAAAGACGTGATACTCATGCATCCGCTTCCGGCGCACTACGGCGAGGAGGTCGCCGCGGGCATGCTGAGGAATCCGCACTCGGTAGTTTTCGACCAGGCGGAGAACCGCCTCCATATGCAGAAGGCAATACTTGTAAAGCTGATGAAATGACCAAGCCTATAGTCGCCATCATAGGACGGCCCAACGTAGGCAAGTCCACACTGTTCAACCGCCTGGTGGGAAGGCGGGTGGCCATCGTCGAGGACGAGCCCGGCACCACCCGCGACCGCCTCTATGCCGACATCTCATGGAAGGAAAAATCTTTTTCCCTAATCGACACCGGCGGCCTTCTAGCCGACCCTTCGACCAGTATCGAGCAACTTATTAAACATCAGGTGGTAACCGCGATCGAGGAAGCCGATGTCATCATATTCGTTATCGATGTTCTGGATGGCATTACTGTAGTCGACAAGGATCTGGCCGAGTTGCTGCGGCGCAGCGGCAAGCCGCTGGTGCTGGCCGCGAACAAGGCCGATAACGAGCAGCGGGGCTACAGCGCGGCCCAGTTCTACGAACTTGCTCTGGGCGACCCCGTTCCTATCAGCGCCTATCACGGCACGGGCATCCACGACCTGATAGACGCGGTCGCTAAGCATCTGCCCGAGGTTCACTCCGAGGCGGAACAGGCCGTGATGAAAATAGCCATCGTGGGCCGGCCCAACGTCGGTAAATCGATGCTGCTGAACGCCATCCTGGGCAAGGAGCGCGTCATCGTATCGGACAAGCCCGGCACGACCAGGGACGCCATCGACACGATGTTCGAATGGAACGGCGAGCGCGTATTGCTCATCGACACGGCGGGCATACGGCGGCGCGGGCGCATAGACAGGGGCATTGAGCGCTACAGCGTTGACAGGGCATCGCAAGCCATCGAGCGCTCCGATATCACTATCCTCGTGACAGAGGCTACGGACCTGCTGGCGGCTCAGGACCTGCACATCGCCGGCTTCGTATCCGAGGCATACAAAGGCATGGTGGTTGTAGTTAACAAATGGGACCTTGTCGAAGACACGGCCGAAAGGCGGCAGTATGTCGCCGACATCCGCAGCAAACTGAAATTCATGCCCGATGTGCCCATAGTTTTCATCTCCGCGCTGCACGGCAGAGGGATAAAGAATGTCCTTAAAGCCGCACGGGAAGTCTACGCGGAGAGATGCAAGCGCATCCCTACGGCTTATCTCAATAACGCCGTCCGTGACATGGTCGCCGCGCATTCCCCTCCTTCGGTCAGGGGCAGAAAGCTCAACATCACCTACACGACCCAAGCGGAGATCAATCCTCCGACCTTCGTTTTCTCGATAAACGATAAGTCGCTACTGCATTTCTCGTATGAAAGATATCTGGAAAACCAGCTGAGGCGGAGCTTTGGATTCAGGGGCACTCCGTTGAAACTTGTCTTCAAACAGAAGGGAGGACAATGATCGCACTGCAATTTATCGGCATGGTGGTCATAGGATATCTTGTGGGAGCGATACCGTTCGGCGTTATCATAGGCAAGATGACGCGCGGAATCGACGTGCGCGAATACGGCAGCGGCAGCATGGGCATGACCAACGTCATGCGCACGGTCGGGGCCAAGGCCGGACTGATCGTCTTAATCTTCGACGTATTTAAGGGGGCCGGGGTCGTAGCCCTGGCGTGGGCTGTCTTTTATTCGGCCAATCATGACATGGTGTACTGGGGCCAGATGGCGGGGGGAGCTTCCGCCGTTATCGGCCATAGCTGGCCGATCTACATCGGCTTCAGGGGCGGAAAGGGCATAGCTACGGCGGCGGGGGCCATCCTGGTTTTATCATGGCAGGTTGGTCTAATATGTCTGGCAGTGTTTCTGCTGATGGCGCTGGCCTTCCGCTACATATCTTTGGGCTCTATAATTGCGGCGATTGCGCTGGTAGTGTCTATGGTTGTATTCTTTACATGTTATTCGGGGCCCGCCGCTTACATGGCGTTCTCTCTGGTTGTCGCTCCCATAGTCATATTCCGCCACCGCGGCAATATAAAGAGGCTGCTGGCGGGAACCGAGTCAAAGATCGGGCAGAAGGTTAAAGTGAAATGAAGGTTGCCGTCATCGGTACAACGAGCTGGGGCACAACCCTTGCCATCATTATAGCGAGGAAAGGCATCGATGTGGCTTTGCTGGGCTTCACGCCTGAGGAGGCGGAGAAGCTGGCGGCTGAGCGCGAGAACGCGGATAGGTTGCCCGGCGTGCGTTTTCCGCCGTCGCTGTCGGTTTTCGGCGGCATAGACGAGGTTTTGCGGAACGCGTCGCTCATCTTTATCGCGGTTCCCTCGCAGGACATGCGCAGAAATATACAGCAGGCTAAGGGACACATTGCATTGAAGACCACTATAGTCAGCTGCTCCAAGGGCTTCGAGTTGGACTCTACCAAGCGGATGACGGAGGTCATCATCGATGAGCTGGGAGTGGAATATAAGCCGTATGTGTGCGCCCTCTCCGGCCCGAATCTGTCCAAGGAGATAGCAAACGGCCTTCCCGCCGCGAGCGTGGTAGCTGGCTACGACATGAAATCGGCGGAGGAGGCTCGAAGCGCACTGAATTCCCCTTCGTTTCAGGTCTATACCAGCGGCGATGTGGTCGGAGTAGAGCTGGGCGGCACGCTGAAGAACATAGTAGCGCTGGGCGCCGGCATGGTGGACGGGCTGGGCTACGGCAACAACGCGAAGGCCGCATACATGGCGCACGGGCTCAGCGAGATTGCGAGCCTGGGAGTCGCGCTGGGCGCCAATCCTGTCACTTTCCTCGGCCTGTCCGGTCTGGGCGACCTACTGGCCACATGCGACAGCACGCTGAGCCGCAATCACACCCTTGGTGAGGGGATGGCCCGCGGACGTTCGATGAAAGAGATGGTCGAATCCATGGGCAGCACCGTCGAAGGAGTGCCCACAACGGCTGCCGCGCTCAAGATAGCTAGAGGGCTCGGCGTCGAAATGCCCATTACCGAGCGAATCTACAAGGTTCTTTACAATGGACTCAGCCCCGCGAAGGCCATGGCCGAGCTGATAGGCGAATTACAACCTTTGTCTGACTGAGTCACTATGCAACGAGTGAACTATTGCCACCAGCGCGGAAAGGTCTCGTTGTAATACTCGTAGGTTAGTCTGGTTACACTAGTACCGTCAGCGTCCATAATATATATATCGGGATCGCCCTCGCGGTCTGATGAGAACGCTATCTTGCCGCCATCAGGTGACCAGCAGGGATGAGCATCCCAGGAATATGGACTATCGGTCAGATTTGTGACGTCAGTACCATCAAGGTTCATAACATATATTTCGTAATCGCCTGTGCGCTCGGACATAAAAATAACCCTATCCTCATTAGGCGATATACTAGCGTACATATCGCTACCTGAACTGTTTGTGAGGCGTACCTGGTTTGACCCGTCATCGCTCATAACATACACTTCATAGTCGCCGTCACGGTCGGAGGAGAATACAACCAAATTGCCAGCGGGTGACCAAGATGGCAAAGCATCGTTAGTAGAGTTATTCGTGAGACGTTCTAATTCTAAACCATCAAAATTTATAGTATAGATTTCATAGTTACCATCGCGGTCAGAAAAGAATATAATTTTGTTGCCGTCCGGCGACCACCATGGAGCCGATTCATTTGCTGAATGATTCGTGAGGTTTATCTGATTTGACCCATCTTCATTCATTACATATATTTCCCAGTTTCCATCCCGCATTGAAGTAAAGGCAATGCGTTTACCATCAGTCGACCAAGCTGGCGCCACATTGCTGCCAGATGTATTTGTCAAATTGGTAATATTCCAATTGTCATCTAACATGAGATAGATTTCTTGGTCGACAATTGCACTTGAGACGAAAGCTATCTTCCCTTCTATTTTGTGAAAATTTGTTTTATGCATCGCAATGAAGACCACGCCGGTAATAATAGATAAGAGCAATATAGTTAAAGCAATCTCACTTTTTCGATTTGAACTTCTTATCTTGATACGTCCGTATGATTGCTTAATGTTAGTTTCTCCCACATAATATTTTGTCTATACTAACATATTAGTTTTTTATTTGTACTAGCATTTTGTAGCTATTCATTCTGTCATACTTAAAATATTTAAAGTAGGTCTATCCAATTCACCCCATTCGTAAAGAATCACCGTCGCCGCAACCAGGCCCGCCGTTTCCGCCCGCAATGTATTCGGTCCCAGAGTGGCCTCTTTCACGCCATGTCTTCGCGCCGATTCCAATTCGTCGTCTGTGAAGCCGCCCTCCGGCCCGATTAATATATTGACGTTAGCCGTCGGACGAATTATTTCCCTTAAACTTAACGAGGCGGAACCTGTGCTAGCAATTATGGACAGTCCACGCGCCGAACGTATTGCGTCCTCAAAAGATGCGGTCGACTTCAATGCGGGCGGTACACTCCTGCCGGACTGCTCCGTCGCCTCTTTAATGACCTTCTCCCAGCGCTGTATCTTGTTCGCGCCGGGCTTCCCGGCAACGCACCGACAGCACATAATCGGCACGAACTCGGTGACCCCTATCTCAGTGCACTTCTGCAGGACGAACTCGAAGCGGTCTGATTTCAATAGCGCCTGATATAGAGTGATTTTGACTGCCGTCTCGACGCGCTCTCTTGTCGATTCGATAGTGCCTGCGATGCGGTCCTTCTTCACGCTATCGAGTACGACCGTATACTCTAAACCTTCGTCATTGAATACCACGATCCGTGCGCCCTTCCGCAGCCTAAGCACGTCTCTGATCTGGTGAACAACTTCGCCTTTAAGGACGACGCTTTCAGCGTCAATGCAATGCCTGTCTATAAGAAAGCGCTGCATCTTATCGGTTCCCCCGGCGGATTTCAAGATTCGAACGCATCTTTGATACGATTGAAGAACCCCTTGCCCTTCTTCGGCATCGTGGCCGGGCCCATTGTCTTTGCCAGTTCACTCAGCAGCTTCTTCTGCTCGTTTGTCAACGACTCAGGGGTGACGACATATATCGCTACCATCTGGTCGCCGCGGCCCCCACCCCGCAGGTGAGGAACCCCTTTCCCCTTCAGTTGGATGACCCTGCCGGACTGGGTCCCGGGCGGGATTTTAAGCGGCGCCGTGCCGTCCAGAGTCGGTATCTCTATCTCATCGCCCAGAGCCGCTTGAGGAAAAGTTATCGGGACTTCGTAAAGGATATCGTCATCGTGGCGTTTGAACAGCTTATGCTCTTTTACGGAGATATTTATGAATAGATTGCCTGGCCTGCCGCCGTTCCTTCCCGCATCCCCCTCACCGCTCATGCGGATTTGAGAGCCTTCATCCACGCCGGCCGGTATGGATACGGATATGCGGCGCGTTTTCTCTTCGTACTTAGACCCGTTGCAATGAGTGCAAGGATCGGATGTTACCTGCCCGCTACCGCCGCAGCGCAGACATATTGTGACATTCACGAACTGGCCGAAAAAACTGCGCTGTACCTGGCGCACTTCGCCGGAGCCGTTACATTCTGGGCATTTAATCGGATTGCTGCCCGGTTTGCATCCGTTGCCGTGGCACTTTGAACAGGCCTCGGTTCGATGTACCTCGATCTCCTTTTCGCAGCCAAAGGCCGCTTCTTCAAAATCGATAGTTATATGATGGCGGATATCTCCGCCACGCTGCGGCCCGCTCCTGCTCCGCCTGCCTCCGGTGCCGCCGAAGAACGTCTCGAAGATATCGCCGAAGCCTCCACTAAAGCCGCTAAATATATCGCCGTCAAAGCCTTTACCGAACGTATCACCGGCATGTCCGAAACGGTCATAGGTTTCCCTCCGTTCCGGATCCGAGAGAACTTCATATGCCTCATTAATTTCTTTAAACTTTTCTGCAGCGCCGTTATCATTGTTCTTGTCGGGATGGTATTGATGGGCAAGCTTTCTGAACGCCTTCTTGATCTCCTCGGCAGAACATGTCTTGGAAACGCCTAAGACTTCGTAATAATCCCTCTTTTTCGTAGCCATTTTATCTACAACCTAACTTCTAATTATAAGTCCCGTGTCATCTCATTACAAGTTTACTATCATCGGGCCGACTGCCGAATTGAATAATAATGCCACTTGACAAATCCCGAGGAAAGGTAGTAGATTAGATATAGTTAGCACTCGGAAGGTGAGAGTGCTAATCGGTGATAAAAATGCTGACGGAACGATCTGCAAACATATTGAAGATTATCGTAGACGAGTACGTGCGTACGGCTCTGCCTATCGGCTCCGAGACTATCGCGCACAAATACAATCTGGGTGTCAGCCCGGCGACTATAAGAAATGAGATAGCGCGCCTGGAACGTGACGGATATGTTCTCAGAAGGCATATTTCCGGAGGCAGTGTCCCTTCGGACAGGGGGTACCGGTATTACGTCGAGCATTTGATGCAGAAGACTGACATATCTACAGACGAGCAGCTTATGGTATCGCATCTGTTCCATCAAGTGGAACGCGAGCTGGAACAGTGGACGCGCCTGGCTGCGGCGCTGCTTGCGCGAATGGCGAACAACCTGGCGCTGGTCACGTTTCCTAAAGCTATGCATTCCAGTTTCGCGCGCGTGGAGCTCGTATCGTTGCAGGAATCGACGGCGCTTCTCATACTGCTTCTGCAGGAGGCGAGGCTCAAACATCAGCTTATCGCTTTCGACAGGGCTCTGACGCAGGAAGATCTGAATGCCGTCTCCCGCGAACTGAACGATCTGCTCTCCGGCCTGACGTGGTCTCAGATACTGTCCTATAAGGGAGAGCTGACCCCGCTGGCCGCCGATGTGAAAAAGACAATAGCCGAGATAATGGCGGATGAGGACAAGAGAAGTTATGAAGAGCCTTATATCGAAGGGCTGAGAAACATAGTTATACAGCCGGAGTTCTCGGATAGCAGGGAGATTATCGGTATAGTGGACGTGCTGGAGAACAAGGGCGCCCTGAAAGCGCTGTTGCCGGAAGTGCCTAACTGGGACGGAGTTCATGTGGTCATCGGTGGGGAGAACAGGGAGGATACGATGCGGGGCTGCAGCATGGTTCTAACACTTTACGGCATCCCGGGCGAGGTAAAGGGAGCGCTCGGCATCATCGGACCGACGCGCATGGAATATGGCAGGGCGGTGTCCTCGGTGCGTTATCTGAGTTCTGTGATGACAAACCTCGTCGGCGATTTGCATAAAGGCAGGTAGCGGATATATTCATGAATGCGAAAATGGATGACAACCGTATTACACCGGAAGACGAGGACGAGGTCACTCAGCCGTCCGATGCCGGCTATGATGGAGAGAAACCGGCGGAACCGGGGGAAATCGAGGACATGGAGACGCTTAGAAAAGCCCTAGTAGATGAGGGAGCTAAGGCGGAGCAGTACCTTTCGAACTGGCAAAGGTCTCAGGCCGACTTCGCCAATTATAAGAGGCGCACGGAGCAGGAAAGAGGGGATGTTATCAAGCTGGCCAACGCCGGCCTGATTCTGAACCTGCTGTCGGTGGTAGATGACCTGGAACGGGCTCTGGATCATGTCTCGGGCAAGCTCGCCGCGTCCAAGTGGGTGGACGGAATAATTCTCATCTATCGCAAGTTCATGGCAATACTCGAGGCCAACGGCGTGAGCGAGATCAAGGCGCTGGGCGAGCAGTTCGATCCATGCCTGCATGAGGCCGCGGCGCACGTCGACGGAGAGGAAGGAAAAGTCGTCACGGTTATCCAGAAGGGATACATGCTTAACGACAGGGTGCTCCGTCCGGCTATGGTGAGCGTAGGCAACGGCTATAGTTCCGACTCGAGCGATGATGACGATAAAGAGGAATAAGACGTTTATTGTGAAAGAAGCAATTTTTCATATCATGGAGGTGCAGAAATGGGAAAGGTAATAGGGATAGACCTGGGAACAACTATGAGCGAGGTGGCGGTAATGGAGGGCGGGGAGCCGACGATAATCACCAACGCCGAGGGCTCGCGTCTCACGCCGTCCATTGTAGCCGTGAGTAAATCGGGCGAGAGACTCGTAGGCCAGATAGCGAAACGCCAGGCTATCACAAACCCGGAGAATACGGTTTATAGCATTAAGCGTTTCATGGGGCGCAAATTCGGGGAACCGCCGGGTCGCGAACTGCCAGTGGAAGAAGATGCGCGACGCAAGGCGTATAAGGTAACCAATGGCCCGAATAATGAGGTCCGGGTATTGATGGGAGGCAAAGAGTACAGCCCTCCGGAGATCTCGGCCATGATATTGCAGAAGCTGAAACAGGACGCCGAGGCATACCTGGGCGAAAAGGTGAGCGAGGCCGTCATCACCGTTCCCGCATATTTCAACGACAGTCAGAGGCAGGCCACCAAGGACGCCGGTGAGATCGCCGGGCTCAAGGTGCTGCGTATAATCAACGAACCCACCGCCGCGGCGCTGGCGTACGGGCTGGATAAGAAAAAGGATGAAACTGTGATCGTTTATGACCTGGGCGGCGGCACATTCGACGTGTCGGTGCTGGAGCTTGGCGAGGGCACGTTCCAGGTTAAATCGACCAGCGGCGACACGCATCTCGGCGGCGACGATTTCGACCAGCGCGTGATGGATTGGCTCTGCGATGAGTTTAAAAAGGATCAGGGTATAGACCTGAGGCAGGATAAGATGGCGCTGCAGCGGCTGAAAGAGGCCGCGGAGAAGGCCAAGTGCGAGCTTTCCACAGTGATGCAGACCGAGGTCAGCCTGCCGTTCATAACGGCCGACGCGACCGGGCCCAGGCATTTAAATATAACGCTGACCAGGGCCAAGCTGGAGCAGCTTGTAATGGAGCTGGTGGAAAAGACCGCCGGTCCCTGCAAGCAGGCGCTTTCTGATGCGGGGCTCTCGGCGAGCCAGATACACGAGGTGATACTCGTCGGCGGCCAGACCAGGATGCCGCTGGTACAGCAGAAGGTCAAGGAGCTATTCGGCAAGGAGCCCAACAAGGGCGTCAATCCCGATGAGGTCGTGGCCATGGGCGCGGCGATTCAGGGCGGCGTGCTCAAGGGCGAGGTCAGCGATGTGCTGCTCCTCGATGTGACGCCGCTGACGCTGGGCATCGAGACGCTGGGCGGCGTGATGACGCCGCTTATACCGCGGAACACCACTATACCGACGGCCAAGAGCCAGATATTCTCGACGGCGTCCGACGGGCAGACCAGCGTGGAGATACACGTCCTGCAGGGCGAACGCTCCATGGCTAACGATAATAAGACGCTGGGGCGTTTCATGCTCGATGGGATAGTGCCGGCTCCGCGCGGCATGCCTCAGATAGAGGTTTCCTTCGATATCGATGCTAACGGTATCGTCAGCGTCAAGGCGCACGACAAAGGCACCGGAAAAGAGCAGAAGATAGTTATAACCGCGTCCAGCGGTCTCTCCAAGGATGAGATAGATAAGATGAAGCGCGAGGCCGATGCGCATGCCTCCGAGGACGCGAAGAAGCGTGAAGAGGTAGAGACTAAGAATACCGCCGACACCGTGGCCTATCAAGCCGAGAAGACCCTGAAGGAGCAGGGAGACAAGATACCCGCGGATATGAAGCAGAGAGCCGAGGACAAGGTAAAGGCTGTTCGCGACGCTATCAATGCTAACAATATCGAGGATATGAAGAGAACCATGCAGGAGCTCTCGGATGTACTGCAACAGATAGGCACTACGCTTTACCAGCAGGGCGCCGGTCAGCAGCAGGGACCGGAGGCCGGGGCGCCGCCTCCTCCGGGCGGTGACAAACCTCCGGATGACGGTACTGTGGAGGGCGAGTTCCGAGAGGTTTAGTCCGGTATATAATGTCTGAGCGCCCTCGTTTTTATGGATAGATGATTGAGTAGGGTCACGGTGCGCCGTGACCCTGCTTGGTTTGTTCGTATTGACGGCATAATAGCGCTTTGATATACTTCAGGCAGCTTGGAAAAGGATAGAATTTAAATGGCTTACGCAAGGATTACAGGGTGGGGGAAATATCTGCCGGAACGCGTCATGAAGAACAGCGATCTGGAAAAGATAGTGGAGACTTCGGATGAATGGATCGTTTCCCGGACCGGAATAAGGGAACGACATATCGTCGGCGATGAGGAAGCCACTTCGACTATGGCGGTCATTGCCGGCAAAAAAGCCCTTGAGATGGCGCATCTTAGCCCCGACGCCCTTGATATGGTCATCCTGGCCACCTGCAGCCCGGACAGGATAGTTCCGGCATCGGCGGCATACGTTCAGCATGCTCTGGGAGCAGGCAAGGCTGCCGCCTTCGACACGATGGCCGGTTGCAGCGGTTCGCTGTATGCCCTTATTACGGCCTATCAGTTTATCTCCTCGGGGGCTTATAAGAATATACTTGTTATCGGCAGCGAATCTCTTACCCGCGCCATCGACTGGACCGATCGTTCCACCTGCGTGCTCTTCGGAGATGGCGCCGGGGCCGTTTTGGTGCAGGCCAACGATAAATCGACAGATATGCTCAGCTTTGTGCTCGGCAATGACGGCGGCGGCGCGGACCTGCTTTACGCTCCGGGTCCCTGCGGCAAGCGTATAGATGCGACCAGCAACGGGCATTACTACCTGCATATGGATGGCAGTGAAGTATTCAGGTTTGCGGTAAATAAACTTGTTGATGTAGCGAAGCAGGTGGTAGCCGCCGCAGGACTTAAGATATCCGATATTGATTTGCTTATCCCGCATCAGGCCAATCAGCGTATCACTAAAGCCGCGATGAAGACATTACATCTTTCCAACGAGAAGGTTTTCATGAATCTCGACCGCTATGGTAACCTTTCAGCGGCCTCTGAGATGGTTGCCTTGTGTGAGGCAGCGGAGCAGGGCAGGCTCAAGGACGGTGATCTGGTAGTCCTGGTTGCCTTCGGCGCCGGGCTGTCTTGGGCCGCTATGGCACTGCGCTGGCAGCCGAACGGATAGACAACAATATTCTTCGTTCCTCCCTCTTTTTGTTTTATTAACGCTATCGCCGATTAAGCTTTCGTCGAGTTTTGTAAATCTATTGTCAACCATAATAATAAACTTGGTTGACAAGCGTTCGTTTGCTCGTTTAAAGTATCAGGAGTCATATCTTCGGTGAAGCGACAGGAAAGGCTCGCGCTTGGCCTATGAATAAAAAGGAAATTCTGGAGCGGTTACGGCAGGGAACCCCCGTCTCGGGAGAGGAACTGGGCAGGGCCATCGGCATATCACGAACGGCTGTGTGGAAACACATTAACGAACTAAAGCGGCAGGGATACGTCATCGATTCCGTTCCTGGCAGAGGTTATCACTTTATCGGCGCGCCTGACGACTTGCTCCCCGAAGAGATCGCGTACGGTCTCAAGACGCAAATTATGGGCCAACGAATCGTCTATGAGGGAGAAGCTCCGTCGACGCAGGCGATCGCAAAAGCTCTGGCATCTCAGGGCGCTGCTGAAGGCACAATCGTTGTCGCCGAGACGCAGAGCGGCGGCCGCGGCAGGGTGGGAAGGCCGTGGTCCTCACCTCGCGGCGGGATATACTTCTCGATTATCCTGCGGCCGGACATAAATCCGGGCGAGGCGCTGCGTTTACCGCTGGTCGCAGGCGTTGCAGTGGCTCAGGCGATAAAACGCGAAATAAATCTCGAACCGAGGCTGAAGTGGCCCAACGACATCATGATCGAAACAAAGAAGGTCGGCGGGATTCTTACCGAGATGAGCGCTGAGCCGGACCGCCTGGACTGGGTCATCATAGGGATAGGCCTGAATGTAAATACACCACACGATTCATTTTCACAGGAAGTCGAAGAAAGCGCAATTTCGCTGATGGAGGCTGCCGGCAGGGAAATCCCCCGCGTCAAGCTTCTCCAGGCCATCCTGGTCGAATTTGAATCGCTTTACGGCAGTCTGGCCGGGCGCGGCTTCGAGCCGATTCGTGCTGTATGGAAGGCTTTAAGCAATACCATCGGCGCGCATGTAGTGGTAACACTGCCGTCGGGTCAAATCAAAGGTCTGGCCGAAGATATCGACTCCGACGGAGCGTTGATTCTAAAGAAAGCTGATGGCGCCGTTGAGAGAATCGTCGCGGGTGTGATCAAATTGAGAAAACTATAGGAGCGGACAATGCTGGATGCGGCCATAATAGTACTGTACTTTGCAATCATAATAGCCATCGGTTTTCACGCATACAGGAAGAGGCGAGCCTCGGACAGCAACGGCTTCTTCGTGGCGGGCCGCAGCGGGGGCGTTCTGCTCATAGCCGGCTCTCTCTGCGCCACTTTCATGGGATCATCAGTAGTAATCGGGATGGTGGGAAGCGGCTATTCGATGGGACTTCCCGGCGCATGGTGGCTCCTTGTAGGAGCCATCGGTCTGGTAATCCTGGGCCTGTTCCTGGCCAAAAAGGTGCGTAAAATCGGCCTCTATACACTGCCGGAGCTGGTCGAGAAACAATACGGCAGCAAGGCGGGTCTCATCGCCTCACTAGTTATAGCAGTGTCATGGATCGCCATTTGCGCGGCGCAGATAATCGCTGCCGGCAAGGTGTTGAACGTGCTTGTTCCTTCATGGGATCTCAACGCACTGATGGCTATATGCGCCACCGTTTTCGTCATCTATACCGTTCTGGGCGGACAATACTCCATCATCCGCACGGATTTCTTCCAGTTCGGCATCCTGATTATAGGAATGCTGGTGACGATGGGTTTTGTATTGAGCGAGGCGGGAGGAATCGGCGGGCTTAAGGCCGCTCTTCCGCCAGCGCACTTCTCTTTCCCCGTAAACGAAAACTTCGGATGGTACGACCTGGTTCTCTACTTGATTTTAACGGGCTCCGTCTATGTGGTCGGCCCTGATATGTATTCAAGGCTATTTTGCGCCCGTGATGAGAAGGTAGCCCGAAAAGCAGCCTTATCGGCTGCGGGCATGGCTATTCCCATAGCCTTCGTAATCGTTCTCATCGGTATAGGAGCCGCGGCGTTGTATCCAAATATCGCACCCGAGCAGGCCTTTCCCACAGTAATTCAGAATCTGCTGCCGGTAGGAGTGAGCGGACTGGTGATAGCGGCCCTGCTCGCGGCGCTGATGTCGTCCGCCGACACTGTGATATTAACGACAAGCGCTATACTGGGCGTCGATGTATATGGTAAAGCTTTCCCTCATGCCAATGAACGACGGAAGCTGATAGTTTCGAAGATTTGCGTAATTGTTATAGGAGTGTTCGCACTGCTTGTGGCTATGCACATGAAAGGGATTATCAACACCCTCTTGTATTCCTACACCATCTTCACCAGCGGCATAGTAATACCTGTAGTGGCCGGCTTCTATAAGGATAAGCTCAGGGTAAATTCGTGGGGGGCGCTGGCGGCTATAGCGGGCGGGGGCGGAACGGCGCTGGGCATCAAGCTGGCGGGAGTGCAGAATCTTGAACTGCTCGGATTCGGAGTTTGTGCTATACTTTTATTCAGCGTAAGCTGGCTCACAGGAGGGATGAAGAAATAAGATGGAAATCACATGGCTGGGGCATTCATGTTTCAAAATCAAGGGTAAAAAAGTTACGGTGATAACGGATCCGTATGACGATTCCATCGGCTATACGATGGGAGAGCAGAAGGCCGACATCGTCACGCTGAGCCATTTTCATCTCGGCCATTGCTGCGTCAAGAGCATCTCGGGTTCGCCCAGGGTCATCAGCAGTCCCGGTGAATACGATGTGTCCGGCGTAGCGATAAAGGGCATAAGGTCTTTCCACGACGCGGTGAAGGGCGAGGAGCGGGGCAAGAATATCATTTATCTTATCGATATAGACGGTGTCAGGATCTGCCATCTGGGAGACCTGGGCCATGTGCTGGACGCGGAAAAGGCATCCGACCTGTCCGATGTGGATATCCTGATGATTCCAGTAGGCGGTTCATCAACCATCGGCGCGTCGGACGCGGCTGAGATGGCCAGGCTGCTTGAGCCTAAGGTTGTAATCCCCATGCATTACAAGACGGACGCCGTTGTTAGATCAGAGATGGACTCAATCGACAAGTTCCGCAAAGAGATGGGCGTTAAACCCGAGGTCCAGCCGGAAAGGAAGCTGGTGATAGGCAAATCCGGCCTGCCGCAGGAAGCTCAGGTTTTTATTATGGACTATCAGTCTGCGGGTTAGATACGGTTCTGAACCTACCAATCGATTTTTCTCCAGCCCCCGGATGCGGGGGCTTTTTATTTAAGGCTGATGGAATTTGAGAAGTCGAACCGAACATCCTGCAATATGGGAACTCTAACCCGACATTTACAAGTCATTGCGAGGAACGCGACCATGTATTCTTATTTCTTATGATGGAAGCATGAGCGGCAATCCAGCCGACGCTTCGACTCGGCTCCATATGATAACGGAGATTGCTTCGTCCTTCCATATATCAAACTTCATGGAAGGGCTCGCAATGACATTTAGGATACGGATAAATAAGAATAGACGCACAGGTCTGTCCTTACACGTGCGAAAGCCGTATACAGAGACTGGAGCGGCATAACTTATCCATGAGAACGGGATTGGGATATAAATTAAAAAGAGCCCCTCGCGGTTGCGAGGGGCTCTTTACTATCTGGTTATGAGTCTAAGCGCAAAGCGCTTAAACAGGCCGTCTGGTCCTGATGATAAGCACTACAACGCCTACCAGGAGAACCGCGCTGAGCGCGATCACTACCCAGACCCATACCGGAGTGCCTTCCTCTTCTTCTTCCTCTATTACAAGTGTAGTGAAGGTTCCGGTATCGCTCCAGGGCGATGCCGTACCGGTATCTTCATTGATAGCACGAACCTTCCAGCAGTAGTTGGTGCCCTGATGTAATGCCTGCGTAATCGAGTAGCAGGTATCGGTTCCAAGTGCGCTGGAGCCGGTCAGGTTAACTATCGGACTCGACCAGTCGCAGTTCTTGGCCACCATCAGTTCGTATCCGGTGCATTCGACAGTGCTGGTCCACGTCAGCGTCGGGGTTAGCGGGATATCGTTGTGTGAGTCCTCCGCCCCCGGATACGTGACGATAGGTTTGGAGCTGGCAGGACCCAGCGGTGTGGTGAATGTCCAGACATCCGACCACTGGCTGACGATGGGCTCTACCGCCCTGACACGCCAGTAGTACTGCTCACCCAGGAACAGCTGGATGGTAGCTTGAGTTCCCTCAACCGTATCGTCTTCTACGGCAATGCTCCCGAATCCCGTATCGTATGCTACCTGATATTCATACGTCGTTGCCTTGGGCATCTCTTCCCATCTGAGGCTCAGAAGTGCCATGGCGTTTCCTTGAAGGATTGTGCCCGCAGCGGTAGCGCCGTCGGCGGGAGATATCAGGGTAGGCTTTATCAGGGTATCGATGTAAGCCCAGAGCTCGGTGTTACCAGCTCCGCCTATGGCGAATACGTATGTCTGTGTAGGAGCTGTCTCAAGGTCTAACCACAGGTTCGATGTTAACCCATTCACAGCATATTCGAAGGGAGACTCGCCACCGGGCAAGATATCATCAATCGGGGCTGTTGGATTTACCTGGCGGATGGCTGCTGTTTGGTATAGAGGAAGGGCAGCAGGCCAGAAAGCAACGCCACCATCAGCTACCGCCCAGAGTATGCCGTTGCCATCGCATGCAATGGACAGAATGTCTTCTGCATCGTATATCTGCTCCCAGTCGTCTCCGCCATTGGCGTCTATTCTCCAGACGCCCTGTGTAGCAGCGCTGCCGTTAACTCCGGCATAAATCATGCCGTTGTCATCATAATTGGTATCGAATGCCAAACGCACCTCATCTCCGGCTACGCCGGGGCTGTCGCCTACCTGGGTGAAGGAGAAGTCCGTCTCCCAGTTCTGACAGATGAAGACATCGCCTGCATCGGTGCCGACAATCACGGTGGTATCATTCCAGAGCTGCAGGTCTATCACATTTCCGGTAATGTTGTTGCCATCTTCCTGTATCCAGTGGGCACCCATATCCGTTGTTTTCCAAACCTTGTCTGAGTTGGCAACAATGAGAGTTTTATTGTCAATTACCTTCCAAGCATCCACTGGCAGGGGATTATTGTCTCCATCGGAAGGAGCCCTGAGCGTTGATGCCCACAAATTACCTTCGTCGGTCGTTCTTGCGATGATGTTGGTATCATCATAAGGCGCTATAGGCTTTTGTGGCCCCGTAACGAACATGGACGGCTCATCTGGATAGTAAGCCGGGATCTCTATTTTGTCTATTGCCACTCCCGGCAACGGAATCTGCAGAGTCATACCAAGAATGAGGTCCCACTTGGATCCGCCGTCCTTTGTCTCCCACAGCAGTCCAAAGTCGTTGATACCCAATGGAAGATCTACCACATCATCTCTTGTTACCATGAACAAAGTACTATCGGTATCGTATCTTGGTGACGGCACCACATCCTCAATCTCATCGATGTCATGGTCGAGAAGGCCGCGTCCGTTCCACGTAGTACCTTGCGTTATGCTTACATATAAACCGCTGAATGACGTGGGCTGGTAACCTCCTAAGGATGGACGGTTTATGTAGCCATTACTGCAATACGCCTTTTCGCTATCTTCGAAGTCTGGTGCCATAACTACTATTGGCCCGCAGAATACAAACCACATGCCTGACGGCGGCTTGTAACATTGCAGCCATGATTCTCCTCCGTTTTGGCTGTAATGAGCCTGGGCCTTCCATTCGCTCATCGGCCCTTCATTATTCAAAGCAGTAAGTCCCACAATAATGAAAGCAGAGGACGATGCACCTGATACAGCGATACTGTTGACATCCGTTTCGGTGTTTTCGCCCCTGATATCAAGGTCCTCGACATTTGAAGTTGCTATGGTTCCCATTACGAGGTCAACACGAAACGCGTCGCCCGCTTCGATCGCCCCTGTTGCAAAGTCAAGCGCTTCAAGCCCTACAAATACCGATGGCTGGGAGTTATAGTCTTCAGGGAATGCTATACTGGCCGTGCTGGCAACAATGGGACCAAGATCAGGGTTATCAAACACCCCGTCCTGAATATACGAGCCCCAGTTGTTGACCGAGATATCGCTTTCAGCCCTGATCTTCGTGGTAGTGCCATCCGTTATTATGGCAAATATCGTTCCGTCTTCGCCATACTCTGGCGAAAACGCTACGGCAAGGACATTTACCGCGAAACCATCACCAACATACTGTTCTTCCCAGCCGCTGAAGCCGCTTAACAGCCAAACATCCGTGGTCGTTCCCAGAACATAGGTAGGATCGCCATCATTGTCGAGGGATACGTCCATGCTGGTAATTGTTCCTGTCCCGTTGAAAACCATTGATTCAAACGCAGTACCGCGATTTGCAGAATAGTAAGCGTCATCCGTTGTTGCTACAACCACTACACCGTCATCCATCCAGTCGGGAGAGGTTTTAATAGCTACGATTTGCTCCGTAGGATCAACATCAGCCGAGTTAGAGTAGCCGGTGTTTTTCCATGTGTAGCCGTCGTCAACCGACTTAAAGACGTACCAGTAACCGGTCATCAATGTTGGTAAAGACGCGTTGGTAGTCACATACACAGCAACAAAAAGAGTCCCGCCATCAGGCGAGACCGCCATAGCTCCGACATCGGTGCCCGGAGCCAATTGCATATCATCTGTACCGGGGATAGTAATCTGTGTCCACTTCTGAGTTCCTGCAGAGACAACGCTTGTACTGGATAGAGAGAACGTCGCTGCAAACGAAAACACCAGAAGGAGAGACATGATCACCCCGAATACCTTTATTCTTTTTCCTTCCATTTCTCCTTCCTTTCTTAAGGAACCTATACGCCCCCCGTCCTTATTTGTCCGGGATCGGTAGTCCGCGAGGGGGGGCAGATTCCTCGTGGTCCTTATCCACCAGTCGATTCACTCTATAGGCATCTCCTCCTTTCAATCTATCAAATAGCAAGCATGAGCAGGGGGCCTCCCCAACTCACATTATGTCACTTAAAGTATTCTCATTAAGAAAAATACACAATTAAACATTTGTATCACATCGGCTATGTAATGTCAATACCCATTAGCTATAAAACCAGCATTTGCCGATGATGCGGCCCGTTCTTCCCTTATATGAAAGTTTACCTGTTATCGAATTGGCAGTCCCTACAAATCTGCTGTGTTATATTATATCGCATTCCGTAGATTATCACCAAGGAAGCGGTTTAAAACCCGCCCCCACGTAGATGGCCTGTAACAGGGCAACCCCCCGTGTTCGACCCTGCGCGACGGCGTGACGGTTGAAGGTGAAGAACACCTTCAACAGCGACTATAAAGATGATAAGATTGCTTCGCCGTTCCATGTAATGTCTCGCAATGACACGTTCATGTAGGGGAGGGTTTAAAACCCTCCCCTACGAAGGGGTGGCCTCGCCGTAGGGGCAATTCATGAATTGCCCCTACATTGCGATAACGCTAATCGCCGCCAAATAAAAGAGCCCCCCGCGTTTGCGGGGGGCTCTCTGCTATCTGGTTAGTGGTCTAAGCGTAAAGCGCTTAAACAGGGCGTCTGGTTCTCAGAATGAGCACCAGTACGATAATGGCCAGCAGTACGCCGACGATTATCAGCACCCATACCCAGACCGGAGTGCCCTCGCCCTCGGCCTCTGTGTCAAGGGTGAAGCTGCCGAAGCTCCAGGGAGATTCGGTATCGGTCGCGGGGTTGGTGCCGCGCACACGCCAGTAGTATGTGCCGTTGACCAGCTCCTTGTCAGCCTCATAGGCCGAGATGTCGCCGAGCGTCTCGTTGATGACGATATCGGCGGCGCCGAAGCCGGGATCGGTCGCTACCTGCAACTCGTAGTTGGTTGCGGAAGCAACCTTGCCCCAGGTGAACAGAGGAGTGGTATCCGATATTGTAGATCCGTCTTCAGGCTTGCCTGCCGCGGGAGCGCCTGAGTCACCGCCGGGAACGGTGGTGAACTCCTGTACGGTGCTCCATTTGCCGAGCATGGGCTCAACAGCCCGTACTCGCCAGTAGTATACGGTCTGAGCCTGGAGTCCGGGAACGGTTACGGATGTCCCGGAGGTGGTGCCGCTCTGAGGATTGGAGAACGCGGCATCCTCGGAGACCTGCCACTCATACAGTGTGGCGCTGGTCTGCGCGCCCCAGCTGACAGGTGCGCTTATGCTGGTATCGGCCATGATTGTGCCGACGCCGGTAGCGCCGTTAGCCGGGCCGGAAGCAGCCGGGCCTGCGCCTGAGAGGGTGTCTTCCCAGAAGGCCAGCTTGAAGCGCCATTCCTTCCAGTCGAAGGTCAGGGAGATGAGGTGGGTTGAGCCGGGGACAGCGCGGTTGAGCCAGAGGCCGTCCCAGGTGCCACGCCCGTCCTGGCATACTTCAAACTCGGCGCCTGTGGCGGTGCCGTCCAGACAGCGCAGCACGCCGCCCATGGTGTAGCGTCCGCCGCCATTAGGAGATGGGGTGTCACCGGGTCCCCACCAAGAACTAGGGAGGTTGTTGTTGTAGCTCGAATCCCAGATGGAGAAGGTCACATAGACCGTCCCGTCGGGACCGATAGACAGCATGCTCGGGGTTACAGAGCGATAGAGAGAATCGCCGACCACCATACTATCGAGAGGCTGTGGTGCCGGGGCGACGTCGCTATAGTCGTCAGCGATCCAGAGGTCCTCCCATGTGGCAGCGGAAGGATCGGTCAGGTTGACCTCGGTACGGGCAACGACCACATCGGTGTAATCGATGCGGTTCAGGTCAACGATGCCGCCCGCGCCCATGCCTACCATCTGCCATCTGTCCAGCCAGCCGCCGCTTGCGGCGTAGACTATGTGGTTTGTGGCCCAGTTCTTATCGAAGTTTACAACTGTGCCGCCCATCGGATGGGAAAGGATGTCCATCCATCCCGGGCTGGAGTAAATCTCATCGCCGATGTTCTCGAGGTCCTTTACCGTGGCTCCGTCTTGAGACAGCCAGACCTCGTCCGTAAATCCATCCTGGTCGTAGGTGCCCGCGATGAGGCACTGGTCGGTTCCGGCAGCGCCGGTGAAGCTGAATATCGGGGATGTGCGTATCATGTCAATCTCGAGGCCGACGCCGGTGAGGACGCCCTCTGTCCAGCTCGCGCCGCGGTTCTTGGTCGTGTAGATGTAGCCGCCATCATCGCCAATGAACAGCGTATTGTTGTCCTGTACCCACCAGCCGCTCTCAACAAGGCCGGCTGCGTTTGCAGAATAGTTGAAAGCGCCGATAGGCATCTGAGGCAGCCTCTTCCAGTCGTTGCCCTTGTCGGGCGATGTCCAGATCATCTCGTTTATTACGGACCGATTCCAGTTCGCGACTCCGCCCATCAGGAACATGTTCTGGTCGGTGGAGAACTGGGGCACTACCCTGGGCCACCAGGTCCAGTCATCGACAAAGGTGGCTATGCCGGCATCGAGCAGCATATCTTTGCCCCAGTAGACAGTGCCGTCGGGGAGCGAGATGTTCTCGTACATGATGCGCTCCCAGCAGCTGTCGGTAAGGCGCCAGAGGCTCAGTGCGGTATCTGAACGGGAACCGTTGTGGTCCCATTCGCTGTAGGTGGCCACATAGATAAGGCCGTCGCTCTCATAGGTGGGAGAGACTTCCTCACTAACAGCCTCGGCAAGGCACCAGGAGCCGTACCACGGGCTTGCATAGCCGGGGATGTTTTCGCTGACAGCAATGTCATCCATGATGCCAATGCCGTTAAAGACAGGACCGCGCGTGGTCACGGCCATCTTGGACACGCTGCTGGTTGTGACGCCATCGCCGCCGCCCGCGGCAAACACTATGCCGGCCGCGTCGGTTACGTAGGTCGGGAATGCGCCCGACTGTGGTTTAAAGGAAGGCACGGGGCCCGGCCATACAAGCAGGTTGTATACGCTCAAGACCTGAGCCTGTGCGGGAGGGAAATCGCAGGCGACATAGCATGCCGTCTGCGGGTTGCTGATCTCCGAGTTTATCATGATGTCGGAGATGTGGGTGGCGCCGGAAATGCCTACGCGGCAGGAAGCAGTGGTTGAGGGCCCTGTCACGGTGGCAAGTCCGCGGATGCGCCAGACATCGTTATTTGTAGGAAGAGCTAAACAGCCGTCAAGCCCTACGAACACGTAGCAGCTTCCCAGGTTGCTGAAGTCTGTGCCTGTGGTTACGGAAGCGGCTCCGGCCGACTCGCCAAGCCACGGGAGAGCGGGAATGCCCGCCGCGTATGTGCAAGCGGTTGTCGGGGAGTCTATATCGCCGCCCCAGTAGCCGTCGTTGCCGTCCCAGAAGCATACATAGACGCCAACCAAAACGTTGGTGTTGGCGGTATAAGCAGGGTCGGCATTCGCGATGTCGTTAACCACGGCGATTATCACCTGGTCCGTGGGGAAGTTGCGCGAGCCGTAAACCTGGAGCACATCCAGGCCGTTGCCGGCAGCCATGGTTCCGGGTGTGGGCGGGGTGCCGAATCCGGGCACGGCATTGGAAATCTGCATGTCGTTCCATATAGCCACGCCGTTCTGGTTCCAGGAGTAAACGCCCTCGCCGAAGCTAGTCACACCGGGGTTCGCAGCGTCGCCAGCGCTCAAACCAAAGCTGGATGTGCCAACTATGGCCATGAACGGGTTCTGGCATCCGCCGGAGCAGACGCTGCACTCGACGACGTCGAGGCATGTGATGGAGCTGCCCAGGGTAACGCCGGGGCAGCGCGGGGTGACGCGGGTGAAGCTATCACAGCCGGTCTCCGAGCGGTAGATGTTGCCCACGGCGTCGACAGGTGTTACGCCGGTAGGTCCGGCATAGAGAGTGTAGGCGTCGCCATCGATTCCATTGCCGATATAGCGAGCGCCCATGGCCACGAATACCGTGTCCTTAGATGCGTCGTTATCGACGTAGCCGGGCTGCGGTACAACCGCTACTGGCGCGCCATTTTCTGAGGAGGGCACATGCCAGCACAGTGTCCAAGAGCAGCCGCCGTCGGTGGACTTGAACAGCGCTATGTCCGAGTAGGCCGGATAAACAGCCCATCTCAGGCCGTCCCATGTCCCGTGAGCGCCAGCGCCGTCCATGACGTCGGTGTCGCCGGTGGTGTCCTCCACCAGGGCAAACAGAGTGCCGTCATCGGCACCTGTCACGTCCCAGATAGCGCTATCCGGGAACATTTGATAGTTTAACGTGGTTGGCAAATCCATCCGGGACCACTTATCAACCGCAGCTGACACAGTGGCCGTGGATGATACCGTCGCCAGTGAGGCCGCGAGGCCGAACACGGTGACGAGCATCATTGCCACCAGCATAAGTTTCGTCAACTTTCCTTTCATTAAACCTCCTTGTAAATCATCGAGACCTTCAAATACGTGTTTAGAACAAAGTTGTTTGGTCTCCAATTCCGCCTTGCGTTCAATATCTTTATCCCACCCCCTTTCATCTAAAGTTTCCTTAGGATATATGGAGTCCTGGCGTCTAAATTTCTTGTTTAACTCACCCTGCCGACAAATCATTGCCTGTGTCGTCTTCCCTCTCTTTGTGAAAGAGAGGGATTAGAGGGTGAGTTCACTTTTTAAGGTTCTTAGATTCGCGCTTACTTATTAAAAAGCAGAAGAAGCCAACCCCCTATCAGGTTAGCTTCCACCGAAATTTCTGATATTTTCTGCGGTAATAAATAAATACATAACATCCTTCACCGCAAGTGAAAAATAAAAAAAATCTATATACTGTTCTTCAATTAAATCGCAAGGGCGTTGAGATATACTAACTTGTTGAAGCTGATTTGTCAAGCCCCCCAAGAGTACTATAGATACAAATCGACCGGGTGGTTCCGTACAGGGCGAACCCATGTGTTCGCCCTTGGTAGGGGAGGGTTTAAAACCCTCCCCTACGTGAACGTGTCATTGCGAGGAGTCCAAACATTAAGATCAAAACGTAGGGTGGGTTTATTAACCCACCACAAAATCGTTATAACGGTGGGTTAACTGCAGTTGAAATGTCGAATGTCGTTGGTCGAGGTAGGCCGAACCCCCTATTAGTCCCCCATACGTTGGGGGACGTGGAAAATCCGGGGGACACCCCCGGTCCCCCGGAAGGAGGCTTCTCCTTCACCTCTTTCTTCATAACTGTCATTGCGAGGAGTCCTTCCGTACACCCTAATTATGGAAGGACGACGTGGCAATCTCATCGGGCATCATTTGGTGGGCGCAGCCCACCCTACGTTCGGTAATCGTGTAGGGGCGAATGATTATTCGCCCGCGATGACAGCGATGAGAATTATATATGGGTAGGGGCGACCGGCCGGTCGCCCCTACGGAGATCAAACAATAATGATAAGGCGCGTGACTACATCTCCTTGGTCAGCGTTGCCAGAAACTCCTTGTTGCTGGCGGTCTTGGCGAGACGCTCCAGTATGCGCTCAGCGGCCTCGGTGGGGCTCTGCGAGTTGGCGGCCACCAGATTGGCCACGCGGCGCATGAGCCATATCTTCTGCAGAGTGACCTCGTCGTGTAGCAGCTCCTCGCGGCGGGTACCGCTGCGCAGCAGGTCCATGGATGGGAAGATGCGGCGCTCGGCCAGCTTGCGGTCAAGGTGCAGCTCCATGTTGCCGGTGCCCTTGAACTCCTCGTAGATCACATCGTCCATGCGGCTGCCCGTGTCAACCAGGCAGGTGGCGATGATGGTCAGCGAGCCGCCCTGCTCTATGTTGCGCGCGGCGCCGAAGAAGCGCTTGGGCGGGTACAGCGATACGGAGTCAATGCCGCCGGAGAGCGTGCGTCCGCTGGGCGGAAGCGCCAGGTTGTAGGCGCGCGTCAGCCTTGTGATGCCGTCGAGAAGTATGAGAACGTCCTTGCCGTTCTCGGCCAGCCGCTTGGCGCGCTCCAGCGCCAGCTCGGCCACCTTGGTGTGGCTCTCCACCGGCTCGTCGAACGTGGAGCTGATGACCTCGCCCTTCACCGAGCGCTCCATGTCCGTGACCTCCTCCGGACGCTCGCCGATGAGACACACCATGATATGGATATCGCTATAGTTGGTAGAGACGCCGTTGGCTATCTGCTTGAGCAGCATGGTCTTGCCAGCCTTGGGAGGGGAGACTATCAGGCCGCGCTGCCCGCGCCCGATGGGGGCTATCATGTTCATCAGCCGCGTGGCCAGGTTGCCCTGGGTCGTCTCCAGGTTTATCAGTTTGTTGGGGAATATCGGCGTGAGCTGGTTGAAGAAGGGACGCCCCTTGGCCATCTCGGGATCGACGCCGTTCACAGCCTCGATGCGCAGCAGGCTGTGATATTTCTCGCCGTTCTTGGGCAGGCGCACCTGACCCGTTATCATATCGCCGGTCCTCAGGCTGAAGCGGCGTATCTGCGATTGCGAAACGTAGACGTCGTTGGGGCCGGGCTTGAGCTTCTCCTGATGCAGAAAACCGTAGCCCTCGTCCATGGTCTCAAGTACGCCGCCCCCGAAGATGTTGCCCTGAAGCTCGGCGCTGGCCTGCAGCAGCCTGAGCACCAGGTCCTGTTTCTTCAGCTGGGTGTATCCGGTCAGCCCGATGGTCTTGGCCATCTCCAGCAGGTCTTCGCGCGTCTTGGATTCAAGCTCGCTGATATTCAGGGCGTTGGCTGTGTTCATTGTATTCATTGTATTCATTGAGTTCGCGGTATTCATTGTCATGGTTTCACCTTCTTCCAGTCTTCGATAAAGCGTGCGATCCCGATGTCGGTGAGGGGGTGCTTCATCATCTTCATTAATATATCGTAAGGCACGGTAGCTATGTGCGAGCCGCACTTGGCCGCTTCGATAACGTGCAGCGGGTGTCTTATGCTGGCGGCTATCACCTGTGTCGGCAGATTGTGTTTTTGGAATATCTCCACGGTCTCGGCGACTACGTCCATTCCGCGATGTCCTATGTCATCCAGCCTTCCCACGAACGGGCTGACGTAGGTGGCGCCGGCGCGGGCGCCGAGCAGCGTCTGGGCGGGGGAGAAACACAGCGTGAGGTTCGTTTTGATATCCTCCTTCGACAGGATGCTGATGGCCTCGTACCCCGCCTCCGATACCGGCATCTTAACCGTCACGTTCCTGTGCCACGCGGCGACCTCTCTGGCCTCCTTTATCATGCCCTCCGTGTCCAGGCTTAATACCTCCACCGAGATGGAGCCGTCCACGAGAGAGCATATCTCAAGTATCCTCTCTTTAAGATTCGACGAGCCTTCCTTGGCAACCAGGCTGGGGTTGGTGGTAACGCCGCTGATGAGACCCATCCTGGCGGCCTGCCGTATCTGGTCTATATTTGCCGTGTCAAGAAATAACTGCATTCCGTTGTCTCCGATTGATTATTGAAATTTTCGATTGGGGCTAATCAACCCCCTGTATCCCCCACTCTTGGGGGAATTTAATTAAAGATAGGGGACACCCCTAAAACCCCGTCAGAGGGCGCTCCCTCTGGACTCCCCTGTCTCTCGCTGCTGTCATTGCGAGTCCTTCCTAGGAAGAACGACGTGGCAATCTCGCGGTATTTAATCCCCTTTATGTCCAATATTTCGGTCATCGTGTAGGGGCGGGTTTCAAACCCGCCTCTACGGGACACTCCTAGAACCACAGCACTAGAGACGCTTTGCCGTCGCCAATCTTTATTAATAATGTTAAGGAGGCTGCCGTTAAGGTTCCACAACGGCGGGCTTCAAACCCGCCCTGCTCTTGATTCAGGAGAGGGCGATTCACGAATCGCCACTACGGAGTTGCCTATACAATACTTTCTATTATTGCTTTCTATATTGGCAAGGCAGGCTGCGACCCTTCGAGCAGAACGCCCTTGGCCGCCGCTATGAATTCACGGAACAGCGGGTGCGGGCGGGTGGGGCGCGACACGAATTCCGGATGGTACTGGCAACCTATCATGAAGCTATGTTCTTTAAGTTCGCATATCTCCACCTGACGTCCGTCCGGCGACAGTCCGCTGAAGACCATGCCCGCGCTTTCCAGGTTATCGCGGAAATTGGTGTTAAACTCAAAATTCTGGCGGAACCGCTCCTGCACGGAATCCTGATTATATATTGCAGCCGCCTTAGTTCCGGGCAGTATATTTAATGGAAACGCGCCCAGCCTGATAGCATGTGAACAGGCCGCTTCGTCGCGACGTTCCTGCATCTTGTCGATGACCGGGTGAGCCGTGCCCGGGTCGAACTCCGTGGAGTTCGGCGTGTGAGAGCCGAGCACGTGCCTGGCGAATTCGATGATCATGGCATGCATTCCCAGCGACGAGCCCAGATAAGGTATGTTGTGCTCCCTGGCGTAGCGCGCCGCGATTATCAGACCCTCCACCCCGCGGATACCCGCTCCTCCGGGAACGATGATGCCCTGCGCGGAGTGCAGCAGCCCGTCCCCATCCTTCTCCAGCGTCTCCGCCTGTATCCACTGTATGTTGATATCCCTGTCGTTAAAAACCGCGGCGTGGCGCAGCGCCTCCTTGACCGACAGGTACGCATCCCTCAACTCAACGTACTGCCCCACCAGCGCTATGTTCACCGATTCCTTGGGAGCTTTCATCCGCTCCACCAGGTCTCTCCATTCGCTGAAATCTACGTGGTTCTTCGGCAGCTCGAACTTTTCGACAATAAACTCTCCCAGGCCGGCTTCCTCCAGTACGAGAGGAGTTTCGTAGATCACGGGGAGCGTCGGCAGGGGCATTACGGCCTTCCGGTCAACGTCGCAGAACAGCGCGATCTTATCCCTGATATCCTCGGTGATGGGCAGGTCGCTGCGCAAAATGATGACGTCCGGCTGTATACCGATGCGCCTGAGCTCGTTGACGCTGTGCTGTGTCGGCTTGGTCTTGAGCTCCAGGGTCGACTGGAGATAAGGCAGGAGCGTGAGGTGCACGTACAGCACGTTCTTCCTGCCGACCTCGCTCCTCATCTGGCGTATGGCCTCCAGGAAGGGAAGCCCCTCGATGTCGCCCACAGTGCCGCCCACTTCTACAATAACCACATCCGCGCCGCTCTCCTGGGCTACCTTGCGGGAACGGCTCTTTATTTCATTGGTAAGGTTCGGTATAACCTGAATGGTGCCGCCGTTGAACTCGCCGCGCCGTTCCTTGGTGATGAGTTCGCCGTATATCTGTCCCGCCGAAACGCTGGACGAGGCGTTCAAGTCCGTATCGATGAACCTCTCGTAGTGGCCCAGGTCCAGGTCCGTCTCCGCGCCGTCGTGGGTGAGATACACTTCGCCGTGCTGATAGGGGGAGATCAGTCCGGGCTCGGCGTTCAGGTAAGGGTCTAGTTTTTGAACCGATACTGAGATGTTGCGACTTTTCAGGATTCTGCCGATGGAGGCGACGGCGGTACCTTTTCCTACTGAGCTTACTACGCCGCCGGTCACAAAGATATACTTCGTCATCAGTTCGATTCCTTTCGGCGAGATGGTAGGTGTAACGACATATATGAATGAGAAGAACTACCTTCTCGTGGTCTTAACAATGCGAAGAAGCAACGGGGGATCGGGGAAATTGCTCTTCTGAGGTCTAAATTATAGGGGATAAATCATGTGATGTCAATGGTTTTCTGCATAGAAAATCCCCATTTATCGATGTAGATGTAGGGTGGGTAGAGCTTTGCGAAACCCACCAGCCCATGACCACAAAGACGGTGGGTTAGCCAAACCCACCCTACGGCTGCTGAACTGTGGGCGAATAATTATTCGCCCCTACATCTCTGTGCCGGTTGACAGACATAGAGACGTCCTTCCCGTATTAGAAGGATTGCGTCTCTACACGATGACCGATGTATGAAAAAACGTAGGGGCACAGTCCTTCCATGACATTAAGGCATATGGAAGGATGCCCCTACCAGATACGACCCTTTTGTCCAGCGCTTTGTTCTTCACCGTTACGGCAGCCATTAGACTTGTTGAAGGTGAGTAACACCTTCAACAGCACTGAAAAGTGATTCCGTATTAACGATTGATTGCCATCCCCATCCCCCCGCCTTATAATGTTTCCACTATGTCGGAACAGAAAAAGCTCCTCGTTCTCTTCGACGGCAACGCCCTGATCCACCGCGCCTTCCATGCCCTGCCGCCGCTATCGGTGCGGAAGACGGGCGAGTCCACGGGCGCCGTCTACGGCTTCGCCAACATGGTGCTCAAGGTGCTGGGCGAGCTGAAGCCGGCCTGCTGCGCCGTGGCCTTCGACTACCCAGCCCCGACGTTCCGGCACAAAGAGTTCGCCGAATACAAAGCGCACCGCCCGCCCGCGCCTGAGGAGCTGAAGAGCCAGTTCAAGCGGGTGCACCAGCTCGTCGACGCGTTCAACATCCCCAGCATCGAGCTGGAGGGATACGAGGCCGACGACATACTTGGCACGCTGGCGCGCCAGGCAACCGATGCAGGCATCGATACGATAATCGTCACCGGGGACATGGACACGCTGCAGCTCGTCTCACCGCAGGTGAAGGTGCTCACGCCCAGACCGGGCAAGCCTTTCAGCGACACCATACTATACGATGAGGAGAAGGTAATTGAGCGCTACGGCCTATCCCCGGCGCAGATAGCCGATTTTAAAGGTCTCAAGGGAGACCCTTCCGACAACATCGCAGGGGTGCACGGCATCGGCGAGAAGACGGCGACCAAGCTTCTGCAGCAATACAAGTCCGTCGAAGGCATATACGAGCATTTGGACGAGGTTGATACTGCCAAAGCTAAGAAAGCACTAGCCGACGGCGAGCAGGACGCGCACCGCAGCAAGCGGCTGGCAACGATAGTCACCGACGCGCCGGTCAAGCTCGACCTTGATGCCTGCGCCAGGAGCGACTTCGACCGCGCCAGGCTGATCGATCTTTTCCGCGACCTGGAATTCACCAAGCTCATGCCCAGGCTGGACGAGGTCGGGACGAGCAAACAGGAGCAGCGGCCCGAGGTATGCACGGTCGACTCCGACTACTGCGTCGTCGATACCGAGGACACCCTGGATAGACTTTTTTCAGTGCTAAGCAAGGCCGAAACCTTCGCCGTGGACCTGGAAACCGACAGCCTGAACGCGCTGTCCGCAAACATTGTCGGCCTGTCCTTCTGCATCGAGGAAGGGAAAGCATTTTATATACCGGTTGGACACCGCGAAGGAACGCAGCTTCCCCTCGATAAAGTACGCGATCGACTGGAACCGATATTAGCCGACACGAAGAAGGCCAAGGTCACGCACAACGGAAAATACGACTCGACCGTGCTCATCGAAAATGGAATCGAAATCGACAACCTGTCCTTCGACACTATGATCGCAGCCTATCTGCTGGGCGAGAAATCGCTTGGGCTCAAGGCGCTGGCCTTCAACCGGCTCGGCATAGAGATGACGCCGATAACGAACCTCATCGGTAAAGGAGCCAAACAGCAGACTTTCGACAATGTTGCCATAACCGACGCAGTCAGCTACGCCTGCGCCGACGCCGACATGACGCTGCGGCTGGCGCACATCTTTGAAAACGAGCTTAAGGAGCAGGGGCTCTGGAAGCTGTTCAACGAGGTCGAGATGCCACTCGTGCCCATCCTGCGCGAGATGGAGTGCGCCGGCATAGCGCTCGACACGGATTCGCTCGGCGCAATGTCGCGGAGTCTGGGAGAGCGCATGGGCGCCATCGAGGCTGAGATATATCAACTCGCGGGACAGCAGTTCAATATCAATTCACCGCAACAGATGGGTATGGTGCTGTTTGAAAAACTCGGCCTGCCCAGCGGCAGGAAGACCAAGAGCGGCTACTCCACCGACGCCTCGATACTGGAGGGGCTGAGAGGGGTGCATCCTGTTGTCGACCTTGTGCTGGAGTACCGCCAGCTGTCCAAGTTGAAATCGACATACGTCGACGCCCTTCCCGCATTGATTAATCCTAAGACAGGGCGGGTGCACACCAGCTTCAACCAGGCGGCAACGACGACGGGCAGATTATCGTCGTCCGACCCGAACCTGCAAAACATACCGGTGAAAGGCGAGCTGGGGCTTCAGGTAAGGAAAGCCTTCATCGCCGGAGAGGGTAACCTGCTGCTCAGCGGCGACTACTCCCAGATCGACCTGCGGGCGCTGGCCCACCTCTCGCAGGACCCGCAGCTCATCGAGGCGTTCCGCAACGGGGAAGATATCCACCGCGCTACGGCGGCAAAGATATTCAACCTTTCTCCCGACGATGTTAATTCGGACATGCGCCGCGTGGCCAAGACCGTCAACTTCGGCGTCATCTACGGCATGAGCGATTACGGCCTGGAGCAGGCCACGAGCCTCTCGCGCGCCGAGGCCTCGCAGTTCATCAAGACCTATTTCGATAAATACAAAGGCGTAGCCGAATACCTGGAAGCGACCAAGCAGCAGGCGCGCCAGCACGGATATGTTGAGACGCTGCTGGGACGCAGGCGTTACATTCCCGATATCAATAACTCCAACGGTATGATACGCATGGCGGCCGAGCGCATGGCGATAAACATGCCTATACAGGGCACGGCCGCCGACATCACCAAGCTGGCCATGATAATGGTTCAGAAAGAGATGGACGACAGAGGCCTCGGCCCGAATGGCAGCGGCTGCCGCATGCTGCTGCAGGTGCACGACGAACTCGTCTTCGAGGTGCCGGCCGACGCCCTCGACGAGATGAAACATCTCGTGCTGGAGATCATGCCAAAGGCGCTGAAGCTGGACGTCCCGCTCGTCGCCGACGTTAAGGTCGGCGCAAACTGGGGCGAGATGAAATAAAGTCCGAACTCCCCCTGTCCCCCTCTTTGATTAAAGAGGGGGAAGCAATACATCCTAGGGGGCGTTCGATATAAGTAGATGTAGGGTGGGCTGTGCCCACTAATAAGAGGTGCAGGAGAGTTTTCTCCTGCCGGGGTTTTAGGGGTGTCCCCTATTATTTTTTCTCTCCCCCAAGATTGGGGGATACAGGGGGTTGATTATTGTTTCCCCCTTTCAAGGGGTATAGCAGGGGATTCACAAGCTTGACGATGATCCAGTGGGCGTCAACAAACACAGGAGGCCTGAAATGCCGGATGATAAAGAAGATCGCGTACTAGAAGGAAATGACGATGGGAAAAAGAAGAAGGGAAAGGGAACAAAAGCAAGAGTCAGCCTCAGGCTTCCCTCCGGCCTGACATCTCTGCTAGCCGCCACGGCGCTGGCGGCCTCAGCCGCGGCTATCGCGATCACGGTCACAACGACCTGTGATAAATGCCCCGCCGGTCCCCCAGGCCCACCCGGCCCGGAAGGATCCCAGGGAGCGGAGGGCGCATCATGTACACAGACGATCTACAGCGGCGATTACGAGTTGACCTGCGGCGAAGAAACGATTATCAACGTAAACCTCGAGAAGGATGACCTGCTGCAAGGCTTCCTGCTGAACCCGGGTATGGATGCAACCCTATCTATAGCGGTGCCGGCGGGTTCGTCAACTCTCGTATGGCAGGATACCAACAGTGAAGGCGGCATAGAATTCACTTGTGTCGCCGATACCGGCGGCGTCTACTCGCTGACGATTGCCGCGCAGCAATGCACGACGGGGATGAAGAGCCGCGGCGTGACGCTGGTCTACTGGGTGACCCGCTGATGAATGAGTGCGTAGGGTGGGCTGTGCCCACCGAAATGGAATCATTGTAGGGGCGATCCTTGTGATCGCCCGCTGTGGGCGAATACGAGATTCACCCCCACACGCTGAACAATAGAATAACGATAAGATTAGGAAGAAATCACATGCCAGAGCTTCCCGAAGTCGAAACAATAAAACGCGACCTCGAAACTAAAGTAATCGGCCTGTGCTTCACAGGCGCGACTCTTAGCTGGCCGAGGATGCTGCAGAATATGACCCCCGACGCTTTCCGACGCCGGTTGGTATCACAGTGTATTGAAGGGTTGAAAAGGCGCGGGAAATACCTGATTTTCAAACTTTCTACCGGGGATGCCCTCATCCTGCATATGCGCATGAGCGGCTCGCTGCGTCTCGATGATGACAGTTACAGCGACCCTTATGTCCGCGCCGTTTTCGATTTCGACAGTGGAGCCAAGCTGTACTTCCGCGACCCGCGCAAGTTCGGCATGATATGGCTCGTCGAAGATGAGGAACAGGTCGTCGGCAAGCTGGGTCCCGAACCTCTGGATACGTGCTTCACGGCGAGAACCCTGCGATCGATACTGAGCAAGCATAGTGCTCCGACCAAAGCTATAATCTGCGACCAGACTGTTATCGCAGGCATCGGCAACATGTACGCCGACGAGGCGCTCTTCGATGCCAGGATACATCCGGAGAGAAAATCCAGCAGCCTGTCTCGCGATGAAATAAAGCGACTCCACCGCGCGATTATCACGGTCCTGACACAAGCCATAGACAACGGCGGCGCCAGCATCAGCGACTACACCCGCCCCGACGGAAAATCGGGCGAGGCGCAATTCGTCTTCAAGGTAGCACATCAATTAGGGGGTAAATGCAAAAGTTGCGGAACACAGATTGAGCGAATTCCGATACGTAAACGAGGCAGCTATTTCTGCCCTAAATGTCAGGGGAAAAATATTTAAAATTACATAAAAACATCTTGACAAGCTGTGCCCTCTTGTGGTAATTTAAGTTCACGGCGACCTCCATTATTGAGGCGTCGATACAGTTAAAAATATTTAATAAATACAAAACCGCTTGGATCGTTAGCGACCGAGACGCCATACAGGTGAAAAAGGCTTTTAAGCCTTCTCGGTTGCGGCCGCGAAGGCTTTTTTAGTTCAGTAAAGAGCAAAAGCCGTCACGGGGAAACACTTAGACTAAGAAGTCGGCAGGTGTCAGAGATGATCAGGCAGAACAGCTCTAAACTGAAGATAGGATTTATAGGCACCGGAACCGCAGGAACGGCCCTGGCGGTCAAGCTGCATACGCATGGTTATCAAATAGCGGCCGCATCGGATAAAAATCCATCCTCAATCCAGCGATTTTCAGCCATGTTGCCGGAGTGTAAGGTATACCAGAAAAACCAAGCCGTAATCGACAATGCCAATCTCATATTTATCACCTCCCCCGACGACGTAATTGCCCCCATAGCAGCCAGCCTCAAATGGCACAGCGGGCAGAGCGTCGTCCACTGCAGCGGGGCCGCGTCGCTCGATATCCTGGACCCGGCCAGGGAAGACGGCGCCAGCACCGGCGCCATGCACCCTCTTCAAACCTTCGCCGGCGTATCCCAGGCCATCGAAAACATACCAGGCTCAACATTCGCCATCGAGGCCGACGAACCACTGTTCACGACACTACGTGATATGGCCGTAGCGATGGGCGGAACTTGTATCAAGCTCAACCCGGGAGATAAAGTTCTGTATCACGCTGCCGCCGTGCTCTCCTGCAATTATCTGGTCACCCTGGTCAAACTGGCAACAGAACTCTACAAATCGTTCGGCATAGAGCCGCAACAGGCTACGCAGGCGTTGATGCCGCTGCTTCAGGGAACACTGAACAACATCGGCAGCGTAGGCATCCCCGACTGTCTCACCGGACCAATCGCCCGCGGCGACACGGGCACGATAAGAAAGCACATAGATGCAATGGAACAATCGACTCCCCAAGCACTGGACGCGTACCTCGAGATGGGACTTCAAACAATTCCCATAGCCCTGGAAAAAGGTAAGATCGATAACAAAACCGCTGATATCTTGAAGACACTGCTTAAGGAGAAACAGAATGAGAGAAATGCTGAGAGGCAAAATCCATCGCGCGCGGGTCACTGACGCCAACATCAACTACATGGGAAGCATAACCATAGACGAAGCGCTCATGGAGGCCGCCGATATACTGCCTTATGAGAAGGTCCACGTAGTCGATGTCGATAACGGTTCACGGCTAGAGACATACACCATCGCCGGAGAACGTAACTCCGGAGTCGTCTGCCTGAACGGCGCCGCCGCAAGGCTCGTCCAGCCCGGCGACAAGGTCATCATCATCGCCTACAACTTCGTCACCGAAGATGAAGCCAAGAACGTGCAGCCCAGTCTCGTCTTCGTCGATGAGAATAACAGAATAGTGAAGAAGGAACCCGCTTTAGTATGAGAGTCACCGCCAGCCAGATTAAAGAGATGAAGCGGAAAGGCGAAAAGATCGCCGAGGTCACCGCTTACGATTACTCCATGGCCAAGCTCGTCGATGAGGCGGGTATGCCTGTTATACTGGTCGGCGACAGCCTCGGCATGGTGATGCTGGGGTACGAGTCCACGATACCGGTCACAATGGATGAAATGATCCACCACACCAAAGCCGTTGTCCGCGGCGCAAAGAATGCTCTCATAATCGGCGACATGCCGTTCATGACATATCAGGTGTCCGTAGAGGACGCCATGCGCAATGCCGGCCGCTTTATCCAGGAGGGGGGAGCCCAGGCGGTTAAGCTGGAGGGGGGCGAAACCGTTGCCGAGAAAGTGAGCCGTATCGTAGCAGCCGGTATCCCTGTCCAGGGACATATAGGACTGACGCCGCAATCGGTTCATCAACTGGGCGGATACAAGGTACAGGGAAAAACGGCCGAGGTCGCGGCCCGTTTGCTGAACGATGCGAAAGCCCTCGAGAGCGCAGGGGTATTCTCCATAGTGCTGGAGTGCGTGCCCACTCCTCTGGCAAAGCTTATCACTGAGCGTGTTTCCGTGCCGACCATCGGCATCGGCGCAGGTAAATACTGCGACGGACAGGTACAGGTAATCAACGACCTCCTGGGATTTTACACCGACTTCGTCCCCAAGCACGCCAAGCAGTATGCCAGACTCCATGAATCTATTTCCGCATCCCTCTCGGAATACATAGCCGAAGTTAAGGCCGGCAAATTCCCCACCGCCAAGCAGAGTTACGAGATGGATGCCGCGGTGCTTGCACAAATCGAAGCACGGCAGTAAAATTGTTGCATCACAGTTCACCGCAGTTTAACTCTTCTCAGGAAATCATATTTTAAAGGAGGCGAATTATGGCTCTCTATGTTATGTTAAGCAAACTTACGGTATGGGGCAGGAAGACGGTCAAGGAACGCCCGCACAGGATCAAGGAAGTCAACAAGGAAGTGGAGGCCATGGGCGCCAAGGTACTACAACAATATGCCACCCTGGGCGAATATGATTTCATTAATATCCTGGAAGCGCCCGATAATGAAACTATGGCTAGAGTAGCGGTGGAGCTGGGCTCACGCGGAACCCTGGATACCACTACCCTCAGCGCCATGCAGCTCGATGATTTCATCACTTCACTTAATCCGCCGAAGAAAAAATAACCCCTCCTAACCGACAACCTCTCCTCCTATATATCATCGAAATGAAAATAATAGAAAAAGTGCAATCCCTGAAAGAATACCGAAGGAAACTTATCGGTTCCGTAGGTTTCGTTCCTACTATGGGATACCTTCACGAAGGCCACCTGTCGCTGGTTCGCCGCGCCCGTGTCGAGAACCTCTCCGTCATCGTCAGCATATTTGTGAATCCCACCCAGTTCGGCCCCAGCGAGGACTTCGCCTCATACCCGCGCGATACAGAACGCGACCTGTCCATGCTGCAGAAGGAAAAGGTGAACGTGGTTTTCATGCCCGCTCCCGAGGAAATATACCCCGAGGGATTCAACAGCTGGGTTGAGGTCAATGACATCACCGACAGGCTGGAAGGCAAGGCGCGCCCCGGACATTTCAAGGGTGTCACAACGGTCGTGGCCAAGCTGTTCAACATCGTGGAGCCGGACAAGGCGTATTTCGGACAGAAGGACGCCCAGCAGCTTGCGGTCATCCGCAAAATGGTGAACGACCTGAATATGAACCTGGAAATAATCTCGGTGCCAACCGCGCGTGAATCCGACGGCCTGGCAATGAGCAGCCGCAATGTCCGCCTTAACCCCGAGGAACGCAAAGCGGCTGTGGTGCTATGGCAAGCGCTTAGCCTGGCACGCGGGCAGTGGGAGAACGGACAGAGGGATGCCTCACATTTGAGAGAGGCCATGTTGGCTCTTATACAGAAGGAACCGCTGGCTACGATCGACTATGTCAGCGTGGCGGACCCGCAGACGCTCATTGAACTGGATATGATAAATCGCACGGCGCTACTCTCGCTGGCTGTAAAGGTCGGTAAAACGCGGTTGATCGATAACATCCTGCTTGGTGAATAAAATTTCCACCCACGGCTGTTTTACACTGAATCGCCGTTTGTATCCTTCTTCATATCCTTAATGATATCCTCCAGGCTGGGCTCTTCTCTCTTCGTCCGCTTCTTTCTCCACTGCAACATCTCCCAGCCGAACGCCCCGGTCGCGAAAATCAGGATGAGAATCAACATGGCTTTCAGGATAGTCAAAGTACCTGTGTCCAGCACGTCGGCCCCGGACAGGTCCGGCAGATAAACCGCTAGACACAATATCGAGAGGGAGAATATGATCAGATAGGAGACTGCCGCTATCCAGTATTGTAATCCCAGGAACACCTTAACTATGCTCTTACCTTTCTGGCCGGTGAATAACTCTTTATTTTTCACAATTCACCTCTATTCCGCCGGAGCAGCATTCGATTCCACTAACGATAACAAAATGTAAACAATATCCAATTCTAGCCTTTATTGGGCGGCAGCACCTTGCCGATCGGACGCATCTTGCGCTTGCGGCGATACGGGGGAACACTGCCCGTCCATAATCCTTTGAAGAACTTAATATCCAATAGATGCCTCTTATCCGAGATGTCCAGCAGATCCCTGGAAATGTTATTCTCAAAATAAGCGACCTCGACATGTTTGCCCATATTTTTGACGGCCTGCAAAGCGTATGCGTAATCGGAGTCGCCGCTCACCAGCACGGCGACGTCATACAGATTGTTCCAGGCGAAATGCAGCAGGTCCGTGGCGAGCATCACGTCCACACCCTTCTCCACCGCCACCCCTTGCGATAACTTTGTGCTGCCCAGCCTGACCTCCAGATACGGCGTCTCGCGCAGGGCGTTGAGGAAATCCTGCTGCTCGCGGATACCGTCCGTCCTCCCGCTCGAACTCTGTAATACATTGTAATAATATGTTCGAAACAGAAAACGATTCCCGCACAGCCTGTTGGCAAACTCGGAAAAATTAAGATCGTGGCGCCCGAAATTGGAGCGCAACGCATGATAGAGATTGCTGCCGTCGATGAAAATAGCTACCCTACTTTCCATAATTGCCTCCTGAGCTAGATGCTATACTATTTTGCCGTTATATGCAACTCTTTCACGAAGAACACCATGCCGATCATCGCCAGGCCGGACATCGCCGCCCCAAAGTAGAATGCCGCGGACGGATTCACATGCTGCCATAACACCCCGGCGATCACGCTGGCGAGAAGCAGCGCAAATCCCACCATTCCGTGATACAGTCCGTACGCTATGCCCCGCCTCCTTGGCGAAACGATATCGCATACAAACGCCTTGGTCACTCCCTCCGCCAGACCGGCGTAAAGCCCATAAGTAATAGCGACGATTAACATGTACCATTCCGAAGACGCCACCGCCATTAGAATGTAAGTGACGACATATATGCTCCACCCGATCACGATAATCTTCTTGCGACCTATTCTGTCCGAAAGTCTCCCTATGGGAAAGGATACCAGAGCATAGATCAGATTATACAGAATGAGCAGGAGGAAAACGTAGAAAACCGATACGCCTACGTTGCCGGCCCGCAATATAAGAAATGCATCCGCCGAGTTGCCCAGGTTGAACAGCACCATAACCGTAAGGAACATGATGAAGCGTTTGTCTAGTATCCTGGGTTGAGCTAAACGTCTGGCGGCCAGACGCTCGGCCCAGGTCGGCCTTGTTTGCTTGACGAAGAATACGATGAGAAGCACGGCTATAAAAGCCGGAACAACCCCGATGATTACCAGCCAGTGAAAAGTCTCTACCGTTAATACCTTATCCGGGCCCAGTATAAAGTAGATAACAAGCGCGGCTATGGCAACGCCTACCATGGCTCCGAAACTATCCATGGCCTTCTGGAAGCCGAAACCTCGTCCCGCCGTTCCATCCGTAGTGCAATCGGCGATCAACGCATCGCGGGGAGAGATGCGCACGCCCTTTCCCGCGCGCTCAATTACACGTATGACAAGCGCCAATCCCCAGCTTGATGCGATGAGCAGGAACGGTTTGACCAGCGTTGAGAGACCGTATCCCGCGGCGGTAATCCATTTGCGTTCGCCCAGCCTGTCGCTGCCCCAGCCGCTCAGTATCTTGACGAGATTTGCCGCGCTGTAGCCCAATCCTTCGATCAGGCCGATGATGGAAGTGCCAACTCCCAATGCATTGAGAAAGAGGGGGAATGCCCTGAATATCATCTCGCTGGAGACATCGGTGAAGAAGCTTACCCAGCCGAGGACGAAGACGTTGCGGTTAACCCCGAGGCCGTTTCTCTGCTTTTTGTAGAATTGTTGCATGTGCCGCTCTTAAACTATTTCAGTAGTATACACTAGGCAGCGCTATCTTATAAAGAGTCGCGAATCGGAATCTTGCCCGCTCGACATGCAGGCTGTATACTTACCACGCTATGTATAACGACACAATAGCAGCCATATCGACGCCTTTAGGCGAGGGGGGTATCGGCATCGTGCGGCTGAGCGGCCCCGAGGCGCTGGCGATAGCCGGCAAAGTTTTCGACGCCACGTTGGAAGACCATGGTGTTGTCCACGGACATATAATCGACCCTGATACAAAAGACATTGTCGATGATGTGCTGGCCTGCTATATGGCCGCGCCGCACACGTACACCGCCGAGGACGTAGTCGAGATAAACTGCCACGGCGGCCCGATGCCGCTGTTATCGATATTGGAATTATTGCTCAAGCAGGACGCGCGACTGGCCAACCCAGGCGAGTTCACGCTGCGCGCTTTCCTTAACGGCAGGATCGACCTGGCGCAGGCGGAATCAGTTCTCGATATCATAAGAGCGAAAACGCAGGCCGGCCTGAGAGTCGCCGTTGGAGGGCTCGAAGGCAAATTGTCGCAAGCCGTCAAAGACGTTCGGGCTGAAATAATGAAAGTCCTGGCCTACCTCACCGCAAGGATCGACTTCCCTGAAGACGAGATCGAGGAACAGGATATAGTCCCGATACTGGGAGAAGCCCGCGACAAATTGAGATTAATCAGCGATAGCGCGGATCAGGGCATGATATACCGCCAGGGCGTCAGGACAGCCATCGTGGGACGGCGCAATGTGGGCAAGTCCAGCCTGCTCAATCGCCTGCTGAAACAGGACCGCGCCATCGTCAGCCCGGTGCCGGGAACCACGAGAGACACCATCGAGGAAATCGCAAACATTCGCGGTGTGCCGTTCGTTATGATCGACACTGCGGGTATGGATAAAAGACAGGGGCGCGTGGAATCTATGGGTATCGAGCGCAGCCGCGAGGCCGTCGCCAAGGCCGACTTTGTGCTTCTTGTGGTCGATTCGAGCGCCCCTCTTAGAAGCACCGATAAGGAAATTGTCGCGATGCTGGAGGGAAAGCCTGTGCTGGTTGCCGCGAATAAAAGCGACCTGAAACAGCGGGCGCATCTCGATGACATCCCGTTCGACAAAGTACACGTCTCCGCTCTGACCGGCGACGGCATAGACCGCCTCGAAGATAAAATGTTCGACTTCGTGTTCGGAGGCAAGACTGTATCCAGCGACGCGATCCTCGTTTCCAATCCCAGGCATAAGTCCTGCCTCGAGCAGGCGATCAGGCACATCGACCAGGCTTTGCATGGCATCGACACGCGGATACCGGACGACTTTGTGACGATCGATCTTACGTCTGCTCTGAATACGCTCGGAGAGATAACCGGCGAGACGGTGACCGACGAACTGCTGGAGACGATCTTCAGCAACTTCTGCATCGGAAAGTAGTTCCACCCCAGCAGAAACCGTAATATAATTTGCCTTGACACTACTGGGGGCTGTTGTTATAATCACTCGTGCTGAGGGGGATATAGCTCAGCTGGGAGAGCGCTGCGTTCGCATCGCAGAGGTCGAGGGTTCGAATCCCTCTATCTCCACCAAGAATTCATAAAGCGCTGACCGTTCAGTACCAAAAAGTTCTGCTCATAGCTTCGGAGGTGGTAGCCGGTAGAACGGGGAATCGTGCCCGGACAGTAGGAATGCCCCTGTAGCTCAGATGGATAGAGCAGCGGTTTCCTAAACCGTTTGTCGGGCGTTCGAGTCGCCCCAGGGGTACCATAACTAAAGAAATGGCGCAAGCAGACTAAATACCAGCGAAATCATAAGTAAAAATGAATACCGTAAAAGAGGGCGTCTGAGGTCGACTCGGAGGTGCCAAAAAAGGGGAGATAGAATAGATGCGACAATCGGCAATACTCGGTGCCTCAAAATTAGGGAAAGGCCCTTGGCGTCCGGAGAAAAAGGTTACCGCAATCGCATTCATGGGCGGCTGTGAAGTGGATTTCAGGCAGGCTGAGCTTGAGGACGGCGTCACGGAAGTGAGCGCGATTTCAATACTGGGCGATGTAAACATCGTGGTCACGCCGGACATTCCGGTGACTATATCAGGTGTATCGATCCTGGGATCTAGAAACATAGCGCGCACGAAAGAACTGGTTCCCAGCCTGAACGCGAAGAAGTCCATACATGTTAAGACTGTCTGCATTCTTGGCGGATGCTACGTAACCGAGTTCAGCGAATACGAAGAGGAATGGACTTAAGACTTCCAAGAACGGGTTGTCATCAGTTATAATATTAAAATGGTATTATTAACAAAAGAGGATGGAGAGCTGGGACGCAGTTAAGAGGCCGCAGTGTCCTCGGTTCCGAAGCTGCGAGGGATTTGATTTTAACCGCGGCCTACGCAGCTTAAGTAATAGGGGTGTAGCTCAGTTGGTAGAGCAGCGGTCTCCAAAACCGCAGGTCGAGGGTTCGAGCCCTTCCGCCCCTGCCATAAGCCGAGGTGGTGGAACTGGTAGACACGCCATCTTGAGGGGGTGGTGGGCGAAAGCCTATAGGAGTTCGAGTCTCCTCCTCGGCACCATACGCGGAAGTAGTTCAGTGGTAGAACGTCTCCTTGCCAAGGAGAAGGTCGTGGGTTCGAGCCCCATCTTCCGCTCCAAAAAAATCTTCTCCCCGGTACGACGGGGTTATTGCGGCGACGTGGCCAAGAGGTTAAGGCGGGGGTCTGCAAAACCCCTATTCGGCAGTTCGAATCTGCCCGTCGCCTCTTCACAAGCGTTATGAATATGCAATGATAGCTCGGGGTACGTAACTGCGGCCCCGTTTTTTATCTTTAAAAATCCTAGAACGATCGAAGGCCGAGGTGGCGGAATGGCAGACGCGAGGGACTTAAAATCCCTTGGGCACTAGCTCGTGCGGGTTCGAGTCCCGCCCTCGGCACCAGCCAAAATTCTGCTATAATTAAATCGACAATCGAAACTATCAAACAAGGATTTCCACATGCCGCTTTATCCGGGCTTTGAAGATGCGATAAAACCGAAAACAATAGCTGTGGTGGGGGCTTCCAGGAAGCCCCTTCTATTTGGCGACTTCGTAGCCAACTTACAGCGTGCCGGATTTCCCGGACGCATATACCCTGTAAACCCAAAAGCCGAGGGCAAGGAGATACACGGACTTAAGTCATACCATGACCTGCTTTCGATACCGGAACACGTCGATCTAGTTACAGCGACCGTACCGGCAAAGGATATCATACCTATGCTTGAGGATTGTGTTACCGTCGGCATAAAGAACGTGCAGATATTCACGGCCGGGTTCAAGGAATCGGGGGAGGCGGAGGGGATAGCGCTTGAAGAAAAGCTCAAAGCTATTGCCACGAGAGGCAAGATAAACGTGCTCGGCCCCAATTGCATGGGACTTCATATACCGGCATCGAAAATAACAACATGGGAAACGCTCAATCCGGAGCCCGGCCATGTAGGATTCATATCCCAGAGCGGAGGCCATGCCGGCACCTTTGTCATCGAATCAGCCGACTACGACATCCGAGTCAGCAAGGTGATGAGCTTTGGCAATGCCGCCGTCATCGACAGCGTGGACCTGCTCGAATATCTGGCCGAAGATCCGGAGACGAAGATTATCTGTATGTACCTGGAAGGAGTGAAGAACGGCGGCAAGCTGACAAAGCTGGTAAGGGAGATAAACAAGACAAAACCCGTCATCATCTGGAAGGGCGGCGCGACACCAAGCGGCGCCCGCGCCGCGGCCTCGCACACCGGCTCCCTGGGAGGTGAACAACAGGTCTGGGAGGCCTTTTTTAGACAGACCGGAGCGATCAGGGTGGAGGGCATAGAAGAACTGCTGAACCAGGTCATGACATTCCTATATCTGCGACCGCCTGAAGACAACCGAATGGCTTTAATCGCCGGCGGCGGAGGAAACAGCGTGGCCTGCTCCGACGTCTGCGACCAGAACGGACTGGTGCTGCCGGCATTCGCCGAGACGACACGTAAAGCCCTGCTCAAATTCATAGTTGCGGAGGGAACGATCACCCGTAACCCCATCGACATTGCTTTTGCGATGGTGGACCTCGATGTGCTGATACGCTCTCTCGAGTTATCCGCGGCCGATCCGAACATCGATTTCGTCGTGTTCGCGCTGCCGCCCGGTGTCATACTCCTGGGCGCCAGTAAACACACCAAGAACGAGAACATCTCTTTTGAGGACGCGATTAAGAAGCACACAAATCTCGTGCTTGATACGCTTACGAAGTTCGACCGCGAGAACGCATCGGGTAAACCGCTAGTGGTAGTGCTGCAGGGCGGATTGATCAGATTTCTTCCGGGACAGCGCGAACAGCTAAGAATAGACCTGATAAACGCCGGAATACCTACATATTTCTCACTTGAACAGGCCAGCCGCGCTATCGGTAAGTTCCTGAAATACCATCGTTTCCATCACCACAAACCGAAATATAGCCTGCCGTAAGAAAAGACATTGACATCGAATTCGATTGATGATATATTTCCACTGCGCAAATATTTCATGGCGGAAATGTTGGAAATAATGGGCAATAATCTCGAATCGCAAGACAAAGCATCACATCTGACCAGCTTTCTCAAGTATCTAAATGAGATAAGCGCCAAGCTTATATCCCCACCGGACGAAGAGATCGAATACATAAGAACACAGCTGGGAAAAGCTTTATCCAGAGAAGTTCCGGCTTTTTCCGGAACCCCAGGTGTTTTTTATAATCTCAGCAGAACGCTCTACCATAACAGCAACCTGACCATGGGAGAGCTCAGCCAGGCGCTTTCAGTTCCATTATCGACAGCGACACGCATGGTTGACTGGTGGGTTGAGAACGAGTTCGCGCAGAGGCTTAACGACCCGGGAGACCGCAGGGTAGTTCGTGTATCACTTACAGACACCGGCAAAAGATTGCATGAACTGATAGAAAAATCGCTGTCGGAAAACGTACAGCAATGTCTTAACTGTTTGACCTCCGAGGAACAAACTGTACTGCTGACTTTAATTCGCAAGGTGGCACAGGGCTTGAAGTGATAATAAATCAGTATATCTGTTTTACAGATGAAAGAGAGAGCCTTCCATGAGAAGTTTAGCAATAATTGGAACCTCCAGGCTGGGGAAAGAATCCTGGCGTCCCGGCAAGAAAGTCACAGCTGTTGCGTTCATAGGCGGCTGCGAAATAGACTTCAGAAAGGCCGAGCTTGAGGAAGGCACCACTGTCGTCAATGCGGTATCCATCCTGGGAGAAGTCAATATCGTGGTTAATCCGGGCACAGCGGTGACCATGTCCGGCATATCCATAGGCGGCACAAGAGGAATCGGCCGTTCCAGAAAAGCGGCTGACTCTTCTCCCCACAGTAAGTCGATTCACGTTAAGACGTTCTGCCTTATCGGCGGATGCTACGTAAGTGAAACGAGTGAGTACGATTATCAATGGACTAATTACACACCTAAAAAGAAATAGACCTGATGCATTGCCGGACTGGAAGGCTCAGCATAATGTATTACAGGGAAAAAACCAGCCAGATTAAATAATAGTCGTCGAGTTACCCCTATATCCGGCAGGTTCAATATCGTAAAGTTGCTAAAATACCACAAAAGTAGCCACCTTAATTAAAAAAGCGAAAATTTTCTTATTGACAGAGCCCATCGAAGCTTTTAATATTAATCGGCGCTGCGTCGCGACAATACGGGAAAGGCAATTTAATGAAACGAGTATTCAAACACCTGGGTATTTTTATTGAAAATAAGCGGATTTTATTAATCATCCTCGGATTTGCCCTCATGATCCCCGCGGCCCTGGGCGCGACACAGTTGGAGATGGAAACCGGATACTCCACATTCATCTCGGAGGACTCCCCCGAATACCAGGACTACGTCAGATTTACAGATCATTTCAGCGATAACGTGCTGGCCGTATTGATCACAGCCGATGATATCACCAAGCTGCTCGATCCGTCGAACCTGGCCGCGATGGAGGCCATCGAGAACGAGATGGGCGGCAACGAGAATGTACTGAGCACCATAGGCCCTACTTTCTTCTTGAAGCAAGCCATCTATCAGCAGACCGGAACCCCCGCGCTGCCCGGCGACACACAAACCGCACTCTATATAGTAATCGATCCCGCGACCGGCGAGGTTCGCGACGGATTCTCCAGCGTTTTCCCCGATACAGAGCACGCGCTTATCGCGGTAACCCTGAAAGGAGGCCTCTCCCAGGAAGAAGAATCAGATATTGTCGAAGCCGCCCGTGAAGCGGTCAGCGCGTCCGGCCTTCAGGGTGTAGACACTATCGTTACAGGAGCTCCCGTTATATGGGCCTCGATAAGCGACCTCATGATGAGCAGCATGCAGGACATGCTTCTTGTCTCGGTCGGCCTCATGCTGCTGATACTTGTTCTCATATTCAGCGTGCGCGGATTCTTCGCCTGGCGCTGGCTCCCGCTGGGTGTAGTCTTCATAGGCATCATCTACACATTCGGCATCATGGGGGTGCTCAGCATACCGATAACCATGGTAACCATGGCGGTCTTCCCTATAATAATCGGCCTGGGGGTAGACTACGCCATACAATTCCATAACCGCTACGACGAGGAATCGCGGCGCGGAGAGACCGTGAAACAGGCCATCGTCGACGCAGTCACACACATAGGCCCGGCGATAGGCGTAGCCATAATCACCGCGTGTCTCGGATTCGCCGCGCTTTATTTCTCGCCCGTTCCCATGATCAAGGACTTCGGCTCAATGCTCATCATCGGCGTCCTGACATGCTACGTGCTGGCAATCTTCTTCCTCCTGGCGATACTTTACAACCATGACTACCGGCGCGCCCGCGCCAAGGCTCCGACAAAGGCGGCTAAAGCGCGTGCCGAGCGCGCCTTCTACGCGCTGGCCATATTCGCCGCATACATTTGCATAAACGCCATCGCCCTCACCAGTAATCCCGATCTCGGCGATTACAAGGATATACTGGTCATCATAGGCGCCGGCAGCCTGCTCATCGCCGCCTTCACCCTGCTGTCCGTAGTCATACGCCGGATACGTAAGATCAACAACGGCAAGAAGTCGGAAAACAGCCATATGGGCTTCGTCGAGAAGGGCCTCCACAAAATGGCCCCGCGAATAATCAGAAGCCGGGCTGTGATACTGCCGATTGCTCTGGCGCTCACCATAGCGGGCGTCATCGCCGACGGGCACATCGAGACCGAAACCGACGAGTTGAATTTCATATCAGAAGATGTTCCCGTCATTGAGGATATGTTATTGCTGCAGGATATATCCGGCGGATTTCTTTCGGCAAACATCCTGATAGAGGCTGATGATATATCCAATCCGGCAACGCTGGAATGGATGCTGGGAGTAGAATCACAGATTATGAACAACGGCTATCAGGGAGTCCTTGGAACGAACAGCATCGCAAGCACCGTATATGGCATGGCCGGAGGGCAGATACCCCCCGATACGGGGCAGATCAAAGGGCTTATCTCCGCATTGCCTACCCAGGTCTCCCGCAACCTCATCACAGAGGATTACAAAGCGGCCAATATCATAGTGAGCCTCGATTCGTTAATGGGAAGCGAAGAGACGGAACCCTTCATCGAATCGCTAAGGAGCTATATCTCAACAGCGCCTTCGGGGGTTAGCGGAGTGGTCACCGGCATGCCGGTAATCGGTAAAAAGATGTGGGATGCACTCACGGGCGGCCGAGTGGAGATGACCTTTATCGGCATCGCCATGGTGTTCGGCGGGCTACTCATCCTGTTCAGGCTCAGGATAATACGGGCCCTGATGGCAACGGTGCCTATCGCACTCATAGTAGGCTGGTCCAGCGGCGTGATGTGGCTCTTGGGTATCAAATACACCCCTCTTACCTCTACGCTCAGCGCACTCATCATCGGCATAGGTGTGGAGTTCACCGTCCTGCTTATGATGCGCTACTATGAGGAACGGCAGAGGGGAGAGGAGCCGTTCACGGCCATGGTCACAGCCATGACCAAGATAGGCCGCGCCATCGTCGCCTCCGGGCTCACCGTTATCGGAGGCTTCGGTGCGCTGCTCATAGCCCGCGATTTCGCTATACTGGTCGACTTCGGCGTTGTGACCATGATCAACGTGGCCTTCGCTCTGGTCAGCACGCTGTTCGTGCTACCTCCGCTAATCGTATGGATCGACTCGTGGCAGAGCAGGAAAGAATTGAAAGCGCGGCGACGCGCGAAGCATCGAGCGCAAACAAAACAGACAAAAAAATCGGAGTTACCCGCGGCCGGGTAGCCTCCGATTTTCTGCAATAATACGAATCGATACTATTTGAGCCCGTTCAGTAGTTCCGACGGCAGCTTCTTCAGCTTGGACAGCGCTTGAGAGCTGGTGAGGTCCGTATATAAAGGCGTTATCGATATCTTATCCTCGATAAAGGCCTTCACGTCCGTGCCCTCCGACGGCTGCCATTGCGGCTCCCCCCTGACGATCCAGTAGTACTCCCTCTTGCCGTCATTCCCTTCGACAACCTGGTCGCCGAAGCTCCTGCGCCCCAGCTTTGTGACCTCTATGCCCTGGATTTTATCGAGGGGTAGATTGGGCAGGTTCACGTTCAGCAGAACCTCCCTGGGGATATCCCCCATCTTTCGTGCCAGCACGCCCGCAAGCTTTGCCGCTACGTCGAAATGCACATCCTTGATGGCGCCGACGGATATGGCCACGGAAGGAATACCCTTGAAGTATCCCTGCAATGCCGCGCCGACGGTACCGGACAGGAGCACATCGTCGCCAAGATTGGCCCCCTCGTTTATCCCTGAGAACACGAGGTCGACCTTCTCGGTAAGGAGACGGCCTAACGCCAGGATGACGCAATCTGAGGGAGTGCCTTCAACCGAATAGCTGGACACTCCCTCAAGCGGCGATCTGACCTTCCTCACCCTGAGCGGATGATGCAGCGTCATCGAGCTGCTCACAGCGCTCTGCTCGCGGTCGGGGGCTACGATTACAACCTCGCCGACCTTGCTAAGCTCACGCGCGAGCAGCCACAGCCCCCTGGCGTAGAAACCGTCATCATTTGTTACCAGTATCTTCAAGACTTCAAAACCTTCTTGGCCAGCGCGCCGATCTCGGCCGGGCTCGACGCGATATGCGCCCCGGCGGCCTTAAGCGCGGCGAACTTCTCCGCCGCGGTGCCCGAGCTGCCCGTTATTATGGCGCCGGCATGCCCCATGCGCTTGCCCGGAGGCGCGCTGCTGCCGGAGATGAAGGATACGACGGGCTTGGACATCTTGGCCTTGATGAACTCCGCGGCCTGCTGCTCCGCCACGCCGCCTATCTCGCCGATAAGGATAACCATCTCGGTCTCCTTGTCCTTTTCGAAAAGCTCCAGCATATCCAGGAACGTGGTGCCGATCAGCGGGTCTCCGCCGATGCCGACGCAGGTTGACTGCCCGATGCCCTGCTCCGTGAGCTGGGCTATAGCCTCATATGTCAGCGTGCCGCTGCGCGACACGACGCCCACGTTGCCCGGCTTGCTGATGTCGCCCGGCATGAGGCCGATCTTGCACTTGTACTTCGGCGCTATCAGACCGGGGCAGTTGGGCCCGATGAGCCGCGTCTTCTTGTTCCTAAGATAACCGAGCACCGTGACCATGTCCAGGGTCGGTATGCCGTCCGTGATGCAGACCACAAGCTCTATCCCGGCGTCCGCCGCCTCGATTATGGCCTCGGCCGCGAAGGCCGGCGGCACGAATATCATGCTGGCGTTGGCGCCGGTCTCCTTCACCGCCTGATCGACATAGTTGAACACGGGAACGTCCTCGAACTTGTTCCCGCCCTTGCCCGGCGTGACCCCGGCCACCACTTTGGTGCCGAAGGCCATGCACCTCTTAGTATGAAAGCTGCCCTCGTTGCCGGTTATTCCCTGCACGAGCAGCTTGGTATTTTCATTTACCAGTACGCTCACTTTAACCCCCTAAAGACTTAATATCGCGTATATTCCACAGACAAGCGCTACCGCCACGCAAAGCGCAGCGCTGAATTCCTTCATAGATTCGCGTTTCCGCATCGCCGAGAAGAATATGGCGCCGCCGATGACTAGAAAGCCCATGCTGACCCCGAAGCGGGCGTCGAACTCGTGAAAATAGCACAGTCCCATTATCCCGATGCCGACGGAGATCAGCCCTACGGAGAGCGGCCCGCTGACGGTGATACCGTCAAAGCCGACCCATAGGATTATCATGAAAGCGATGCTTGCCACCAGCAGTATTATCTCGACGGTCATTACTTCGACTTCCTAATCAGTTGGCCTTTCCCTTGGCTGCGGCGACGACCTTTGTCGCTGCATCGTCCAGGTCGTTAGCCAGTATCACCGGCAAGCCGGAATCGGCGAGCAGCTTCTTGCCCTCATCCTTATTCGTGCCGCGCATACGCACCACGATGGGCACCTTTATCTCCTGCTTTTTCGATACCTCGATCATGCCTCGCGCGATGATGTCGCAGCGCAGTATGCCGCCGAAGACGTTGACCAGCACCGCTTTGACATTGGGATCGGAGAGCATGATGGTCAACGCGTCGATAACCTGCTCGTCGCTGGCCCCACCTCCCACGTCCAGGAAGTTGGCCGCGGTGCCGCCCTTGAGCTTGATGATATCCATGGTCGCCATGGCCAGTCCGGCGCCGTTGACCATGCAGCCGACCTCGCCGTCCAGCTTGATGTACGACACGCCCGCCTCGGCCGCCTTCAAATCGAGAGGGTTTTCCTGCGACGGGTCGCGCAGGTCGGGATAGTCCTTATGGCGGAACAGCGAGTTGTCATCCAAATTCAGCTTGCCGTCCAGCGCCAGTATCCTGTTATCTTTTGTAATCACGAGCGGGTTGATCTCGGCAAGCGAGGCGTCCTTCTCGCGGAACATGCGGAACAGGCCTTCGATGAGCTGTCCCGCCGGTTTCATCAGGTCCGCCGGCATGTTCAGCCCGTACGCTATCTTGCGCCCGATGTAGGACTGGTAGCCGGAGGCCGGGTCGACGTGCACCTTGAGTATCTTCTCCGGCGTCTTGGATGCGACTTCCTCGATGTCCATGCCGCCGGCCTCGCTGGCCATGATCACCGGCATCCTCTTCGCCGAATCGATCACTATGCTCAGATACAGCTCCTTGGCGATGCCCATGGCCTCTTCGACCAGAACTTTGTGCACCGGCACGCCTTCCTTGGATGTCTGATGCGTCACCAGCTGCATCCCTATCATCTGGCCCGCTATCTTCTCGGCCTCGTCGGGGTTCTGCGCTATCTTGACCCCGCCGCCTTTGCCGCGGCCGCCCGCGTATACCTGGGCCTTTATCACAACCTGGCCGCCCAGCTCCTGGGCTATCTTCTTCGCCTCAGCCGGCGTCGAAGCCACCCTCCCCTTAGGCACAGGCACGCCGTACTTGGCGAAAATCTCCTTTGCCTGGTATTCGTGGATCTTCAAAGTTCAAACTCCTTTCTGTCTTGTCTTATGTATATGACTGCTTTCTCGCAGCTAGCGAATTGTCCTTCCAGTTCCACCACTTGAGCAACTCCGAATCGTGTCTTTCATACGATGCGTAGTAGACGGCGCATCGAAAAACATACAGCACGCACCTGTCGATGTGCATGCCGCGAACCGAACACAGTTTAAGATACAATTCTTCGGGGTCTTTGCTACGAAGGTCGACTATGGAATGAATGCCTAAACTGTACAAATCGGCTGCAATGCTGGTGCCGACGCCGGGGATTTGACGAAGTTCCTTGAGTACCTGTGTATCCATCATTTCCAATCGAGCCCAGATATTAAAAGCGGAGGGGATGGGATTCGAACCCATGGTCCTGCAAAGCAGAACGGCGGTTTTCAAGACCGCTACCATAAACCACTCGGACACCCCTCCCCATAGCCTCTTTTTGTATGTTCTCCAATTATATGCAAATAGGCCTTCATTGTAAACTTTGGCGAACTATAAGCTTCGCTTGACAGCATCCATCATCAGCATTTAGAGTGTTACCACATGAGAGCGTATTGTTGCTTCTGAAAAGCGATATTAGCAAAGATCAGGGCAAGATTTTGGAACTTTTGATAAAAGAGCTCGGCGCTACGCTGAGGGGATAAGACAGAAGTTGTTCTAGCCTACCAAGTGCAGCTTCACAAATAGGGAGTCATTAGAGATGGCAAAGTTTCTAGTTACCAGCGGGGTATCACACTACCTCGAACAGCTAATCAAAGAATCTCAAGAGAAGCTAATCCTCATAAGCCCATACCTTAAGATGAACGAACGGATTAAGCAACTAATCGAAGACAAGGATCGCTTAAAGATCGACATCAGAGTAATCTACGGCAAAAAAGACTTGGAACCTTCTGAAAACAACTGGTTAAAATCAATGAAGAGCCTTCGCTCCAGCTTCTGCCAGAATCTGCACGCAAAATGCTACCTAAATGAAAAGGAAGCTATCGTTACATCCATGAACCTCTATGATTTTTCTGAAGTCAACAACAATGAAATGGGAATCTATGTTAGCAGAAAAGAGGACCCAAAGCTCTACTCCGATATCTACGATGAAGCCATGAGGCTCGTCCGAACCAGTGCTGAAACCGAGACATCAACTTCAAAAATCACCAAAGATTCAGATAAATCCATTAAAACTCCGAAAACCGCCTTCGGTTTTTGCATCCGTTGCCATACAAAGATCAATCTTCAACCAAAGTCCCCCTATTGCAAGACATGCTACAACATTTGGAACAAATACAGGGACGGTGACTACGTGGAAGAGTTCTGTCACATTTGTGGCAAACCAAAAGAGTCCACTATGAAAAAACCAGCTTGTCGCAAATGTTATAAAAAATACGAAGATTTGCTTGAGTTTCCCGTAGGCTCGTAGAGTGAACTCAATCTACCGCATAAATCGAAACTGAAAAATTGGCGTTTTACCTTATCACTTCAAGCCCCATGTAATGGCGGAAAACCAAAGGCTAATCGTTAACCTTCATAGAAATATAATCAGGATTATTCTCGTCCTCGGCCCATCGCGCCGGATTATCAATAACGTATTGGCGGATGCGGTTCAGATCGTCCTCGTCGCGGGTAACGTGTTCGTAATAATTGCGCTGCCATACGGGCGTGCCGCGGGAATTGCGCATATCGTTAATGCGGATGGTGCAGGCGGATTTGAATGCGCGGACGAGGGCACCAATTGTTCGTGACGGTGAACGTAACGTCCCCGTAGGGGCGTATAGCCATACGCCCCTACAATCGTTTGCGATAACAATAATACCATGAATATGATTGGGCATAATAACAAAGGCGTCTAATTCGATTTCCTTACGGATGTCTGCGGATTTCATCCATTCTTCTTCCACAACACGCCCCACATCACTCAACGCCATTACGCCGTCGATCACATCCCCGAACAAACATTCGCGGTTACGCGTGCAAACTGTGATGAAATATGCTCCCGCTTGCGAATAATCGTATCCTTCCAAACGACGGGAGCGGCGGTGGTGAATATCGGGATCGTATTGATTTGCCATTAGAGCGTGAATTGGCGGGTTGGAAACCCGTCCTACTTTATGACATCAAAGCCCGTGTAAGGGCGCAGGGCTTCCGGCACGATGATGCTGCCGTCCGCCTGCTGGTAGTTCTCTATTATCGATATCATGACGCGGGGCAGGGCCATACCGGAGCCGTTAAGGGTGTGGACAAACTGAGGCTTACCTCCACCCTCGGGGCGGAAGCGGATATTGGTGCGCCGCGCCTGGAAATCAATGCAGTTGGAGCAGGAGCTGACCTCGAGCCACTCCTTGCATCCGGGCGCCCACATCTCGATATCGTAGGACTTGGCCGAGGCGAATCCGATGTCGCCGGTGCACAGCGACAGCACGCGATAGGCCAGACCTAAACGACGGCTTACTTCCTCGGCATTGTCGACCAGCTTCTCCAGCTCATCGTACGATGTCTCCGGCGTGGTGAACTTATACATCTCGACCTTATCGAACTGATGGCCGCGCTTGATGCCGCGCGTATCCTTTCCCGCCGACATCTTCTCGCGGCGGAAGCAGGCCGTATGAGCGACATAGTATATCGGCAGCATATCCTGGGTCAGTATCTCATCGCGAAAGAGGTTGGTTAGCGGCACCTCGGCGGTGGGCACGAACCAGTAGTCCTCCTCCGCATCGTGGTACAGGTTGTCGGCAAACTTGGGCAGGTTGCCGGAGCCGTACATGCACTCCTGCTTCACCATGAACGGAGGCATGACCTCGGTGTAGCCGTGCTCCTTCACGTGCAGGTCGAGCATGAAGTTGATCACCGCCCGCTGCAACTGCGCCCCCTTGCCCTTGAGCACATAGAAACGGGACCCCGACAGCTTGACGCCCCTCTCGAAATCTATGATATCCAGCGCCTCGCCCAGCTCCCAGTGAGGCTTTGGCTCGAAATCGAGCTTCTTCTGCTCTCCCCATTGCCGGATGGTCTTGTTATCCTCGGCGCCGGCTCCGATGGGGACGCTGGAGTGCTGGAGGTTGGGGATGCGCAGCAGTTGGTCGTTGAGGTCTTTCTCTATCGATTCCACCTGGCCATCGAGGTCCTTGATGCGTTCGCCGATATCCCGCATCTCCTGAAGCAGCGCCGGAGGCTTTTCCTTGGTCCGTCCGATCTCCTTGCTGACCTCGTTGCGCCTGGCCTTGAGTCCTTCGACCTCGACCAACAATGCGCGACGCTTTTCGTCCAGCTTAAGGATATCATCGATGGAATCACCGGAATGACGATTCTGAAGCGCCTCACGAACCGCGTCGGGGTTTTCGCGGATGAATTTTATGTCGAGCATATCGCATCTGCCTTCAAGCCGTTACTTCGACTTGAGCTGCGGGAAAAGTATAACTTCCCTGATGGATTGTTGTCCAGTTAACAGCATCACCAGGCGGTCGATGCCGACGCCGAGCCCGCCGGTGGGCGGCATGCCGTGCTCCATGGCCGTGACGAAATCTTCCTGATAGCGCTCCGCCTCCGTGTCGCCGAACTTGACGCGCCACTCCTCCTGCAGGTTGAAGCGCGCCGCCTGCTCCTGCGGGTCGTTCAATTCGGTGAAGGCGTTGGCGATCTCTATGCCGGAGACGAAGGCCTCGAAGCGCTCGACGAGCCTGTTATCCCCCTCCTTGCACTTGGCCAGGGGCGACGTCTCCGCCGGGTAATCGTAGAGGAACGTGGGCTGGATGAGTTTCGGCTCGACATATGCGGAGACCAGCTTATCGATGAGATAGGCCGGGCTTAACGTCTCATCCACCTCGACGCCCTTGGCCTTGATGGCGTCGCGCAGAGACTGCCCGTCGCCGTGCTCCAGAAAATCGATGCCGCACTCCTCTTTTATCGCGTCCCTGAGCGAGACGCGCTTCCACGGCGGCTTGAAATCGATTGTGTGCTCGCCGAACTTGACCTCGGTGGTTCCGATGACATCAAGCGCGACCTGGGAGACGAGCGATTCCAGCATGTTCATGACATCGTTGTAGTCCGCGTAGGCCTCATAGCTCTCCATCATAGTGAACTCGGGGTTGTGCTTGGTCGAGATGCCCTCGTTGCGGAAGACGCGCCCGATCTCGTAAACCTTCTCAAAGCCGCCCACGATGAGCCGTTTGAGATACAGCTCGAGCGCAATGCGCAGATACAAATCTTCGTCGAGAGCGTTATGATGCGTGATGAACGGATGGGCCCTGGCTCCTCCCGGCACCGAATGCAGCACGGGCGTCTCCACCTCCATGAAGCCTCGACCTTCCATGAAGCGCCGCACGGACGAGATGACCTTGCTGCGTGCCGCGAAGATATTCCGCACTTCCTCGCTCGACACGAGATCGAGGTAGCGCTGGCGGTAGCGCTTCTCCACATCGTGCAGTCCGTGCCACTTCTCGGGCATCGGCTGCAGCGACTTGGCCAGCATGACGATATCATGCACCTCGAGCGTTATTTCGCCGGTGCGAGTACGAAAAACCTTGCCGCCGGCCCCGATGAAATCGCCGATGTCGATCAGCTTTACCAGCTCGAGCTTGTCCTCAGCAAGATGCCCTTTGCCGATGTAAAGCTGGATCCTGCCGGAGCCGTCGCGCATATCCATGAAGACGGCCTTGCCCATGCCGCGGATGGCGGTTATGCGTCCGGCGAGGCTGACTTCGATTTCCTGTCCCTCTTCGAAAAGGACGATCGCTTCTTTTGAGGTGTGACTGCGGTGATAACGGGGGGGATAGGGGTTTAACTGCCTTTCGTCTCGTAATTTTCGAAGCTTTTCGAGACGCTGGTTGGTTATATCATCGAGGCGGGACACTATTTTATCTCCACTATTTTAAGCTTGAGCTTCCCGGCCGGGGCATCAAACTCAACTTCGTCTCCCACCTTCCTGTTCATCAATGCCTTCCCCATGGGCGATTCGTTTGATATCTTACCGTCGCCCGGGCTGGCCTCGGCGCTCCCTACAATGACGTAATTCTCTTTACCGCCTTCAGCGAACTTGACCACCACTTTGCTGCCGAGCTCGATTGAAGCACCCTTCTTCTTAACTTCCTCGTGATGGATTATCTTTGCGTTCTTAATCATACTCTCAAGCTCAAGTATCCGCCCCTCGACGAAGCCTTGCTCGTTCTTGGCCTCTTCGTACTCGGGAGAGATCACGGCGCTGCGGGACTCCTTGGCGTCCTGGATCTTCTCTGCGATCTCCTGGCGCTTCACAGTCTTGAGATGGTCAAGCTCTTCTTCTAGTTTTTTCAGTCCCTCAGGGGTAAGGAAAATCTCTTTCTCAGACATCCCAACCCTCCTTTACCTTCTACTAAAAAAGACTGAAGGCAACGGCCTTCAGTCGCGTCTTCCTTGCAGGGATTGCTTATTATACCTCAATATATACTGCTTGTAAAGTACGTCACTCCCATGTAAAGATTTTTATCGACCGTATCCCTTAATCGGTGCCGTATGCTTCCAGAGCTCTTATTTCGATACCCGTATAGCTGGAGTAGTCCGCCATCTTGACCCACATGCCAATGTCATCAGACCACCACTCAATTAAACTCGGGGCTGTGGTGCCGAGGGTGGTGTACTCTACACGATAACAATCCGCGAAAGTACCGGCGGGCACCTCAACGTCTTCCATGCCCGCTATGGTCGCGGTTCCCGGTATCTGATATTGCTGTCCCGTGGTTGAACTAACGTTGATGGTATAAGACCACGTCTTGCCTACCTCAAAGGGAGCGCCGTGCGAGCCTTCATAAACATATGTAAGGGTAGTGGTAAACTCGCTGCCGTAGATAAGGGAAACCGGCTGTTTCTTGGCAAGATTAAGGCTGTCGACATTAACCCACATATCGCCGCTTATAACCGACGTAGGCACCGACGTGTTTACGCCTGTTCTTGCCGTACGAGCCGCTCCCGTCTTACCCGCCTCGTCATTCTGCACGCTCAGATCGATAAAATAACAGTCCTTGCCATCAACCTGCACAACCTCGCCTACGACCATATTGTAATTGCTTGTATCGACTACGCTGCCGTTCTCGCTGTAAGTAACGTCATAGGTAAATGTGTATCCCTCTGCCAGCAAGTCCTTCTCTTCCGTCGACTGGAAGCCGAAGACCAGCGCCAGAGCTATGAGAACAATGCCGACCACGATAAGAATCACACCGGTGTACTTTTTCATCAATCCTCCTTACTATTCCCAGACGTTTGAGCCGTTGTGCGTGCTTTAATGGGTTGGTGATTAAAACTCTTACATGTTTTGGGGAACATAATTCCCTGGAAAAGCAGTAACCCAATCGGGATATAATTTACATCCCTTTATATTGGCTGTCAACACTTGACATCCCCCAGCGATGATATCTCTGATTCCCGCTGCTGTTGAAGGTGTTCTTCACCTTCAACGATCCAGATGTCTTCGGCAAGGTGAAGAACACCATGCCGAGCAGAAAACCGAACCCCCTGTTAGTCCCCCATACGTTGGAGGACGTAAATTAAAATCCGGGGGACACCCCCGGTTCCCCCGTCAGGAGACTCTGTCTCCTGTACCTCTTTATCAACCGTCATTCCGGCGCAGGCCGGAATCCACATCGGGCGAGGCGACCTCGCCCCTACGGATATTCTGGTGGGTTTGTGAACCCACCCTACATTTTTATTTTGGTCATCGTGTAGGGGCGAATCTCGTATTCGCCCACGGCGGGCGATCACAATGATCGCCCCTACGGGACACCCACCCCCCTCACCACCCCCTCCAGCACCACCCGCCACCGCGCTCCCAGAGCCCCCATGTCCAGGCGTACCTGGCTGGAGCCGACTTTGACCCCCGCGCCGAACTTGGCCTGCAGCTTCGCCTTGTCCAGATGGCGTTCCGGCAGCATCTTGACGACCATGTGCCTGTCCTCGACACCGATGGAATCGACGCCAGCGGCGATGGCCATGGCCTTGATATCCACAGCGTAGAGCAGGTTAACCACCTGCGGCGGCAACGGCCCGAAACGGTCGATAAGCTCGCCGCGCATGGCCTCGACCTCATCGCGCGACGTCAGCTTCGAGATGCGCTGGTAAAGCTCCAATCGAACGTCGAGGTCGGACACGTACGATTCGGGAACACGGGCCTTGACGGGGAGATCGACGGACGGGCCCTGCTGAACGACATCCGGCTTTATCTTGCCGGTGCGCAGTTCCTCGACGGCATCATTAAGCATGCGGCAGTACAGGTCGAAGCCGACAGCCCCTATCTGGCCGCTCTGCTCCGAGCCCAGGATGTTCCCCGCCCCACGGATCTCCAGGTCCCGCATCGCGATGCGGAAGCCCGCGCCGAGCTCGGTGGCTTCCGCGATGGTCTCCAGCCGCCGCGACGACTGCGGCGTGAGCGGCTTGCCCTTCTCGTAGAGAAAATAGGCGTAGGCCCTGTTGGAACTGCGCCCCACCCGTCCCCTGAGCTGGTACAGCTGCGCCAGCCCCATCCGGTCGGCGTCGCTCACGATGAGCGTGTTGGCGTTGGGCACGTCCAGCCCGGCCTCTATGATGGTCGTCGAGACCAGCACATCGATGTGCCCCTCGTAAAAATCGAACATGATGTTCTCGAGCTGCTCCGGCGACATCTGGCCGTGCGCTGCGGTAACGACGGCATGCGGCACGAGCTTCCCTATCTCTTCGGCGATGCGGTGCAGGCTATCGATGCGGTTATGGACGACGAATATCTGCCCGCCGCGGTCCATCTCGCGCAATATCGCGTCGCGGATTATCTTCTCATCGTACACTCCGACGTAGGTCTTAATCGGCAGGCGCTCCTCGGGCGGCGTTTCCATGGTGCTCATATCGCGCACACCGGACAGCGACATGTACAGCGTGCGCGGTATCGGCGTTGCCGTAAGCGTGAGCACATCGACCTCGCGGCGCAGCTTCTTGAGATATTCTTTATGCGCCACGCCGAAGCGCTGCTCCTCATCGATGATGAGCAAACCGAGATTCTTGAACGCGACGTCCTTCTGCAGCAAACGATGCGTGCCGATAACGATATCTATGCCGCCCTGCTTTATCTTCGCGACAACCTTATTCTGCTCGCCGGGCGAGATAAAGCGGCTGAGGACGGCGACGTTGATAGGGAAAGCGCGTAATCGCTCGGAGAAGGTCTCGTAGTGCTGCTGCGCCAGCACCGTGGTCGGCACCAGCACCGCCGCCTGCCTGCCGTCCATCACCGCCTTGAACGCCGCGCGCAGCGCCACCTCCGTCTTGCCGTAGCCCACGTCGCCGCAGACCAGCCGGTCCATCGGCTTCGGCTGCTCCATGTCCTGCTTTATCGCTGCGACCGCCTTGAGCTGGTCCGGCGTCTCCTCGTACGGGAACGAGGCCTCCATCTCGCCCTGCCACACTGTGTCGGATGAAAAGGCGAAGCCGGTGACGACCTCGCGCTCGGCGTAGATCGAGAGCAGCTCCCGCGCCAGCAGCGCCGCGGCCTGCTTCACCTTGCGCCGCGTGCGCGCCCACTCCTGAGAGCCGAGGCGGCTCAGCGCGGGCGGCTCCTCCCCCTCGCCGATGTACCTCCCCAGCCGGTCGATCTGGTCGCTGGGCACGTACAGCTTATCGCCCGACGCATATTCCAGCACGAGGTATTCCTTCTCGCGGTCGCCCACGGCCATGGTCCTCATTCCAGCGAATATGCCGATGCCGTGCTCCACGTGCACCACGTGGTCGCCGACGACCAGCTCCGAAAGCGCCCCCAGCCGCCGCGGCGGGCCGCGCCGCTCGCGCCCCCGCACCTTTGTGAAGCCGAATATCTCGGTGTCGGTGAGGAGGACGGTCGAACCCAGCGCCCAGCCCTGGGCCAGCGACCCCTGAATCAATGCGACCCCGCCCTCCGACGGCAACCCCTTCAGCTTTGGCAGCACGGGGGCGATGATGTCTTTCTCCTCGAAGAGGTCGGTCAGCCTGCGCGCCTGGTGGGAGATGACGACGACGCGTTTACGCTCGACGCGTGTCATATCCGCGACGTTTACAAGGAAATCCTCCAGCCTGCCGCCGTATATCGGCGCCGCAACGAATGGCAGCGCCTCCTGCTCGTCATCGCTGCGCCACGAGAGCAAGTCGAGACGTCGGCCGACTTTGGCAAAACGAGACGAAAGCTCCTCCCAGTTGAAATACGTAGTCGGGAAATCCGACGATATGTCCCCTCGCGCCTCCTGCTCCTCCCGTATCTGGCTCGATTCCTCGTCGAACTCCACCAGCGAGCGCTCGACCTCGTCAGGCTGGTCTAGGACAAGAATCGACTTGGCAGACAGGTAATCGACGATGGCTCCGGCGTCGCGCTCGGTTACAACGCCATCGAACGACAGCTCACGGGCGGGAACGATGGTTATTTCAGCGACAGTCTCGATAGAACGCTGCGTCGCCGGGTCGAAGAATCGTATGCTCTCCACCTCGTCGCCGAAGAGCTCGATGCGCGCCGGCATCGGGTGCGCGGGCGAGTAGACATCGATGATGCCGCCGCGCCTGCTGAAACCGCCGGGCGTCTCCACCATGTGCTCGTTCTGATAGCCCATCCCCACCCACGCCGCCAGCGTCCCCTCCAGATCGACGCTCGCTCCACGCTTGATGGTGTGAACTTCATCGTGGAACCTCTGCGGCGAGAGCGTGATGCGCGCCAGCGCGTGCGCCGAGGTCACCACCAGCGCAGACTTATCGACTCCGAGTGAATGCAGCGCGCGCACACGTTGAGCGATAGTATACGGATAGGAGGCCATGTGCTCATACGGCAGCGAGTCCGGCTCCGGGAACAGCGCCGCCTCCGCGCCCCAGCACCTGAGCTGGTCCTGCAGCCACCGCGCCCGCTCCGGCTTGGCCGACACCACCAGCATCGGCAGCTTCAAACGTCGATGCAGCGCCGCCAGCGTATACGGCTTGGCGGCATCGAGGACGACCAGCTTACGAACGCCGCCACCTTGCAGCGCATCAGCCAGCCGTGCGTATTCCGGCATCCCGTCGATGAGCGGTAATAGCTGTTTCAGGTTCAACTTTTCCATAAAATCAAAACGCCCAAAGGGCCGGTCACCGCTGACCCGCCCTGTCCAGATTGTAGCATAACACGAATATACGGAACAAACTCGTAGGGGCGCGATTCATCGCGTCCGATACCCGACGGGAGCGGGCTTGATCAATCAAGTCCCTACGATACGCCAATGACGGGTCGCGAAATCCACCATCTACCTCTGAAAACAGTTAGCCGACAGTAAAAAAAGCCTGCTACTGATTTAGTAGCAGGCTTTCGTGCCCGGTCTTATTCTGTCGATCCTAAGTAATATATTTCCCAGATATATAGTCGCTCAATTGATCAATCAAAAAATCCTTATTGGAAACGATTGATTTCATGACATCGCCAATGGAAATGATCCCAACGAACTTGCTCTTTTCAAAGACGGGCAAATGCCGAACATGTTTTCCCGTCATCAGAACCATCGCCTCTTCTACGCTGGCATTGGGGTTTGTAGAAACCAGCTTGGAAGTCATGATCTCTTTGACCAGGGTTTTCTTGGAGTTCTTCCCCTTGAGGATGATTTTCCGGGCATAATCCCTTTCCGAAACAATGCCCACGACCTTTTTGTTCTCCATGACCACCAGAGCGCCTATGTCTTTCTGGGCCATCTTTTCCAGGGCTTCATAAATGGTTACCTTGGGAGATATGGTTTCCACCTTGCCGCTTTTCCCGTTGAGGACGTCTCTTACCGTGCTCATGTTAACCTCCTTTGTGTTTTTCCCCTGGCATGGAAGATGAGTAATCCTACTCCAAACGCAACCTGTTGTCAAGGATTTTTAAGCGTCCATAACACGTTGGTCTTTTAGCGGGGATGGAAGACATGAACGGGCTTGATTAATCAAGCCCCTACAATGCGCCAATAACGGGAATGCGAACTCCCCCTAACCCCCTCTTTGATTAAAGAGGGGGAAGCAACAGAACCAAGGGGGCGTTCGTTGACTCAAATTGGATACGTGCCTATAATAGTGCCATCACAAAAGGAGGCTTAGAAAATGACAATGGAACAATCCTCCGCATTTTGTCCATATTGTAATTTCACACTAAAGAAACCTCCGCAACGCAAAGCCAAGTGCCCTTCCTGTGGTAATTTTATGTACATACGCACTTTGCCTACAACACGAGAACGGGTTATAGTTACTGAATCTCGTGCCAAGGAAATCGACACTGAGTGGGCAACCAGCCAGAGCAGACAAAAGTGGATGCAAATACTCAGTTCATACGGTACTTCAGAGACAGACTACGAACGTGAAAAAGGTCAACTCACAAAAAAGTTCGGGCATGAAGCTAAAGACAGAGATGTAATTTGGAGCCTGTTTAACCGACTAATTACAATTAAACGCGATCTTCATTCTCTGAAAACCCTAAACTATGAGATGGCTGTATTTTTAGACGAGGAAAACCGCGATTTTAGACCGCTTCTAGAACAAGCTGCAAAAATGGACCTACTACAATATAAAAAGCTTAATGTTGTAAAGGTAGAAATACTGTCTGCTGGTATAGGTAACTCGTGCGAAGGCTGTCAGAAACAACATGGCAAAATATATACTATTGACGAAGCGCTTCGGCTCATGCCAATTCCTTGTAAAGACTGCACTCGTACATTGAATAGTGAGAGAAAGGGATTTTGCAGATGCAAATATGTAGCTGCCTTTTAGCTGCATCCTTCTGATTCGGTCTGCAACAATAAAACATGCCAAAGTTCGATGCACAGCATTATTTGCCAGTAGAATCTTACAAGGAAGCTCTTGAAACTTTCCACGCTGTTTCAGCAATGATTCTTTTTGAGTTCGCACGCCAAGAACAGGAAATTCGTGACAGCATCCTCTGCAACTTCGTTGCTCGAACAGACATGATGATGAAAGCAATATTCCATCTGTGGGATATGCAGGACTACCAAGATTGCTGGATATTATATCGTTGTCTTATGGATAGATTTTTCCACCTAAGTCACTTACACGAGCATAACCAGTTTGAAGTATTTGAAAAATGGTCATTCCTTGAACAGTACAACTCAATAAACAAAGTCCGAAGCGATCCGTGGTGCGAAGGTGCACACAAGAGCAAAAGGTTCAACTTTACTCTAGAGCAGAAGAAACGGGCGAAAGCGCTGTCAAAAAATCCTACATCTTGGCAACGCCCTAAGGCAGAGGAAGTAGCCAAGCGACTTGACATGAGATTTCTCTATGACTTTGGCTATGACTATGCCTCCATGCATGTGCACCCTATGGCAAATGATGGTTTACAAGATTTCTTCACAATCACTAAGCTTGAGCCATCACCAGATTTCCCTGAGCAGCGCTCGGTTCTATCTAATACAATAGTTGTTGGTGTAATGATAGTGCAAGAAGGTCTGAATGCTAGCACTCCGTCTTGGCGCGCAATTGTATATGATTTTCTAGAGTATCTATTGGAATTCGTGAATACGGGGGATACAGACTATATGATAAGCTTCTTGAAACTATCAAAGCTATTTCAAGAGAAAGTACCTTTCTGCGAAAAGTCCCAATCAAACCCACCACGTAAATAGGCACACAAACCTCCCTCCCCTTCTCACCACTCCTCGTTATGTTATAATAGTGCAACTTGGAGTTTCCAGATATGGCTAAACAGGGAAAACAATACAAAAGAATCGTTGCCAAATTCGGCACCAACCTGCTCACCAACGGAACCGACAGCATCGACATGAACGTGATTGCCGGCATCGTGCGACAGGCGGCGGAGCTCAGGAAACAGGGGCGGGAGATAGCGCTCGTCTCGTCCGGCGCGGTGGCATCGGGGAAACAATACCTCAAGGTGCCTAAAGACAAGAAGGACGTACCCATGCGGCAGGTCATGGCGGCCGTGGGGCAACACGTGCTGATGAACTCGTACACGGAGCTGTTCCGCAGGGAGGGCATCGTCACGGCGCAGGCGCTGCTGACCAAGCTGGACCTGGCCGACCGCATAAGCTACCTCAACGCCCGCAACACGCTCCTGATCCTGCTGGAGCTAGGCGTGGTGCCGATAATCAACGAGAACGACGTCGTGGCCATCGAGGAGCTGGAGGGAGCGCACTTCGGCGATAACGATAATCTCTCCGGCATGGTGGCGAATCTGATCGACGCCGATCTGCTGGTGATAATGAGCGATGTCGCCGGATTGTATAGCGCCGATCCTGCAATCGATAAGAAGGCCAAGCTGATCCCCGTCGTGAAACGTATCGACAAGGATATCGAGAAGATGGCGGGCGGAACGCGCGGGCGCGGGACGGGCGGCATGACCACCAAGATACAGGCGGCTAAACTCGCTACGGCATCGGGGACGGCGGTCGTCATCGCCAACGGCAGCGAGCCCGATTTACTGCCGAGATTGATCGACGGAGAGTCCATCGGCACCATGTTCCTGCCCGCGACGGATAAGATAGAGAGCCGCAAGCGCTGGATACTCTCCGGCCTTTCGACGAAGGGCAAGCTCGTCGTCGACGGCGGCGCGGCGGCGGCATTGAGCAGGGGCAACAAGAGCCTGCTGCCCGCCGGCGTGAAGGGGGTGGAGGGCAGCTTTAAGCGCGGGGATGCGGTGGATATTGCAACGGAATCCGGCGAGCGGATAGCTTGCGGCATCAGCAACTATTCCGCCGCCGATATCGAGAAGATAAAGGGCGCCCGCTCGGATAAGATCGAGGGCCTGCTGGGGCATGGCTACGGCGACGAGGTCGTGCACCGTGATAATATTGTGGTGTTGTAATGTTTATTGTCATTGCGAGGAGTCCTTCTATGTAGTTCTGTCATGGAAGGGCAACGAAGCAATCTCCGTAATATCTTTGGGATTGCCACGCTTCGCTCGCAATGACAGATTAAAAATGTAGGGGCGCCGCTTGCTGCGCCCTCGTTCTCGGGCAGGGAAACCCTGCCCCTACACAATGACCGTTCCGTAGGGTGGGCTGTGCCCACCAAAATGTAGGGGCGAGGTCGCCTCGCCCGCTATGGATTCCGGCCTTCGCCGGAATGACGGGTAACGCCCGTAGGGGCAATTCATGAATTGCCCCTACAAAAATCCTCCTAAATCCCCCTTTACAAAAGGGGGACCAAGGGGGATTGAAATACAGGGGGTTGATATCATGAAATCTGAAGCCACAGAGCTCACAAAAAAAGTCAAAGCCGCCAAGCAGGCGTCGCGGACGCTGGCGCGGCTATCCACACAGACGAAAAATAAGGCGCTGCACAGCATAGCCGACGCGCTCATCGCACGGCAGGACGAGATAATCAAGGCCAACAAACTCGATTATAACGATGCGAAGAAATCGGGCATGGATGCGGCGATGCTGGACCGGCTGATGCTGAACCCGGACCGCATCAAAGGGATGGCGAACGATGTGCGCACCGTGGCCGCGCTCCCCGACCCCGTGGGCGAGTCCATCGAGGCGCGGACACTGCCCAACGGCCTGCGGCTGGAGAAGCGCCGCGTGCCCCTCGGCGTCATCTGCACAATATACGAGAGCCGGCCCAACGTCACCTCCGACATCTCATCGCTGTGCCTGAAATCCGGCAACGCCGTCGTTTTGCGCGGCGGCAAGGAGTCGCTGCGCTCCAACAGCGCGCTGGCCAAAGTGATCAGGGATGCGGCGCGGGCGGGCGGGGTGCCCGCCGACGCCATACAGTTCATCGAGTCCACCGACCGCACGCTGGTCTACGAGCTGCTCAAGCTGAAAGATTACATCGACCTGGTCATCCCGCGCGGCGGCGAGGGCTTAGTGACGATGGTCAACGAGAACTCGGCGATACCCGTGCTGGCCAGCGGCGTGGGCATCTGCCATTTGTATATCGATCCGACCGCCGACCTGAAGAAGGCCGCTGCGATTGCTTTCAACGCCAAGGTGCAGCGCCCCACCGTGTGCAACGCGCTGGACTGCGTGCTGGTTCACAGCTCGGTAGCCAAAAAGTTCCTGCCCATGATGGCCAAGGAATTGAGCAAGGCCAACGTCGAGCTTAGCTGCGACAAGCGCGCCCTTGAGATTCTGTCCGGCTTCAAAGCCAAAAAGGCCGCGGCCTCGGACTGGGGTAAAGAGTTCCTGGCGCTGGTGCTGGCCGTCAAGGTCGTCGACTCGCTGGATGAGGCCATCGACTTTATCAATGAGCACAACTCTCAGCATTCCGACGCCATCGCCACCGAGGACTATTCCAACGCGATGCGCTTCGTGGACGAGGTGGATTCCGCGTGCGTGTACGTCAACGCCAGCACACGCTTCACCGACGGGGGGCAGTTCGGGCTCGGGGCGGAGGTGGGCATCTCAACGCAGAAGCTGCACGCGCGGGGGCCCATGGGGGTGCGGGAGCTGACGACGTATAAATGGATCATCCTCGGCAGCGGGCAGGTCAGGGCCTAATAATTCTTCTAAACCACTCTTTGCTGAACTTCTTCGGGGATTCCATTGTATTTGGAAATAATTTTACAATGCCCAAAAAGCCTTGTCCTAATGAGAATGTTATTATGAAGAGCATTAAGGCCGTTGCCAATATTAAGCTTACAAAGCCGCCAATCATTTGAATTTGATTGCCACTCGCCATAGCACGAATAAATGGACCGACAATCGCTGCCATAACAGCCAATAATCCTAGACCAACACTGATTAATCCTAATGCTACACCTATACGCACAGCATCATCAGGATGATAAGACAATACAGTAATCCTTCTCATAATAGAAACTGGCTCTATATTAACTTCTACCTCTTCTAAAGGAGGATCATCCCAACCCAACGCTTTTCTATACCACTCATTTATTTCTATTCTTCCTTGTTTTCCCGGTGTACCACGGACTTGGCAATACACCCTTCTATTATTCGCATGAAACCGTACATAAGATAAATATTGAATTCCAACTTCGTCACGCAAATCATCAGAAATTCTAATCCATCCCTTATGCATATCGTCAAGAGTCGATGGAAAAATATGTGCTTTTATTGGACGGTATTTCATCTTATCCTTAGATAATTTCCGCTTGGCGTCGCGGCGGTTCTCACCTCGCTGAAAAGTTGAGGTGAAAAAATTCTTTGATAGATGCTATTTGCTGTCAGGACTTATGCTTCCTCTTAACCAGCGCCTTAGCCTCTTTCACAATATTCTCCGCGGTAAGCCCGTGCTTTGCCAGCAGTTCCTCCGGCTGTCCCGAAGATGAGAAGCAGTCCTCGATAGTTATGAAAGACATCGGTATGGGGGTGCTCTCCGCCACCACTGTAGCAACGCGGCTGCCCAGCCCGCCCTGGCGCACGTGCTCCTCGACGGTAAGTATTGCGCCCGTCTCTTTCGCCGCTTTCACAACGGCGTCCTCATCGAGAGGCTTGAGCGTATGCATGTTCAGCACGCAGGCATCGATGCCTTCTCCCGACAGCGCCTCCGCGGCCTTGAGAGCCCGCTCCACCATGAGCCCCATGGCGATGATAGTAAGGTCTTTGCCCTCGCGCATCGTCACCGCTTTACCCAACTCGAAGCGATAATCTTTATCGTAGACCAGCGCCGATTTCAGCCTTGGCAGGCGGATGTACCACGGGCCCAGCGTCGCCGCTGCTTTGCGCACCGCCTGTTCCGTCTCAACGGCATCGGCGGGAACTACGACGGTGAAGCCGGGTAGCGCGCACATGAGAGACAAATCTTCGATAGCCTGGTGCGACGCGCCGTCCTCTCCCACAGTGATGCCGCTGTGGGTAGCGACGATCTTCACATTACGATACGGCTGCGCGATGGACCAGCGCACCTGGTCGAAGCAGCGCGACGTGGCGAACACCGCGAACGTGCTGGCGAAGGCCGTCTTGCCCGAGGCGGCCAGCCCGGCGGCGATGCCCATCATGTTCTGCTCGGCGATGCCGCAGTTGAAGAACCTCTCAGGGAACTCCTTGGCGAAGAACTTGGTCTGCGTGGAGGAAGAGAGGTCGGCATCCAGAACTACGATGTCCGGATTCGACTTGCCCAGCTCGACAAGCGTCTTGCCGTACGTTTCCCTCATGGATGCTTCGGCTGCCATGTTACTCCAGCTCCTTCAGCGCCTGCTCGGCCTGCTCCGGCGTGGGGGCTTTGCCGTGAAACTCGGCCTTGTTCTCCATGAAGCTGACGCCCTTGCCCTTGATTGTCCTTGCGATAATAACGGTCGGCTTGCCTTTTATCGTCTTGGCCTTCTCCAGCGCCGTCAGCAGTTGATCGATGTCATGCCCCGCGACATCGCTGACGCGCCAGCCGAAGGCGCGCCACTTCTGGGCCAGCGGCTCGGTCTCCATGATATCGTGCGTCCATCCGTCTAGCTGTATGCTGTTGCGATCGACGATGGCAACGAGATTGTCTATCTTGAAATGAGCCGCGGACATGGCCGCCTCCCACACCTGCCCCTCGTTCAGCTCGCCGTCGCCGAGAAGGACATATACTCGGGAATCACGCTCATCAAGGCGTGCCGCCAGCGCGCATCCCACGCCGAAGGACAGTCCCTGTCCCAGTGGCCCGGTCGACATCTCGACGCCAGGCGTGGTTCCCACCTCGCAGTGTCCCTGCATCCTGCTGTCCATCTTGCGCAGAGTAGTCAGCTCATCGACGGGGAAATATCCGCACTCGGCCAGCGCGGCGTAAAGCGCAGGCGCGGCGTGCCCCTTGCTCAGCACAAATCGATCACGGTCCAGCCATTCAGGGTTCTTTGGATCGTGACGCAGAACATTAAAATAAAGCGCGCTAATGATTTCGACCGCAGACAGCGAGCCGCCCGGATGTCCGCTCTGCGAAGCTGCTATCATCTTGATAATATGGCGTCGCAGCGTCTTTGCTTTCTCTTGTAAGTCCTCAACGGGACACGGCTGAAACTGAGTCAACGAATTCCTCCGGGGCGATTTGCTATACCGTAATGCACGTTTGATTATAGATTATATTACGCTCGATTGTCTAGGGATTTGAAGGCTCGACCGCTACGAATGTTGGCAACGAGATTGCCACGTCGTCCTTCCATATACCGTGATATCATGGAATCCTTCCATATAATATTAACCTTGGAAGGACTCGCAATGACAAATGCGACCCTCACCCTGACCCTCTCCCTGCAGAGGGAGAGGGAAGATTAATTTAATAGAACACCCCCTTACCCCCTCTTCTCAAAAGAGGGGGAACTGATACGCCCAAGTGGAGCGCCAAAACCGACATTATAGCCCTCTCTCCGAGAGAGGTTAGCTAAATGACAGAGGTACAGGAGAGTTCCTCTCCTGACGGGGTTTTAGGGGTGTCCCCTAAATAAATTTACGTCCCCCAACGTGTGGGGGACTAGCAGGGGGTTCGGTCTTCCATCGGTCTGCGACCTCTTCCGACAAATATCACTCGTATTGATTTTAATCCCCGTGTTCTCTACAATTTAACCATGATTATCGATTTTCATACTCATATCTTCCCTTCCAAGATGAGCGACAACCGAGAGCGCTACATAGACCGCGACCCGCTGTTCGCCCGCATCTATGCCAAACCCAAGGCAAAGATAACCGACTGCGACGGACTCATCGCCAAGATGGACGAGGAAGGCATCGAGCGCGCCGTGGTCATGAACGCCAACTGGAGCAGTTTGGAATTGGTTAAGGAAACGAACGACCATATACTCGACTCCATCGCCCGATACCCCAAGCGCCTCGTCGGCTTCTGCTCGCTCCCGCCGACGAACGACGGGGAGAGGATAGCCGAGCTTGAGCGCTGCATCAAAGCGGGCGTCCGTGGCATCGGCGAGATGCGCCCGGAATTCCAGGGGCTCGATAAAGGCGATGAGACGGTGCTCGACCCGGTCATCGATATCGCTCTGCGTCATAATCTCATGCTCTGCATCCACGCATCAGAGCCCGTCGGACATGACTACCCCGGCAAATACACCTTCACGCCGGACAAGATCTACAGGCTGATCCTGCATTATCCCGACCTGACGCTCATATTGGCGCACTGGGGCGGCGGCATGCCCTTCTACGCCCTGATGCCGGAGGTAAGAGAGGCGATGAAGAACACCTACGTCGACACGTCGGCATCGCCTTACTTGTATACAGCCGACATATTCACACATGTTACTAATATCTTCGGGGCCGATAAGATACTCTTCGGCAGCGACTATCCGCTGATGCCGCCGAGCAAGGTGCTTAAACAGATCGACGCCGTTGATATGGATAAAGAGTCGAGGGAGTTGATACTCCACGGCAACGCCGAAAGGTTACTGTAGATGGAGACGATACGCTCATTTATCGCTCTCGAACTGCCCAACGATGTAAAGGAAACCGTTTCCCTGATCATCAAGCGTCTGCGCCCGGCCCAGCACCGCTACGTCAAATGGGTCTCCCCCGATGGGACGCACCTGACCGTCAAGTTCCTTGGCAATATCTTCACAAGCCAGATACCGCAGATAACGGATATCATGAGTACGGCCGCCGGCAAGGTTCCGCCGCTGGAACTGCGGCTCGGCGGGCTGGGCATGTTCCCCAATGAGCAGAGGCCGCGCGTTATCTGGGTCGCGCTTGAGGGCAATACGGAGCCGCTGGCCGCAATGCAGCGCGAGATAGAGCAGGCGCTGGTGCCGCTGGGCTTCGTGGCGGAGAACCGCGCCTTCACGCCGCACCTCACCCTCGGGCGTGTGCGCGATAACGCCACCCCCGACGAACGCAGAGAGATCGCCGGTGTAGTGAAAGATAAGAAGATCGACTACGAAGCCGTTTTCACGCTCCGAGAGCTCAGCCTGATGAAGAGCACCCTGACGCCCACCGGAGCTATCTACGATCGACTCGATTCCGCACCGTTCCTTGCCTAAGAAATTCAAGCTCCCTCCGCCGATGATTTACCAACATAATAGCCAGCCGACAAGTCCGAGATTCTTCACTTCATTCAGAATGACAGACACGAGGCATGTGCCCTCACCCTAGCCCTCTCTTTTGAAAAGAGAGGTTAGTTACAGAAAAGAGGTACAGGAGACTCGTCTCCTGACGGGGTTTTAGGGGTGTCCCCTAGGTATTTTATGTCCCCCAACATATGGGGGACTATAGGGGGTTCGGTTATTGTTTCCCCCTTAAAAAGGGGGATTGCAGGGGGTTGACAAACACAATAATTTGGAATATATTTCCATTTAGAAATATTCCATATTGAAACATCCATGAAAAAACCCTCCAAAATAAATTCGGACAGTCAGATATCGTCGCTGGTGGCAAACGCTATCTGTGTTACCATGTCCCTGAAAAACCTCCTTGAGGAAGAACTGACGCTGCTGCAGAAATACTTCGACGAGATGAGGTCAACGGGCACAACGAACCATCTGCCGGAAGACGCCATGTTCTACAGCATGACAAGCGCCCTCTACGGAACACAAAACCTCACCATGGGAGAGCTTAGCAAGACCATCTCGGCGCCCATGTCCTCCACAACCAGAATGATGAACTGGCTCGTGGACAACGGCTATGCGCAAAGGCTGTCGGACCCGGACGACCGCAGGATCGTCAGAGTGGCCCTGACCGATGAAGGGCGCAAGCTTCACGAGTACATCGAGATCCATGTAATCAAGCGCGTAAGAGAAACCATGCAGCTGCTTACCGATAAGGAGCAATCAGCCATCATCCAGGTGTTCGACAAGCTGGCGCGCGTATTCAACCTGAATGAAACGAAATAACTGATGGAGTCATAGATGAAGCGAGCATTTAGAAAGCCATCGAGGATCATTTCGGCCGAACAGGCCTTTAGAAGCATGGGAAGGTTCATCGAAAGAAGACATCTGGTTTTCCTGATTCTGAGCCTTGTTCTTCTGGTGCCTACGGTCTTCGCGGCATACTATGGCGTCGAGATGAAAACCGGCTTCGACACTTTCGTTTCTTCAGATTCGCAGGCTTATAAGGACCTCAGCAGATACAACGAGTACTTCAGCAGCGATGCCATAGTGGTACTGATAACGGGAGATAACCTTATCCAATTGCTTGAGCCGGAGAACATCGCGGCCATGGACTTTATAGAAGAAAGCATGATCTCCGATAACTCAAGCCACTCTGTTGTAGGCCCGGTTTTCCTCCTGGAAATGGCCCATCTGCAGAGAGTGCTGTCGGGGGCGACTACTTCCATGGAGTTCCCCACGGATCCGGCCGAGCTTGCTGACATCATTAAAGACCCCGAGACGGGCGATGTCGCTTCGGAACTTACGCACGTATTCCCCGACGGCCAGCACGCCCTCATCTCAATCCTGCTCGACGGGTCGCTGACCCAGGATGAGCAGGGCGACATGGTACGCAAGGTGGAGGACCTGGCAGCCTCGGCGGGCTTCAACGATGACGTGAGCGTGATCGTCAGCGGCAATTGCGCCGTATACGCCAGTATCGGGGACCTGATGGTAGAGGATATGCTCAATATGCTCATCGTATCTGTAATATTGATGCTCCTCATCCTGGCGCTCATATTCAATGTGCGCGGCTTCTTCGCCTGGCGCTGGCTGCCTCTGGGAGTTGTGGCGCTGGCCATCATCTACACCTTCGGGATCATGGGCATACTCAGCATACCACTGACCATGGTCACCATGGCCGCCTTCCCTATCCTGCTGGGACTGGGCGTAGACTACGCCATCCAGTTCCATAACCGCTACGACGAGGAATCGAAGAAAGGCAGTACGGTTGCCGGCGCCATAACGGAGTCCGTCACGCATATCGGACCGGCTATCGGCATCGCCATAGTAGCGGGATGCCTGGGTTTCGCCGCCCTCTTCTTCTCGCCTATTCCCATGATACAGGGGTTCGGCTTTACGCTGATATTGGGAGTGATCATATGCTATATCCTCTCAGTGTTCCTTCTGCTTTCCGCGCTTTACCGGCGCGACCGGCTGGCCGACACCAAACCAGCCAACAATCGCCGTATCAAATGGACGATAAAACCCAAGAACAAATTCACGCTGGGGCCCGAGCTTGCCGCCGCCGTCCTCACCCTGAGCCTGGTCGGGTTCGGCATTGTATTCATCGCCTGCGATATCTCTTTCGGCAACCTCGGATTCGCCGTCGGCATCGGCATCACCGTATTCGGCATTTTGGCCTCGGCCATAAGCCTTGGTATAGAGCTGCACCGCGAACGTCTGGGCATCGCGCTCCCGCAAAAGACCAGAGAGAAACCCAGACATATCGTGGACAGCGGGCTCGACCGCCTGGCACCATGGGTCGTAAAACACCCGTTGATCATCATACCCATAGCGCTCGCGCTAACCGTGGCCGGACTCGTCGCCGATCCTTACATCGAAACCGAGGCCGACGAAATGAATATGATCTCCCAGGAGACACAGGTGATCAAGGACCTCCGCGAGGTAGAAAGCGTGGTCGAAGGCCTGGAATTCCTTAGTCTCCTTATAGAAGCCGAAGATGTAACCGACCCTCAAATAGTGAACTGGGTGCTGGAACTGCAGGACCGCATCGAGGCCGAAAACGGCGACCTGGTGAGCGGCACCGAAAGCTATGCCAGCGCTATGATGCAACTGGTCAATGTAATGAACCTTTCGGTGCCGCAGACGGCTGAAGAGACCAAGGACACCCTCCAGGGGCTGCCAACCCAGTTACGGGCCAATCTGCTCACCGAGGATTACACTCGATCCAACTTAATGGTCACCATCGGGAAGATCAGCGGCCCGCAGGTGCGCGATCTTGAAACGGCATTAAATGAATATGCTTCTCAACATCCGGAGGGGGTTACGGTCACCGTAACGGGGTGGCCTATCATGATGCGGATACTCGGTGACGGCCTCAGCGGGGGCCGGGTAGAGATGACTCTCATCGGCATCGCCCTCATCTTCGTCGGATTGTTGTTACTCTTCAGGTTTAACATCTTAAAAGTATTTATGGCCATACTCCCGGTAGCCCTCATCATCGGCTGGTCCAGCGGCGTGATGTGGCTCGGCGACATCAAGTATACGCCCGCCACCGCCGCTATGGGCGCATTGATCATAGGAATCGGCACCGAGTTCACCATACTGCTGATGATGCGCTATTACGAGGAACGCGAAAAGGGCGAAAACCCCGTGGAGGCCATGAAAATCGCCATTACCAGGATCGGGCGCGCCATAATCGCATCGGGCTTGACGGTTATCGGCGGCTTCGCCGCGCTGCTGATAGCGCAGAACTTCCCGGTGCTGCGCTCCTTCGGCCTTATCACGGTAATAGACGTGTTCTTCGCCCTCGTGAGCACATTGATCGTACTACCGGCGCTCATAGTCTGGATCGACTCGTGGAGGGAGAGGCGACGCATAGCCAGACAGGGGTCGCCCTAACTGAAGCATGCTATCGACGGCACACTACACCAGAATCATAAATAAAAACCTCGGGTTGTCAATAACAGGCCGAGGGTGTATACTACATACCGATATCAGGATGGGAGGTTCGTGTTGGACAGTAATTCATTCCCCAAGTGTCTCAAATGCAACGTCGGAGATCTAGTACCGCTATCAGACTTTGGCAGCCAGGGAGCGCCGATTCATTATAAAGCGTGGGTTTGTACTAACCCCGATTGCGGATTCAACCTTAAGATCAGGAACGGCGATCTATATATCAACGAGCCCATCGTCAGCGGCGTTGGACACAGCGCCAAGATACGTTAATCATACGGGCTTACTATTACGCCTACTCGATAAACTGAAAAGGCAGGCTCACAAGCGAGGTGAACCTGGATAGTTTATTTAACTTATTTAAACATAGAACGCTCGATTTTCTGTTCCCTCCTCGCTGCGTAGGCTGCGGCAAGGGGGGTTCTCTTTTATGCCGTAAATGCCGGGCCGCCCTTATCTACCTCCAGCCGCCGCTGTGCCGAAGATGCAGCTTACCGATATCGGAAGGAACTATCTGCCGCAAATGCCGGCTGGAGGACTGGGAACTGGACGGCGTGTACTCGATTTTTGAATACGGCGGGGTCATCCGCCAAGCCATCATAAATCTTAAATATCACAACATCAAAACGCTCGCGGTTCCGCTGTCCCGCTTCTTGAAGGAATATCTGAGCGAACATCGCCTGTCCTTTGATATCATCATCCCGGTCCCGATACATAAGCGAAGGCTGCGGGAGCGGGGCTATAACCAGACGGCGCTGCTGGCCCGGAGGCTAAGCCGCATGTCCCGAATACCGCTTATGGAAGGAGCCCTTGTCCGCACCAGGCATACCCCTTCCCAGGCCAAATCCGAAAGCGTTGAACAGCGCAAAGAGAATATCAGAAACGCTTTTGAATGCGTCAGCTGGAGCGTATCGGGCAAACACATCCTTCTAATCGACGACGTATGCACATCCGGCGCTACTCTTAACTCATGCGCCGCTTCATTGAAATCGGCCGGAGCGGCATCGGTCTGGGGCCTCACGCTCGCCAAGGAAATCTAACACTGACTAGAAAAGCTGACACCGCAACAACGCGTTCGACACCAGCAGCTGCGGACAACGTCCGACCATTGACAGGAAACAGGCTGTGAAGTAAACTTACTACCGCCACAGTATTTCGTGGCCTTCTTTGTTTAATTTAACCCGTAAGGACAGTCATGGATAAAGCTAAGAAATATCTCAATGGTACAGAGCTAGAAAAGAACGACCCCGAGGTGTGCTCGGCGATACGCCGCGAGTCGGAACGCCAGACGCGCAACCTGGAGTTCATCGCTTCCGAGAACCACGCCTCTAAAGCCGTGCTCGAAGCAGCCGGGACCGTGCTGACCGATAAATATGCGGAAGGCTATCCGGGGAAACGCTACTACGGCGGCTGTGAAGCGGTCGACATAGCCGAGAACCTGGCTCGGGAACGTGCCTTAAAGTTGTTCAAAGCCGAGCATGCCAATGTCCAACCCCACAGCGGCTCACAGGCGAACATGGCATCGTACTTCGCCCTGCTTAATCCAAAAGATACGATCCTGGCGATGAGTCTGGCTCACGGCGGCCATCTGACGCACGGCAGCCCGGTAAACTTCTCGGGCAAGATATACAACTTCGTCAGCTACGGCGTCAGTCGGACAACGGAATGCATCGATTACGACGAGGTCGAGAAGCTGGCAAAGGAACACCGTCCCAAGCTCATCGTTGCAGGCGCCAGCGCATACCCCAGGATTATCGACTTCCAGCGCTTCCGCCAGATAGCCGACCTGGTGGAAGCCAAGCTGATGGTGGACATGGCCCACATCGCGGGACTGATAGCGGCCGGCGTACATCCTTCGCCTGTGCCCTATTCCGAGATAGTCACCTCAACCACTCACAAGACTCTGCGCGGGCCACGCGGCGGTTTTATACTGTGCCGGCAGCCATTCTCCGAGAAAATAGATAAGTCGGTGGATCCCGGCACTCAGGGCGGGCCGCTGCTGCATATCATCGCAGCCAAGGCCGTGTGCTTCGGCGAGGCGCTGAAGCCCGATTTCATCGCATATCAAAAAGCCATTGTAGAGAATGCGAAGGTGATGGCTGACGAGTTTAAGAAAGGCGGGCTGAGGCTCGTTTCGGGCGGAACCGACAACCACCTGATGCTCGTCGATCTGACGCCGATAAACATCACCGGCAGGGAGGCCGAGGAAGCGCTCGATTCCGTCAGGATAACGGTTAACCGCAACGCCATCCCCTTCGACACCAAACCGCCACGGGTAGCGAGCGGCATAAGGATCGGCACGCCGGCCGTGACCAGCCGCGGGCTCGACGCGTCCACGGTTAGTAAAGTAGCAAAACTCATTATAAGGGTATTGACCAACATAGGGGACGAGAACGTTTATAAAGAAGTGCGCGATGCCGTGGACGATATCACCAGCCGATACCCGGTGCCCGGCCTCGATTAGTTGTGGCTCATAATCTTTTCATGCTATAATCCAATGCATTGAGGCGATAAATCTGGAGGTAATTGTATTGCACGACTACGAACTTGTTGTGATCGTCAATCCGTCAGTTGCAGATGACGACGTCCCTGCAACGTTAGAGAAGCTGAAGACATTCGTAACCGACCGCGGCGGCACCGTTGCCGAAGTCAATCAGTGGGGACGGAAGAAATTGGCATACACTATTAAGAAATGTACCGAGGGTAATTACGCCCTCATTAAATGTAGTTTCGACCCCAAGCTGGCCACCGAGCTGGAAGCAAGCCTGAAACTTATGGATGACATCATACGGCACATGCTGGTTAGATTAGACGCTTAAGGGGAGAAGTGAATAATGGCAAGCCTTAACAAGGTCATGATTATCGGAAACCTCGGCACAGATCCCGAGATGCGATTCACCCCCGGCGGACAGCCCGTAACATCCTTTCGTATGGCCAGTTCTCGGACGTTCACTACACCCGAAGGCGAGAGAAAGCAGGAGACGGAGTGGTTCACCGTCGTGGCCTGGAGCAAGCTTGCCGAGCTTTGTAACCAGTTCCTAGCCAAGGGCCGCATGGCATATGTTGAGGGAAGACTCAAGACAAGATCCTGGGAGGACAAGGAAGGAATCAAGCGGTTCAGCACCGAGGTAATAGCCAACCAGGTCATATTCCTAGACCGCGCCGGAGCGGCGCCGCTTCCGGATGAGGCTGTGGATGGCGGGGAGGAAGTGCCTCCGGAAGAACTGCCGTTTTAAGTAATTTAGGAAGGAATAAAAAATGCCGGGAAGGAAGCCTAGTAGACCAGCATCGAAAAATAAAGGGAGGGACACAAGGGGCAGGTCCCGTAAATTCGTACCCAAGCGCAAGGTCTGTACGTTCTGCGCTAACCATATCAGTGTTATAGATTACAAGGATGTGGCCATGCTCCAGCGCTACATTTCAGACCGCGGCAAGATAGAGCCCAGGCGCCGCACGGGCACATGCGCCAGACATCAGCGCACATTAGCGGAATCGATAAAGCGGGCAAGACACATCGCCTTGCTGCCGTTCACTCCTGAACACATTCGCGATTCAGGTAGAGTAGGACTGCGGGATTAGATAATTCCGCAAAGCTATTTAGCTCACTAGTGAATTTCAAGACCGCCTTGACCGTAATCAGTGAATCCTTGTAGGAATTTGCAGGACGATGGCAAAAAAAGGAAAAAACCAGCAAAAACAGGCCGTATCCAAACATGTAACCACGCGTCGCGTAGCGCGCTGGCAACGGGAGAAGCGCAGGCAGCGGATCACGTTCTTATCGGGCGTCGTCATAATTGTGGCAGTGCTTGGAATTATCGTAGGCGGCTTCGTGGCCACCCGCTCCAGCGACTGGTTGAGCAAAGTTGAAACTGATTCCGGCACTGTAGCCATCAAGAAAGCGGACTATGCGGACGAATTGAAGCTCCTCTTTGCAGTTGGCGCATACAATTCTTCAACAATTACTAGCGAAGCCCCGCTAATCAATATTGAAAGAAACATATTAATCGAAGATAGCGCTAAATCGTTTGGGCTTACTGTATCCGACGCCGAAGTCACTGATACTATACGTTCTATGTTTCAAACAGATAACGAGTCTATAACCGACACCAATTTTCAAGAGCAATACCAGGACATGATTAACAACATGGGCCTCTCCGATCAGGAATTTCGTAAATTTGTAAAGGGCGACTTGCTCAAGCAAGATCTGCTCTTATATTACATAGACCAGATTCCAGAATCAGGCGAACAGGTGGCCGCGGAAACTTTCTTTCTCTCTAACGAAAGCAATGCTTACGAAGTAACTCAGCTTTGGCGTGATGGAAATGATTTTGAGACGCTTGCGGAGATGTATAGTAATACAGGTAGCTCCGGATGGTTGATCAAAGGATTTATGGAGGAAGAATTCGATAGTGTTGCGTTTTCCATAGAAATCGGCAACATAAGCGACCCGTTTCCCTACGGGACGGGATACTATGTTATCAAAGTACTGGACCGCAAAGACGGCCCTATAGACGAGACCCTGCGCCAGCAGTCCGGAAGCGCCGAGTTAGATAAATGGTTTTATCAAGCCTACGCGGACAAGGTGGAACGCAATCTTAAACTAGACCTGGCGGAAGTATACGCTTGGGCCGTCGAACAGTTGCAGTAACGGAGGACGCTGAGAGTGAGTAAGAAGGGCGTCATCGGCATAGGCATCCTCGGATACGGAGTCATAGGCAGCGGCGTGGCCAGGGTGTTGCTTGAGAAGGCCGGGGCGCTTTCATCACAGGCGAGATGCAAGCTCGAAATCGTACGCATCCTGGAAAAAGACTCCGCCAAGATAAAAGCCTCCAAGCTCGATAAGACCCTGTTTACACAGAAATCATCCGACATACTCAACGACAAGAACATCGACATCGTCATCGAAGTCCTGGGCGGAGAACATCCCGCCGCAGAATTCATTAAGAAAGCACTAGGCAAGGGAAAACACGTCGTCACCTCTAACAAAGAGGTCATGGCAAAGCACTTTCCCGAGTTTCTAAAGCTGGCACAGGAGAACGGCGTCGATATCATGTATGAAGCGACGGTCGGCGGCGGCATACCGCTGATAGCGCCCTTCAAGCAGGACCTGCTGGCCAATGATATATCCGCGCTACACTGCATCATCAACGGCACTACAAACTATATTCTGACGCGAATGTCCTCCGAACAGATCGATTTCAACACGGCGTTGAAGCAGGCGCAGAAGCTGGGCTACGCAGAGCCTAATCCTAAGAATGACGTGGAGGGCATAGATGCCGCCTATAAGCTCACTATACTGGCAACGCTGGCATTCCACGTAAAGATAAAACCGGAAGACATCTATCATGAAGGAATCTCGCGCCTGACGGCTCGCGATTTCCGTTACGCCAACGAGCTGGGCTATGAAATCAAGCTCCTTGCAATAGCCAAGGAACAGAAGGGCTCGATCGAAGTTCGGGTACACCCCGTGTTCCTGCCTCAAGACCTCTTGCTTGCCAGCGTCGACGGGGTTTACAACGCCGTGCAGGTGGAGGGGGACCTGGTGGGACGGGTGCTGTTCTACGGGCGGGGCGCCGGCGCCGCTCCTACCTCAAGCGCCATACTCGCCGATGTCATCGATGTGGCACAGCGCATCAACAGGGGCATCAGCCTGACGCCGACTTTGCGCCTCGATCCGAAAAAGCGGGGCAAACCGATGTCTGCAATAACGACGCGTTACTACCTCAGGATGAACGCCGTGGACAGGCCCGGCGTGCTGGCGAAAATATCAAAGGCGCTGGCTGATGAAGAAGTGAGCATTTCGTCGGTGATCCAGAAGGAAAGCGACGTCTCCAAGAAGGCCGCCGAGATAGTTCTCATGACCTATCCGGCAAATGAGCAGGCCATGCAGAAAGCAATGGCCAAGATATCACGCCTCGACGTGATTAAAGAGATCTCCAATTTCATCAGGGTCGAAGATTAGACTATAGAACATCGGGAGGCCCGCAAGGAACTATCAACTCCCGGCTTCGGCTGTATGCAAATGGACGAAATTAAATCCGTCAAACCACAAGACACTCGCATACTATTCGGCTATAAGGGCCGGGACTATAAATTCGCGAGCTTTATCGCCGACAGCGCGGATAACTCGTTATACTTCCGACTTTTCAGGAAGATTGCGGCATCGGACGGCGATTCGACCGAGGAACGCGATATCATACGCATACATTTGCCCGAGGCAGAACCTGAATCGTTCGAAGGAGGAAAGCTGTCCGTCATCGATGAAGGGTTGACTCAATCGAAAATCATCAAGCGCACGCGGCACTCCGCGCACGGCGACCCGTCGCTTCAGTCCAGATCAAATATCACAATCCTGTCGATAGCCCCCGAGCATCCGTCCGGGATGGTCGAGATATCCGGCTGCGATGAGCGGGATATCCGCCTCGCCCTGCAAGGCGACGCGCAGCCATTTGTGGTAAACTTCATCTTACACAGGAAAATTTCCGGAGAGATGCCTCTGGCGGATAAGAACGACCTGATGGGCGGGCAATTTATGCAGTGCAAATTCGAGGACATGGATTTCGACCTTCTCATAGCGCTCTCGAAGATACACTCCGACACAGAGGATGAGAGGGTAAACTGGCCGCCGCACTCGGTGGTATTGAAAAGAATAGGACGATAGAAATGAAACAAGGCGTTTTAGAGAGATACCGCGAATATCTGCCGATAAGCGATAAGACCCCCATGCTGACCCTCGGCGAGGGTGATACCCCCCTGGTGCGCTCACGCTCGATAGAGAAGAGGTTCGGTTGCAAGCTCTACTTTAAACTTGAGGGCTGCAACCCGACAGGCTCGTTCAAGGACCGCGGCATGGTCATGGCCGTGGCCAAGGCCGTCGAGGAGAAGAGCAAGGCCATCATCTGCGCTTCGACAGGAAATACCAGCGCATCGGCGGCTGCCTTCGGCGCCAGGTTCGGATTGAAGACAATCGTCATCATCCCGGAAGGCAAAATAGCGCTGGGCAAGCTGGCCCAGGCCCTGATATACGGCGCTAAGCTCCTCGCGATAGACGGGAACTTCGACCAGGCGCTCAAGATAGTAATGGACCTCAGCAAGAAACACCCTATTACGCTGGTGAACTCCGTAAACCCGTTCCGCATCGAGGGGCAGAAGACCGGTTCGTTCGAGATTATCGACACGCTGGGAGACGCTCCCGATTACCATTTCATCCCCGTCGGAAACGCCGGAAACATCACCGCCTACTGGAAGGGATATAAAGAATACTACGACGCCGGTAAATCGACAAGGAAGCCAAAAATGATGGGATTCCAGGCAGCAGGGGCCGCTCCTATCGTTCAGAATAAAATCGTAGAAAAACCGGAGACGATAGCGACCGCGATCCGCATAGGCAACCCCGCAAGCTGGAAGGGGGCTACTAACGCAAGGGATGACTCCGGTGGTATAATTGACGCAGTAACCGATGACGAGATACTCGCCGCCTACCGAATCCTGGCGCAGGAGGAGGGCGTTTTCGGGGAGCCGGCATCCGCGGCATCCATAGCCGGCCTGCTGAAGGCAACGCAAGGCGGCCTGAGCTTAAAAGGTAAAACGGCGGTAGCCATCATCACAGGCAGCGGGCTTAAAGACCCGGACACGGCCATCAAGTGCGCCGAGCCGCCGAAACCGGTGCCGGCGGATATGGTTGCCATCGAGCAAGCCCTTGGGCTGGGGTAATACAATGTATTACGCTAAGGTCATCGTGAATCCGATGTCGCGGGGCGGGGCCGCGGGCAAAACGTGGCCCATTCTCAACACGCTGCTCAGAACCACAGGCCTTCCCTTCGATTATGAATTTATGCAGGGCCAGGGACACGGCATTGCGCTTTCCAAAGAAGCTGTTGAAAAAGGATATAATCTCGTGATCGCCGTGGGCGGAGACGGAACGGTGAACGAGGTCGTCAACGGCCTGATGGATGAAAACGGCGGATGCAGGGCTGCTCTTGGTATTATCTCCGCAGGCACGCAGAACGATATCGCCCACATGCTGGGCATCCCAAGGGACTATCTGAGGGCGTGCCAGCTCTTCAGGAACTTCAAGACGGTCAAGATCGACATCGGGGCCGTGGAATGCACCTATAACAACGAGGTAAGACGGCGTTACTACATCAGCACGGCGGGCATCGGGTTCGTTACCGATGTAATCGAAGGCTCTATATCCCACACCAGGCTCAAGGTCCTCGGCGGCGGCATACCTTACGCCATAGGCGTCATACCCAAGGCGCTGGAATACCGTAACAAGGACGTATTGATCTGCATCGACGGCGAAAAGAGGGAGGAGCGCTACTTCAGCGTCGTCGTCAACAACGGACGCTACCTCGGCGGCGGGAGGGCCTTCCCCGGCGCAACGCCGTACGACGGTCTGCTGGATGTAGCCGTAATCGGCGACATCAGCAAGGTGGAAGCCCTGCTGAACTTCCCGCTGTTCTTTACCGGCACATACTACGACCCGCAGAAGATCAAACTGCACAAGGCGCGAAACGTCATCGTCGATTCCCCGCAGAGGCTGCCCATACAGATCGACGGCGAGATAGTCGGACTGACTCCGGCGGTATTCCGGGTGATTCCATCCGCACTGGAGGTCGCGATCAGAGTACACTCTCCTCAGAAGAAATCCCAAATGGAAACGACCCCGGGAATATCCTGATGGCCGACGCGCAGCACCACGCCGGAGCCGTTCACACCCCTCGCACAAAGGTAGTAGTTAACCCCGCCGCCAGGGGAGGCAGAACCGCCCGTCAATGGCCCGAAATAAGCGAGCAGCTAAAAAGAAACGACATCCATTTCGACTCCTCTTTTACGGAAGGGCCGGGGCACGGCATCGACCTGGCGAAAGAGGCGGTGAACGCCGGGTATGAAACGGTCGTAGCGGTCGGCGGCGACGGCACGGTGAACGAGGTGGTTAACGGAATCGTCAATAACGACGGCAAGGGCATGGCGACGCTCGGTATCATCTGCACCGGCACCGGCCGGGACTGCATCAGAAGCCTGAATATCCCGGCTGACTTGAGCAAGGCCTGTCAGTTAATCGCCGAACGCAGCAGCGTCGACACAGACTTAGGTGTTGCTGAATATGTGAACGACTCGTATAGAAATAGTCGATTCTACATCAATACAGCGTCTCTCGGTTTCGCTTCCGCCGTAGCCGAGCGCACCAAGCGTTTCAAGAGTATGGGAGGAACAATCCCGTTCCTGCTGGCTTTCGCGACAGTATTCGCTTCATACAAAGCTAAAAATGTTGCCTTCGATATCGACGGACGTATAAAGCAGGAGCGGCAACTGCTAATCGTAATAAACAACGGACGTTACTTCGGCGGCGGAATGAAGATCACTCCCGATGCCGACCCCCGCGACGGGCTGCTGGACATAGTCACCGTAAGAGACGTGAATAAACTGAGGCTGCTGTACAACTTCCCCAGACTATACAAGGGGACACATACGACCCATCCCATGGTCGACGTCTACAAAGCAAAACGTGTCGATGTACAGACATCCGGGAAGTTGCTCCTGCAACTCGACGGGGAGGTTGTGGGAGAATCCCCCGCCAGTTTTAGTATAATACCATCAGCGCTGAGGGTGATAACGGGAGGTCTCAATGGTTAAATCCAATATACCGGGGTGTGGAAATTTCTATCATCATTACCCGAGCCACGCAGCCGTAATAACAGCACAGTTCGAGGGTAAGAAGGGGATTATGGCCGCCGCATGGCACTCCCCGATATCACACACCCCGCCGCTGTTCGGCGTCTCGCTGGCGCCCAAGCGCTACACGTACAAACTCATCGAAAAAGCGAAGGAGTTCGCCATAAATTTCTTATCATTCGACAAGGCGGAGCTGTTAGTATCGGTGGGCAGCGTATCCGGAGCCGAAGTCGATAAGTACAAGAGGTTCGATATCAAAACGGAGGAACCGATCAAGACGACTGCGCCGATAATTAGTGACGCCTACGCCGCGTACGAATGCCGCTTAATCGACAGTCGTAAGTACGGCGACCACATCTGGTTGGTTGGAGAGATAGTCGCCACTCATTTCGATAAAGCGCTCTTCAACGAAGATGAAACCGTTGACCTGGACCACGTCTCGCCCGTACTCTATATGGGAGCCGATAGATACACCATTCCATCGAATGCCGACATTAAGATGATAGAGCGCAGTAAGTAAAACGAAACGATACGAGGAGCACCGGACATGATCGATCAGGATAAGATTAAAAAGGCTGTTCATGATATATTGGTCGCCATCGGCGAGGACCCATCCCGCGAAGGCATCAGGGAGACCCCCCGGCGCATCGCCGAGATGTACGCCGAGGTCTTCCGCGGCATGACTGAGGATCCCAGGGAGGTGCTCAGTGTCGGCTTTGAAGAGGGACACCACGAGATGGTCATCCTCAAAGACATTCCGTTCTATTCCATGTGCGAACACCACCTGCTTCCATTCTACGGTATGGCCCACATCGGTTATATACCAAAGGGGCGCGTAGTTGGCGCATCAAAGCTGGGCCGCGTCGTGGAGATAATTGCGAAGAGGCCCCAGCTTCAGGAGCGTCTCACGACACAGATAGCCGACTCGATCGTCGAAGCGCTGCAGCCGCAGGGCGTAGCGGTAGTTATCGAGGCCGAGCACATGTGCATGACGATGCGCGGGGTGAAGAAGCCTGGTTCTAACATCGTAACGTCGGCGATGAGGGGGATATTCCGTTCCAACGCCGTGACGCGGTCGGAGTTCCTGTCGCTGATAAAATAGCTATGTAATGCGACGACGCCCCCGATATCCTCACTGTCACAGATGCTTTCGCAGCGGAATCTCTTTGATGAAGAAGTTGACGACAAATGCTGCCCCGACCACGCAGAAGCCTACGAAAAATACCTCGGTAATACCCGAGTTTAAAGCTTCTCGCAATGTAGTCATCAATTGATCCAGTAGAGCCATCCCCTGATCGCCGAGAGACTGAAACGCCTTGGTAAGCTCTTCCAGCGCCTCCGGGCTCACCAGCGCCTGTGGGTTGTCCACTATCGAGTCCAGGCTTCCCGGCGGCATGACCGACTCAACACCCTGCGGCAATCCGCCGAGAAACTCGGAAGCGAAACGGTTATTAAGTATCGATCCGGCCACCGCCAGCCCCAGCACGCCGCCGATGGAGCGAAAGAACTGATTACTTGCAGTGGCCACTCCCATTATCCTGTAAGGCACAGCGTTCTGCACCGCTATAGTGTAGACCGGCATGGTAACGCCCAGCCCGAAGCCCGTGATTATGATAAAGAACACCGCCGTTGCATGAGTTGTACCGGTCGTCATACATGAAAGCAGATACATCCCGGCGGCCATCACTCCGATGCCGAACAGTCCCTGCCAGCGATAGTGCCCGCCGGCGCGCGACAGCATCTGGCCCGATATAACACCTCCGGCCACCATTCCCAGCATCATCGGGGTCAGGAAGCTGCCGCTGGCCGTAGCCGAAGAGCCCAGCACGCCCTGGAAATACAACGGGATGAAAACAATGGAGGCGAACATGCCGAATCCGAGAAAGAATGTAACGATGGATGATACACCTACTATCCGATTGCGGAATATCCACAGCGGCAATATGGGCTCCGCTGCATAGCTTTCGATAATCACGAACGCCAGGAACATGAAAGCCGAGAAAACGAACATGCCGAGAATCTGCGGCGAAAGCCAATCGTACTCGACGCCGGCCCAGCTCAGCGCCAGTAGCAGAGGCACGACGGTGAGTATCAGCGCCAGCATGCCGGCGTAGTCGATCCTGCGTTTCGTTACCTGAGGCCTTACATGCGGGAAGAAGAAGATGAAGAGCAGTATTATCAGTATGCCGAATGGGATATTGATATAGAATACCCAGCGCCACGACAGGTTGTCGGTGATGAAGCCTCCCAGCGTAGGCCCGATAACGGATGAAAGGCCGAACACCGCCGACATGAAACCGGCGTACTTGCCGCGCTCCGAAGGAGGGAACAGATCGCCGATAGTGATGAATGCCAGCCCCATGATGGCTCCCGCGCCGATGCCCTGAAACGCACGGAACCCGATGAGCTGAGCCATGTCCTGGCTAGCGCCGCACATCGCCGAGCCCGCCAGGAAGATTACGATGCCGACGACGAGGAACCACTTGCGCCCATATATATCGCTGAGCTTGCCGGCGATGAGCACTGTAACGGTAGCGGCTATCATGTAGGCAGTGACTACCCATGTGTACTGGGTGAATCCGCCGAGGTCGACGACGATGCGCGGTATAGCCGTACCGACTATGGTCTGGTCGAGCGATGACAGGAACATGGCCAGCATGATGCCGGCCATAGTGAGTACCACCTGCCGTTTCGGCATATCGCGATGTCCCGCACTCTTATTATCTCTATTAATGGTGCTCTCTTCTGCTTTCTTCATCCGACACCGATATTATTTTATTTTTGAGCCTATTGCGGCCAGCTTGCCCAGCGCCGACGACAACTCCTCTATATCTTTGTCATCTAAAACAGCGAGGCTTTTCTTTATACTGGTTTTAATAATCGTATCGCACTGTCTTATAACGCTTCTGCCCCTGTCCGTGAGCACAACGTTAATCACACGACGATCGTCTTCATCGACGATTCTTTCCACCATACCCAAGCTCACCAGCTTATCGACGATATGAGTCATCTGCGGTCTGGATATGAACTGCTTATCGCCGATAGCGGAGACCGACAGCCTCTCATGATCCTCAAGCATCCTCATGACCATAATATGCGGATGTGACAGACCTTCGGCCACCCGATCGAAATCAATATTGCGGAAGCTCCTGCGAAACAGAGGAAGAACTACAAGTATGTTGTCGACTATACTATCTAATTCGCTATCTCTCATTGTCATAGATGATCGAAACTTATAGTTTATTTCGTTAATAATTAACAAAATTAACTATATAATCACAAAGCGCTTCTGTCAATGGATTTTTGCTTCTTGTGGCCATCGACTACTTCCCATCGTAGACGGGGGTGCACCAGCTCATGTATTTCTTGTTCTTGCCAAGTATTACATCGAAATACATAGCTTGGAGCTTTTTAGTCGTCTTGCCGATGGAGCCTTTGCCGACCTTGCGCCCCTCGACTTCGATGATGGGGGTCACATGAGCTGCCGTGCCGGTCATAAAGCACTCGTCAGCGGTGTAGATCTCTTTGGGATCGATGGAACGCTCCACGGTATCGATGCCGAACTCTTTCTTCGCCAGCTTCATGATCGTGTCACGTGTGATGCCGACAAGTATGTCATCGGACTTGGGCGGCGTCACCAGCTTGCCGTCGATTACTAAGAAGATGTTCTCGCCGCTGCCCTCGCAGACATGTCCTTCATGCGTGAGAAAGATGGCCTCGTCGAAACCCCGCTCGTACGCCTCTGTCTTAGCCAGGGCGCTGTTGACATAGATGCCGTTTATCTTGGCCCTGATCGGTATCATATCGCTGCTCACCCTGCGCCACGACGCGATGCAGCATTTCGCACCCTTCTCTATATCCAGATAGGCCCCGAAAGGCATGGCGAACATAGCGAACCCGGGCTCCAGATTATGCAGCCTGACGCCGACCTGCTCCGTCTTCTTATAAGCGATCGGGCGTATATATGTATCCTCGCGGCAGCCGCAGCGCCGCACCAGCTCAACGCTGAGACCGCACATTTCGTCGATGCTGTACGGCAGATCTATCTTCAAAACTTTACAACTATCGAGCAGCCGTTTGTAATGTTCTTTAATGCGGAATATATACATCTGTCCCTGCTCTTTGTTCCAGTTGCCGCGTATGCCTTCGAAACAGGCTGTACCGTAGTTGAAGGCATGAGTCATGACCCCGACTTTCGCCTTGGCAAGCGGGGTGAATTTACCGTCGAAGAAAGTATAGGAAGGCATTTTGTACTCCTTGCAATTGCAGACTGCGCCTAATTATATAACTTAAATAGACGCGGTGACAAGGTTGAAAAATGGTGTTATCAATAAAAACCGAGAATGATTAACGCGGGTTACGCGCCGTTGGACAAGCTTCCGCAGGGAAACGACTACTTATGTTTCTTTGAACTTTAAAGCCACCGAATTGATGCAGTAGCGTTTGCCTGTGGGCTGAGGGCCGTCATCGAACACGTGTCCAAGGTGCGCCCCGCACTTTCTGCAGCGAACCTCCACCCTCTCCATGCCTTCCGATTTGTCCGGGCGCGTATCAACAACACGATCGCCGATAGTGGAATGGAAGCTAGGCCAGCCCGTTCCCGAGTCGAATTTGGCATGCGAACTAAACAAGTCAGTTCCGCAACAAATGCACTGATAGACGCCCTCATCTTTGAAATCGTGGTACTTGCCGGAGAACGGTCTCTCGGTTTTCCCGCGCCTGGTAACCACGTATTGCTCGGTAGTAAGCACTTGCCGCCACTGATCGTCGGCCACACGGGAATATTGTATATCCTGATACTGAAGCTCATGTTCCTCGTTCATTACACCCACTTCCTCCACGGCACACACGGGCCGCTCTCGCGATCCTCAACCCCCTCGGCCGAAAAGATAACTGAAAACCATGGCGCACCCCCCGCTCGTTTATATTTTATTACATAAATTGATAATAATGGCAAGCGGAGGCTTTGTATGTGACTTTTGTTCCATTGCAAGAAATTGGGCTTGACAAGCCATAGAGCAAGCCGATATAAATAACACAGTAGACTACCAAATATGGATTATACGGAAAATATAACGTTCGAATTGAAAGTTGGTTGGATTACACGCATCATCCAATTCTTCTATATTCTCCACGCAACAGAGAAAAGGCTGCCATTGCTCGCTAATCTGGCATATATTATCATTCTGCGGCTCAATGTAGATAATCCCTTTATCAGTAGTATTAAAAGCTACTATAGTGTGTGCAGATGTTCTGTAAACTCCGACTTCAAGTACGACAGAGGATACCATTACTGCTGCACACCTTAGACCTTGGTCATTAGCATTTTCTCTTACTGTCATTGAGTAATGGTAGCACATAAAGTCTGGCGCACTATAAGGGATCTCATTGGTTTTATCATCCGCAAGGAACCCAATGAGTTCGTCATACGACGGGTCTCTGAGATTGTCATATCCTCTATCAGGCTCGTCATCATATATGAACTCTCCTTTATATGCAAATACGCCATCCTCCCAGCATTCACCAAGTGTTATTTTCATTGAACTACCATAATCTTCCAAGGTCATAAAGCAATTATCATCACAACAGCCTGCTTTTTCCGGCCCCTTCGGTGTCGGAGTAGGTGTAGGAGTCGGGGACGGCGTTGGCGTCGGTGTGGGTGTCGGGAGTTCCATAAAATAAGCACTCAGGTTTTTATCGGAATCCATCCGTATATAAACCGGATTCTCACTAACGTTATAAAACCCCTCCCAACGATCGAACTCCCAACCGGACGCCGGGATGGCAGCCACTGAAATTACCTCTCCATCCTTATATTCCCCTGAAGAAGGTAATACGACTCCCTGACCGCTGACGCTGGTATTCAAATGATAGGTTTCTGGCTCACAGGCAATTGTGGAAACAAGAGTGACACTTAGGAGCACTATGAAAAATATACTTGTTAGTCGCATGAAGATTCTTCTAAAATAAGTAAATATTTAATATAAATATCGGGAAAATACTATGTCGTTGATGGAACTTTGTCAATCGGCTTTTCATGTGTTTCAAATCCTGAATTTTATGATGTAGGCTAAGGGTTGCTCCCTGTTTTGGTGTTGACATACCACAGTCCTCATGACCCTGCGCACGCTGAGTACGATACGATCAATATCAACGAGACGATATGTCAAGCTAGAGGAGTGTTTTGATTCTTCTGTTTCTTCATCTCGGACTTTCCTCTGAAGAATATGTATACCCCCGCGATGGCCATTAATAGACAAGTTATTACTACAATAAAAGAAACAAGACCTACTTCATAACGCTCGACCATCAGAGAAGAAAACGACAACATGAGACAAGTAACAAAGAGCATTGCTCCTAAAAAGAACAAAACGATGCCACTAATCTTTTTCCTATATCCTCTTGGATAAGTTGCCAAAACTATTCCGATTGTGAATCGTCCGCTTCGTGGAGATTCCTTTGCATCGTTTCTCTGTTCTTACCCACGACGTACAGAATTGCCCCTGTCAGTACGGAAATGAAACCGGTTGGTGCTATCAAATAATTAACAAACCATATCAGTATGCCTGCTAAATCTTCATTAAAAATACCCCTATTTATGATAAATAGAATGAGGCTGACGAGAAGCTCCACTACTCCTATACAGAAAAAAACGATGCCTGTAACTGTCATCCCACTTCTTTCTGGCTTAGCTTTTCTCGCGTGTTTGGCCGCCATTATCTGTCCTTCAGGATCTCGAAGAGAGAATGATTACTCCTGCTTGTCTTTTTTGGGTGGTCTTAATAATATATATGCCAGTCAATCCTATCACTAATAAAATGATCTCAGTAGTTTTCATACCGTATCCGCCTACATGATTTGCTAATCTGAAACTACGGCCTATTCATGTCATCTCTGCTCTCTTAACAAGACTCTATTAGGTCTATTGGTATATATAAGATAGTATTACTTTAATGTGGATAGCGTAATATGTCAACATATGTTAATGGCTATTTCAATTGTGAACTGCCTTCTACGATTCCCCGCTTCGAGAGAAGATTGAAGGAAATATCCTCTTTATTTTTGACTATAGCACAAACTGATATGAGTACAATAAATGACAACTTACCAAATACGGATTATACGGAAGATATAGCCTGGCTGGTTAACAATAGGTATATCGCAAAGGTTATACAATTCTTCTATGTTCTCACCACAACACATAGAAGGCTGTGTTGTTTGCTCTCCAATTAGACATATACGGTCAGTCTGCGGATCAATATAGATGATCCCTCTATCCGTAGTATTGAAAGCCGAAATAGCATGTGAATTATAGCCGCTACTTCCTATTAGCACAGAATTTGTTTCTACAAAGGCACATCGCCAACCTTGCTTGTTCGCGTTTTCTCTCAATGTCAACGAGAATTGAAGGCACACGAAATCCGGGAAACTATATGTAATCTCATTGGTCTTATCAGTCGCTAAAAATCCTATAAGTTCGGCATACGACGGGTCTCTGAGATTCCTATAACCTCTATCAGGCTCATCCTCATAGATAAACTCCCCGGAATATACAAACACATTATCCTCCCAGCTTACACCGCACGCCATCACCATAGAGCTTCCGGCAAATTCAAATGTCTTACAGCAATAAGAACCACACAGGTCTGGACTCCATGGAACCGGAGTGGGAGTTGGTGCACTGGTTGAAGTAGCTATAGGGGTCGGTGTTGGGGTAGGTGTAAACGTTTGAGTAGGAATGGGTGTTGCCGTTGGAGTAGGTGTCGGGAGTTCTGTAAAATAAGCATTCAGTGTCTTATCGGAATTCATTCGTATATAAACCGGATTCTCGCTGCCATTAAAGAATCCCTCCCAGCGATCAAACTCCCAACCGGACGCTGGGCTCGCAGTTATTGCAACTACTTCTCCATCATCATATGTCCCTGAAGAAGGCGATATTACTCCCTGCCCGTCTGTCGTAGTGTATAGACTGTAGGTTTCTGTCTCACAGGCAATTGTAGAAGCCAGAATAACACTTAGGAGCACTATTACAAATATACTTTTTAGTCGCATACTGGATCTTTATTGAAGTATTGCTATTAGTAGTTAATATAGAGGAAATACTAGTTCGTTGTTCGAACTTTGTCAATCAGTCTTACTGCATTTCAAGGCCTGAGCTCCATAAGGCGGGGTAACGGTTGCTCCCTATTTTATTGTTGACATCACACAACCCTGTATGTTAATATAGCACCCACTATGACAATTCTATAATGCCCCATTGAGGTATTAGTGAATTGGGTTTCGAGAAAGGCAAACCCCGAGGAATCGGGGGGCGCAAAGCCGCAGGTCCTGGGATAGAGGAAGAAGGATGGCTGGGCTGCCGAAGACAGGTTGGGTATTTGTAAGCTTTTCTCTGAACTGAGAGAAGCTTTTTATTTTACAACGGTAACTATTTAGTCTCAGAACGGTTACCAAGATGAGCAGCTTTAAAGAAGATGAGCCATGAGTGAAGAACAAAGAAAACCAACTTAAAAATGGTATCAAAAACGTTTAACGTTAATTGCGATATTTGCTGTTGTTTGTGTAGTAGCTTTCTTAGGAATTGTGATGTCAATACCAGGAACTAGTAAACCTAGCCCAGGAGGAAACTACTATGCCACTAGAAGAGAAATACGATCAGCGGTAATAGCTTATATGAATAATAATTATGGAGAACTGCCCATAATTAACGGTACTATAACAATAAACGACTCGGATTATCATATCATTGATATCTGTGCGCTTCTAACTTCAAAAGGCGGTGATCTTAATTACGTTCCTGATGGCTGCGCCAGCGTTAACAACTCAGATAACGATAACTGTGACGCAGGTTGCAGCGGATGTAATGCTAATTACAATTACATTTGGGCAATTGATACTAATGGTAGCGTATATTCTACCTGCATAGGTGAGGATTGCGAAGCCAATAGCGAGAATTGGTATCAAGGCGTATTCCCGTGATTTCTTTAAAAAGGCAATCTCTCTTATATCACAGGCAAATATCCCAAGGAGGCATTTAATGAAGAGGCTATTGTTTGCAGTTTTGACTCTCATTCTGATTGTAAGCTCTATAGCCGTGGCGGTTTCAATTCCCTTGGCAAATCCTCAAAGCGCTGCGGCTGAAGAGCCTGAGTCAGGCGTAATTGTTCTCAATCAGTATACGGAAGCCGAATATACGGGGAACTCATCGATAGATGAGGAAACCGGGCAAACAGTTTACGAATATCGGGCTAACATAAGTTCTGTGCCTCTGTATCTGCCTGATCTGCAAACGAGGATCGATCCAAGATTCCATTGGAATCCGGGTACAGGAACCTGGCAATCAGGCGCCAACATTTTTGATTTAATAGTCAACGGGTCTCAGGTTACCGCATTCCAAGACGGAGAGGAGTTCCAATGGGACCCCATAGTGTATATCGGAGGCCAGGTTATCGAAGCTCCCGATAATCCAAAGTTGATAGCTATCGACCCAACTAACGAGAACTATCAGAACAACATCCTGGAATGGGATTACGATGTATGTATAAGACAGCTCAGATTAACTGAGGGGCAGCTGGTTGAGAACTACATCTTCAACGAAGACCCCTGTGCCGATGTGAGAATCGACTCCAATGCATATAAAACTCCCAACTTCATATGGCTGAGAGACCCGTACGGATATGATGCCGGTCTTAATCCGATTAAGGTTATAGTTGACGATAACGGCAAGACGGTGAACGCATCTGAGTTCGCCGATGCAATCTATCCGGTTGTTGTAGACGACAGCATAGGCGGCACTGATTACGGATCTCTGTATTGCATGGGCTCATCCTATGGGGATGTATGGTCCCGTGCAACCGCTGATGAAAACACCAACTTTCAAGGAAGAAACTGGATAGGACAAGCTCTTATTGATGGAACCTATTTTGTAGAAAGAAACTTTCTTTACTATGACACATCATCTATTTCCACTAGCGCTACCATCACTTCTGCACAGATTAGTCTGTTAGGCAATAACGATACCTCAGCAACGGATTTCAACATAGTAGTCCAGACCGGCATGCCCTCTCATCCTGAGCAGCCTCTATCATTAAATGACTACTACAAAGGCTATTACAGCGGCAACGGCGGGCAGTTAGGAACCGGCAGTTTCAGTGGAAGCGGATACAACTACATTAGTCTGAATCCCACCTGGGTGCAAAAAGGTGTCTGGACAAAGTTATGTTTGAGAAGCAGCAGGGACATTGCCGGCACCCAACCATCCGGTGATGAGTTCATAATCATAATGCCAAGTACCACGCTCACTATCACTTTCATCTCTTGTCTTCCCCTTATAACACCTCAGTCGCCGAGTCCGTCGAGCAGCGCGCTTGGTATCTCCGTAAATGCTGATCTCAGCTGGTACGGGAACGCTGATTCCTATGAGGTTTATTTCAGTACTTATTACCAACCCTCTTACTATTACTACACAACGGTAACAAGTGCTTCTTGCTCATTAGATACATTATCAGAATACACCCACTATTACTGGCAGATAAAAGCTATCAGGAACTGTGACTCAAGCTACGTCTGGGGGCCGGTATGGGAATTCGAAACCGGCGCCGCTCCGTGCACCAATCCCGGCGCATTCGACCTTGCCAGCCCATCCAATGGCGCCCCTACTACTATCAACCCATATCTGGACTGGTCCGATTCTTCTGGTGTCAGTTATTATAATGTATATATCGACACTCATATTTATCCAGACTCTAAGTACACTAGTACAGAGTATTGGAACAGCGAACTCTATCCATCGCTAGCTTATGGCACGCTCTACTACTGGAGAGTTGAAGCGGTCCATAACTGCGGTTCCTCTACATCTTCAACATGGTCTTATTCAACACGTACCTTCACTACGGAAAGCGCCCCGCCTACTTACACCTTGACTACAGGCGTATCGTCGGGCAGCGGGTGGGTTTCTCCCTCTTCCGGCAGTACCTATGACGCCAACACAGTTGTAGAGGTCACTGCCCATCCGACATCAGGCTGGTCCTTTGCCGGCTGGTCCGGCGCCGCCTCAGGCACCTCCAACCCAGTGTATATAACCATGAACAGTAACAAAGCCGTCTACGCTACCTTTACTCAAAACCCAATATATTACACACTTACTACTTCAGTTGTAGGTAGCGGCTCGATTACTCCCGCCCCCGGTACCCATACCTATACCATCGGCACTCCCGTAACGTTAACCGCGACCCCAGCCGACGGCTGGACCTTCTCCAGCTGGTCGGGTTCTCTCTCAGGCACCACCAACCCTACCTCCATCAACATGAACGGCAATAAGGCAGTTACCGCTACCTTTACTTACGAGCCCTGGTCATTTGCGATTATCACCGACCTGCATGTTGGAGAGTCGGGTAATATTCTCAGTGGAGTTACTAATTATGGCGGAACTGGTTGGGACGACGGTGATACGGGTGAAGAAAACAACATAACCAATAAACTAAGTCTAACCGTCTATGAAATCAATCAGAATATTGAGCAATACAAAATCAAATTCGTGGTGATTCTGGGTGATATAACGGATAGCGCAGAGACCTCCGAAATCCTTAAAGCAAAATCCATCCTAAGTAACCTCAATGTCCCATGGATACCTTTGATAGGTAATCATGACGTATGGCCTTATTCCTCAGGAGTTCCAGAGGCACAAAATCCAATAGACGCCGATAATAACGCTGTTGATTATTGGATTTATTCGAAGTTAATTGGGCCGCAGTATAATAATCTATCTTCCACCTACAATTGGAATTGGACTATATCTGACCCAGTTCAGGAAACCGCAAGCGGTCCGAAGTGGTGTTTCACAAATCTGGCCTTCGATTACAGGGGATATCATTTCATCGGATCGGACTTTAACGACAGAGATCAGGCTCCGTTAAATAATCCAGGCGTATCATCGCAAGCAAAGCTGAATGATTTTGTAGATTACATCGACTCCTCTGTAAAAGCTACCTGGCCTTGGTTCAAGACCCAATTTGACATTTATTTCTATCCAATACACATCCCACTTTATAGAGATGTAATATTGCTCTCGCATCACCCTATGTATCAATACTATGGGTACGGATTCAGCAATGAAGACTTAAAGACAATGGCCACCTTCCTCAATCAACCTGATTACAATCCTAGAAATAATAGTGTAGCATTCCAGTTCTATGGTCACTTACATGGAGTAAACACAGGCATAACTTTTACGGATTGGGACAAGGAGACCCCGTTCGGCTTTCAAGCTGTGCAAACAAGTGAAAATAAGGGGCTTCCTAACGCAAGGATAGTTCAAATCAGTACCCCTGGCTCAATTGATTGGACTCAGATAATATCTTTCTGGGATCAAATATTTAACACAGATTGCCCCGTTGACATGATCATCACCGATCCGGATGGTCTTACTATAAGCAAAGAAATAAATCAAATACCCGGCGCGATATATAGCGAAGAAGATAATGATGGAGATGGAGTACTGGATGACTCGGTCCTGATAAAGGATAGAAAAACAGGCAACTATTCGATCCAGGTTATAGCAGCACCGAACGCAAGCCCCTCGGACATTTACACGCTGATCACGTCTCAGAATGAGGATAATAGGGGATTTACTACTATCGTGCTAGCGGAGAATGTCTCTATCGAAAACATCCCTGCAGAGCCATATACGTATGAATACAAACAAAGAATAACAACAACACTGAATTACAGCGGCGATACAAGCGGCTACAGGTTTGACTCTGTCGGTGTAAACGCTGTCCTGACTACAGAGGTAGGAAGTCCCATACTGGAGAAAACCGTCAACTTCACGATTGGAAATCAATCGGCGTCGGCCGTAACCGATTCCAACGGTGTAGCAACTGCTTCCCTAACGCTCAATCAAACCCCAAGCGAGTTCTACTATATCGAATATGGCTTTGATGGCGATATGGACTACCTGCCTTTCTATGATAGCCGACCATTTGAAATCATGAACAGGCTGCCAGTAGCTGATGCCGGAGGCCCGTACACTGGAAATGAAGGATCTTCAATAATCTTTAACGGCAGCAGCTCATATGATCTCGATAGCACAATTATCAGCTATGAATGGGACTTCGGAGACGGCTCATCGTCAATTACAGGTACTGCCATTCCAACTCACACATACATAGATAATGGTACATATAATGTGACTCTCATTGTCACAGATGACTATGGATTAACAAACACATCAGTAACGACATCCGATATAAGCAATGTCGCGCCTACAGTCAATGCGGGACCTGATATAGCAAGTGTGCTCATTGGCTCAAGCGTAAGCTTCAACGGCAGTTTCACCGACCCGGGAACTTTAGATACCCATACTATCGCATGGGACTTCGGGGATGGTACAGCTACAGTCACAGACACGCTTACACCATCTCACGTATATAGTGTTGGTGGCGACTATACGGTAACGCTAACGGTAACCGACGACGACGGTGGCACGGGAACCGATACCGTAGCTATTAATGTGAATGTGCCGCCGGTTGCCAATCCCGGCGGGCCATACACGGCTGATGAAGGTTCGCCGATCACATTCAACGGCTCCACTTCATACGATCCCGACGGAACAATCGTAAGCTACGAATTGGACTTCGGAGACGGCTCATCAACAGGGACAGGGCCTGCGCCAACTCATGCATATGGTGACAACGGCACATACACAGTCACGCTCACTGTCACCGATAATAACGGCGCAACCGGCACTGTTGCAACCACTACGACAATAGCCAATGTCGCGCCTGCGGTGAACGCGGGGCCGGATGTAGCAAGCGTGCTCATCGGCTCAAGCGTGAGATTCAATGGCAGCTTCACCGACCCGGGATGGCTCGATACCCATACCATCGCATGGGATTTCGGCGACGGCACATCTACGGTCACCGGTACGCTGACGCCGTCTCATACATACTCTTCCGACGGGGGCTACACAGTAACGTTGACCGTCACGGATGATGACGGCGGCATCGGCACTGATACGCTTACCGTTCACGTAAACAATGCGCCAGTCCCCGACACCGGAGGACCTTACGCCGGAAATGAAGGCTCTGTAATTGCGTTTAACGGCAGCACGTCCTACGACCCTGACGGGATTATAACTATCTACAGTTGGAATTTCGGCGACGGCACCCCGCTGGTCGCGGGCAATGCAACTCCGACTCATGTATATGGAGACAACGGTACATACACGGTCACACTTACCGTCACCGATAATAATGGCGCAGTCAGTACCGCCGCAACCACCGCGACAATAGCCAATGTCGCTCCTATAGTAAACGCGGGACCGGACATGGAGGATGTGCCCATAGGTTCAATCATCAACTTCAACGGCAGCTTCACCGATCCCGGTTGGCTCGATACCCATACCATCGCATGGGACTTTGGCGACGAAACGCCTGTGGTAATGGGAACATTAACGCCGTCTCACGCCTATGCTTCGGGCGGTGACTATATAGTAACGTTAACAGTGACCGATGACGATGGAGGCATAGGAACCGATACCGCGGCTATTAACGTCAACGTGCCGCCGGTTTCCAATCCCGGCGGGCCGTACACAGGCAATGAAGGCTCTCCGATCACCTTCAACGGCTCCGCCTCGTACGATACCGACGGAATGATCGTAAGCTATGAATGGGACCTTGATAACGACGGCGAATACGATGACGCTACAGGCGCGACGCCGTCGTTCACGTGGAACGACGACTACAGCGGCATCGTCGGACTCAGGGTGACCGATGATGCCGGTGAGGCTACTGCGGCCGCGACGACCGTGACCGTTAATAACGTCGCGCCGACGGTCGACGCGGGCGCGAATGTGGAGTACGTGCTATCAGGTTCGCCCGTAAGCTTCAGCGGCGGCTTCACCGACCCGGGAACGGGCGATACTCATACCATAGAATGGAACTTCGGCGACGGAACTCCGATAGTAACAGGTACTCTGACTCCGACTCACACATACACCTCCGGCGGTGATTATACGGTAACTCTAACCGTCACCGACGATGACGGCGGAGTCGGCAGCGATACCATAACCGTTCACGTCAACGCCGCGCCCATCGCAAATCCAGCCGGCCCGTACACGGGAGACGAGGGCGCGGCGATAACCTTCGACGGTTCCGCTTCATACGATCCCGACGGAACGATCGTAAGCTATGAATGGGACCTCGACGACGACGGCGACTTCTCCGATGCTCAAGGAGCGATAATACAGAACACCTGGCCAGATGATTACAGCGGCAACATCGGCCTGAAAGTAACCGATGATGAGGGTGCGACCGGTTTCGCTACAACGACAGTGACTATTAACAATGTCGCGCCGATAGCAGAGGCGGGCCCGGATCAGAATGCAGAGTGCTGCGTCACCGAGGTAGCTTTCAGCGGAAGCTTCACCGATCCCGGCATCCCGGATACGCATACCGTCAACTGGGACTTTGGAGACGGGGCTACAGCCTCGGGCACATTATCTCCCACGCATACATACTGCGATCCCGGCGTTTACACCGTTACGCTGACAGTAACCGACGACGACGGCGGCATCGGTACCTACACTATGTCTGTTGCCGTAACAGATACGATATCGCCCGAGGTGAGCATTGCTTCGCCGGAGGACAGCCGCATCTACATCAACACCCAGGGGCCGATAGCTATAACCTACACGGCCGTCGATACCTGCGATCAGACACCGGATGTAGTAACCACGCTCGATGGTGACGCCATTGATGGTGATAGCATCGACCCGAGCGTTCTGGAGTTAGGGGGACATACCCTGACTGTAATAGTCACCGACAGCTCCGGCAATGTCGCAACGGCATCGGCCACATTTATAATCAAGCCGCAGTTAACGGCATGGGGAAGGACCTGGGGCTTCCTCGAGTGGTCTACATGCGGACATCCCACAACTCCGGCCGACTTTTTCGGCAGTTATTCGTATCCGCTTGAAACTGCAAACGATTCTATTTACTCCTGGATCAATACCGATGATTCCAGCTACTGGCGGCATACTGGTTATCAATCTCTACCGGTACCATGGGAGCAGTCTCAACTCTTCGTATATAAGATAACCCAGGATAGATCCAGTATCTCAAACCTCTCGATCACGTGGACGGGACATGGCGGCAACGGCGACCTGATATACCATACCAGGCTCAAGATATGGAATTACCAGACAGGCTCGTGGTGTACGCTCGTCGATGTGACCAGCCCGGGCAGCAAGACCTTCCAGACATATGACCGCGGTATAACAACTAACGCAGCGGACTTTATCGAAGCCGGCACGGGCAACGTTAGCATACTTGTTACAGCAGACGATGACGGGCGAGGACTGACCGAGGACACCGAGGGGATATTCACCGATTACATAGCATTGAACGCAAATGCCGCGCATACTCCGTCGTCTCCATTAACAACGACATATACCTTCTCCAGCGGCGGAGACACTAATAAGTGGTGCTGGGAGGGACATGTGCACATGATAGACTGGAACAGCGGCCATCCTGTCAGCCCGGCTGATTTTGCCAATTCATACGGCTATGCCGCGGGCGGCTCATCCGCCTACTCCGCGCTCGCCGCCTCCGATGATTCGCGGTGGAAATCGGACATCTCTCATGACCTGGGATGTTGCTCATTTGATAGGAACTGCGAGCTTTTCAAGTTTAACATCACAGAGAACTCATCATCCATTACCAACATCGGCCTCAAGTGGGAGGGACATGGCACTACAGGCGAGACGATTTACTATACTACTCTCAAGATATGGAACCCCTCAAGCGGCGCGTGGGAACAGCTTCATAATCAGCAAAATACAACCAGCGACGTGACCTGGATCGATAACATCGCCGGCGATTGCTCGGACTACATCGATGCAACCGGAAACCTGTATGTCCTTGCCAGCTCACAGAGGAGCGGCCTCCCCGGCAACTGTGGCATATGGACGGATTATATTGAAGTAACTATCACTCAATGAATAAAAGAACTCGGTGAGTTGTAAGAAAAATGAAGGAGCCCCTGGGCTTAATAAACTCAGGGGCTCCCAATTTATAACAAACATTAATAGCAGCGAACACAGCGATCAAATCGCAATGTGAGGATATTTGCTAGGCCAGACCCTGAGCGGGTCTCATTTTATTCAGGTAATAGGCGGCTTCTTCGGCCAGTTCATTGATAAGCTTTTTCACGGAGACGATCTCTTTGCATCTATAGGCGTTCTCTCCGGCGAAGGCGAAGGCATCCTCAAGATGACCCTCCGCCGCACGCAGCAGCACCTTGGCGATGCAATACGGAGCCGTCCGCGGATCGCAGCTCTTCAAACACCTGTAGGCGCATTTGAAAGGCACCGTCTCTCCCCGCTTGATCTTCTCAACGAAGGCGTTATTGATAACCCGGCCGGGCATTCCCACCGGGCTTTTGATTATAGTGATATCTTCCTTCTTGGAATTGATATAGGCCATCTTGAAATTGGGGTGCACATCGCATTCGTCCGTACAAACAAACCGGGTAGCCATCTGAACGCCGGAGGCCCCCAAGCTAAGAACGCGCGCGATATCCTTGCCGTCGAATATGCCGCCCGCGGCAATTACCGGTATGGGGTGGTCGAATGAATTTGCCACCTCGATTACCTCGGCAAGTATCTCATCGAGATCGCGAGCTTTTCCGCTCACCAGTTCATCATAATCGAACCCCAGATGGCCGCCGGCCTTGGCCCCCTCCACAACAACGGCGTCCGGCTTCTTGTTGTACTGTTTCCACTTCCTGCAGATGATGCTGAACGCCCTCGCCGAAGATACGATAGGCACCAGTTTGCTCGCGTGTCCGGCGGCAATAAGCGGCATATCGAGGGGCAGCCCCGCCCCACAGATTATCATGTCCGTCCCCTCTTCCGCGGCGGTCTTGACCAGGTTCTCATAGTTGGAAAGCGCGTGCAACACGTTCACGCCGATAACGCCATCGGTCATCTTTTTGGATTTTCTTATCTCGTTTCGCAGCGCTTCTTCATTAACCTTAACAAATTCCGACCCGGGACGATTCTCAAAATCCCCCAGCCCGACGGTGGAGATGACCCCCACACAGCCCTCTTTGGCCACGGCGGCGGCCAGGTTGGCCTTGGAGACCCTTACCCCCATTCCACCCTGAATGAAGGGAGGATTGATCTCCAAACCGCCGATTATTAGTGATGGCAATTTATATTTACGCATAAATTTATGAGGTGCCCTCTGAATTTCCTTGAGGAAGTATAACGCCGTGAACCGAGTATATCAATACGTTTCTAATACTGTGTTTCCTTTTCCCCGCATCAAACGCCCGCCCTGAAAATCCGTGGGTGATATCCTTTACCGCCGATAATCGAAAGCGCGCCCCTCGCTTCAGTCCCTTCTCCTTCTTAAAAGAATATTCCACCTCTCATTTTATACTGTTTCACAGAAATTTAATACCTTTTTGGAACCTAAAAGCATATATGCATTCTATATAGTTGGAAGTAAACTCGGGGTAAAGAGAATACGGATTATTGTATAGACAATGGTGCAGTTGATGAATCATCGACAATCATAAACTGATGTTTTCAGGATCTCGATAACAAAAGGCTATTGACATGAGGCCGTCTAATGGGTTATACGTGATTAACCACCACAAAATCGACGGAGGGAACCCGATATGTTGAAAGAATACGACCGTACCGGCAAGGTTGCGATAGTCACCGGCGCGATTTGAGATAAAAGTCGCATACAGAGAACGAGTTGTGACCGCAGAATAACATTCGGACATCCTGAAAGAATCGATAAAGGAGAGATACATGTCAAACACTATTAAGAATCTAAAAGAAGCGTTCGCCGGGGAGAGCCAGGCCAACCGCAAGTACCTGTTCTTCGCCGAGAAAGCCGAGCAGGAGGGATATAAGCGCGTGGCGAGGCTGTTCCGCGCCGCGGCCGCGGCCGAGACCGTTCACGCCAGAAATCACCTGCGAGAAATGCAGGTCATCGGCTCGACCGCCGAAAACCTGAAGGTCGCTGTGGCTGGCGAGCTGCACGAGTTCACCGAGATGTACCCGCAGTTCATAAAGCAGGCGGAATCCGAGGAACAGGCAAAGGCCAAACACAGCTTCGATATCGCCAACAAGGTGGAAAAGATACACCACGGACTGTTCGAAGCGGCCCTGGCGGCGCTCGATAAAGAAAAGGGCCAGGATGGAGAGACCTTCCATGTCTGCAGGGTCTGCGGATATACCGTGGAGGGAGAGGCGCCGGATAAGTGTCCCGTCTGCGGCGCAACGAAGAAGGCCTTCGATCCCGTCGAGTAAAAATACCATAAACGGCCCCATCGGTGAATGCCATAAGGAGGAGTGAAAAATGAGAATATGCTTAGTGGCGGTTGCACAGTCGGTCCCCGGCTTCAACGAAATCCTGTTCGACGTGATTAAGAAGGGCTCCATGAAGGCGCTGAGGCCGGACACCGAGGTTGTCATGCGGCCCCTCGAGGTGGGTCTTGCCGATCCAAATGATTTCGTCAATCATTACTACTCCTTCCTAAACTCCGCCAGCATAGTTGAGACCATCATACAAGCGGAACGTGAAGGCTTCGATGCAGTTGCGCTCGGCTGTTTCGGAGATACCGGCGTGGATCAAGCACGAGCCGCCGTCGATATACCCGTCATTGGTCCGGCGGAATCTACGATGATGCTCGCCTGCCAGATGGGCCGCAGGTTCGGCATCGTATGCGCCAACCTGCCGGGGCTGCCTGCCGACCATTGGGAACAGGTGCGCTACCACGGTCTGACCGAGCGGCTGATCCCGAACGGCATCCGGCCGGACATACATGAATTCGCCGACACGTGGAGCAAGAGCTTCGCCGACCCAAAATTCGCCGCCGACGGCGTGGCCGAGCGGGCGCGGGAGATGGTAGCCGACGGTGCCGATGTGGTCATCATCGGATGCTGCGGCATCGGCCCGTTCTGCAGCCAGGCCGGTCTGCACAGTATACGTGTCGGCGACAGGAACATCCCTATCCTCGACGCACAGCTCGTGGCGCTCAAGACCGCTGAGATGGCCGTCGACCTCAAGAACAGCTCGGGTATGCCGTTCACCAGCCTGCCGCGGCCGTCTAAAGAGGACTTCGGCCGGGTCAGGGACAGATTCGGTCTGCCGGGTTATAATTAGAATTGATTTTACGCGATATTATTGAAGAGGGGCAGACGTGAAGAATCTAAAGAGAGAGAGACCGGGCAAGACAGAACACTACCTTAACAGAGCTAAAGTCGCCGCGGAGCGCAGCACCTGCCTGAGAAGGAAAGTCGGGGCGGTGATAATCAAGAACGACGCGGAGGTCAGTTCAGGCTACGTCGGCTCGCCGCGAGACACCGAGAACTGCATCGATTTGGGCACCTGTATCCGCATCGAGATGGGGACGCCTTCGGGCGAGCGATACGAACTGTGCCGCAGCGTCCACGCCGAGCAAAACGCCATCATCAACGCGGCGCGCACCGGCGCCAACGTGATGGACGGCGACATGTACATCTCCAGCGAACTTATCGGAGCCGCCTACACGGAGAGCCCTAAGAAGATGCGGCAGACCAACCGCCCGTGCGCCCTGTGTATGAAGGAAATACTTAACGCAGGCTTAACGAAAGTGTACATGCGTGACGAGATCAGCGGCGAGGTGATGACCTACACCATGCCGCAGCTCAAGCGCATACTTGAATCGGAGTTCAAGAGGATGGGAGGAACGCGCAGGATATCACGAAAGTCGGGCAAATAGCCGGTCAGGACGCATCCTCCCTGGATCGAGAGCTTACCAACCACCATACGCCGACAGCCGCCAGTCCCACGCCGGACGCGATCAGCAAATACATGTACATATCCTGCATGTTGCCCACAAAGCTGTCAGCAGCGTTGATGGCAACCTCCTCGGCTTTTTCTAACATCACCGCCTCAACGCCTTGATATCCGGAGGTATCTATAGCGCTCCGCATCTCCGCCTCGCCCCACTGCCCCCAGGTCAGCATCACCCCCAAGAACAGAATAAGCGACACGAAGAACAGGATAACGAGCGGTCCCGCCGCACGGGTCTTCCAGCCGCGCCCGCCCAGGAAACCGATACCGATAAGCAGCAGGAACGGCACCAGCCACAGCACCCACAGCAGAGACCTGCCCACACTTATCCAGTGACGCGCGTCATCGAAATCCTGAGCGTCCTGCGAATTATCGAACATGGCGTTGCGCAGATCGTCCTGATCGAACACATAGCCGTCATGAATGTAACCGCGGGCATCGTCGAGCTTCTCCTCGGCATCCGCGTCCAGCTCATCGCGCATATCGGCATCAGTGAAGCTCCAGCCATCACCGATCCAATCACGCGCGTCATTAAGATACGCTTCGTTCCCCGGCCCTAGCAGGTCCAGCAGCACATCATCGGTCACCGCTTCCTGGAGCGGGATGTTGACGATGAAATGGTTCTGGTCGCCGGTGAGATACGGGATAACCTCATCGATTGCGGTCTCAAGCTGCTCAACCAGCCACGGCAGCGTGACCGCATCCTTCAGAGCATTCTCGACGTCCGTCTGAGTTATGACGACGGAAGGAGGCAGTTCCGGCAGAGTCGGGTACAACTGCTCCGACATGAACGCCATAAGATCTTCATATACTTCAACGAACGCGTCGCTACGGAGTATCTGGGTTTTTATCGCCTGGCCCGCATCCTCCACGCGGTCCTTCACCACCAGCGTATAGCTGAAACCGGCGGTGTCATCGACAAAGTAAGGCACAAGGACACGGGTGGCCTCCTCAAACTGTTGCTGCAGCCACCACGGAGGGAGCACCTGCTCGGCCGTAGCCAGAATCTCGGCCTCGAAGTTGGCTATATCTATCGGTGCGTCCGAGCCCTCTCCGGTGTTAACCTCATCAAGGGCCGCGGGCAGGACACTGTCGTAGACATAGTTGTACATGTCGGCCTTGACCATTTGGTCATTGTAGAACTCAGAATTCGCTACCGTGTTATTGACAGCCGTGACGGTAACCGCCGCAACCAGCAATACAAAGAATAGAAGAATCAATGGCAGGGTAAACGCTCTTCTTAACCAGATCATTTTTGCTCATATCCCCCTGAATTGCATGCCGCTACTCAAACAATCTTATCACTCCGATACTACGATCTTCCATCGAAATCTAAATCAAAAGGCTCTCTGGCACTTCGGGCATACGAAGTGAGATAAGAACCAGTGGCTGTCCGTCCTTGTATAGTCCGGGATGAGATCCAAGAGTAGCTCTTCGTGACACTGCGGACAGGTAAATAAATTGGTCATCCCAATATCTGACTGCAACTTCGCCGCATCCGCCCTTCCCTCCTTGACTGACAGCTTATAAGAAACCACACTCTTTCTCATCTCGGCCTGCGTAAAAACCGAGCGAATCTTGGCCAGTATCTCCCTGGGCGTGAAGAATCCCTTGACCATATAATCAGTGGCGCCAAGCTCAATCCCTTTCTTTATGTCAGCCTGCTCTCCAAGAGCCGTCGTGATTAGAACCGGTATATCCATCGTCTCTTTATCACCACGAATATTTTTAAGCACCTCAAAGCCGTGAAGACCGGGCAGGACCAGGTCCAGAATTATCAGATTAGGCTTCTCTGTTTTCGCTAAATCCCAACCCATCTCGCCATTATCAGCCACCAGTACATTATATCCCGCCGTTTCAAGCATATCGTGGTAAACCCGCCTGAAAGAAGCGTCGTCCTCAATAATAAGTATTTTCCCCTTGCTAGCTGTAGACATATCCTACCTCCTTAGTATCTGCAGGACCAGCTTATTATTTTTTAGGAATACTTACAGTGAAAGTGCTGCCCTTGCCTGCGACTGATTCTACCATAATATCGCCGCCCTGCAGTTTCATAAAGCCCTTAGCTATATACAGACCCAACCCGGCACCCCCTCCTACAGCAACAGCGCCACCGAACACCTTTTCCTTCTTAAACAGGTCCTTCACAACCTCCTCACTCATTCCGACGCCGGAATCCGTAATTCGTACAATACCATCATTGCCTTTCGACGAGATTTCAATATCGATAGAGCCCTCTTTTGTAAACTTGGTAGCATTATGGATAATATTCTTCAAAACCTCAACAATCTTGTCGGTATCCGCAAGTACGACTATGTCCCGATCGGTTTCCACAATATGCAGAGCCAAACCCTTCTCTTCAATGCTATTACGGTGTTCCTTTACAGCAGTATTAACCACGTCTCTTAAAGCGACCGGGCTGATATTCACTACCAGCACCCCGCGCTCGAGCCTTGATATATTCAGCAAATCAGCGATCAGACGATTATTTCTGGCACAGACATCGCGCATTTCCCCGAGGTACTCAGCTTGCTTGCTGTTGAGCTCTCCGGTAATGCCGTCAAGCATATTATCTATATAACCCATCAGGCCGGCCGTAGGAGTCCTCAATTGATGGGAGATGAACGCAACGAAATCGGTCTTCATCTGCTCGATCTTTTTACGCTCGCTGATGTCCACAACGATAGCCCTGACCCCTAAGGGCTTGCCGTCGCGCATGACTGTATTCGTGTATATCAGTGCAGTATATACGGTGCCGTCTTTTCGCAACAGCTTGTACTCATGGCCTTCCAGCTGTTCTCCCGCCAAAACCCTGCCGATGTTTTTCGTTGCCATATCTCGTTGTTCAGGAACAAACATATCTACAGCTTTTACTCCCTTTTCCACATCCTCTTCGCTGTAGCCCGTAGATTCGAATCCATAACGATTAACGTATGTAAATCGGCCTTCCGTGTCGATCTCAACGATAGTCTGCGGCAATTGCTCGGCCAGGTCTTTGAATTTCTGTTCACTCTGACGCAACGCCTCCTCGGCCTGCTTACGCTCGGTAATATCCCTGATTACAGCTATGTATCCGATAGGACTGCCGGTCTCGTCACGTAACGTCGAAGCGGTCAGTTCCGCCTCAAAAGCCCTGCCATCCTTGGGACAAATCGAATACTCAACCCTTTCCTTGGGACGTCCTTCAACACGCTCCTTAAGATCTTCCAGGGCCAGCCTGCGGTCTGTAGGCGCAAGCAGATCAAAGGCATCTCTGCCTATAATCTGGCCTTTATTACGGTATCCGCTTATGCGAACGATTGCTTCGTTCACGTCCACTACGTTTCCTTCAAGATCAATAATTACTATCCCGTCCGCGATAGACTCAAACGTCAAGCGGAGTTTCTCTTCGGATGCGCTGAGCACTTCCTCTATATGTTTGCGTTCGGTGATGTCCTGATGCGTGCCCGACATCCACAGGGGTTTGCCGTCATCCGTCCATGAGTGAACACGACCACGGTCCAGCACCCAGACCCACCGTCCATCCTTATGTCGCATGCGCGCCTCAAACTCGTAGTAATCCAGCTCTCCTTTGAAATGTTTTTCCAGCAGTTCGCCGGATTTTTTCAAATCATCGGGATGACCGAACTTTATCCATGTTTCTATACTTACAGGCGATAGCTCATCCAATTTATATCCGATAATTTCCGCCCAGCGCTCATTGAATACAGCCTCACCGGTCTGAACGTTCCATTCCCACGTGCCCACGTTAGTGCCTCTTAGTATATCCGAAAGCCGCCGTCGTTCCTCAGCCACAGCCATTTCCGCTTGCTTGCGACGGGTGATTTCCCATGCTACATCAGCCAGATATGATACGGATTCAATATCCATATCGTTATAATCCGTCGGTTTGTTGCCAACACCCAGAACGGCAACAACTTCCCCGTCTCGCATAATAGGCACAACAAGCTCCCGGATAACCGGGGCGTGCCCCTCCGGCAACCCTTTTTTATGCGGCAGGGAATTATAATCGTTATGGATGACAGGCCGCCGCTGGCGCACGCAGTCCACCCAAACTCCCGCTTTATCGATGCCGTAATGCATCCCCCTTCCCTCCGCCTTGCAGAACTCCTTTATCGTGCGAGTCGACCAGGCCTGCAGCGAAAGCGTCTTCTGGTCTTTCTCAACGAAGTGATAGAACCCGATCGGGCTCTCGGTCAAATCCCCTACTTCATCCAGCGTTTTCTGAAGCAGCTCTTCAAGGGAATGCGTCGCGGCGTATTCCAGTAAAGACAGCCGTATTCGAATAAGGCTTTCGGTCCGCTTGCGTTCGTTTATATTCTTGGCTATATGGACGGAACCTATCACCTCGCCGGATTTATCGAATATCGGCGAAGTAGATACCTCCAGATAAGCTCCGAGCCTCGGTTCAAAAACCTCCTCGGTCATCGGTTTCTTTGTTTCAACGGTGCGATGATGAGGGCAGTTAATTATGTGAGAGGCTGCATTGTGCACCACCGCGTGACAATACTTCCCGATGACGTCTTCCACCTTCATCCCGACGGCATCCGCATAGGCTTTGTTAAGCCTCAGAATCTTGTAGTCTCTGTCCTGGATAGAGACCATATCGCTTATGGAATCAAACGTCGTCTGCCATTCCTCCGCCACCTGTCTCACCCTCTCCTCCGCATGCTTGCGCTCGGTGATATCCTGAGCTATAGACGATGCGCCCACTACATTGCCGGAGGCGGCTCTTATAGGAGAAATGGTCAGCAACATCGTAACCTGATGCCCATCTTTTTTCACGCGCACGGTCTCGTAATCTACTATTGCTTCGCCGCGGCTGACCTTCTCAAGCAACTGCGCACTTTCGTTTACACGATCGGGAGGAACCAGCATAGATATGTGACGACCTATCGTCTCCTCGGCCATATACCCGTAGCGCTCTTCCGCTCCTTTATTCCAACTCGTGATAATCCCGTCCAGCGTCTTGCTCAATATCGCATCGTGAGAGGACTCAACTATCACCGCCAGACGATGCAAAGCTTCTTCAGCTTTCTTACGTTCGGTTATATCACGAGCTATAGCAAGTGTTCCTACATTTTTGCCCGCAGTATCGTGTACGATGCTGAAAATGATTTCAACAGGGACTATACTCCCGTCTTTCCGATACAACTCCGCCTGAACCATCCGCGACCGCTTTGGATCCCCCAGGCCAATTCGCTCCTTTTCCATCTCTTCTTTGAGAACATCAATTACTGCTTTAGCTGAAGCCGGGGTGTACACTTTCCCCATCGGGAGGACCATTGCCTCCTCGACAGTGTAACCTATGAGCCTGCTCACGGAAGGGCTTATGTAGGTAAGTTTCATGTTTATGTTTGATGCCCAGATTAAATCAGTCGCGTTTTCAGCGAGCAGGCGATAGCGTTCCTCGCTGTATCGCAACGCTTCCTCTGCCTGCTTACGCTCGGTTATGTCACGCGAAACAGCGTATAAGCCGATGATCTTACCCTGCTGATCCCTGTTAGCGCTGACCATGTGCTCCAGCCATACTGTACCACCGTTCTTGTGATAGTACTCGGCTTCAATAGTCACGATCCTGTCGGGGTCCACACCTTCCTTCCCCTCCCGTTCCATCTCAGCTGTAAATACACTCATGACATGCTCGTAGGACTGCGGCGTTACCATATCCTGCATTTTTATACTGGCACGTTCCTCCGGCGTAAATCCGAGAACCTTGAATATGGATGGGCTGGTATAGGTAGGGCGGAAATCAAGGCCCATGGTCCACACAATATCGTTCATCCTCTCCGTGAGGAAACGATACTTCTCCTCGCCCTGTCGCAGCGCATCCTCAGTCCTTCTCAGCTCGGATACATCATTAAGCATTATCAGATGGCCGGAAAGCTGGCCGTGACGGTCAAGTAACGGCGCGGTGACTACATCGAGAAAGAGAGGCTTATCGCGATCGTATAGACAGGCCTCCGTCCTGTGATGCTCTGCCGGCAGCGGAAAGCGAAGGCCAAGCTTCTCTTTTATGACAGTTCCCAGTCTCCGCCCCGCCTCCACTTCACCTCCAAGCATTTTCAGGGCGGCAGGATTTACATCGACCACCACGCCCTGGTTGTTCACAACCAGCACGCCGTTCTCGATCTGCTTATATACAACTTCCTTGGCAATCGGCAGTACCTTGAATAAGTGAAACTTAACTATACCAAAAGCCAAAAGCAAGCCTGTCACCGAGGCCATGATGGGAGCTATATTCAGGCCGGACACCGGGCTGTAATTAAAGAGGAAAAGCGCGTTTGCTATCCAGGGGATGACTGCTGCCACAAGCACGACCATGGCCTGGCGCCGGTATATCTTGGAAAGACTTGTCGCAGCCCTGAACAGGAATACGACGCCTACCCACATTGCCAGGAAACCGTAAATCATCGTTACATAGAACCATGGCCCGTGCTCGAAAAGAAGTATATTAGTATTCTCCAAACTGGGTGGGATTTCACTCCATAGAAAACCGTGCAGCCCATTTGTCATGGTGATAATAATCGTCGCCACAGGTATCAGCCATATCAGGATTTGATAAAGCAAACGTATACGTATATCAGGACGCCAGTAGCTCAGCGCAAAGAGCATAAAAAACACAGGCATAGTACAGTCACCGACGGTAGAAAGCTGTACCCATAGAGAAGGATTATCACTGAGTGCCACCATAGCATATGAAAAGGCCCACCAGCCAACGGAAAGCATCATTAAGCCAAAATAAGTGCTGCCGGGAACGGAGCGCCTGCGCCAGGCCACCGCCGCTAGTGTCAGGCTAACAGCCACGGTGACTATAAAAGCTATGCCATAGTATGTAGTTTCCGCCACAGAGCCGCCTCCATACACATACCGACTCTATCTCACAAAGCCGACACATCCTGAAAATTGAAAAGGGAAACGCTTTAAAAGCCCCGCAGCGTTCCCGCGAACACCTGCCACGCCAGCGCCGATTTGGCCGTCAGGCTCAGTATCATATAAACGCGCTCGCCGAAAAGATAGTTCTTCCACGGACCGACCTTCTTGTACTGGAGCCACATGTTCAAGGCGAAGCTGAAGAAGAAGACGAACAGGATGCCGAGAATGAAATAAACGAAAGTAGGAACGGCATCCGACGAGTTGGACAACGCCGCAAAGAAATACCACGCCATCACGATCCAGGGTATGATGCCGACTATGCAGCCTAATGTGAACGGGGTCCAATCGACCTTATCCGCTCCCTGGTTGCGCAGTTCCATCTCGAGACCGAATAGGTTCATCGCAGCGGTGAGCCCGAAGAGCAGGATCATAGTCGGCACATCGAATATGCCGCAAAGCATACCAATGAGCACCACCATCAACGAAGCGCTGAGAGAATATTCATACCACCTGAGATAATTGATGCCCTTTTTCAGGTTGCGCACGTACCGGGGATAATAATTCGGTGAAGCCATGATGAAGTGCGCCACACATGAAATAAGCAGGAAGGCGGCCACCATCGGGCCTATGGGGAAATCAATAAGATTCTTCGTTGTCGCAACTGGACTACCTGCAGCCTCGTTCCATGTTAGAAACGAGGTGGTGCCGGTCACCGAATAGCCCTCGCTTAAGATAAGCACAGCTATAGCCTGAGCTAGATGAAGGACACACATTACGATATTAAAGATACGTAGTCGCTTGAATTTAACTACACCAGGCATCATGCACCTCCTTCATATATATGAGAGTTCTGGAAGTATGAAATATCGTGCTGTATTTGTCAATATCACAATTCGAATCTTGATACAAATCATTCCATATTGTATATTGAATGTCTTGCAAACCGGCATCGCGAAAGGGGGAGCCATGAAATCGTGCGAGGGTAAGATAGGCCGTGTCTTTATTATTCGTCTTGAAGATGGCGATGTAATCCCAGAATGCATCGAGAAGTTCGCCAAGAAAAATAAAGTGACGATGGGTCATGTGATACTGGTCGGCGGCATCGGCGAAGGGCAGATCGTAGTCGGCCCGCGCCGCTCGGATGCGATGCCCCCCGAGCCCATGCTCCTCCCCATCGACGGGGCGCACGAGGTCGCCGGCGTCGGCGTCATAGCGCCGGACGAAAGCGGAATGCCGGTGCTGCACATGCACGCCTCGCTGGGACGATCGGGGCAATCGATGACCGGATGTGTGCGCCCTGGCGTGACCACCTGGCTGGTAGGCGAAGCGATAATATACGAGATCATCGGCGCCAAAGCAGCTCGAATCAAGGACAAAAAGTCGGGGTTCTCGCTACTTGAACCGCTCTAACGAAACGTCCTTTTCAAATTCGAAGCGATGTTCCAGAAGAAAAACTCCTGATTCAGACACTATTGCTCGTTATCGAGCCCGTCACCGCAAGTGTAGAAGCGGCAAGCTTTGTTATCTCACATAGATTACGTACCCGCAGACAGCTTTTTAGCAATAGTGGCAACGTGGCGGCCCTGAAAACGCGCCATGGCCAGCTCATTCTCGCTCGGCATGCGGCTTCCATCGCCGCCCGCGATCGTGCCGGCGCCATAGGGGCTCCCGCCAGTGATCTCGCTCATCGTGGTCTGTCGTTGTTCCGAATAAGGCAATCCTACAATGATCATCCCGTGGTGGAGCAGCGTGGTATGAAAGCTGGTGATGGTCGTTTCCTGGCCGCCATGCTGTGTAGCGCTCGACGTGAAAACACTGCCCACCTTGCCGACCAGGGCGTTTTTAGCCCATAATCCGCCCGTCTGGTCCAGAAAATTGCGCATCTGGGCGCACATATTGCCAAACCGCGTCGGGGTACCGAAGATAACAGCATCAGCGTCAGTCAAATCAGCTGGCTTAGCGATGGGTATATGAGCAAATGCTTGTCGCGCTTTATTTGCTCCTGATTTCTCCAGCGCGGCATCAGGCACCAGCTCGGACACCTGAAGCAGCTCGACATCAGCGCCTTCCACCTCGCGGGCGCCCTGAGCCACCGCCTCGGCCATTTTATAGACATGCCCGAACATGCTGTAGAAAATGATCTTGATCTTAATCGCTATCCTCCATTCCCATCATCCTGATTCAACCCGAGTCTTCCATCCTAGGGATACAGTTGATTGCCTTTGTCATCCGAAATGGTGATAGCCTTCACCGCACAGCTTTGAGCTGCCGCCAGCAGGGTTTGTTCGTCAACCGATGAAGGATCAAGAATCACAACCTTTCCGTCATCATCAAGATCGAATGCCGTCGGCGCAATAGCCGCACAGTTGCCTAAACTTATGCATAAGTCTCTATCCACTGCCACTTTCAACTTATACCTCCCAAAGCCTACATGAATTCACTCAACAGGCGTTCTATCTGTAAAGGGTCAAGTACATGTTTTACGAGCGGTCCCCTCTTTAAAGCCGGCACCTGCTCCTCAAAACCGGCTGTTTCTTTTCGATAGATCACGCCGATAGGTATGCGATCGCCCCACTCCCTGGCTTTTTCAAACGCCGACATCTCATTGCCTGAGTCATAGCCCGTTTCGTCCAGCTTATACACCCTTTCCCGATACCATGCATAGGTATTCTTCTTATTGAATGTAGGACACGGTTGCAGTATATCGATAAACGCAAAACCCTTATGCAATATTCCAGTCTTGATCGTATTGGCGAGATGTTCTATATCCCCCGCGAAACCGCGCGCGATGAAGCCGGCCCCGGCAGCCAGGGCCAGAGCGATGGGGTACACGGGCGTCGGTGATCCGTCCGGCGTGGTCTTGGTGACGGATCCCGGGTCGCTCGTAGGTGAAGCCTGCCCCTTGGTTAAGCCGTAAACCTGGTTGTTGTGCACGAGATAGGTTATATCATGATTGCGGCGCATGGCGTGGATCCAGTGATTCCCGCCTTCGCCATATCCGTCGCCGTCACCGCTGATGGCGATTACCGTCAGCTCCGTATTGGCTATCTTAGCCCCAATAGCCGCCGGAACCGGCCTGCCGTGAAGACCATTAAATACGTTACATTTTGTGTAGTGAGGCAGCTTTCCCGCCTGACCGATACCTGAGACCATAAGCACTTTGTATGGCTCAAGCTGTAAATCAACAAGCGCTTTCTTAACCGCAGCCAGGATGCTGAAATCGCCACAACCGGGACACCACGCAGGTTTGCCTCCGGCGTAATCATTTATCGTAACCATATTATTTATTCCTCTTCATTATTTCTTGCGCGATATCCGAAGGAGTAAACGGACGCCCGTCGTATTTTAGTATCCTGTCGCTTACTTTTATGCATGTCTCCGCCTGAATGAGGCGTGAGAGCTGGCCCGAGGCGTTGCTCTCGACGACATATATCTTACCTGCGCCGGACAGGACCCCAGCGACATCATCCGCAGGGAACGGCCAGAGATCGCTGAAATGAATAGAGTTTACACTGACACCTTCGCGAACCAATATGTCGGCAGCTTCACGGATGGCATAGTATGTGCTTCCCCAGCCTGCAAGTGTTATATCCGCCTTTGGCGGGCCGTCGAGCCGCGGCGGCGACATCTCTTTCCTCATGCCGGTGAGCTTCTTCATCCGCTTACGCATCATGTTATTCCGCGTCCCGGCATCCTCGATTATATGTCCTTCCTCGTCGTGCTCATCGGAGTCGGCCACAACCAGGACCCCTTCCTGCTGCATCGGGAAAGCCCTGGGCGATATGCCTGAATCTGTAAGTTCGTACCTTTTGTATTCGGGCCCGGAGGCGTTATCGCCTATCGAGAGCAGGGTTCCGCGGTCGATCACTACCTGCGATAGATCGAACTTATCCGCGGTGAAGTAGGAACTGGCCAGATGATGATCCGTGATAAGTATCACCGGCAGTTGATATTTATCAGCCAGATTGAAGGCCTTGACGGTGAGCCAGAACGCATCCTCTATGGTTGACGGAGACAGAACTGCCTTGGGATAATCCCCGTGCCCGGCATGTATGGCAAACTCCAGTTCACCCTGTTCCGTCCTTGTGGGCAAACCGATGGCGGGGCCGGGGCGCTGCCCCAGCACAACAACTATCGGCGTCTCCGTCATGCCGGCAAGGCTCAATCCCTCCACCATGAGGCAGAACCCTCCACCGGAGGTGGCCGTCATCGCGCGAGCGCCGGCATAGGAGGCCCCGATGACAGCGTTCACGGCCGCTATCTCATCCTCAGGCTGCAACACTACAAAGTCGAATTCCCTGGATTTGGCAGCCATGTATTCAATAATGGGAGTAGTAGGGGTCATGGGGTAACCCGACACGAATTTGCATCCCGCAGCAATGGCTCCCAGCGCTATAGCCTCGTTACCGTTTATAAGCATGCGCTGCTTGAATTCGATCGGACTCAGGCGCTGTTTAAAATCGCCACTGTAGCTCTGAAGGGCATAATCATAGCCTGCCCTGACCGCCTTCGTGTTGTCTTCGCCAACCTTGCCTGCACCGAAATACTCTTGGACAACTTTTACCAGGAGACTAATATCGCACTGTATCAAACCGAAGATTACGCCGAGAGCCACGGTATTCAATGCCTGCGCATTGCCTGTCGTTTCCTTGGCGATACTGCTTAACGGCACACCGAAGGTTGCACTATCACCAACGAGGTCCTTTATCTTCTCTCCATCGTAGATTATGACGCCACCCCGGGTTAATTCTGTGCGATGAATATCCACAGTATCCCTATCCAGAGCCACCAGGATATCTATCGGCACAGATATAGCATAGACCGGCGAGTCCTTGGCTCTGACCCGGAAGAAATTATGGCCGCCCCTGACACGCGATTCATAATCCTGGTCGGCAAAAATATGGTATCCGCATCTGACCAGGGCTTTGGCTAAGAGGAATCCTACAGACTGGACCCCCTGCCCCGCCTCGCCGCCTATCATGAAATTTACATCTACAGACATGTCATTCTTCCTTCCGCATTGCGATATACCGAGAACGCTGCTTGCCGGTGAGCCTGTTCACATGATTCGACTTGAGAAGCGCTAGTCCGTGAATTCTATTGCCACTTCCTTAACATCCCATAGCGTCTCTATCTTTTCCTTGATCTCATCCCTTATTGAATTTGCGAACTGATGGTTGGAGGCCAAATCGATCGTTATGCTCACTTTTCCATCATTAACTTCGATACCGCGCACCAGGTTTGTACGTACAACGTCCAATCCGCTCAGAGGATTCATCACTTTCTTAAGCCGTTTCTGCACAACCTCCACCGTAGTGGGTTTTTTGTCCTTGACCAGCCCCTGCCGCTCCTCGTAGTTCTGTATAGCCGAACGCAAACCTTCAACAGCCAGTACGGAGCAGTGGGCCTTGATCTTGGGCAGTCCGCCCAGGGCCTCAGACGCCTGCTTCCAGGTGATGTTCTTGGCTTCCTCCAGTGTCTTGCCTTTAGCCAGCTCGGTAATAATTGAGCCCGTGGCTATATTAGAAGCGCAGCCGTAGGACTCGAACTTAACGTCGCTTATAGTCTGCGTCTTTGCGTCCACCTTTATGTATACCGATACCATGTCACCGCATGCCGGGCTGCCCTCGGTAGACTTGCCGTCGGCATCCTCGATCTTACCAACATTGCGCGGGTGCTTGAAATGCTCCATGACCGTCTCGCTATATGGAAATTTCATTTTACCCCTCCTTCTCTTTGCCCAGCGGACTGATTATCCTCAACTCGCGCACAATAGAAGCTAACGCTTCAACTACCGCATCGATCTCGTCAATTGTGTTGAAGCGCCCGAAGGTAAACCTGATCGATCCGTGCGCCCTTTCATGATCGCCGCCGATCCCATATATAACATGGCTGCCCTCGAGCGAGCGGCTGAAACAGGCGGAACCCGTGCTCACCGCGATGCCGTGCATGTCAAGATGGAGCGTTATCGATTCACCCTCAATATAGTGGAATGATATGTTCGCGTTTTGCGGCAGTCTCCTGCTCCTGTGTCCGTTCAGGGTCGTATCCGGTATCTCGGCAAGTATGCGGTCGATGATGCGATCGCGCATCGATCGAATCCTCACGGTTTCCTCGGGTGTTACCAGTTCCATCGCCCTGGCGAATCCTACTGCCCCGGGGATATTCTCCAATCCCGCGCGAAGATCGAACTCCTGAAACCCGCCGTCCATCCACTTGCCTATCCTGGTGCCTTTTCTTACGTACAGCCCTCCGATGCCCTTGGGTCCGTGTATCGTATGCGCCGACACAGTGACAAGATCGACAGGCGTTTTCGATACATCCAGCGGCACACGACCGAACGTATGCGTAGAATCGGTGTGAAAAAGCACACCCTTCTCACGACATATGCCTCCGATAGCTTCTGCATCTTGAATCGTGCCGATCTCCTGATTGGCATGCTGTATCGAAACGAGTATGGTCTTATCCGTAATCGAATTTCTAAGCTCATCAATATCGACAAGTCCTTCGCTGTCGACTTTCAAGTAAGTCACCTTAAAACCCTGTCGCTCAAGAGCCCTGGCGCTGTTCAGCACAGGAAAGTCCTCGATTTTTGAAACGATTATATGTTTCCCCTTCTTTTCGCCCAGGGCCAACGCCGCGCCCTTCAACGCGATGTTGGACGATTCGTCGCTTCCCGAAGTAAAGATGAACTCCTCGGGGCCGGCGTTTAAAGCTTTAATAAGAACGCCGCGCGCGCCGTCAAGCGCTTCTCTGGCCTCGATGCCCTGTGAGTACGCGAACTCGGATGTGGCCACGGCATAAGTATCGAAGAAATATGGGGCCATGGCATCGAGCACGCGCTCGTCCATACGCGTAGCCGCTGAATTGTCGAGATAAATCTGCTTTTCAGGCATGGCATCCTCCCGCTAAATAAACAGGGTTATTGTCGAATCTTTGGCCTCATCCAGATAAGTTCCCACGCCGCAGTAATCCGATATCAGGTCGTCGCGCAGATCCTCCCTCTTTACACCCATGATATCCATAGTCATATCGCAGGCCAGTATCTTGCCGCCAAGCTCCTTAAAATCCCCGGCCAGCCTCTCTAAAGACGCAACGTTAGCCTGTTTCATCTTCCTTTTAATCATCAATTTGCCTAATCCAAACATATGCATCTTGGATAAAGGCCCTTTTTCAAGCCCGCCTTTCTTGAGCCGCTGCAGCCCCCAGAAAGTAAAAAACATCGACACCTCCATACCCATGGCCAGCGCCCCGTTGCCTATAATGAACGCGCTATAGACCTTATCCATGTCGCCGCTATGAACTATAAGCGTAGCCTTATTAGACATGGCTTCCTCCTTACTTGCGTATCCTAATGCGCCAGAAACCTTCTTCATCCTTCAATTCGACCAGTTCCAGCCCCAAAGCCTTAACCGCCATCGGTATCTCTTTCTTCGAAGAAGGGTGAGTGCCTATTACCTCGACGATGTCGCCTTGCTGCGCTTTCCGCAGAGCCTTACGGGTTTCAACCAGTGGTACCGGGCATGTTTCTCCACGACAATCCACCTTAATCTCAGCCATATCTATACCTCCCCTTAATTTCTTCCTATAGATATGTCATCCTTATACTCCATCAATATTAATGCGAACGAACACCCGATATCTGTGATTTATGTCTCATATCGACCACGGAAGAGAACTATGAAACGTCTGCCGTCATTCACCGCTTCTATTTCTTAATCACATAGGTATGAGTATGACTTCCGAATAGACTATCAGTAACGGTGACCACGCCGCCATCCTTTAACGTTTGATAATCCTGCGGTGTGAGCATAATGTTATGCCTGTGCCCGTCGTCATAGGTGGTATTGATAGTTTTGTTCGCAGCCGGAGGGTTTTCGATATCAGCCCCGCTGATGGTAACATCATGGGTGTGCCCGGCATCGACCGATGAAGTTACAGTGATGTTCTCAATGATAATAGTGGCCGCCGGCGTGCTGGTTCCGCTGGGAATTGTAGCGGTCGGGGTTACGTTTCCTCCGTTGCTGCCGCCGTTACCGCATGCCGTAATCGCGAGCATTCCAACAAGCAATACTGCTGCCAACATGCCAAATAAAGGCTTCTGTAACATAGTGAAAACCTCCTCTTGATTTCTAACCCGGCCATCCCATGAACATGACGGCAAAGAATGCATGAACAACCACGGAGGGACATAATACATACCAGAGATAGCAGTGTTTTGCGAAGAAGCGCTTATAGAAGCGATACCTCATCAGTCTGCTGCCGATATTCGATCCGGAAACGCACCGGCATGACAATGTAATGAGGACAATAAGGAGAAAGTTAAGAATACCTAAAGCGAAGATTATTCGCGCCGCCGCCAATGAGTGGAAAAAATCCATATCTGCCTCCCAACGATTCGTCCAGTACTGCCATATTCGTTATTGTTCGAACAAGCTTACCGATGATCTACGAGACAGGTATATATACCAGGGTAGGCAACGATATTATCACAATAACATAAAGCCTGCAACAGACCGCGCTTACCACTTATTCCCGATCCGGCCTCATATTCCAAACCTCTTTATCAACCAGGCGATAAGCGCGACAGAATCACAGGCGATATCGCCTCATGCTCAGCGAATTCGTCACCACGCTAACCGAACTAAAGGCCATGGCCGCCCCCGCTATTATCGGATTTAGCAGAAATCCCGTGGACGGATACAGCGCTCCGGCGGCAATCGGTATCGCAACAACGTTGTAGAAGAAGGCCCAGAACAGGTTCTGCTTTATCTTGCGCATGGTATAGCAGCTTAGCTCCAGCGTTCGTACCACATCCCGAATATCATCCTTTACCAGAACTATGCCCCCAGACTCGATAGCGACGTCGGTGCCCGAGCCTATGGCAATGCCGACATCGGCCTGCACCAGCGCCGGCGCATCGTTCACCCCATCGCCCACCATCGCCACTTTGCCGCCACCCGACTGAAGTTTCTTTATCTCAGCGGCCTTATCCTTGGGCAATACCCCGGCCAGCACGCTGTCGATACCAAGCTGGCGAGCGATACTCTCCGCGCTGCGACGGTTGTCGCCTGAGATCATGACGACTTTCTTCCCCATCCGCTTCAGCCGCGCGACTGTCTCGGCAGCGAACTCCTTGGCCGTATCCGCAACCGCGATGACGCCGGCAACCTTGCCATCGATTCCTACAAGTACCACCGTCTTGCCCTGGCCTTCGAGATTCGCGACACCGTCCTCCGCCTTCGACACGTCGATGCCCCTCTCAGCAAACAGCCTGCTATTAGCCACGATGACGGATTTACCGTCGCATCTGGCCTCAACGCCCTTGCCCGATACGGATGAGAAGTCTGCAGCGTCAGTAATCGATATCTTCCTTTCGACAGCCGTAGCGACAATGGCATCGCCGATGTGATGCTCGGAGCGCCGCTCGACCGCCACGGCAAAGCCCAGTATCTCATCCTCGGAATACGCTTCCGACAACGTGATTATGTCTGTAACCTCCGGCTTGCCCCGCGTCAGCGTGCCCGTCTTGTCGAAGACTACGGTATCAACCTTGCAAGCCGTCTCCAGCGTAGCCGCATCCTTGATAAGTATGCCGTTCTCCGCCCCCTTGCCCGTGCCCACGATCACCGCCGTAGGCGTGGCCAGACCCAGCGCGCAGGGGCAGGCGACGATGATGACCGCGATGAAAGCCTTCAAAGCGAAAGATAAGTCGTAGCCGGAGAGATACCAGGCCAGGAAAGTGACCACTCCGATAGCGAGAACGATTGGCACAAAGTATGCGGATACCCTGTCCGCCAGCCGCTGCACGGGGGCTTTGCTGCCCTGCGCCTCCTCAACAAGTCTGATTATCTGCGCCAGCGCCGTGTCAGCGCCGACCCTGGTAGCTTTGAACTTGAGCCATCCGCCCTTGTTTATCGTGCCTGCGATAACCTCGCCGCCGACAGCTTTATCGACTGGGATGCTCTCGCCGGTAAGAAGCGATTGGTCGATCGAGGAATTGCCCTCTTCGATTATCCCATCCACCGGCACCGCGCTTCCCGGCTTCAATACGACCTCGTCACCGACGACGACCGATTCGACAGCTACCTCGACCTCCCTGCCATCACGAACCACCAGCGCAGTCTTGGGCCGCAGTTCCAACAGCTTGCGGATGGATGCCGAGGTGCGCCCCTTGGCCGCTGCTTCAAGATACCTCCCCAGAAGTATAAAAAAGATGAGCAGCCCGGCCACCTCGAAATACAGGCTGTTCATGCCGTAGTTAGCGTTGCCGCTCCAGATCAGGATCGATATCGCCAGGCTGTACAGAAAAGCCGTGCCGGTGCCCAGCGCCACCAGCGTATCCATGTTTGCGCGGCGGTTCCTCACCACCGTACCGATTCCGACTGTGTAGAACTGATAGCCCGCCGCGACGATTGGAACCGTGAGCGCGAGTTGTATTGCAGCCATCGCCTTATCGCTGAGCGGCGGCAAAGGCAGGCCGATGTGATGTCCCATGGCGAAATAGAGCAGCGGAACAGCGAAGACGGCGGATACGATGAGCTTGATCTTTAAAACGTCGATGTCACGCTTTCGGGCATCCTTCTCGAGATCGGCGGCGTCCTCTTTGATCCCCCAAGCCTTTTCTTTCTTAACGACGCTGTAGCCTGCATTGGCTACGGCCCGCTCCAGGTCGCTCACCGCCACCTTCGACGGGTCGTACTCCACATACGCCTTCTCCGTGGCGAAGTTGACCGCCGCCTTAGATACGCCGTCGACTTTATTTAGAGAGCCCTCCAGATTCACAGCGCATGAGGCGCAATGCATCCCTGCGATATCGAGCGTTGTTTTTTCCGATTGAGATTCCCCGCCGGTATTGGACGACGGAACTTCATCGGAAAGCGTTTTCGCTTCGCCTTTTCTTTTGAGGAACTCTTCGCGGCAATGCGGATGGCAGAAGTAATACTTCCGTCCTTCGTATTCCAGGCTGAGGCCGGTCTTCTCGTCTACTTCCATGCCGCATATCGGGTCTTTAGCCATCCGTCACTCCCCCTTCCGACATCTACAAAGAGAGTGTAACTTCAATTAATCGACTGCGTAAGCGACTTATATCGCAAAATAGAGGAGAATAAACTAATACGGTTAATATGAACTGTTATGCGATACAGCTATAAACAATTTAGAGGTGCTACCGACTACATTAACCACTGAGTCAAGTCCTTACGGGAATCGGTGTTAATCCTATCAAAGGGGTTGGCCTCAGTATCCTTCGTTCCGCAGTACAGGCAAGCGCCACGGCTCTGCGACATCGTCCTGCCGCACGACGGGCATTTCTTAATAGAGGTCTTCATTTTGCCATCCAGCGTCCCGTCCCTGAGGTCTATCTCATTCACCTTGTTAATCAGGTATTCGTCATTGAGTCCTCGCGACTCAGCGATAATCTCCCACAGAGCACGGGTAATGAGTACAAGCTTATCAATCGTTTGACGCAGTTCATCGATATCCCCTTTTAAGCCTGAAGCCTTCCTGCCCGCCGAGTCCGCGAGAACTCGAACTTCCAGGTCCGGCTGTCTCTCAACCTCACCCCCCAAAAGGGACCAAAAGTAATTGTCCATAGTATGCTCCTCGAATTATTTCGATTACCACATAGTCTGATCACTAGCCCACAACCACCTGCATCAACTCCACCTGCACGCCGTTGGGATCCAGCACGTACCGCATATCCGCGTGCGCGCCGCCGTAAGCCTCAAGGTCGCTGCCGAAGCTCCACACCGGGCTCCTGAATTTGTATCCTATCTTCGCCAGGCTCTCCTCCGCTTCCTTGAGGTCGGGTACCATGAATGCGACTTCCACAATGCCGACGGATGTGAAATCCTTATACTCCTCAGGCCGCTCCCTCACTGCCGGATTAATCCACCCCAGCAATTCGATCATATTTCCCGCAGCGTCGGCGAGAAGCACCATCCGCAGTTTTCCGTCCTTCACCAGCAGCGAAGCATCCACATCCGGCCCGGATATCACTTCGTCCTGAAAGATATTGAGACCTATGCCATCGCGATAGAACTTGAGCGACTCGTCCATATCCCTAACGGCGATTGCGACATGATGCAGCGGCATAATCGATACCTCCATATTGTTTCGATTCGATTAGGGAATTCTAAAGTGGAGCGTTTCGATTGTCAACCGAAATCGGAACCCGTAGGGGCGAGCCCCCGTGCTCGCCCTTCACCGTAGACATTGCAAAGCGACACGCTTACCGCCGATCATTCCCATTTGAAGAAGCGTACCGCCAATATCAGGCAGACAACGAACCAGCCGCCGAGCACGGCCAGATTGACCATATGCGAGTGCAAAGGAGCGGACTCTACCATGACCTGCCGCAGGGAATCGCCGAGATATGTGAGAGGCATGGCATCCATGATCGGGCGCATGAAACCGGGCATCATCTCCAGCGGGAAGAATATCCCTGAGAGGAACATCATGGGAAACTGCACGATCATGATCAGCGGCATAAGCGTCTGCTCATTCCTGGCAAAGGCCGAGAGCATATATCCCATGGCAAGAAATGTTAACGTCCCCAGGAAGATGAACCCGGCCAGATAGAACCAGTTGCCCAGCATCGGCACATCGAACACGAGTCTGGCGATGACTATGATAAGGGCTCCCTGTATCACCGCCACGATCAAATTGAATGCTACAGTGCTTGTGATCATTGTCGAGCGCCTCAGCGGAGTAGCGCCGAGCCTTTTAAGCACCTTATTCTCCCTGTCGACCACGATGGGCGCGACGGCGAACAGGCCCAGTTGCATGAGAGCCATGGCCAGGATGCCCGGAACCAGGTAGTCTATAGCCCGCAGGTTGCGCGATTGCAGCGTCTCCTCATTAAGATGGATCAGCGGCGCGGTGCCGGACAATGCGCGGTCGAAGTTATCTATCACCTTTTGGATTATCGGCAGCAGTATCTGCACGGAACTGGTCTGCGTAGGATCGTAATAGACATCTATATCTGTAGCCTGACCTTGAACTATGCTATCGCCGAAGCCGTCATTGACGATTATCACCGCCCGCCTGTCGCCGTCCTTCAGCGCGGCCATCTCCGCGTCCCTCTCGCCTGAGGTCAATGCGAAAGCGGGTATCTGACCGAGCGCCACCGACAGATTCTGCGCTATCGGTGATTCATCCTCCAACACCAGGCCGACATCAAATGTAATATCATCGCTGCCGCTGAATACGGCGCCGAAGATTAGTATGAAGAATATAGGGAAAATAAATGTCCAGAAGAGGGCCGCCCGCTCCCTGACGAACTGCTTGGCGTTTGCCGCAAGGAGAACCCTGAACGTCTTCATTCCCGGATTCTCCTCCCTGTAAGCTTGAGGAAAACATCTTCGAGCGTGGCCCGGCGCACGTAGAGATTGGTCAGCTCGAAGCCTCTCTGTTTTGCCATGTCCAGCAGCGCCGCAACGGAAACAGGCACCGCATTCGAGTACACGGTCACCTTGCCGTTCTCCTGTACTACATTCGTGACCCCGGCCACCGCCCTTAGATCCTCATCATCGAGCTTCCGGCCCACCTCGAACTCTATGGCTTCCTCCTGGAAATGCTGCAATACCAGCTTATCCGGCGCGTCGGTGGCGATTATCTTGCCGTGATCCACAATCGCCACGCGGTCGCAGAGACGCTGCGCCTCCTCCATATAGTGAGTGGTGATGAAAACGGACTTCCCTTTGCCGCGCACGTATTCGATGATGCCCCAGATGTTGTGACGCGACTGAGGGTCGAGGCCGGATGTCGGCTCGTCGAGGAAAATGACCCTGGGATTGTTTACAAGAGCAAGAGCTATCGATAGCCGCTGCTGCTGGCCGCCGGATAGAGTTTTGCACCGCTTTTTCCTGCAATCCTCCAGATCGACCAGCTTGATGAGCTTATTTATCGACGCCGATTTTGGATAGAAGCTGGCGAAAAGCGCCATCACTTCGCCTACTGTCAGCCTGGGATATAACGACGTTGTCTGGAGCTGCACTCCGATATTGCTCTTCACCTGACGCGGATTCTTCCTTACATCGATGCCGAGCACTGAAACTCGGCCCGAATCGGCTTTCCTGATGCCCTCGACGATCTCCATCGTAGTGGTCTTGCCCGCGCCGTTGGGGCCCAGCATGCCGAATATCTCGCCCTCATAGACCCTGAAGCTGATATCATTAACAGCCTTCACGTCCTTGTAGGACTTGCGCAGATGGTCTACTTTAACAACTGTTTTCATAAGAAGCGAATACCTAGCAACAACTAAAATACATCGACTTGCCGGGTAAGACAACCAAAGCTTCTACTCGTCCGGTGTGCGTTTTACCTTGTTCCACTGGATGTAGAATCCTATCGCGGCTATGGTGAAGGCAAGGGCCATAGCCGCGCTCAGTCCGATGCCCACGCCGTCGTTCAAACGGGAAACGTACAGCCCGAAATCCACCCACGAAATTATGGCCCCTATACCCAGACATACCGTCGCCAGCAGCCAGCCGCTCGCTTTATTAGACTTCAATTGGCTTCCCCCTCAAAGTGCTCGATTCTAAATAATATCACAAAGACGACGCGTAATGGCAAGGCCTGCTTAGAAAAACGTTGACACTACAAATATAATCCCCTATGATTTAAATATATTAGAGCATAAGGTCATTTAATATTTACCCTTATGAATTTAATAATTTTTGTTTTCAGGGAGAAAATTGAAACGGCCCCATAGCGACAAAACCATCATCATATTCGTCCTCACTATAATCATCGCAGGCGGGATTGCGACGCTTTTCCAACTCCACCCCTGGGCCGGAGAGCCGTTAGAGATCATCCTCCCCGAGGTAAAAGCCCCGATATCGGATGCAACGGAAATATATATCGACGGTGCCGTAATTAATCCTGGATGGTATCCGATCTATAAAGATTCGGCGATAAACGATGTTATAAAACTGGCCGGCGGCCTGGTCGATGGGGCGGACGGCAACGCGATAAAACTTTACATCCCGAATATCGAGGAGCCTGCCAGCCCGCAATTCATAAGCATAAACCGGGCGGACGCCTGGCTGCTCGACGCCCTGCCCGGCATCGGCCCGACAGCGGCTCAGAAAATCGTCGACTATCGCGAAGCTAACGGCCCATTCGTCACTATTTACGAGCTTATGCTGGTGCCCGGCATAGGAGAATCGTCTTTTGACAAAATAAAAGACCTCATTACGGTAGAATAGCGGAATGAGACGGTTATGAATCTCGTCTATATCAGTCTCGCGTTCGTTCTCGGCATATATTTCGGCTCCCACTTTTATCTCCCGCCCGGCAATGGTTTAATCATCATCGCGGCGCTTCCTCTCATAGCAGTCATCTTACAAATCGTCAAACGAATCTTTCATATGCGCAGACTGGGGCTGTTCGCCGTCCTGGTAACATGCATCGTCGCCTTCATGTTCGGCGCTGTCAGATTCGCGGCGGAGCCGTCAGGCGACGACCTCCTGCGATATGCGGGAAGCGAAGATGTATCCGTCACCGGCGTAATCGTCGAGGAACCGGAGGCCACGAACTCGTCGGTGAAGCTAATCGTCTCTGTTAGAGAAATAGACGGGGAAGCGGCGTCCGGCACCCTGCTTGTCCGCACCGCCAGATACCCCACGCTGGAATACGGCGACCTGCTGAGCATAACCGGCGACCTTGAACTGCCGGAGGATGACCTCGAAGGCTTCGACTACCGCGCTTATCTCAAGCGTCAGGGCATATACACTACGATGTTCTATCCCAAGGTAGAGCTCGTGTCCCAGGGGCAGGGACCGCAGCCGTGGCAATCGTTATACTCGTTCAGACACAGGCTGGGCCAGGCGCTGAGCCAGTCCCTGCCCGAACCGGAGGGCTCAATGGCGCGCGCCATTATACTCGGCCTGCGCCATGACATCCCGCCCTCCATCTACCAGGACTTCCAGCTTTCCGGGACGGCGCACCTGCTGGCCATCTCGGGGCTGCACATGTCAATCATCGCTGGCATCGTCCTCAGCGCGTGCGTTCGCCTGTTCGGCAGGCACAGGCCGACATATTTCATCGCCACGCTGGGCGTGCTTTGGCTCTACTCCATACTGGCAGGCATGTCGCCCTCGGTGCTGCGCGCCGCGATCATGATCAGTATTTATCTGCTGGGAACGCACCTGGGACGACAGCGCAGCGGCCTGACCGCGGTGACGTTCGCCGCGGCTATAATGGTGGCCGTCGACCCGGACATACTCTGGCAGGTAGGCTTCCAGCTCAGCTTCGGCGCCGTGCTCGGTCTGATATTGATAGCGCCCCCGCTCCAGGACCTGCTCTCGCGGACGCGGGGGCCGCGCCTGCTCGTGGACAGCTTCGCCTACAGCCTGGGAGCCATAGCCGCCACGCTGCCGCTGGTGGCGTATTACTTCGGCTACGTCTCACTATGGAGCCTGTTCGCCACTTTCTTCGCCACGCTGGCCCTGCCCGCCATCATCATTGTGACAGCGCTCGTTGCCTTCATCGGATTGTTCTGGCTTCCCGCCGCCCGCGTCATCGGCTGGGTCGACTGGCTGCTGCTCAAGTACACCGTCGTGGTTGTGCAGGGCTTCGCCGCGATACCGCACGCCGCCGTTGAAATATCCCAGGTCAAAGCCTGGCTGATATGGACATACTACGGAGCAACCGCCGCGGTAATGTGGCTGGGAGCCAAGATCAAACGCCGACTTCATATCGAACCATCCGACCAGGACATGATGGTGATAGACCTTTCTCTCCCTACGCCTGCGAAATGGTGCATCGGCGCGCTGTCGATAGTCGCTATACTCGCCTGGACCGCAGTCTTAACCGCGCCCGACACCGGCAAAATTCAGGTGACATTTATCGACGTCGGTCAAGGCGATTCGATGCTGATAAAAAGCCCGTCGAATCAGTACATACTCGTCGACGGCGGGGCCATACCGGAGAAGATATGTGTCGCGCTGGGCGAGACGCTGCCTTTCTGGGAGAATTCCATCGATATGGTGGTCATGACGCACCCGCACGACGACCATGCCAACGGACTCGTCGAGGTGGTGAAACGCTACGAAATTGGACGCGCATTGCTGCCGATAGACATTGCACAGGAATACAAATCCGGCGGCTATTTGCCGGGTTCGCAGGAACTTATGGAAACGCTCGAAAGCAGGGGCGTCGAATGCGTCAGGGCGCGGGCGGGTCAGATAATCGATATCGGCGGCGGGGCAACTATTGAGGTGCTCAACCCGCAGGCAGTTCACTACGAGGGCACCGACTCCGACGTCGACAACAACGGCGTTGTGCTGCGCGCGGCGATGGGAGAGATAAGCTTCCTGCTGGCCGCCGACCTCTACTGGGACGGCGAGCTGCGCATGGTCTGCAACCGGGCTACGCTGGACAGCACCGTGCTCAAGGCCTGCCACCACGGCTCCAAATCCTCCTCGCGCCCCTACTGGCTGGACGCCGTCTCGCCGCAGGCTGCCGTCGTATCCGTCGGCACCGATAACCAGTACGGCCACCCCAACGCAAGCGTCATCGAACGTCTGAGCGACGCCGCGGGCGGCGAGCTTGTATTCCTGACGTCCGAACGCGGCACGATAACCTTCACTACCGACGGGGAGCGGCTGTGGGTGGAGGCGGAGCGATAAAAAAAGCCCCGCGCGGTTTACGCGAGGCTTACCGGTGATTACATTGAGAGAATCCGCTGCTAGTAATCGGAGACCGCGGACGGGCTCCACTGCCGCGCCCATTCCTCCACATTGCCGGTGTCTTCTGAAACTACAATAACAGCCTGTATATTCTGCGATTCGTCTATCTTTGTAAGCATGCCGGACGAAGCACAAACGGCCAGAACGATAAGCGGATCGCCGGAATCGTTGAAGCTATCAGTCGTCTCTAAAGAAAACCCGACGCCGCACGGCAGTATAACGTCCCTGCCCTCCCGCAGGTCTTCTATGATCTCCCGGCTGTTGTACCTGCGCAGGAAAACAGCCAGGCTTGATTCATCGTCGATATTTTGTTTGGTCGGGACCAGCAAGACGGCATTGACGGGATTGCCGGAATTCCTGCACAGCTTATCGAACATAGAAAACCCCACGCGGAACTTCTTGACATCCTCCGTAACGTTGTCGGCAACGATATATCTCTCAGTCTGCTTGCTCATATACGTCCCTCCCGTTTAAATACAAGTTTACGAATCATTTATTTATCGACGAGGCCGGCGACTTTAGCGCTGATAAGTATCGTATTGCCGCACTGAGTGCAGATCACCGGCACCACGGGGATATTGGGGCTCCCCACCACCAGGCGGTCGTCGCCGTACGGCACAAGCTGGAAAACAGCCGCCTGGATCCTCCAGTCGCCGCCGCCGCACATCTGGCATGTCCTGCCCTTCCAATGCTCCTTGAGATACCTGACGAATTCCGTCGTATTTACCTTCTGCATATGCATCTCCTCCGTAAACTCGCCCGTGTGTCCCATGATATCACATAAATAAACCGCGGACACACATCGACTTTGCCAAAAAATATGCGCCGGGCTCAGGAACAGCTTTCCAGCCGCTTCTGAAACTCCTCCGGCGTGAAACTGTAGCTCTGCGTGCCGTAACACTCGACGGCGAACGAAGCGCACGCGCTGCCCATCCTGGCGCTCTTCTCTACATCCATGCCGCGCAAAAGGCCGCACAGGAAACCGCTGCGGTAGGCATCGCCGGCGCCAGTCGGATCCACTACCTGCTTTGGCCCGGCGGCGGGAATCCTCACCTCGCCGTCCGGCGTGTAGACCCGCGAACCCAGCTCGCCCATGGTTACGATAACGGCTCCGGCCTTCTCCCGCAGGTCGCCTTCGTCCATTCCGGTCTTGTTCATAAACAAATCTATCTCATAGTCATTGCAGATTAGCGCCCTGCAGCCGTCTACAACCTCAACCAGATCCTTAGCATCCAGCACCGGCAGCGACTGTCCCGGGTCGAATATGTAATCGATGCCTTTCTTCTTACAGGCGCGCGGGTAATTCACCATATCGAGGAGATTCCCCGGCGAGACAATGAGCATCGTCTTCGCAGCATCGAGCCGGTCGAAATCAAGAGATGAAGAGCACTTCATGGCGCCCGGATTGAATCCCGTTATCTGGTTGTCGGCCTTATCGGTGGTGATGTAAGCCCCGGCGGTGAATTCGGCATCGACAATCTTTATGTTACCGGTCGATATGCCGTTCTTTTGCAGCCAGTCGAAGTAATGCTGGTAATCGCTGCCGATGGCCGCGGAGATTATCGGATTCTCACCCATCATCTTGAGCCCGTACGCGATATTGCCCGCCGTGCCGCCGAACTTCTCCTGCATGCCGTTAACCTGGAAACACACATTTATCGAGTGTATCTTATCGGGGAGTATGTGATCCGCGAAATTCCCGGGGAAGTCCATAATCCTGTCATACGCCAGCGAACCCGAGACAATAATTTGTTTCTTCATAGGCCTCCAAAATTTTCAAACTGGTCGATTATGAAATCAGACCTTTCTTCTGTACCAATTCGTCGATCGAACCGTGTAAATCCTCAAGCGAACCGTCGTTGCTGAGCGAGTAATCCGCATCGGCCTCCGCTTTTGAGACGCCGAAAATCTCTTCTTCCGCCTTATCCTGCTTCAAAAAATCATCATAGGCCTTGGCGTCACGGCCCTCGCCGCGCTTAACCATGCGATCGAAGCGCACGCGCGCATCGCTGACGTACACATCGATCAGAACGAAATCTTTGCCCAGTTCGCCGCGCAGAATATCGACATCTTTAGGAGAGCGCACGCCGCTGATTCCGCCAACCTTCCAGCCGTTCTCACGTATCTTATCCACGACCATGCGCACGAAGCAGCCCTCGCCGCGCTCCTTGAAATACCTGTCCGATATCGCCTGCAGGTTCGGGCGCGTCGGCTCCTTCCCCTCCCCGGCAGCGATCCCCCTCACGATATCGCCGGTCGACAGGAAAGGCACGTCGTATTTATCGCGCAGATATTTAAGCACCTCGTCCTTGCCCGAACCGTTCTTGCCGATGACCCCGATGACTTTCATAGACCGATATTACTTCTACATGTGATGTAGAATAGTTTAGCAGGAATTGAGCAAATTGCCAAAATCGCTGCGACGTTGACAACCCGAGCCTGAGGGCTCTACCATAAACGTAGACGACTTTGCAACGGTTTAAATCGACGCAAACAAGGAGTTACCATAAATGCTTAATATCGATAAAACCGCTCTGGTCATCATCGACGTGCAGGAAAAGCTCTCCCGCGTCATGCATGAGAAAGAGAAACTGTTCGATAATCTGCAAAAACTCATTAAGGGAATAAATCTCTTGGACATACCGATAGTCGTCACAGAACAGAACCCCAACGGGCTCGGCCCGACGGTGCCCGACATCGCGCCGCTTCTCAGTGACGTCAAACCGATAACCAAGTTCAGCTTCAGCTGCTGCGGCGAGGAAGGGTTCATTCGCGAGGTCGACAAGCTAAATAGAAAGCAGATACTGCTCGCCGGTATCGAGACGCATGTTTGCGTATACCAGACGGCCGTCGATCTGCTCGCAGCGGGATACGAGGTGCATGTCGTGGTCGACTGCGTATCTTCGAGGACGATTGAGAACAAGAACCTGGCGCTCGACAAAATGAAGAGCGAAGGCGCAAGGCTCACCGGCGTCGAGATCGTATTATTCGAACTGCTGAGAACGGCCAAACATCCAAAGTTCAAAGAGATGTCGCAAATCGTAAAGTAGCCTTTATAGAAAAGAGGTGCAGGATTCCTCCTGCCGGGAGGTTGGGGGTGTCCCCCAATCCTAAATATCCCCCAAGAATGGGGGATACAGGGGGTTGATCAATTAAGAGAACTTATGAATACCAAATTCCAGCGCCCGGACATATTCCGCCCGCCCAGCGAGCGCAACGACTATTTCCTGCCCCTGACCAGGGGCTGTTCCAACAACACCTGCGGCTTCTGCGGTTCCTACGGAACCAAGCTCCAGATGAGAGAACTCGACGAGGTCAAGAAGGAGATAGACGCGCTCGCCTTATACCTGAAGACCGGCACGATACTTCCAGACATGCCGAGGATCATGTACGCCGTGGCCCGCCAGTGGGACGGGAAGCGCGTGTTCCTGCAAGACGCGGACGCGCTGATATATCCATTCCCCAAGCTCAAAGAGGTCCTGCAACACCTGAACGAGAAGCTGCCCTTCGTACAGAGGGTAGCTTCTTACGCAACGCCCAAAGACATACTGATAAAAGACGTCGATCAGCTTAGAGAACTGAAGGAGTTGAAACTGGGCATATTGTACGTCGGCATCGAGAGCGGGGACGACGATATACTCAAGCACATACAGAAAGGCGTCGACCACGCTCAGATGGTGGAGGCCGGACGCATCGCCAAGGAAGCCGGCATAACCTTATCGCTCACCGTGATACTGGGGCTCGGTGGCGTGGAGGGCAGCGAGAAGCACACCCTCGAGACGGCAAGGATATTGAACGAGATCGATCCGGAATACGCCGGCGCGCTTACGCTGACGCTGGTGCCCGGCACGCCGCTGTATGACGAATGGCAGCGCGGCGAGTTTCACCCCATCGACCCCTTCCAGTCCCTGGAGGAACTCAGGCTAATGGTACAGAATCTCGATCTCAGCGACTGCTTCTTCAGCTCGATGCACGCCTCCAACTACCTGCCGATCAGGGGCCGATTGCCCGGAGATAAAAACAAGCTGTTAAAACAGCTGGAATCGGCCCTGTCGAAGCGCGATCCGTCGACGCTTCGCCCCGAGTATCTGAGAGGACTGTAGCTCTCCAAGCGTCGACCGGGGCTCGCATGGTTGACATGATAATCGTCGATTGAACGATTCATCATCAATGTCCCTGAAAAATGTCACAACGTCTTGACACCTGCCTGGCATAAATGTCAAAATAGCTCATTCACATCAAATTTTCCGCTTTTTTAAGGAGGAAGCCTTGTCGAAACAGACCGTACTTCTGACCGGCGCATCGGGCTCCATGGGCGGTGAGGCCTTCAAAGAGCTTCTGAGGAGAAAGAACAAATACGATATCCGTATCTTGCTCCGGCCTTCCAGCGTTAACAAAAAGAATTTCTCTCAATATGAGGGGCAGGAAGGCGTCACCATAATATGGGGCGACCTCAGCAAGCCGGAAGATGTATTAAAAGCGGTTACCGGAGTGGACAATGTTCTCCATCCGGCGGCATACATCTCCCCGGCCGCGGACCACAATCCTAAACAGGCCAAGAAGTCCAACTACGAGAGCGCCCTCAACCTTATAGCGGCCATCAAACAGCAGCCGAACGGCGGAGATAACATACGGCTTGTGACCATAGGCACCGTTGCCGAATACGGAGACAGACTTCCTCCCACGCACTGGGTCAAGGTGGGCGACCCGCTGAAGCCCAGCGTGGGCGACTACTACGCCATAACCAAGATGGCCGCGGAACGGGCTTACATAGAATCCGGCCTGAAATACTGGGTTTCCATGCGCCAGACCTTCATCACCATTCCTAATATATTCTCTCTGATGGACCCAATCATGTTCCATCAGCCGCCGCAGACCCATATCGAGATGATAACCGCCGAGGACGCGGGATACGGATTGGTGCAGACCCTTGAATGCCCCGACGACTTCTACGGAAGAGTTTACAACATGGGCGGCGGGCCGTCATGCCGGTTCCTGTACAGCGACTATCTGGACAGATTCTTTAAGATATTCCACCTTAACAACTACCAGAAATTTATGGATCTCAACTGGTTCGGGGCCAGGAACTTCCACTGCTGCTGGTACATGGACAGCTATATCCTTAACAGCTATCTCGGTCACTGGCGGCATTCCACCGAGGACCAGATAAAGCAAGTTGAGGGAACGATCCCCTCGATCCTGAAGGCAGCCTCCAACCTAGCGTTTCTGGCTCCTCCCTTCATCGTCAAAGCCTTTATGAAAAAGTACGCGGACCCGCTGCACTGGATACAAAATAACGACGAAGAGAAGATCAAGGCCTTCTTCGGCAGCCGCGAGGCATGGGAGAAGATCGGCGGGTGGGAGACCTACAAACCGGAACGCGACACCCGCGACCTGCGCGTGGAAAAGGACCCGCTCACCAAGGAATATTCACTGCAGGAGATGCAGGCGCTGGCCAAATCAAGGGGCGGGGAATGCCTCTCCCAGGAATACAAAGACATAAAGACCAAGCTGAAGTGGAAATGCGCTTTCGGGCACACATGGGAAGCGACGCCGAGGCTGCATCTCACCGGACACTGGTGCCCGGAATGCGTGCCGCCGCCGTGGCACTACGACGAGCTGGCCAAGGCCGATACTGCGCTAGCCGATATTTATTACTTCAACCACGATAAGAACGAATCACAGCGTGTCGATTATCTGTACTGTCCCAACGAGTAGTATAGAAACTTAACAAAGAGGTCTATACAGTTGACAATACACCGATGTCGGTGTATAAGTTTAATCCTATATTACTATAAGGAGGGGATCATGCCAGATAGCGTCTACAAAGTCATCACGCTGGTTGGAACCAGCACCGTATCATGGGAGAAGGCCGCCGCGAACGCGGTTGAGAAAGCGGCCAAAACCCTGCGCGATCTGAGAATTGCCGAGATCAAAGAGCTCGATTTGCAGATCGAAGGCGGCAAAGTGCGCGCATATCGCGCCAAGGTTAACGTTTCCTTCAAATACGAAGGCAAATAGTATACTAATACTGTTTAGGCCTGTAACTTTGAAGCGAAGCGGCTGCATTCCACTCCCGGTCTGCTCAGCAAAGCAGTGAGTAAGACTACATTTGATTTGTGTAAATTTTCTGCTTGTTTCCCGAACCGGGTAACAGAAGGGGTAGCAACACGATGCTACCCCTTTCTACTTATTGGTCGACTGGTATCGACATTTGACCGCTAATCAAAACGAAACTATTTCTATTTCAAATCCCTTATCGCCGACGATCACAATGCCCGCAGTGGCCTTCGCCATGTCGTCCGCGTACGCCTGCCCGGGATTTACGAATGTGACCCCGTCCCGCGTTTCGCAGCATGCATCGTGAGTGTGCCCGTACAATACGAGCTCGACGCCGTGGAACTCCTTGGCGATCGCCTCCTCGATCCCGACGGACGCGCCGCCCCAGTGAGGATGTATCACGCCTATCCTCTTATCCTTCACCACAAAAGCCGTCTTGGCCGACAACGTCCGGCGGATGTCCATCGAGTCCATATTGCCGTATACCCCCACGAAGCGCTTCGACGCTTCGCGTAACTCCTGCAGAAACGACAATTCCGTATAATCGCCGCAGTGAACCACGACATCGGCTTTCCCGATCTCATCCAGTAAAGCCTTGGGCAAAGCGCTGAGGCTCTTGGTATGTGTGTCGGATATAGCCAGAATTCTGGTCACTTTAGACAAACCTCGTTAATCGATTAATACTTTACCATCTCCACTATGGTGGCCCCACCCCCGCCCTCCTCGATATGCGCCAGACGGAACGACTCGACCAGCGGATGATTATTAAGCATCTCGCGCACCGCCAGGCGCAGCGTGCCCGTCCCCTTGCCGTGGATGACCCTCACCTGCACCAGCCCCGTCATATAAGCGTCGTTGAGATACCTGTCAAGGCGAAACAACGCCTCGTCTGCGATGAGACCGTGGAGGTCTATCTCGTCGCTGCAGGGCTCCCTCGGCGTGCGATTATAGCTTTTCATTACGAGCCTATTATATTCCCACTGCGGCTCAGTTGCCAGCAAGAGCAACGTTTCCCACAACTGAACGCCTTGACAGATACGAGTATAGCGGCTAGACTTTATGTACTCTATAAGGTCTTACTGCTTGACCTAATCGGATTAAGAAAATGAATCGGATGCAAGATATCAGCGTTCACTCAACAGCAATGCATCCGACAAAGGAATACGAGTGATGCTTATTTATTTACTAAGCTGTATCTTAGCAACTCTCGTTGTGGTTTTCCTCCTCCACAAGATAGGCATTAGCGAACGCTACATCATTTTCGCCGGCTTTGCGGTATTCGGCCTGTTCGCGGGCACGTTTTCAGGACTCGTAGAACATAGAGAAGGGCTGATGATCTCCAATTTCATCGGCGTGTGTTTAGGAGACGAGGTCTCCAGTTATGCAATCAATCATCTAGGCGACCCGTATTCTCCCCAGGCTCACTACACCATCCCCTGGGTCTTTCGGGTCCCGCAAGTATATCTCTTTGCTTCACTTGTCTCCTATAGTATTATCGGGCTGATAATCCAGGCAGCGTACAATATATTCAAGAAACCAGCCGCATTTACAAGGCACCGCGTCGCCATAATCACCGTAATCGCATTCATCGTTTGCATCGGGATAGCAACCGGAGCTGTCTACGCTACTCAAAGCGAATATGAAAGAAATAGAACTGTAAGCCCATGCGCATATCCGGATGTGGAAATAGGTTCGGGCAGCCCCGCTGAATCCGCATGGAATATGCCGGATGAATGTGTTGCGAAGGATTTGTCATGAGACGCCTTGGGAAGCTCAGTATTCATACGACACGGCGATATAAGAACGACGATGTCCATTCGCCGTCCAAATATGAGATAAAAGGTAAACGCATCGTTGGCGCGTCGCCGATTCTCCTGCCTGACATTTGCGTGAAGTGCGGAAGCGAAGAGAAGCACGGAAAAAGAGTGAATGAGACCCTATATTATGGCAATCCTCTGTGGTGGTTGCTGATATTTTTCTTCAATGTGTTAGCTGTGGTATTCATTTACCTAATCCTTAGAAAGAGAGCCAACGTTAGTTACTTCCTTTGCGATAAATGCCGGACGCAGCTGGATAAGCGTAAGAACATCAATTGCGCGGTCTGGCTCGTGGTAATCGCTGCTTTTGTTGCGGCTGTGGTGCTGGGAGAAATAATCTCGTGGCTATTTGTGTATATACTTTGTGTGAGCGGGATAATCACATGGGCCATATCCAGATATCCGATTGACGTTGAGGCATACGAAAACGGGAAATTCTATTTAAGGGGATTCAGCCGGAGTTATATCGATAAGGTTCGATATTTAGCAGGCATGTAGGGCGCCTCTTATCGCCTCTCACATTTTTACTCCTCGACAAATGCGATGATATACTCTATCCTACCTGAATCGCCCCTGAGTTCGAAACGAGGTAGCAGCAATGAATAGGGAACATACACTGGCCGTCTTTGAAAACTTCAAGATTCGGCGTGTCTTCGATGAGAAATCGGAGACTTGGTATTTTTCAGTGGTGGATATCGTCGCGGCGCTGATTCAGCAAAGGGATTTTCAGGCTGCGAGAAATTACTGGAAAGTGCTCAAAAATCGGCTTAAGAAAGAAGGAAGTGAGTCGGTTACAAAATGTAACCGACTGAAACTGCTCGCGGCAGATGGAAAGTCATATCTCACCGATGTGGCTGATCCTGAAACACTTCTGCGCATTATCCAGTCCGTTCCCAGTCCGAGGGCCGAACCGATAAAGCTTTGGCTGGCCAAAGTCGGCTACGAACGCATTCAGGACATGAGCGATCCGGCCCGCTCGCTCGACCGCGCCCGAGAATACTGGAAACAGCACGGCCGCAGCGAAAAATGGATACAGCAGCGGATGATGGGGCAGGAAACCCGCAACAAGTTGACCGACTACTGGAAAGATCATGATGTTAAAGGCGAGGGCGAATTCGCCATTTTAACCAATATCATCCATCAGGAATGGAGCGAAGTTTCTGTCAAGCAGCACAAGGAGATCAAGGGGCTGAAAACCCAAAATCTTCGCGACCACATGAACGAGGCCGAGCTGATCTTCACCGCGCTGGCGGAGATGTCCACCCGTCAGATCGCCGAAAGCGTGGAGGCAACCGGCATGGACGAAAATGCGGAGGCTGGGAAGAAAGGCGGCGGAATCGCGAAAAAGGCGCGGCGCGAACTTGAACAGAAAACAGGCAGACGGGTGGTGACAGGCGAAAATTTCCTGCCGCCGGCTGCGTCGCGAAAGAAGCTGAAGGAGCCTGACGATAAATAGGGACCCCAGCCCCCCTCCCCGCGTTTGCCACCCCCAGCCTGCGCTGACAGCGAAGTGCGTTGACATGCATACACTATTTGATTACACTTGAACCACTTACTCGGAGTATCTCGCTTGACCCGATGAGATAGTAAGCGCGAATACTCATTGAGATTGAAGAGAGTTATGCAGTTAAGTAATCAAAATAAGAGTGAATTAGAGCCGTTTTTGAGTTGGGCTGGTGGAAAGAGATGGCTTGTTAAGAATGGGATTCAAATAGCCCCGTCTAGCTACAAAAGATACATAGAGCCTTTCCTGGGCGGGGCTGCTGTTTTCTTTTCATTACCAGAAGTACCGCATATTATCTCTGATTTGAATCCAGAACTTATAAATTGTTATAACGCTATTAAAGATGATTTCAGAAAAGTAGAAAAGCTTCTTCGATTACATCAGAAAAAACATTGCGACAATTACTATTATCAAGTTAGAGAGTCACAGCCACGGGAAAGATTCATTAAAGCAGCTAGATTTCTTTATCTGAATCGTACTTGCTGGAATGGGCTATATCGTGTGAATCTCCACGGAAAATTTAACGTGCCTAGAGGCACAAAAAACAAGGTTCTCCTAGATACAGATAATTTTGAAAATATTGCCAAGCGGCTTAGTAAGGGCATGATACTGTGTCAAGATTTTGAGAAAACGCTATCGCTTTCAGGTAAGGGTGACTTTGTTTTTATTGATCCCCCATATACAGTTAATCATAATTCCAATGGATTCTTAGAATACAATGAAAAGATATTTAGTTGGGCAGATCAAGAGAGGTTAAAGGACGCAATAACTTCTGCCGTTGGTAGGGGGGCTATGATTACAATGACAAACGCCGATCATCATTCTATTCATAAGCTATATGCAGGAATGTATAAGATCGAAAAAATTGAGCGCAGCAGTGTAATTGCAGGCAAATCTAGTCATAGGGGAGTCACTAGCGAGGTCCTGATTCGAATTGGTTGGGATACTGTTTGTTAAGAAATATATCTAGAACATAAATGAATAAGGATTTTTACTATGTCATTTATTGATCCCCTAGAAGCAGCCGAGCTAAGAAGGAAACTTACAAATGACCCGTCTCAACTGGGCAAACTTTATGCGTCAAAAAAAAGTGATTTTCACGTAAAGAATGTTGCCCACAATCTGGTTGAAGGTTTTCTTAATGAAGGATGGGAGGAATTCGGTAAACCTCTAAAAACTAAAACGAGACTTAGGAAAGCTAAAAGTCATAATGATAAGTTTGAGGATGACATTTGGTGTCAGTTTTATGAACTAGGCTTTAGACATCTTAATTTCACTAATGATTTTAAGTTGCCCTTTGGAAAAGATCCTCTAGAGAAAAAACAAATTGATGTCATTGCTGTCGGTGAAGATTGTATTTTGCTGGTTGAGTGTAAATCCAGCGAAAAGCATGCAAAGGCACCATCCTTTAAAACAGATTTTGAGGGACTTCCTCTCCGGTTGGACGGGTTTAGGAAGACGTTAGAAGAGTTATTTGGTAAAGGTAAGAAGGTTAAATATATCTTCGCAACGAGAAACTTGAGGCTCGACCGTACAAGTGCTGATGTTGTAAGATTGCTATCTACGGGGTCTTTCTTTTACAACGATAATACATACAATTACATTAATAGCTTAATCAAGCATTATAAAAACGCAGCTCATTACCAATTTCTAGCTTTACTTTTTAAGGGAGAGTTAATTAGTAAGGACAGAATTGAAGTTCCTGCAATAGAAGGGGATATGGGAGGAAAGCAGTATTATATGTTTTCTATTGAACCCCACCTCTTATTAAAAATGGGCTTTATCCTTCATAGGACAAAAGCAAATGAGAGTGAAATGCCTACATACCAAAGGCTGTTGCAACCAAGTAGGCTAAAGGGCATCTCAAAATTTATCGAAGGTGGGGGATACTTTCCTAATTCAGTAATTCTTAATTTTAGTAAGCAAAAAAACACATTGCAGTTTGAAGCGTCCTCCAGAGGTGCTGTTACTCGTTCTCGTTTTGGCACACTGAAAATACCGAATGCTTATGCAATTGCATATATTATTGACGGCCAACATCGTGTGTATGGCTATGCTCAGTCAGACTTTAAAGACACGAATACTATTCCTGTAGTTGCATTTAAGGGGCTTACTTCGACTGAACAGTTATCTATTTTTATGGATATAAACGAGAATCAAAAAGCTGTAAGTCCCACGCTTAGAATTACTCTTGAAGAAGATTTGTATTGGGATTCTGAGAGGATTGATTTGAGGTTGAAAGCTCTCAGATCTTCAGTAATACAAGAGCTCGGTAGTTTGATAAGCGGTCCGTTATATAACAAAATATCTATTGGAGAGGATAAGGCTCTACTTTCCGCCAATCCCTTTGCTAAAGTTCTTACCGTATCTGGATTATTACCTATTGCTAGAGGCAATAAATATGACGAGGAAAGTTCTAAGTTTACTTTGTATGACATCCACAACCATAATCACGATTCTGAAATGAACCGTGCTAGAGATAGCATCGTTAAGTTTATTAATCTATGTTACCAATTCGTTGAAGAAAATTTCCCTGATGTATTTGAGCGCGATCAATACCTTATCCTCTCTAATAGAGGAACGTATGCCTTTATAAGTTTAATAGGAAGTTTAAATACCTTTGAGGCAAGTATTGGCAATGTAGATCCAAAGACGCCTCCTGAAAAAAGATTTGAAGCAGTAGAAAAATATTTAAACGTTCTACTGAAGGGCATACAAGGCTTATCTGATGAAGATAATGAATATTTATTGGGGAAGTTGGGTGCCGGTGCAGAAAGCGTATGGTTTAGACGTTTTCAAAGCTTAGTAAATGAAAAATACCCAGAATATACGCCTCCAGATTTTGTTGATTGGTTAGAGAGGCAAGATGAAGAATTACAAGATACTGGCCGTAAGTTAGGCACAGAAATCGAAAGATGTATTAAAAATCAAGTTATTGGAACATTAAAAGCATTATTCGGGGATAATTGGGATATCGAAATTGGTGCTATTCAACGTGATTGTGAAGCTAGGGCTAGAGAGGAAATGGAAAAGAAATATAAGGATGGTTTAGGTAGGCATGATATTCCATGGACTGATATGTTTTTTGTAACTGATTACAAGAAAATTATTGAAAAATATTGGACTAAAAAACCAGACCCCTTGGCCTCTGATTTCAGGACTTTCGATGAGATATTTTCTATAGATGTTGGGTATGGGTTTAATAGCAAAGATGAGAAACTTAAATGGCTCTCGGTTTTTAACTCTTATAGAAATCTTTGGGCGCATGAAGGAACAAAGGAAAAAAGGTTAAATCGAGAAGAAGTAAAATTTTTACAAGATATACATGATCACTTACTTGGGTAACGTTAACACATAATAACTCTCTCAATGTTGCAGCATAAGCTGCACTTTAGTCCGAGCGCAAGTCTCCGCGCCTCGATTTCAAAAGCAGTACTCCCCCTCCCCACATTTGCCCCCTCATCCGCCGCGATGTTATACTCTATGATACTCAATCGGCATCCTGAAAAAATCGAGGGGAGATTTCATGAAAAGGCGGGACGGACGAGCCAACAACCAGATGCGCCCGGTCAAGATAACCACCGGCTTCCAGCCCTATGCCGACGGCTCGGCGCTTATCACGCTGGGCAACACAAAGGTCATCTGCGCGGTCGGGCTTGAGGAGCGCGTGCCCGCCTTCCTCAAGGGCCAGGGGCGGGGCTGGATCACCGCCGAGTACGGCATGCTCCCCCGCTCGACAAACACCAGGATATCGCGCGAGGACAGCCTCAAGGGCGGGCGCACCCGCGAGATACAGCGCCTCATCGGGCGCTCGCTGCGGGCGGTGGTGGACCTGGACGCGCTGGGCGAGCGCATGCTCATGGTCGACTGCGACGTGCTCCAGGCCGACGGAGGCACCAGGACGGCCGCAATCACCGGCTCATACGTCGCGCTGGTCCAGGCGCTCAACACGCTCAGAGCGAAAGAGATAATATCATCGAACCCCATCAAGAGCGCCGTGGCCGCGACGAGCGTGGGCGTGGTCGCGGGCGAGGAGCTGCTCGACCTGTGCTACGACGAGGACTCGTGGGCCGAGGTTGATTTCAACGTGGTCATGACCGGCGAGGGCAAGTTCGTGGAAGTGCAGGGCACTGCCGAGGAAAATCCCTTCAGCAAAAAGACCATCGACACTATCCTGGCGATGGCGGAGACAGGCATAAAGCAACTGTTCGCGGTGCAAAAAGAAGCGGTGGACAGCCTCAAGAGGTGAACCGTGGCTGAAGGCGCGCTCTCCGGACTTACGGTTCTGGACCTCTCCGAGAACATCTCGGGGCCTTACTGCACCAAGCTGCTTGCCGATTACGGCGCAACCGTCATCAAGATCGAAAAGCCCATAATCGGAGACGACAGCCGGCACGCCTCCAACCTCGACCAATTTTGTAGGGGCGAACCTGCGTGTTCGCCCACATCGGGCAGACACACGGGTCTGCCCCTACGGGATACCCTGAATAATCCCGACATCGAAAAGAACGGACTCTTCCTCCTGCTCAACACGAGCAAGAAAAGCATCACATTAAATATCGACGACAAATCCGGCCGCGATATATTCAAGCGACTGGTAAAACATGCCGATATCATCGTCGAAAATTTCAAGCCGGGGACGATGAAGAATCTCGGAATCGACTACGCGGCGTTAGCGAAACTTAAATCCGGCATCATAATGGCTTCGATATCCTATTTCGGGCAGACCGGGCCGCACCGCGACTGGAACGGCTGCGACCTGGTTGCTCAAGCGATGGGCGGGCTCATGCGCCTCACCGGTGATCCCGACCGTGAGCCGCTCAAGCTGCCTCTCTCCCAGGCCGAGTACCAGGCCGGGCTCAACGCCGCCGTCGCTATACTCTGCGCTGTGTTCTACCGCGACGCGACCGGCGAAGGGCAGTACATTGACGTGTCGGTTCAGGAAGCCGTCGCCTCGATACTGGAGGGTGCCGTCAGCACCTACAGCTACAGCGGAACGGTGCTGAACCGCACCGGCGCGCGCCACCGCTCCAAATGCCCCGCGGCGCTAATGAAGGCCAAAAACGGATACGTACACATGGAGTCCAGCGCCTACTGGGACCATTTTGCGACCATGGTCGAAGCGCCGCAGCTCCTGCAGCCTCACCTGGCGTCTATCCTGCGATACCGGCACACCAACGAGGTGGAGGCGGATATACGACCGTGGGTGGAAAGCCGCACAGCGGACGAGATATTCGAAACGGGTCAGCAATGGCGAATGCCGGTGGCCAAGGTCATGGGCGTCGAGGAGCTCGACGTCGATCCGCAATACGAGTCGAGAAAATATTTTCAGGAGATCGACCACCTCCCAGCCGGAACGATTAAATACCCCGGAGCGCCGTTCAAAATGAGCGAGACGCCCGCCGACATCAATCGGGTCCCGCTGCTGGGAGAGCACAACGATGAGATATATATCGACACCCTGAAGCTAAGTCGCGATGAAATGGGAAAACTGAGGGAGCGCAATGTCATCTAAACGCAGGCTGGCCCTCGGCGGCGTGCGCGTCATCGACCTTTCGCAGGTCTTCGCCGGGCCGTATGCTACAAAGCTGCTGGCCGACATGGGGGCCGAGGTCATCCGCATCGAGTGCGCCGCCAGGTCGGGGCGGGGCGGCTCACTGCCAAGGATGAAGCCGGGCGGGGACTTCGGGGCATCATTCCCCGGCGGCGACACGGGCGAGCACTCCTACAACCGCTTCGCCTACTACAACGAGGTCAACCGCAACAAATACGCCATAACCATCGACCTGTCGAAACCGCGCGGCGTCGATGTATTCAAACGTCTTGTGACGATAAGCGACGTGGTGGTGGAGAATTTCTCCCCCCGCGTCATGCACAACTTCGGGCTCGATTATGCGGTGCTGAAAGACATCAATCCTAAAATAATAATGATATCGATCTCCGCATACGGGCAAGACGGACCGTACCGCGACTGCGTATCCTACGGCGAGGGAATAGAGGCCATGAGCGGTCTATCGAAACTTACCGCTTACCCGGACGGCGCGCCGCTCAAGCCGGGCGTGGCCTACGCCGACGCCGCCGCGGGCCTGCACGCCGCCTTCGCCATCATGGCAGCGCTGCGTTATCGACAAAACAAAGGCGTCGGGCAATACATCGACCTGTCCATGCGCGAGGCGCTCACGCCCCTGCTCGGCGAGGCGTGTATGGATTACCAGATGAATCATCGACCGGTGCGACCAATAGGAAATCAGCACCCCAAAATAGCCCCCCACGGCTGCTACCGCGCAAAAGGCAACGATAAATGGATAGCGATCGCTATCGAGTCCGACGGGGAGTGGCAGGCTCTACGCGAGGCTATGGGCGACACGACATGGAGTCGCGATGGCAAATTCGACACGAACGACGGCAGGCTGGCGCACCGGGATGAGCTCGACGAACTGATCGGTAATTGGACGAGCGCTTGCGACAATATCGAGCTTGCGGAGATACTTCAGTCGCACGGCATCAAGGCCGGAGCCGTGCTTGACGCCGCCGAACTGGTAAACGACCCGCACCTCAAGGAGCGCGGCTTCTTCACAGAGATAGAACACCCGGAGGCGGGGAAACACATTTTGCCGGGCATATCGTGGAAGATGAGCCACACCCACGGCCGCATCGAGCGACCCGCCCCGTGCTTCGGCGAGCACAACCGCTACGTCCTCGGCGAGCTGCTCGGCATGAGCGAAGCGGATATCGAGGAACTGGCACAGGCGGGTGTGACAGCGGAGGCCCCGCTGCCGTATACTGACATATGATGGAAGAAAACCTCCAACAGAACAAAAGCCCGGAACCGGTGCCCTGGACAATAGGAGATGTCGGTAAAGCGACCCTTCTCACAATCGTCTCCACTGTCGCTATTATAGGGCTCCTGGTTGTGTTTCTTGCGCTTTTCGCATTGTCGGGCTCAGACTGGGTGCTCGAAAGCTGGTTTATACTTATCATCGCGGGGCTCCCCCTTTACGCGCTGATGATTCTCGCCGTGTGGCTCTTCAGCGTTCGCAAATACAGATGCGGATGGCGCGCGCTGGGCTTCCGCAACAGCAACGTCAATGGGCTTTTGCTCGGCGCGTCCGTTGTACTCTTAGGCATAGCCGTCGGCTCTCTATACGACTTCATAATCGTGCAGACGGGAGCCGATTCGCCCTCGTCCCTGCCAGCCGATTTCGTGGGAACGTGGTACAACTGGACCATGCTCGGTCTTTTCGCTATGGTCGTAGCGCCCATAGCCGAGGAGACATTCTTCAGGGGTTTCATGCTGCCCGGAATCAGCAAACGCTTCGGAAAAGGCTGGGGGATAGTTGTCAGCGCGTTTATTTTCGCCTTAGCCCACCTGCAACCCGGCGCCATGGTGCCCATTTTCCTGTTAGGACTGCTTTTAGCATGGCTTTACATCAAGACCAAATCTATCTGGCCGTGCATCTTTGCGCACTTCACCTACAATTCCATTGCTTTCATATTTATGATAATATCTTAACCGGTCTCACCGATTTTTCGCTTTCAGAGGTTAAATACAAATGAAATGCCGCGGTATTAGAGGAGCTACAACGGTCGATGCCAACACAAAGCAAAGCATATACGCATCGACAAAAGAGCTGCTCCATGAAATAATCAAAGCAAACGGCGTCGGCAACGACGATATCACAAGCATTATCTTCACGGTCACTGACGATTTGAACGCAGCCTTCCCGGCCAGGGCGGCTCGCGAGATGGGCATGTCGAACACACCGCTCCTCTGCAGCCGTGAGATAAACGTGCCGGACAGCCTGCAATCATGCCTGCGCATACTTATCCTGTTCAATACCGATAAGAAGCCGGACGATATAAAACATATTTATCTCAAAGGGGCCGCCGTCCTGAGGTCGGATGATGGCGACTGCGATGCGGAGGAATAAAGAATGCTCATCGTAATGCATCAGGGACATTCGGAAAAGGACGTAGTGGAACTCCTTGACCGGCTCAGCCAGATGGGCTTCACCGGCCACGTATCGCAGGGCGTGGAACGCACCGTGGTCGGCGTGGTAGGGCAAACATATCCACAGCTGAAAGACACGTTTGAGACATGGCCTCAGGTGGAAGAGGTCGTTCCAATAAGCAAGCCTTTCAAGCTGGCCTGCAGGGAGTTCAAGCCTGAACCCACTACAATCAAGGTCGGCAATGTGACTATCGGCGGCAACAAGCTGGCCGTCATGGCCGGGCCGTGCGCCGTGGAGAGCGAGGAGCAGGTGATATCCGTCGCCCAGGCGGTGAAGGCGGCGGGGGCCAACATCCTGCGCGGCGGCGCCTATAAGCCATCCACATCTCCGTACAGTTTCCGCGGCCTGGGCAAACAGGGTTTGAAGCTGCTGGAAAAGGCCGGCAAAGCAACGGGCATGCCTGTGATCACCGAGGTAATGAGCCCCGAGGATGTGGAATTGGTAGCGGAATACGCCGACATCCTTCAAGTTGGGGCGCGCAGCATGCAGAACTTCTTCCTCCTCGACGAGGTCGGCAAGAGCAAGAAGCCGGTCATGCTTAAGCGCGGGCTGGCCGCGACGATTCAGGAGTGGCTGCTCTCCGCCGAATACATACTGTCTCAGGGAAACAACAAAGTAATCATGTGCGCCAGGGGCATCAGGACGTTCGAGACCTATACGCGCAATACGATGGATTTGGACTCGATACCGATAATCAAGAAGCTGAGCCATCTGCCCATCATCGCCGACCCGAGCCACGGCACGGGCAAATGGTATCTGGTAACGCCGATGGCGCTGGCCGCGGTGGCCGCCGGAGCCGACGGCCTCATGGTGGAGGTGCACCCCACACCCGACACCGCTCTGAAGGACGGCGCTCAGTCGCTTACTTTCGAGAACTTCAACCGTCTCATGACGCTTGTTACACCCGTGGCATCATCGATCGGACGGAGCATGCCGTAGCGCAACTTACAATCGAGGATACTATGCTCATAGAAGAAGAACTGGCATTAATCGCACCGAAGCGCGACACCGCGCTAACGATTGGCGTATTCGACGGCGTCCACCTGGGACACCAGCTACTGATAAGCAAGGTCAAAGAAAAAGCCGCGGAGAAGAATCTCGAAAGCGTCGTCGTAACATTCTTACATCACCCGCGATTGATACTGGGGCATCAAAGCCAGATAACGTTCATCACCAGCATCGAAGAGCGCGTAAAGCTACTGAAGAACCTGGGCATCGACCACGTCGTAACGCTGTCTTTCACGCACGAGCTTTCCCGGCTCAGCGCCCGCCAGTATATCGACCTGATGATGCGCCATCTCAAGATGCAGGAAATTGTAGTCGGGCCCGACTTCGCGCTGGGCAAGGGCAGGGAAGGGAACATACAATCGCTACAGACTCTGAGCGAGGAGCTCGGCTTTGGGATCGAGGTCGTGCCGCCCCTGCTGCACCAGGGAGAAGTGATCAGCAGTACGGCGATTCGCGGCGCGCTGGCACGCGGCGAGATCGGCAAGATAAACAAGTTTTTGGGACGTCGATTTGCGTTGAACGGCCAGGTGGAGCACGGCGATTCGCGCGGCAAAACGCTGGGGTATCCCACGGCGAACCTTGTACCAGAGGAGGAACAGGCGCTGCCCGCCGACGGCGTCTACGCCTGCTATGCCCTGCTGGACGGCAAGCGCTATAAGGGCGTGCTGAACATCGGGGTGCGTCCCACTTTCAGAGGCGAACACCGCACCATCGAGGTCTTTATCGTGGATTTCAACGGCGATCTGTACGGTCAGGAGATGACCCTTGAGCTCGTGGACCGTCTGCGCGATGAGATGAAGTTCCCGGGGCCCGAGGAATTGAAGGCTCAGATGTCAAAAGACGTGGAGTTGGCACGAGTTCTGCTGGAACAGTCCAAGACAAATGTATAGAATCGCTAATGTCATTGCGAGGAGCCCTTCCCCATTAGGAATATGCGGAAGGACGGCGTGGCAATCTCATCTGTATAGAAAATGTAGGGGCTGGGTCATCCAGCCCACAATGAAGGGCGCGAAAACCGCGCCCCTACAAAAATCCCCTTGGAATCCCCCTTTATAAAAGGGGGACTGAGGGGGATTGATAGGTAGTCGATTATGGAACATGTGAGAAAGCCGACAAAAGAAGAGATGAAGCGCCTGCTGGAACGCGGCGTGACCGATATCATCCTGCGCAATGAGATGGTCAAGCTGCTCGAATCAGGGAAGCAGCTGCGCCTCAAGCAGGGCTTCGACCCCAGCCGCCCCGACATCCACCTCGGGCATGTCGTCGGCCTGCGCAAGCTGCGCCAGTTCCAGGAGCTGGGCCACCAGGTCATCCTCATCGTCGGCGACTGGACAGCGCAGATCGGCGACCCCAGCGGCAAATCGCAGACCCGCACCATGCTCTCCGCCGAGGAGGTGCGCGCCAACGCCGAGACCTACATGAAGCAATTCTTCAAGGTCATCGATAAGGAAAAGACGCAGGTGGAGTGGCAGAGCCAGTGGTTCGGCAAGTTCACCCTGGCCGATGTCATCAAGCTCACGAGCAAGTTCACCGTGGCGCAGATGCTGGAGCGCGACGATTTCTCCAAGCGCTACGCCGACAACAAGCCCATCGCCATCACCGAGTTCCTTTATCCTTTATTGCAGGCTTACGACTCGATCATGATAAAGTCCGATGTCGAGTTCGGCGGCACCGACCAGATGTTCAACTGTCTGGTGGGGCGCCAGCTGCAGCAGATGGAGGGACAGAGGCCGCAGCAGGTCTTCCTCATGCCGCTCCTCGTGGGCACGGACGGTGTGCAGAAGATGAGCAAGAGCCTGGATAACTACATCGCCGTGGAAGAGAACCCCAACGACATGTACGGCAAAGTCCTCAGCATCCCCGACGCGATAATAATGAACTACTTCGAGCTTCTCACCGACATGCCCGACGCAGACTTGGACGAGCACCGCAAAGCGCTGGCCTCCAATTCGATAAACCCGATGGAGCTCAAGAAGAAGCTGGCCCGCGAGATAGTGGAGCAGTTCCACGACAAGCAGGCGGCCGCCGACGCGCAGGCGCATTTCGAGAAGACGGTGCAGAAGAAGGAAATGCCGGATGAGATACCGGAATTCCGCACGCCCATAAGCGCCGAGCCCGTTCAGCTTGCGAACCTGATTACAGCCGCAGGCCTAGCCGAGAGCAAGAGCGCCGCCCGACGCCTGCTAACTCAAGGCGCGGTCGAGCTCGACGGGCAGAAGGTGACCGCCGAAACGGCGGTGATAAAGAACGGGAGCATCCTCAAGGCGGGCAAGCGGCGGTTTGTGAAGATTGTGGATAAGGAGAAGTAGTTGGGGGGTGAGGATAATAGGATATCTGTCAATTACCAAGTATATAAATTCGCCACGGAAAATCTTCTCGGTATAGTTCTGCCAGAGACTCATTCATAATTAGCGAATACATTTCGACTTCGTCATCTTGTTCCCTCTCATGGTCTAACACAAGGGCATTCGCCCAATCACGTGAAGGGACGACTATACCTACTTCATTTGGCCAAAAGACTAATCGTTCACATTTTATTCGCCACTCACGCTCCCAAGTAAAATCGATCGGTGTTATTCCAGTTGGTTCATATCTTACATGTCGCCATTGTAGTTGCTCTGGTAGCGCAGCATATTCCGATTCTGACTGATAGATTACCGGACGCCCACCCCTTTCAAAAAGCCAAGCTTTATCAACCATAATGCCAAATGGCGAATATCGGCTGTAGTTTGATTCATTCACAAACCCATCCAAAAGTGAGAGAAGAGGTGCTTCAGTAAAACAAACACAACGGTCACCGCTCCGAATCATTCCGTTACCACCACGAATAAAGCGGTCCCCAATAATAGATTTGAGTTGAGAATAAGCTCTATCCCAATCGTCTTGCGGCCCAGTAAAATGAATAAGCTTGTCACTGATATCGTTTCTCTTCATATCTATTCACCCAACAACGGCATAAATCCGATTCAACACCTGCCAGAATTATAGGCAGCATAACCATCGTCGTCAAACGTGATATGTACACCCCCCCTTAGTCCCCCTTTGGCAAAGGGGGAGGAGCGGCGGTCGTAGGGGTTTGATTCATCAAACCCGCCACCCCCCTGGATTCCGGCCTACGCCGGAATGACGATTAACGATGTAGGGGCACGGCGCGCCGTGCCCCTACGTAAATCGATAAATATGACGAGATTGCCACGTCGTCCTTCCATGATATCAAGAAATATGGAAGGACTCCTCGCAATGACAAACTCTACAACGATTTAATCGTCTTCAGCAACAGTTCCTTCACGCGCTCAACGTTCTTCTCAAAGATGCGGAGCACCTCAGCCCATTCAACAGGCGCCTCATCCGTCTTCCAGCAATCGTAATCCGTCGATATAGCTACCGCGGCGTATGGGATTTTGGCCTCATTGGCGAGGATGGCCTCAGGGGCGATGCTCATGTTGACAACATCGGCACCCCAAATCCTGAACATACGGGACTCAGCCCTAGTTGAGAACCGCGGCCCTTCGATGGTGACCACCGTGCCCGTCTTATGGAAACTCAGCCCCAGCTCAGCAGCACTCGCGATGAGCCTCTGCCGCAGTGACTCGTCGAACGGGTCGGACATCGCGGTGTGTTTGGCGTTCTCCGCGCCGGCAGGGAAGGTGTCGAAATAGGTTATCGGCCGGAAGCGTGTGAAATCGATGAACTGGTCCAGGATGACAAGGTCCCCCCGCCCGATCTCCTCCCGCAGGGAGCCGCAGGCCGTCGTCGCCAGGATGTGCGTGCAGCCCTGGCTTTGCAGCGCATGAATATTAGCCCTGAAATTGACATGCGTCGGCGGGATGGTATGCTGCTTGCCGTGCCGCGAAATGATGACGATTTCGCGCCCTTCGATCGCGCCGACCGTTAGCGCCGAGCTCGGATTACCGTAAGGCGTCGTGATATGCTTCTCTTTAGCGGATTTCAACAACTGCGGGTCATCGAGCCCGGAACCTCCAATAATACCGACTTTTGTCATTCCTGACCTCCGATGATGAAATAAATGCGAAATTATTATAGCACAGGCATCAGGAGCGAACGTAACACACATCCTCTATTGAATAAATCACCCTAGTCTCCCTTTCGTAAAGGTGGATAAGGACGAGTCGTAGGGGTTTGATTCATCAAACCCGCCCCGTGGATTCCGGTTTTCACCGGAATGACGAATCGCACCCTCACCTGCATCCTCTCCCCTCAAGGGAGAGGAAATCAAAATGTAGGGGCAGACCCCCGTGTCTGCCCGCAAGATGCATCGATAATCGCGGGACGAATGAGCCCAATATGACATAAAAAACCATTTTCCCTCATGAAATATTGACAATGATACGTATCTAAAAGTATTCTATATAGACTATTAAACTTGTATTCGCAGGGGCTATTTGTCACAAATTCGCCTTAATCTTACGTTCAAGAGGGGTCGTTATTAAGCGTAAAGCTGCACAGTACCCTGATACCAGTTCTCAGGAACAAGGGATGAGAAAAACGGAGCTATCCCTTAACTCTTCCATTCCGCAAAGGTCCTATCTTGAGAAGGGCTGGGTAATTGCCAACCATATCCTCGTATCGTTCCACGTAGCTTATATATCAAGCCTGCTGTCCCTGCCCCCCGACCTGAGAAACGACTCCCTTAGATTCATCTTCGCCTCATGGCAGGGTGCGCTTATTTCTTTATTCTTCATCTGGCTGGTCTGTCATTCCGCCATCGCGATACATGAGATGGGACACTACCTAAAGGCAGTAAAGGTTGACGCGTTGAACGCCAAGCTGCTGCCGCAGGCCAAGGCCAACATGGCCGCACCCTTGCCGAAGAGGATACTATGGTACCTCAAGATGTTCGCGCTGATACCAACGGGCAGGTTCCCCGGCGTGGTAAAGAACGGCCTGAACTACTATCCTGACTCGCCGTTCAATCTGGCTGTTTCCGCCAGCGGCCCCAGTATGAGCCGCAGGATGGCATTATTCATGGCTCCGTTCGCCATCGGCCTCCTGCTTTTTGGCACACTATCCACGACTGACGTTGTTTTAAAGGGCCAAGTCCTCAGGAGCTTGTTCGCCTCGTGGGAGACGCTGATATCGCTGGCCTTCCTCTGGTTCACCTGCCATTCCGCCATCGCCATACACGAGATGGGACACTACTTAAAGGCGGTAAAAGTCGATGCGCTCAATGCCAAGCTGCTGCCGCAGGCCAAGGCCAACATGGCCGCGCCGCTGCCGAAGAGGATACTGTGGTATCTCAAGATGTACGCACTCATCCCGACGGGCAGGTTCCCCGGCGTTATCAAGAACGGACTGAACTTCTATCCCGATGCGCCGTTCAACCTGGCGGTCTCCGCTGCCGGCCCGCAGACGAGCAGGATTTTAAGCTTTATCTTCTTCCCGATAGCAATCACGCTGATCGGCGTGGGCATGGGGCTGGACATAGACCCCGCCGTCTACGCCGGACGTTTGTGCTTAGGCCTGGCCACGGTAGGCCTGCTTGACTTTTTCATAGCGGACCCCGGCAAGTACAAGGAATTCAGAGCCCGGGAGAAGAAAGCCAGGGAGAAGGCCCAGGCAGTGGAGAAGGTCTCAGGCTGGTTCACCGCCACTCAGCAGGTCAAGCAGATGATGCTCACCCAGCGCACTCAGTGGGTGCAGCATCCCACACTGGGCAGGGTCACCGTCCCCTGGCAGTTCCGCAACTGCGGCATGGGCGGCAGGCACACCGAAAAGGAGTATCCTGAATCCAACCTCAGCATGCAGGAAGCCATGTTCGTCATACTCGGCGTCAAGAACTGGCAGGAAGCTCAGGAGATGACCGTCAGGCTCCAGAACCGCCTCAAGGAGATCATCGAGAAAGAGGAAGGCTCACGCGTCATGGGCATCGGCCTCGAGGGCGGTCTGGCCCCCTATATCGAAAAAGCTCAGTACCCCCTGCCAGAGGTCAGGCTCTGGGCCATGATGAAACAGGCCATCGAGGAGTGCGGCTTCCAGGCGGGAAAAGACGTGGCCATCGGCCTGGACCCGGCCTTAAGCGAGCTCGAGAACGCCTACCGCAAGGAATACAACATGCCCGATGCCGTAGGCATGTACCTCTTCTGGAGGGATAAGTCTAAACTCACCATGGACAGGGACGGCATCCTGGCCATATACAAGGACGCCATCCAGAAGTATGAGATACCCATCATCTCCATCGAGGACGGCTTCGCCGAGGACGATTATCAGGGGTGGAAGTTGATCCTCAAGGAACTCGGCGACCGTATCTGGATCATCGGCGACGACCTCATCGTCACCAACGATAAGACCATAGAGATGGCCTCCCGCGAGTCCCTCATCAATACATCGCTCATCAAGGCCAATCAGATAGGCACTATCTACGAGACCATACTGGCCATGCTCGTGGCCCTGGGCAAGGGCCAGGAGCTCGTCATATCTCACCGCTCCAAGTCGCCCAACGACGACATGGAAACACAGATCGCTCTGTCCATGAACTCGCTGGGACTGAAAGCAGGCGGCGGAGCCAATACCGAGAGGCTCTTCAAGTACCAGAGCGGCATCGTCCTCATGCGCAAGCTCGAGGAAGGACTCAAGTCCGTCAGCCTCAAACCCGGCGAAGAGGCCCTCATCCGCAAGTTCACCGCCTACGAAGAGTCCACCAACGCAGGCATCCCTACCGTCGGCGTCGAGATCGAGATCGATATCCCATCCGTGGGCGCCGTCATGAAGTTCAAGGGCGCCACTCCGCTCGGCACATCCGCGGGCTCCGGCGAGGCCATCCACCTCGTCGATTCCATTATCGAATACGCCGACCATAAGACCGTCATCGACAAACACCCCGACCTCTTCCAGAAAACTGAGACCGGCGTCTACGTGTTTAACAAGAAGACAGAAGACGCCCAGGTCAAGGCCACACAGGACGCCGCTCTCATCGAGCTCTTCAGACGCGCTTCCAGGTACGAGGGCAAGGGCTGCCTTAACGCTGCGGACAATGTCACTAAGAGGATAGCCCCTCACTTCGAGGGCAAAAACCTGACTACCCTCTCCCTGAGAGATATCGATACCACCCTGCTGAAACTGGAACGGGACCTGTCCGCCGAACGCGGCAAGCTCAACGCTAACGACCCGGAGGCCTCCACAACGGCCATGCAGCGCAAGCAGAACCTGGGCATGAACGCCATACTCTCCGTTTCCCTGGCCCTGGCCAGAGCCGTGGCCCATATCCAGAGCGAGGAACTCTACGGCCTCATCAGGAAAGAGATGTTCTCCATCATCGATTCTCTGGCCAAGGACTGCGGCGTCCAGATCAAAGGCAACGAGGTATCAGATTACATCGCAGCACTCCGCGAAGTTAACTCCATACTCGAAAAACAGGATAAACCCCTCTTCGAAGCCCTGAGAAATAAAACGAATATTTACTTGGGGAGCGAATCCTCTTCAATGCGTCAGGCGGCAGATGCCAACCAATCAAAGCCTCAGAAACGCTCTCCCGGCGACACGAAGACGGATCAGCGTCCCGCTTTAGAGCGGGGCTGGATCATCGCTAACCATATCCTGGTATCGCTGCATATCGCCATCACAGCAAGCGTATTATCCTTCGGGATAGCGGCAGCCAGTGGAGCAGGTGTGGCTATTTATTTCGGCCGCATATGCTTTGCCCTCGCCATAATAGGCCTGCTTGACTTTTTCATAGCGGACCCCGGCAAGTACAAGGAATTCAGGGCCAGGGAGAAGAAAGCCAGGGAGAAGGCCCAGGCAGTGGAGAAGGTCTCAGGCTGGTTCACCGCCACTCAGCAGGTCAAGCAGATGATGCTCACCCAGCGCACTCAGTGGGTGCAGCATCCCA